>Ga0208034_1000006_pt1 | contig 476094 bp, 388 predicted proteins | sample June2015DPH_8_10_FD_184699 | JGI IMG/M metagenome (GOLD analysis project Ga0208034, IMG submission 184699) | Peatland microbial communities from SPRUCE experiment site at the Marcell Experimental Forest, Minnesota, USA - June2015DPH_8_100... | ecosystem: Environmental > Terrestrial > Soil >... | reverse complement strand
AACTCGTTCCTGCTGCCCTGGATCCACCACTACAACTGGCACCGTCCACATGCTAGTCTCAATCAGATGCCTCCCATCTGCCGATCAGGGCTCGACATCAATGTAAACAACCTCTTGAGACACGACATTTAGCCCCTGAGGGAATGCTCAAAGATGGTCAACTTTCGGTTATGAAACAGCTTCTAGTCAAGGATCGATGGTCAGTGGTCAGTGATCGAGCGGGTGCCTCATCAGCGCGGCGCGGACCGTCCCGGTCACTTACGCGGGCGCGACGCAGGTGGCACAAGCCCCGCCACGCGGTAGTAAACCACAAGCTGCCCGTAATGCTCTCCGGCGTGTTCGAGGTAGAACCAGGCCTGCTCGTATAAGCGGGTTTGCTGGTTGTTCCAGGGATCGACGACCAGTTCGTTCATTCCGCTGTCGCCTTTGCTGGCAATCAGCTCCGCGCCATCCGCAAAGGCCTTGCGCACGTATTCCGCCACCGCCGCCTTGTTCTTGAAATCCGATCGCTTCGGCTCGTCGAGGTGCGGCTTCTCGCCCTTGCCAAGCTCAACGAAGATATTGATGCCGTGGGCGGCGTGGATAAGCTGTTCGGCAAAGCTGCGTTGCGCGGGATTGGGCTTGAAATCGTATTTGTCTTCGGGAAAGTCTTCGGCCATCGCGGTCAGTTTCCGGCCCATATAGTTCCAGTAATTTAACAGTGTTTGTGAGGGACTAAGCGCGGGAGCTGGAGCGGCAGGCTTCGTCGCCGCCTCCTGGGCGCTGGCGATTGGAATCACCAGTGCGGCCAACAGGATAAAAGCAAATTTCTTACCGAGAACTTTCATGCGAATCTCTCCTTACCAACACTATACTGCGTTGATCTTCGTCAGTGGATTCCGGTCATCATTACGACTCCTATATGTGTGCCGGTCATAATCGCGACCCCAAGATCCATGGGCCAATGCGCGATGATGAGCGGCGACAGCCGTCGAATGCGCAGATAGATCGCCATACAGAGCACCAGGATAGGTACCATCATAAGAGAGCGATACGCCACGAACCGCCAATCGGGAATGAAGGGAAACATGCAGTGCTGCGCGGACCACCAGAACAAGACGATGGAGAAGGCGATCCAAGTGCGGCCTGTGAGCGCCTCCAGCCGGGGCAGCACATATCCTTGATAGGTCATCTCTTCGGTGGCCGACTGGATCACCCACCATACGGACAAGCTGTACACCGTAGCCCAGAGGGGTAGGGCGTGAGCTTGCAGGATGAACGCCACGGGGGTCTTGGCCGGGGAGCCGTATACCAGCACCTGCGCAAGATAACTTCCGGCCATGGCACACGGATACGCGAGAACCAGAATCCCAAGTCCGAGCCACAGGTCGCGACCCCAGCGCATGCGAATCGGCCCAATGAGGTCGCGGAGCCGGATGCCTTCCTTGCGCGTAAAGTATTTCATGCCGAGGAGACAGCCGAGATCGCCGAGGTTGGCGTAGACAGGCCACCATTGGCCGGCCGCCTGCATCGGATGAGGGCGATGCAAGGCAAGAAAAATCAGCGCCAGCAGCGATTGCAATGCAAGCCACAAGGCGGAGCGCGCGGTCACCAGCAGCAGCGGGCCGATCCATGAAATGCGCCCGGCTGCCACGCGCTTCTGGATCTGGCAGGGCAAATTGACTGAAGTAGTATCTGAGCTTGTAATTTCGCGTACTGGCGGCATGCGAGTATGTCTTCAGCAGTAATCCTACTATGAGCCAAGCACGAACCGCTGTGACAAGCGGTATCAAAGCCGTTCATCTCATGAAGCGTGATAATGCTCCATCCGGCAACTGATCACTGCCGCTTCATCGCCCGCTTCAACACCGTATCCAGCGCCGCCTTCAACTCCGCGTACTCCGTCGGTGTGACTTTGCCGGTGATCTTGTCGCTCTCCAACGTGAAGATCTCTTCCTTGAGCGCATTCATCACGGCCGCTTTTTTGGCCGCGGGCGAAGCCATTGCCTGCGCCGCTCCGGCATCGTATCCCGCCCCCGCCGCTGGACTGCGCAGCATGAAGGCCGCCCCGGCTGCCAGCAACAGCGCCAGCACGCTCAGAATCCACCACTTGTACTTCGACAGCGGGTCGGGCGTATTGATGGGGTTGGCCATGCCTCCACCGGGCTGCGCTCCCGGGCCGCCGGCTTCCTGGCCGGAGCTAGCCTGTTGCTGGCCTTGTCCGCCCCCCTCATCGCGCGGAATCGATCCTGTACCCGATACAGTGAACTCCAGCGGCTTGCCGGGAACCGCGCTCTTGGACACGTAGGTTGGCAGGCCTTCCTGCGGCGCGGAGATGAACGTCGATCCAGCGCCCGCCGCAAAGTTCATGCTCTTGGGCATCATCACCCACACGGTTCTGGCCGGTATCGTCACCTGCGGGTGGAAGGTGAACTTGCCGCTGTAGGGCACCATGTATTCAAGCTGGAAGAGCGTGTGATTTTCGCCTTCGTCGGGCTGAATGGGGAAGTTGAACGAGTAGTGGCCCTTGGGGCCATCTGCGTCCAGCTTCACCGTGGTAGGCAGGCTGCTTGCGCCCGGACGCTGCGCCGACGCGCCCTCTACCACCGCCTCCTCGGGCAGCACAATCTCAAAGCTGCGCTTGCTCCACTGCGTGCGCGGAGGCATGCTCTTGTTGTGAACCGCATACCGCTCAATTACGCGCAGCTGCCCACCAGTCGTCTCCACTACGCCAATCACGTCCTCATCGATGAGCACCCCATCAACCTTGGCGGCCACGTCATATACCCCGAGGTCGCCGGGCGCTCCGCCCTCCGGCGCGCCAATGAAGTAGGTCGCGCCCTGGTGGGTCACCCGCACCAGGTAATTGCTGCTGCCCGGCTTTGTTAGCTTGTAGTGTCCTGCCGAGTCGGTGGTGGTCCTTGCCACCTCGCTCATCGCTGCCTGCACGTCCACCAGCACCACGGCATCGCCCGCGGCCGGCTTGCCGGTAGTCTTATTGGTCACCGTGCCGGTGATTTGAGCCTGCGCCCATGCGCTCGTCAACAGCAAGCTCAGGACAACGGTGCGAAATAAAATCCGGGTCATTCTCATAATCGTTTGAAAATCCTCTTGGTAGCGCTGTGAATCGTTTCATGCCCGCTGCAAAATCTCAATCTCGGTCATCAACATCGCCGTCTCATTTTCCAGCTGCGCCCGCTGCGCCTGGAACTCCTTTTCAGGATACTTCCCCGCCTTGAACTCGAAGTTCAGGTCGCGCAGGTTTTCGTTGAGTTGCTCCTTGCGTTCTATCAGGTAGTCCAGCCGCGTCTTCTCCAGTTGGCTGGCAGATACCTTCTCCGGCCAGAAAGTGTACGCCAGCAGCGCAATCAGCAGCAGCCCCCCGGCTATCAATCCCTGCGTTTCCGTCATCGCTTATATCCCTCCACCGTGACCGGCCCTATTCCCTATTCCCTACTCCCTGTCTCTGGCTGGGCATCAGCGCCACCAGCGTGCCCAGGACCATCACCATTACACCGGCCCAGATCCAGCTCACCAGCGGATTCAGAAATGCCTTGATAATCGGCTGGTCGGTGTCCGGATTCGTGCCTTCATACACCACATACAAATCCCAAGCGACAATCGAGTGAATCGCCACCATGGTCTGCGGCTGGCCGCTGGCCATATAAACCCGCTTCTCCGGCGCCATCTGAAACAGCATCTTGCCGCCCTTCCGAACATCCAGCAGCGCGTAATCAGAGGTGTAGTTGGCGTTCGAGTCCTCCGTGAAGCCCATACACTCCAGCGAGTATGGACCGATGGTCAGCTTGTCGTGCAGCGCCAGTTCCTTCTCCTCGCTGCGGTTGAAGGCCGAGCCCGCCAGTCCAATCACCACAATCACCACGCCGATATGCACGATGTAGCCGCCGTAGCGCCGCGTGTTACGCCTAATCAGTTGATAGATGGACCAGAAATAATTCCGCCCGCTCTGCTTCGAAATCACCATCGCCCCGCGCAGAAATTCCGAACCGACAGCGGTCAACACCCCCGCCGCGAGCGCAAAGGTCACCAGCGCGTAAAAATAGCCCGTGTTAAACGCGCCGTTGTGCCATGGCCGCACGCCAGCAATCAGGCAGACGATAACCGTGACCCACAGCGCAATCACTGGCAGCACAAAGTTGCGCCGTATGCTCCTGAACGACGTAGCGCGCCACGGCAGCAGCGGCCCCACTCCCATCAGAAACAGCAGAAACAATCCAATCGGTATGGCCACGCGGTTGTACCACACGGCGTCCACCGTCACCTTTGCATTCTCGATGTATTCGCTCAGGATGGGGTAAAGCGTCCCCCACACAATCACAAAGCAGCCTGCCAGCAGCAACAGGTTGTTGAACAGGAAGCTGGACTCGCGGCTGACTACCGACTCCACGCGCTGCTCGCTCTTCAGGTGGTCGCGCTGCAAAATGTAAGTGAAAATGCAAGTCGCCAGCACCATCACCATGAAGATCATGAACCAGTAGCCGATCGGCGACTCCGCAAAGGCATGCACCGAGCTGACCAGCCCGCCGCGCGTCAGCATCGTGCCCAGCATCGTCAGCAGGAACGTGGAGAAGATCAGCCATACGTTCCAGCCTTTCATCATGCCCTTCTTCTCCTGCATCATCACCGAATGCAGAAAGGCTGTTCCCGTCAGCCAGGGCATCAGGCTGGCGTTCTCCACCGGATCCCAGCCCCAGTAGCCGCCCCAGCCCAGCACGGCGTAGGCCCAGTGCATCCCCAGAAAGACGCCGCAGGTCAAAAACAGCCAGGTCACCATCGTCCACATGCGCGTAATCTTGATCCACTTCTCGCCGGGATAGCGCATCATCAGCGCTCCCAGAGCGAAGGCGAATGGCACCGAGAATCCCACGTAACCCAGGTACAGCAGTGGCGGGTGAATCACCATCTCCGGGTACTGCAGCAGCGGATTCAGCCCATTGCCATCGGCGGGAATATGCCCCTTTAGTAGCGCGAACGGCGGCGCGGCAAAGTTGAGCACCACCAGAAAGAAGGTCTGAATTCCAGCCAGAATCGCACCCGCGTAGGCGTAGAGCTTCACATCGGTTTTATGCGTCAGCCGCAGCACAAACCCGTATGCCCCCAGCAGCCACGCCCACAGCACCAGAGAGCCTTCCTGGCCGCTCCACAGCGCGGCAAACTTATACGCCGCCGGCAGCGCGCGGTTGGAGTGCTCCAGAATGTAAGTAATTGAAAAATCATTGGCAAAAACCGACCACACCAGCGCAAAGGCCGCCGCCGTAATGGCCGCAAACCCCGCGATTCCCGCCCGCCGCGCCGTATCCGCCAGCCGCTCGGGCGAGATGCGCGCCTGTTGCCCCGTGGCCAGCAACCGCAGCGCCAAAGCCCCCGCCAGCAGGTTGTAGGCGGCCAGCGCCAGCGCGATTAATAGTGCAAAACTGCCGAATAATGCCATCCAAATCTCCGGATTCCGCTATCAAACCTGTATGATTCTCACACTTAGGCCGGTAGCCTCAGCGGCCTCTCGCCTTGCTCATTCTCAACCCATCATAGTCGCTTTTGGTGTGATCTGGCTCACATTGTGGACGGGGGTTCAATGCATACGGGTGCCCAGGTCCATGGCCCCCACGGACAGGTCTTCGTCCGTGGGGTGGAGGTCCCACGCTTTTGGGGACCTGGGAATCAACGAGGCCATTCCTCACGCGGGTGGCCCGCTCATCAGCCCGAAGAATCACCATCAGCCATGGGAAGCTGTGCCCCGTTCATCGCGGCACTATCGCGATGAGCGGGTGGGTGGCCCGCTCATCAGCCCCGAAGAATCATCTTGAGCCTTGAAAAGCTGTGCCCCGTTCATCGCGGTCTTATCGCGATGAGCGGGCGGGTGGCACCGGGTACCCCACCCTCGCCGTCCTGAGTGAAGTCGAAGGATCTGCGTTTTCTATTCCCGATTCCCTATTCCCTGTTCCCTGTTCTTCTCACCCAAACAAAAACTCCTTCTCCCTTAAATCTTTGATGCTGTCGCGCAGCTTGGCCGCCCGCTCGAACTCGAACTTCCGCGCCGCCTCCCGCATCTCCGTCTCCAGTTTCGCAATGTACCCATCCAATTCCGCCTGGGTGGCAAACCCCTCCGGCAGCCCCGCCGTCTCTTCCTCGGCCACATCCCCGTACTCCGCCTTCAGAATCGCCGCCAGACCCATCTCCACCGGGCTGATAATCGACTGCGGCGTAATCCCATTCTCCTCGTTGAAGGCCCGCTGAATCCTCCGCCTTCGGTCGGTCTCGTCAATCGCCCGCCGCATCGAATCCGTCACCCGGTCCGCGTAAAGAATCGCCCGCCCCTCGATGTGCCGCGAAGCCCGCCCCATGGTCTGAATCAGCGAGCCCGCCGAGCGCAGAAAACCCTCCTTGTCCGCGTCCAGGATCGCCACCAGCGAAACCTCCGGCAAATCTAGCCCCTCGCGCAGCAGATTAATCCCGATCAGCACGTCGAACTCGCCCTTGCGCAGCCCCGCCAGCAGCTTCACCCGCTCCAGCGTCTCAATCTCCGAGTGCATGTAGCGGCAGCGCACGTCCACTTCGGTGTAGTAACCCGCCAAATCCTCGGCCATGCGCTTCGTCAGCGTCGTCACCAGCACGCGTTCATTTCGCTTGGCCCGGTCGCGAATCTCCCCCAGCAAATCGTCGATCTGCCCCTTCACCGGCCGAATCTCCACCTCCGGGTCCACCAGCCCCGTCGGCCGAATCACCTGCTCCACCACCACGCCCGCCGATTTTGTCAGCTCATACGGCCCCGGCGTCGCCGAAACATAAATCGCCTGCTGCACGCGATTCTCAAACTCCTCAAACGTCAGCGGCCGGTTATCCAAAGCCGACGGCAGCCGGAATCCATAGTCCACCAGATTCTGCTTGCGGCTCCTGTCCCCGTGCCACATCCCATGCACCTGCGGAATCGTCGCGTGGCTCTCGTCCACAAACAGCAAAAAATCCCGCGGAAAATAATCCAGCAGCGTCGGCGGAGCCTCGCCCGGCAGCCGTCCGCTGAAGTGCCGCGAATAATTCTCAATCCCGTGGCAGTAGCCCATCGACTTGATCATCTCCAGGTCGTAGCGCGTCCGCTGGTGAATCCTCTGCGCCTCCACCATGCGCCCCTCGGCCTCCAGTTGCGGCGCCCACGCATTCAACTCCGCCACAATCGACTCGACGGCCTGCGCCTTCGTCTCCGGCTGCATCACGTAGTGGCTCTTGGGATAAATCGGCAGCCGCGCATACTTCTGTTTCACCGTTCCAAACAGCGGATCGATCTGCGCCAGCGACTCAATCTCATCGCCGAACAGCTCAATCCGGTAAGCCGTCTCGTCATACGTCGGATAAACCTCAATCACATCGCCGCGCACGCGAAACGTCCCGCGTCTAAAATCTACGTCATTGCGCTCGTACAAAATCTCCACCAGCCGCCGCGTAATATCCTTGCGGCTGATCTTCTGCCCCTTCTCCAGCAGCAGCAGCATCCCGTAGTAAGCCTCCGGCGAGCCCAGCCCGTAGATGCAGCTCACCGAGCTGACAATGATCGCGTCCCTCCGCTCAAACAAACTCCGCGTCGCCGAGAGGCGCAGCTTGTCCAGCTCCTCGTTCACCGTCGCTTCCTTCTCGATATACAAATCTCCTGCCGGAATGTAAGCCTCCGGCTGGTAATAGTCGTAGTAACTCACAAAGTATTCCACCGCATTATTCGGAAAGAACTGCTTGAACTCGTGATAAAGCTGCGCCGCCAGCGTCTTATTGTGCGCCAAGATCAGCGCCGGCCGGTTTGACGCCTCGATGATCTTGGCCATGGTGAAGGTCTTGCCCGACCCGGTCACCCCCAGCAACACCTGGTGCTTCTCCCCCGCCGCCAATCCCCTCATCAGCTCGTCAATCGCCCTCGGCTGATCCCCGCGCGGCGTATAGCTCGTCACCAGTTGAAAGTCCATGGCAAGCATTATAACCGAGTGGCGAAGATTGAGCGAAAACACAGGTTGAGGCTTTATCTGATTGACACGGTGATCGAGAAAACATTTCAACGATCTGCTATTGTCTCTGGCCCCCATTGTGACCTTGTTGAATATTTGTTCGCCGGAAATGTATCTTGTTTCACTCTCCTTGCAACTTGTGATAATCTGCCAACCATCATGCCAGAACAATGGAAATCCATCACCGGGCTCGTCGAGCTGGAGCAACCTGCATCCACTGAACCGCCTAAACCTTCAACTGTGAAATATGCGGGCCAGTCCACCGGCAATGTCGTAGGCTTTGCGCATGGTCTTATGTTCGGCATTGGCGCTACCGTTTTGGCGCTTGTAATAACCCTTTTCTTTAACATCTACACAGACTTCGGTTTTATTTGCTATCTCGCGCCAGCTGTGGGATGGCTGGTAGGCAAGGCTATTAAGAAAGGATCGTATGGTGTTGGTGGATTGCGGTATCAAGTTACAGCCATTTTTCTGACCTATACAGCAATATCACTGGCTGCAACTCCTTATTACCTCTTCTTCGGGAGTCGGAAATACGTGCAACAACAACAAATGTTGTGGTTACCAGATGCCTCGCAAATGCGATTTGAAGATATCCCTATTTATGGATCTATATCGCCGTTTCTTGCTCTATACCGTGGGATTCTCGGCTTTATCGGATTGGCGATTCTCTTCGTAGGACTGTACATCGCCTACAGAATCACCGCAGCCAAACGGCTTGTCGCTCAGTGACTTGGACCGTCCCCGGGTTCCACGGGCGTCCTAGGCCCCGCTTTTGTGACGCGCATCACCTACCCGCCCCCTCGCCAGCCCCCATACTCACTCCAGTTGCTGATTTTTCACCTGCCGAGGTGTTTTTATGAGCTCCAACACGTCCCGCCGCGATTTTCTCTCCACCGGCCTCTCCGCGGGCCTGGCGCTTCCAGTCCTGGGCGCCGCATCTGTCATAGACCCGCAGTCCGCAAAAGCCGCCGTCCCCGCCAAGCTCGACTACCGAATCCTGGGCCGTACCGGCCTCAAGGTCACCACCGTGGGCATGGGATGCATGATTACCTCCGACCCCAGCGTCATCACGCGCGCCGCCGACATGGGCATCAACTACTTCGACACCGCGCGCGGCTATTCGCATGGCAACAACGAGCGCATGGTGGCCGCGGCCCTGGGCGCTCGCCGCAAGGACGTGATCATCTCCACCAAGTCGCACGCGCCCAACAAGGAAGAGTTGCAGCAGCATCTTGAGATCAGCCTGCGCGAGCTCAACACCGATTACATCGATATCTGGTTTCTCCACGGCAAAGGCAGCCCGGATGAGATCGCCGACGACATGATCGAAGTGCAGCAGAAGGCCAAGAAGGAGGGCAAGGTCCGCTTCACCGGCGTCAGCACCCATGGCGGCCAGCAGCAACTGCTGCCCTGGATGGCGCAGAAGGGCGTCTTCGATGTCGTTCTGACGGGCTACAACTTTACCATGGGCGTCGACATGGATCAATCCATAGCCACCGCCGCCAAAGCTGGCTTGGGCGTGGTGGCCATGAAGGTGATGGCCGGCGGCCTGCGCCGTCTGAAGCCCGACGACCCGGCTTACAAGAAACTGACTCAGCAAGGCGGCATGCTGGCCGCGCTCAAGTGGGTCATCAAGAAGCCCAACATCGCCACCACCATTCCCAGCATCACGGATATGGACCAGTTAGACGAGAACCTCAAGGCCATGAGCAATCCCCTGTCCGCCGGCGAAGAAAAAATCCTCTCCGCGCATCTGGATGCCATCCGCCCGCTCTATTGCCGCATGTGCGGCCAATGCGACGGCGCCTGCCAGAAGGGCCTGCCGGTAGCCGATGTCCTGCGCTTCCTCACTTATGCCGACGGCTACGGTCAGTTCGCGCTGGGCCGCGAGCGGTTCCTCGAACTGAGCGCCGAACACAAGGCCGTCCGCTGCGGCGATTGCGCCGCCTGCACGGTGAAGTGTCCTCACGGCGTCCAGGTTGCTCGCCGCTGCGCCCGCGCCCAGGAGTTGTTTGCGTGAAATCCGCCGCTGTGCTGCTGGCCGTCCTGTTGGCGGCGGGAATGGCGCGCGCACAGGTTTCTCTCGATTGCCATTTCGCGCCCGGCTGGGAAGCGTCGGGACCGGCGCGTCAGTACACTGCCGAAAATCTCTACGACTACAAGGATGGCGCGGCAGACGGCTACCTGAGCTACGGCTTCGCGCGCATGTCCACCATCGACTGCAAGTCGGGAGCCGACATGCTGACCATCGACGTCTCCGAGATGAACGACGCCGATGCGGCCTACGGCCTCTTCACCGCCAACCGCGATCCCAGGCTGCCCATTGCCCCCATCGGCATGGGCGGTCAGATCCAGCCGCAGAGCGCCCTTTTCGCCAAGGGAAAGTATTACGTCGAAATCGTCGAAAATGCCGACAACCCAAACGCCGATCACTCCGCTGTGATGCAGGCCTTCGCCGCCGGGATCGAGCAGCGCCTCCAGGGCCGCGAAACTGCCCCGGAGGCCTTGCAGTGGTTTCCCAAAGAAAACCTAGACTCCATCCGGCTGATCCCGGAAAGCGTGCTGGGACTAAAGCTGCTCAAACGCGGCTACGTGGCCAGGTACAAACAGGGGCAAGCCTTCGTCGTGATGGAAACAACGCCCGCATCCGCCGCCGAGGTCTTCAAGAAACTCCGCGAGCACTTTGACGGCGCTGCGCCTGCGCAGGTCGCCGACGAGGCCTTCCTAGCCAAAGCGCCTTATCTCGACGGAATCTGCGTCTTCCGCAAGGGACGTTTTCTAGCCGGCTACGCCAACCTGCCAGACGCAACCCAGGCCGCTGCCCTGTCCGCCAACCTCGCCGCCCGCATTCCATAAAAGTTGAAGTCGCGGGTGTCACACGTCACGTTTTTAGAACATGGGATAGAACGCCTTTCATTTCCCCGAGCCGAAGGCGGCTGCCGCACCGCAGGTGCCCGAAGGCCTCTGCCTGGACGGCCAGTCCCTACTCGCCTTCAATGGCCTGCGCAACCAAATAGCGTTCTAAACCAATCTCCTCGATCTGGTGCAACTGGATTTCGAGCCAGTCCGCGTGCCCTTCCTCGTCCTTGAGATGCCGGACAAAAAGGTCGCGCGTACCGTTGTCTTTTTCCTCCGCTGCGATCCGCGCCACCGCGTTGTACAGGGCAATGGCTCCGAGTTCGGCCTTCAGGTCGGATTCCATCATCTCCTTGACGGTTTTGCCGATGACAAGGCCCAGCGGCTCCATTTTTGGCGTGCCGTCCAGAAACAAAAGGCGCTCGATCAACCCCTCGGCGTGCTTCATCTCGTCGATCGAATGCTTCTTGATGCGCTTGGTAAGACGCTCGTATCCCCAGTTTTCGTACATTTCGGAGTGCACAATGTACTGGCTGATGGCGGTCAGCTCCTCGCGGAGCGCTTGATTCAATTTCACGATGACCTTCGGGCTACCCTTCATGTCGAACACTCTCCTTTACGCATGCATCCTACAAGAGGCTGGAACGGCATACTGTCCAATAAGATACAACAATCGTGCAAGCCAGCTCCAAAAGCCGGTACACCGCAAATCTCTTCACGATACAATGCTCTCAATCAGGGAGGTTCTATGCGCCGCATACTTTTCGCCGTTCTCGCCGCTGTCTTAACCGCTTCGTTCTCCGCACCGCTGCTTGCCCAGGGAGCCCCGCCGCAGGTCAGCGCCGACCAGCCTTACACCATCGAGTACTACTACAAGTGTCAGTGGGGCCATCAGGCCGAATTCAAAGAACTCTTCCTCAAGAACCACTACCCGCTACTCCAGAAGATCCAGGCCACGGGCCGCATCCTGTCCATCAAAATCGAGTCGCCCGCCTACCACACCACTGAGGACGGCCGCTGGGACTATCGCGTCACCATCCGCTACAAAAACTCCACCGTGGCCACCACCGCCAACCCCGACGAAGAGGCCTTCAAGAAGGAACTATGGCCTGACCAGGCAACTTACCAGCAAGAAGAGCAGCGCCGCTTCGAGATTCTCCTCTCTCACTGGGATCTGCCGGTCACCGACATTACGCCGCCAAAGTAATTCGGGCAGGTTGATTTAGTGATTGGCGGTAATCCCGGATAATAATGCAGATTCAGCTTGCAATCGAGCAAGCTTCGGCTATACTGCTTTCAAACTCCGCATGCCGTTGATTTTTGCAATGAAAACCAACGGCTTACCCTCAAGGAGATCCCCCATGCTGAATCGCAATCGATTGTCAGGTAGCGCCGGCCTGTTAGCTGCCGCTTGCATACTTGCGTTGGCTACGTTGGTTCCATGCTCCCGTGCGCAAGCTCCCCTTCTCAGCCAGATGTCACCTACGTCGGGCGCGTCCGGTTCGCAAGTCACTATCACAGGCGAACAATTCGGTTCACTCCAGGGCAAGAGCACCATTAAGTTTGGCGAAGCCCCCGCCAATATCAGATATTGGTCCAAGACTTATATCATTGTGTATGTTCCCGACGCCGCTCCAGGTTCTTTGGATGTAGTGTTAACCATTGATGAAGTGAAGGAAGAGCATCTGGGGTCGTTTACGATCCAGGGCGCTAGTCAATCGAGTTCCGTCCCTGTGTCTGCGGTAAGCTCAGCAAACAATACAGCCACAACTCAGTCGCCACATGTTAAGGACAAGCTAAAGGAACAAGCATCAGCACCACCTGCGCAACCAGCACCACCTGCACCAGCACCGGCGCCCTCACCACAGACACCAGCATCACTGGCGCCAGCAGCACAGCCTCCTGAGCAGCCGAAAGCACCCACTACAACCGCACTGGTGATTTTAGCAATCACTCCTCCAAGCGGAGTAGCAGGAACAACCATAACCATCACCGGAAGCGGCTTTGGCGATAAACAAGGCGATAGCATGGTGACAATCGGGGGACAGCCAGTAACCATCTCAAAAGACAATTGGACGAATATCAAGATCGTTATGACAGCGCCGGATTTGAGTCAATTGGATGATTTCGATCGTACTTATGGCTACGATGCTCCTGTCTCAGTCTCCATTGTCGATACAAAGAACAAGACTACAGAGAAGGTCACCACCACTTTTACGGAAACCCCTCCGCGCTGGTCGGATATGGACGAGAAACCGCTGGATATCAAATTTGTGGGCGGATATGAACAGGGCTTCCAAAGCGCGCAGTCGTCTACCTCGGATGCATTTTTGGCCGTCTATGGACGCGCGCTCTTTCTCAAGAACACCTTTGGCCCGTTTTACTCGATCCGGTTGCAGACGGCCCCGCAAGCATCAGGAACTTACGGTGTCGTCTCCTTGCTCTCCAATCCATCGGGTGCGGTGACCACGCAGAGCCTGCAGACCGTTGGCTCGGCGGTCGATCTGTCACTCGGTCTCGAGTACCAAATTCCGCCGTGGAGCCATCAAAAGCAATCCTCTCTTGGAGTCATCGCTGGCGGAGGTTTTGTGACACCCTTGCAGGTGAACTCAGTCAGCGCATCCTACGTCATGCCGGCTTTCGGTACGGTCGAATGTTCTGAACTGCAAAGCAGGCTCAGTGGTGTGCTCAGCAACCCCGTCTTCGCGGGAATCAAGGCGAACACCGCGCCAACTTCGACCTCCTGCTATTCCAACACCACAACCAGCACACCAACGGCAGTCAGCACGTTGGTATATGCCGCTCCCAATCAGCCGAACTATTATCCCAAGTATTTCGTTGGATTGAGAATCGTCAACCGCTTCGCTGGCGCAACAGGCCTGAAGCAGTGCGACGAGCACAATCCCTGCGAGCGCGGTTTCGTTGACTTTACTCTGGGCCAGAACGCCAGTGTCTCCGGTGGATCGTTGAAGCATCTGATCGCCGGAGTTGATTCGATTTACCCCTTGCCGGTGCCAGGTCTCAACTTTATCTATCTCTTCGGCTCCACTTCCGTGCGCCTCTATAATCTTCCTCCAGGCCAATCCCCCTTGATTCTTACGGCCTCGCCGACATCTGGATCGTCAACCCCGCCCGCTAGTCCAAATCCAACCGTTCTCGTCCTGCCCTTGACCCAGCCGGATCGCGACTTTTACAGGATTGGCGCCGGAATCAACTTGAATGATATTTTCAAAGCCCTGAAACCCAAGGCGGCAACCAGCCCGTAACATCCATCCGGAAATTTGCGGCGCCGGAGCACAACACCGGCGCTACAAATCATTTTTTACTTAGAGTAGGGACATATTGCGAGTGACCGGGCCGAATTAAGATAATAGCGAGCCCAAGTGGTTTTCCTCGTTGGGAGGAAATCCAGTCGCGTTCCAGCAACTAGCGCTATTCCCTACTCCCTACTCCCTACTCCCTATTCCCTACTCCCTATTCCCTGCTCTTCCACTGCCGCACCAGGTCTTCGGCCGCCTCCGCCCACTCCGGAAACTCAAACTCAAATCCCGCCTTCAACAGCCGTCCGGGAACAGCGCGGCAGCTCTGCAGCACCAGCTCCGATTCAGTCCGCATTAAAATCGCTCCAAGCTTGATGGCCAGCCATGGCGCAGGCAATCCGTTAGGCACTTCCCATGCCCAGCGCAACGCCGCCATAAACTCCCGATTGGTCAGCGGCGTGGGCGCAGCCAGGTTGAACGGTCCATCCAGCTCCTCGTGCTCCATCAGAAACTCCACTGCCCGCGCATAGTCGGCCTCGTGAATCCATGTCACAAACTGCCGGCCGTTGCCCTGCTTGCCGCCCAGGCCCAGCCGCACCAGGTTCGACAGCACTCCAAAGGCGCTCCCGGCCGTAGGGCTCAGGACCACTGCGCTGCGCAGAGCCACTTTGCGCGTGCGCGGCGTCTCCTCATCGAAGAACGCAGCCTCCCAATCCCGGGCCACGCGCGCGGAAAACCCCTTGCGCTCAACCCATCGTTCCGCTGGCTCTTTCACATCAGCCAGCGGTTCATCCGCGTCCAACTCGCACGTTTCATCCATCGGCAGATCGACTCCATCTTTGTCCAGCACGCGCCTGTAAATGGTTGCCGCCGAGGCGTTCATCCACAACCGCGGCGGCTCGCTGAGTCCGCTGATCACCCTGCCCAGCATCCGCGTGCTGCGTATGCGCGACTCGTAGATTGCCTGCCGGTTGGCCGCATCATAACGGCAGTTCACGCTGCGACCGGCCAGGTTGATGCACACGTCGGCGCCCTCTAGAAATTCAGTCCACGGACCAATCTGCTCCCCGTCCCAGTGAACTGTCTGCCATTGTGCCGTGTATGGGGCTCGGGTCAACACCGTCACCCGGTGGCCGCGCTCGGTAAAGTAGCGTGCCAGCGCGTGGCCCACTTGTCCGCTGCCGCCGGGCAAGACAATTCTTAACGAACGTATAGGGCGCGGTGTCTCGGCAACAATCGTATACATGAATTCAGCTTACGGCCTCGGACTCAACCTTGTGCAGAAAGCCGGACGGCGGGTGGATTATCTCTAAGAGCCATCATCTTGCGCGCTTGGCCGAGAGCAGCAAATTTGACGGCCAGCCAGCCAGTGTCACGCGGGTCACCTTGAAGTTTTCCACACCTGCCGCCACGGCGAGCTGTCGCAACTTTGAAACGGAAAGCAGATTCAAGTTATCTTCCGAAGCAAAGAAATCCATGTCTCTCATCCTGCACAACTTTCTGAATGCAGTTGTGGGAAGCCAATGCGCAAAGGGCATCACGGTATGAAACTCGACCGGGAACCACCGATTGGGCGTAGTGAAAAAGATGCCCCTGCGCGCGACGCGCCACGCCTCTCGAAGAAAAGCTGCCTGCTTCTCCCGGCTGCCAACATGCTCCAGAACCGCGCTCGAGTGAACGTAGTCGAATTCCCTGTCTGCAAAGGGGAGATTCCGCCCGTCGGCTCGCACAAACCTCAATCCAGGATGCATTTCTTCAAGAAACTTTGCGTCATCCAGGCCGCTTGCCGTAATCCGATTCTTGTAAGGATACCATTGTTCGAGATAATTGGAATGGCTGTATGTCCGGTCACATGCGACCCCGAGGTCGAGCACTGTATCCTGCTCCTGAATTCCGGTCACAGAGAGAAAGATCTCATACATTTTGTGCCGTTGGCGGGCGGCTATCTTGATAGGGACCGAGTCGGGTTCAGCGATATTGTATTGAGCGTTTACTTTCACACGGTCTCCAAAGTAATGCGCCTCATTTTCGCCGTAGCCCAAGGATGCTCAGGAAAAAACTACTGCAGATAATCTGAACACCCAAGGTTAAAGAAAAAACCGCAGGCATGACGATGCGCAGCATGTGCTCGGTGTCCAGTGGGCCGAAGCTCTCCTTGGCCCAGCCGGAGACTGCGAAGATCGATCCGCAAATCCCAGCCGCTACCAGCAATCCACCGGCGACAAGGCCGGTTTCCAGCGTGATGTATCGGAAAACACGGGTGAGCCGCGGGTCTTCGGGCAGTAGGTGCTCGGAGATGGCAAACACCTTGGTGAACACGGCAAAGGCAACAAGTTGAAAGCCAAGAAGTACCGAAACAAATGCATATAAAAGCGTATGCACGTCGAACCCCACGCCATGAACAACCCGCGGCCCCGGCAGCAGCCACGCGCATCCAGCCAGCCCCAGCAGGATCAAAAGAGAGCCCGGATAAAGGAAGAGCCAGCGCGGGCTATGCAGCAGCATGAAGCGCAGATGCCGCCAGCCGTCGCGATAGGGCAGCAGGTGCGGCGGGCGCGAACGCCCATCAGGCCTGAGAACCGTTGGCGCTTCGGTCATCTTCAGCCCCATGAGCTTGGCCTTGATCACCATCTCCGAAGCGAATTCCATCCCCGTAGTTCTTAAATCCATCTTTTGAAAGGCGCTCTTGGTAAAGCCGCGCAGGCCGCAATGAAAATCACCCACTCCTGCGTGAAAAAAAAGTTTTCCAATGGTAGATAGAATCGGATTCCCTATATAACGGTTCTTCCATGGCATCGCACCATGCTGAATGCCGCCCTGAAAGCGGTTTCCCATCACCACGTCATACCCGGCACGCAACTTCTCTACAAAAGCATCGAGGTTCTCGAAGTCATAGCTGTCGTCGGAGTCGCCCATGATGCAATAGCGCCCGTGCGCTGCGGTGACCGCCCCATACAACGCCGCCCCGTAGCCGCGCATCGGAATATGAATCACGCGCGCGCCGAGTTTAGCTGCAATCTCCTGGGAACCGTCGGTCGATCCATTATCGCCAATAACGATTTCGCCGCTTATCCCGGAACGTCGCAGATAACTCTGCGCCTTCCGGATGCAGTTTGCCAGAGTCTCTGCCTCGTTCAGGCAGGGCATGACGATGCTTAGCTCTACATCCATCGATCGCTTCCTCGCGTGCACTTGAAAAAGGCAGCTGAAAGTGGAAATACTCAGCAACGTTGAGTATAGCAAGGTGTAAGAAGTCCGACAGTTCGTAGCGACAGCTCGCCAGTTATTGCTGAGCCGGGCTGAGCGCCGCCGGCCAATCCGCCGGCGAATCCACAATCACATCCGGCCGGTTCGCCGATAGGCTCTCAGGCGCAAGCCCGAAGGTGCAGCCAATGCACCACGCTCCCCCATTCCGCGCCGTCTCCACGTCTACCTGGCTGTCGCCGATGACCACCGTCTCGTCGGGTTGCGCGCCTGCCTCTCTCATCAACGTTTGCAATCCCTCCGGATCGGGCTTCTTGGTCGCGAAGCTGTTGCCGCCGTAGATGTTCAGGAAGTAGGGTGCCAGGCCCAGCGCCGCGCAGATGTCTCGCGCCGGGCGCACCGGCTTGTTGGTCAGCACGGCCATCGCCCGCGCCGGCCTGCCTGCCTCATCATGCAACTGCTTCAGCGCCGCCAGAGCCTCCAGAACTCCGTCGTAAGCGTAGGTGTAGTCCAGCTTGTGCTCGCGATAGTAATCCAGAAAATACTTGTGAGCCTGGGTCAACAACTCCTCGTCTGCCATGCCGCCCGCCGCCGCAAACGACCTGCGTACCAAAATCATCGCCCCGTTGCCGATAAATCCGGCAATCTTCTCATCCGCCAGCGGCTCGCGCCCAAACCGGCTCAGGGTTGCGTTCACGCTGTTGCACAAGTCCTGCGCGGAGTCGATTAGCGTGCCGTCCAGATCAAAGACCAGCAGTTTCAACCGTGCTACCGGAAGCGGGCGAAGAACGTGAACCATGTTTCTAGTGTAAAGCTCCCGCTGAATCGGACTCCCGAACGCTGTTCTCTGCCGGTCTGCCGTCCTCCGATTCTGCAAGGCCTTCGCCGGCTTCTTCCTTCAGATACGCCCGCTTCCTCATATCCACAACGATCGTCTCCGCGAGCCGGTCCTGCGCGCACATCCGGTTGCGGTCCCAGAAGTATTGGATAAATCCCACTCCTCCCTCAAGCACCGCAGCGCCATACCCTAGCGCCCGCTCGAAGGATTGCCACAACCCCATTCGCTCGCCGGTCAGCGAGACGATCTTTGTCCGCGCGATCCACTTGCCGGGTGTCCGGCCATTGCCAAAGTAGGTGAACAGCCCCCAGTAAAGGACCATCACAATAATATTTCCCGGTTCGTGATAATCCCATTTAACTAAAATATTCTCCTCGTGTAAAACAAAGTGCCGCCAGAGAAACTCCAGCGGCGCCCAAAGCACAATCACAAGGGCAAGGTCGATCCAATGTCCCAGCCACCTCTGCCAGAAAAATGCCAGCGGCAGCCCATTCAGAGCTTCCATCCGCGCGCTTTCGTGAGCCTGAAATCTGCGCCTTTCCTGTTTCTGTTTCTCACTCATGGCTCACATCATAACTGATCCCTGAACCATGATCCCTATCAATGCACTCGAACATCGCCCCAACCGGTTTTGACCCGAACTGTCGGTCCGCCGCCATCGCCCTTCATCTCTCCCGGCTTCAGGTGCGATGATATATATCTTGACGCCGGCGCGCGGCCATCGCGCTCTTCGTAAAGGAGCTTCTTCGTGAAAAAGCATTTCTCCATTCTTGTAGCGATCTTTGTCATCGGCAGGTGGCCCGTTCATCAACCCCGAAGTATCGCCATGAACCTTGAGAAGCTGTGCCCCGTTCATCGCGGCTTTATCGCGATGAGCGGGTATTATTGAGTCTACGCGCGGCCATCGCGCTCTTCATAAAGGAGCATCTCCGTGAAAAAGCATTTCTCCATTCTTGCTGCGGTCTTTACCATCCTTCTTGCCTCTGGATGCCTGACTGCTCAGCAGCCGGCGCAAGCAACCACCGCCCAGAAGCCGGCTACGCATCCCGCCAGCCGTGTAAGCGTCTACGCCCCCGCCGAGCGCATCACCAATTTCGACGTCCTCAAACAGCAGCTCCGGCAGTACCACGAATGCACCTGCACATGCGGTTGCTACGCCAAGGACCTTGACCACCAGGCAGACCGCGCCATCGCCATCCTGCGCGCCCGCGCCGCCCATCGCCGTCCCAACGAAAAACTGGCGCTAGTGCTGGACATCGACGAAACCTCGCTCTCTAACTACGAGGAGATGTCCAAGGCCGACTTCGCCTACGACAGCGCCGTCTTCGATGCCTGGATCAAGTCTGCCAAAGCCCCCGCCATTCCCGGCACCCTGCGGCTTTTTCAGGAGGCCCAGCGCCTCAACGTCAACGTCTTTTTTATCACCGGCAGAGCCGAATCCGAGCGCGAGGCCACCGAGCGCAATCTCCGCGAACAGGGCTATCAGAACTGGCAGCAATTGTTCATGCGTTCCCCCGCGCTGGCCTCACAGCCGGTGTATATCTTCAAATCCGGCGCGCGCGCCGCGATTGCCACGCAGGGTTATCGCATGGTGCTCAACGTCGGCGACCAGTGGAGTGATGACAAGGGGAAACCCCAGGCGGACTTCTTCGTAAAATATCCCGACCCCTTTTATCTCATCCCGTAACAGAAGAGTATCCAGGACAAAAAAATGGCGAGGCCTCTCTGCATCAGGTCCTCGCCGGAAGATCAAGCTGCGCACCGGAATCGCAAACCCCGGAATAATCAACTGACAACTGACAACTGAAAACTGTACTCAGTGAATGCGAATGTCTCCCGAGCCGGTCTCGACGCGCACCGTGGGGCCGCCGCCGTTGATTTTGCCCACCACATGATGCCGGCCCAGCTCTCCCTGCGCCACTATTTCGTGGTCGCATTGGATGCCGCCCGACCCCGACTCGGCATTCAAAGTGATCCCAATGCTGCTCGTCCAGAGATCCACGTTGCCCGAGCCGGTCTCCAGCTTCCAGTCAGACGTCGGCATTCCGCCCACGTTGATGTTTCCCGAGCCCGTCCCGGCGCGCAGGCCGCCGCGCAGGTTGCGCAGCTCGATGTTGCCGGAGCCGGTCCCTGCCTTCACGTCGCCCTCGCCTGTCTGCTCGGCGTAGATGTTGCCCGACCCGGTCTCTACAGTGAACCCGCCATGCAACCCGGTAGCGTGAATGTTACCCGAGCCGGTGCTCAGCTTCGTTTTCTCGCCCACGCCCTCCACGGTAATATTGCCCGAGCCCGAGCCGGCCTCAACCAGCGTATTCTCCGGCGCCTGAATCTCGTAGTCGATGCTCACATTGTTCAGCCTCTCGTGATGCCCGCCGATGCTCACAATATTGCCCGTCTGCTCGATGGGCGGGTTCGCGGCAATCTCCTTCACCCGCTCCTCGCTCACGCCCCAGCCGCCCTTCACCTTGCCGAAGATGTGCACCTGGTTGCCCGCGCCGCGCGTCAGGTGAATGTTCCCTGACCCGGTCGAAACCGTTAACTGCACCTGCCCGCTTACGTTAAGCGTGCGCTCAAACGTTGCCTCCGAAGCCAGTGCCGTGCTCGCCGCCAGCCCCAATGCCGCTGCTGCCAGTAATAGTTTCTTCATCAAATGCCTCGTTTCTCAGGAATGTGTGCCCAGAAATCAGGGAAATGCTGACCAGTTACAGAAATTAACAATCGAAAACTCAGACGTCGGCCTGCCGGCTTTCGTCAACCAAGCCAGACCGGCCATAGCCCTTCCTTCCATACGTATGACACTGAAGCTCGGTTCCCGGTTGCAAAAAGATGGCGTAGGGGTCCCTAATCCCTGATCTCTGTTCCCTGATCTCTGCCCCCTATTCCCTGTTCCCTATTCCCTATTCCCTATTCCCTGTTCCCTGTTCTCTGTTCTCTGTTCTCTGTCCCCTGTTCACTGACCACTGTGGAAGTGCTATCCTCACGTCAGAGATGTCCGGTCTCTCTCTGCTCCAATACGTCACCGTCGGCCTGCTCATCCTGGCCAACGCCTTCTTTGTGGCAGCCGAGTTCGCCCTGGTTTCCATCCGCGGCACCCGCGTCGAGCAGATGCTCGCCGACGCCGTTCCCGGCGCCCGCGCCGTCCGCCGCCTGCAGCGCGAGCTGGACGATTTTCTCGCCGCCATCCAGCTCGGCGTCACCCTCTGCTCCCTGGCCCTGGGATGGATCGGCGAACCTCTGGCCGCCTCCACCCTCATGGGTTGGTTCAGCGCTCTGCCCTTCACCCAGCCCCACGCCCTCCTTTATGCCCACATTGCCGCCGTCGCCCTCGGCTTTGCCCTCATCACTTACTTCCATGTGGTAGTCGGCGAACTGGTGCCCAAGTCCCTCGCTCTGCGCCGCGCTGAGGCCCTGGCCGTAGCTGTCGCCCCGCCCATGCTGGTCTTCATGGCCCTGGCCCGCCCCGCCGTTCGTTTCCTCAAAGGTTCGGCCGCCATCATCCTGCGCGGCTTCCATATTCCCCTCACCGAACGCGCCCAGGTCCACTCACCCGAGGAGCTCCAGCTCATCGCCGCCGCCGCCCGCCGCCTCGGCGTTCTGCCCCCGTTCCAGGAGGCCCTCATCCACCGCGCCCTTGAACTCGAGGATGTGCCCACCCGCGAGATCATGACCCCGCGCCAGAAGATCTTTTCCCTTCCCTCCAACCTCGCCGTCGAAGCGGCCACCGCCCAGGTCATCGAGCACAAGCGCTCCCGCGTCCCCGTCTATGACGAAACTCGTGGTCCCGAGCACATCATCGGCGCCGTCTACTCCAAAGACCTCGCCCGCCTCATGTTCTTCCGCTCCTCCAAGCCGGTCGATAATCTTACCCTCCGCGACGTCATGCGCGACATCCTCGTCGTTCCGGAAACCAAATCCGTCCTCGACCTCCTTCGCGACCTTCAGCAGCGCCGCCGGCCCATCGCCATCGTCGTCGACGAGTACGGCTCCACGGTCGGCCTGGTCACCATGGAGGACGCCATCGAGCAGCTTACCGGCGAACTGGAAGACGAGTTCGACGCGCCCGCCCTCCCCGTCCTTCCCACTGCCGATGGAGCGTTGCTCATGGACGGTGGCCTCAACCTCCGCGACCTCGAAACCGAGATGCAATGGGATCTGCCCCGCAAGGGCGGCGTGGAAACCCTTGCCGGCTTTCTTCTCATGCGCCTCGGCCACATCCCCAAAGTGGGCGAATCCATCACCCACGAAGGCCGCCGCCTCACCGTCGTAGAGATGGACAACCGCCGCATCGCCAAAATCCGCGTCGAACCAATGGAAGAAGTTCCGCCGTTATCCGATCAAGGGAAGTGATGTGGGCGGGTCGCGCAAGTCTGACCACAAATGATGGGTGCCCCAGGTCCCTCGCATTTGGGGACCTGGGATATCTATAGCTTGTCATCCTGAGCAAACCCTGAGCCTGAGCTTTTGCAAAGGTGAAAGGGAGTCGAAGGACCTGCTTTTCTATGTTGTCATCCTGAGCGAAGTCGAAGGACCTGCTTTTGCTTTTCGTGCTTTGTATCAGGGCACGGTTTTAACCGTGCCGAAAACGCAACATAATGAACGCGGGTTTTAACCCCTGAGGGCTGCTCCATCCGGAGGTAGGCCGGGGTTTCAACCCCGGCAAAAACCGCTTTTTTGTTTTTAGAAATCAATCCATGCGGCGTGAGCCGCGTCTGAAGGGTCGGCCTTACCCTGCCTCTCGCGTCAGGTAAATGGAAGGCTCGGCAACTTCCGAATTGTCGCCAATCCGAAATCAACGCATTCCCGGATCGAAGGGCGTTTATCGATACTTATTCGGGATTGGTATGCCATCCGTCCTGCTTAACATACACGCGGAATTTACCAGCATCGTATGTAATTTCTCTTGCAAAATTGATCACTTTGACGGAAACTTCATAGCGTATACACAATTTCAAACGAGAGGAACCATACCGTGTCCATTCAGATTCGAGCGTATTCCAACTGCAACGACGCCTTCATCGTCTGGCGTTCCGACAAGTTGATCCCGGATTGCATCGGCTTCGAACTGCGGTGCATTGAGAACGGAAAAACAACGGTCTTGAACAACCGGGTTTCCTTCTCCAGCGGCCAACCTGACCCGCAACATCCGGAATCCTCCGCCACTTCCCCTTTGCGCCGCTTCACCTGGACCGACCACGGACGTGCCGATCAATCCGTTCTTGCCTACCAGGTTGTCCCCGTCGTAGCTCCAGGAACAGCCGCACCAGCAACGCGAGAAGATCTCGCCAGCCCCGTCTCAAACACTGTCACCATCACAGGCGCCGCTGGCGGCGGCTTTGAGTGTTACTTCAATCGCGGCATGATCCTCTCACAGTTCATGGCCCATTATCTCAAGGGCGACTTCAGTGATGCGGCGCTGAAAAAGTTTAAGGCTGCCCTGAATGCCGATCCAGACAAAGAGAACAACATCCGCACCTTCCTCGGAGGTCCGCTTCGCGGTCAACTAGTGCAGCTTCTCGAAACCGCCAAAAGCACGAACGGCCATGTCTTTATGTCGGTCTTCGAGCTCTCCGACAATCTGCTCATCGAACACCTTGTGCAGTTGGGAAAAAACGCTCATATCATCCTTTCCAACGGCGCGCATAAGTCCAAAACCGATGACGAAAACAGCAGCGCTCGCAAAACCCTGACGAACGTCTGCGAAGTAAGCGCACGCATGCTCCCGTCGGGCTATCTGGCGCACAACAAGTTCGCCGTCATCACCGACTCCAAACTGAACCCGCTCAAAGTCGTAACCGGCAGCACAAACTGGAGCCCCACCGGCCTCTGCACGCAAATGAATAACGGGATCGTCTTTGACGACCCCGCAATCGCCCAGATCTTCTTGGACCAATGGCATCGTATCCAGCAGGAAGATGGTAATCCCACGCCCGCCACTTTGAAAGCGGAGAACAACAAGATGAAGCCGGCTCCGGCAAAGCAGGTCGATGTCTGGTTTACCCCAACGACCAACGCCCCGGAGATGCAGGCGGTCTGCGACCTCATCGCAAACGCCCAAGAGGGAGTGCTCTTTCTCATGTTTCAGCCCGGCGGCTCGCCGATTGAGAATGCCATTCTTCAGCTCAAGAGTGACAAGCCCAACACTTTCGTCGCAGGCGTCATCTCCACCATGGACCCCAAGGACGAAAAACAGGCCTCGGTCACGCTGGTCGGCAGAGGTGGAAAGCCCGTACCGCCATTGATGGTCGTTCAGCCTGCCGGAATCTCCAGCGTCGGCGACTGGGCCGCGGAAGTTTCGCGGCAGTCCTTCCTCACAAGCATCGGATTTGCCATCGTCCACTCCAAGGTTATCGTTATCGATCCCAACGGCCCCAATCCTGTCGTCGTCACCGGCTCGCACAACTTCTCCAAAGCAGCGAGTACTAAGAACGACGAAAACCTGGTCATCATCCGGAACAACCCGGCGCTGACCCGTGCCTATGCGGTTAACATCCAGTCCGTATACGACAACTACGAATTCCGCGCGCTGGCAGCTGTCATGCATTCCAAAGGTAAAAACGTCATCAACTCCATGAAAGATCCAAAGTCATGGCAGGCCTCGTGGTTCCAGAGAGATAAGTTGCAGGAACTTAACTTCTGGCTCCCTGGCGGATCCGCCCCTGCCTCCACTACAACACCTGTCGCCCAAAAGACTCCGCCGAAGCCGCCTTCTCCAGGAAAAACGCCGGTAAAGAGTGTGGCGAAGAAAAAGCCGGCCAAGAAGTCAGCCGCAAAGAAATCCTCTTCAAAGAGAACGTCTCCAAAGGCAGCGAAGAGAACGCCTACCAAAAAAGCAACTGCGAAAAAGGTTGCAAAGAAGAAAACAACAACAAAGAAAGCGGTAGGAAAGAAAGTCTCCACTAAGAAGGCGGTCACTAGGAAGAGGACCGCTAAGAAGAAAACAACAAATAAATCGGCGGCAAAGAAGTCCAGGAAGCGTTGACGCTCAAAAACCACTCCTATACGCTCCACGTGTGGGAGTGAAAGTGAAACTTTAGCGTGCGGGGCGTGCAGGAAGCCCCGCACAAGTCGACCGTCAAGATTCAATAATCTCAAACCAACGTGTCGTATTGGTCCCCGTAAATCGGCATATCAGAAGTCTTTGCCGGGCAACCTAGAGCCATCCTTGCCGCTCTGCCGAAGGGGCCAGCCCCACACCGCAGGTGGCCGGGCACTGTTCCCTGATCCCTAGTCCCTAGTCCCTAGTCCCTGACAGCTGACGGCTGATAGCTGTAATTGACCTAGGTCATGACTAGGTCAACTCCCCGAAATTTTTTGCAAATATTTTCCTTAACCTCTACATATAAAATGTGATAGCTCATTTTAGGCGAATGGATGGAGAAAGAATGCTTTTTAATCAAAATATAGGCCTTTGTAGCAGACTTTCATGTCTCTATATGCGCACGTATTGCCGTCCAAACAACCCAAAATCTCTCGCAAAACAGTGTACTTCGAACGACACGATAGCGGAACCAGAGTCGAAGCATCTCGAAACCACAGCGTTCAAGTCGACGCGACCATCAGGGAGCGACGACCCTGCACGAAAATGAATAGGACACGGTTACTCTGGTTCCGCTCTACTCGCACTTCAGGTCGACAATCTTTGCCTTGAACTTGCCATCCCATCTCATCGTCAGCAGCCCCACCGTGACCGGCAGCCGGAACCTCCGCGGCCCGCACGATCCGGGATTGAAGTACAGCACCCCTTTGCGCCGGTAGTAGTTGGGCACGTGCGTGTGCCCGCTGAGCACGGCAGCAAACTTCCCCGCCGCCGGGTCCAGGTGTAAAGTGTTCAGATCGTGCAACATGTAGACGTAACGGTCGGCGATCATCACCACCTCGGTCTCCGGCAGCTCTCTCAGCGAGCCTTCGCGGTCTACGTTGCCGCGCACCGCCGTCACCGGTGCAATCTTCCCCAACTCCTTGAGAACAGAGGCTTTGCCCACATCGCCCAGGTGCAGAATCCGCTCTACGCCGGCCAGCGCCCGCGCCGCCTCCGGCCGCAGCAATCCATGCGTATCGCTGACCACCCCAATCTTCATGAAGCCTCCATCCTGTGCTTGACGCGATATTATCAATCGCCAGAGCAAGAATACCGCAACACCCACAACCTGTTGGGGTTAAATGAATTATGGATATTTCACGCCAGGCTTTGGTTCTTACTGTGGCTCTGGTTGCGCCCTTGGTACTGATGCACCCAGCTCTGGCGCAGGCGCCCTGGTCGCAGCCGAGGCCGGCAAACTCCACGGCCATCCAGGCGGAGGCATGGCAGATCGTTCTATTGGCCAATCAGGCCCGTGCCAAGGCCGGAGCCGGTCCGCTCCAGTGGGACGCGGCATTGGCCACTGCCGCCCGCCAGCACTGCCTGCGCATGGCCGCCGAGGGTTCAATCTCTCATCAGTACGCGGGCGAGCAGGATGTCTCCGCGCGCGCCGCGCAGGCTGGCGCCCACTTCAGCCTGATCGAGGAGAATGTGGCGATTGCCCCCACTCCCGCCGTGATTCACGACGCCTGGATGCACTCGCCCGGCCACCGCGCTAACTTATTGAATCCACAGGTGGATCACGTCGGCGTGGCCGTGGTGGCCGGCCGGTATGGCCTTTACGCAGTAGCCGACTACGAGCGCGTCGTGCAGGTGCTGACGCAAGCCCAAATTGAAGCTCAGGTTGCCAGCCTGATGCACGGCGTCACCATCCGGCCCGATCCCACCCTTGCCCGCGCCGCCTGCGTAGCGGAAGGCGCGCTGCCTCGCCCCGCTTCCGGGCCAAGACCACACTTCGCCATGTACTGGGAGGACGCATAACTGACCCATCTGCCTAAGGATCTGGCAGATGCAATGGCCTCGGGCAAGTATCACCAGGCCTCTGTGGGCAGTTGTTCGGCGCAGGGCCAGGAGGGCTCTTTCACTGCCTATCGCATCGCGGTGCTGCTCTACTAAACATCGAGATCATCATCCGAAGCCCTGAAAATCCTGCCAAAACTCCGGCCACGGCTTGCGCGGTCCCGCACAGAGAAAAATATCCGGGTGGTCCTGGCTCTCTTCGTTTTTCACGCCCTCGGAGTTGCCGTTGTGGCCGGCCAGGCGGCAGGCGGTGAGATTTCTCTCCACATACTTGCTCGACAGTCCGACCACGATGAGCGTGGCCGGAGGAGGTGCTGGATAGCCACGCAGCCATGCGGAGTTGGTGCCGCTGATAGGCATGGGCAGGTGGTAGGCCGGACCCAATATCTCGATTGCGCCCTGCTCTCCATAGTTGCCGACCAGGATACCGACACTTGACCGCTGCTCCGGAGGCAGGGAATCGCGGATGCCGGCAACGGTCCTGACCAACTCGTTCCAGCCGAACTCCTCGCGGAAAGCATCGTTGGTGTCCAGGGCAAAATGCATGAGGGGACCGGAGGCCGCCAGCGGCAATGCCAGTGCGCAACCATACGCGCCGGCCGCTGCAATCCCCTGGAAGAATACAATCTTTATCACCCAGCGCCACAACTTCGACAGTGTCGCCACCCATCGCTCGCCCTCGGCCGCTCCCATCGCGATGAGCATGGGATACGCGGGCGCGAGGTAGTAGAAAAGTCCCTTGGCCACTAGAAAGAATGCAAGAGGAAGCAGGTACATCCACGCCAGCGGACGATAGCGCGGGTTGCGCAAAAAGCACAACAGCCCGCCAATCCACAGCGGCGCTGCGTAGAAATTCGTGCAAACAAAAAATTGCTTAAACCAGAATTGATTCGCTCGCCCCTGCCCCACATCGCGCACATGAATAAAGTGGAGAAAATGGTATGAGATGAAATCATGGCGTATCTGCCAAATGAGATTGGGCAGGAAGATGAGCAGCGCAATTCCTACGCCACCTAACAACCACCAACTCAAGAGAAACCGGCGAGCGCGCGTCAGCAAGAACCCGCAAAGCAGCGCTAGTACAAGAAAGCAGATGGTGTACTTGGTCTCCAAGCCGATCCCGACGACCGTGCCAATGGCCAGCCACCAGCGCGGGTTCTCCGTCTTCAGCAGGCGGATCGTGAAGTACGCAACCAGAATCCACCACAGGTAATCAAAGGTGCCATACTGAAATTCCGTGCCCTCGAAGAGCGGCAGCGGCGAAAGCGCTACCGCCAGAGCGGCCGTGCCTTGGGCCAACCGTCCGCCGCCCAGCTCCCGCGCCATCAGCCCGGTAACGACGATAGCCGCCGCCTGCGCCAGAACCGAAAAGAGTCGCAGCCCCACCATCGAGAGGCCGAAGATTTGAAGGCCGATGCGCTCAAGAAATGGCGTCAGCGGCGGATAGGCCACGAATCCCCAGTCGAGATGCCGCGCATCGCTCAGAAACTGGAGTTCGTCGCGGTGGAAGCCATAGCGGCAGTTGGTGGCCAAATGAACAAGCGTGATAACAGCCGCTATGCCCAGCAAAATCGTCCATTCGGTCCGGCGCTGGCCGGCGATCGGCTCTGATCCAGGTTCGCTCCCGATGAACGTCCGTCTGGCCACTTCCGCTGCCCCCTATGAAGTCCTACGTTCAGTGTTTCGCTACTGTTCCCATGCTCGCGCTTTCTGCCTGGCGCCGTTCCAGCGCCGTGGGAACTTTCACAGAGGCCATGCCTGCCGCGGTTGCCGCCTCTACGCCCATATCTGTGTCTTCAAAGACCAGGCAATCGGCAGGCTTTACGCCCAACCGCTCGGCAGCCAGCAGGTATGCATCCGGGGCCGGCTTGCCGTGCTTGTAGTCATCCGCAGAGACAATAGTGTCGAACTTGTCCAGCAGGCCCAGCACACTGAGCGAGCCCACCACCGAGTCACGCGTGCTGCCCGAAACCACGGCGAAGGGAATTCGGCCATGCTCCGCCTCGATGTGCTCCAGCACCTCTGGAATCGCCTTGAGCTGTGGAATCTGCGCCAGGTAGAGGCCTTCCTTGCGCGTGGCGACATCTTCGACTGGCATCTGCAAGCCGTTGATTTTGTTCAGGTCTTCGATAATCTTCCGCACCGGTTTGCCGCCCCAGGAGTAGAACACCTCTTCTGGATATTCACAGTTCCAATCCGCCAGAACCGCCTTCCAGGCGTTGTAGTGCAGCGGCATTGAGTCGGCGATGGTGCCGTCGCAGTCAAATAGATAAGCTCGGAAAGTGCCCGCAGGCAGATGAAGTTTCATGCCGCGCAACCGCCTTCGCCAGGCCCGCCTTCTCCGGGCTTGGTCGGCTCCATCTTGAGAGCGTTATTGAACCGGTTGAAGTAGTTGAAGAGGCCGATGGCGCAAAGCAGCTCTACAATCTCGCCCTCCGAGTAGAAGCCTCGCAGTTCGGCAAACTGCTCGTCAGTGACCGTATTGGCATCGCGGGTGACAGTCTCAGCCAGCCGTAGAGCAGCCTTCTCGGCAGGGGTAAAATCCTTGCGCCTGGACCAATCTGCCAGGTTGGTGAGCTGCTCGTCTGTCCAGCCCAGTCCCTTGGCCAGGATGGTGTGGCTGGCCAGGCAGTAGGGTGTCACGTTCACCTGGCTGGTGCGAACGATAATCAGCTCCTTGAGCTTCGTCGGGACCGTGCCGGTGCTCAGCACCGCGCTGAAATGGGCCATCATGGTGGTGAAAATCTCCGGCCGATGGGCCATCACGCGAAACATATTGGGCACGTTGCCACGCTGGGAAAAGGCTTTGTCGTAAAGTACAGCCATTTCAGGGGTTACCTGGCTGCGGTCCAGCCGCGAAATCCGGGACATGTGTTCTCCTACTTCAAGCACCGCTCTGAAAAACTATCGGTTCTTCTATGGTATCGTCTGCGCCGGCACCCAGTCCGCACTCATGCCCGCTAATTGCCCCTTTGGAGCACCGCCTGCTCGCCGGCAGGGCCAAACCGGATGTTAGACCCGGTTACACCGGTGATTTTTTTGACGCGCCGCCCGCTCTCTGCTAACTTGGAAGTGGAGAATCCCTCTCAGGACACTCCTCAGTAGCTCAATGGCAGAGCATTCGGCTGTTAACCGAAGGGTTGTAGGTTCGAGTCCTACCTGAGGAGCCAGATATTTTTATAAGTATTTTATTATCAATCACTTCAAAAACAGCACGACCTGAGAGGCCAACAGAAAGGCCAGCATATTTCTTCTGCTAGCCTCCGCGAAAACACACCTCTGAATAAAAGCGTATACGGTTCACGATGGCATCGCCGTGTGCTCTAACCATAGCTTTCCGTGTTAGTAGGGCGCTGCTGATCGCTCATTTGGGCGCGCTCCAGTGAAGGCTCGGAGTCCAATATCGGGCGGTTGATCCGGCCACCGGGACCGGGAGGATGCACGGCAAAAGGAAGGCGCGGAGAAGAGCGCCAACCTCTTCGAGAGAAGTCGAGTCGCTTCCTGGGTACAGTCGGCTGACGAAGGCACTCCATTGCTGTTTCTTCTGCGAGTCACCGAGGAACTCTTCTGTCAGTGCAAATGGAACCTCTTGCGGAATCGCGACCCCACGCCGCTCAAAGGACGCGAGGATGGAGTTGCGCATGATGGCCATCTCAAAAGTCCAGGTGTTGGCCATAAACCAAATGTCGTAGAAGTCCTTCATGCGGCTGTTGCGAATATCCAGTACAACCATTGCAATGAGTTTTTCCGCGATGGCGGCTTCGCGTGGATAGGCGCGGATGACCGGCGGCTCCATAGGGAGCAGCACGGGAAAGGACTCGAATTCCGGCACTGGATAAACGGCGTCGCCGAATCCAATATCGACTTGCATCGGTATGTGCGCGCCGGCCAGGACTGCATGGAATTTCACACGCACGCCCTCATACTCGTCCTCTTCTTTGATCCTCGTTCCCTCGACCGATTCGCCATCGAAGAGAATGCCGTCATTCCCTTCGACCTTGCAGATGCTCCGAATCGTTTCCTCGACTTCACGAATAGCCGACGATCCCCATCCGAGCAGGTCCAAGTCCTTTGTCGGCCGATGAGTCTCGCCCGTCCAGAGTGTAAACAGCGTCGCTCCCTTGATTGCGAATCTGTCGCGAAAGTTCGAGCAACCCAGCCGGAACAGAAAGCGTTCGATCGCATATCTTCCCAAGACCCGCTGGTAGTCTTGCCCTCTGTCTTGGGCGAGAGCGAGCAGACGCGCACGGATGGAGGCCGCAATATTTTTCGCTGGTTCGCGAGTCATAGCGCCTCCATGTAGGGACGGATGACGTTGCTCACGCGGCAAATCTTGGCATAACGGTAAATGTCGTTGATGGTGGCCTTCTTTTGGCGGAGGCTGTCTTTCAGCGCCTCGATTGCAACGTCCAGGCCAACTTTATTGCGGAACTTGAAGCAGTCTGCCACGGTCTTTGCAACTGAGTAAACGCGCACAGGTACGCCCTCAACCGTATACTGTTCGACGCCTTCGGAGAGCGAAGGTCCCGTCAGACGCACCACCCGGAGTGAAGGCGACAGGATGGCAGGCTTTCTTGCCCCTTTGCCGAGAGCGACCCAGACAGATGCCGGGCTTTGCGTCGTGATTTCGTGAAAGACCAAGGCCGAAAGCAGGCACAGGACTGCTTCCGGCACCCGCTTTGCCACCTCCGCGTATGAGTGGCGCTCAGTGATCGCCGCGTCGGGCAGGGTGTATATCCCGCGACCAAGCCGGCTGAGCTTTCCTTGACGGTGAAGACGCAGCAGATACTCCCGCGGAATCCCGATGGCCTCAACATCGCGGGGCCTCACGATTCCCTTCCGGCGGACGTACTGCATGGTTCTCTCAATTGGCTTTGTCGTTATCATTGTGTCAAACCATCATTATTTAATCACATATAATGACATATTGCAACATTCGGCAAAATCAACACTTACTCCTGTAAATGACAATTCGCCATATATTCGCCTATACTCGGCGAATGAGTTTTGGGTTCCCAATCCTGGAGCGGAAACAGTTCGTTGTCACCTGCAAACGATGCAGACGGGATGTTCCGGCAGGTGTGAGGGAGTTCCCATTCCAGCCCATCGTAGTGCCCTGCCCACTCTGCGGAGAGCTGCGTAGGTACTTGCCCTCAGAGGTGTTCCTGGGCCAGCCAAACAGCCTTGTATCGAAACAAGCACGCAGGCGGAAGAACTGAGCGTGAGCGCCAGCTCTCCCACATGACGGCGAAGGCGTAAGGTTCGCCGTATGCGAGCGCAAAGGCGAACGGTCGCCTAATCTTGGCATTGAGCTTGGTTATGGGTTAGGTTCCGGATTGCCAACTGTTCAACCGGAATCCGAAAAGTGCTGTATGTCCCATCGCTGATAAATCCGGCAGTTCTCGCCAGATCTGATTCGGAAACCGACATTTAGGTATCAGTGCAATACTGTTGGGAGGTCTGTAAAGGACATCTCATGGACATCTTCCAGTACCGTGAAGACCTCATCGGGGACTACAGTGCGTATGTAAAGGGGTTCCTGGAGGTTCGTGACGCTGATATCGAACAGTTCATCACCTCTCGGCTGGATGGCGGATTCCTTTGGCCGGAACCCCTGGTTCAGCTCAACCCTGCCTTCGTCCAGGGATCAACTATCGATGAGCTTGTTGACCAGAAGCGTCTCCATGCTACATGCAGAGAGATCTTCCGGCGCGGGAAGACCGTTGAGAGTCCGCAGGGTGTCCCACTCCGGCTTCATCAACACCAGGAGAAGGCCATCGACTGCGCCCAGCAGGGCGCAAATTACGTTCTTACGACCGGGACGGGGTCTGGAAAGAGCCTCGCCTACCTCATCCCCATCATCGATCACGTCCTGACAATTGGCAGCGGCCACGGTATCCAGGCGATCGTCGTCTACCCGATGAACGCTCTTGCGAACAGCCAGCTCGGAGAGATGGACAAGTTTCTCGGGCCGGGATTCCCAGCAGGCAAACCTCCGGTTCGATTTGCCCGTTACACGGGCCAGGAAAACGAGGAGACTCGGGATGCAATCCTGAATAACCCACCAGATGTTCTTCTGACGAACTACGTCATGCTGGAACTGATTCTTACCCGGCCTCGCGAACGCGAACATCTGATCAAGGCTGCGGGGGACTTGAAGTTCCTGGTACTGGATGAACTGCACACCTACCGCGGCCGACAAGGTGCGGATGTCTCCATGTTGGTCAGGCGCCTCCGGGAGACCCTCAAAGCCGAGGACGTAATCTGTGTTGGAACCTCAGCCACGATGGGTACCGGCCCCACATTTGCTGACATCAAGCGCGATGTGGCGGCTGTGGCGACTCGTTTGTTCGGAGCACCGGTCTCCGAGGATCATGTCATCGGCGAAAGGCTTCGCCGTATCACGCCGGATATCCAAGTGGACGATCCAAGTGTCGCCGAGCAACTGAGCGTCCGGGTGAAGGACAACAGATTCGAGATCCCAAGCTCCTTTGATGCCTTCTGCGAGGATCCGCTGGCGAGCTGGGTGGAGACCACCTTCGGCCTTGAGAGGGAGGAGGACAACGAATACTTGAAGCGGGCAACCCCCAAGACGCTCAGAGAGGCAGGAAAGCAGCTCTCGGAAAAACTTGGACTGGGTGAGGATTCCTGCGCTGCTGCCATCCAACGTTGGCTCTTGCATGGCTACAAGTGCGAGCCAGACCCCATTAGCGGCAACCGCCCATTCGCCTTCCGTCTCCACCAGTTCATCAGCAAGGGGGACGCCGTCTACGCCACTCTCGGCAAGGGGGCGGACCGGTGGATGACGTTGCAGCCACAGTTGTATCGCCCAGAGCATCGGGAAGAGCGGATTTACCCCCTGGCCTTCTGCCGCGCCTGTGGCCAGGAGTTTTACAGCGTCTACCTGCAGGACCAAGTAGGCGGTGTTGAAGTTGTACCGCGGCCTGCGGGCGAGGACGAGAGCCAAGACGATCACATCCACGCGGGATACTTGATGGTCTTGGAGGAACCATGGCCTACTGACCCAGCCATCGAAATGGAACGGCTGCCCGATGAGTGGAAAGAGATTTTCCATGGCGCACCCCGAATCCGAGCGGAACGTCGGGACAAGCGCCCGATTCCCCACACTCTCCTCAAAAACGGTTCCGAAGCTCCAGATGGGCTCCCCGTGGTCTTCCTGTCTACTCCATTCCGCTTCTGCCCAACCTGCCGGGTCACCTACAGCCCCCGCCAGCGAAAGGATTTCGGCAAATTGGCGACGTTGAGTTCCGAGGGCCGCAGCACGGCTACGACGGTTCTCAGCCTCGCTGCTATTCGCCACTTGAAGTCGGTGGAAGGAATTGATGCCAAGGCCCAGAAGCTTCTCAGTTTCATGGACAACAGGCAGGATGCCTCCCTTCAAGCAGGGCACTTCAATGATTTCGCTGAGACCGGATTGCTTCGATCGGCACTCTACCAGGCCGTTCACCAGGCTGGCTCAGTTGGGCTCACCCACGACAAACTCAGCCATGCGGTATTTGAGGTCTTGAATCTGCCGTTCGGGGACTATTCCGTCGATCCCACATTGAAGTTTGCCGCAAAGGACGACACGAAACAGGTGCTGCGCGATCTCCTTGCCTATAGGCTCTACCGGGACCTTCGACGCGGTTGGCGGATCAATCTTCCGAACCTTGAACAGGTGGGCCTTCTGACCCTTGAGTACAAGAGTCTCGCAGACCTTTGTGCAGCAGAGGAAGAGTGGGCTGGAAAGCATCGACTGCTAGTGGACGCATCTCAAGCGGATCGGACGAAATGGTGTAGAACCCTCCTGGATGTGCTCCGCCGGGAACTGGCCATCAAGGTGGACTACCTGCGTTCTGATTACCAGGACCAGCTAAAGCAGCGGAGCAATCAACGGCTTAAGGAGCCGTGGTCCATCGACGAGGATGAACAGATGGACCGGGCCTCTCTGGCCTATCCGCGACAGAGCGAAGATGCCGACAACGCATATCGAAACAGCCTGACTTTTGTGGGGCCGCGGAGCGCCTATGGGCAGTTCCTCAAGCGAGAAGCCAACAGGCTTCATCCTGGGGTACCCATGTCGGGGGACCACCTTACCGTAATCATCCGTCAACTCTTTGACCTGCTAAAGGTCGCAGGGCTGCTGGAAATTCGTGAAAATGGCGGGGTCGTCCCTGGCTACCAGATCCCGGCTGACGCGATTGTCTGGAAGGTTGGAGATGGCGTAGTAGCCCATGACCCGCTACTGCAAACCACCGAGTCTCGTGCTGGTCTGACCCCGAATCCATTCTTCGTATCGTTCTACAAAGAAACGGCGCACCATCTGTTGGGGTTGGAGGCCCGTGAGCACACTGCGCAGGTCCCTGCCAAACAGCGAGAAGAACGCGAAGAAGCTTTCCGGGAAGGCCGCCTGAAGATTCTCTATTGCAGCCCTACGATGGAACTGGGCGTCGATATCGCCGACCTCAACGTGGTCAACCTACGAAATGTTCCCCCGACCCCGGCGAACTATGCACAGCGGAGCGGTCGGGCTGGCAGGAGTGGCCAGCCGGCCCTTGTCTATACCTATTGCAGCACTGGAAGCTCTCACGACCAGTACTTCTTCAAGCGTCCAGAGCGCATGGTGTCGGGTCGCGTCGCAACGCCCCGCTTGGATCTTGCGAACGAGGATCTGATCCGGTCCCACATCCACGCTCTATGGCTGGCCGAGGCCAGAATTGATCTGAAGCGGTCGCTTCGTGACATCCTCGACTTGGAGGGGGAGACCCCAACTCTAAATCTCTTGCCGTCTGTATCGACCACGATGGCGAACCCCCTTTACAGGGCCACCACGCGGACCAAGGCCCAGGCCATACTTGATGACCTAAAGGATGAACTGGAAGGTGCGGCATGGTATACACCGGAGTGGCTAGACCGCGTATTGCTCCAGGTAGAAAAGCAGTTCGAGGTCGCTTGCGAGCGTTGGCGAACCATGTATCGGAGTGCCCGGTATCAGCAGGAACTCCAGAATAAGATCATCCTGGACCACACGCGGGCACCCAAGGACCACGAGAAGGCCAAGCGGCTTCGCCGGGAGGCTGAAGCCCAACTAAAGCTGCTTTGTGAATCGGACAACATGATGCAGTCCGATTTCTATAGCTACCGCTACTTCGCCAGTGAAGGATTCCTACCCGGCTACAACTTCCCCCGCCTTCCTCTATCGGCTTTCATCCCAGGCCGTCGTCAGGTCCGCGAGAAGTCCGGCGAGGAATTCCTGTCCCGTCCCAGGTTCCTGGCCATTTCGGAATTTGGACCCAGGGCCATCGTTTACCACGAAGGCAGCCGTTATGAGATCAACAAGGTGATCCTGCCCGTCGGGGAAGGGCCGATCCTGGGCCAGATGAAACGCTGCACAGCCTGCGGCTACCTGCACACGGCGTCGGAGGGTCAACCAGGCCCTGATGTTTGCGAGCACTGCGGACTGAGCCTTGGCATGGCCCGGTCCAACATGTTCCGGCTCCAGAATGTCGCCACTCGTCGCAGGGAGCGGATCAATTCCGATGAGGAGGAACGTCTTCGTAAGGGCTTCGATCTTCAGACTTCGATTCGTTTCGAGGAAAGGGGCGGGAAACCGAGCCCTCGGAAGGCTGACCTCTACCGGGGTACAACGCCCTTGGCGGTCTTGCACTATGGAGATGCCGCGACGATATGGCGAGTAAACCTTGGTATGCGGCGCCGTAATCTGACCAAGCCCGACGGGTTTGTTCTCGATCTCGAACGTGGCTACTGGGCTTCGCAGAGGGACCTGGAGGAGCAGGAGAATAATGTTGAAGCCGAAGAGTTGTCCAATAACGTGGCACGGGTCATCCCCTACGTCGAGGACCGGCGCAACTGTCTACTCTTCGAACCCTCACCCGGCCGAGACGAAAAATTCATGGCAACCCTTCAGGCAGCCTTGAAGAGTGCAATACAAGTCTGCTTTCAGCTAGAAGACTCAGAACTGGCGGCAGAGCCCCTTCCCTCCGCGGAAGCTCGCAACCAGATCCTCATCTACGAAAGCGCCGAGGGAGGCGCGGGAGTATTGAGGCGGCTAGTGGAGGATGGACAGACCGCCCTCGTTGAAGTTGCTAGGACAGCCCTGGAACTGCTGCACTTTGACCCGACAACAGGTGAGGACCTTCGTTTCCCGAAAGGATCCAAGGAGGCGTGCGAGGTGGCCTGCTACGACTGCTTGATGTCGTATGGCAACCAGTGGGACCATGAGTTGCTCGACCGCCATCTGGTGAGGGATTACCTCCTCGCCATGAGCCGGGGTACCATCAAAGTCTCGTCAAGCGCCAAGAGCCGAGAGGATCATCTACGGGATCTCATTAAGCAATGCGAATCCAAGCTGGAAAAGGACTGGCTCACGTTCCTCTACACGAAGAACCTCCGTCTTCCAACACGGGCACAGGTTTTCTTCAAACCGTGCATGACCAGGCCAGACTTCTCATACGATGACCATCAGGCTGTGGTGTATGTGGACGGGCCACCCCACGACTTCCCTGAACGACAGGATCGGGACAAAGTCCAGAACATCTGCATGGAGGACGCCGGCTACCAGGTCCTCCGCTTCCACCACGCGGAAAACTGGGAGGATGTAGTGAAAAAGTTTCCCTCCGTATTCGGGAGTCTGGCATGAGCTTCACAGTAGGTAGTCTGGTACGCGCTCGTGGACGCGAGTGGGTGGTACTTCCGGAAAGCTCTGAAGAGATGGCCATGCTTCGCCCTTTAGGCGGCGGAGACATGGAGGTCACCGGCATACTTAGAGGTCTTGAAGAAATTAGCCCCGCACAATTTGAGTACCCCATACCTGAGCAGGCCGGGGATTACCGCTCCTCTCGGATGCTCAGAGATGCACTGCGCTTGGGTTTTCGCGCCAGCGCCGGACCGTTTCGATCTTTCGGACACTTGAATTTCGAGCCACGCCCCTACCAGTTGGTTCCGCTGCTCATGGGCCTCAAGCAAGACCCGGTGCGACTCCTAATTGCAGATGATGTGGGAATTGGAAAAACTATTGAAGCGGCTCTTCTCGCCAAGGAACTGTTGGACCGCGGCGAAGTTACACGCATGGCCGTCCTCTGCCCACCTCACCTCGCTGAACAATGGCAAAGGGAACTGAGGAACAAGTTCCAAATCGATGCCGAGTTGGTCCTGGCGGGCACATCTCGTCGTCTTGAATCCGATTGCCGAGGTGGCGAGAGCCTCTTCGATCATTACCCCTTCACCATCGTCTCCCTAGACTACATCAAGTCTGACCATCGCCGGGATGACTTTCTTCGCACCTGTCCGGAACTTGTCATTGTGGACGAGGCTCACACCTGCGCCTTTGCCGGCAGGGTCAGCAGCGCTCAGCATCAACGGCATCTGTTGCTGCGGAAGCTGGCCGAAAAGGAAGATCGCCACCTCATGTTGGTTACGGCAACTCCCCACTCCGGCAACGAAGACGCCTTTCGTTCTCTCCTTGCAGTCCTTGACCCGACTCTTGCCAATTTGCCTTCAGACTTGAGTGGAGACGCCAACCGTGTTCACCGGGAGCACCTCGCAGTTTATCTGGTTCAACGTAAGCGCGGAGACATCGAACACTACCTAAACACGGATACACCGTTTCCCAAACGCCAGGATGCCGAACAATCCTATGCGCTCAGCCCCGAGTACAGGGCTTTCTTCAAGCGTGTGTTGTCGTTCGTCCGAGAATCGGTTCAGGACAAATCGGGGACAATGGTCCGGCGGCGTGTCCGGTGGTGGTCAGCTCTGGCCCTCCTGAGGTCTATGGCATCCAGCCCTGCTGCGGCAGCGGCCACGCTTACAACGCGAGCCGCGAACCTGGAAGCAGACACTGAAGGGGAAGCAGACGAACAAGGACGCTCTGCTGTGATGGATATTGGCGATGACCGCGACTCTCTGACGGTCTCGGACATTGTTCCCGGCAGCGACCTGGGAGATGTGGACGATGAGGGCGTGCGAACACGTCGCCGTCTATTGGCGATGGCTAAAGAGGCCCTGTCACTCTACGGGAAGCCGGACACCAAGCTCGACATGGTGACGGTTCAGGTCAAACAACTGCTGGAAGAGGGCTTCAACCCAATCGTGTTCTGTCGCTTCATTCCCACAGCGGAATACGTTGCGGATCATCTTCGTTCGAATTTGAAGCGCCAATTCGCCGATGTGGAGATCGCCGCTGTCACCGGTCTTTTGGCTCCCACGGACCGCGAGGACAGAATTGATGAACTAAGCAAAGGCAGCCGCCGTGTGCTGGTGGCCACTGACTGTCTCAGCGAAGGAATCAATCTGCAGGATCAGTTCGACGCGGTCGTGCATTATGACCTCAGTTGGAATCCAACCCGTCACGAGCAACGAGAAGGCCGCGTTGACCGTTTCGGTCAGCAGAGCAAGTCGGTGAAGGTCCTTACTCTCTTCGGTAAGGACAATCAGATCGACGGCATTGTGCTCGACGTGTTGCTCCGCAAGCACAAGAGGATTCGCAGCTCTCTAGGCATCTCGGTTCCCGTCCCGGCAACCTCTGATGAAGTTCTTGAAGCAGTTTTTGAAGGACTGGTGTTGCGTGGTTTGGATGCTCCCCCGAGTCAGGAACAATTGCTTCCCGGTTTTGAGGACTACTTCAAGCCACAAACCGAGGACCTCTATGCCCAGTGGGACGCGGCCGGAGAACGCGAAAAAAAGTCCCGCACTATCTTTGCCCAGCATGGACTGAAGACCGAAGAGGTTCACAAGGAACTGGAGGCCGCCCGGCAGGCCATTGGCATGGGAGTAGATGTAGAGACCTTTGTCCACGATGCCTTGGAAGGACTTGGGGCTGGCTGGACCCGCGAGCGCAAGGGCATTCGCATCGATCTATCGGAGTGCGTCCGTGGATTGAAAGATGCCCTCCCCGTCGAAGATGAACACCTGCTTGTCCGGTTCCAGACTCCTGCCCCGGAAAAGGGTCTGCTACTCAGTCGCATTCATCCGTTCGTCGAAAGCCTCGCTGGCTACTTGCTGGATACCGCCCTTGATCCGCTCGGCAAGAGTGTCGCCAGCCGCTGCGGGGTCATTCGAACAGAGGCCGTCTCCACGCGCACCACACTCTTTCTCCTGCGCCACCGCATGCATTTGATCATTAGCCGCAGCGGTCAGGACTATCCTCTTCTGGCTGAGGATGCAGACCTTCTTGCCTTTGAAGGTGCCCCAGACCAGGCTCAGTGGCTGGATCGCGATCAGGCAGAGCGACTGTTACTGGCCGCTCCTACAGGAAACGTGTTGCCTGAACAAATTCGGATGTTCCTGCAAGGGGTATTGGACGGAATGCATCATCTGTCCTCACGGCTCGACCTGGCCTGCGACGAGCGGGCGGAGGAACTGCTCAGCGCCCACCGCCGCGTTCGCACAGCCGCCAAAGCGAGAGGCACCCTTCGCGTCGAGGCGCAACACCCACCAGACATTTTGGGAATATATGTGCTGCTTCCGATGCCAGTGAGGGGGTTCTGACATGAGCCATCGCCAGCCCTTCCTCAACATCCGCACCGAGGGCGCTCTGCTCCCTTCCGACCTTCTCAGCCGGCTCATGGAGGGAACGAACCTGCCCGGCCTCAAACCGGAGGACTACCACCTCGGCGCCGGCGAAAAACTTAACGAGGCCATCAGCCGCTCATGGACGCGCTTGTTGTCCCTGTGGGCAGGATTCCGAAAGGCCAAGGCGGCTTTGCCAGCATCAGACCTCGGCACAACACTCACCCGCGAAAGATGGCTCCTTCAACTCTTTCAGGAACTCGGGTACGGCCGCCTGCTCGGCGCCAGCCCCTTCGTGATCGACGAAAAGACCTACCCCATCTCGCACCTCTGGCAAGGTCAGTACTATAAGGTGCCCATCCACCTTGTGAGCTTCCGCGCCGATCTCGATAAGCGCAGCGAACAGCGCATCCAGGGCGCCAGCAAAGCCAGTCCGCACGGGATGGTGCAGGAGTTCCTCAACCGCTCCGAACACCATCTATGGGCTTTCGTTTCGAACGGCCTTAAACTCGTCATCCTTCGCGACAATGCCAGTCTTACGCGTCAGGCTTATGTCGAGTTCGACCTCGAAGGTATCTTCGATGGCGAAGCCTTCGCGGATTTCCGTCTGCTCTGGATGGTCTGCCACCAATCCCGGCTTGAAGGCACAGCAAAGGACCGCCCCGAGACTTGCTGGCTCGAACTTTGGTCCAAGCAGGCACAGACAGATGGACGCCGCGCACTCGACCAGCTCCGTGTTGGCGTCGAGAAGGCGCTTGAAAGCCTTGGCACCGGATTCGTCTCCCACAAAGCGAACCAGGCTCTCTGCCAGCGTCTCAAAGCCGGCGAATTGAACAAGCAGGACTTCTACCGGCAGTTGCTACGCCTCATCTACCGGCTCATTTTTCTCTTCGTGGCCGAGGACCGCGACCTACTCCACTTTCCCGGCGCATCAGACGAGGCCCGCTCGCGCTATGTTCGCTTTTACAGTGGCCAGCGGCTGAGGCGGATGGCAGAGCGTACTCGCGGCAGCCGCCACGCCGATCTATGGGCAGCGTTGCGACTGGTTTTTGCCAAGCTGGGAAATGACCGGGGCTGCCCTGAGTTGGGACTGCCGGCTCTTGGTGGCTTTCTCTTCGGCCCTCAAGCCATACCCGACCTTGAATCCGCCGAACTCGCCAACGAGCATTTACTCCAGGCCATCCGCAATCTTGGTCTCGTCAAGGACCGCAGCGGCTGGCGGCTGGTGGACTACCGCAACCTGGGCAGCGAGGAACTGGGCAGCGTCTACGAGAGCCTGCTCGAACTCAACCCCACCATGGAACTCGACGCCGGCGTTTTTTCGCTCAGCACCGTCGCCGGCAACCAGCGCAAGACCTCCGGCTCCTACTACACGCCGGACTCTCTGGTGCAGTGCCTGCTGGATTCGGCGCTTGACCCCGTTGTCGAACAAGCCATCAAGGGCAAGGCGCCAGCAGAAGCCGAAAAGGCCATCCTGGCCCTCAAGGTCTGCGACCCAGCCGTTGGATCAGGACACTTCCTCGTAGGAGCTGCCCACCGGCTGGCCATGCATCTCGCCCAGGTCCGTGCCCAGGCACAGGGTGATAGCGAACCCTCTCCGCTCTACTACCAGCACGCTCTCCGTGATGTCATCGGTCATTGCCTCTACGGGGTAGACGTGAACCCCATGGCCGCCGAACTCTGCCGCGTCAGTCTTTGGCTTGAAGCCATCGAGCCCGGCAAGCCGCTCTCCTTCCTCGACCACCACATCCGTGTTGGCAATAGTCTGCTCGGTGCCACGCCCGCACTGCTTGCCAAGGGCATCCCAGATGAAGCGTTCACGCCCATTGAAGGCGACGACAAGGAGATTTGCAGCCGATTTAAAAAGCTGAACAAGGATGAGAAGAAAGGCTTCCAGCGATTGTTTGCGGCAACCACGGAGCCATGGGAGCGGCTTGGCGATCTGGCGGCCAGCATGATGCATCTGGACGACGCGCCCGACGACTCCATTGAAGCCGTCCGCGTGAAAGAGCGGATGTATGAAGCCATGGTCCGCTCCGGCAACTACCTTGACGGCCAGTTCTGGGCTGACGCATGGTGTGCCGCCTTCGTTTGGAAGAAGACACGGGAGTTTCAGTACCCCATCACTGAAGAGGTCTTCCGTCGCATCGAGCACAACCCGCACACTTGTGATGTTTGGATGCAGAACGAGATAGTTAGATTGTCTAATCAATATCAGTTCTTTCACTGGCACGTGGCTTTCCCTGACGTGTTCCATGTGCCACCGCCTGACAAAAAATCTGATAATGAGCTAGCAGGCTGGAATGGCGGCTTTGATGTGGTGTTGGGAAACCCACCATGGGAAAAAGTAAAACTGCAAGAAAGGGAGTTTTTTGCCAGTCTCGATCCACTAATTGCTACAGCTAAGACCGCCGCTATCAGGAAGAAGTTGATTGCCAAGCACCGAGAGGCCGACAGCCATGAGTGGCGCCTTTATATTGCACAGCTAGAAGTTGACGCAAAACTGAGCGGCTTCTACAGGCTCTGCAAGCGATTCCCATTAACAGCTGCAGGCGAGGCAAACACGTATAGTCTGTTTGCTGAGCTTGCAACTCAGGTTACATCTTCGTCCGGGGTAGCGGGGCAGATTCTGAAAACAGGTATTGTCAACGCTGTAGAAAATGTTGACTTTTACCGAAAAATGGTCCTGGACTGTAGGCTCTGGCAAGTCCGTGACTTCAAAAACTGGCTTGGATGGTTTCCGGACGTTGGCTATCACGAGCGATTCAGCTTGGTAACCATTTCGGGAACCGCGAGAAAAGTCGTGTGCACCTACGCTTTCAACTGTCTTGACATTGAAGAGGCAACGTCGGCGGAAAAGATATACGAGCTTACCGGAAGCGAGGTCGAGTTACTGAACCCGAACATCCAGGTTTGCCCGGTGTTTTCAAACCGGAACGATATGGACATCACTTGTTCCTTCTATCGACGCTTCCCGCCACTCGTGCGGGAAACTACCAAGGAAACCCCGTGGGGAACTGAGTATCAAAGGATGTTCGATATGACATCCGATTCCAGCGGGTTTCACACACTGGAAGAACTCTCGACGGACGGATACGTCCTCGATGAGAGTCGATTTTTTAGAGCGGACGAGGAGGTCTATGTTCCACTATTGGAGGGCAAACATATCCATGGCTTTACCCACCGATTCGCAACTTATGAAGGTATACCAGAATCCAACCGTTTCGGCATCAAGGCTGCAACGGCTGCCCCTCTAGGGGATCAACTAGCTAATCCAGCTTATGAGCCTCTGCCAAGATATTGGGTGAACCAAGTTGCTTGGCGCAAGCAATGTGCCGCAACAACGATAAGTTGTGGATGGTGCATTGCCTTCCGCGACGTGACAAATCTTATATCGAATGCCCGAACAACGATGGCGACAGTCGCTCCTCCCAGAGCGTTTGGCAACAGTGCAGCACTCATCTATATCGACAACGACATGGCTGCACTTCATGCACTCTTTCTCGTTGCTTTGATGAATTCCGTTCCGTTTGATTTCGCTGCGCGGCAAAAGCTCTTTGGTGCGCACCTCAACAAGTACATTCTCTGGCAACTTCCTGCGCCACGTCCATTGGGGTTCTTCGACGCGACTGGTCGCCTAACGAAGCTCGGCTCCTTTATCTATCCGCGATCTTTGGAACTCTGCTATACAACAAACTCCCTCAATGCATTCGCGATCCAAAGTGGCTGTGCACTTCCTCCGTTCCGTTGGGACGATGACCGCCGTTTCGTGCTCCGTTGTGAATTGGATGCCGCATTCTTCCACCTCTACCTGCCAGCCGAGCCAAATGGCGACTGGAGTCCGGCCGAGAACGAGAAGGCGGAAGACCGTGCACGGCTCAAGGCCAGCTTCCCCACTCCCCGCGCCGCCGTGGCATACATCATGGACACCTTCCCCATCGTGAAGCGCAAGGACGAGGAGAAGTGGGGCGAGTACCGCACCAAGCGCGTCATCCTCGAAATCTACGACGCCATGGCCGAAGCTGCCCGCACCAGCATCCCCTATCAGACCCGCTTGTCTCCTCCGCCTGCCGATGCCGCAGTTGCTCATCCGTGGCCTGAGGAGATCATCCAGGTAGCGGCGGTCAGCAAGGATGCATTCACCGACATCGCTGCACTGCCAGATGAGGTATGGGCAACGCCCGTGGGTGTGACTCCAGACAACGTTGCTCTTTTCTCATTGATTGATGTCTTGCAAGCCATTGGTGAAGCTGCTGACCCAGAAAAAGTCCGTCTCGCCGCTATCCTCGTCCGCAAGCCTGTCCTTGCCGCGGCATTCATGGACGATGCGCAGGCGGCGCAGTGGTTGCGGCTGATCGGCCAGGATGCGCGTCTTGTGAGAGGCAACGTGGTTCAGATTTCGCAGTTCCAGAAGAATGGCGTGGATTATCCTTGGGCAGAGGCGATCAGACGACTGAGAGGTTCTGGAGCGCTGGTTGTTGGCTCTGATGGAAAATGGTCTGCGGGAGACAGAATGCCCGCATCGTCCAGTCAGGACTGGATCACCGGACGAGCTGCTATCGCAGTTCAACTCCTGTCCGCGATCGACCCGGCACGAGTGGAGCAGAGGTTGATTGCCTTCAATCGGAGCGTGGAAGATGGCACAGCAAGGCGAGCTGTTTCCTAAAGCGGAAGTTACGATCAGGCTTGACGGCTCGCGGGGAGAGCCACGTCTTTGGATCCGCCGAATCGTACTCTGGGAGAAGCCGGGCGAGATCATCCGCGATATCCGCCTCCGGCGAGGGCTGAACATCATCTGGTCGCCCGATCCAGGCGCCGCCCTGGCCGATCTCGGTCGTGATGCCGGGAGTGGCCACGGAGCAGGCAAGACTTTGTTCTGCCGGCTCTTGCGGTATTGCCTGGGTGAAGACACTTTTTCAAACGACGAGCAACGGAGAAGCATTATCGAACTGCTACCGGCTGGGCTTGTTGGAGCGGAAGTCGTCATGAACGGAAAACCATGGGCCGTGATCCGGCCTATCGGCCAAACTCGGAAGCATGTGGCAAGGGAAGGCGCGACTCTTGAAGAGCTTGCACCGATGAAGGAGCCAGGCGGCAGCATAGAGCCATTACTTGATGCATTGAAGTCTCAGATATTCCCCAAAGGCATAGACGGCTATCTGCCGAGTGAGCGCCCAAACGCCGCGTGGCTATTCGCATTAGCCTGGCTGTCGAGAGATCAGGAGTGCCGTTTCGATCACATTCTTGACTGGCGGCACAAACGTGCAGACAGCGGGTCTGTTGCAGTAGGTCCGACGAAGGAACAGCTTCTGGTTGTCGTCAGAGCGTTCCTGGGAATCATCGAAAAGGAGGAGATGCGTCTTAAGGGCGAGCGTGGGCAACTCTCTGAGACAAAGCGCGCCCTTGAACGAGACGTTGCCTATTACCAAAGACAAGGCGAGCAACTCCGAGCCGGTCTGGTTCAGGCTCTTTCCGTGAACGAGGATGTGGAGGTAGTCGGCGAATTGGGCGCGGGACTCTTTCGCGAGAAGGCCAACGACAGATTGGCGAAAAGTGATCAGCAGGACAACACAGAAGACATTGCATTGCTGGCTTCTTTACGGAAGGAACGTGAAGCCGTACTCAAGGAAGTGGCAGTCAGAGAGGGCGAGATCAAGAGGTTCAACTCAACAAAGCAGATCCACGACGAACAATTGAAGTTGATTCGAGGCGAGCGATCGAATCTAGACGGTGACGCATTGAAAGCCCTGCTTGGCCCTGTATGTCCGGTGTGCAGCGTACCGATAGATGAGGCTCTTGCGGAGGGGTGTAGCCTGTCCCATAACTCTTGGGATCCGGGCAGCGTGAGCGACGAAAAGCAGAGGTTGGCCAAACAAACCGCGGCTCACAATGAAGCCATTTCAAGAATCCTTGCCTTGACCGCGGAACATACAACTCACCTCGACAAACTTGGCCGTCAAGAAGCCAGACTTACGGCGGAGATTGATAAGCTGGTGAACAAGATCGAGGACGCCAGGAATAAACGGCGTCAGCAGTGGTTCAGTGCGAAGCAGCTTGTCGAGCAGGTGTCGGCGCTGGAGCGCGCCTTAACAAGCATTGCTAAGGCGAAGAAGTCACTGGAGGATCTTACCGGCCGCGACAATGAACTTGCCGGTTTGGAATCGAAGCTCAGGAATCACCATAACGATACCCTGTCGAGGATGGAGGAGCTTTTCTCATATGTCTGCAAGGGCCTTCTCGGGAGCCGGGTTAGAGCCTCAATTGCGTTGTCTGGCCAAGGTCTTCAAGCTGACGTCGAAGTCGGCGGCATGGCGATGGAGTCCCTCAAAGCAATCGCGTTCGACTTGGCTGCATTGCTGATGAGCATTGAGGGTCATTCAATGCTGCCCGCGTTTCTTGTACATGACAGCCCGCGGGAAGCCGACCTTGGAGAAGCGATCTATCATCGTCTCTTCCGCTTTGTCCGAAGTTTGGAACCCCTGGGGAATGATCCTCCATTTCAATACATCATCACAACAACCAGCCGGCCGCCGGATGAACTCCGGGTTTCTCCGTTTCTGGTCGCTGAGTTTCAAGGATCAAACGTCAATGAACGGCTCCTGCGCCGAGACTTGGGGGGATTAACGAACTAATGCGAATTCCATTGAGCACTATACACGGAGTTTGAGACGAACTATCGGAAAAACACTGTCTAGACAAGGGAGCTGGTTCATGCGGCGACAAGAGAAGATTACGAGAAGTCGCCGCGATATAGTGGAGAATTGTCGAAAGTTGACAAAGCCGACCATACCGGCATTCCCTACTAGACCTGCCTCGACCTACCCCCGCCGACCCGCGCTGCTGCCACCCGCCCCATGAAGAATTGGAGAGCAAATTCTAATGAGCGAAAACCACCAATTCGAACCCTGGTCGATTACGCCCGTTGATGCCTTTGAAAAGTGGATTGCTTCCCAGATCGATGCGCAACAGGTTGACGCCAGAGAACCGGCCTATAACTACGACGTAGGCCCGTGCGGCATTTGCGGATGCAACCTGAATGACCGTGGACTGCATATCGACGGCCGCCTCCGCGATGACCTGAAGTGGAGCAACATGTGCACGGAATGCTTAAAGAAGTCCGGCGAAGGCATCGGCTGGGGTAAAGGTCAGCTCTATGCCCGCCAGCCTAACGGAGACTGGCGCTTAATAGCTGGTTTTCCACCAGAGGAGGGGGAGATTTGAATGCTGACACACTGTGAGACCTTTGATTCTCTCTGGCCCTACTGCACGGAGAACAAGCGTCTGGTTCCCATGCCGCAGGAATGGACCAAGCTCCACGAGATGCTGGCGAACAGGTGGCAGAAGCCAAGCGGAGGATGGGAGCCTCCCCTGCCGCTGATTCTGGGAGCCTGGCACTGCACGATGCCGATCGAGAAGCAGTTGCGGTTCAAGGAGCACATTCAATGGGCCGCCGATCACAGCCAGCTCGAAGAAGTGGGGGCATTCATTCGCGCCTTGCCCGAAGATAGGTGGGTTCACTTTGGCGAGGTCTAGTTGAACGGTAGCTGGAATGTCCTATGCTGACCCCGCCGTGCTGCGCTGCTGCCACCTTAGACTGACATACGAGGACCCGGTGGGTGCCAAATGGAGGTATATTGATTTATAGCTCGGAAAGCACCATGGAGATGCTCGTCAAATTGTCCCTGTTTCTTACATCCCAGCGGAGCAATTATGGGACGTCTGAATCCAACAGGAGCAACGGATGCTCCTTTACCAATCCGAAGGAACTACAATGGCACATTCAAACTACCTGTCAGGGTTGAACACCGAACAGCGAGAACAACTGGAGCGACGACTGCTTGAGCGCCAAGGTGGCCGATGCTTCATCTGTGATGAACTCATTGATCTTCTCCTCCATAAAGGCCAGCTTGACATTGATCATATCGATCCGCTGATCAAGGACGGATTGGATAGCGAAAATAACTTCGCGTTGACCCACGCCCACTGCAACCGCAGCAAGGGCGCTTCAAACCTTGAGGTCGCGAGACGTCTAGCGGAGTTTGAGAAGCTCCAGCAAGAAGCCAAAAAGCACGGTCAACGTGGCGCAGATCTTGGCGATGTGCTTGAAAAGCATGGGGGTGCCAAGGCAGTACTGCGCCTCCGACGCGAAGATGACCGAGTGGAACTTTCGTTCGCTGAAGTTGGCGACAACACCATCCGCACTTTTCCACTCCTCCATGACAAGCTCAGCGGGATGGATACATTCTTTGCCTCTGTGCCGCTGGAGTATTTGCACCATGATGACCGCATCAACCCCAGACCCATTGGCTCGAACATCCGCGGACTCATCGAGGAATTCCTTTCTGGGAATCCTCAGCTTCACGTCGGACTGGGCTGGTGGACACCTGAGCAAGACGGTGCTGGCCCTGTCAAAGTCTTCGATGGTCAACATAAAGCTGCTGCGCAAATTCTTCTTGGAATCAGGGAACTCCCTGTTCGCATCTTTGTCCAGCCCGACACAAACGTATTGTTAGATGCGAATACCAATGCCGGAGGCAAGCTGCGTCAAGTCGCCTTTGATGTGGCGATCATGCGGCATCTGGGGAGTACCTTGTATTTGGAACGCATCAATCAGTACCGCAAGATGCGAGGGCTGGCGGAGGACAACTACTCCTTCTCAGAAGAAGACCTTGTCAGATTCTTCAGAGGCGAGAGCCGAGAGATGGCCCGTTACATCATTGATAGCCAACGCGACGCCATCACGCATGACTCTTCGAACAAGCTACGGGAGTTCGTTGAGTGGTCCGGCAAAGGAGCCGAACGCCCGCTTGCATACAACTCCATTGAGCGTTCGTTTTATAAGGAGTTTCTTTACAAGAAAGCGCTGGATTCTCCTCTCGATGAAGGAATGGAGCAAGGGCGGAATCCCCGTGTCTTAGAGCGCCTGCAACTCATCAGATTGATGAGCATTTTCGCTGACGTGTTCTTTGTTAACTCATGGGATCCAGAAATAGGTGGCAATAAGATTGAAAACAGGGTTCTGCACGGCGAAATAATCCCAGCACCCCATCTCCGCGCCTGGAGAGTTGCTCGTGAAGAGGTTCTTTCGAACATCCTGGCCTGGGTAAGACTGGTAATTGAGTACCATTTCGCCTTTAATGCACAGATGTTGGACAAAGAACGGCTCTTGCATCAACCACTACCGGATACCTTGTGGGATCGCATCACGAAATTCCTCCAAAGCGTCGCTGCTCTGCCCTGCTGGATCGACAAACAACTAGGCTCAACAGTGTTTGGACCTAAACAGAATCTTGATTATTGGGAGAAGGTCTTCAAAACAGGGAAGTCACCTTCAGGGATTCCAATTCTCACCTCTCCATTTGATTTGAACCAGATGATTCAGGGACCAAAGGCTGGAGGTCAGTGATGGCGGCGATTCCAAACAAACGCACAGTTTCTCAGGCCATTAGGTCCGCTCGCAGGGCACTCAAGCTGGCCATTAAGGAAATCAATCAAACCGCTGCCGAACTCGCTAAAAAGGGCGCCTACGAGCGTGCCGAGGCTTCGATGACCAAAGGCCGAGAGTTAAAGAGCTTCAGTGAAGAAATCGCAGCAATCGAACGCAAATGGAAACAAGTGTCCGGGTCCGGCAAGTCGCAAGATAATGTCACTGGCGATGCCTCTCTTCCGGCTTGGCAGTACTATGCGCCAATCTTGCGATCCTTAGTTGTACTCGGTGGAAAAGCATCCTTAAGTGAGCTCGAAGCTGAGTTCCTTCGACAGACGGAACCTCTTCTTCGAGTTGGCGATCACTCGTACATGACAGGTGGCCGGGAGCGTTGGCAGGTGATGATTCGTCGCGCTCGCAAGCACATGGTCAAGGAAGGATGGATTTCCGCTAGAAGTAGCAAGCTTTGGGAGATCACTTCGGCAGGACGGCAGGTAGCAGATAAGAAAGGCGAGTGAGCAACGTTTCGGATGTCCGTTTAAATCCCGGACAGACATCAATGCATGACTTTCCGTGCGGGCTTAAGATTTAGGTGTTGCTCAGAGTGCATTCATAAGGCGGAACTTTCGCATCCACTCCGACGGCACACGATCAGTCTCTTGGCAACGGACATCAAGCTCCGAGTGAAGACTGGCGGAGTGCGGCACGACGATGTAATCCCGCAAGTTTTCCACGCATCAACGGTGTACATTTTTACGCATAAACGGTGTATCCAGGGCGGTTTTCCACGCATAAACGGTGAACATCTACGCATAAACGGTGTACAAAGTGTCCGCACCGTATTGATTACAAAAGATTTCTAGGACGCCCTGTAGTACCTTTATGTAAATCTATATGGAAGCCTGTAGTAGCGCCCCCGCTCTGTGGAAATGTGCAGATGTGCGACGAGACTAGACGAGAACCTCCGCCCCCTCAGCGTGGGAAAGGGCGCTCCGCGCCGCGAATGACTAGCGCCAAGTGGTAAAGGCTGTTGGCACCAACCAAGGTCAATCTTGAATACTGGATTGGGGTTGTTCGTAAATGTACTACGGCATTCAGAAATTATCGCGGGGGGGGGCGCAATTTGACCAAGTGCTTACATCGATGGAATTCGAGGCGTATTGTATAGCCGCTTCTGTCAGAGGATGTTCTTGCGCAAAACAGCCTTTTCGCGGGCCTTTGACCGGAACGCCACACTGAACAACGTGCTAACAAGAACGATGAACAACGAGGAACCAACAATCCAGAGAGGCTTATCGAGCACATTCGCGTAGACAAACAATGGTATTCCAACGACAAATGCGACAAGCACGCCCCAAAAGACTCCTTTCTCAGAGACAGAATCGTTATAAAGTGTCAATACCGTCGGAACCATTACGCATGCTGCAATTGTGTTGAACACCCACCAGAGCTTTTCCAAGCCAAAGTGGGGAATATAGAGAACGGCAAGAGCGATAAGAAGACCGAAAACATTGATTCCGATCATCGACAACCTAGCGGCACGGACTGCACTCTTGTCGTCCTTGGGGCGCACAACATCCGCCACCCAGAGTGAACTGGCTGCGCACAGGCCAGCATCAAGTGATGAACTAAGGATTGCCAAGAATCCGATGCAGAAGAAGAAGACAGACCAGCGCGGCAAGTAGTGAGCAATTGTCTGAACCCCAATCATTGATTGGTCAACTCCGGCTGCGAGGTTGATGTGCGCTGTCGGGTTTGCGGCCAAAAAGCCAAGCGTGGAAAGCGCCAACGGAACAATTCCGAAAAGGATAGAGCCGAGCACGAATGCTGTCACCAAATTCTTTTGGCGAACAGCAAAAGCACGCTGCCAGTTAGATTGGTCGGAGATCGAGCCCGCGATAAGCCCTATCGAAGTTACAATTCCGAATGAGAAAGCCACGGCGGGATCAAACATTCCACTAACGCGGTCGATACCGTGAAAGCCTGCGACAACAGCTGAAAATCCACCGGCAACGCGCACGACGTTTGGTAGAATGACGGCGATGATCACAAAGATGACTCCTAGCTGAACGAAGTCCGTGACGACCGACGCTTTTAGACCCGAGATGAGCGTGTAGGCTAGCACTATTACCGACAATACTATCATCACCTTGAAGAGGGATATGCCTGTTAGTAGAGCTACCAGGCTACCACCCGCGTAGAGCTGAACTGTCACAGCCATTAGCTGGTAGAAGAAATAGGGGAATAGGTAGAGCCGATGGACTCTTTCGCTATGCAGTCGAAACCTGATGTACTCGGGAAGAGTATATCCTTCGGGAAGGCGGCTCCGGATTCGAGGTGCTAGTATAGCGAAAATCGTGAGAGATAAGATGTTCGGCGCGGTAAACCAAAAGATGCCCGCCAAGCCTTTTTGATATGCCATCTGGACGGAAACAAACAGGGCCGGTGCCCATATCCAAGATGCGGCAATACTGAAGGACCCGAGCAGCCAACCAACCTGTCGATTCGCAACAAGGAACCCTTCCTTTGTCCGCCAATCACCCCGCCTTCCGAAGAAGTAGGTTATAACAATCATGGCAACGCCAAATACAAGCAACAGTAGATAGCCAGCAGATTGCGACATAAACGTCATAGTGATTTGTCTCCATTAGCAACATCAGAGCGTCGCCAGTTCTTGTTGACGCAGATCCAGGGCACTCAGTTCGTCTGTTGACAAAGATCTTCCGACGCGGAACCCAATGTCGGGGTTAGTGTTCTCGGGAAATAGGTTGGCGAAATACTCAAAGCTAAAACTCGTTTCATCGAGATGTGCAGTCGAACCGAGAACGAGAGCGGAAGACAATGGCTTCCCCCCCCTATCTGCCGGAATTGTATCGTGAACCCATTCTTTGACATTCCCGACTAGCCCGGCGATACCAAATACGCTAAAGTCATCCTCATAAGCAACAGCTTTACTTCGCCCATGCCTAGCGAGCGCCACAGACCTAGCTGCACTCCGGTAATTCCAAATAGGGAGTTCTATCTTGCTGTTTGGCGGAAGAGGATATGGCACGAGATCCCACGGATATTGGGCTTCGGAAAACGGTCCTTGCGCAGCCCAACGCCACTCGACGGCAGTTGGCAGCCGGTACTGTGGTGCCACGCTCTTCCCGCTCTTCTCTACCGTTAAGCCGCGATAAACAGACAGGTTCATGGACTCCTCTCGATGCTCCTTCTTGCTCAGCCAATCGCAAAACGATAAAGCAGCAAACCAACTCACATACACAACTGGATACCTCAGGTGGTCTCCATGGGGCTTGAACTTGCCTGAGGAGTCCTTGTCCCAGTAGTAAAGGTGATACTCGTTCGTCATTTGAGCATATTGAGACTGCGGAGCACCGAGGCTCCCCGCTCTCGTCACCTTCTCCACCGACCAATCCGGGCCCGATCCTTGAATGTCCTCGACGAAACGCTGGAAATCCTGATTAGTGACTTCATGCAGTCCAATGAGATAAGGACCGTCGGCATCGCCAGTTTTGGAACCACACTTGCCTTTTGGACCCGCCCAGGTTCGAATATTCTTCGAAGTACACTTCGGAACAAGCCTCATCTCATACCCAGTTAATGCGGCAGGACGAGTCAAAATCGCGTCAGAGACCTTAGTCCACGGGTCCAGGACAGTCGCCTCCTCAGCAGAGAAACAACCAAGCCTCATTAAGTTTGTAATCAGGTACCGATACTGGGCAGCGAACAACTCATACTGTTCTCTCTTCGCGAGGTTGGATATCCATATGGTTACTGAACTGGCTAGACTCTTTCTGCGAAGCGATTGGGATGCCTCCTCGCACATTTCTCCGAGCAGTTCGGCGCAAAGAGGGCTGAGTTCAATTGAGCCCAGGAACCTCATCGCTTGGTTGAAACCGAATTGTCCGTGTCTGATAGATTCTTGCAAACGACGACAAATGTAGTGTGCGAGAAAATAGTCTGACGCAACTGAACCTCGCGATGATACTTCGTTTCGCGATTCACTCCTCGAATAGCAAATCCCGAAACCCACCCTAGAGCGACCGAGGTCATCCTGCATTTCGAAGACCGTTTGCGAGCGAATGTCTCTTCGAAGCGCATCTGAGTCTATTCCATACATGAGGCTTAACCTAATAGGAAGGTAATTCAGGTCAATCCCGTTCAAGCGTCGTTCACCAATAAACCACGCCAGCTCACCCAGTAGGTTAACCCGCTGCTCGCGGCCAAATTTGTGTAAGGCTCCCTTGCGGTCACGATGCAGAACCTTCGTTCGTTCCAAGTCAAGATTGAAGGAGATAAGTGCTCCCTCGATGATCTCCCTGACTGCCGCCAACCCGCCTTTGGATCGTGGTTGTGTTTGACTAGTTCGGAGATGGGCAAGAAGGCCAGGCTGTTGGAAACAAGTGCGCACAGCGTCCGCAATCGGGTCGTCTATATCTTCGAGAAACGACTTGCTGGCGAAATTGTCAGGCAGATTGGCCACCTCTGGTGCATCCAAGTATTCACGAATATCTTGTGTAGAAAAGGACCGTAATTCGAGAACATCCATGCTGGACCCTACCGTCGAAGCAGGCCAGGTAGCTAGATTCGCTAGGGTAGTGAATGAGTCAAACAAGGTGGTGCGAGAAGCTATAACGAATCGACTGCCCGGGGGCAGAAGCCGAAACAATTCGACAGCATGTTCCTGGATTTCCTCTGCATTCGGCTGGCGCTGAATCTCGTCAAAGCCATCAATACAGACGATGACGCGCCCTTGTCTCACAAGGGCCTGGAACATTGGAGCATCCCACTTGATTTCCATCCAAGGGCACTGATTAACCACAAGGGAATATAGGTCGTTCGCGTCGTATTCTACCCAACGCGTCATCCAGTTATGAAGGCTTATATAGAGAGCAGGGGGTGACGACATGGGGTCCTTACGACTTCGGTCGTTCTGATCGACACAAAACCGTAGTAACTGCCAGGTTTTTCCGCTTCCCCTATCTCCAAGTAGTAGGATCGGCTTTGGAGATCCTGGTGAAATCGCCCAATTTCTGAAGCGTTCATCTAAATTCACCGGATCGTGTGCTCGACGTAACACCTCTCTGTCAACGTCGAGAGTTAAGGCTGATGCGAAGCGACGTCGATAAGTAGCATTCAAGAAAATAAGCGTCGTTCCTATTGCCGCGCAGAACCTATCACCAGTATCTTGCGGCATGTCAATCAGCTTTCGCAAAATCTCACGAGACGATATGATGTTCACGCAAGTCGCGCCGACTTGAGTAGTGCGCTGTTCACGATGAACTTCGGACATCAACCAGACATCATTGACCCCAAGGTCGCTTGCAGCGCAGAGACACGCTTCGATAAGCTCTGGGGAAGCTGGAATGCTCTGATCTTCGCCACTTCTATCATCGACGATGTATAGCTCACGATGCTGCGATCGCAACAGGCTTGTACTCGCGAGAAACAACGACAGGTAAGATGCCAAAGGAGAAAGCGGTTTAACCTGCTCAATCCTGTTGACACCACGAGCCAGATCGCGCGAGCGCAAAACATTTAGCAAAAGCGACGATGCGTTCATAACCTACTCGGACTCTTCAGTTCTCTGACTATATCGTCAACGAGAGCTGGAAAAGCACTGCTTGTGATGTCTGGATAGTTTGCAAATCCACTCATGGGTGCATCGTCAGGCGCCTCCAGCGGCGCGAATCCCGATGCGAGCCAATCAGAGAGTTCAGAGGTCGGTCTAATCTCCTTGTACCGACTTTGCAGCTGGAAGAGGGGACCGTCATTCGAAAGAGTCGATTGGGGGAGTTCATCGCTCAGCAACTCGACGTAATTCGCGAAGTGTTTCAGTAGATGGTGAATCTCTGCTGGCAAGACAACGTTGTTAGCCGGGTTTCCCGTTTTAGGTAGCGCATTCCGCAGTTGGCCAGCCGCATTTGTCAAAGCAGTCAATTGAGCTTTCTCATCCGCCACCTTCGCGCCCTGTAATGATGCTACTGTCACCAAAGTGTCAATCAGGTAGGGATGTCCACCGGTGAGTGTCTTTAGCACTCGCAATATATCGCGTGAAATCTCAGTGCTCGTGCGCTTTTTCCAGAGGTGCTTGATTTCGTTGTCGGTAAGCGGCGGAATTTGAATAATGCACGCCTTGCAGAAGGAATCCGGGAGTAAAGGCAGGTCGATTCGCCGAAGTTCGAGCAAAAGAGAAGCGTTGTGCACTTGCGATAACACAGAATTCTCCCTTGGTCGACCAAGATGGTCGAGGTTGTCTATAGCGAATTTATCTAGTGCCTTCCAAACTCCACGCCGCTCCTCCCTTCGATCCGGTTGATCCTTCTCATTCTTGTCCCAAAAATACTCGTTAAGACGCCTAAACGGCAAGAAAATCAATATCTTATGAGGCACACCGCCGATGCTTGATAGCTTCGCGAGTTTGTCGACAGTCTGCAAGAGAAGTTCAATTGGAGGAATCCGGCGGGCCTTGTTGAAATAGGCATAGGCAAAATCATCGGTTTTGATACTTCCCTGGAGGTCTAGAAACGAGATGATCTTACTAGCATCTGTTCCCAAATGTTCTCGGAGGTTCTTATAAGCTGAGAATGCCAAGCTTCCGAAGATGGCTTGCGCATCCAGATTGAACTCAGGGTACCGAGTACTCGGCGCTTCGAAGATATTGCGAATGTCTGCACAATCCTGAGGCGAAAAATCTGCCTTGACAGCTGTCGGTCCCCTGAATGAAATGAACTGATTTACGAAACGGGAACGACCGGAATTGCGCCCCCCGATCAATATCGCAACTCTGGTCTCCTCAAGTCGACTTTCAAGCTCCTTGAAGAGTTCCGCATCCCTTTCGATCATTCTGTCCTGATCCTGAACCACATCGCGCCAACTCGTGTTCCTCAAGAATGTCGTGAGCTCGGCATCATCCTTCTTGTGCAATGAAGCAAATCTGGCAATTACCGGCAAAATGTCATGGTACTTTGTGTCAATCACGACAGTCTGAAGGTCTGCGCTCGAAGGCGGGAGTAGCTTGGGTTTCTGCGCGGCTTGCCTGATTTGCCGTGCGCATTTGTCCATTCTTGCACGATGCTCTGGCAGAATCTTCTGATAGCAGAAATTGCCGCATCGAGCACTCCCTTCAGTTGCGCGCTCCACGAAGGAGTCCTGATCGTCATCGTCTGATTGGATATCAACAAAATTCCACTCTGGTCCTTGATTCGATACAAACCAGAGCAAGGATGCATCACTGGCATAGTAGAGTACATCAGCTTCCTTCCCGTCTCCGTTCGTGGAAGGTGCGGCGGTACCATGTACTTGTGACGTTAGAAGTTTCATGGTGTCGATCCAGAACTCACTCTGTTACCCGTTTGCGCGCCTTCAGTCAGGTTCAAGGTAGTGAGGTACGCTCTCGGTGAAGGGGGCGAAACATATTCGCTAAGGGAAACCACGCTCTCTGAAAGGGCTCTTGCGGACATTCTTACTGCATCCCACGGTACCTGGCGTTCCCGAGGAACGACGTTTCGTTCAACCCAGATCTGAAATTCCCAGAGATGATCTTTCAATCCGCTAACAGCTTCAAGAAACGCCTCTATATCAGGTAGGTATCCCGGACGAAAAGAGCCAATGCGGACGAATGTCGCTTCTGCATTTGAAGCATACCTATCGAGACGGTTCACGCTCCACGCCGCCTGTGTGCCCGCATCTTCTAGGTCACAAATCCTAGCGAGAAGTATGCGTAAGTCCGAGAGTTGGCGTGACGCTGCGAACTCCAATTGCAATCGCGCCTTGTCATCGATCGTCTTGTTGTGCAGTTCGAAGAGGCGCTCAATAACAGCAACTGCGAGGAAGGTAACGACCAACTCAGCCGCCATGCCGCGTAAAAGTTCGACTAGGACCGGGTGGCGCTTATCCCAGGTATCCACCAAGGAGAGTCCGACAAACGAGCCAGCCAAGGCAATTACGAGGGATCCGGTGAATACGCGCCAGAACCACAGCTGGCGTGAGCGCCATAACCAGCCAAGAACTGAGAGCAGGATGACAACGCCAAGTACAGACAGATAGTACATCTGCTCGCCTCTGCTTCCTAGGGAATCGGCGGTAATCCGGCGCGTCCCCACGCTTCCAAACGCGCCTGAATAGTGAATCACAAATGAGTTTAAGGCCTCCGCGCGCTCACTGCAACATGAATCTTGCGCCTGGTATCAACAAAGAGATTCTCCTAGGTGCTGAAAACGATGCTTCGCGCTGCAAATTCTCTGGTTTTGGCCCGTTTTCGGGTGTTTTTTGCCACTCGACCACAAGGGTGTTTGCGTCCCGCGAACCGTTTTCGTGGCTCGCAGAGACACTCCGGTCTCATTGGGCCCAGCCTGAATCGGAGTCAGCTTGCGCATCCGCACCAGGTTGTAAGCTGCGGCTGCGAATGAGAAGACCACGCCGCCTTGAACAGACCATGATATTTCAAATTGCGTTGCAGGTCGCCTGCCCATCGTTCATCCATCGCAGCGGACGAAGGGTGGGGAAACACGAACCTAGGCAGTCGACTTCTGCCATAATTCGAATCCTAGTTGACGACAAATCGCCGTACCACTCGTCGAGCATTTCTACCGAATTATTTGACAACTATCCGAACGATTTTGGGGATGTGCGGGCTGGAAGGGCGAAGCAGCAGGCCATTCTCATGGCTTTCTACCTTCAATTCGGTGTAGACCATGACGATTTTGCGGAACGCTTCGATGGCTTTCACTCGAAAGCAGAAGCGGCCTTGCGGCGTATCGGCGTACCCGGCCCCGAAGCTCCGGCGTAGCGACTCCCAGGTAATCAGCGTGGGCCGCGACAGGTAGCTGACCCGGCGAGTCGCCCAGGCGTACAGATCGAGCGCCAGGGGAGACTTCTTGAGAGCCCTGATAGCCCTCAAGTCGAGCGGCACCGGGGCTGCCACGAGTTTATCGAAGAAGTTCACTGAGAGGGTCACCGAGGACTTAGCCCGTGGCTCAGTCGGTAGTTTTTGCGGCGTCCACCAAAGATGAAACCTGTCCGCCACCAGGAGGTTCTCTCCCCCTAAATGACATTGGCCATCGGCCTCATGCGACCATCGCGTTGAGATGGCGGCGCCGACCAGGCGTTGCATCTGATCTCGGAAGCGCGGGATGGTTCCCCAGTGGCCGCCCGTCGCTTGGAGTCCCAGTTGCGCCATGAATCTCGTAAGCGAGGAGCCAAGCTCCAGCTCCCTATTCCCGGTTCGGACGGCCTCGGTCGTCATCCAAATGAGAATCAGCCGCGGATAGCTGCCATAGGGCAAGCCGGTCCCGCCGACATCGGAGATACGCAAGGTGACATTGCCGTCCGTCCGCACGTATTGTGTGCCGGGCTGTTCGCTGTGCGGAAGAGTGGTTTGAACAAGGAACTTTGCCATGAAGCCAAGAGCGCCGGCATCGAGGGCGCTCTCGGTCCGGACGGCTTGCATGAACGGCAGCAACGGATGGGCTTCGCGAGCGCCCACGGCTTGTTTCTTGCTCAGTCCGATGCCCTTGGGAACGATAGGGCCAGTGTGCGAATGCCGAGCCGCCCCACCCAACTTGAAGCGTGAGGCTGGCGACAGCCTGTCGGGAGCTGAGATCGGATTCAGACCGAGAATCGACCGTATAGATGTGAGTTCCGATCCCACTCGCGGATCTACCGGATTCCTAGCACATCGGCAACTTCGGCCGTGCGGAAGTAAACGCGGCGGCCAAGTCTCAAGCGGGTCGCGTTGATCCTGCCGACCCACTCGCCAGAGGACCGCAGTGTGATGCGCAAACCGTCCGGGGAACGATCAAGGAGGGCTGCCAGTTGAGTCATGCTGAGTAGAGGCCCGTACCGCTTTGTCAGAGTCTCTTCCGCAGTCGTTGTCATGGTTTCCGAGTTCCTTTCTGTCCTGTGCATATCGTTTTTAAGAAGCACTTTTACCCCCCAAGAGTCGTTCTGCTGTTCAATATAGTGCAGTGTACATTTCATTAGACGAGCCTTTATTTCTTTCGGTTTGCCTTGCAAACGATTATTTTGCTGTATTTCTCGATATTTTCATTGTCGGAGTGCATTCCGTAGAACTGCCTGAAAACAAAGGTCTCGGTTCACGAATGGCCGCTTTTGGTGGGAGGAAGACTCCTCCCTGTCTGCGGACGCAAATGCACGTCCTCCGCCACCCACCTCAGCGGGCCTGTTCCTGCCCGCAACGCCGGCCCTCGAAGAATCGTGCAGCCTTTGGCTGGTCCTCGCTTTCGACATTCGTTTCCCGGCGAACTATAGGCTCCGTTCGGCTCCTTCTGTCAACTCCGCTTGTGCAGCTCCGCGCGGCATAACAACCGCCGTGCTCGCTTCCGCGCCCCTGCGGGCTTCGGGAGTTGACAGCGCCTCTCTGCGCCAAATTCGCCAGTCATGAAACGAATGTCTTTTTTTAGCCCTCTCAGGGCTTAAAAACGGCAAATCCAAACTCCAAAGGAGATAACACCCATGAGTACTTCAGTCGTTTATGCACACAACCCCGTTCAGTCGTCCACCTATCAACCCAAACAACAACGCCAGACGGCAAAAGACGTGATTGCCGAGAACGTCAAAGCCCTTATTGCTCAGCTTGAGGCGGGCAAGAGCGATGCGCTCACCGCGTATCTGGACGCGATGGCCCACTTTCACAACTACAGCTTCGGAAACATTCTGGCCATTGCAATGCAGAAGCCGACCGCAACCAACGTTGCCGGAATGTACACATGGAACCAGCTTGGACGCCGCGTGAAGAAGGGCGAGAAAGGCATCCAGATTCTCGCGCCCATGATCGGCGTTCGCCGCAAGAATCAGGAGGAAGCCGAGCAGGACGGAGCCGAGAAGAAGGCCCCCGTTTTGGTTGGATTCCGCGCCGTCTATGTCTTCGATGTTTCGCAGACGGAAGGTGCGGACCTGCCGGAGCTTTCGCAGATGATCACCGGCGATGTGGGAGGCAACCGCGACCGGCTGCTCACCTTTCTCGCGGCGCAAAACATCGCTCTTGAATACAAAGAGTCCATCGCCCCGGCAATGGGCGTCAGCTACGGCGGCAAGATCGTTCTCTTGCCCGGCCAATCGGAGGCCGAGGAGTTCTCTACGCTGATTCACGAACTGGCGCACGAGATGTTGCACAAGGCCAACCGGCGCACGGCGACCACCAAAGTAGTCAGGGAGACCGAAGCCGAGGCCATCGCCTTCGTAGTGGGAAAGGCTATCGGCCTTGAAGGCGGCAGCGCCTCAGCCGATTACATCCAGCTTTACCACGGCAACGCGGCATTGCTGGCGGAAAGCCTTGAAGTCATCCAGCGCACATCCGCCGTGATTCTTGCCGTCTTGCAAGAGCCTTCCACGGAAGAGTCGCAGAACCAATCCGACGACATATCGGCGCAGACCACGGACGACCAAATCGCAGCCGAGGAGACAGCCACCACGGAAGCAGCGGCTTAGGCCGCTTGCTACCCCTCTGCCAGCCTTGCGGACAGGGTAAAAGGCCCTGTCCGCTCAGACTCCACCGTTTGACCAACCCAAATCTGCTCACAAGGAGAGAGCATTTATGACGATTGCAAACACCGCTACCGAGTACCGCGACCTTCCACTTTCCATCCTCACCGAGTCGAAGACCAACCCGCGCCGCATCTTCGAGGATGCGGCCCTCAGAGAACTGGCCGCAAGCATCCGCAGCCAGGGCATCCTCTCGCCGTTGCTAGTGCGGCCTCTTACCGAGCGCAGCTTCGAGATTGTCGCGGGAGCCAGACGCTACCGCGCCGCTCAGCTTGCCGAGGCCGAAACCGTCCCCGTCCGTATCGTCAACCTTACCGACGCTGAGGCATTGGAGGCACAACTAATCGAAAACCTCCAGCGCCGCGACGTTCACCCGCTGGAGGAGGCGCAGGGATTCCGCGCCCTGCTCAATCTTGAGGAGCCGAAATACTCCATTGAGCAGATCGCCGCCAAGACCGGCAAATCCCCGGCCTATTGCGCGCAGCGCGTCAAGTTGACCGAGCTTACCGCCGCCGTGACCGAGGCGTTCGCCAAGGACGAAATCGGAGTAGGACACGCCCTGCTACTGGCAAAGCTCCAGCCAGCCGAGCAGGAACAGGCCCTCTCCGCTTGCTTCCGTGAGGATTGGAACGGTGGCAAGGGTAAGGCCAAGCGTATCTTGCTCCCCGTTCGCCATCTCCACCAGTGGATTGAGCAAAACATCCTGCTCATTTTGAAAGACGCGCCGTTCTCAAAGACCGACCCCAACGTCAACCCCTCAGCCGGAGCCTGTGTCTATTGCCCCAAGCGCACCGGCGGCAACGCCCTGCTTTTCGCCGACATCGCGGAGGACGCTTGCACCGACCCGGCTTGCTACCAGTCCAAGTTGGACGGGTTCGTCGCGCAGACCATCGCCGCCAAGCCCAAGCTGGTACAAATCTCTTCGGCCTTTGGACCGGCCACAACCGCCACCGATGGAGGCAGCGCGGCCCTGCCCCGGAACAAGTACATCGAGATCAAGCCGCAAGACCCCAACGCGAAGAAGCACAGGGATTGGCCGGAGTACCAGACCTGCAAATCCATGACCGAGGCCATCGTCACCGAAGGCACGGAGAAAGGCGAACTCCGCAAAATCTGTGCCGACCCCGAATGCCCCGTCCACCATCCGAAGAAGCAGCGGCCAGCCGGAGACGGGCGCATCAAAGCCGAGCAAGACAAGCAGCGCCGCGAGGAGGCGCTTGCCAACGCCGTAGGCTTGCGTGTCCTTTCCGCTGTCGTCGCCGCAGTGCCGGTGCGCCTCACCAAGCGCGACCTCGTTTTCATCGTCGAACGGCTCCTGCCCCAGTTGGAGGAACGGCGAATCGAGGTTCTCGCCCGGAGCCGCGGCATCAAGAAGGCGCAAGCCGCCGACAGCCCCCAGAACGGAATTGCCAAGCTGATGGGCGCCTACGTTCGCAAGGCCGAGGAAGGCGAACTCGGAAGGCTTCTTGTAGAGATCGCCATTCTCCACTCAGCCCGGACACAATCGGAAACCGGCAAGGCCCTCAAAGAGGCCGCACAGCACTACAAGGTGGACACCGACGCCATCGCCCAGAAGGTCAAAGCGGAGTTTGCCGCGAAGGAGAAGGCGCAAGCCGCCAAGAAGACGGCTGCAAAGGTACAGCCAAGGCCAGCCAAGACCACGGCTGCCAAGAAGGCCAAAGCCGCTTAACCCTCAACCTCCAAGCCTTCCAAACGGGGTCTGCCAGCGCAGGCCTCGTTCTTTTTCGCCCGTCTGCCCACCCTTTTTCTGTGCTGCCGCTTCGCGTCAGGCTTGTTTTGACCCACCCGACGGGCTTGAGAGCCTAGCGCATAGCAACGTATTAAATTGGGTGTTCAACGAATTGAAGATAGATTGATGATCCGGCTTCTTTGACTCCATCTATCAAAACAGGTAAGGAATCGCTGCTGTTCTAATGGGTTGAGAATCATGAGTCTCGCGCATTGATCTCGCAAGGAGGACAACTGAGCCTTCGTCGTAGAGTCTTCAGGGAATGAGTCAAGCAGGCTTTGGATTGCAATGCATTTGGTTTCCGGTAGCATCGGTTCCATCGAAAGGCGCAGCACCACCTCAGCGAGCTGTCGGAAAGCAATTAGACGAGTATTGGCGATACTGGAGCGAAACACTTCGATAGCTTGTCGCATCGGAAATCCATCAATCGATCCGTTGGACACACGCAAGGCCGCGACAATCGTTGCGCCAGTGAAGTGCGTTGACTGGTATCCGAAACCGAGAAGCTTAGCGTGGCACTCATCGGCAAGTGATCGGTCGATGAGGCCACGGTCTGCAAGGCGCTCGATCGCAGCCTGGCTCCACACGCGCTCTGTACCAAGTTCCGACTTTGTGACCTCAGCCAGTGCTAGGTCGTCCGTCCAGAGTATGTTTCCCGGCTTTAGCGCGAGGACCGCAGACTCTAGGCCATCTCGCCCAAAGAGTTTCTCAAGAGTCTCGCGGCGTTCCGCGTCGAAAGTCGCAAGTTCGGGTACGGGCAGAATTGTGGTATTCTGCTCTACTGTTTGCATCCATTCTTCGAACAACGCCTTCTCTTTGTCTGACCGCTCCTGCGTGGTTTGGGTGAAGTAGTGCTGGCCGTCTTCATAGAACATCGTCCCGTGCGCGGTCGCGAACCGCGCCTCCGCGCGAAGCCGTTGCAGCGCTGTGAATGTGGCAGGTGACAGAACGAACCGCGATCCGCCACACGTTAACACCTGCCGCGTAATGCCGAGCAAACGAAGCGTTGCCAATGCAATGAGATCCAGAACAATGTTGCTCTTCGTTCCGAGGTTTGTCATTGCATCTACAAAAAGGTCCATCTGGGGATGAGCGCAACGAATAAATCCCTTGTCTGACACTGCAAGGTCAAAAAGCCCCTCATAGGCACTGTGACCTAGTTGGTCGCCGTACATATGAATCGTAACCGGGTTTGTTTTGTATATTTCCCTTAGTTGAGCAACTACCTCGGAGTGTGTCTTGACCGAATCAAGAATTGGCTGAATATCTGCAGCCGTGATCACCTCAGGTTTTGGAAATCGCATGGTCCGGACTACGGTTTGATCCCCAAACTTGATTTCCATCTTCTCTCCAACAGCTTGGAAACGCCTAGTGTACTTACTGAGGATCTGATTGACCGTGGCGACCCGATCCTTCACAGGACTCTTTGCCAGTACAAAGGTGTCGCCTACGTGTTTTCCAAGTAGCTTCTTTGCTATATCGCCGGATAAGGGAACCTCTTCAAAGTACGCGCTGGGCTTGTCCGTGTCTTCGATGACAACCCACTCTGACTCACTTGCTCCAACTTCGGTGTATTGGACAGCGCTTCCGACTTCTACTTCGTCCATCGCGGCAGGAATGTCGGGCCGGACTCCCGGGTTCAAGCTGGCGATAAAAGCCTTATGGGCCTCGATCTCTTCGGTATGTACGCGCAACAGTTGATAGGCGTAATCGACTGCAAATGCCTCGCGATTCTGCCATTGCAATGTCTGGATGGCTGCGACAGCGTAGCGCATCGGCAGATCTTCAGGCAGAGGCATGACATCTTCGGTCAGTTGAGACAGATTCTCCTTGCCATAGCGCATTGCGACAATTGCTAGCCGTAGTTTGGCAATGCGATGATCAGGGTTGTCCGAAATGAACTCCTCGAGACGACTGATTGCTTTCATGGGGTCGTACTCTTCAAGGTATTGAGATTCGAACTCCTGAAAATCCCAGCCGCGTACTCCGCGCTCGTACAATTCTTGGCAAGTTTCGAGAATCACCTCGTCTTTCCGGAGCCTGCCCGCACAGGTAAACAGTAAACCCACGTCAAAATTGGGCGTCTGGGCACGAAAGAGTTCCTGCATGAGAGGTAGCGCATCATTCAGACGACCTGCCTCAAGAAGTGTACGGGCAAGAAATTCTGTTGTGGCGTTGGTATCGTCCTGCTCGCGGGATGCGAGCGCATCATCAAGTTTCTGCGCGGCCAGAAACTCTTGTGATTGTTTCAAAGCGGAATATGCCTGAATCGAAGCGACCAGCGCAGGTGACCTTTTAACCTCAGTACGCTCCAGATATCCTGGGACCTCTTGGAAGCGCCCTAAACGGACAAGTGCACGGATTGCTCCGAGCGTAAGCGGGTCGATAAGCTCCTGTGCGATGTTGACAATGTTGGCGGAACTGAAGACTTCAAACGTGCGCTCAATGTCTTCATCCCTTCCACGCCCCATCAAAGCTTGGCCAAGCATGAAGCAGACATGCGGCGCGGACTTCGATTGAAGATAGGCTTGCTCCAGTATTCGTATTCCTTCGTCAATATCGTTTCTACTGAAGGCTGCATAGGCAATTGCTATTTGGCTTAGGATTTCTGAAGGATCGGCGGCAAATGATTCTCGTGCAAATTGCGCGGCATCATCTTTGTGTCCCTGTACGAGCGCGATATCCGTCTTGAGTGCGAACGCTTGCGCCCTGACGTATGCTTGGTCATCAGTATCCGCGATCGAGATCGCGGAGTCCGCCGAGTTGATTGCGCTCTCGATGTGCTTCTTCTTCTCATCTGAATTTAAGGGCTTGATGGTACGCTCGGCCATTGCAACACGCGCGAAATGAGCTTGGGCGAGAAGAAGATGTGCTTGTGCCCACTCGGGCTTGTCTGAGGCTGCCGCTTCGGCGTGCTCGATCCCGGCTTCGATAAGGCCGGCGGTCATTGCCCTGCGCGAGAGAGCCGACGCTACTTCCGCGTCGGAGCGCATATGTGCCGGTATTCCCGCAAGGAGATCCTGGTATGATACGTCGGGCTTTGCCGCTTGGATCAAGAGTGAACGAATACGCATCGCATTTGGGAACCGGGTCGCCGCTGCCTCAGCTTTCTCGCGAGTCGTTTGGTCTTGAAGCAGGAGGTGGTACGCTAACACCTCGTTCGTTACTGCGAGTTCGTCATCCGGACGCAATGGTGCGGCGTCTAGGAAGTTACGTGCCGCCTCGTCCCCCTTGCCCAGAATAAGGTTAGCCGCGCCCAAGTTTGTGTAAATGCGAAAGCGATGCCAGTCGCTGAGTTGATCCCCCTTGAGTCTTTGAATACGGAGCAGAAGGGGGATAGCAATCTTCGCATTGCCTGGCTTGATGTATTCTCTGGCTTCGTCTATCAGTGCATCGATTTCAGTCGTTGCAGACGCTGACGCGGTTGATCCGATTACTGCGATAGCGGAGTAGATAGCATCGAGTGTGCCCTGAAACTTGGCCACTTGTTCAGGGTGGAAGCCGCCACTGAATTGCTGTTCAACCTCTGGATACTGACGGAGCAGAGTGGTGATCTTGTCCCAAGTGAAGAGTTCAACAGTAAAAAACCCGGAACTGCGATGCGTTTTGTTGATTTGCTGTATGGTGAGCTGCGCCGTGCCAGAGACTTTTCCTGTAGTCATGATGGCGTAATAGTCGAGTTTGACAGGGAAGCGCTCGGCCTTCTCGACCTCTGTGCTAATCTCTGCTGGATCCAGTGACTTCCATTGCTCTTTAAGTTTGCATTGCGCGGCATACATAGGGCTTTCGCCTAAGGTGTCAAAGATATCGACTCCGAATTGCTCCTCTCCCTTCTTGGCAAATCGCTCAAGGCCAGAGCGGCTCCAGTGACGCTTGAGGAGCGCTAAGCAGAGCTCTTCGAAAACAACTTCTGATTCCGGCGGGTTTATGGAATACGGATTCATCGCGCACCACGCCCAGGGATTTCAAATGCAGCTTGGGAATCCTTCCCTGATCACATCTTTAGAGAATAAACAAAATCCTGAGAAACGGGTTTTCCATTAGTAAATAGAGATAGCACTAACTCGGCATAAACCCACGATGCGCCCGAATCTCCAGCCGCAGTTCTTCCCGGAGCGCCTTGCTGCGCTTGAGGCGCTTGAAGAACTCGTCCAGGACGCTGACGACGATTGCGTTGACGCTGACGCCTTCCGCTTCGGCCCACTCTTTGAGCTTGAGTCGGGCCTCTGCGCCGACGTGGAGGAGCTGAGGGTTGGAAAGCTCCATGCCAGCCTTGCGGGTCTGCATGACTTCTACCTTTTCGCGCTCGACGTGGCTCAAAGCAAAAAGGACGATCCTGGCCAGATCGCCCTTTACGCGTGACTCTTCGGTGACTGCTTCGCGCAGGTCAATGGGGAGGCGCAGCGTCATGCCCGGACGGCTGTCCGTCCACCGCTGCCCCTCGCGGTTCACCTTCCGCACTGCTTTCTTTGCCGCCTTCTTCACTGCCACTGGATACCCTTCCAAAACTGTTTCCAAGTCTCTGTCGAGACTCACTCTCTGCTGTCATCGGTGAGTAAGGACCGTTGAACTGAATGTCCTTCTCAACCCTTACAAAGAACCTGTATCCCGGCCTGACGACAATCGTTGGCTGGATGTTCAGGTTCCGGCGCGTTACCTCGACTCCCAATTGGCCGACTTGTTGGCCGACCGCCTGGCCCACCTGTTGCCCGACACTCGGCGATTGCAGCACCGAGGAGTTCGATCCCTGACTTAACTCGATCCCGGCAGAGAACAGCGACGTGAGCAAAGCGCCGGAGAGGATTCGTCTCCAGTGATTGTCCACCTGGTCTCGAAACCCCGCCGCGCCGGTGCTGTCGTCCCCTTCAAAGCCGCCGAGCGATAGACTACTTCCATCAGGAAATATAACCCGCCGCCAGACAGCCTGCAACGCATTTTGGCCGTAACCTATGTGCGAGTTGTAAACCCCTATCAGTGTACTCCCGGACGGTATTAAAATGTACCTCCCAGTAGCCGAATCATAAACATTTTCACGGACGAGCGCACGGATCAAGCCGGGAAGATCGGAATTGAGCTGTTGCTCCAGCACAGCCGGTATCAGCCACCCGGCCTTGATTTCATAACGACTTTGAGCGGGTTTCCGGGTGCTTGCCAGGTATTCGGATTCCTGTTTGCCATGCTGCTGGCCGAAGCCGGCCTTTTGCTCCTGATCGTTCTGGCGCTCATAGTCTGTGCGCTGTTCCGGCTGGCCCGCGGTGCCAGCCAGCGCACTGGCGGGCACGCCCGCTTGTGCCGGATTGACTCCCAGCGCGGCGCGGGCATTGATGAGAGCGGCTTGGATTGCCTGCAACGGATCGGCCTCCGCCGCAGGCTTTTCCTTGTCCTCGCCGGGGAGGTTCCCTTTGACGGAGGTTGCGGCTTCCATCGCCTCGCGCTCCCGGTTGTATTCTTCCAGCCGCCGTTGCTCGGCAAACGACAGCGAGCCGTTCACGGCGGTCGAGGCTGGGGTCTGCCGGTATTCAAGAGGCGGGATCGAGCTGGTTTGGCCTCCTGCTCCCGCTGATAGGATTGACCTGCCAGCCGGGGGCTCGCCGGTCGAGATGGACGAGCGTGAGGCGACAGAATCCGGGACGTGGGATTGGCCGATGTCCAGCCCGTTTCGCGCCTGGTCCGACAGCATCCCCTTTTCAACCGTTGTGGCTGGGCCGACGCCAGACTGAGCGGCCTCCGTCTGCTTTTTGGTCTTGTTGGAACGGCTCGCCAGCCCATGCCGCATATAGGCCGCAGCCAGCACGACCAGGGCAATGAGGATGATGCCGGCGAGAGGCCGGAGCTTCCGGGCCTTCGGCGTGAGACTGCCATTTACGCCGCGCACGACCTTATCGGTTTGTGCAGCGTCTCTGATTTCGTCCTGGCTTTGCTCGGCTGCCGCGCTCTCAAGATCGAGAGAATTTGGATTCTGTCCAGTTATCGCCATGTTCAGTTCCCCTTCCCGGTGCTGCCGGAGTAAGGTGTCGCCCGCGTGATGGTCACGCGGGTTTGCTTCTTGCCGACGCCGACTACCAGAATCGCCTTGTCGAAAAGCCGATCCACGATGTAGCGCGACCCATCGACGCGGAAGTTGACCAGCTCGGACTTGCCGTTCGCCATAATGAGCAGTGTCGGCAGCTCGCGGAACCGGCCATCGTTTGGGTAGATCAGGTAAGTGTGCTTGCCATCATCGAAAACTTGCTTGGGGCGGTAGGCTGCGTCTCCTTTGAGCTTGTAATCGAAGTAGAGGTTATCGAGGGCGTTCTCTGACATCGGGACGACTCCAGCGCGCTTGTCTTTCTCGCGCGCCTGCTCCGCGACGGTCTCGGCATCGCGCTTTGCCGCGTCCTGCCGGGCCTGAAATGCTGCCCACTTTGCTGCGTCCTCGCCGGGGTATTGAAAGGCCAGCCGGGAGACGAACCGCGCCGGATCGGAGACAAGCCGGACGACGTAGGTTCGCCGGTTAGTGGGAACAATCAGGTCCGTCTCCAGGCCCGGCTCAATCGGCTTCACGATGAGCAACGGCGTCTCTTCAAGGCCGGAGCCGGAGAGAACCGGAGTGATCTCCCAGCGGCGAGAATCGCCGATCTGGGGTTGGCTTTCGAGGCGCTCGCCAGCCTGCAATTCGATGGCGCAGACGCGCAGCGGCGCGCACACCATCACCGGCATCCCCTGGCCGAAGATGTAAACCACCCGGCCGTCAGCGCCGGGCGTGGGCGTGGCAACTCCGGTCTCCCATTGACGGGTGACCTCAGCCGCGGCGGACGCGGTGGCGTTCAGCTCCGCGTGGGGCGGCCTCCAGTTCGGCGGAACCTCCGATCCTTTGTCCACCGTAGCGCCGGCCGGTGAAGATTGAGCAGGAAGATCCCGGCTCACGATGGGCGGGACCTTCAACAGAGGAATCGGAGTCAGCAGACCCGGCTTCGGCGCAGGCTGATTCGCCTGTGCCTCCAGAGCCGCTGCCGCGCCTTTGAAGTCATAGTTGGACAACTCTTGCTTTTGCTGTGGTGTCAGAGCCGGCGCGGACTGCGCGCCCGCTGCCGCGCTCGTTAACTGGACTGCCATCATTGTTGCCGCGAGCCACTTCATTTGTTCGATCCTCCATTCATTGTTTGGGCATTTCCGGTTTGAGCGTAGCCGCTCGTCGTAACCACTTCGCCCCAGGTCAGGTTCGTAACGTAGAGGCCGAGCGGGTTGACCAATGCCTGTCTTGCGTCCGTAACTTCTTCGGTCACCACCGAGACGAAGGCCCGGTAGCGATGCGTGGCCACAAGACTGCCGCTCAAGTCGCGGGTCACTTCCGTCCAGGACACTTCGTAGGTCTTGGGAGATTGTTGAACGATGGATTCGACCGATGCGTCAACGGTCTGCTTCGTCAGCAGATCGAAGGGCGAGCTTTTCGAGTAGAACTCTGTGATAGTGGCCGACGCCGGAGAGTTCTTCCCGGTCTGCGCATAGACCTCATCCACTAAGCGCCGCTGGGCCACCGCGTCCGTGACGACCGTCCGCAGGTCCGTGACCCATCGCGCGACCACGGCTTCTTGCAAGCGCACGTCTTTGACCGCGACCTGTTTGGCCGGGATAACCGGAACCGCACGCCCCACGTCGTCAAGGGCGACGACATAAGGGACCGTGGTCGAGCGGTATCCGATGGCGACCATGCCGGTCACGCAGAAGAACGTCGTCCCCATCGCAATGAACGCGGCGAGACGCCAGTTGTTTTTGCTCTTGATTTGATCGCCAAACCGCTCGTCCCACTCCTGGCGGGCGCGGACATAAGGCGTTTGGGATATCGCTGTTTCTGGCACTGTCTATTCCTCCCTCTCGATTCGCAGTTGCGCCGATGGCACGTGACCGCTGCCATCGTGCGGGACGTTGATGTTGGTTGCGTGCCGCGCCAAGGATTGAAAGTGATTGGCTGAAGACGGGGACGCAGGCGGCGGGGCGGGGGCATCCGGCTGCTCGTTGGCTGAAGTTGGCGGAGGAGGAGCAGGAGGAGAGCTGGGAGAGCCAGCCTCTTCCGCGGCAGGAACCGGCGGCGCTGGCGTACTGGCCGTCTCCGCAGCGGCCTCACTCACGCCACCGGCGGCGGAGGCAGCGCCCGAGGCGGCCTCTGCACCTCCCATCGCACCTGCTGTTTCCGTTGCCGCCATTGCTCCGCCGGCAACGGCCCCGGTCCCTCCGGTTGCCGCAACCACGGCAACCGTAGCAGCGGCGAGTGCTGCCCCTTTCCCGATCTCCGCGCCCATGCCGACCAGGTCCGCCGCGCCGGAACCCAGAGTCCCGGAAGCAATCGACGCCGCCATCTTCGGGATCATCCACGACGCAAAGGCAAACAGCAGCATCGACATTAAAGTCGGGAATATTTGAGTAATGGGCTGATCGGCGGTATAGCCGTTCATCGTCGCAATCCAGTTGTTCGAGATTGTCTTGAATACGCCCATCATCAGGTAAATCAACATCAGGCGAACGCCGGTGCTTACGGCAAGAGAAATGTACCGTTCAAAATAAGGCGAAGTCCACCGGCTCCCTCCGAAACCAAGGAAGATGTAGCCTGCCGACATCACGATGATCGATTCGAGCTTAACCACCACGTAATGGAGCGTGATGATGATGTAGGAGACAAGAACGATGCAAGCAGCCAGAGTCGTCGTGATGGCTCCGCCCGGCTGGGTCAGCAGATTCGTAGCCGAAATCTTGGTGAATAGGTCAGAGACAATCTGAAGCCCTTGGGCCATAATGTCGGATGGATTCTGCGCCACCGAGACGCCCGCCGCGTTGGCGCCGAGCTGGGCGAAGCTGTTGACGATGGCCGGTATCCAAGTCTGGCCGTTGATGAGCACGGCATAGAAGAAGGAGATAACCAGCAGTTTCTTGATCAGGCTGAGGAACAATCCGTTGAAGTCGTGCTCCCGCAGCAGTTGCGGCGCTCCCCAGGCAAAGTCCAACGTGGCCAGAACGTAGAACAAGAATGAGGCCTCGTGCATCATCGTAGGAATCCATGCATTCGTTGCCTGCGCGATCTGTTGGAATGTACTTCCCACATCGACAGGAGCCTGCGCATGAACTGTGGCGGCCGAGGCAAGCGCCACAGCCGCCACACAAAGGATTGTTCGTTTTCTCGCCATACGTTCCCTCAAAACGACACACCGTCGCTGGTTAACTGAGTCTGGCCAAAGAACAAATCGGAGTTTGCCTGCTTGGTTGATTCAGCTTGAACAAGCGCCCCTTGATACGCCGCTTTGCTCTGCATATCCGCCATCATCAGTTGCCGCAATTTCATCAATTGCTCAGCCTGATTCTCCGCAATCTGGTTTCCGACTTCTATGGCCTGCATTCTGCCAACCGCCGTCATGCTCTGGCCTTGCAGCGTTTGCAGCAATGCTTGCTCGCTGTTGAATTGCGAGTTCTGAAGTCCTGCTGCGTTCAAGGCGCCGCGGATGCTATCGAGACTTGTCTGGCTCCAGCTCTGATACGACTGCCCGTAATTGGTTGTCGAGGCGTAGCCCGGGAATCGGAGGCGGAAATTTCCGTCCAGATTGCTCATCGTGTAGGAGAGAGACTGCCCCGTCCTCACGATCTGATTGAGGTTGGCAATATCCGATGCCACGGTTCCGAAGAGCTGGTTGGGGATCGTGAGACCATGCTTCACCTCGTTCGCGATCTGGGTAAGCTGGTTTTCAACCATCAACACCTGCTTTTCGAGCGAGCCGATCAATTGCAGGTAGTTGAGAATCTGCGTGTATTCGGTTGCAAAGACTCCCGGCACCCCCGCATAAGCCGGGACCGGGTTAACGGTTTCAGCCGCCATCACGGCGACCAGGACAACTGCGGTGACGCTCTTAGCGAGCCATTTGGACTGCATTTTTCGTTCCTCCTTGGTAGTAGTCGATCCAACCCTTTTCAACTTTCCTTTCCCCCATCCACGCGGAAATCCAACCCTCGCCGAATTCCGCGGCCAGGGCGTCGATTCGTGCCCGATCCTTCTGGCCGGAGACTCCGAGAAATGCCAGAGCCACTGGCCCGAGACGAAAGGAGATCATGCGCCGCCCGAGCCGTTGGACGACGTAGTAATCGCGCTTGGGACTTGCACTCTGAAGCAGCTCTATCTCCCTGCTGTTAAGGCCCGCGTACTCGTAGAACTGCCGCATTCCTTCGTTGCCGGCCTCGGAGTTCGGCAGGTAAATCTTCGTCGCAGTGCTTTGCAGAATCGCCGATGCAATCGGCGATTCCTTTACGTCCGCCATGCTCTGCGTTGCAAGCAGAATCACGGCGTTCTTCTTCCGCATCGTCTTGAGCCAATCCTGAATCTTGTCCCGCCATGCCGGATGCTTCAGGAAGAGCCAGGCTTCATCAATGGGAACGAGCGTCGGACTGCCGTCCAACGATCGCTCCATTCGCCGGAAGAGATAGAGCAGGACGGCCATTACTGTCGCTTCGCCATAGGAGCCGCTTAGCAGCGTCTCCATCTCGCAGACAACAAACCGCGCTGTCGTCAAGCCGTCGTTGCGCGAGTCGAGCAAGCCTCCCAAAGCGCCGTCGATGACATACGGCTGCAAGCCAGCCTTGAGCTTTTCATCTTGGAGGTTCGCCTCCAATTCGGTGAGCGTCCGCCGATCGCGCGGTGCGCTGGCGAGCTGTTGCAGGGCGCGATGGATGGTGTTCCGTTCCCCCGGCCCAATCTCGACCTTCTGCATCCGCAGCACGGTCTCCACCCATTCCTGCCCCCAGCCGAACTCCGCTTCGTCGTCAATATCCCGAAGCGGCTGGAAGGACAGTCCGCCTTCGCCAATGTCATAGAAGCGCCCACCAGCGGCCTTGCACAGTCCATACAGGGAATGCCCCTTGTCGAATGCGAAGACCTGGGCGTTGGGATAGCGGAACCACTGAGCTACGAACAAAGCGAGGCTCACTGACTTACCCGCACCCGTTGGACCGATCAGCAGCGTGTGCCCAACGTCGTAGTCATGCAGGTTCAGGCGGTATGGCACGCCGCCTTGCGTCGCCGCATAGAGCAGCGGCGGCGAATTCGGCGGCATGAGCGAAGATGGATTCTTCTTTTCGCCCGCCCACACCGCCGAGATCGGCATCAGGTCAACATAGTTGCGCGTGTGCGCGATCACGCGGCGCACTTGCGCCACGCCGTTCCCCGGTAGTGTCCCAAAGAACGCATCGACTGCATTGATGTCTTCGACCCGCACGCCGAATCCGCGATTGATGAGTACCTTGCGGAATTCGCCGATGATATTCTCCAGGAACTTCCGGTCCTTGTGTTGCAGCACGATGGACGAAGACAGATAACAGAAATGCACGTCGCCCGAAGTCGCTTCCGCCAGAGCGCCGTCCGAGTCTGAAACCATCGTCATAGCGAACTGATTGAGTTGACCGCCGCCGCTTGACTTGAAGACCTGATCCTTCAAGCCGCGCTGCTGAAACTTCCACTTCTTCCCGATCTTTGCGATGATGCCCTGTGCCTCCGAGGGGTCCATCAGAATCGCGCGCGTGTTCCAGCGGTATTCGCACGGCACCGTGTCCAGCACCGAAAGAGCGCCGGGATACGTCGAACGCGGGAAGGCATCGAGCGACAGCGTGCGGAGATGACGATCTCCCATCATCGGCTCGGTTCCGCCGCGAAGATCCTCCATCGAGAGCAGATCGTTGAGAAAGACCGGAATCTCCGGCTGCATGACCGGGCCTTTCACGCCTGTCAGGCAGCGGCGAAGATAGGTAAGTAACTCATCGTCCACGCGCTCGTACCCGTCGCCCAGGTTCGCAATAGTGGCCTTCAACCGCGACACTGGAAACTGTGCCGCGAAGACATCCTCGAATTGGCGAACCTTCGTTTTGAAGAATCGGAGCGCCTCAGCGCCAGCGTTGGCCCCATCGCTATGGTCAGAGTCCGATCCCGACATCATGAAGCCCGTGAGCTTCTCGGACGCGACCATTGGCGGCATATACGTCAGAGCCAGAAAGTATTCGTTCTCAAAATGGCTTCCCTCAAGGGCAAATTGCTCCCGCCGCTCACGGTCGATCAGGGCGGTGACCGGATCGGGGAAAGCGCCTTCAGGTGAGTAGCCACTTGAGAACGACCGGAAGCAATCAACCTGAATCATCCATCCGCTTCCAAGCCGCAAAATTCGATTCAGTCTCCGCGCTATTGCCGCCATCTCCGCATGAGTGGCGGATTGAAGATCAGGCCCGCGGTACTGCCACGCCGCAAGCAGCGACCCGTCCCGCTGCAACACAATTCCGTCATCGACCAGCCCAAACCACAGGAGCAGGTCCGCCAATCCAGTCGGCTGTTTCCGCGTCTCTCCAAACACTCCCTACCTCCAGCCACGCTTCGGCGTCTTGCCAAAGCCGGTGACCCCGCTTTTCGCGGGGTAGAAATCTTTGTATTGCAGGTGACGGCTGTAGACCTTCCGCATCATCGGGTCGGCCTTGCCGATTCTCGCCAGGACAATGACAATCGTCCAGAAGCCGACAATCGCCAGCAGAAACGAGACGAAGGTCATGACGCTTACAGCCAACATGGCCGCGCCTAACCCGGCCATGATGACCATCTCCCGGTCGCCGCCCAGGAGTTGCTGCGGTCTGCTCAACGAAGTCCGCATGATGGTTTGCTCTGGTTCATTCATGCTTTTCTCCAGTAACGGGGGTCTCGAATAGCAGGGGATGGATGAGCTTGCTTCCACCCCCGCTCCAGTCTTGTTTAGTTGTCACCCTCTCGCAACGAGCGCAAGAACCGGCTGGACAATGGCATGAACCGGCTGCGACAGCGTAATCTCCGCCGCCTGCCCAATGAACGACGACATGACCTGCGCGGCGAAGACGACCAGACAGACTGCGATGCCGACGTGCAGCAAGCGTTTCATCGTCTCGCCCATCTCGCCGCCGCCAAAGGCCAGCGTCGCTCCAAGCGCCACGATTGCGACAACGGAAATTGCATAGGCGACAGGCCCGGTCAACGATGTAACCAGCGTCGTCAACGGGCCTTCCCAGGGCAGGTTGGTTCCGGTTTCAGCCGCGAATGCGCCACCCGAGCCCGCCGCCAGCGCGAAGCCGAGCATGAGGGCCATCTGGGCCATTCGCTGCCGCCTTGCAAGAAAACTACGCATCTTATTCATGGAGTTCCTCCGAGTGCCCTCCGGCACGGTTAGGCGAAAGGCATCTGTCTCCGGCAGCCTTCCACGGTTAAAGATCAGCTCTGCCAACACCGCTCAGAGCCACGACAATCAAACTTGCGTCATGAGGTAGCGCCCGTTCTCATACCCGGTGACGACAGCTACCTCTTGAACCTTCCGGCCCGCAACCGGATCGTTTACGACCGAGATCACAAGATCGACGGCGCTTCCGATCATGCGCTGCTGCGGCGCGTCCGTAGCCTCCCTAACCAAAGCCTCCAGCCGGTCAAGAGCCTCCGTCGCGCTATTTGCGTGGAGTGTCGAGACCCCGCCCGGATGCCCCGTATTCCAACTCTTGAGCAACGGCAACGCGGCGGCGCCGTCTCTGACCTCTCCCACCACGATCCTGTCCGGCTTCAACCGCAATGCGACCTTCAGGCACTTCAACTGGTCGAACTCCGTTGTCGCCAACATGCTCAGGCTGTTTGCGGAATCGAGAAGAAGTTCCTGCGTGTCTTCAATCACCAGCACGCGATCACCGGGCGTCAAAGCGCCAATCTCTTCGAGAATGGCGTTGGCAATCGTCGTCTTGCCCGCGCCCGTGCCGCCGACGATGAGGATGTTCTTGTGGGCAATAATCGCCTGTTGAATGACCTCAAGATGGTCAAGGGCTTTCACTGTGGCGATGAAGTCCTCCTGCTGAGAGCGCCGGTTGCGCGGGTCATCCTTGGTAGTCAGGATGCCTTGCCGCTGGAGGTCTTTGAGACTCCGCTTCTTGTCCGACTTGACGCGAATTGCAAAAGACGGCGATGGAACTACCGGCTCAATCAACCCGGCAAAGCGGTACTTCCAGATGGGGAGCTGCGTCTCCAAGACTGGCCGCATCTCCGTCACCGTCGTCTTTTGCATCGAGGCAATCGTCATCATCGCCCCGCGCGCCTGGCGGCTGGACAGCTCGCCTACCTGCTCGAAGGGCGACCCGGTCCGCTTCACCCAGATGCGGGAATCCTCATTGACGAGGATGTCCTCAAGGCCGCTGGACCTGTCGAGCAGGCCGACAATCACCGGCCCCAGCTCATCGCGCAGCTTCTCTTTGAGCCGTTCCTGCTTTTCATCCGAGTGCGAGTCCTGGTTCATCGACTCCTCAAATCCACCCTCAATCTGGCCTTGCCATAGCCCCGTATAGCGATGTACATTTCAGTAGACGAATCATAACACCATTCCGGGGGAGTTTGGCAAATCAAATTTTCGGTTGGGGGAATTAGGGCATGGACAAAACCCAGGTTGCGGTCCAAAAAATGCTTGGCGCGCTCGACGCGCCGGCCTACGACATCGGCATCCTCAGCGACCGGGGAATGCTCCCCGGTCTATCCAATCTGCCCGCGGAGAGTGTTCTCTCCCGGCTCCCGCTCCTCAAGGCCCACAATGCGCGTGGGGCGCACATCTATATCCGGCCAGCGGGAGAACACCGCTACACCGTCCTCGACGACCTGAATTCTGATTCTTTTGCCCGGCTCGCCGCCGACGGCTACGAGCCGTGCGCCGTGGTTGAAACCAGCCTCGGCAACTTCCAAGCCTGGCTGAAGCACGATGATGTGTACCCGGCCCCGCTCTCCACGTTCATAGCCCAGGCCCTTGCAAAACGGTACAGTGCGGACCCCAGCGCGGCAGATTGGCGGCGCTTTGGCCGTCTCCCCGGCTTCACCAATTGCAAGCCCAAGCACCGCAAGAGCGACGGCCTCTATCCCTATGTCCTGCTGCGAAGCGCGACGGGAGTGCAGTACCGGCAGGCCGCTTACCTACGGTTGGAAATGACGAAACTCTACCAACTCCAGGAACAAGAGCGGGAAGCGCGCGCCGCGCAACACAACCCCGGCACACCTCCCCACACAGGAAAGCCGTCTCACTCCTGGCTCTCCCTTGAGCGATTCCGCAACGCGCCCAAATTCCACGACCGTCCAGCCGCCGCCGACCTCGCCTTTTGCGTCGCCGCATTTTCGCTGCGGATGCCGGAGGATGCGATTGCAACGACCCTCAACAGCCTCTACCTCTCCCGCGACCCCAACCCCTCCAGGAAGGCTGCCTACATCAAGCGCACAATGGCGAAGGCGAGATCATGGGCAAATCGCTAAGCTCATTCCGGTTGCCGGAGCCCGCCCTTCCCCTCCAGCTCTGCCCGCCGCCGGTGTCTCCTCTGGTCCGGCCACTTCCCTCCGCGGTGAGACCTCTGCAATCCCGACGGCTGAATGTGAGGAGTTTGAACACGCCGCTCCAATTCAGTTTGCCTTTCTGTTTGCGTTCAGCGTGCCGCGCTCAAAGCACCCACGCCCTGCGGACGCACGCTCTCCCTCCAGAGATTCGAGCCTTGCAGGTGTGGACTCCTCCCCCGAGGCAAGCTCTGGTCCCCTTCCACAAATCTCTTCCACTCGCCTTGGGAGTGGGCCGCGACGGCACACCCTCCGGGCAAGCATGTACCGCATCCAGCGGACAAACTTCAAAAAAGGAGCTACAAACCATGTTCAACAAAGTCATCCTCATCGGCCGTCTCGGAAAGAATGCAGAAGTCAAAACCGCGCAGAACAAGAAGGACTACGCCGTCCTCAGCATCGCCACCAGCGAGAGCTGGAAGAACGACAAGGGCGAGTACGAAACCCGCACCGAATGGCACCGCGTCTATGCCTGGGGCAATCTCTCCAACTTCGCCAAGACGCTCCAAAAGGGGCAGCTTGTCAGCCTGGAGGGAAAGATCAAGTACCGGACGGTCGAGGAAGATGTCGAGGGTAAGCCGTTCAAGCACACCATCGCCGAGATCCACGCTTCCAGCATGAGGCGCCTCTCGAAAGTCGAAGCCGCCGACGATCCAGCCGACGGCGCGGACGAGGAGTAATCCTCGTCCCTAACGCCCAGGGGCGAGCAACTCGCCTCTGGGCTTTTTTCTGCTCAAATCATCCAACCGTCGCCCAAACGCGAACAGGCTGTACCGTGCAGCTTGCTACATGGAATACACCGACTCGAAACCCCATGCCGACTTTTTGTTACTAATCTGCGCCTCGATTAGCACATCGACGATTATACGTAAATCGAGAATCCGTCCCGCCGACATCGGAGTTTAGCGGTACTTATCAGGCGGGACCATCGGGACTGCTTCCGGATTGTGCGTCACTCAAAGGCCGGTGATTCAATAACAACTGGCGGGAACACAGCGTACTGACTAGGCCGGGGGTACCTTATTGGAGTGTTTTGGAATGGAAGATTCTCAGCATCCATCAGCTCGCTGACTTACGTTTCGACACCTTAGGGCTTGCTTTCTTGTTAGCCCCCTGAGCCGACTTACGCGCGTTAGAGGCTTTTGCCAGTTCAGGTACCGACAGAACAGGCTCGGGCGCGCGAGCAGCGGAAACCGGCGGCGGGATGATCGGAAGAGCAGCTCTTGGAATCCGCGACAGCCCTGGCCGCTGAATGTAAGCCGAATACCGTTGCTGGAGACGAGTTAGGTAGGGTGGCAGAAGCCTCCCAATCCTGTGCTCCATCCATCCGCCGGAGGCCTCGACCAGTAGCTCCCTAAGCTGAAACGATACCGTCGTTCCGGCTGTCATCCCGAAAATTACAGACTCTGTATCCGACTCGAATATGTTGCCGTATTTCTCGTTGAATAGCTTGTCAATCTTAGCGTTAGTGACCTTTGAGCCCTTCAGGAGGTACGCTTTGATCTCTGCCTGCACTTCTCCCTCTCGGGCGATGCAGTCGCAGTCAGGTCGGATATTGACGTAATAGTGTTTGTCCTTCTTGAAAACATCGCCGGGCGCCAGCATATTTCCGCGGAGGCGATTATTTAGAAGAAAACGCTCGCCCTCCAGTACCTTAATTACCGCGTCGCGGCTCTTGCTTTCCTCTGTTTCAAGGGTCTTGAATGCCGTATCGAACGAACTGAGGTCGAAATCGAATGGGATCATCCGCGAAAGCAGATTGCGGCCGATGAGGTTACCCAGCTCTGCCGATGGCGGGACGTGATCTTCCTTGTAGGTATTCCAAAGTACTAGCGGCCAGTGTACGCTCTTTGCATAGAAGTCGAGGAAAAGCTCATTCTTAGCTGAGGAATATGCCCGCTCCCACTTCTTCAATACGTATACGGACGGTGCCTGTTCCATCCATGTTGAGAGCACTTCAAAAATCCCAGCCTTCAATACATCCCTTTTGCTTTTCACGAGAATGTGCGACGGGTCCGCCTCGTCGTACAAATCTGCGTGCTTCTTGAGCTTATCCACAATGTTTCCGACAGGCTCATCTGTGAAGATGAAAACCGGCGCAAACCTAACTTTCTTGAGCTCTCTTAGAAACTTGATAATGCTTTCTTCATTGGCTTCTTTCACGCCGGCAGGAATATCAATCGAATCTCCTGCTGCGGCTTCCTTCAGTGTTGCGCCATAAAGGTTCCAATCAAGAACAAAGAAGGCAACCTCGCGCAAATTTGAGACGCTCGCGTCGCTCGGTATCTGCTCCAAAGGGACGACATGGCAGCCCGCCTCCTCAATGGCGCTCTGAATTTCCCTTATGCTGGCTTCGGGATTATGAATCTCGTCATCGATTACAACGGCTATTCCATGGAACAGCGTTTGGTCCGCCATCATCCCTCCTCCTCCACAAAGGAAACGACGAAGTTCGCTCCGCCAAGCACTCTTTCACGCTTCGTGTCAGCCAACTCTATGGAATAGTCGTGCCTCTCTAGGAGTTGCCTGGCGATGTACAAACCGAGCCCTCTGCCATCTTCACCCCTTCCGGAATAGAATGGCTCAAAAATATAAGGAGCATCATCCGCATTAACGCCGGGTCCATTATCGGCAAAGATCAATTTGCCCCCGTCTCCGTCGAGAAGTACTTCGATGTGACGCCTTCCAGCCTTCGATTTCAGCCAGTAAACAGCATTATCGAAGAGATTCAGAAATAGCTGTAGCAAAACGGCGTCCGTAGTCTTGGCCATCAAAGGCGAGCCCCGCTCTACTATCTCAAACGCGATATTCTCCTTTTTCAAGGACGCCTCAAATAATTTGTGAACTTTCTGGAGGACTTCGCGCACACGTATATCTCTTCGGCGCTGCTTGGTCGATTTAAAGAGCAACTGGATGTCGCTCAACTGGGCTTCAATGAAGGAGAACATCCCGCGCAGGGAGATGAGTTCACGATTGATAATCTCCTTTGCCAATGCGCCGGTCTTCTGGGTCTCCAAGATGAGGGCATCCAGGGCCACCAAGCCTCGGTGCATTACCGCCATGATGTCGTGGGCAGCCGTTTCAACGGAAAGACCGACTCCGGCAAGGTTCTCCGTGGATTCTGCCCGCTGGATAAGATAGCTGCGTTCAAGTTTGTATAATCTCGAAGTCTCGGCGAGCGCTGCTTGAGCCGCCTTGTTGTCACCAATCTTCTCTTCAAGAGCATCGAGGCTGGCTTGAACCTGCTGTTTCCTGACGATATCAACACTCTTCGTCTTTTTCAGTTCTGCAACATATCTCGCATAGGGGGCCTTTCTTACCCAAGCCAAAAAAACCTGAAGAAGGTGAATGAAATCTGCTGTTGCGTTGCCGATGTCGATCAAGCCTTCCCGATTGGTCTTGTCTCGAAGGGCCGGATTGCCCTTTTGGGTGATGTCTACATGGCCAACTACCTGATCGTTGCTGAGAAACCAGGCAGCCGAAATAGTTCCGCGATATGCGTCTATCTGCAACCAGTCGTCATCGGGGTCGCCATAGGGAAGCACTCTGATGTTGTCGCGATAGAGGTAAATCCGATGTGCCTTCAGGATTTTGCGGTCGTCCTTGTCCAGATAGTATTTGCTGTTCGGGTCTCTATTAAAGTCAAAGACGAAAAATCCAAAACCGAACGACCCGCATCGTGTCCCCCGATTCGTTAAGTTTTCGCCGTGATCGCCGAATATGTCGCGGAATAGTTTGAGGCTCGTGATCTCCGGATCACTGAGCGGAAGTACCCTAGGCTTGCCATTCAAATGAAACTTAAAGGTTTGTCTTGCCTCATCGTAAATTCCGTCCGTAATCCTGAAGACAGGCTTGTCCGAAATAAGCTGTCGGAGATCTGCAATATATTTCGTGGGAAAAGATTGAAAGACGGCATCTTTGTAGATTGCAACGTCAAATCCTGGCATGGGTTCTGCGGGCACGGCGACCGCTTTTGCTGACCTCTTGGCCTCATCAAAAATTGATTGAAGACGAATAAGATCTTCGTACACATCTTCAATCTTTTTGGGCGTCCATGCTCCCCTGAGTTGTCTAATCTCGATTCTTGTTCCATGCGGCAATCGTTCCAGTTTACGGGCGCCTAATTCGATTGTGCCAGGGCAGATAACCTTCGCCTTTGGGGCGCGAGAAAGCGTCAGGTCGATATCCTTCAAGAACAATGGCTTTGCCTTCCCATTCTTCGTCAGGAAATCATCGTCGTATGGAGAAAGGTCCAAATCCAGCGTGTATTCCTGCTGGTTACCTTGTGGCCTTGTAGTGATGGAGATTGTTTTGCCCAACTTCAGGATGGCAAATCGGCCGATTCCTTTTTCGCCCTGAATTTTCCGACCTTTCGGAGTCGTGTCTTCCGTCTGCTTGCTCACCTTCTTGAGCGGGGTGGCAGGACTGACCCAGTGCTCCCTCAAGATAGCCTCGGTCATGCCAATTCCATCGTCTTCGATGATGATTGAGGAATCATCCTTGATTTCGAACTTCGGTCCGAAGCGTGAAAACGTGACCCGTACCCAAGAAGCATCTGCGTCGTAGGAGTTCTTGATTATCTCAACAAGCGCGATGCGTTCGTTCTTGATGAGCTGGTCTCCCAGCATCGTCAGAAGTCGCGCGTACGGCTTGAAGTTAAGAGTTTCGCTCATTTTGACGCAATCAGCACGAATTCTTCACCGTATATGTGCCGACCCTCACTGCTCCGGGAGAACTGCCCAATCGCGTCTCGGTAAGGAGTTAAAATTTTCCCTGACATTTTTCTTTTCGCAACCCTGACACAGGAAAAACCACCTTGTAGAAGCGATTCCGCCAAGTGCGCCGCATTATCGATGCGGACCCCTTTATACTCCGTGTTACCGATGACGAATAGTCCAAGCCCATTTCGCCTCAGAAGGTCGAAACAACGCTTGGATACGGCTTGCATGTCCAGAAAGTAGTTAGCCGCAGCGCGTGCGATGGATCGATCGCGATCAAATAACGAGAATACAATCTGCGTTCCGATGGTGTTTAATCTCTTAATCTCGCGATTAAAATCGAGATCGTGCTGACTGCTCCCGATTGATCCGTTCCGTAAGTCCCGATAATCAGCCGCGTATCCTAACCAAAGAGATGAAAGCTGGTGCAGATCCGCATACTCGTATGACGTGACATAAGGGGGGCTCGTGATGAGCAAGTCGATGTCACGTGGAGCATCATCAAGTTTCAAAAAGTTTTCCGTGAGGATCTGAACCCTACCGGAGGTCCGCTGCGGTGATTGCGCGAAGGCTCTCTTCATCATCTCAAACTGTACGCAGAAGGCATCCCAGGCGTTTGCAGGTTTCTTGTGCGGATCAATCTGTGGTTTGATGGATTTCGTTAGCCACCGTGACGTTGCCTTAAGAATGTTAGAAAACGCACAATAGAAGAACAGGCGGTAGCGGCTCTTCGGTGGAACGACCTGATTGATGGTGTTCAACAACTTCGCCAAGTCCCGGAACTGTTCGCCGGAGTACCAATAGTGGAGGCGCTCAACTGCGGCTATCGGAAGGTCAACTTTGGAACTGGCACGCGGTAGTCTCGCCTGAATCGCTTCGAAGTAACCAACGAGCCGATTAGCTTCAAAAGAACCACTTTTCGTTCGTGCGATGAGTGTCGCAACGGGATTTATATCGCAGCCCCAAAAATCAATGTTTTCACGCCGTGCTTCGAATGCGACAGTGCCGCAGCCGCAGAAGATGTCTGCCACGCGACGCACCTTACGTCGTTCTACTTCTGCGAAGTAAAGAGCCTTCGTGGGAATGAAAGCGGGAAATTTCGCGGGGTACGCGTGGATGCGATGAAGTTTTAATTCTTCCTCGCGCGCAGTACTCCAAAAGCGATTTTCCCTCAGATTCGGAAGGTTCGCGCGGGCTACATCATCGGCATTTCGGAGTTCTAGATACTGTCCAGTCAACCGAACCATCCTCGTTCCGCAGAACTGCCCCCCCAATCGGTAAAGTGTTGCAGGGAAAGGGACGTATCTCAGCGTCATGGGTATCATACGACATAAAGGCAGCCCCTGGAGCGCCACCTTCATCAGATCACACATCAGATCGAACAAAAGTCGTATACAGTTGCGACCGTGGAGATGCCTTGGCCGTTTGTCCTGTAGTTAACTCTTGTTTATTCTTTTACTTGCAGGCACAGTTCAACTTATGGAACCGATTCAATCAATGTGGCCCTGATGCTTCCGAAACAGGAGCACCACGATCTCAGGCAGGAACCTACTACTTCGGTGCAGCCGCCTTGGATTTGCCCCGGTCCTACCCAGCCGGACGAATGTGCTCTTGGCTTACGAATGCTCGCGCTGTTGCGGAGAATTCTGTGCTGCTGATGTTGCCCAAACACCAAATGGATTAGCGTGGTAACTTGATTTTGAGGAGATAGAACCCCCAAAAACGCCCCAATGTCGAGTCAAACCTGCGTATTGGCCGAAATCTGGTCGAGGGGCGACTCGAAATCCGATCTTGCTTCAGGCTCAGACTACCAGTTCCGTCCCAGCCAGAATCCACCTGCCATCAGGAGAGCCGCGGCAACCAGCCCGCCGCCAAAGCAGGCCCAGAGCAACCGGCCCCAGACACCGCCGAGCTTTGCCCGGAATCCCGCCGTCGCCGACGCGAGAGCATCTTGCGCGTCGCGGATGGACTGCTCCAATGTCTTCTTCACCCAGTCGTCCATGCGTTCCTGGGAGAGAGTGAGTGCCCGCGTCAGGGTGCTTTCAATGATCGATTTGATGACGACGGCGAACTGCCGCCGCGTTTCCTCTGTGTAGCACTTGAGAATGGCCTCCCCGGCGATGGAATCATGGAGACTGGCCTGGACATCCTCCAGAAGTTGGCGGGTCGTCACCCCGGCCTCTTCGATGGTCCCCTTCATCTGAGTAGCCGCGAAATCGGCGATCTCGCGGGTCACGCCGCGGAGTCTGGCTTGTTCCGCAGCCGCATCATTCAGTCCCCGCGCCATGTTTTCGAGTGCGCGGCACTCCACCACGCTCAACTTGTAGCGGAGCCATTCGGGGTCTTCCGGGTCCATCTTCGAGAACTGCTGGACCAGATCGAAGAGAACCCGTTCTCTCGCCTCCCCTTCCGGGAAGGCGAGATACACGAGGTCACGAATCCAAGCGGATTTGTCATTTGCGGCCAAAGGGGCAGTGCTCATGGGAGGAGTACCTTTCTCGCTTCGGTGAATTGGCTGAAGGCGCGAAAGCGGTACGTCCTTGCCCGGAGGATCATGTCCGGCGCTCTCAACTCCGGCACACTGGTTTTGCGTTCGCCCACGTCACCGAGTGTGACGTTCATCGTTCGCATCATTCGTTGGAGATCGGGCCGTCTGGCGTCCATCCGGATTTCGACGGGCGAGAATGCCTCCCGAAAGGCCGTTACATCCGGCTCCAGCTTTGGATTCTCCCAGGCCGAAGCGACACCATCCTGAAAATAGTTGTGGACAATCACATAGTCCACTGTGTTCTGCAATTCGGCGCCCCACTCGATTACCGACCGGGCCGAGGCAATGTCACCATCGACGACGCCCAGAGCCGTCCACCGGAGATCGAGGCCGGATTCCTGCATCACCCTATAAAAGTCTCGAAACCAGGGAATCATTTGATGGCCCTGTGCCGCGCCCAGATCGGCGAGAATCACGTCGGCGCTCGACTCCAGCGAGATTCCCAACAGCCGGTCGTATGTCCAGCTCTCCAGCGCCGGCAGTTTGTGCGCCTTGGAGAACAGCGCCTTGAAGCACCCCTCCGCCTTATTGTCCGGGTCCATATCGAACAGTTCAGTGGTATAGGCTCTGCTCGCATACCACTCCGCCAGTGCCGCCATCACGGTTGTCTTTCCCACACCGCCCTTGCCGGCGATGGGAAAAACAACGCGCTTGGGTTTCATTTCCAGGGCTGCGCTCAATCCTCGCTCCGCCCCACAAAGACGCTCGGCTTGAATACCTTCGTCGGTTGCGACCGCAACTCCCGCTGGCGATTCAGTTCCGCTTCGCGATCCAGTTTCGCCATTTCCGTTTCTCTCCGCACTTGCCATTCCGGTTTCTCCTTTTTCTCTGTGGTCTCACTGCTCAGGCCGCTCTCGCGAACCATCGGTTGACGAACCTCTTTCTCCACCAAAGGCGGCGAGAGGTTCTTGGCTTTTTTTGCGATGTGCGGCGGAGTCCCTTCAATGACCCGATTTGCCGCTTTACAGAACTGCTGATATCCGCCGGGATACCCTTCTTCCCGAAGAGTTCCCCAGATCACGCGCCAGGTCAGCCCGCTGTCCTTAGCCGCGTGCAACTCGGAGCGCACGGCTTTGAGGAGCCTTCCCTTGAGCTGAAAGACACCCTTGCGAAGCGTCAACGCTTCAACCAACGCGACCAGCTCGGGCGGGCGACCATTAGCAATGCACATTGCACTAGAAGAATGCCAGAATATCCGGCCAGATTGCAAGCGAACAATGACGACTTTGCAAGAATATTGGCGAACAACCACGACTATAGACGAATAACCACGAATTAAGACGATTCGAAGTATTAGGCTCGATCAGTCGTGGATAATCGCCTTTGTTCGTCTTAAATCGTGCATTCATTGCAGCCGCAGGCCGCGCTTTCCGAAGGTCGAAGACCGCTGGGAGGTTGGCTGTTAGGCAGCATCTTCACTGGGTAATGCAGTAGTGGAACATAAAGCGCAGACGCACTTTGAAGGTTTTCTCCAGGTATCTCGTCTTCTATCAACAGAAATGCGTGACGCACCGATGTACTTTAGATAGGGCCGTGTGCGTCACCTTGCTACAGCAATGTACAGTGCTGTATAGTGCTCCCATGTCGAGACCGAAGCCGCCCCAAATCGTCCGCTATACGATTCGCCTCAATCGCGCCCAGGGGGAGCGCGTTGCTGCCTTGAAGGCGCAACTCCACGCCAAAAGCGACAACGAGGTTTTCGACTACCTCGTCACTGTCGGCACCAACCAGCGCGACGACTTGGAGCAGCTTGTCTACGCGCTGTTTGGGAATCTGGCGGACAGTCTGGCCCGGAGGTTCAAGAGCTTGGAGACGGTCAGCCAGCTGCACCTTGCCTTGACCGACACGTTCATCAAGTACGCGCTCACGGCTCTCCCCGAGGTGCCCCCGTCGCTCATGACGGGAGCCAGAGCGCGGGCAACCAAAATTTACGAGCAGGTGAACCTCACCGCCGCCCGCGAGTTCCAGCGCCGGAGGGAGTCGGACGCCTATTCCGCCGCGGAGCTTGGACTTGAGGAAGAGCCTACCAGTTTGTCGTGAGCCGGGACGGAGGTGAGTGTCCATGCCCCGTGCGTCAATGCAGCTACGCGAGGTCAAGGAAGAGGGTGAGCGTTCGAGCAGGCTTCGGCCCGGCCGGGTTCGCCGAGCTACTACTCCGCCGCCGCGTGTCACAGGCACGGCCAGGAACCTGTTTCGACTTGTCCGGCTTGTCAGCCGGTCCTCTCCCGGCGGCGCTAAGGCCATGCCCGCCTTCAGCCGGTCATCCGCTTCTGCGAAAGCGGCGACCTTCCAGCGCCGCGCCATCGTCAATATCCGCTATTCGTCCGCCCGGACGCCGGGGGGATGGAAGGCGCATGGAACCTACATCGAGCGGGAGAGCGCCAAGGGCGACCGTCTGCCGCCTGAGAGGGAAGCGCCCACTGAATTCGACAGCCAGGTTCCCGATCCAGACAGACTTGGCTTGGCACAAGAACACCAACTCGGTTCGTTGGCTGAAAGCTGGCAGAAGGCCGGAGACAAGCGAGTTTTCAAGATCATCCTGTCCCCGGAAGACGCAAACGTGGACTTCCAGCGAACCGCAGCAGAGATGGTGGCACGGATCGAGCAGCATATAGGAGAGCCGGTCGAATGGGGAGGAGTGGTTCACCGCAACACCGACCATCCCCACGCCCACATCATCGTCCGAGGCCGGCTTCGGTCCGGTGAACCCCTCAAACTTCCTCCAGACCTGATTCGCAGGGGACTCAGAGAAGCCGTACAAAGCTCACTGACACGGCAGCTTGGCCCGCGAACCATCGCCGACATCGAGCATCAGAAGCAGATCGATCTTGCCGCCAACCGTGTCACTTCCTTGGACCGAAGGCTGGCTGGCCGAGCGATCCCATATGGGACGGACCCGGCGTACAAAGATGCGGGAGGCGCCGCAAGCGCGGCGGAAGTGGCCCGGCTTTGGCACCTCAAGCAGCTTGGCCTCTCAAAACCATGCGCCGGAGACCGATGGCTTGTCCGGTCCGATTTCGTCACGCAGCTTCAGCAGATGAAGGACATTCAGGACCGCGCGCGGACGCTCTTCCGCAGCGGCGTGGCGATCAGCGATCCCCACGCTCAGATGGAGTATTCCTCAATCTCCAAGAAGCTAATCGGGCGCGTCCTGCTCAATAGCGAGGAGGAGCGCACCGGGGCTCTTCAAACCATCTTCGAGACCACCGAAGGCAAGATCGAGATTATCCGCCATGACGCAACACTCCGCGCCGCATGGGCGCGGGGAGACCTCGAACCCGGAAATGTCGTGACAATTGACAGTCTGAGGAGCGATCCCGACAAACTCTATGCCTCTACTCTCGGCAAGGACAAGGACGTTCTTTCGGATGAGAAGGCGCTCGGCTCCATAATGCGCCGAATGAGAACGATGGGCCTCACCACAGGGGAGTCAACCAAAGGTTGGATGGGCCAACTCAACAAAGCCATCCGCGCCCTGCTGATGGAGAGGACGCAGGACCGAGGGTACTGATTTTGCAATTGTCGGTAGTGGAATGTACTCTTCTATATCAGGAGGCATTCCATGAGAAACGGAACAACAGCGCCGCCCGGATACATTCTCCCCAACCGTCCAAGTTGGCAAGGCGGCTGGAATATCCGATCAGTCGTCGGGGCAGCGGTAGCCTTCGTCCTGGCGGCCAGCGCCGCAACCGAGTGGCTTGCGATTCAACTCAACAATCCAGTCGAGATGGGCGATCCCATATTGTGGGTACGTGGCACGGCCATCTTCCAGCCTTTCGCGGCCATTGTGCTCTGGAAGCACTTCGCTGGCAGTCGCCTTATCAGCTCTGACGTTCGCAAGGATCTCTGGATTGCCTTTGGAGCGACGATTGTAGGCGGACTCTTTCTGGCCTATTTCACCTACTGGTTTCTCTCCCTCATCCGCGACCGCAAGAGCACCGACAGCCTGATGAATCTTCATGGCTCCGCAAAATGGGCCAATCGAGAAGACATCCGAAAGCTGGGCCTGCTCAACGCAACGGACGGGGTGTACATCGGCGGCTGGCGAGACCCCGACACGCAGCAGATCCATTACCTGTTACACTCGGGCGCGGAACCGGTACTGTTGTTCGCTCCCAGCCGGAGCGGAAAAGGCGTCTCTGCCATCATCCCGACGCTCTGCCAGTGGCGGCAGAGCGTCTTTATTTATGACCTGAAAGGGGAGAACTGGGACCACTCCGCCGGTTTTCGCCATGCCATCGGTCAGCGTGTCTTGAAGTTCGCCCCAACTCTGCCGTCTGAGAGCTGCTGCTACAACCCCTTGTCCGAGATTCGCTGGGAGACCGATTACGAGATTGCCGACGCCCAGACGATTGCGAACGCCGTCATCCGCCACGGCGACGACGACAGCCTCTACAAGCACTTTGAGGATGCTGCCGTTGACCTGGTATCGGCAGGCATCATCCATCTCGGCTACGTCTATCGCAACCTAGATACGCCGCGCCAACCTACGCTCCCGGACGTGCTTGCCCACTACTCCCAGCCGGGCATGGACTTTACCGACGTACTGACCGAGATGCAGAAGACCGTCCATATGCCAGGAGGCAAATCTGCGCCGCGCCTTCAGTGGTTTGATGTGAACGGCAAGCCAACCTTCACCCATCCCTATGTGAGCAAGGCCGTTCAGCGCCAGCTCAACCGGGCCGACCGCGAGGCATCGAGCATTCAGTCGAGCATCGTTACCCCGATGACCTTGTACGACGATCCAATCATACAGAAGACAGTCTCCCACTCCGACTTTGTTATCCGCGATCTCGTCTATGGCGAAGTTCCTATGAGCCTCTACTTCAAAGTTCCGCAGCCAGACCGCGAACGGCTACGGCCGCTTGTCCGGCTCATGCTTCAGCTCATCTTCAATCGCCTCATGGAACAACTCGACCCGGACCGCCACCATCTCCTGCTGATGCTCGATGAGTTTCCCGAACTGAGAAAGATTCCCAACCTATCCGCCGCCATGAGCCTCATGGCTGGGTACAAGATCAAACCCTACCTCATCGCACAGACCCTCACGCAGATCATCGACGAGTACGGGCCGAACGAGTCCATCACCGACAACTGCTACATCAAAGCCGCCTTCCAAACCGACAACCTCCAAACCTGCAAGAACCTCTCCGAGCTAAGCGGCAACATGACCGTCGAGAAGGAGACCGTGAACTATAGCGGCCAGCGCACTGACTTCTACCTCAAGCACATCTTCCGCAGCGTGGAGCAAGTGCAGCGGCCCCTTATCACGGTCGATGAAATACGTCGCATCAAGCCCCCGACCAAGGCCACGAATGATCCGAACAGCAAGATTACCGCGCCCGGTGACATGCTCATCTTCATCAACGGAGTCGCGCCCATCTATGGCGTCCAGAGTCTTTACTTTATGAACGAAACACTACTCGCCCGCACGAAGTTGAAGCCGCCCGACTTCCCAACCGCGGCCAAGCTAAACCCCATGAAGCCCGCCGCTGCTTCGCCGCCTACTCTCGACATCGCAGCCATTGCCCACGCCGCAGTCGCAGACCAGGCAATTGAGGAGAGAATCCGTGGAAATACTTAATCAGATCATTCTTGCCGGAAACCTCACCGACCAGCCTTCGGTCTCCGATGCCGGAGGCCGTCAGTTTGTGCGCGCACGACTCGCGCAGAACTGGTTCTACGACACCCAGGGAAAAACCGTCGAGCACCGTCAATTCCTTCCCATCACGTTCTTTGGCGAGAGCGCCATCGTCGCCAAGACCTTCCAGAAGGGCGACAACATCCACGTGACCGGCCAGCTCATACGGCGAGAGCCGCGACCGCGCACAGACGGACAGGGCGCCGCCCGCGAAGCCGGCACCATCTTCGAGATTCACGTCATTCGCGCATTCCGCATCGCCGCCAGCTCGAAATCGGAAACGGCGGCCATCCACCAGAACGAGATTCGCCGCACCAATGACGCAAAGCAGATTCCGGCATTCCTTCAGGAGAGCGTAAATGACTGGCCCATTTAAGACTGGCCTGGCCGGCCAGCGTCTCCGCTCTGGCGTTCGCGCCTTTTCTCGCCTGAGTTGTGTCTTTGTACCCATAGCCGTTGCCGCAGTTGCCACGATGTTTGCGTGGGTCAGCTTCGGTCTTGTCTTCAACTACACGCATTCCGTACCGTTCGGGATCTACCGGGAAATTGCCGACCCAGCGGGCACCCCTCACAGCCCCGCACCGTATGTGTTTTTCTGCCCCGATGTTCGCTGGCAGTCGATGAAGAATCAACCGAACTATCGAGATCCCATGCGAACCTGCCCGGATGGCTTTTCACCCCTTATCAAGCCCGTGGTTGCATGGCCCGGCGACACCGTGGAGATTTCCGCCGCCGGCATCATCGTCAACGGTCAACCGCTGCCAAACACCGCAACCATAAGCCGCGATTCGACAGGGCGGCAGCTTCATCCGTTCCTGGCAGGAACGTACCGCGTACAGAAAGATGAACTATGGGTCGTAAGCTCCTTCAGTCCCCGGAGCTTCGATTCCCGATACTTCGGTCCGATCCCCTTGCGATCTGTCCACAGTTGGATTCGCCCCTTGCTCGTAGAGCGTTCGTACCACTCAACAAGAAACCCGAATTGACAGGGCAATTCAGAGGCATGAAAGCGATGAACATTTCACAAACCGAAGCCATCGCGCCGAACAAGGCGAGATGGAGAATTCCGAGCATCCATCTTCCAGCTCAGGCCAGAACCGCGATCCTCTTCGCCACCTCCGCCGCAATCGGCGGCGCAGGATGGAGCGGCGACCCCGCTCTGAATTATCTCGCCCTGCTCTTCCCCTTCGTCTACCTTCACTCACGGCGGCGCCTGGACGCGCTCTGTGCCGTCTTCTACTACGCAGCCGCTACTTGGAGTGTCATTCCCGGCGCTCAGGGCTTCTTTCGGACGGGCCACAACTTCGTTTTGCCCCTCGGCATCTGGGCAGCTTTGATGGCACTCTGCTCGGCCCCCTGGGTGGGCTTCTACAGCCGCCGTAACCTGCCATTCTCCACAATCGCTGCGCTCACGGCTCTGGCACTCCCCCCGCTGAGTCTTGTAACCGTCGCCCATCCGCTGATTGCGGTTGGCCACTGGTTTCCCGGAACCCGCTGGTTCGGTCTGGGGCTTGGCATCCTTTTGATAGCAGCGTACAGGCGATTTGGCACAGTAATGACGCTTGCCGTTCTCATAGCGGCATCCATCGCAACTCACGCTCGATTCCATCGTCCCGTTCACGATCCACATATTCTTGCCGTCAACACCAACTTCGGCGGAGCGCGAACTCATGACGACGTTGACTCCCGGTTGGAGATGCAAGAGCTAACGATCCAGCAAATTGCGCTGTCTCATCCCGACACGTTACTGCTCTTTCCGGAGTCCGTCATTCCAAGCTGGAATGGAATGCACGAGGCACGCTGGGCTTCCGTCTTCGCGCAACTCAAACAACAGCGCACTGGCCTGCTGATCGGCACGACGCTTCCGATTCCGAACACGGAAGCCAATCGTAATGTTCTCCTCTCCCGTGGCCACACCGAACAGCTCTCCTATGTCCAGCGTGTGCCAGTCCCGCTTGGAATGTGGCGCATTGGAGACAAGCGTCGTGGCTTTCCATTGATGCTTCGGTTCCCGCCGACCATCCGGGTGTGGAAACGGCACGCCGGTGTACTTGTGTGCTACGAGCAACTGACTTTCTGGCCGGCCATCCAAACACTCGCGCACAACCCTGATTTGCTGTTTGCGCCCTCCAACGTCTACTGGGCGGCCAACACGCCGATTCCAGCGATTCAGCACGTGGCCGCGCAAGATTGGGCCGACCTCTGGGCCATCCCACTCTACGAGGCAAGCAACCGATGAGAACTCTGACCACGATTTGCCTGCTCTGCTTTGCTGCAAATCTTCCCGCTCAACGGCTGGACATTGCCGCTCTCCAATCGCGCTGCCTTCCCGCAGTGCCGCTCACGACGCTCAGCGCCATTATTCGCGTTGAGTCCGGCGGCAACCCGAATGCCATGCAGATCGACTTTCCCAGGGCGCTTCTCACACAATGGCATCTACCGGAGGGTACATTGCGGCTCAAGCGCCAGCCAGCCACCCAACGCGAGGCGTTGGAGTGGCTCGACTACTTCGAGCGCCACGGCATCTTTGTTGACTTGGGCCTCATGCAGGTCAGCACAGCGGAAGCGCAACGCCGTGGGCTCCCTGTCGAGTCGCTATTGGACCCATGCTTCAATCTTCGCGCCGGTTGGCAGATTCTCGATAGTGCCTACCAGCTTGAGGTCAAAACCTACGGACCCGGCCAGGAGGCGCTCCAGCACGCTATCTCTCGGTACAACACCGGCGACACACAGCGCGGCATTGATAACGGCTATCTGGAGCGGGTCATTGCGGCGCTCCGCCAATCGCTCACAACAACTTCACCCACCAAAAGAAAGAACCGAAGATGATTGACGCAACCGACTTCACAATCCCCGGCACCGGCGTACTCAGAAACAAGCTCGGCATCACGGACCCGGCCGCTCTTTCGAAAGCGACGGCGGATTCCACGGCTCTTCGCCTTGCCGAACTTCATGCTTCGCCCGTTCGCGGCGGCTTTGACTCCACGCACCTTCAGGCTATCCACCACTATATCTATCAAGACCTCTACGATTGGGCTGGCGAACTGCGACCGATTGACGCCGGCAACGTGCCTGCATCTCAAGTGGAGAAATCCCTCAACAGCGTCTTGGACTGTTTGAGCCGCGAAAACTACCTAAAAGGCTTGAGCGGCGAAGAGTGGTCGCGTAGCGCCTCAGCCTACATCTACGACCTCGGAACGATACAGCCGTTCCTCGCAGGAAACCAAATCGCTCTCCAGGAATTTGCCGTCGAACTGGCGCGCAAGAACAACTTGAGCCTGCAATGGGACGCAACACCCGACATCGCTTCCGACTCGATTGCGCTTCTCAGCCAGGCTGAGCAATCCGCCAACCTGCGGCGCCTCATCATGCTGGCGATGGATACAGGCCCCATAACGCAGCATTCCTGCCGTGACCATATCTTGGAGCAAGGGATAGAGCGGCTTTTTCCGAGCCGCATGGGTTGATAAGAGAACACTCAACACAGCGAAATTTTGAGCGTCAGGAAAAAAGTTGGCCTCACCCATGAGCGGTTTTTACAATTGTTACGTCAAAGTAATTTTACGGTTACCAGCGGGGAATTCTATTCGGAGAAAAGGTAATACGCCATGATTCAAACGCCATACTGTACCCGCTGTTGGGCTCCTGACCTTGCGTGTTGTGTAAACAACCGTAACTGTCCGTAAGCAAGGGAAGCATACCGCTTTCCACACCCCTGGCCGCGACGTGGAGTTTCACATATCTGTCGCCCTAAGCTGACAATCTCGCTGAAACAGAAAACCGGGCAAGCCAGGTTGTGATAGGAGAAAGTGTGAATGGGTTGCCTGATTGAGCACAAGGCACAGGTCATTTTTGTCTCTGCTTCGTCCGTTAACGAGAACGGCAAGAAGCGCAGAATTGTCATTGAGAGCCGCCCGGAGTTCGCTATCGTCCAACTCCTCGGATTGAAGGGACGGTTCCCCATAGCCTGGAAAATGATCTACGAGGCAGCGATGCGGCACCACGCAGAAAACCTGCGTATCGAAGCAAAAGCTGAAGCCGATGCGCCTCAGAGAGCGCAGGGCAAAAGAAGACGCGGATAATCCGTCAACTCTATTGCGTCCCTCATCTATGTACGGCGAAGATATTCACTTCACGCTGTCGTGTTGCGGCACTGAGATGCTTCATCAATGCGAGCAACCACGTCCTCGACGTGCAGGTGAATGTACCGCTTGAGCATCTCCATCGACTTGTGCCCGAAACAAGTCGAATCCTGACTGCGATAAATATGATCATGAACGGCAACCAGAGTGAATCTTATTACGTCTATTGGAATGTACGTTGCTATAATAATCAGCAGCGATGTAAATCTGATGAGGTGCAAGAGTGTCCAGAAGAATCTTACGACTGCCAAACGTACTCGATCGAACCGGCCTCTCCCGCAGCACTGTGTACCAGTGGGTGAGTGAGGGACGCTTCCCAAAACCTGTGTCCTTGGGAGCAAGGGCGGTGGGATGGGTTGAATCGGACGTTGAAGAATGGATCAGCCGGCAAATCGAAAGCAGCCGACCCCTGCGACATGGAGTATCTGCTCCTTGTGCATTGTGAAGCCTTGGGCCATGATTCGTAACGATCCGTCCAGAGCACAACATGAAAACTACGAACACCGGAGCCGATCAAGGTAATCGGCCCAGTCCTGCATCATCTGTGCTCGGGGCTCCAGGTAGAGCGCATGGTTGTATGCGGCTGAGACCTTATTCCGTTTTGCGTGAGCCAGTTGCAGCTCAATGTGCTCGGGGTCAAACCCACGCTCATGAAGGATTGTTGATGCAAGACCACGGAAGCCATGCCCGGTCTGCACTCCCTTGTACCCCATCTCAGCAAGCGCATTGAGAATCGTGTTCTCGTTGAGCGTCTTTGCCGACTTGAATTCTGAAGGAAACAGATATGCACTTTCGCCAGAAAACTCTCTGAGTTCACGGAGAACCGCGAGCATCTGGTTTGATAGCGGAACAATGTGCGGCGACTTCATCTTCATTCGCTCTTGGGGAATGCGCCAGAGCATTGCCTCGAAATCGAATTCCGTCCAAACTGCCCCGAGAAGCTCCCCTGTGCGCGTAAAGGACAGGAACATCATCTGAATCATGAGCTGGACAATCTTCCGCCCCTTGTACACATCTACGGCCTTAATCAGGGCGGGGAGGTCTGCGGCACTCACACGTGCACGGTTGACGACCGGCGGCGCCTTGATGACGAGGGAAGGCTTGATTCCAGCGGCAGGGTTTGATGTCGCATACCCCTGGGTAGTCGCATATTCAAAAACCTGCTTGGACAAGCCAAGGCAGCGTTTGGCCATCTCCGCCGCGCCACGCTCCGTGATTGATTGAACCATTTGGATGATGTGCTGAGACGTAATGCCGGAAATTGGCATCGACCCCAAGGCAGGGAAGAGATTCAGGACCAAGCGGCTAAGAATTGCATCGGCGTTGTCCCGATCCTTGTCCACCTTCCAATGGTCCCACCAGTGGAAGGCAAGAACACCGAACGGGCTGTTGGGGGTGATCTTCAACTTGAGTGCCTGCTCCACCATCCCTTTGGGATCTGTTGCCGTACTCCATGTAGCTGTTGTTTTCTGTGTATTGCGCTCAGCGGTTTCAATCGCTTTCTGTCGGCGCGTTTCTTTGCGCTGCGTCATGGGGTCGATTCCCATGGCAAGAATCCTGCGTCCATCTATGTGGCGCTCTCGTGCGAGCTTCAGGGATACCTCGGGGTATTGCCCCAGACCCATCTTCTTTTGCTTGCCTTGGAAGCGGTAGGCCCAGCGCCAGAGTTTTCCGCCTGTCGGGGTGACCTCAATAAAGAGACCTCTGCCATCGTGGACCCTGTATGGCTTGTCTTCGGTTTTCAGCTTGCGAAGTTCCAGGTCTGATAGCTTCATTTGCCCTCGCCTAGAACTATTCTAACCGATAACGATTATAAATGGCCAACATAAAGGCCAACATATTTTCACCGCTTTAGCCGGAAGACGCCGGACCTGTGCGGACGTTATCTTATTGATAATAAATGATTGTATGTTTTCTATTGGATGGTCCCGGACCGCTGAAAACCTGACTTTGGCTCCTACCTGAGGAGCCAAAATCTATCTATATCCATACACAATCAACCCACACGAATCCCAGCCCATTGCCAAGCCATTCTCCTTCCGTGACACTCGATGAGCTTTCTGCTCGCACATACCTGCCAATCCATGCCGTCTGCCCGCAACTCGGAACAGATACAGGCGCGAAGGTTGGGATTGGGACGCATTGATTGGCCCGTTCATGGAATTATGCGAGCAAATCTGCGACAGTTTCGATGCACGCACTCGAGCTTCAAAATGAAGGGTAGACATGATCGAGCCGACTCAATGACCTGCTCCATGCCAAGGTGATAAAAAGGTGTGTTAGGCGAAAAGGGGACGGATAGACAGGCATGGCGAAGATGAGAATCGATTTGCTTGCGGGTCTTGCAGTTGTGTTCGTTCTCGTAAGCGGGCTGGCTACCCCCGCGCAAACGGCAGACCAGGCTTGGCTGAAGTCTGGGCAAGTGCAAGGCGGCCAAGTCATCATACCGATTCATGTGCGCGCTCTGGGGGACGGAGTCTTAGAACAGTCTGCTGTCCAGGAGCTCCAACGCAGCGTCACAGACCTCCCACATGTGGGGGGTCTCAGTGCGCGCGCAAGGCTTGCTTTAGGAGGCCAGACCATTATCGGCACCGTGCAGGAGGTCCGCAAAGCGTATCCTGACCTGCCCGTTCCAGCCGATCTCGAACCCGAGGGCTATTGGATCTACTCTAGCGGCGCCAATGACAACCAAACCCTGATTATTGCCGGCGCTGATCAGCACGGCGTTCTCTATGGCGCGTTCGCTCTTCTCCGCCTTCCCGCAACAGGCGAGGCTTTCAATCTCCACGAGCATCCTCTGCGCGAACATCCCACCATGCCCATCCGCTGGGTCGATGAGTGGGACAATCCAGACGGCACAATCGAGCGTGGATACGCAGGCAGGTCGATATTTTTTGAAGGCGGCAACGTCCGCGAGGATCTGACGGCGGTGCGAGAGTACGCGCGGCTGCTGGCCTCGGTCGGCATCAACGGCTGCAACATCAACAATGTAAACGCAGCCCCACAACTCATCGACTCCGACCACCTCAAGCAAGTCGCCCGCATTGCTGACGCGATGCGTCCCTGGGGCGTCCGCCTGGCCCTGAGCGTCGCTCTCGCCAGTCCGCAGAAGATCGGCGGCCTTGCGACCTACGACCCGGCCGATCCGGCAGTGAAAGCATGGTGGGCGGCCAAGGTCGATGAAATCTACTCCCTTATACCGGACTTCGCCGGCTTCACCGTCAAGGCCGATTCCGAGGGTCAGCCCGGCCCAGCGAGCTACGGCCGCACCCCCGCCGACGCCGCTAATACCCTGGCCGCAGCCCTGGCGCCCCACGGCGGAGTGGTTCTCTACCGCGCCTTTGTCTATAACCACCACCTCGACTGGCTCGACCCGAAGGCCGACCGCGCTCGCGCCGCATTCGATATCTTCCATCCACTCGACGGCGCCTTCGCACCCAATGTCATCGTCCAAACCAAGGAAGGACCGATCGATTTTCAGGCCCAGGAGCCGGTCTCGCCGCTCTTTGCCGGCCTTCGCCAGACCAATCAGGCGATGGAAATTCAAGTAACGCAAGAGTACACCGGCCAGCAGCGCCACCTGGTCTATCTCGCCCCCATGTGGAAGCAGGTACTCGATTTCGATCTGCGCGCCGGCGGCAGATCTACGCCGGTGAAAGAAATCATCGCTGGCAAGACATTTCACCAGCCTCTGGGCGACGCGGGGTCCCCACGGACAGGTCCACGTCCGTGGGGTGGAGGAGGCATGGTCGCAGTAGCCGGAATAGGGCGCGACGGATGGCTCGGCTCGCCGCTGGCAATGGCCAATCTCTACGCTTTTGGCCGTCTCGCGTTGAACCCTGATCTAACGCCCGAACAGATCGCCGCAGAGTGGACGCGCCAGAGTATTAGCAACGATCCAGCCGTGGTTGGCACTATCACAAAAATGCTGATGCAGTCCTGGCCGGCCTATGTGAACTACACCGGACCGTTGGGGATGCAGACCCTCACCGACATCACCGGCAGCCACTACGGCCCCAACATCGAGTCCAGCGAGAATAATGGCTGGGGCCAATGGCACCGCGCCGACCACCTGGGCGTGGGCATGGACCGCAGCGTGAAGACCGGCACCGGCTTCGCGGGGCAGTACCCGCTTGAGGTTGCAAAGCTCTACGAGAACCTTGCCACCACCCCCGACAATTTGCTCGTCTTCTTTCACCACGTGCCCTACACGCACAAGCTGCATACGGGCCGGACCGTGATCCAGTACATCTACGACAGTCATTACGAGGGCGCGGCGCAAGCGGCACAGTTCGTCCGCGACTGGGCCACGCTCGAAGGCAGCATTGACCAGCCCCTCTACGAGCAGGTCCGCGACCGTCTCGTCTATCAAGCCGGCCACGCCATCGTTTGGCGCGACGCCATTGTGCAGTATTTCCTCAAATTGAGCGGCATCCCCGACGAAAAGGGCCGCGCCGGCACCTACTCCGGACGACTGGAGGCCGAGGATGCGAGGCTCAGCGGCTACAAGATCATCGATGTCACGCCGTGGGAAGATGCTTCCGGCGGCAAGGCTGTAATCTGCGACGACCCGCAGGCACCCAAACCTGGAATCGACGAGAAGTCCTATTGCACTGCCGATTGGACCTGGACCGGAGATGAAGGCATGTACAACATTGCCGTGCAGTACTTCGATCTGCAAGGCGGCATCGCGAAGTTCACGCTCCTGCTCAATGGCCAGCCCATTGACTCCTGGCTCGCCGACGCAACGCTGCCCTCTCGCCGCCCCAACGGTGACAACTCCACGCGCCACACAGTCCGCGGCATCGAACTCAAATCCGGAGACATTCTGCGCGTGGAAGGAACTCCGGACAAAGATGATCCCGCCGCACTCGATTACATCGAAGTTGAGCCTGAGGCTTCGCCGTCACCGGCTCGTTAAATCTGCCTGAATATCCTTCTCATGCCAATGGCCGATATTGTTTGCTAGTCAAAGATATTAAATTGAGCTCCTCCTGGGCGGCCTTTATGGGTCGCCCAGCTGGCTTGGAGCTGTGTTAATTTATATATTTTCTTGGTAATGCGTAAGGTGTTAAAATAATTTCTCAATCTCCTGGGCCAATAGTTTTCCAGAAAACAGTAAGAGAACATCGCTCATTAAGAGATTTCATTCGTATGTCGAATATTATCCGATTTCTGTAGAAACGTTGCTAGAGTAACCGGAGGAACGAAATAATCGGGCATGCAAACCGATCGAGACTATTATGAAAAATGCTTTTGAGGTTAGGAATCCCGATTTAAATCTGAACCCGCTGACCGGGATGACCAGGAAACACTACATCGAATGCGCCAAGTATGTGCTCCAACGGGCATTCCGGCACGTGAAGTCGTTTGACTCGCCAATCGTGTTTCCGAAGGTGCCGGGCAAGTCGTATCCCCAGCCGGATGCGCCGGATTGGCGCCATCGCTCCAACGAGTTCGAAACGCTGGAGAGGACCTTCAATCTGGCGGCCCCTCTGATTCACGTAGATCCCGAGGTCAGTATCGGCGGCATCAAGCTACGCGATTACTACGCCAATCAGTTCTACAATGCGATGACGCCGGGTCATGTAAACAGCTTGCCCATGCCCGAGGACCTGCCGGACGCTACATATCAGTTCACCTGCGAGTTTGGCGGCCTAGCTAAGACGCTGCTGCTGATGCCCGATGTTTTGTGGCCGTACCTGACCGAAAAGCAACGCGATGAAATGGCCGTCACGATTTCCAAGTGGGCTCATCACCGCACTACGCAGAACAATTGGCGGGTCTTTAACATCTGCGCGCTCTCGTTCCTTAAGAAAAACGGATATGACATCGACGACGATCTGCTGAAAAGCCACCTGCAGTGGGTCGCATCGTATCATGCGGGCAATGGCTGGTATCTGGAGCAGAGCTACAACTACTACACCATCAGCCTCTTCGTCGTTTACGGCGCGATTTGGAGCCGCGCCTTCGGCCGCGAGCACTATCCGGAAATCGCCGGCGTGCTCGAAAATAGTTTCCGGGAACTGTTCAAAACGTATACCAGCTTCTTTGGCCGCAACGGCTTTATCAACATGTGGGCCAGAAGCATCTGCTACCGCCTCTGGATTTCGGGCGGCTTCCCGGTCTCGTTCCTGCTCGCCTCGGAACCGCCGATAAATCCCGGCTGGGCAAGGCGGCTCTGTTCCGGATCGATTCTGCAATTCACCGGGCGGGAAGACTTTTACGAGAACGATATTCCAAACCTCGGCTTCTACCCCCACCGGGAATTCGCCATTCAAAACTACAGTTGTTCGGCCAGCCCATTCATCATGTTCCTGCCGTTCATCAGCCTGGCGCTGCCGGAAGATTCTCCCTTCTGGACCGCTAAAGAGAACGACGGAATGTGGGAAGGATTAGGAAAGCGCTCGAAACGGACCGTACTCGAACGGCCGGGCATCGTTCTGGTGAACCACGGCAGCAGTGGCGCTTCCGAGATCGTTTCCGGCAAGGTGTACGACGACGATCACAACTACTCCAAGCTGGTGTTCAACACCCATTTCCCATGGGAAGACCACAACCCCAACGGCGGCACATCACAGGAATATAGTTTCCGGAGTCTGGATCCTCGCGATCTGAGAGGCGTGGACATCAATTTCTACCTCACAGGACGCGAGGTCGATAACGACGCATCGAAGAGCGCCGCCTACGTAACCTCGCAGAGCATTCTCTTCAACGGCGTGCGCGACGGCGTGCTCTACCGCCAATTGATCATGCGGAAACCGCCCAACAACGGAGTTGGATACATCATCGATCTCGCTGAAATCACGGTTCCCGGAGGCGTCATTCGCGTAGACCGATGCCGGCTGGCCTTCGAGCATGAGCTCACGCTCGGCCATTTCGGCCTGCCTCATTTCGATGGGAAGAAGGCCGCGTTGCACACTTTCAAGGACGAGATGAAGCAGGGGATCACGGCTTTGATTCCGGGCAGATCCGTGGCGATGATAGCTTACGGCGGCTGGGACACGATTCAGAGTCAGGTTCATCGTGGCTTCAATGCGGAAACGGAGGAGAGCACCGTGCTGTTCGTCCATCGCAAGCGCACCGCCAGGAACCCGGCGATGGAATTGATGATTACGGCGATGCTGCACAAGACTGATGACACTCCATGGACGCCGGAAGAATTGGATCCGGTGAAGGCTATCCGGATCATGGAGGTGACTTCTTCTGGTTCCGTCCTCGGAGCGGAGATCACGCTGGCAGATAACACGACTCACCAAGTCGACTTTATGAATATCGACGGACTCAAAAGCTGCTGATACAGTAGGGTGAAGTCTCGGGGTTGTCACCTGGAATACCCCTAAACAGCGAAAGCAGCGGAATCGCTTAGACAATGAACGCAAAGCAGGGCTGACAAGGAGAAATGATGATTACGCGCCGGGATTTGCTGGTTGCGCTAATAGCCACCGCCCACACTGCTGGGGCCTTCGCCCTTGCAGGCACAGCCGGGGCCTTCGCTCTTGCCGACCATACGCCGGTGATGGGTTCAACTGTCATCGATTGGAATTCGATTCCCGCCAAGCCGACGGAGGTTGGCTCGTTGCGCTCATTCTTCAAGGCGCGCACTGCCACGTTGGACGAACTGGAGATGCACGTAACAACGCTGGAGCCCGGCAAGATCTCGCATCCACCGCACCGGCATCCGAATGAGGAGCTTATCATCGTGATGCAGGGAACGGTGGAAACCCTGTCAAACGGAGAATGGAAGCGGGTCGGGCCAGGTTCGGTAATCTTCAACGCCTCGAACCAACTGCACGGGTTGAGAAATGCGGGTGCCGGCGAGGCTGTCTACCACGTAATCAATTGGAAATCCGCCGCAACGCCGGAAGCGCAGCAACAGTGAGCTGCAATGATGCGAGAAAGGATTCGAGTCTATGCACTATGAGAATTTAGACCGGCGCTTCTTTCTAAAGACCGCTGGAGCAGCGGGTATGTTATCGACATTGCCGGAGGCGGCCTTCGGGTTGCACGCGGGCAGCGGGCATATTGCGCATGAGGTTGCCGCACCCGGCGCCGATGAGGACGAGAAGCCGAAATACTCCATTAAGTTTGCCGTGATCGGCCTTGACCATGCCCACATCATGGGCATCACGGCAGCCATGATTCGCGGCGGCGGGGAGTTGGCCGCATTCTATTCGACGCTTCCCCGGGAGACTGCCGGCTTACAAAAGGTCTACCCCCAGGCGCGCTTGGCAAAGAGCGAGGACGAGATACTGAACGATTCATCGATTCAGCTTGTGGCCAGCGCTTCCATCCCCAATCTGCGCGCGCCTCTCGGCATTCGCGTCATGAAGCACGGCAAGGACTTTCTCAGCGACAAGCCGGCTATCACAACACTGGAGCAGCTTGCCGAGGTGCGTAAAGTCTCTGCCGCAACCGGAAAAATGTTTGCCATCATGTACTCCGAGCGGCTGGAGGTGCGTGCCGCCGTGCAGGCTGGTTATCTGGTCAAGGCAGGGGCGATCGGCAAAGTGGTGCAGACGATTAACATCGCTCCTCATCAGGTCAACGCCCCCAGCCGTCCTGCATGGTTCTGGGACCCGGTGCAGTACGGCGGCATTCTGTGCGACATCGGGTCGCATCAGGCGGACCAGTTTGTCTACTACACCGGTTCGACGACGGCAACCGTGACGGCTTCGCAAATTGCGAATGTGAATCATCCCGAGCATCCGGATTTTCAGGACTTTGGCGACATGATGCTCCAGGGCAACGGTGGCGCGGGCTATGTGCGGGTGGATTGGTTTACTCCTGATGGCCTGGGCATGTGGGGCGACGGGCGGCTTTTCATCCTGGGAACCGAGGGTTATATCGAATTGCGCAAGTATATCGATATCGCAGGCCGACCAGGCAGCAATCATCTGTTTATCGTGGATAAAAAGCAGACCCGCTACATGGATTGCAGCAATATAGTTCTGCCCTTCGGTCCGCAGTTTGTTGCCGATATAGTGAACCGTACTCACACGGCGCAAGACCAACAGCAGGCGCTGCTGGCTGCGGAACTGGTGCTGAAGGCGCAGAAAAACGCCAAGCGTCTCAGTTTTACCGAGTAGGCCGGCATAGGTGGGGATGGGATGAAGATCGTGCAGGAGAAAGTCATGAGAGCCATCGGCATGAGTACTGTGTACCCGCGCAGGTCGTTTCTGAAAATGTCGGCAGGCGCGGTTGCGGCAGCCAGCTTTCCGGCGATTGTGCCGGTGAGCGTGATGGGGCAGAAAGCTCCCAGCAACCGCATCAACATCGGAGCAATCGGAGTAGGCCGTATCTCCCGAATTCACGATCTTCCGGGAATCTGGAAGTACGACCAGGCGCGTGTTGTGGCTGTCTGCGACCTTGACTCCAAGCGTATGGAAGCGGGCAAGGAACTGGTCAACGGCTACTATGCCGCGAAAGAAGGCAAGAACTATAACGGCGTAACCGGCTTTCACGACTACCGCGAACTGCTGGCCAATAAGGATATAGACGCGGTGGTAATCAGCACGCCCGACCATCAGCACGCGATTTTGGCGGTGGATGCGGTGCGCGCCGGCAAGGACGTGTACCTGCAGAAGCCGGCATCCCTGACCATTGCCGAGGGACGCGCCATGAGCAACGCGGTGACGGCATCGGGGCAGATTCTGCAGATCGGATCGCAACAACGGTCGTGGAAACAGTTTCACCGGGCCTGCGAGCTGGTACGCAACGGCCGCATCGGCGCAATCAAGCACGTGGAAATCGGTTTGCCGGGCGACCCCAGCGGGCCAGAGGCGCCGCCTATGCCGATCCCCCCCAACCTCGATTACGACGCATGGCTGGGGTCCACGCCGGAGGTCTATTACACCGAGATGCGAGTACATCCTCAGCAGAGTTTCGACCGTCCCGGCTGGCTGCGCTGCGAGCAGTTCGGGGCCGGCATGATCACCGGCTGGGGCGCGCATCATGTGGACACGGCTCACTGGGGCATGAATACGGAATACACCGGGCCGGTAGAGATATGGGGCACGGCGGAGTTTCCGAAACATGGATTATGGAATGTCCACGGCAAGTTCCTGACACATGCCGTCTATGCCAACGGCATCACCATGGACATCAGTGGAGATTTCCCCAATGGCATCAAGTTCTACGGCAGCGAGGGATGGATCTTCGTGGCCCGGGATGTTGAAGTAACTGCGTCTGATCCAAGCGGCAAGCCGGTAACATTGCAGCCGCTGATGGCCAGTGACCCAAAGATTCTGGATAGTGTAATCGGGGCGGATGAAGTTCATCTGTATCAAAGCGATGACCAGCATGGCAACTGGCTGGAATGCATTCGCAGCCGCAAGGCTCCCATCGCGCCCGCCGAGATCGGGCACCGCGCGTGCTCCACCTGCCTGCTGCACCATATTGCTATGAAGACAGGACGAAGATTGCACTGGGATCCGGTGAAAGAACGCTTCCATAATGATGATGAGGCGAACAGCATGTTGTCGCGTCCGCAGCGTTTTCCCTACGTAATGAGCCAGTAGAGCCTGGCGAAGAGGGCGGGTGGCCTGACAACCTGATATTCTGAAATTTGTTTTTCCCCAGATGGAGTCAACCAGCAAGAATGAAATCAACCTTACGGTCGGCACATACAACTCGCGGAATCAAGCGCATCGACCTGGCCTATGTTCAGTTGGCGACCAGCGAAAGCGCGCGGGATATCAACCGCGATGTGATTCTGGAGATCATCCGTTCCCAGCAGCCTGTATCCCGTGCGGATCTGGCGCGGGCCTCCGGCTTGCAACCCAGCACTGTCTCCGCTATTGTCGAGCAATTGATTGCAGAAAAGTGGGTTAAGGAAGGCGCCATTGAGCGGCGGCCTCGTGGCAGACACCCTACCCTGCTTGCGCTTAACGACGGGTTGGTGATTCTGGCAGCCGACGTGCGGCCAAAGCAGGCGATTGTTGCACTTCTCGATCTGAACGGGCGATTTCTGGCGCGCGAACTTGTGCCTATGGCCTCGGATCCCGAGGGCTCGATCAACAGAATCATCTCCTGCATGAAAACAATGCACGCCGTCCACCCCAACCGTTCCTTTGAGGGAATCGGCATTAGTATGCCAGGCCGGGTTGATCCGGAGTCACAGCGTCTGATCCTTGCTCCCAACCTGAAGTGGGGCAGCTACGACATCAAGAGCGCCATCGAGAAAGAGATGCGGCTGCAGGTTGAACTGACCAATGCCGCCAATGCCGCCCTGCTTGCTGAACTATGGTCAGGCAAGCTCGATGGCATCCGCAACGCGGTATTGATTACGGTTTCAGAAGGTGTTGGCGGGGCCATCCTGGCCAACGGGCAGATTGTCACCAGCCGCAGCGGGCTGGCCGGCGAGTTTGGCCACAGCCCGATTGACCCTACCGGACCATTGTGTGGGTGCGGACAGCACGGATGCTGGGAGGTTTTTGCCTCATCCAATGCGGCGCTCCGATACTATGCTGAGATACGCCCTGATCATGCGCCCGTCAACATTCATGAACTGCTTCACATGGCCGAGGAAGAAGATCCTGCCGCGATAGCAGCCCTGACTCGTCAGGCTGCCTGCCTGGGCCGTGGCCTGCGTCTGGTCACCGCCGCGCTATCCCCGGAAGTGATTCTCATCGCGGGCGACATAACCACATCGTGGGCTCGCTTTGGCCCCACAATTCAAGCCGAAATGGAAGCCACTATGCTGGCCGGTAGTGCGCCGCAATTGGGAATCACCAACGACGGTGAATTCGCCAGGCTGCGTGGCGCAGCAGCGGTTGTTCTGCAGCGTCATTCGGGTTATCAGCGCAGGCGCTTGAGGAAGCTAAAATCACACAATAGCATCCAGTCATCTCCAGACCCCCTGGAGAATGTCAAGCTTCAACCATAGAGCTCGTCCGTCCAAAACCAGGCAGGCAGCCCGGCTGCTTCAGAATGGCAAGCAGAAGCGGGCCATGGCTCCGGATCCTGAGCGCCTCAAGCATCTTTGCGCACTCGAAATAAAATCCTGATCCAAGCATTCCTTAAGCTATGTGACGAGTAATATCACGTTTCTGCGGGGGATGTTCCCAACCTGTGCCCTGTGGAAAAAATCAGTTTTTTCTTGACAATTGACGCGGAATTCCAATATAGTTCGTGTCGCCAAATAAACCGTCATTTTTCTGTATCCAAAATCGCTGTAGACGGTTTTCTGGCAAAAGACGATCTCCACATCTTATGAAATCCATGGGTTACGGCAAATTCACGGGCCAGACTTGGCGAGCGCCCTCGCGAGGTCTGGCAGAAACGTAGTCAATTCACAGCTTTGCGGAGGAAATCATGTCAGGAAGGCCAGATATGAATCATCGGTTTCAAGCAGGAGCATTCGGTGCCCTGCTGGTGGCGGTCGCGCTTCTCGCGGTTTGTTTCGGAAGCATGACTGTCAATGCACAGGTTCTTTACGGGTCGTTGCTGGGTACAGTAACCGACCCTAGCGGCGCAGCCATTGTCGGAGCCAAGGTCGATGCGCTCGAAATACACAAGGGTATCCATCAGGGAACGACCACTGACAGCACCGGTCTCTACCGCTTTTACGAATTGCTGCCCGGTGTCTGGAAGATCACGGTCTCCGCGCAGGGCTTCAATACGGCGGTGACCAGCGACATTCAAGTCAACGCAAATACGGTTGCTCGCGTGGATGAGCAACTGACGATCGCCAAAGCACAGGCATCCATTACAGTGAACGCCGCGCCCCCTGAGTTGCAGACCGATCGCGCAGACGTTCATATGGACATTTCCCAGGCTGAGCTGCAGGAACTGCCTATGATCGGATCGGAAGGAAAGAACTTCCAGGATCTGATTAGGATCGTCCCCGGAGCAACCCTGCCTGCGGAAAACAATTCGGCGGCCGGCAACCCCGCGCGAGCCATGACGAGTAACGTCAACGGCATGTCCTCTCAAGGCAACAATACCCGCATCGACGGTATTTTGGATTCGTATCCGTGGCTGCCGAACAACGTGGCTTATGTTCCTCCGTCGGATTCCGTCGAAACGGTCAATGTCGCCACGAACTCATATGACGCCGAACAGGGCATGGTCAATGGCGCGGTAGTCAACGTCCAGACCAGGACCGGAACGAACAAATTCCACGGCGACGTTCACGAGTTCCATACCGACGACCAGTTGAAGACCATACCCTACTTCCAGGATCCGGCTACATTCCACCGCGCGCTCAATATCTTCAATCAGTTTGGCGGCGCGGTTGGAGGTCCAATTTTGAAGAACAGACTGTTCTTCTTTGGCGATTATGAAAAGACGTGGCAAATACAGGCGCCTTCAGGTGGCAACCCGCAGACAGTGCCCAACCTGGGTCTGGATTACACCACGGCGAAAGGTCTCGGATACTTTGATTTCACCCCATTCCAGAACACGACATACGGCCTATGGGATAAGGTCTCCTCTACCCAACCCGCTGGACCATCTCACGTCTACGATCCACGCACGGGAAATGCGGCCGGTCATGGCCGCCAGATTATCTCCTGCCATGGAGTTCAGGATAGGATATGTCTGAGCGACGTCGACCCGGCTGCATTGACTATGGCCTCGCTGATTCCCACCGCGACGTATACAACTGCAACCAACAACTTTCTTGACGTGCAAAAGGGTTCCTTCCAGCGCACCAACTATGACGCCAAGATCAGTTACATTCCCTCGGAAAAGTCCACAGTCTTCGGGAAGTACACCTTCTCCGATGGCGACATCTTCGATCCTCCATCGCTGGGCCCGGCAGAAGGGAATGCGACCAATGGTGGCCAGTTGGGGAATGCATTCACGCACATCTACGTCGTCGGCCTTGGAGGCACCCATACCTTCACGCCGAACCTCTTGTTTGACGGAAACATTGGCTATACGCGCCAGCACCTGACGGCGGAGTCGACCGACATCGCGGCTGACGGACAATACGGACTGTCCACGCTGAAGATTCCCGGAACCAATGGCGCCGGCAATTCGACGGGGCTGTCGGATCAGGGCTATTGGGGAATTCCGGCCTTCCAGTTCACCACATTTACCAACCTGGGCAACCCGAATACCGGCAATCCGTTCATCTTCCGCGACAACCAGTTCGTAGCAGCCGGAAACCTCACCTGGATCAAAGGGCATCACGAGTTCCGCACAGGAGCTGAGTGGGATCATGTCGGGCTGAACCACTTCCAGCCCCAGGGTGGCTCCTTCCAGACCGCGCGTGGTTCCTTCAGGATGACCGGCACAGCCACCTCGCTGATCGGCACCAACGGCTTAGGAAATACCGACGTTCCAATGACGACCCAATACAACTCTTACGCCGATTTCCTGCTGGGTCTGCCGGATGAAACCGGCCATGCGATTCAGACTACCGATCCTAACTCAATTCGCTGGACACAGTTCGCAGCCTACGCTCGCGATATGTGGCAAGTTACGCCGAAGTTGAGCGTCAACTTTGGCGTGCGCTATGAGTATTACCCAGGTCCGTATAGCGATCAGGGCAAGGGTGTCAGGCTCCTGAACCTGGCAACCATGAATGTTATGATTGGCGGAAACGGATCAGTTCCGGAAAAAGATGGCTTGCAAGCCGGGCCTGGATTCTTTCTGCCCCGGCTCGGAGTTGCCTACAAATTGACCAATTCAACAGTAGTGCGGCTGGGCGCGGGAATTGGGGCGGACATGAACAACTGGCGCTTCATGAGGAATGACTATCCGGCGGTCATCATCTCCGATTACACTCCGCAAAACAATGGCGGCTCTACCACTTACAACCAGTACGCTCCGGCAGCCAGCTTTACCGGGCAGAACGGAGTCAATTCAACCTACGCGGGCAATCCGTATACCGGTCTTCCCACCGGCATAGTGCTGGTCCCGCTGCCCAACACCAGCTCGGGAGTGGTCCCGTTGCCTCCAGGAGTCAGCACCGGAACCATTCAGTATCCAAAGTTCCGCCGCGGATACATCTACTCCTACAATCTCTCCGTGGAGCAGGAGTGGAAGGGGTTTGTCTTCGATGCCGCCTACGTCGGCACGCGCCAGGTCCGTCCTTTGATCAATTTGGGCGTCAACGTCGCGCCGGCAGGGGGTGGTACGGCGGGAGAGTTGCTTAACGTGCAATTTGCATCTCTGCTGCCAGCCGGCAAGTACTTTGGAGGTGTCAGCGAGATGATCCCGTTCTTCCACAGCTACTACGATTCGCTGCAAACCAAGGCCACCCGGCGTCTCGGCCATGCCTCAACCGTGGGAGTGGTTTACACCTGGGGTAAGGCCATCGACTTCGAAGACAATGAAGAGCTCAACTCCCCCATGTGGCAATATCCGTCCTATATGTCTCGGGACAAGGCCGTGGCGGGATTTGATCGCAAGTACAACTTTGAAACCTTCTGGCTCTATGACCTTCCCTTCGGAAAAGGTCAGCGCTGGGCAAACCATGGAATTCCTGCAATGGTGGCGGGTGGCTGGACCTTCAGCGGCGTGTTAAGCCGCCTCTCTGGAACGCCCTTTACAGTTACGGACGGCAACGGAACCCGTGTCGGTGCGTTGAACGCGCCCGGAAACCAGCTAACCCCGAATATCATTGGACCGCTCAAGACGACCAAGAGCAAGCCTGTTAAGACCGATCAGACCTGCGCGACCGGTAATCTTGCCTGCAGCTACTTCGATACAAGCGCGTTTACGCCTGTAACGACAGCTGCAACCTTCGGCAACGCCGGGCGCAGCATCATGCGCGGGCCAGGCTACTTCGACCTGGATAGCTCTGTCTTCCGGAACTTCAAGATCAGAGAGTACCTGACCTTCCAGTTTGAAGCCAATGTATTCGGCCTGACCAACACGCCTCACTTCGGCAACCCAACCTCCGATATCAACAGCAGCTCCTTCGGCAAGGTCACCGGCGAGTTGGCCACCTCGAATGCCTCCTTGGGTGGCAGCGGTGGCGAGCGTCAATGGTGGTTCGGTGGAAAGTTCATCTTCTAATGCTTGTACTTAACCCGTAGCATCTTTGGGCGCGCCGTATGTTAGGCGCGCCCATCTTTCTTAAACGAGGAACTAATATATTTCCATGGAGTTTCCATTCATGATTCGTCATGTCTTTCCGCGCATGCTCATTATTATTGTGTACGCTATGGCTGGGATTCTTCTTATCGGTACCCAGCTGAACCAAGCATGTCCAGCTCAATCAACGCCACACTTGGCTCTTCAGCACGGAACCACCCAGATCATCGTCGACGGAAGGCCGTTTCTGGTCCGGGGAGGAGAGTTGGAAAACTCCTCCGCCTCGAGTTTGGCTTATCTCGACACTATTTGGCCAAAAGTGGTGGCCATGCACTTCAATACAGTCCTGGCTCCGGTCTATTGGCAGTTGATCGAGCCGCGGGAGGGGAACTTTGATTTCAGAACTGTAGACGGCCTCTTGCGCGGCGCGCGAAAGCACAATGTCAAGTTAGTTCTGCTCTGGTTCGGCACCTGGAAGAACAGTATGTCGTGCTATGTCCCTGGCTGGGTTAAGCGTGACGAGGCGCGTTTTCCTCGGGTGGCACGTTCAGACGGCAGCAGTCTCGAAATCCTCTCTGCGCTAAGCTCGAGCACGCTAGAGGCAGATTCCAGAGCATTCGTCACCTTGATGAAGCATATAAGAGAAATCGATTCCGTGAATCATACGGTCATCATGGTCCAGGTGGAGAATGAAGTCGGCATGATCCCCGAACCTCGAGATCATAGCGCCATGGCAAATGCTGCTTTTCTGTCACCGGTGCCATCTGCGCTAACAGACTATTTATCGAAAAATCGCGATTCACTTACTCCGCAACTCAGAGAGGCGTGGGCAAGCCACGGATTCAAGACTGGTGCAAACTGGCCGGACACGTTTGGACCAGGAGCCATGACTGACGAGTTATTCACCGCTTGGACGGAAGGGAGCTTTACCGGGCAGGTTGCAGCCCGCGGCAAAGCCGTTTATCCCCTGCCCATGTTTGTCAATGCTGCGCTGGTGCGGCCCGGAAAATTGCCCGGGCAGTATCCGAGCGGTGGGCCTCTGCCACATCTGTTCGATATCTGGCATGCTGCGGCGCCTGCCATCGACTTCTTATCTCCGGACCTCTATTTCCCGAATTTTGTTGAATGGGCCAATCAATATGTCCGGCCCGGCAATCCTCTCTTTATTCCTGAAACCGGCCGGGTTGACACTGATGAGATGTCGGCCAACGCCTTGTATTCATATGGTGAGCTCAATGCCATGGGATTTTCGGTTTATGCGCCGGAATTTCTGAAATCTCAGGAACAACAAGCTTTGGGTAATGCGTACGCAATCATCAACCAAATCACGCCTCTTATCCTGGCCAAACAGGGAACGGGGCGGATGGTGGGTGTTCGGGCTCCAGCGCAATTCGCCGGTACCGTCGATCTTACTGAGCAGAAGTTCACTCTGGGCGATTACACCTTTAGCGTCAACTTCAAAGAGCCGGCGCCGATATCAGTGGGGACAAAGGCAGAAACAGAGTTGCCCGGAGCGCATGGCGGTTTAATTATCCAACTTGCGTCAGACGATTTCCTGGTCGCAGGGATGGGAATGATCATTACCTTTGGAGTCCATGACAGCGGTCAATCTCATGCCGGCATCGATTCCATATGGGAAGGGAGTTTCGTAGATGGTGTGTGGGCGCCGGGTAGAAACCTTAACGGTGACGACGACAATCAGGGACGGTATTTGCGGATGCCTGCTGGCAAATTTACAATTCGCCGCGTTCGTCTCTATCACTATCGTTAACCAATCTCGCATCCTCGCATGAAGTGACGACTGCCCATCGGCTGTGTCACACTGAGAAGCGGCAGGGCCTGTAGCTCAACGGTTAGAGCAGGGGACTCATAATCCCTTGGTTCGGGGTTCAAATCCCTGCAGGCCCACCATTTGGAACGCGCATGAAGACTGGCATCATCGGCCTGCCGCAGGTAGGCAAGACATCTCTGTTCAAGATTCTAACCAAGGCCAAACTCGAGGAGCACGGCCACTCGCGCCAGGAGCATATCGGCGTGGCGCGCGTGCCCGATGAGCGGCTGGACAAGCTATCGGCGCTCTACTCGCCGAAAAAGACAACCTATGCGTCTGTCGAGTTCGTAGACGTGGCCGCCATCGGCAAGGAAGCGCTGAAAGAGACTGCGTTCCTCGCCAGCCTTCGTCAGGTTGACGCGCTGATTCACGTGCTGCGCGCCTTCGAGGAAGAGTCGATTCCCCACGTCGGCCACATCGACCCTCTGCGCGACATCAAAAACGTCGAGTTCGACCTGATGATCAGCGACCTGGCCCAGGTGGAAAAGCGGCTGGAGCGGGTGGAGAAGGACCTGAAGAAGCAGCGCACCGGTGAGCTGGATCGGGAACACGCCCTGCTGTTGCGTTCCAAAGCGGCCCTGGAAAAGGAGTTGCCGCTGCGCGAGCTGGAGATGACTCCCGAAGAGAAGAAGCTCATCAAGGGCTTCATGTTCCTCTCGCAAAAACCGATTCTCTACGCCGTCAACATCAGCGAGAGCACTACGCTGGGCGACGACCTGGAGGCTGCAGTCAGCCGCTTCAAGCTGGACGATATTGCGCACCGGCCCAACGCCGGCGCAACGGCCATCTGCGGCAAAGTGGAGGCCGAGCTGGCGGAGATGGACGACGAGGAGGCGGCGGAGTTTCTGGCGAGCTACGGGCTGCGTGAGAGCGGGCTGGTGCGGCTCATCCATAAGAGCTATGAGTTGCTGGGGCTAATCAGCTTTTTTACCACCGGCGAGGATGAGTGCCGCGCCTGGACGGTGCCGGTGGGCTTCAAGGCGCCGCAGGCCGCTGGGGCCATTCACACGGATCTCGAACACCACTTCATCCGCGCTGAAACCATCCGCTGGGACAACCTGCTGGCCGCCGGCTCCGAAGCCGCGGCGCGGGCCAAGGGAACGTTGCGCCTTGAAGGCAAAGAGTACGTGGTGCAGGATGGCGATGTGGTGCACATCCGGCACAGCGGGTAGAGTTAAATGCTGAAGATCTCCCTCATTCTCGGCACAATTGCCGCGCTGGCCGATGTGGCCGGCGGATTTGTATTGGTGCGTGCCAAGGGAGTGGAGCGCTATCTGCGCTATTTTGTCGCTCTGGGCGCGGGCTTCCTGATGGCCACGGCCGTGCTGGAGATGATCCCCGAAAGCCTGAAGCAGAGCCAAAGCCTAGCGCCGGTCCTCATCATGGCCGGCTATTGCGTGGTGCACCTGCTGGAGCATACCATCAACGCCCACTTCCACTATGGCGAAGAGACGCACACCGGCGAGTTTGTTTCGCATCACACCAGTTACTCGGTACTGGCTGGCCTCAGCGTCCATGCGCTTTTTGATGGCGTGGCCATCGGCTCGGGGTTCGTGGTCTCCAACTGGCTGGGCTGGCTGGTCTTTCTGGCTATTTTGCTGCACAAAGCGCCGGAGGGCTTCACCATGGCTTCGGTGATGCTGGCCAGCGGACGCAGCCGCGCAGCAGCTTTTTATTCTGCCGTGGCGCTGGCTGCTGCCACATTGGTCGGCGTGCTTGTGATAGGGGTGTCTCCACGCCTGGTGCTGTACGGATTGCCCCTCTCCGCCGGCGTGGCTCTTTACGTGGCGGCCACCGACTTGGTTCCTGAGGTCAATCGCGAGCCGGGCATCCGCATGGCGCTGGTCTTCTTTGCAGGTGTGGGTGGATTTCTGTTGCTGCGGCTGCTGTTGCCTGCGCTTTAGTCGACGTTCGCCTCAGCCTTTGCGCCAAAACCCGAATCTCTCCGCATAAAGCCGGGCCAGCAGCTTGGCGTAATCCCAGCCCACTTTGAAGTTGGCTTTGCTCGTCCCGCGATTGCGGCTGCCGAAGGCCAGCGGGACCTCCGCCACCGAGCGCAGGCGGCCGCGCACCAGAATCTCCAGCAATAATTTGAAGCCGGAGGGCTGGAAGGCAATTCCATGAACGCACGCGCGTCGAACCAGGAAGAACCCAGTCATCGGATCATGAGCGCGGATTCCCGCTCGCTGAATGGGCCATGTGGCCCAGACCGCTGCGGCAGAGAGCAGCTTTCGGACAGGATTCCACTTGCCCACCTCCCCGCCCGCCGTGTAGCGACTGCCAATCGCCAGGTCATTGCCGGCCAGAATGGCTGAGATCAAGGCAGGCAGCAAATCGGGAGGGTGTTGCCCGTCGGCATCCATCACGCCCAGAATCTCCGCCTCCGTATGCCGCCAGCCGTAAAGAACAGCCCCGGATAAACCGCGTTCCCCTTTGCGGATCAACAGGCGCACGCGCGGGTCCTCGCGGGAGATGGCGGAGACAATCTCCTCGGTGCCGTCGCGGCTGTCGTCATCGACGACAATGATCTCGTAGGCCATTCCCAGGGGATCGAGCACGGAGCGTACGCGGCCCAGCAATCCGCGAAGATTATCCGCCTCACGCAGGGTTGGAATAATCAGTGCCAGCCTGTTTTGATCATGCTCCTGCGCTTTTGTCGCTGGCTTAGTCCGCGTTGCCGCGCCATTCGACGCCGTGTAGGATGATGCTATCTCTGTTGGTGACATATCAAGATTGAGTATATGGGGTTTATCCGTTTGAGGCGCTATCTTCCGGTTAATTATTTACTGATCTTGTCTTTCTCGATACTCGGCCTGGCCGTGATGGGCTACCATCCCGGATTCGAAGACGATGGCATCTATCTTACTGCCGTGAAATTCAAGTTGAATCCTGCGCTTTTCCCTCACGACTCCAGTTTTTTTCTCTTTCAAATGCAGGCCAGCTTCTTTGACAACTGGGTTGCAGGGTTTGTTCGCTGGACTGGAATTCCCCTCTCCGTCACAGAGCTTCTCTGGCAATTTATCTCCATCGCGTTGATTGTCTTGGGCTGCTGGATGATTGCGCGCAAGCTGTTTTCTGAGGCGCGGGCGCAATGGGCCGGTGTCGCCCTGGTTACCGCCATGTTTACCCTGCCGGTCTCCGGAACCGCGCTCTACATTGTCGATCAGCATCTGCACCCGCGCAACATGACCACGGCTCTTATTCTGCTGGCAGCTTCTCGAATCCTTTCCCGCAAAAACTGGCAAGCTGTTCCCTTCCTGTTGCTGTCGGCTATGCTGCATCCCCTCATGGCCGCGTTCGGCGTCTCCTTTTGTTTTTTTCTGGCTATGGTTCTGCTGGTACCACCATTGTCTTATTGGCTGCGGCGCCGGCGAGCTCCCGAAGGAGGTTCCGGAGCGTCCGCTATTATCCCCCTGGGCTGGGTCTTCGAGCCGCCCACGCCTGCCTGGCGCGAGGCGCTAGGTACACGCAACTACTTATTTCTCTCCCGCTGGGCCTGGTATGAGTGGCTGGGAGCGTGGGCGCCACTGCTTCTCTTCTGGTTGCTCTGGCGCATCGCGTGCAAGCGCGGCGAGATGCTGCTGGCGCGCTTTGCGCTGGCCGTATTCCTTTACGGGGTCTTTCAAATGGCGATAGCCTTTGTCATGCTGGGATTCCCTGCCCTGGACCGGCTTGTTCCCCTGCAGCCGATGCGCTTTCTCCATTTGGTTTATATCTTTATGTTCCTGGTGGGCGGTTGCCTACTGGGCAAATATCTGCTCAAGGCCAGCATCTGGCGCTGGGCGGTTTTTTTACTTGTCATCAATGCAGGGATGTACGCCTCGCAGCGGCTGCAGTTCAGTGGCAGTCAGCACCTGGAACTGCCCGGATGCGTCTCCGCCAATCCATGGCTACAGGCCTTCGACTGGATTCGCCAGAACACGCCTGCCGACGCCTATTTTGCCCTCGACCCCGAGTACATGGCCGCGCCCGGAGAGGACTATCACAGCTTCCGCGCTCTGGCCGAACGCAGCCAGTTGGCAGACTTCATCAAAGACACGGCGGTGGTGACGCAGATTCCAAAGATGGCCGAGGTTTGGAATCGGCAGATTCAGGCCCAGAAGGGCTGGACCCGCTTCCAGCTTGCCGATTTCGAGCGCCTGAAGGCGGAGTTTGGCGTCAACTGGGTGCTGGTTGCCTATCCTCAGCCAGCCGGCCTCGCCTGCCAGTGGCACAATGACAGCCTGACTGTCTGCAGAATTCCTTAATCAGCGGTTAGTGAACAGTTCCCTGACGCTGAAAACTGTCCACTGACCACTGACCTCTGGTTTAGAAGGCGTAGGATAGGCCGAAGGCCGCGCGGTCCTTGGTATTTAGTACGGGATTCTGGAGACCGTCGCTGGCGTGAAGTACGCCCACATCGATGTTCAGCTTGTGCTTAGGCGAAGGAATGAAGCGGGCGGCATAGACCACCGTAGTAGGAATGTCGAGACCCTGACCTAAGCCAAGCTTGACCCGTTGCGGCTGCTGCGCGGCCTCGGAACCCAGGATGAGGGTGCTCTTATTGGGTAAGGTGAAGATAAAGGCCAGGGCGCCAAAGCCGCGCGCCGAGAAGCCTGGAGCGTTGCCGCCCAGGCCCCACACCGAGGCGTCCGTGCCGCGCAAGCCGGCGTTGAACAGGATCGGCACCTTCTTGATCCCGGTGAAGACCCTGGTTCCCACGAGGTAGATGTCGCCGTTCCGGGTACCTTGATGGAAAATGGCGCCCGAAGACGTTCCCTCGGGGGCTCCGTTGTAGACATTGTTATCGTGGAAGCGGTAGATTCCGCCCACGGCAATCGACCCAAGTGCCTTGCTTGTAAGAACGGTAGCCTTGCCGTGGAGGATGCTGAAGTCCTGAGATAATTTGTACTCTGGCTGCACGACAACCCCGTCGATGGGCAACTGATTTGACCCGGCGTGGATCTCCTCGGTGATGCCGAACTCGAAGCGCTTGGCAAAGCCTTCGGTAACGGAGACGGTGCTGTAGTCGCCAACCACGTTGCCGGCGGCCAGGAAGTGATAGCCGACGACGGGCTTGCCAAAGCCCTTGGCCGGGGAGGCGGCGGTGCTGGCCAGCGGTGTGACGAAGATGCCCGTGGGGCCTTCATAGCCCAGGCTCTGCGCCTGCGCGGTGTGTGAGGCAAGGGCAAGAACGAAGAGCAAGGCAAGTACTGCCCAGTAGCTCTTGAACACTGACGAATGGAAAATGGATGCAAAGACACGCATAGTAGTTATCTCCTTTGATGAAATTTGCGTTGAAGGGGAATCATGCGACGGAAGCATCCCAATTGCAGTTGCAAAGCGCGGAAAGCATAGTAGCTCCATTGAAATGCGGAGACACAAACAGCTATACCCGAAGTATTGCCAAAGCAGGATGGATTTTCAGTCGCGCGGAAGGACTGTTGCTAGCGGCAACAGCGACAACAAGCGAAATGCCGGGAGGCATGAAGCGACTGACTCATGAAATCAGTATACTTCAATTCGCTGAAATATCCAGTGGAAAAAACTGGAATCGCGGGTACATAGAGTATTTTTCTGTATCCTGTCCTCTTTTTTCTGTTTTTAATCCTTTGCGCATTGAGGCTGTTTCCGCGAAAATGATGGAGTCGCCTTTTTCCGGCCGGAGTCCGGTTCATGCCCAACCTTACCCAGCGACTGATTCTCGGCTGCGTGCTCATGGTCGGCCTTATTGCCTGGCTGGTAGCGGCCACGCACCATGCTCTGGCAGTGGCAGGGCAGCTCCGGTTTGCACTGCTTTGTGTGGCGGCCGCGGTGGCAGTCGCCGTGGTAACCGTCTTCTTAGTTTTGCACCCCATCCGCATGCTGGCCCGCGATGCCCGCCGCATTGCCGAGGGGAACCTGAAGCATCGCGTGGAGTGGAGCAGCCGCGACAGCTTCGGCGTCATTGCCGCTGAGCTGAATCGTATCGCCGTCCGGCTGCGCGAACTGGGCGAATCTGAAGCCGGCCGCCGCCAGATGGAGTTACGACTCTTCGACGCCGTGCTGCAATCCATCTTCGAGCCGGTCATCGTGACCGACGGCAAGGGGCAGTTGCTCAAGGTGAATCAGGCTGCCACCGATCTGCTGGGCGAAGCTGCCACCGATCGCATGGCGCTGGCCAAAGCGCCTGGCGGGGATAAAATCTTAAGCGCCATTCGTGATGCCGTTTCCATGCAGAAGGCCGTGGCCGCCGAGGACGATGCCTCCCTTCTGCCTATGCGCATCGGCAGCCAGGAGCGCAGCTACCGTCTGCGCACCACGCCCATGCGCGACGCCGATAAGAGGCTACTGGGCACGGTAACCACTCTCGAAGACGTAACCAGCCTGCAGGATACCGACCGCTTTAAGACGCAGTTCATCAGCGTGGCCAGCCGCAAGCTGCGCGACCCGCTGCTCCAGTTGCGCCGCGGTCTCTACGCCCTGGGACAGGGATTTGCCGGGGAGTTGCTCCCCTTGCAGGCGGAACTGGTGGCAGAGGCCAGCAAAGAAAGTGAGAAGCTTGACGATTTGATGGGAGATCTGATCGAAGTAGCCGAACTAGATGCGGGCCGCCGTGAGTTCACTTTGGAGCGCCTGCGCCCCCTGCAGCTCTTGAACGAAGCCCGAGACCGCTTCTTCGACGAAGCGGCGCAGAAGCGCATCCGCGTCGAGGTCAGGGCTTACGAAGATCTCTCCTTTGTGCAGGTCGACCGGCGCGCGGTGCACTCAATTCTGGATAACCTTCTCTCCAACGCCATTCGCTATACGCCCTCTGAGGGAGAGATTCTGCTGACTGCCGAAGAGATCAAGGACTTCGTGCAGTTTACGGTGCGCGATACCGGACGCGGTATCGAGGCCGACCGGCTGGGAACCATCTTCGACCGCTTCAGTACATTCTCCGAGAAAAGCTCCGGCCTCGGACTCGCTCTGGTCCGCCGCCTGGTTGAGCAGTTGGGCGGACAGATTGCCGTTGAGAGCCGCCTGGGCCACGGATCCACCTTCCGCTTCACTCTTCCCGTGGCGGCCGCCACCGAAGTCCGTTATCCGGCAGAGGAGGGGTAGGGCCATGGCAGAGATCAAACTGGAACGCCAGCAGGAACCTGGCCGTCTCCGCGTCTACATCGGTGCCGCTCCCGGAGTGGGCAAGACCTACGATATGCTCAACGACGCTTACAGGATGAAGCATCAGCAGGGCATGGATGTGGTCATCGGGCTGGTGGAAACTCACGGGCGCGATGAGACCGCAGCCCGTATTCGCGACCTCGAGATCATTCCCCAGCGCGTGATTCCCTACCGCGGCGTCAACCTGAAAGAGATGGACGTGGACGCCATCCTGGCCCGCCATCCGCAAACCGTCATCGTCGACGAGCTGGCCCACACCAATGTTCCCGGCAGCAAGAACCGCAAGCGCTATGAGGATGTGCTTGAGCTGCTTGACGCCGGCATCAACGTCATGACCGCAGTCAACATCCAGCACCTGGAAACCCTCAACGACACCGTCAACCGTTCCGCCAACACCGTTATTCGCGAGACCGTCCCCGACAGCTTCCTCAAGCGCGCCAATGAAGTGGTGAACGTGGACGTGACGGTGGACGAACTGCGCAACCGCCTGCGCGAGGGAAAGATTTACGCGGCTGAAAAGGTGGAGCAGTCGCTGGCCAACTTCTTCCGCAAGGGCAACCTGAACATGCTTCGCGAGCTGGCACTGCGCACCACCGCCGAGCAGGTAGGCAACCAGGAATATCAGTACCGCCGTATGCAGGGATTGGAACAGGCTTCCATTCCGGAGAAGGTGATGGTCTGCCTCAGTACCCGGCCCGGCACCGAGCGGCTCGTGCGTGTGGGCGCGCGCATCGCCGGGCGCCTGGCCAGCAACTGGTACGCCGTTTATGTCACTCGTCCCGAAGACGACAAAGGCCACGGAGACCCCGAGGCCTATCATCGTCTCGAAGAATACCAGCGCATGGCTCGCGACCTGGGCGCGCAGGTGGTCTCGCTCACCGGCAAGAACGTCGCCGACGCGCTCATCCGTTTCGCCCAGGAAGAGGGCATCTCCCACGTGGTCTTCGGCCAGTCAGCCCGATCTCGCTGGAACATTCTGCTGCATGGCTCGGTGCTCAATCGCTTCCTCTCCGAGATTCGCGATGTCACCGTGCAAGTGGTACCCATGCAAATGGAGAAGCCCGTCCGCCGGCTTTGATTCGCTATATACACGAAACGCGTTTAGCCGTCATGTAGTGTACCTGTCTCTGTGATAACTTGAATGTAGCGGCCTTGTGAGAGCTCGTAGCTCAGTTGGTAGAGCAACGCCCTTTTAAGGCGTGGGTCCTGGGTTCGATTCCCAGCGAGCTCACCACCCCTCCCGGCCGCGGATTACCTCAATTATTTCTTTGCTGCTAGGCGCCTGAATCGAGCGTATGCCGTGCTTCGGGCGCTTGAGACTGCGCCAGCGGCAGTGTGAAATGAAAGGTTGCGCCCTGCCCAAGTTCGCTTTCGGCCCAGATGCGCCCACCATGGGCCAGGATGATGTGCTTGACAATGGCCAGACCCAGGCCTGTGCCGCCCGACTCGCGTGAGCGGGCCTTGTCAACGCGATAAAAACGCTCAAAGATGCGGCTCAAATGCTCAGAGGCGATGCCGGGCCCGAAGTCTTGTACTGTGAACTCGACCTCGGATTCCAAAAGCCGTGCGCCGACCAGAATTCGCTTGCCGGTCTTGCCGTACCTGAGGGCATTTTCAACCAGATTGCCGAAAACCTGGCTCATGGGGTCGGGATCGGCCAAAACCAGCGCGTCCGGCGCTCCGGCAGATTCTAGCGCAACGCCGGAGTCGACCACCATGCCGCCCAGTGATTTGATAGAGTCCTGCACCAGCGCGCTGGCTCGCATGGGTTGAAGCGTCAGCTTGTAGTCCGGGCTCTCCACGCTGGCCAGTGCAATCAGATCTTCCGTAAGGCGGCTCATGCGGGTAGCGTTCTTGAGGATGATGTCGAGGAACTCGCGGCTTTTTTCCCTGGGGACCTGGGGCTCCTCGATCAGCGTCTCGACATAACCCTGGATGGAGGTGAGCGGTGTGCGCAGTTCGTGGCTGACGTTGGCCACAAACTCGCGTCGGGATTTTTCTGCGGCATCGATGCGGGTCATGTCGTGTAGCACGGCAAGCGCTCCGCCGGTGGACATGGGAACGGCATGGATCTCAAAGATGCGGCCCGAGGCCAGAGTGCTGGCACGTCCAGTACGCTCTTCGCGAAGCTCCAGTGCCGCTTTCACGCAGGCCAGTAGTTCGGGGTCGCGCAACGAGTGAACCAGTGCGCGGCCAACAAAAATCTGCGTGCCGGCGATGCGCCCCATGGCGGCATTGGACCAGCGAACCAGCCCTTCGGGCGTGATAGCGACGACGGCTTCTTGCAGTGAATCGAGCAGGCCGGCCAGCTCTTGGCGACGGCTCTCAATCTCGGCAATGCTCTCGGCGAGTCGCTGGGCAGCCTGGTTCAGCGCCGTCTCGATGGAGGAGAACGGATCGTCGGGGTCGTAGTCAAGGCGAGCGCTCAACTCGCCCGCGGCAATGCGACGCGCGAAAGCGATAACACGTTCGAGCCGCGTGGTAACACGGCTGGCAACCCATACGGCCATGGTCAGCGCCACAGCCAGAGCAATCAAACCAGACCAGAGAATCTCATTGCCGAGATACAGATTAGTCCCGCCGGGAGGAACCTCCAATACTTTACGCGCGATAAAAGGAATGACGACAAACTCCATCGCCGCTGCCTGAAAGACCAGCAGCAGGAGAAAGAGGCCGAGCAGCTTGATGAAAATCTTTGATTTCAAGGCGCCCTACTCGCTCTTGGGAAACTCGAAGCGGTAACCGGCGCCGCGCACGGTTTTCAGGTGGCGCGGGTTTTCCGGATCGGCTTCGATCTTTTCCCGGATGCGGCTCACATAGACATCGACCGATCGGGGCGTGACGAAGCGGGCATCGCCCCAGACGGCATCCAGCAGATGATCGCGGCTGAAGACACGGCCAGGATGCCGCGCCAGGTAATCCAGCAGGCGAAACTCGGTTGCGGTAGTGGGTATAACTTCGCCGCGCACCGTCAACTGCATGGCATTGGCGTCGATGACCACCTCATCAAAGCGGATGACCGAGACCGCGTCAGGCCGCTCAAAGCGGCGCAGCACCGCCTTTACGCGCGCCACCAGCTCGCGCGTTGCAAAGGGCTTGGTGATGTAGTCGTCCGCTCCCATTTCAAGGCCCAGAACGCGGTCGTTTTCACCGGCGCGCGCGGTAAGAAAGATGATGGGAACCGTAGAAAGCGCGGGGTGGTTGCGCAAGCGCCGGCAGACTTCCAGGCCGTCGCCGCCGGGCACCATGATGTCCAGCAGAAATAGCGCTGGCGCCTTGCGCTCGGCGTCGGGAATCAGGTAGGTGGGGGTGCTGAACAGGCGCGCGGCAAACCCGGCTGCTTCCAGGTGATGCTGCACCAGCCGCGCGATGTCGGTGTCGTCTTCGAGTACAAAAATGGTCTGGCTCAACCGGTCTGCCCTCGCCCGGCGGCCGATGAGCTTCTGATGCGGAGGCCGCACGGAATCATTAACAGACTACTGCATCTGGGCAAAGAAATTGCAAACGTTGTGTAAATATGGGCATGAACTGGGGCTGAGGAATGGGCGATTAACCTGAATGGAATCATGAATGTGCCAGAAGAAAGCCTGCCGGGGATTGCTCCCCGGCAGGCGGCTCATTGTTACATGGTTATCAGCTCCGCTCAGGCAGCGGTGTTGCTCCCTGCGGCTTCCAACTCGGCGATGTACTCCACCACCGCCTCGCTCCAGCCGTCGATGTGCGTCCACGCGCCGTAGCCCACGCCATTGCGGTTGCTGGCCACGTTGATTACGTAGCCCTTGCCGCGCGGCGCGGGAACCTGGTCGTGCGACTGCTCGTCGGTGATGACGATCAGACGGTCCCAGCCCTCACGGACCTCGGCTTCGACGTGCTTGAGTGCCGCGCCCAGGTAGGTTCCCGCGTGCGGCTGGCTCCGGTCCAGGGTGTCGCGTAGCGCCATTCCTCGCCGCGACGGCACCCGCACTGCCTTCTCGGAGAAGGTGTAGATCGTTACCTTTTCCGCGATCTCCCGTAGCAGAATCGCCAGCCCGTATGCCGCGTCGGTGCGTCGCATCTCCGAGCGGCCGGAGTTGGCCGACTCCATCGAGCCGGAGACGTCCACCAGAAGCACCGTGTGGCCGGCGAGCTTCCCTGCCCGGCCTTCGAGGGCGCGGAACATCGCGGCCTCCAAAGCTGCCTCCCACTGCGGAGCGTTGCGCGCGGCGGCCAGAAAACGGAAGGGCAAAACCCGGTCCGTCTTCAACTCCGCCAGCGCCGAGAGCACCAGCTCCTCGTTCACATTGGCCGCGTGCAGGTTGCGCAGGTTGCGCAGCAATGCCAGCGCGCCCAGCTTACGCTCTGCGAGCAAACGCTCCCACACGGCCTTCTTGTCCGCTCCCTCGCCGCGTCCGGCAGCCGAGAGCGCAACCTCCCAGGTGTCGGGCGTGGCCAGCTCGTTTGCCGCCAGACGCTTCCACAGGGCGGCCTGCGCCTCGTCCACGGGGCGCGCGTGCGATAGAAACAGCACGTCGCGCAGGCGAACCGCGCCCGCGCGATCGTACTTGGCCAGTGCGTACTCGTCAAACTTGCCGAAGGCCGCGGCCAGCCCCTTCTTCACCTGCGCAGAGAGCGGCTGACGCCCGCCGGCCCAGTAGATGGCGACGAACTCGCTCAGCTCATCAGCGCGCTGAATGACGCGCTCCAGCGTTTCGGCTACCAACGCGCGATGCGTCGAGTGCCGTGCCATCTCGCGCACCAGCAACAGCGGCGCATGGCGCAGCTTCATCCGTTCGCGCGCCTCGACGGCCAGCGCGGCAACCTTTTCGGCCACAACCCGCGGGACAAGCTCCTGGATGCGGCCGGCTATCTGCACGCCGTCCTCGTAGAACTCTCCCTCCCACAACATGCAGGAGAGCACGGAGCGCTTCAGCGCCTGCTCCGGCGTGATGACTCTGGCCGGCGCTCCCTCGTGGGTGCGCGGGCGCGGCTTGTGCTTGAAAACATTCAGGCGCATGGTGACGCCTCCTTTCAAATAACTGCCGGGGAATAATCGGACGCGGACAGCTACACCAGATTAATACCTGGCGGCAGGGATCGAACCTGCTCCTCCGCTATTAGCGGCGCTCTCCCAGATGAAACCGTGCCCTGCGCCACCGGCAGGATGTTGGTTGCTGCTGACTGATGTTATTCGACGGGACTTACTCGTCCTCTTCTGCATCTTCGTTGTCCAACTTCAAAGGATGAAGAGTTTCCTTTGCTGAGAAGCCGGTGGTTCTTTTCGAAATGCGGACAGGCTGGATATCGATGGCCAGTCTCTTCATTTGTTCCCAATTCGGTTTGTACTTATCGCTGAAGCTGCTGCATTCCATCACTGTGAAGGGCAGCACCGTGTTGTGGCTGGTGTTGTTGCAAATTGCCAGTATGTCTGATTCGCGGTAGCCGATGATGAATTGCCCCAGATTGCAATTTCTGCACAGGTTTGCATTGCCCACCGGCGTGCCGTTTTTTACCTTCAGTTTGCTCATCACCATTGCATTTCTATCCGGACCAGCCGGAGGTTATTCAGCCGGGGAACAAGCGGCGACAGAGTTTTTCGGATGTCCTACCGTTAGACGACGCGTATTGCAATCGCGGCGGGATTCCAACCCGCATTCTCCGCTCCAGAAGTATCTGTTGCCTACACCACCGGCCTGGGTGGTTAACTTAGCGCTCTTCTTGAGTAGCGCCTGAACAAAGTTTCGGCCGGGGAACAAGCGGTTGCGGATTTTTCCGACGCTCTGCCACTGAGCTACTGGAGCTTGCGCTCCAAACGGGATTCGAACCCGCGCGCTTCGGCTGAGAAGTATCCGTGACCTACACCACCGGCCAAGGTGGATTCTGTAACTGCGCTTCCAAAAACCGCGCCGGGGAATGGTCGAAAAGAGTCGGGAAGAACCGCTCCGTAAAGCGGCCCGCCCACAGGGTCTCATCAACCCTGCTTTTCGTGGCAGGAAGTAACTCTTCTCTTCGCCACCGGCACAACTTACTAATCGCCACAAAGTCAGAGAAACAACTCTCCTGTTAGCCGCAATCGACTTATCGCGGCGGCATAGGTTGCTGAGTCTCTGACTCAGCCGAAGTTATCCCGAGGGAACAAACGGAGACAGGACGGTATCGGTTATCAAACGATGAACCTGTCTACTACACCACTCGGGAACTGCCAATGTTCATGCGCTATGCGTAGGATGAAGGACCGGCGGGTTACCGGAAATAGACTAGCGGCGCCCGGCGGCCGATGCAGCCAGGGTTCAGCCGCTCCAGCCTACGCATCGAGTTTTGCGTGTTGTATTTCATCGGGCGTTCTCCTACGCAGTTAGTACTTTGCCATAACTCCACCATAAAATGCAAGCGATTTTGATAAATAGTTGAAAAATTGCTTGAGTTACTGAAGCCGGCATGAATCTTCAATAAAATGCGTCCTTGCCTGTTCCATCGCCCGATGGTTTACGCTGAATGCGCGGGCCCGGCCTGCACGCTGCGCCGTGCCCCAAGGGAGGCTCATGTGAATTGGATGATGCTGCTGATTGGTCTGTTGGTAGGCATGCTTTCCGGCGTAATTGGAATTGGCGGCGGCATTCTATTTGTTCCCGCGCTGGTCTGGCTCGCGGGTATGAGCCAGCATAAGGCCCAGGGCACATCGCTGGGCGCGCTGCTGCTGCCGGTGGGCCTGTTTGCTTTTCTGGAGTACTACCGCAACGGCAACGCGGATCTCAAGGTAGCGCTTCTGCTGGCCGTCGGGTTTTTGATAGGCGGATACTTTGGGGCTGCATACGCGCAACACATTCCTGAACTCTGGCTGCGTCGCATCTTTGCGATAACGCTGATCGTCGTGGGCGGGCGCATGCTCTTCAGCCGGTAAGGAAGCAGGAGGACCATTTTGGATTTAGATAAGCGTAGATTATGAGATGAATTACCGCTTTTTGGTACAATCTCTGGAAGATTATGAGAGCGATGCGATTCGTTTTTGTAGTGCTGCTCGTTGCAGCCGTGGACTCCTCGGCCCAGACGACCGTGCAGGACTCTGGAAGTTCTGAAATTCCTTCCTATTTGCCTTGCATGAAAATCACTGATGGGTTTATTGGGCAACGCGCGAACGAGCCGTTTCTGTACCGAGCGCACAGCGGTGGCATTCCTCACACAAACGAAGATAGAATTCGCCTTCCTCAGGTGACGGTCGTCTTTTACTCAAAAAACAGACGGCGTGCCGTTCTCTTGCAATCCATCCTCTCGGGTAGCTTTGTATTGGTGTTTGACGGAACAATCGAACTGAAACACCGGTCCAGGGGTTGGGAAGTTGTATACAGCTCGTTTTCAGGTGGGTTCGACGAACGTGCTCAGGCGTTTGTCTCTTCTCTGGACAGTCTGCCGATGGTGGTGAAAGTAATTCCGTCATCTAATCTGGCTTACTGTATCGAGGAGAGGCAGTGGAATGTGCCTGATAGCAAATATCTCCCCTATCAGAAATAATTCTCTTCTTGAATGTTGCAGTATATTCGCCTGAATCTAGATCGACTGCACCGGCAGAAGCGTCAGATCATCCACCAGGCCCACTTCCTTCTGCACAAAAGGCTCTCCGTAGCGCACGCCCGCCAGCAACCCGTAGTGGCGTGCCTCGGCAAAGGTGCGCTCGCGAATCTCCTCTTCAGGCACAAAGAGCCCGCCGCCTGCCGCCTGGTTGGCGTATTGCGAACGGTAGGCCATCAACGCCGCATAGCGCCGCTCAATGAAAGGCGTAATATCCACGACAAAACTGGGACGCACATCGGCGTAGAGGCTGGCATAAACGATCTTGAAGGGACGATGCGGCGGTGCGTCGTCCTCAACTTTAGTCAGGCCGGAGAGAAAGCAGGCCTCGTAGCCCAGCGTGGCCGTTGTAGCGTGGTCCGGATGCCGCCCCTGCCAATAGGGCAGAATCACCACGCGTGGACGGACGAGTCGCAGCACGCGCACAACTTTGAGGCGGTTTTTCAGCGTGTTTTCCACCGCGCCGTCGGGCAAGTCAAGCGCCTGCCGCCAGCCCACGCCCAGCAGCCGCGCGGCTTCGGCTGCTTCTCGCGCGCGCTCTTCCGCGTTGCCGCGAGTTCCGGCCTCGCCCTGTGTCAGGTCCAGAATGGCCGTGCGCAGGCCGCGCGACGCCATGCGCAGCAGGGTTCCCCCGCAGGTCTGTTCTACGTCATCCCTGTGGGCGGCGATGGCCAGAATATCGGCTATTGGAGTATTCGGCGCAGAATCGGGGATCATGATCTATTGCTCCCCATCATCGTAGAGTAACTTGGATTGAAGAAATCCCAGATCTCAATGCTGAGGCCTGGGTCATCTGCAAATCATAGGTCAAACTGATCACTATTCATTGACAAGTGAAGCTAGTAGACCGTGTTGTCGGTGTCACTGCTCGCGTCCATGTAGGCCACGTCAGTGGCCGTGCCGGTCACCGTCACGTATTGATTGTCAATCGCCGTACCGTCCACGGTTGAATAGATGTACACCTGTCCACCTTCAGCCGTGTAGATCTTGTGCAGACCCGTTACCGCGGCAATTCCTGTGGCGTCGCCGATATAAGGCTCCAGCAGGGTCACCGTGTTGGTGGAGGTGTTGAACATGGTCAGGCAGCCGTAGGGCAAGCCGTTGTTGGCGCGTTCCCCGTTGGTGCACTGGGTCATGCCGATCCACAATGTGTTGTCGTCCGCCAGCAACATGCGGCTCATGGCGCCCGGCGTGCCGTCGCTTATGGAAACTGGGTTGGGAGCAGAACCCGTGGAGGGCGACACCGTATTGCTCAGCAGATTGACCACTGTCAAATAGCCGCCCCAAAAGCCGTCGGACATCAGTTTCTGGCCCACAACGTACATAGTGGAGCTTGTGACCAGCGCGTTGCTGGCTCCGCCGGGAATAGGAATGGTGCTGCTGGCCAGAGCACTGTGGGTGGGAAGCGCCCCGGACTCTTGACCAATCAGAAAGATCAATGGAGCTACCGGTAGCTGAGAAACCGAGGACGCGATGCCGCCGCACTCCGGCCCACAGTTCAACACGTATGCTGTGCCGCCATCGGAGGAAAAGACTGCCTTTACAGGCCGGTCAAAGACCAGCGGGTGGTTATCGTCCGGGCTTAACATCTGAAACAGGCACCAGCCCGGCGCATTCTGCGGTTCGCAGTCAATAGCGCCCGTAGGCCAGGTGCTTGGGCCCCCGGAGTAGGCTGTGCTCTGCGCTGCGGTCAGTTTGCGCGGATAGTAGATGTAATTCAGATTCTGTGCGAAGACCAGCGCTACCGAGCCTCCGGGGTTCACGCTCACTCGGTAAACACCGGGAAGGTTAAACGCGTAGGTCGTTGGGTTGCTCGCTGACCTGTCCACCACTGTCAGCACGTGCGATGACTGATTGGCGGCAAAAGTGTAATACTGATTGCGCGTGATGAAGATGCTGGAAGATCTGCCATTGAGTCCGCTGATGGGGCCTGTCAGCTTCTCTCCGCTATAGCTGACCAGGTTGAAAGCGCCATCGCCGGTGCTATAGACCGCTCCCGCCAATTCCTCGGGCATGTTCTGGATAGTAGCCGGCAGGTTTCCCGAATAGCCCCCAATACTAAACGCCGGGCTCGTACTGGCGCTGTTGTACTTGAAGCGGATGTCGTAATAAGCATCCACGAACTGCAGGGTGCCGGTGGTGTAGGGGCTGGGATTCTGAATCGCGATAAGAACGCGATTGAGTAGCCCGCTGGGGGGCAGCGTCCGGCCCGCAAAATATGTGGTAGTGCCACAACCTGCCAGCGCGGCTGCAACCAACAAGGCCGCGGCGATGCTCGTCCAAAGACTTCTCTTGTTCAAAATCTCTTACCTCGACGGAAGGCGCTGTGTGTGCGCACTTGATGCCCGCGGCCCGGGCCGCGGAGTGAACAACTTGACGGCAATTGATCTCCGGCATGCAGATGGAAAACTCCTGCCCCATGCCGTCACAACCCCGTATGATGACTACCGAAGTATAACAAAGCAGCCCTGCCTGACGGCAGGCGGTATTCCCCCTCTTCCCTCCTTGATACTCGCCATGGGAGGCATCGGTAAGCCGCTGGATTGAAAATGCTTTGGCGAGGCAGGCTGGCGTAGCTTAACATGGCACAAGAATGACTCAATTTGCGGACATCTTCGCCAGCCGCCCTGTCCTTGTTGATGGAGCGATGGGCACCGTTCTTTACGCCCGCGGTGTCTTCATTAACCGCTGTTACGACGAGCTGAACCTCTCCGACCCCGGCCTGATCCTCTCGATTCACGAGGAGTACTTGCAGGCCGGAGCCGAGATCATCGAGACCAACACCTTTGGCGCCAATCGTTTCCGGCTGGCCCGCTACGGTTTGGCCGCGAATGTGGCCCAGATAAACGCTGCCGGGGTCAAGCTGGCCCGTCAGGCCGTCGAGCACCTCAGGGAAAAGCAGGCCGGGGAGGCGTGGGTTGCAGGCTCCGTGGGCCCGCTGGGCGTGCGCCTGGAGCCGCTGGGAAAGACCGGCCTGGACGAAGCCCGCGCGGCCTTTGCCGAGCAGATTGACGCCCTGGCCGAGGCTGGCGCGGATCTCATCGTGATTGAGACCATGCCCGCGCTGAACGAGGCTCATGAGGCTCTGGCAGCCGCGCGCGAGGTGGCCCCCGACCTGCCCGTGCTGGTGATGGTGACGGTGGACGAAGAAAGTAACTGCCTAGACGGCTCCTCGCCCGCTCAGGCTGCCTCGCTGCTGACCGAGTGGGGCGCCGGAGCCATCGGCGTCAACTGCTCCACCGGCCCGGCAACGGTTCTCACCGCCATCGAGACTATGCGCTCCGCCTCGGCGCTGCCCCTTGCCGCCATGCCCAACGCCGGCCTGCCCCGCGCCGTAGAAGGGCGCAACATCTATCTCTGCTCGCCCGAGTACATGGCCGAGTTTGCCCGTAACGCCATAGCCGCTGGGGTGCAGTTTGTCGGCGGCTGCTGCGGCACTACTCCCAACCACATTCGCGCCATGCGCTCGGCCATGCGCGCCATCGATGCGCAGGCCCGCGTCCAGGTCACGGGAGCGGCTCCGCCCCTGAGCACCGAAACCCCTCCCGCCCCCCTGGGCGAGCGCTCCCGCATCGGCTCTCTGATTGCGAACGGCAGCTTCGTCTCCCTGGTCGAGATTGTCCCCCCTCGTGGCATCTCCTGCGCCAATGAGATCGAGGGAGCCCGGCAGCTTGCGCAATTGGGCGTCCACGCCATCAACGTGCCCGACTCGCCGCGAGCCTCGGCCCGCATGAGCGCCCAGAGCCTGTGCATCCAGATTCAGCAGCAAACCGGCATTGAGACGATTCTCCATTACACCTGCCGCGACCGTAATCTTCTCTCCATCCAGTCCGACCTGCTGGGCGCTTCTTCCATTGGCCTGCACAACATCCTCTGCCTCACTGGAGACCCGCCCAAGCTGGGCAATTATCCCGACGCCACTGCTGTCTTCGATGTGGACTCCATCGGCCTGGTCAACATCGTGCACCGGCTGAACCACGGCCTCGACATCGGCGCCAACGCCATCGGCGCCAGCACGAATTTCACTATCGGCGTGGCCGCCAATCCTGGCGTCCCCGACATCGAGCAGGAGCTGCGCCGCTTCTTCTACAAAGTTGAGGCAGGCGCGGAATACGCCATTACCCAGCCGGTCTTTGACCTGCGGCTTTTGGAGAGCTTTCTCAAGCGCATCGAGGGCCATCGCATTCCCGTCATTGCCGGCATCTGGCCCCTCACCAGCCTGCGCAACGCGGAGTTCATGAAGAACGACCTGCGCGTCTCCATGCCCGATGAAATCATGCAGCGCATGGCCCGGAGCGGCTCGTCCGACGCCGCCCGCCAGGAGGGAATTCGCATCGCCCAGGAGATGCTGACAGCCGTGCGTCCCATGGTCCAGGGAGTGCAGGTCAGCGCTCCCTTCGGCCGCTACGCTGCCGCCGCCGAGGTCATCGTCAGCGTGCTGCCCAAACCTGTTTCGGAGTAATCGCCATGCCCAAGTTCGAAGACTCGCTTAAGAAGCTCGAATCCATCGTCGATCAACTGGAAAAGGGCGACCTGGCCCTGGAGGAGTCGCTCAAGCTCTTCGAGGAGGGAGTGAGTCTCTCCGCCGCCTGCAAGGCCGAGCTTGACGCCGCCGAGGGCAAGGTCCAAATGCTGGTCAAGCAGCGCGACGGCTCGCTCAAGCCGGAGCCCTTCCTGACCGAAAAGCCTTAAGTAAACCAGCGAACTGCAGATCGCGATCAGCGGCTCGAATTACCGTGCCTCGCGGTGTTTTCTTCAGAAATCAGCCTCCTCGCCCGCTTTAATTCAATATTTTCTAATGCATTGCCTTAGGCATAGGTCCGTCGAGTGCCTCGTTTCAGTACAGTCCTAATCTCTGGACGCAGCAGAGGTGCGCCGTCCTGCTGCCAGGAGCGCCCATTGCCCCAAAAACCGCAGCTTTGTGTCGCTTACGCTGAGAGCTTTCGTTGCATCAGCTCGGCTTGCGAGGACACTTGCTGTCAGGGCTGGGCTGTGCCTATCGACCAGGCGGCCTATGAAATGTACCAGAAACTCCCTGCCAACCCGTTACGCACGCTGATCGACGCCAGCATTCTGCGCGTGCTGGAGGGCGCAAAGCCAGCCTGTTTTGCCAAAATCCGGATGAACAGCGCAAACCGGTGCCCGCTGCTCACCCCAAACCTCCTCTGCCGCATCCAGGCGGAGCTGGGCGAGGAGTTTCTATCCCACTCTTGCGCCACCTACCCGCGCATCATTCATTCAATTGGAGGCATCCAGGAGATTGCGCTCACGCTCTCATGTCCGGAGGCCGCGCGGCTGGTTCTTCTTACGCCGGATTTGCATGCGCGGGAGCCCTTAGAGTCTGCCGCACAGTTCGATGATTCGGTCAACGCAGCGCCCGCTACTATGGGCTCTCCCTTGCTGTTTTCCTGGTTTTGGCCCATTCGGCGGGTAGTGTTGGCGCTCATCGGCAATCGCGCCTACCCGCTCTGGCAACGGCTGTTTCTGCTGGGCGTCTTTTGCCGCCGGCTGGACTCGATCAGCAGAGGCGAGTTGGCGCGGAGCGTTCCCGGGTTTCTCGGCGATTTTCAAGCAGCAGTCACCTCTGGAGCTCTGTTGACCGCCATGGAGGCTCTGCCGCTGGACTGCGCGGCACAATTGGAAGTGGTGCTGCGGCTGGCGGGGATGCTGCTGCACCGCTCCAACGTCAGGCCGCGGTTTGTAGAGTGTATGCAGGCTTTTACCGCTGGCATCGGCAACGGCCCAGGCGTGACCCTGGAGAGCATTGCTGGTCGCTATGCACAGGCGCACGACCGTTTTTTTGAGCCGTTCTTTGCACGCCACCCGCATATTCTGGAGAACTACCTGGCCAACGCCATCCTGCGCTGCCGCTTTCCGTTTGGGCGTGAAGGCGTGCAAGCGGATGAGCCGCTCTCTATGGCGCGAGAATACGCTTTGCTGACGGCCCAGTTTGCGTTGCTGAAGGGATTCCTGATTGGCGTGGCCGGCTTCCATCGCGAATCGTTTTCCGCTGAGCACGTGGTCTACACCGTGCAGGCCACCAGCAAGCACTTTGAGCATCATCCGGAGTTTCTTGACCTGGCATATCAACTGCTGAAGGAAAGCCGGATGGACGGCGCGCGAGGGCTGGCGATCCTGCTCAGAAACGCGGAACCGAAACCACTGAAGCCGACACCGCCGGAGATACACGCGCCGGGACCACAAGTGCAATATGCACACACCCCGTCCGCTGCCACCTAGTACTACAGTTGTAGATCGGTAATTCCGGAGGGAGCAGGAGGCTTCAGCCTCTTGAAAATGGGCACATTCGAATGGCCTTCAGGCCCGGGCATTTGCCGATTTCCGAGATATTGGAGCAAGTACAACTATACAAAGACGATGATAGGCATAGCTCGCTTATACCTACTCAATCTACCGAGTCCGATAGATTTGGAACCCGTGATTCGCGTATCCGGGACTGGTGACTTTCACCAGGAGCAACAGAATCGCAATAATCCAAATCGCAATTGGCGGTTCAAGAACGATCTGCATAAGTGTGCGCCGCCCCGCAGTCTTCTGCCGGTTGAACTGAGAGGAGCTAAGGCAGGCACACGCGCCGGCCCCGATTGCGAGAAATGAGAACTGACCAAGATTCCAGGGGGGTGAGCGGGCACGAACAAATTCCGATACACCAGAATAGGACAAATAGGAAGTACACCTCGGCGCCCAGCGCTCCCCATCGAACGAGTTCCCTCATGAAAGGCTTCATCCCTGGCCGTCCGTTGTGCTTTTTTTGGTATCCGGCGCCAGCCCCTTGCGCGAACCTCTAGCCAGCCGCGCTAGCACTGCAATCTCTCTCAGAACCTGGCTGAGCGGCCGCGCCGGCGTGCCCCACAGCACGGTTCCCGGCTTCACGCCCATTCCCTCGTTGGTGATGGTCTTGCCGCTCAGCACGCCGGCCTGGCCGCCCAGAATCACTCCGGGGCCGATGTGCGCGTGGTCGCCGATGCCCACCTGCCCTGCAATCACCGCGCCGTTGCCCACCGTGCACGAGCCGCTGATGCCCACCCCCGCCACCAGGATCACGTCCTCGCCGATCTCGCAGTTGTGCCCCACGTGCACCAGGTTGTCGATCTTCGTTCCCCGGCCGATCTTTGTCTCCTTCAGCGCGCCGCGATCGATGGTCGTGTTGGCGCCTATCTCCACGTCGTCTTCGATCAGCAGCGTCCCTTGCTGCGGAAATTGCGTGTAAGCTCCGCTCTTTTCGTCGCGCACATAGCCAAAGCCGTCCGCACCCAGCACCACTCCCGCATGAACGATGACGCGATTGCGCAGCGTAGTCCCGGGATAGAGCACCGCGCGTGGATAGATGCGGCAGTGTTCGCCAATGCACACACCCTCGCCGATAACCGCTCCGGCTTCAATGCGTGTTCCAGCGCCGATGCGGGCGTTCTCGCCCACTACCGCGCAGGGACCGATGCTCACGCCTTCGCCCAGCTTCACATTTGCGCCAACGACCGCCGTAGGATGTACTCCTGTTGCCGGCAGCGCAGGCTTGAGAAGCCCAGCCGCCCGCGCAAACCACAGCCGTGGCTGCTCGGCCTCCACAGCACACTTGCCCTGCGGATAATCTTTAGCGCATCCAGCCTTCAACACAACCACGCCCGCCTTACTTGCCAGCGCTTTGGCAGCCGACGCCGAATCCTCGGCAAAGACCAGCTCCGCTTCTCCGGCCAGTTCAACGGAGTTCACGCAGTTGACCAACCTCTCCCGGTCTCCTGCAACCAGCTTGCCGCCCAATGCTTCAATCAGTGCACTCAGCTTCATCCGTCTCTCCTCAGTAGATCCCCGCCTCGCCCGCAGGCCGCGTCTTCCAGCGGCGATGAATCCATAGCCACTGGTCAGGATAGCGCCGAATCCACGTCTCGATGGCGCTGGTGCACTGCTGCGTGGCAGCCACGATGTCTGCCTCCTCGTCCGTGCTTCTCTCGAAGGCCAGTTGCGGGCCGAAGTGCAGCACGTAGCGCCGCTCCGCCTCCTCCCACACCATGAACCCCGGCAAAACCGCTGCCCCTGTCTTCAGCGCCACGCGCGCCACTCCCGAGGCCGCACAAGCCTGTTTGCCGAAAAAATTCACAAAGACCCCCTGCGGCGGGGTCATATTGGTATCCATCAATATGGCCACCGTCTCGCCCTTGCGCATGGCGGTCAGCAGCCCGCGCGCAAAATCATTTTTGTTGAGCATGCGATTGCCGTGCCGGCAGCGGTTGGCATTGACGAACTCGTCGAGGAGCCGGTTGTCCAGGGGACGAATGACCACGCTCATGGTATGGCCCATCAGTGAGTGGTAAAAGCCTGACATCTCCCATGCTCCCAGGTGCCCGGTGACGATCAGCACGCCTTTACCGCGCGCCTTCGCCGCCAGGTAGTGATCCAGCCCCTCGGTGCGTATCCAGCCCTGGGTGTTTTCACGGGTGTAACGGGTCATGCGGCAGAACTCGATCAGTTGCCGCCCCAACGAGCGATAGACCCCTCGCAGAATGGCCTTGCGCTCCCGTGCGGAGAGCTCCGGAAAAGCCAGTTCCAGGTTGCGCTGGCCCACGCGGCGCAGGCGGCCGTGCAGCCTGTACACGCTCCACGCCAGCACGCCCGCCACGCAGCGCGCAAGGCCGCGCGGCAGCCATCCCAGGGGGCGCGCCACCGCCAGCACCAGCCAGAACTCGAGCTTTTCTCGCATAAAGGTAAAGTTTAGTCCCCCGGAGCCGTTTCCACCGCGCAATACAAAGAAGGGGCAGCCCGTTGCCGGACAGCCCCTCTCCTTCACGCTGTTTTGTAGTTACTGGTTTTGCTTCGCGGCAACAAAATAATGCGCAACGGTACTGACAAACTCCACAGCGTCCGGGGGTACATCAACTTTGCCTTTGAGAATGAAATCGAAGTCGTAATCCTTGCCATAGTAGAGCTCAGTGTCTTCTTTGTTCTGGCTCACGACAGTGCCGTCCAGGTCGATGCCCGCAAAGATCCCCTTGTTGCGCGAGTAGCTGAGCAGCTCGGCGCTCATCTTCCAGTCCGTGGAGGCCTGTCCGGCGCGGCCCACCGGGCCGGCTGCTGCTGAGGCGTCTCCACCAATCTTGAACTTGCTCTTCAGCAGATCCTGCATGCCGCGATCATTCATCGCCACCAGCACCAGGTCCGTGGCCTGGCCGCCGATTTGAAAACCAAACGATCCTCCGGCCATGCGAATAAACACCGGAGCGCTCCAGCCATGGCCTGTGCGGCAGGTAACCACGCCCTGGCCATACTGTCCGCCGAAGACAAAGGCCCCCTTCATCATTCCCGGCACCACGGCAATGCAGGTCGCATGTTGAAGGATATTCATTGGGATGCTTTTATCCTTGGCCGCCATGATCTGGTCCAGAACCGTCTTGGCTGCGTCGATGCGCTCCTGCAAGTTCTCCCGCGTGGAGCCCGCAAAGGCAGCCGATGTAATCATGAAACTGAGGCAGATCAACGCAAGTGTCTTTTTCATATCCTGTTCCTTTCAACTCCGCAAATTATCGCGGTGGGGGTTGTCGAGTGGTCCATGTAGGTCGTTAAGGATGCCGGCCGTCCTCGCCAGGGCATCCCCACACAGGCTACAACATGGCAGCCGGAATGCGCATCCTGCGTTCTGCTTCTCATCCTCACAACAAGGCCGGAGCAGCCGCTCCGGCCTTGTTGTTGCTGGATAGTTTAAAGGGGAAGCACAGAACTCGCGCTACTTCAAGGTGAGGCTTTCTGCAAACCCTGGTAAAAAAGGAGTTCCCAAACTGCAGGTAAAATCATGCCGCCCAGGAACTCCAATCCCCAGATCTGCGTCATTTCTGTTAATAAGTCTGTGGAAAATTCTTTGTGGCGAATGGTCAATATTGCTCAGAAATGTAAATATATATTATCTCTCAATATTTCAACAAGATCGAATGATACCCAGCAGCCTTTTTACACATTCCTTAACTGAAGCTGCATCACTCGTCCAGATTTCAGTGGAATAGAAGACTATGTGTGGGTGTGTAAGAGGGCTAATTTACGACAAACAGCCTATTTCAAAGCAATCCAGAAAAAGAGGAGTTCCCCCAGCCTCATGTAAAAACATGCAGCCGGGAGAACTCCTTTCCCCAGATCTGCGTTGTTTCTGTTAATAAGTCTGTGGAAAATGGCGCTTTATTGCATGGTCAAATTTGCTCAGCCCATAGGGTACGAAACGAGTATAGAGAAAAGTAACCTAATTCAATTACGGATTCTGCCGGCTACTCGCTATGGCCGCCCTTCTGGCCGTGTTCCTCCCGGCTGCGCGTCCTGGTCTCGGTAGGCTCCAGCAGCGCGGGATTCGATGCGCCCATGAGCAGGCCAATCCGGTTGTCTGCGCCCGTTTTGCGCAGCAGGCGCCCTACATGGGCCTGAACGGTGCTCTCCTCAATCCCCAGTCGGCGTGCGATCTCGTGATTTGGACAAGCCGTAAGAATCAGCTCCAGCACTTGGCGTTCGCGGTCTGTCAAATGAGGATGGGGAGTAACCGAGCTGGTATCAGAGGCCGACAGCAGTTTGTCGATCAGTTGCGAGAGCAGCCGCCTCGGTGCCCAGATGGAGCCGCTGATGACCTCTTCTATGGCCTTGCGCGCTGTCTGCTGGACGGCATTCAGATCCAGGTAAGCGCGAACTCCGGCCAGAATCAAGCCAATAATCAGCTTGTCGTCTCCCTCCGGACCGATGACGATCAACCGCATATCGGGACGCCGGCGTCGTATTACCTCAACGGTTTCCAATCTATGGGGAAAAGCATTCAAGTCTACGACCAGGTACATCAGCGTGGGATCGGACAACAGCTCCTCGAAATCCCCGAATACCGGGGATAACCGGGCAGCACCTTCGTCTGGCTTGTCTTCGAAGATCCCTATGAACCCCTCCATGCGAAGCGGCTCATCGGTGAGCAAGCCTACACGAATGGGTATATCGTTGCGAATTGAAGACATTGAACCCCCTCGTCAGTTCAACGCAGGAGGATCGGGGAAAGGCGAGATGCAGAGAAACCCTATTCATCGCCAGTCATTCACTCCACCCCTGAGAATCAGCCAACCGGTTACTTCTCCAGACCCTTACAGCTTGGGAAGCACTATCCCCTGTTGTTTCTGATACTTACCATTGCAGCCTGAATTGCTGACCTGGCAAGGCTCATTGGAGTGGAAAATCAAAATCTGGCACATCCCTGGGAATACCGAAGTACTCAATTGACCGTGCCAATGCAAAAAGAATTGGGCAGCGCAATCACCAAATCGGCCTCGACGTCCACAAACAAACGCTCGTCAAAGGCTTTGGGGGCGATGATGGCGCTGTTCACACTGATGAAAAACTTGAATTAGTTGCTGGTGCGCAGATCATTCCCGCATGAGGATAGCCCGTAGGAGATGACGCCGCTGGCTACCTGCTTCTCGTTGAAGGGCTCCATCATCCGGTGCTTCAGGGCCTGTTCCCTGATCCAACGGTCGTTCTGAATCGACATGCCCCTCTGTCTCAACTCTGGCTCCGTACTGGTTTAAATTCAACTCAGTTCGGACAGATTTAAGATTATATTACGAATTCTGCATACGGATTCAATAAATAAACTCAATCCAGACCAAATAATGTCAATAATCAGGCTGTCAGACACCCTTCAGCGGGCTTTTCCGGTGAAAAATGATGCTTGAGGAGTTTTTTATCGTCCCCAGTATTCCACAACCGCTCTGAATCCTGTAGCATCACCCCCGTGGTTCGTAGTACAGTCTATTCAGTTGCGCCAGTGAGGTACCCCATTGATTAAGCAGGACATCGTCCATCATGTGATCGAGCGTACGGGCCTGCCCCGCACCAAGGCGGAGGCTGCCGTGGATACGGTTTTCGAGGGCCTCAAGCAGGCTTTGACTGCCGGCGAGCGTATTGAACTGCGCGGCTTTGGCGTCTTCAGCGTGCGCGCCCGCAAAACCGGCATCGGCCGCAATCCCCGCACCGGCACCGAGGTCAGCATCACCCCCGGAAAGGCTGTGCGCTTCAAACCCGGCAAGGAACTGCACGCGCTGGAAGTCGGCACACCGGCCAAGTAAGTGCTGTATAGCAGGGTTAGCGGAGCTAGCGAAGTTCGCCCTTCAGGACTCCAACTTGTCCGATAGTCGCAGCATGTTCGCGGCTCTGCTAACACCGCTAGCGCCGCTAACAATGCTAACTCCGCTGTCTTTTGCGCCTCACATCAGACGTAGCGCATCCACGTCCACAATCAGATTTCTGCGTGGAATCTGGGCGGCATCAGCGTGCGCCAGCATACCGCGTAGCGCCGCGTTCAGCGCCTTTCGCGAGCCGGCCTTCAAAATCATGTGAAAGCGGTAGGCGTTCTTGATACGGGCGATGGGCGCGGTGCAGGGGCCCAGCACCCGCACCCCCTCCAGCGACGCAGCCTGAAACCACTTGCCCAGCATCGCCGACCAGCCCACGGCTTCTTCCAGCTTGGGCGACTGCACCAGCACATTCGCCAGCACGCTAAATGGCGGGTAATGCATCCAGCGCCGGTATTTCAGCTCGCGCTCCACAAAAGCTGTGTAATCGTGCTTGCTTGCGGCCAGAATCGCGTAGTGGTCCGGATAATAGGTCTGCACCACCACCCGCCCCGGTAGATTTCCGCGCCCCGCCCGCCCCGATACCTGCGTCATCAACTGAAAAACCCGCTCGGCAGCCCTGAAGTCGGGCATCGACAGCGAGTGGTCGCAGCCCACCACCCCCACCAGCGTGACGCCGTGCACGTCGTGCCCCTTGGCGATCATCTGCGTGCCCACCAGCAGATTGATCTCGCCGGAATGCAACCGCGCCAGCAGCCGTTCCAAATCAGCCCGCCCGCGCACCGTGTCTCGGTCCATGCGGCCAATCCGCGCAGTGGGAAAAATCTCCCCCAGCCGGGCTTCTCCTTGTTCCGATCCCGCGCCCAGGTAATAGAGGTGCTCGCTGTCGCACTTGGGGCAGCGCGCAGGCACCGTTCGCTTGAATCCGCAGTAGTGGCACTCCAGCCGCTGCCCTTCGCGGGCCAAACCTCCGTCTTCAGCCGGTGCCTTGTGGTGGGTTAAGGAGATGGCGCAATTCTGGCACTCCAGCTTTTCGCCGCAGGCCCGGCAGATCACCACAAACGAGTAGCCGCGCCTGTTCAGCAGAATCAGCGCCTGCTCGCCCCTGTCCAGCGCCGCCTGCGTCTCGGCCACCAGCGCGCGCGAAAAAAGCTGCTCCTGGCCCGTCTCCTGAAACTCGCGCCGCATGTCGATCACTTCCACCGCGGGTAGTGGGCGATTCATCACGCGGTCGTTCAACTCGATCCGCACGTACTTGCCCGTGGCCGAGTTCTGCCAGCTCTCCAGCGACGGCGTCGCCGAGCCCATCGCCACCACCGCCCCTTCGATCTTGGCCCTCATCACCGCCACGTCGCGGGCGTTATAGCGCGGCGTCTCCTCCTGCTTGTAGCTCTGGTCGTGCTCCTCGTCCACCAGAATCAGTCCCAGCCGCGGCGCGGGCGCAAAGATCGCCGAACGCGTGCCCACCACAATCGGGGCCTCGCCCCGCCGGATGCGCCGCCACTGCTCGCTGCGCTCCTCGGGCGTGAGCGCCGAATGCAGCAGCGCCACCTTCTGCCCGAAGGCTGCGTCCAGCAATCCCACCATCTGCGGCGTCAACCCAATCTCCGGAACCAGCAAAATCGACGACAATCCCCGGTCCAGCGCCCTCTGCATCGCCGCCAGATACACCGCCGTTTTTCCTGAACCTGTGACTCCGTGAAGTAAAAAGGCATGGAATGCCCCCAGCGCCGTCGCCAGGCTCGCCAGCGCCTCCATCTGTGGCTCGTTGAGGTGCAGCGGCCCCGGCTGGCTCTGCACTCCGCCCAGCCGAAAGACCGCAGGCCGCTCATCGATGCGCACCAACCCCCGCCGCACCAGCGTTTGCAGCGTTGACGAAGGCAGATCCTTCCGCCGTAACTCGGCCAGCGGCATCTCCCCGTCGCAGGCCGCCAGCTCCGCCAGAATCGCTTGCTGCTTCGCCGTCAGCGCCGGCAGCCGCGCCTCGGGAATCAGCACTGCAAACCGCTCCATCCGCCGCGCATCGCGTTCCGCAGCCGCCGTCTCCCGTGCAATCCACTTCTTGCGCGTCAGCCCGGCCAGCACCGGCAGCGTCGCCGCCGTAGCCGTGCGCAAGGTGGAAACCTTCACCGGCTCGCCCGACGCCAGCCGCTCGAGCACCCTCCGCTCCAAATCCTGCTCCTCGGCCGATAGCTTCCCCTTCCGCTTCGAGCCACGTTTGTGCAAGGGTATTGGTGCCCCAGGTCCCGCTTTTGGGACCTGGGAATCTGCAAGTTTACTCGCTTCCGTGAAGTGTACGGGCTTCAGCCCGTACATCAACTCTTCCGTTTCACCAGGGGCTTTAGCCCCTGAGAAAAGCTCTTCTGAAGATTGCTCTGGGACCAGCGCCGAATCCCCCTCCACACTCTTCGCCAGCACATCCCGCCCCAAATCCGTAATCTGGTAATAAACCGTTCGCCGCACCTCGGCCATAAGCGGCAACATCCCCCGCAGCACCTCACCCAGCGGCGCCAGATAGTACTGCGCCATCCACTCGCCCAGCGCCAGCAGGCTGTCGCTCAGCAGCGGCTCCTCGTCCAGCACGGCTTCCAGAAACCGCATCTCCAACTCCGCCGGAGCCGTGGCATTCAGCCCGGTCACAACCCCAATCAGTTTTTCCTTGCGAAAGGGGACGATCACCCGCGCCCCCCTCTGCGGCAGTTGCCCCTCGCGCACCGCGTAGGTAAACAAGCGGTCCAGCGGCACCGGCAACGCGACTTCGCAGTAGGCAGGCATGGCATCAGTTTAGGGGTTGCGGCCGCGCTTCACCGGGCGCCTGTGAAAATCGCCCCAATTCCCCAGTTGCAATCCCGTCCGCAGGTCGTACAATTCCTGCAAATGGCAACCTCAGGCTCCACTCCCGCCGCCGCCACTCCCGCCGCCACCGCCGCACCCGCCGTTCCCGCCGCCGTCACCGCCGCCCCCACCGCTCCCACCCCCATCGTTTCGCCCAACCCCACCCGCCCCGTCACGCTGGCCATCGACATTGGCGGCTCTGGGCTCAAGGCCATGCTGCTCGATGCCGCCGGCAACTCCGTCAGCCAGCGGCTGCGCATCGTCACGCCGGCCGTGCCCACGCCCGAGGTTGTACTCACCGCCCTCGATGAATTCCGCACGCCCTTTCCGGACTTCGACCGCGTCTCCGTCGGCTTTCCCGGCATCGTCAAGCGCGGCGTCACCATTCTCTCCGTCAACCTCCATCCCGACTGGTGCAACTTCCCCCTCCAGGACAAGCTCGCCGAGCGCTGGAGCAAGCCTGTCCGCGTGGGCAACGACGCCGATATCGCCGGCTACGGAGTCATCCAGGGCCGGGGCGTCGAGCTGGTACTCACCCTGGGCACCGGCCTGGGCAGCGCCCTCTTTACCGATGGCCACCTCGTTCCCGGCCTGGAGCTGAGCCTCCATCCCTGGCGCAAGAAAGGCATGAACTACGAGGACTCCCTCGGCCGCCGCGGCCTCGACAAGTACGGCAAGGCACGCTGGAACGACTTCCTCGAAGCCGCCATCAAGCAGACCGAGATGCTTTTCAACTGGGACCACCTCTACCTGGGCGGCGGCAACACCAAGAAGATCACCTTCAAGCTCCCCAAAAACGTCACCATCGTCTCCAACGAAAGCGGCCTCCTCGGCGGCGTCTTCCTGTGGAAGGATCAGGGGTGAGATGCGGGCGTATAGATGCACTCCTGCGCGACATTCGCGGTGATGTAGCTCTTGAACTGGCTATAAGGGCAATCAAAGCGCCCGCCGCAGGCCGGAATCGCCAGGGGAATGCGCTGCGGTGGAAATTCGAGCGTCAGGATGGTATTGTTCCGCATCTGGTCCAGCGAAGCAATCACGTAGTAAAGCCTCACGATCAGATCTCCGCTCTGGTTCTCTTTGCGCAACTCGAAGACCAGCGCCCCGGCCGGGCCGGGATCGTTGGGCGCAAAACCCTCCGCCTTCCAGGTCACGCCCCCCAGGAATCCGGCAATCGCGGAGATATTTTCGTCGTGCGCCACAAACAGTGTGAATGTGCTTCCAACCGGCGCCAGCATATCGGGATTCCTCACGCCGCTTAGCGTCTGATCCATCGTTCCCACCGTTTGCCACATCAGGTTCGTCGAGCCTACCTGCGCAAAGGAAGGGAGTTGGCTGGTCAGGTCCACCATGTTCAACACATGCAGCTTGGTCAGGTCCTGCAACTCACCCGGCGGAATCGCTCCCCAGCCCACACACTGAGCACCCGGAGTCGTCGAGCAGCCTGTCGACGGCATCCCCTGGCCGTATTGAAGCTCGTAGCTCTCCGAGAGCGTGTCGGCAACGTCGAAAAGGCTTCCGCTCGCAAACGACACCACCCCAGTCGTATTTACCGTGGTCGGAAGATCCAGCAAGGTACACGGGTTTGCCGTTGGGGTACAGGCCGTCGGCTTGCAGCATTGAGTGACCGTTTGCAGCATCTGTAGCTGCGGCGAGTAAGTATTGATCAGTGAGGCGACGTTGCCTGCTCCGCCTATCCTAGCATTGAACGCGGCCAGATCTTGCGTCGTGTTGATGGCGCAATTTGCGATTCCGGCTCGCGCTGTTTGGATATAAGGATCAATCGCCGTGATCAACGGGCTATATTGCACCACCTGAATCCCGCAGTCGGGCAATGCCTCGGTCTGGAACATTCCGTTCACATAACCCTGCGCTGTGACCAGCGTCCGTTGTAAGGTATCCGCATAGACGTAGACCGTCCCCGCCGCCGGGCAACTCCCTTTCGCGGGCAGAATTCCCTGGGCGGCGTAGAAATCGCGATACCACGCTCCCAGCAGAGCCGCATTCTGCTGGCCTACGGTGGAGAGATTGCCGGCCGTATCCGCCGGATAGGGCCACAGTGGAAAACCCTCCGGCTGCTGGGTAAACAGATTCATTTTTGCTTGAGTATCGGTCGGTGAACGAATCCCATGCCGGCTGATCACGACGACGGAGAGCAACTGTGAGCCGCTGCCATTTCCGCCACCGTTTTGATAAGAAGAGATGCAGCCTGTCAGCATCATGAAAATACTGCAACAAGCGATCAAATAGAATCGCTTGATGGAAATACGTTTCATAGATAACTCCCCTGGAACCTCTGCGCAAGCAGGTTGCGTGTCGGCCCCCCACCGGCTATGCGGCCAGTTGAGGGTGAACTGCTAACGGAAAGCAGATTTCCCGCTCTGCATGCTCTCTTGAATTGAATCTCTCGGCTGTAGAGTACAACTGATAGGTAGTGCTGCAGGTGGCGCATTGTCAGTTGGCCTATCTTTCCTCAGGCGTAAGTTCCAAAACGGGGAACTCCCAAATTCGTAATTTTTGTCCTCAGCATTTCGCGGGACAACTCGCCCCAGTTTGCCCAATGGCGCAATCATGGATATCCCATCCTTGCCGCTCTGCCGAAGGCCGTGGCCCCACCGCAGGTGGCTTGCAGATAATTACATTCCGTTGTCGCACAATGATTCTCAGAAGTCTTCCTTCAAATCATTGTCCTGGCACGTCCTCTTCGCTGGGTGCCCCAGGTCTCTCGCATTTGGGGACCTGGGAAACCGCGCTTTTCAACCGGAAGATGCCGGTAGTGGCCGAAACCTCACGTAACTCCTTTGCCAGGAATATTTTGCAGGGAACTTCATTGTTTTCTATATTTTGCAGCGCAACCCTCCTTGTAACCTCAAGAAAACAAGGATTTTGCGCCCAAAGTATGGGTGGGGGTACCCGAAGACTTATTATCTGGATCAAGCAGAATCCAGCCGCTTATCTTTGGAATCACATTTATGGGAGTATCTATGGCGGAAAACAAGACCAAGCAGACTGCCGTAAGCGTATCGGCGTATCTCGGCAAGCTCGATGATACCAAGCGCGCTGACGCCCAGGCGCTGGTCAAGCTAATGCAAAGCGCCACGGGCGAAGAGCCGAAGATGTGGGGGCCGTCAATCGTCGGCTTCGGCAGTTATCACTACACCTACGACAGCGGGCGCGAAGGCGATATGCCGCTCGTCGGTTTCTCGCCGCGCAAGCCGGCAACGGTGCTCTACGGCATGAGAGGCGCCGGCAACGCCGAGGCGCTGCTGGCCCGGCTCGGCAAGCACACCACGGGCAAGGGCTGCGTCTACATCAAAAAGCTCTCCGATGTTGACCTGAAGGTGCTGAAGGAGCTGATCGTCAAATCCGTCGCCGCTTCGCGCAAGAAGAAAGCAAGCTAAAGAAGCCATTCCATTCTTTGGAACCGCAAAGTCGCCAGCTCGCGCTTCTCAGCCCTTTGTCGGCAACTTGAGTCCCAACTCTTTCATGGCAATCTGCAAATCGGCCCAGGCTTCCTTCTTCTGGCGGGGATCGCGCAGCAAATAAGCCGGATGGTAGGTGACGATGAGTTTGGTTCCGCGCACCGCGTGAACCCGCCCGCGCAGCCCGGCCAACGGTTGCCGCGTGCCTAAGAGCCAAGTGGCCGCGGTTGCTCCCAGAGCGACCAGCACCTCCGGACGCACCACGTCGATCTGGCGGAAGAGAAACGGCGAGCACGTCGCTCCCTCTTCCGGCTCGGGAACGCGGTTATTCGGCGGGCGGCACTTGACCACGTTGGCGATGTACACCTCTTCGCGCTTTAGTCCCATCGCCGCGATCATGTTGTTCAATAGTTGCCCCGCCTTGCCCACAAACGGCAGGCCCTGCGCGTCCTCGTCGGCGCCCGGGCCTTCGCCTACGAACATCAGCCGCGCCGCCGGCGATCCGTCACCGAAGACCAGTTTGTTCCGGCCCTTGTGCAGCGCGCAGCGAGTGCACTCTCCAAGTTCTTCGCGGATGAGTTGCATGGCGGCTGCGCGCTCGGCCGCCGGAACGGCATCAGCAATTGCGGGAGCAACTGGAAACGATGACTTGCGAGGCGGAATGGTCGGCTCCTCCAGATGGAAAAGCTGCGGTGCGGGTTCTGGTTTGGATTGGTCCTGTTCGGCGTTGATCCGCGCCAGTAATTCCGGATCCACAGGACGGCGATAGAACTCGGTGAGGCCAAGATCGCGGTAGAAGCGGACGCGGTCCAGCAGTGCCTGGCGGGTTGCGGAATCGAGCAATTGCGCCAACGTCTTTACTCCACAGTCAGATGCCGGAGTCAGCCATCCGCAGCTTCACTCCGCGCAAATGATGGATGAGGCGGGAATAGCTAGCCGGCCAGGATGGGAATGCCAGGACCTTCAATCGTCGGCTTAACCACCGGCACGTCAGCTTTGACATAGGCGATCTTGCCCGCATTGATCTCGTCCTGGGCGATGCGGCAAGGCTTGGTGGATTGGGTCGGGACCAGTGCGCGGGAGCCGCTTTGTATCTGGCGGGCGCGGCGGGCGGCCACCATCACCTTGCGGTAATTCGAGTCGAAGCCGGTTTCAATCGTCATCGGAGACCTCCTCAAAGTTTAATTGCCGCTGGCCTGTGGGATGCAGAATCCCGAAGGCCTCGAGCACGGGCTTCAGCCGCTCCCCGGAGTTGATCTGCAGGCAGCCGGCGGCCACCTCCAGCACTCGGTGTGAACGGAACGCAATCGGCTCGGCGTTGCGATAGAACCGTTCGGCTTGCACAATGGCTTCCAGTTGCGCCACCGCCCGGTCCAGAATGTCATTGACCAAAATATAGCCGTATTCGCGATAATTCTCAATCTCCCGTTTGGCCGCCTCCAGCCGGCGGTAGACTTCTGCCTCGTCCACCACGCCCTCTGCGCGGCTGCGATTGCGCAGTCGAGTGCGCAGTACCTGGGGGTTGGGTGGCAATACAAAGATGCTGACCGCCTCGGGCATGGCGGTGCGCACCTGCGCCGCGCCCTGCACGTCGATGTCTAGCAGCAGGTCGTGGCTCTCACGGCGCGCCTGCTCCAGCGACGAGCGCGGCGTTCCGTAGAGGTCTTTGCCGAAGACCTCGGCGTGTTCCAGGAACTGGCCCTCTGCCACCATCCGCTCAAACTCCTCGCGGCTGGTAAAGTGGTATTCGCGTCCGTCCTGCTCCGAGCCGCGCGGCGGGCGTGTGGTCCAGGAGACGGAGAAATCGATTCCCGTCAACTGCTTGCGCACCTCGTTCACCAGCGTGCTCTTGCCCGAGCCCGAGGGCGCCGAAATGATGAAGAGAATTCCTGCCACGGTGCGATTTTCCTTTGTGCGCCTTTGTTGAAGTGTACGCCCTGACGGTCTGGTTATTCCACGTTCTGAATCTGTTCGCGGGCTTTTTCAATCTCCGACTTCATGGCCAGTCCCAGTTCTGTGATGCGTGTTCCCTTCCCTCCCGCGCCGCCGGTCTTGGAAAGCATGGTGTTGGCCTCGCGGTTCATCTCCTGGAGCAGGAAGTCGAGTTTCTTGCCCACTTCGCCGCTCGCCGCCAATAGCTCGCGGAAGTGGCTGATGTGCGTCGTCATGCGCTCCAGCTCTTCGGCAATATCGCTGCGCTCCACCAGCACGGCAACCTCCTCCAGCAGTCGCTGGCGATTGAACTCCGGGCCGGTTGCCGCCAGCAACCGCTCGGTAAGCCGGGCTTGGTAACGCTCCTCGACCTCCGGACGTAACGCCGCCACGCCCTCGACAGCCTCGGCCAGCCGGTTCAGCGTTCCGCGCAGAATCGCTTCCAGCGCCTCGCCCTCGCGCGCCCGCATCGTCTTCAACTGTTCCAGCAGCGACCCGATTTCGCGCAGCACGCTTTCGGTCAGCGCGGTCTGCTCCTCGTCGCCGTTTGAGCTTTTGTCGCTTTGCAATGCCCCGGGCAAGCGCAGAACAGCGTTCAGGTCCGGCTGTTGGCCGGTAAGCCCATGCTCCTCGCGCGCTTCGGCAAAAGCGGCCAGGTAGCTGTTCACAAGCTCCCGGTTGTATCCGGCCGCTTGCTGGCTGCCTCGGTCAATGGAGAGGGTCAGATCCACGTGGCCGCGAATCAGGTTGTCCTTGATTACCTTGCGCAGCTCCATCTCCAGCGCATCTAACCCTGAAGGCAAACGCAACTGCACATCGAGGAAGCGATGGTTTACGCTCTTAATGCTAAGCGTGTAGCTGAGCTGATCATTAACGCGAACCTGAGCCCGCGCAAACCCGGTCATCGAATAAATCGGCATCTTACTCTTTCCCGTTCCCGTTGCCGTTATTATCCGGCACATCCATGAATTGCAGTTGATAGAGCCGCTGATAGGTGCTGGATGCAGTCAGCAGCTCGTCATGGGATCCGATAGCGGTGATGCGCCCGTCTTCCAGCACCGCGATGCGATTGGCGCGGCGAATCGTTCCCAGCCGGTGAGCAATCACCAGCACCGTGCGGTTCTGCATCAGGTTGGCCAGCGCCACCTGGACCAGCGATTCACTCTCCGCGTCCAGCGATGAGGTGGCTTCGTCGAGAATCAGAATCGGCGCGTTCTTCAACAGGGCGCGGGCGATAGCCAGCCGCTGGCGCTCGCCGCCGCTGAGCCGGAAGCCTTTTTCGCCGATCACCGTGTCGTAGCCCAACGGCATTTGCAGGATGAAATCGTGAGCCAGGGCATTGCGCGCGGCCTTTTCCACCAGCTTCATGTGCACGTCAGGCTGTCCGTAGGCGATGTTGTTGCGCACCGTGTCGTTGAACAGGATGGTCTCTTGCGTGACCTGAGCAACCTGGCGGCGCAACGATGCCAGCGACAAGTCGCGCAGATCATGGCCGTCGATGAGAATGCGGCCGCTCGTCACGTCAAAGAAGCGCGGTATCAGGTTGGCCATGGTGGTCTTGCCCGCGCCGCTGGGACCAACCAGCGCCAGCACCTCGCCTGCGGTTATGTCGAGATCAACATTGTGCAGAATCTGGTGCTCACCCTTTTCAGTGGAGTAGGAGAAGCCCACATCGCAAAAGCTGATGGAGGTTGTGAAGCCCTTAAACACCACCGGATGCTCGCGCTCCTTCACGTCGTCCTCAGCGTCGAAAAAGCCGAAGATCGACATGGACGCGCCCATGGCTCCCTGGAAGTTGTTATAGAAGTAGGCAAACTTGCGCACCGGGTCGTAGAGCTTGAAGAGCAAAAAGATAAACGCGCCGAACATGCCCATGGTCATGCGGCCATGTTGGATTTCATTGCGTCCAATGAACAGCATCATGGCAATTGCTACCGCGCCGATCGAATCCATTAGGGGCGAGCTGAGGGACTGGATGCGCACATTGCGCAGGTTGGCGCGGAAGAGGCGTCTGGCCGCCTTCCTGAAGCGCAGAACCTCCCACACTTCGGTGTTGAATGCCTTGACGATGCGATTACCGGTGACCGTTTCATGAAGTATGTTCTGAATCTCGGCCAGCTTGTCTTGCCCGGTGCGGGTGCGCGTTCGCACTTCACTCCCGATCTTGCGCGAGGAGGTTATCACGACGGGTATAAACAGCAGCAGCGCCCAACTGAGCTTTCCTCCGAGATTGATGACTAAGACCAAAACGACGACAAAGGTGAAGAATTGCTGCAGAAATTCGCTGATGACCGTGCTGACCGCTACCTGCACGCGGTCTACATCGTTGATGAGCGTGGAGAGGATTGTACCCGTGGCGTGCTTGTGAAAGAAGCTGGAGGAACGCCGCAACGTGGCCTCATAAAGGTCGTTGCGCAGATCGGTGATGGTGCCGAAGCCGGCGTAGTTGACCAGGTACGTGCCTGTGTAATCGCACAGGCCCTTGGTCAGCGTGGCAACGATCAGAGCAAAGGCCACCACCGTCCAGGCATTATGCATGTGCAGAAAATGAGGAATTGCCTGCCGCAGGTCGAGATGCCATGGGCTCTTGGCGACGCCCAGCATGATGGGGCCTTCGGGCGCGTGGGGGTCCAGAACCTGGTCGAAGATGGGCTGAAGGAGGAGAATGCGAAAGGCTTCCAGTAGTCCCACCATGGCCAGCAGAACTACGCCGGCCAGCATGTGCAGCCAATACGGAAGGCCGTAGCGCAGCAGGCGCAGATATCTATTCATGCCGGTCGACCCGTCAGACGGACACTGGAGCCCATCCCCGCATTATATCTGGAGCATGCGGCAATCGTTGCCTTCTCTTGCGGTCAAACGCAAGTGGTTCATGCGATTGCAACATATGCAGGCATTCAGGAACATTCCAACTCCGGGAACATTTAGAATGTTCCTTGACGTATATAGTCCTGGCGCCGGGTTGCCGGCGAGAAAGCGCGCCTTTATTCCTATGCATCGCTGGTCCAAACTTTTCATTCCCACGCTCCGCGAGGCCCCGGCAGACGCCGAAGTGGCCAGTCACCGCTTCCTTGTCCGCTCCGGCTACATCCGCCAGCTCGGTGCGGGCATCTACAGCTACCTGTTTCTCGGCCAGCGATCCATCAACAAGATCATCAGCATCGTGCGCGAGGAGATGGACCGCATCGGCCAGGAGTTCTACCTGCCTGCTATCCATCCGCGCGAAGTGTGGGAGCAGAGCGGCCGCTGGACAACCATGGGCGACACGATGTTCCGCCTCAAGGACCGCAAGGGCGCTGACCTCTGCCTGGGCATGACCCACGAGGAGATCATGACCTCGATTGCGCGCAGTGAACTGCGCAGCTATAAGCAGTTGCCGCAGATCTGGTATCAAATCCAGACCAAGTTCCGCGATGAGCCGCGCCCAAAATCGGGTTTGCTTCGGGTGCGCCAGTTCATCATGAAGGACGCTTACTCCTTCGACATTGACAAGGCAGGTTTGGACAAGAGCTTTGATCTGCACGATGCCGTTTATCGCAGGATCTTTACGCGTTGCGGGCTCAAATTCGTCGCCGTCGAAGCGGATTCCGGCTCCATGGGCGGCTCGCAGTCGCAGGAGTTCATGGTCTATACCGATGCCGGCGAAGACCTGATCGCAAGCTGCCCCGTCTGCCATTACGCGGCAAACCTGGAGAAAGCCACTTCGCTCCTGGAGCCGGTCGTCGAGATGAAGCCGACAGGCGACGGAAAGCCGGAGTTGGTCTCCACTCCGGGCTGCGGAGCTATCGCCGATGTGGCCGCGTTCTTCAAGATTTCTCCGGCCTCTGACATCAAGTGCGTGGCCTACATGGCGCTGAAACACGGTACTCCAGGTAAGTCCAATTCATGGCACGGCGTCGCGGCATTCCTGCGCGGCGACCACCAGGTCAATGAGACGAAACTGCTCGGAGCACTTGCCGCGGCAGAGTTGCGCACCATGCAGGCCGAAGAGCTGGAGCAGTATTTCAACGGCCCGGCTGGCTATCTTGGGCCCGTGGGACTCAAACCCAATGCCAAGTCGCTCGGCGAAGGCCTTACCGTCGTCGTTGATAACTCACTCGAAGGCCGTAAGAACATGATCTGCGGCGCAAATAAGCTTGACTACCACCTGCGCAATGTTGTGCCGGGCCGTGACTTCTCCTGGACCCTGATGGCCGACATTCGCAGCGTTAACGAGGGCGAAGCCTGCCCAAAGGATGCCTGCACTGGCAAACTGGTGGTCGGCAAAGCCGTCGAGGTCGGCCACATCTTCAAGCTCGGCTACAAGTACTCCGAATCCATGGGCGCACGCGTGCTGGACGAGAATGGCAAGGAAATTACGCCCATCATGGGCAGCTACGGCATCGGCATCGAGCGCATTCTGACCGCGGCCGTCGAGCAGTCGAACGATCAAAACGGCTTCTGGCTGCCGGCCTCTATTGCGCCCTTCACGGTGGTGGTCACGGTCACCAACATGACGGACTCGCTGCTCCGAGAGACCGGCGAAAAACTGGCCGCCGAGCTGGAGTCCGCCGGCATCGACGTGCTTCTTGATGACAGAGACGAGCGTGCCGGCGTCAAATTCAAGGATGCGGACCTGGTGGGCATTCCCTTCCGCATCAATGTAGGCAAGAAGGCCGCCGAAGGCAAAGTGGAGCTGGTGACGCGTTCGACGGCAACCAGCGTGGATGTGTTGCTGCCGGATGTGGTGAAACTGGTGAAGCAGCGCGTCGAGGAAGATGCATTACTGTTGACGGCAGAGAATAGCCTGTAACTGGTCACTGACAACTGACCACTGAAACTGACAGCTGTTTTCAAGGAGCGGCGATGGCATTGAAGATCAGGTTTCGAATGCCCACGGGAAAGCATCCCTGGGTAACGCTGCTGCTGCGCATCGGCCTGGGGATGTTTGCGGCGTGTGCGCTGGTGTTTTTCTCCGTCTTCGGCTATTACTACATCACTTATAAGCACGTTGTGGACGACCGCCTGAAGCAGCCCATCTTTGCCAATACTGCCAAGATTTACGCCGCGCCGCGCGAGGTGCGCCCGGGGCAAAAGTTCACCGTCCGGCTGATCGCCAACGAGCTGCACGCGGCCGGCTACTCGGCCGAAGGCGCTTCGCAGACCTCTGAAATGGGAACCTACAGGGAGGGCGTGCAAGCTATCACCGTGCATCCCGGCCCGCAATCTTACCATGCGCAAGATAGCGCCTTGATCCACGTCAGCAATGGGGTTGTGGATTCGATTACCGACGATCACGGCCAGCAGCTTTCCAGCTATGAGCTGGAGCCTCTGCTCATTACCGGCCTCAGCGACGACGTCAACCGCACCAAGCGCCGCCTGCTTACCTACAGCGAGATTCCGCCGAATCTGATCAACGCAGTTCTGGCCATCGAAGATCGCCGCTTCTTCGAGCACAGCGGCGTGGACTACATCCGCATCCTGGGCGCGATTCGCAATGATCTGTCGCCGGGGCATCGATATGTCCAGGGCGGCTCCACGCTGACCATGCAATTGGCGCGCGGCTTGCTTCTTACGCCGGAAAAGCGCATCAAGCGGAAGATCATCGAAATCGTCATCACCTTCCAGCTTGAACACCGCTTCACCAAGCAGCAAATCTTCGAGATGTACGCCAACCAGGTTCCTCTCGGCCAGCGTGGCAGCTTCTCCATCGACGGATTCGGCGAAGCCGCTCAGGCCTTCTTCGGTAAGGACGTGCAAAAGCTCGACCTGGCCGAGGATGCTCTCCTGGCCGGCATCATCCAGAGTCCCAGCCGGCTTAATCCTTTCCATCATGCCGAGCGGGCCATCGAACGCCGCAATCTCGTTCTCGATTCCATGGTAGAAACCGGCGCCATCACCAAGGGCGAGGCGGAGAAAGCCAAAGCGGAGCCGCTGCACCTGGTTCCCGGCAGCGTGGACGCCAGCGAGGCGCCATACTTTGTGGACCTGGTTCATGATCAGTTGGTGCAGAAACTGGGCGATCGCGACTTCAACCGCGAAAGCCTGCGCATCTACACCTCGCTCGATCCCGATCTGCAGCGCGAAGCAACGGCCGCGGTCGAATCCACCATTCACGTGGTGGACGAAAAAGTAGACAAGCTGCACGCGCAAGAAAGAAAGCGGGGCCAGAGCTACATCTATCCGCAGGTGGCCCTGGTAGCGCTCAACCCGCACACCGGCCAGGTGCTGGCGTTGGTCGGCGGGCGAAGCTATGGTGTCTCTCAATTGAATCATGCCGTGGCCAAGCGGCCCACCGGCTCCATCTTCAAGCCGTTTGTCTATGCTTCCGCATTTGCCACAGCTGCCGAGGGCACCATCCTGCCAGGACAAACCAAGCTCTTCTCGCCGCTGACCATTTTGAAGGACGAGAAGACCACCTACGGCGCTGGCACGGAATACGAGTACACGCCGAAGAACTTTGAAGACGAGTATTTCGGGCCGGTGACTGCCCGCTTCGCCATCATGCGCTCGCTGAACAATGCCACCATCAGCCTGGCCTCGATGGTGGGCTTTGAGCGCGTGGCCCGACTGGCCCGCGACGCCGGCGTCAAAAGCGCGCGCGGAACTCCCTCCATGGCCATCGGCTCCTATGATGCAACGCCGCTCGACATGGCCGGCGGTTATACCGTCTTCGCCAACGGCGGCATGCGCCTAGAACCCTGGATGTTGGCCAGCGTCCGCACCTCAACAGGCGATGTCATCACCGACTACTCGCCCGATTCCAAGCAGCTTCTGGATCCGCGCGTAGCTTATCTCACCGTCAGCCTAATGGAGAACGTGTTGCACAGCGACGTGACCGGCACCGGAACAGGCGCCGGGGTGCGCAACATGGGATTTCTCGCTCCCGCCGCCGGCAAAACCGGCACCGACCATGACGCATGGTTTGCCGGCTTTACCTCCAACCTGCTGTGCATCGTGTGGGTGGGCAACGACGACTACACCGATATAAAACTTCAAGGCGCACAAGCTGCCGCGCCCATCTGGGCCGAGTTTATGAAGAAGGCCGTCCTCTTGCCGCAATACTCCGACACCAACCAGTTCGTCGCGCCCGAGGGCGTCGAAATCGTGTCCATTGACAAGGTCAGCCTTCTGCTCAGCGACGCCACCTGCCCGGAGAGCTTCAGTGCAGCCTTCCTGGCCGGCACCGCGCCCACGGTGACCTGCGACCATCCCGTCGAGCATCGCAACCTGCTGCAAAAACTCTTCGGCATGGGCAAAGGCGGTAATTAGCGTTTGCAGGACGCCTTCAAGCACACCACATACGGCACTTACAGAACATAAGCTAAATGTTCTATAGTTTCTGTGCTATGAAATTCAAAATCCTTACCATCCTTCCTGTCCTGGCGCTCTTCACAGGCCTCTTCCTAGTCCCCACCGCTTCAGCCAAAAAACACCACAAGCCTACAGTTGCCGAGGCACTCGCCTTCATCGACAGCGCGGAAAAGGAACTGGCCGCGATGAGCGTCACTGCTGCCCGCGCATCCTGGGTCGAGGAGACCTACATCACCGACGACACCATCGCTCTGGTGGCCGAGGCCAACGACCGGGTGATTGCCCGTCAAACCGCCCTCATCTACGAATCGCGTAAATTCGACGGCCTCCCACTGCCGCCCGATGCGGCCCGCAAAATGCTCCTGCTAAAGCTGGGCATCGGCCTGCCCGCACCATCTGACCCCGCACTACGCGCTGAAACCACCCAGAAGGCCGCCCAACTTGACGCTGCCTATGGCCGAGGAAAGTTCTGCCCGGACTCGAACCCCGATCACTGCCTGGGCATCGACGACATCAACGTCAAGATGGCACAAAGCCACGATCCATCAGAACTCGCAGCCCTGTGGACAGGCTGGCATGCCGTCGGCAAGCCCATGCGCGGCGACTATGCGCGGCTGGCCGAACTAAGCAACCAGGGCGCGCGCGAACTGGGCTTTGCCGATACCGGCGCTCTGTGGCGCTCGCAATATGACATGACCCCCGAAGAGTTTTCCGCCGACATCGAGCGTCTCTGGAAACAAGTGGAGCCGCTCTACCTGGAGCTGCACACCTACGTCCGCCATAAGCTCATCGAGAAGTACGGCGATCAAGCGCGTCGACCTGACGGCATGATCCGCGGTCACTTGCTGGGTAATATGTGGGCGCAGGAGTGGGGCAACATCTACGACGTGGTTGCGCCGCCATCCGGGCCCATGCCCTACGATCTGGGCGCCATCCTCAAGGCTCGCAACACAACTCCGGAGCAATTGGTGCGCTATGGCGAGGGCTTCTACAAGTCGCTGGGCTTCGATGCGCTGCCCGACACCTTCTGGCAACGCTCCATGCTCTCTCATCCGCGCGACCGCGAAGTAGTATGCCACCCCAGTGCATGGGATGTGGACAACCAGCGAGACGTGCGCATCAAGGCCTGCTTCCAGCCCACCGCCGACGACTTTGTCACCGTGCATCATGAGCTGGGCCATAACTACTACCAGATGGCCTATCGCAAGCAGCCATTCTTCTTCCAGAACGGCGCCAACGACGGCTTCCACGAGGCCATTGGCGACGCTATCGCGCTGAACGTGACACCGGATTACCTCAAAACGCTAGGCCTAATCGACCAGGTTCCGCCGCCCAGCGCCGATATTCCGCTGCTGCTGCGCACGGCTCTTGACAAGATTGCCTTCCTGCCCTTTGGCCTGCTCATCGACAAGTGGCGCTGGCAGGTCTACTCCGGCCAGGTGACTCCGGATCATTACAACAGCGCCTGGTGGGCCTTGCGTGAAAAATATCAGGGTATTGCCCCGCCAGTGGCGCGCTCCGAGGCCGACTTTGACCCCGGCGCCAAGTACCACATTCCGGGAAATGTGCCCTATATGCGTTACTTCCTGGCGCGCGTTTACCAGTTCCAGTTCTATCGCGCCATGTGCCAGGCCGCCGGATACAAGGGGCCGCTGAATCGCTGCTCCGTCTACGGCTCCAAAGAGGCCGGCGCAAAGCTGAACGCAATGCTGGAGTTAGGCGCATCCAAGCCCTGGCCTGAGGCGCTCAAGGCCATGACGGGAACCGACAAAGCCGACGCTTCGGCTATTGTCGAATACTTCCAGCCGCTGATGGTTTGGCTCAAGGAGCAGAACAAAGGCGAGAAGGAAGGCTGGACGCTGCCGGCTGACCCGCTGAAGTAAAGAAGTTTTTACGGTCATTCATTACCGGCATGGTTTATCTTCGATTCAAAGCAACATTCGACCCCCAACTGGGTCATAATGTTGATAATCGATTACGTGAACGTTGCAACCGGATCTGCGGAGGTGGATTATGAAGAGTTCTACGCGTGTGAGCAGCACCTTGCTTGTACTTTCAGTTTTAATGTCGATTTCAGCCGTGGCAGCAGCCCAGAACAAGCCAGCGCCTACCTACCATCCAGCTCCAGCTCCGGCCTATCACCCAGCTCCAGCTCCTGCCTACCACCCAGCTCCAGCTCCGGCCTACCACCCGCCTGCCCCGTCATATCACCCGGCCCCGAACCCGACTTATCATCCGACGCCATCCACTCCTACATACCACCCAACGCCATCCACTCCTACATACCACCCGACTCCATCCACTCCCACCTATCACCCGGCTCCATCGACGCCAGTGCATAGCTATACGCCGGGAACACCTTCCAGCGGGAACACATCTACCCCGCATCCCTCACCGGGCGCAACAACCTACACGCCACACACCTATACCCCCGGCGCCTCCTCGGCGCCCCATCCCTCCGGCAACACCTCAGTCAGCGGCGGAGTCGTGAGGTCCAACAACGGGGTTACCACTTACACTCCCCATGCCTCTTCGGGCAACACGAGTTCCACACCGTCAACCTCATCTTCTACGCATGTCAACACCTACACTCCGGGAGCTTCTCCCACAACTCACGTCAACACCTACACTCCCGGAGCTCCTGCCTCTACGGGGGGCAGTACCTTCACGCCACATAATCCTTCGCCGGGAACTGTGGGCGGAGGCGGCACTCATATGGCCGGAGGCGGAGGCACTCATGCTGTTTACAGCATTCCATCGTCCTCGCCTTCACCCAGGTCAGGTGCCGGACCCACCACATTATCGCCATCCGGATCACAATCTGTGCTGCACCAGGTGAACACCGCGCGCGGTAGCCTGAGTGGCGTCAACCACCGGCCAATTCCGTCCGGGCAGGTTGCCGTACATCCGAATCAAAGCCTGACCGTAACCGCCTCCAACGGCCGCAACTACAATCTGCGTCCTAATGGAACTCTGGCCTCGTACAGCGGCCATGGGCAAGCCGCCACCTTCCGCGGCAACGGCCATCTGGCTTCCTTGCATACGTCTCATGTGGACATCGCGCGTGGCCCGCGCGGGCAGAGAGCCATCATTAGCGAGCGCCCCGGCGGCAGGCTGGTTTCGACCGGAAAGCACAGCGGTTACCTCGAGCACCCGGTCAAATATCATGGCCACGATTTTACCCAACGAACATACGTGCATGGAGACCATCACTTCACGCGCGATTACACTCAATACCACTATCACGGCAGGGATTTCTATCATTACATCCCGCGCGTTACATACGCTCCGGCCTTTTACGGATGGGCCTACTACCCCTGGGGCGCTCCTGTGCTCTATGGGTGGGGATGGGAGGACTCGCCGTGGTATGCCTTCTGCTCAGGCTTCTTCTCGCCGTGGGACTCGTATCCCAGCGGCGCTGACTGGCTGACTGACTTTTTCCTCGGCCAGACAATGCAGGATGGTTATCCGGCGGATGCTCAGGCAACAGGAGACGACCAGCAGGATGCCGGCGATGTCACAGCGGATGCAAATGCGCCGGCAAGTGGCGATGATGTCTCTGCTACGGCCGATACGCCCATCACTCCGGATATCAAGCAAATGATCGCCGAGGAGGTCAAGCAGCAACTGGCCTTTGAGAATGCCGCTACGGCGCAGCCCGATCAGGCGCCCTCGCTCGACGACCTGCCGCAAGTGATGGTGCCCAACCACCTCTTTGTGGTGGATCAGGTCCAGAATGTCAACACCTCAGACGGCCAGCAATGCTCGCTCTCGGTGGGAGACATAATCAAGTTGGTGGCCGCGCCGCCCGATAACGCCACGTCAGCCGACCTTACGGTCATGAGCAGCCGCAAGGGCGATTGCGCTGCCGGGCTAACCGTCAGCGTGCCGCTCGATAGCCTTCAGGAGATGCAGAACAACTTCCGCGCCCAACTGGATTCCGGCTTGCAGGCGCTGCGCGATCAGCAGGGCAAGGGTGGATTACCCGCGGCCCCGATGGCAGCGATTACTCCGCCGCCAGTTCCCGCGGATGAGCCTCCGGCGGACAATACGAATGTGCAGACGCAGATCGATGACCAGCAGCAGCAAGCTGATCAGGCAGAATCCACCGTGACGCAGACCGCCTTCGCCTCCACCCCGCCTGCAAATTAGAGCGGCGGGTGCCCCACCCTCGCCGCGTCTTTGATTTTGCGGCTAGGGTGGGAAACAAACGACTCAATCCACTAATCGCACGGCGGAAGCAGGGAGCAATTCCTGCTTCCGCATTTGCCATGAAAGGAAGACAAAATCATGAACATGAGAAAGTTGCTTGCAGCGTTCTTTTTGTGCGGTATCGCCTTGACTCTTTCGGCCCAGCAGCCCGTCGCGCTACCGCCCAGGCCCGCGAATGACGCGCCCGCCAACGCCGAAGTGCTGAAGCTGCTGCGGGCAGGAATGTCGGAGAGTGTGGTGCTGAATAAGATTCGCGCCACGACCGATAAGTTCGACACATCCGCTGATGCGTTGGTCGCGCTCAAGCAAGCCGGCGCCAACGATGCGGAACTGAGCGCCGTGCTGGCTCAGGGAGCGTCACCGGCAGCGCAACAGCCCGCCGCCGCTCCAGCCGACACCGGACCAACCCTCGCAGAAACCATGAAGTTCATCCAGGAGAAGCTGAACGAGCAGGGCAAGGTAGCCTTCGTCGAGTTCTTACAGGACGCACACAACGGCGACACAGGAACCCCAACCTTCACATACGAGACCAGCAATGTTTTTGCCGACCAGAACTCGTGCCGTATCTCCTACCATTGGAAGGCAATAAATAATGGTAGGACCACAGGGGACGATAACTTCGTGATCTCGCTGCGCAACGTCCAGGAGATAGTGGTCAGGCCCGCAGAACAGGATCAGACCGAATGGCTTGCGAAGAACGGCTACCCCAACATCATCGTCACATCCAACAACCCGCCCATAACAGCGCTGGTAGTGCGCCGCCCTCATGGTGAGGAGAACACCTTCCGTTTCACCGACGCCAATCTCGCCGACCGCGTCGCCAAGGCGCTTACCCACGCCGTCGAGCTGTGCGGCGGCGGCAACAAAGAAAAGTTTTAACTCAGGAGGAATTTTGTCATGCAGATCTTGCGCGCATTCGTTTCAGCTCTGGTATTCACAACCTTCTTTGCAGCCTTTGCCCAAACCCCCGTCCCGCCCCCGCCTCAGCCCGCCGACAACGGCCCCTCGCTGGCCGTCACCATGCAGTTCATTCAGGACAAGATGAACGAGCAGGGAAAGATCGACTATACGCTGTATACGCATGACAACTCCAATGGGGAAGACTGGCCGGTTTATTACATCAGCATTGAGGCCACCAATGCCGTTGCCAACCCCGCCACTTGCAGCATCACCTGGCACAAGGTGACTACCAATGGCGGAAAAGTGGGCATCGATCGGGATTTATCACTCGACCTGCGCGATGTGCTGACTATTGAGGTGAGGACCAGTACCTACGAAGCAAAGATGGAGGACACCGCCAGCGGGCATCCTGCCCTGGATAAGCGACAGGAGCCTCCCTACTTCGCTGTAACTTCGCGCCTCAAGGGAAATAAGGAGACTCCGCTCTTCTTCTCCAGCGAAGAGATGGCCAACCGCGTAGCCAAAGCCATGGTCCATGCTGTTGAACTTTGCGGCGGCGGCCAAAAAAATCCAGAACCGTTCTAGACAAGGGGCAATTGATCATCGTGAAAACTCTACGCGCGATTGTTTTTGTTTTTGGTTTGATAGCCTTTTCCTCGGCCTACGCACAGCAGCCTGTCCCGCCTCCGCCCCAGCCCGCTGCTAATGGCCCCTCCCTTGAAGTCACCATGAAGTTCATTCAGGACAAACTGAATGAGCAGGGTAAGATCGGCTACGTTGAGTTTCTTCAAAACGTAAGCGACGGCAGCACAAATCCCGATACTCACACGAACGAGATCAGCAATATGGTCGCCGACCCGGGCCAGTGCCGCATCTCTTACCATCGCAGGGCAACCAGTCAAGGGCAAACCTACAAGGACGAGAATGACGTTTTTTCTCTGCGTGATGTTCAGGACATTGTGATCAAACCCCTGGAGCAATATGTAACCGAATGGTCTGCCAAGAATGGCCAGCCAAACATCATTTGTACATCCGTTAGTCCGGCCATGACGGCATTGATTGTACGCCGACCGCATGGTGAGCTGAACTACTTCGATTTCTCCGATGCTGCGCTCGCCGACCGCGTCGCCAAAGCGCTTACTCATGCCGTCGAACTCTGCGGCGGCGGCAACAAGGATCCGTTCTAAGAAGCGCCTCTAGATCACTCGCCGCACTCCCGGCAGCCGCACCAGCGGATCAGCCACTAGCCAGCAGCCGATGCAGGCCAGTGGGCCAACCACGCCCCATTTGACTAGCGCCGGAGCAACCCAGCCGCGCAACAGCAGGCTCACGCCCACCAACACCGCCGGGTGAATGATGTACACCGCGTAGGCGCGGCGGCCCAGCCACTCCCACACAACTGAGGGCCGGTTTAACCGCTCGCGGAAGACCAGCAACCACGCGGCAATCAGGCCCCAGGCCACGAATGGCTCCCACAGCGCATAGAGAATCGCTGTCCAGGAGAGTCCTCCTCCGAAGTTGGATTTTCCCGGGCCGTTAATTGCGTGAGCCACCACGATGCCCACTGGCATGGCCGGCCAGGCGATCAGCAGCGCCCAAATCCATGGCCACGCATTCTTCCACGTAAGCTGCCGCAGCCAGTCATAACGCCACGCCGCGATGCCCGTCGCAAAGAGGAAGGTGTAGCTCGCAAAGTAACCCAATTGCAGACCGATCACGTTTTCGCCCGTGGGCACAAATTGGCGAATCGCCAGCGCGGCCACTCCCACACCGATGGCGCTCACCAGCCACCATCGATATGCGGGAATCGGGCGGGGTATGCGCTCGGTTTGCGCGAGAGACGCTCCCAAAACTGCTCGCCATGCGCAATAAACCAGGCTGAAGATCAGCAGCGCCTGCGTAAACCACATCGGACCGTTGATGAATTGCTTGTGTTGCCAAAGCCAGACAATGCAGGCCCAGAAGCCGTCACCCTTCGCGTAATTCACCATCCCCGCGGTCAGCGGTCCCAGAATCACTCCGAAGGCCAGCAAGGGCAGCCCCAGGCGCAGACAGCGGTCGCCGATAAAGCGTGCATAGCCCTTGCGCTCCAGCGATGAGGGCGTGAAGTAGCCCGCCAGCAAGAAGAACAAGCCCATGAAGTAAGCCTGGTTGGTACCGCAAAACATGGTCAGAATCAGGCTGGAGGGGCTGCCGGAAGATTCAACCTCATGGTAAAACCAGCCGCCCGAGCCGCCATAAGTGATGGCGGCGTGGAAGATAACGACCAGGGCCGTCATCGCGGTTCGCAGGCGGTCTATATACAGGTCGCGCTGGGCCATGAGCCATTGTACGTTGAGCCGCGAACACTGGTTCAATCCAGCGCCGCCTCCCAAACCTCAATTCGTCGTTACCCACGAATGAGATTGATATTGCTCACCACTTTGCGGGCTTTTGGGTTTCCGCCGCAACTCGAGGCCCGGTATCCAATTGGGAAAATCGATATCGTGGAGCACGCGGTCAATCTCCGACCGGTCTGCTCCAGCATCCAGCAAACGGTCGATGATCGGAAAAATGTCTTCACGCGGGGCCGTGCTCCAGGCTGCTGCAACCAGAGCCGTGCGCCCTTCGGAGTCAACGGCATGAATGTCATGCGGTCTGGAGAGCGCGTCGTCGATCATGGCCCAGATGCCGGATGTAGCGGCAAGGGAGAGGTAGGTTTCGTTCTTGCTGTCAAACGCTCCATCGAATCGCGCTGTAGGATCTGCGCCGGCGGCAATCAAGATTCTTGCTATGTCAACCAATCCTTCCTCTGCCGCCATGCCCAGCGCCCTTTGCTTGCCGGACTTGTCGGAGTTGATCGCGGGTATGGCCAGCAATGTGCGCAGCATCTCGGGTTGTGCCTTCGCGTTATCAGATTGCACAACCAGTTCGAGCAAAGAGGTGTCCGGCCTTTGCGAGGGACTGGATAATCTGAATTCGGTTTCGGGTTCTTGTAGTTGCAAAGGTGTACCGGCATTCAGCAGACTTTTGACTGTTTCGACATCTCCGGCATCGATTGCCGCGCGTAGAATCTTTGCCGCTTGCGGCGAATCGAGTGCAATCCCTGCTTCACGCATGGCCTCAAGGGTTGAAGGGCTGGATGTGACCCAGCGAGCCGTATCCGCCGTTCGGTCCACCGCCATCTCAAGTTCTGTAACCGCGGACGGCATCCCGGCGTATCCGCCCACATAATCCCGAATGGATTTCTTCGTTTCTCCCAGAGTCAGGGTCAAATTGTATGTAGGATTGTCTGTGACTCCGCCTCTATAGCTATCCTTCAGTCCCAGAAAGTTGGCGGCTCGAAATTTCTCCAGCAATTCTGCGACCGCGGCAGGTGATATATGTGTTTTGTGCTCGCCGGGGATTGAGACGAATGAGCCACCGTCAAATATCACCTCGCCATTTCCGTCGATGCTGACGGAGTAAGAAGGGCACCATCCGAAGCACCCGGAACGGGAGAGTTCGATTCGTATCTTGGAAGGATCCTTCACGTCTGGAAACGGGATCAGGGGTGCGGGCTTATCCTCCGTCGTCAGTGTGTGAATGCTCTCCTGCACCCATGCTTCTACGGGAACGCCGTTCCGCAAAAAAGGCGAATATTGGATCCGGCGGGCAGCATCAATTACCTCTTTAGAATCAAACTTTGTCTTGTCGAAGCCGCGTACCTCGAGCACTCGGCCTTGTGGGTCAACATGAATCCAAAGGTCTATCGATTCGTGCAGCCCGTGATAATGTGAAGGACGCAGGAGTTGCGGCTCGGGCCGATGCGTTGCCGTCTCCCTGAAGCCCACAATAAGAATGCCGTCAGGCGGCTTCAGGAAAAACTCCGCATCCGTTTGTGCGCATGCAGGACGAATCCCGGCCAATACCAGCAGCAGAGAAAGGCAAATCCAGAAACAGAATCGACTATGGTTGAGGGCAAATTCCGTCATGCGGGGAGAATACCACCAAAAAGCAAAAGGCGGGATAGATAAAAACAGATATGGCCCATCCTGCCATGTTTTTCTGGCAGGATGGGCTATATCTTTCTTCATTCGCAATTAGTAATTAGTACTTCACAATCGCCGTAAACGAATCCGGCTTGAGGCTGGCTCCGCCCACCAGGGCGCCGTCAATCTCTTCCTGGCTGATCAGTGCCGTCGCGTTACCGGGATTTACGCTGCCGCCGTAGGTGATGGCGGCGTGGAATACGACAACCAGGGCGGTCATCGCGGCGCGCAGGCGTCAATGTACAGGTCGCGCTGGGCCATAAGCCATTGTACGTTGGACCGTGGTTTCGGTTCCGTTCATCATCAATGTGAAGCAAGTTATCCAATGACACACAATGATTCATGTGCCGATTCTTTCGCCTTTGCTTACTTACCTGGAATTTACTTGCCTTCCCATTTATTTGTGCATCCTCAATCTGTTCGAAAACATCTCAATAGTACAGACTGGCACAGGACGGAAGCCGAAGTAGGTATCTGCTGCTGAACTGGTCATCCAAAGCAGGTGAGAGCATGAAAATAATGCGGAACGGGCTCGTGGTGAGCATTCTGGGCAGTATCGCTTTTACTCTTTTTGCGCAGCAGGCCGTTCCTCCGCAGCCTAAACCAGCCGCCGACGGCCCCACGCTGGCGGATACCATGCAGTTCCTTCAAGCGAAGTTGAACGAACAGGGTAAGATGAATTGGACGACGCATTACCATGACAGCGCCGATAATACGAATTGGACCTATCAATTCACCTTCGAAGCCGGCAAAGTGGTTGCCGATGCGTCGGCCTGCACCATAGCCTATCACTACATCATCGTCCGTGACGGCGTTCAACTCTCCGATAGCGACGCTTCGTTCAACCTGCACGATGTGCAGGACGTGACGCTGACCACTGGCGACCAGCGCCAGAATAAGAACGATACGGCCGCCGGACACACAACCTGGAACGCGAAGGTCGATCCGCCCGTCTTCGACCTTATCGTGCGCGCGAAGGAGAATGCGGAGTTCTACTTCTTCTTTTTCAACGAAGACACCGCTAACCGTGTCACGAAAGCCATAGGGCACGCGGTGGAATTATGCGGCGGCAGCAGAGGTTCGTTTTAGGCGAGCCGGGCGGCCTATGTTTCGTTTCGGAGACATGGGAGACCTACCCAACAGCGATCAGTAATTGACTATCGCCGTAAACGAATCCGGTTTGAGGCTGGCTCCGCCCACCAGGGCGCCGTCAACCTCTTCCTCGCTAACCAGTGCCGTAGCGTTACCGGGATTCACGCTGCCGCCGTAAAGAATGCGCATATTTGCTGCGATTGCAGGCCCCAGCAATTTGGCGACCTCAGCGCGGATGATCTTGTGCGCATCAACCGCCATCTCCGGGGTGGCCGTCCTGCCGGTGCCGATTGCCCAAACCGGCTCGTAGGCAATCACAATCGACGCAGCCGCTTCAGCCGTGATGCCGGCAAAAGCCCCAATGACCTGCGTCCTGAGCACCGAGGCCGTCTTGCCCGCCTCGCGCTCGGCCAGCACCTCGCCAATGCAGACCACCGGCACGATGCCGTGCTTCAGCGCGGTGTGCAGCTTCTTGTTGACAATCTCATCGGTCTCGGCAAAGTACTGACGCCGTTCGGAGTGGCCTATCAGCGTATGAGTTCCACCAACGGCCTTGAGCTGTCCCACCGAGGTCTCTCCAGTGAAGGCTCCCTCCTCGGCAAAGTGGATGTTCTGCGCGCCCACCGCGACATTGCTGCCCTTGGCGGCGGCAATCACCGTGGGTAGCAGAACGGGCGAAGGAAACAGGGCGATCTCGTCGCGTGTGTGTCCGGCAACGAGCGGTAAAAAGGCATCGACAAAGGCCTTGGCTTCGGCGGGCGTCTTGTACATCTTCCAGTTGGCGGCAATCAGTGCTTTTCGGGGCATTCTTCAACTCCTCGAATCCATCTTAGTGGATGATCTTCGGCTGGAGGGTGACGACGGGCACAAGATGAATTAGCGTTCCCGGTTCCGGACAAAGTCTTATTTCAGCTTCATCTCGAAGGCCAGCGGCAGCAGCTCATTGAAGGTCATGGTGCGGTCGCCGCCTGTCGAGGGAAAGACCACCGGCGCATCGGGAAGAATGAACTCAGAGAGCATCTGGCGGCAGGCGCCGCAGGGTGGGCTGGCAGCTTTGTTTAGATTGGCGATGGCGACGGCTTCCACGCGGATTTCTGGTCCAAACTGGGAAATAGCCCGCACCAGAGCAGAACGCTCGGCGCAGATGGTCAACCCTAAGCTCACATTCTCCACATTGGCGCCGGTTACGATTTCGCCATTGGAGAGCCGGAGCGCCGCGCCAACCCGAAAGTTGGAGTAGGGTGCATAGGAGTGCAGCGCGGCCTGGCGAGCCCTGTCAAGCAGGCTCAAAAGTGCGGTTTCCTTTGAAGATGGATCGTTCATTGCGTATTGAACCCCCAGAAGGGTGAGTATTGAGGTTATAGCATTTGCGCGTTGCTGTAAAACCGGTGTACAGGCAGCCATCCCCCACCGTAATTCCATTCCTCAAGTTGAGCCTTTTCTTTCCGATAAATGGCTTGGGTGCTCTCTGTGCCGGGAGTGTCATTCCGGCCGGGCGGATGTGTGGGCGTATGGATGAATTGACGAGGGAATTCCTGATCGAAAGCCAGGAAGGGTTAGACCGCATGGAGCACTGTCTGACCGACCTGGAGAAACGGCCTCAGGATGCAGAGCTGATCGGGGCGATCTTCCGTTCGGTTCATACCATCAAAGGAACTACCGGATTCCTGGGCTTCAAGCGCCTCGAAAAGCTGGCCCACGCTGGAGAAAACCTTCTCGGCCTGCTGCGCGAGGGCAAGCTGACCGCCGGCAACCCGATTATCACCGGCCTGTTGCAACTGCTGGATGGACTGCGGTCGATTCTGAAGGCAGTCGAGGCAGACGGCGGCGAGGGTGAGGGTGATGATGAGGTTTTGATTGGCTGGCTCGAAGTGTTGCAATCTCCAGCGCATGAGCAGGCCAAACAGCCGGCTCTTGCCCGGGCCGGCATACACTCCTCGACTGCCCCACCTGCCGAGGCCGTGTCTGCGCCTCCCACTGCTGCACCTGAGCCGGCTCACCTCGAGCCAGTCGAGACTGCCCCTGCTCCAAGGTCTCCGGTTGAAGCCGAGGATGCCCCTGCCCGCCCGCGCATCCAGGGGACGGCCGCCGATAGCACTCTGCGCGTCGATGTAACGCTACTGAACCGGATAATGAACCTTGTGGGCGAGCTGGTGCTGACCCGCAACCAGATTCTGCAGGCCACCTCGACTGATCCCGAGATGACCCTGCTCAGCCGCCGCCTGGATATGGTGACCGCCGATCTGCGCGAGTCGGTCATGAAGGCCAGGATGCAGCCGGTTTCCAACATTTTTTCCAAGATGCCGCGCATTATCCGCGACCTGTCGCAATCGCTCGGCCGGCGCGTCCGTTTGCAGGTCGAAGGCCAGGAAACCGATCTGGACAAGGGCCTGCTTGAAGCCATCAAGGACCCGCTTACTCATGCGGTAAGAAACTCGCTCGATCACGGTATTGAGCCGCCCGATGTGCGGGAGGCCGCTGGCAAGGACCCGGAAGGAACGCTGAAGCTGAAGGCCAGCCAGGAGGGCAGCCACGTCATCATCGAGGTCTCTGACGACGGCGCGGGCATCCGTGTCCATAAAATTCGCCAGAAGGCCATCGAGCGTGGTCTCATCACGGCGGACCGCGCCGCCCTGTTGGGGGAACGCGAGCTGCTGCAACTGCTTTTTCTGCCCGGCTTCTCCACTGCCGCTGCGGTCACCAACGTCAGCGGGCGTGGCGTGGGCTTGGACGTGGTGCGGACGAATGTGGAGAAGATCGGCGGCAAGGTCGAGATCGACTCCCGCGCCGGCAAGGGAACCACGCTGCGCATGCGCATTCCGCTGACCCTGGCCATCATTCCGGCCCTCATCGTGCGCAGCATCAATCAGAGTTTTGCGCTCCCTCAGAGTGCGCTGTCGGAGCTGGTGCACATTCCGCCTGGACAGGCAGCCGCTGCTATCGAGTGGATTGAGAACGCGCCTCTCTACAGGCTGCGCGGGAAGCTGCTGCCGCTGATTTTTCTGGACCGCCTGCTGGTGCCCGGCGTTGAACATGCGGCCAACACCGAGCGAGGCGCATACATTGCTGTTCTCGACGCCGATGGCCGCCGCTTCGGCCTGGTGGTGGACGGGCTGGCCGATCCGGAGGAGATTGTCGTCAAGCCGCTCTCCGCAGTACTCAAGAACATCGGCCTGTTTTCCGGAGCAACCGTGCTGGGCAACGCCGACCTGGCGCTGATTCTCGATCCGGGATTGATAGCCCAGAAAGTCGGTGTGAGCCTGAGCGAGGAGGAAGCCGCCCGCGCGGAAGAGGGCGAAACCGATGGCACAATCGCACTCCAGTACCTGCTCGTGGAGGCGGTCGGGCATCATGCGGCGATACCCCTGTCCGACGTGCTGCGCATTGAGCAATTGCCGCTTAATCGGATTGAATACATCGGCTGTCGGCCGGTGCTCAACTTCGAGGGCCATCTGCTGCCGGTGGAGGATTCAGGCGGAGTGCTGGCCGCCGCGGAAGGCAATCCTCAGGCAACGATTATCGTTGTAGTCTGTCGCGAGGGAAACCGGCATGTGGGTATTGCGGTTTCTCATGTGCTGGATGTGGCTTCCGGTAGCGATTTGTTCGAGGCCGGCACCGAGCAGCGAACCGGCGGGGTCACGCTTCTCAAGAACCGTGTCACCGGCGTGGTTGACCTGGGCGCTGTAACCCCGCTGCCCGCCATTCAGCAGGCACCACCCGAGTGGAGCCAGAGAACTGAGACGATGGCATGAGCACGTCAACGCTACCATTGCATCGCAAGATAGAGAAGGCGGCAACGCAGGTGGAGGTCTGCACCTTGCTCTTGGGCACAAAGATATTTGGCTTGCCCATCACCCACATTCTCGAGATTGTTGGCGCTGCCAGGCCGCAGCCGGTTCCGCTGGCGCCCATCTTTGTCGGCGGCCTGGTGCATTATCGCGGGGATGTGCTAACCACCGTGAGTCTGCGGCAGTTGCTTGACATGCCGCCCCGAGATGGCAGGCAGGATCTACTGGTGCTGGAGTGCTCGGGCGGAATCTTCGGTTTAATGGTGGACTCGGTCAACGAGGTTCTCAAGGTATCATCGGCGGATCACGAGCCCAACCCCTCGATGCTTTTCGAGCGGCGGAAAGCATTGTTTGCCGGCGCTTACAAGCTCAAGGACAGCCTGCTCGTCATGCTGGACCCAGAACAACTGGACCCCATGCGGCTGAGCGCGGCCCGGACCGCAAAGGCCGGTAACGCAATTATCAGGAGGTGATCATGCGAGCTTTGATTGTCGATGATTCCCGCTTCGTGAGGGGATATCTGCGCGGCCTGCTGGAAGAGAAAGGATTCGAGTGCGAAGACGCTGCTGATGGCCAGGCCGGCATGGACCTCCTGACATCGCGACAGCCCTTTGACCTGGCGCTGGTGGATTGGAATATGCCCGTGATGGACGGGCTGGAGATGCTCAAGAAGCTGCGCGCCGAAGGTTTTGCCGGTCTAAAGGTCATGATGGTTACCACCGAGGCGGAAAACGACTACATCCTGCGCGCCCTGGATGCAGGCGCCGATGAGTATCTGATGAAGCCATTCGACGATGAAGCCCTGACGGAAAAGCTGGCCATGCTCGGCCTGGTGGAGGCGTAAAACATGACCTCCGGCGCGCGAACCCGGGTGCTGATCGTGGATGATTCCGCAGTCATGCGGAGCTTGTTGCGCGCGGTGATCAGCCAGGATGCCGGTCTGGAAGTGGCCGGCGCGGCGGCGGATGGTGTAGCAGCTTTGAACGCGATTGACACCTTTCATCCCGATCTGGTCCTGCTGGATGTGGAGATGCCGGTGATGGACGGGCTGGTTACGCTCAGGAAGTTACGCGCGCGGGGTCACAGAATACCGGTCATTATATGCAGTGCTTTGACCCAGCGCGGAGCAAAGGTGACCATCGAGGCCCTGGCTAGCGGGGCTACCGACTATGTGGCCAAGCCCTCCGGCCAATCCGGCCGCGAGGCGGCCATGCGGGCGCTAAGCCACGATTTGATTCCCAGGATTCATGCCCTCACCAACGTGCAGCAAACGGGCTTAACAAGCGCGGTGCGCGCCAGTTCGCTGGCTTCGCTGCCCAAACAGCCGCCGGTTCAGTTCATTCCGGCAGCGCTGGTCATCGGCGTCTCCACCGGAGGACCGGCGGCTCTGGATATTCTGCTGCCGGAACTGCCCGCCAGCTTCCCCCTCCCCGTTCTTATCGTGCAACATATGCCGGAGTTGTTCACCGGGCTGCTTGCCGAGCGGCTGAATGGCCGTTGCCCGTTACAGGTGCATGAGGGAGTCGAGGGTGAGCCGGTACGCGGAGGATCGATCTATATTGCCAGGGGAAACTGGCACATGGAACTTCGAGCCGGGGCATTTCCAGGCCTGCCGGCCACGCTGCACCTGAACCAGGACGCCCTTGAAAACCACTGCCGTCCCGCCGTCGATGCGCTCTTCCGCTCGGCGGCCTCGGTTTACGGAGCGGGTGTGCTGGCCGTGGTGCTTACCGGCATGGGCTCAGACGGGATGTCAGGCGCCCGCATGATTCGCGAGCATGGTGGCATCGTGCTGGCACAGGACGAGGCCAGCAGTGTTGTGTGGGGAATGCCGGGCGCCGTCATTACGGCGGGGTTGGCGCATAGGGTTCTGCCGCTGAAGGCCATCGCCGGTGAAATCCTACGACTCGTCTGCCGGACCCATGCGGAAGCGCACGAGCTTCGGGAGGCGGTGGTCTAGCCATGCAAACCTCCTCCAGCGTCGACTACGGCTACCTTCGCCAGGTCGTCTTCGGCTTTACGCAAAACGTCCTTGACCCGTCGCGCGATTACCTCTTCGAGACTCGCCTGACCTGGCTGTTGCGCAGCCAGGGCATGACTCACCTTGACGAGCTTGTCCAGCACCTGAAAAACAGCAAGGATGCCGTACTCGAACGCTCCATCGCGGAGGCCATGACCATCAACGAAACCAGCTTCTTTCGTGACAGCCGTCCCTTCGAGTTGTTGCGCACCGAGTTGCTGCCCAGGCTCATCAAAGACCGCCGCCACTTGCGCAGCCTTCGCTTCTGGAGTGCGGCCTGCTCCACTGGCCAGGAGGCATACAGCCTGGCCTTGCTCATCCTCGAGCACTTTCCCCTTCTCTCCGGCTGGAATATCCGCATCGAGGGCACTGACATCTGCGGCGAAGTGGTGGAAAGGGCGCAGAGTGGCAGTTATCACCGCATCGAGATGAATCGTGGACTGCCCGCCCGCTTCCTGGTCCGCTACTTCGACCACGCCGGCGAGAACTGGACGGTCAGGCCCGAGCTCCGCAAAATGTGCAATTTCCGCGTGGCTAATCTGTGCTCATTACCGCTGCCCTTCAACCGCAGTGATGACCGCTTCGACGTCATCTTCCTGCGTAACGTCATGCTCTATTTCTCGCACGAGACGCGCAAGACCCTGCTGGCCAGCATCCATAAGCTGCTGGCCCCTGACGGCATGCTCTTCCTCGGCTCCAGCGAGCAGCCCGCTGATCCCTCCATCTGGACCCCGGTGCTGGCCGGTGGCACCTGCCACTTCCGGCCCCGCCAGCCAAGCTAGATAAGGAGCAAGCCCGCTTCTAAGGAAACTCTGCATAAGATGATGTCTTGAAAGGGCACGACTTTGCCGGGGTCCCCATCGACAGGTCTTTGTCGATGGGGTGGTTTACAGCTTGCGGAAAAATGCAAACGGAGTCGCATGAAGCGTCAGGGCACGACTTTAGTCGTGCCGAAAGGGTTACAAAATAAACGCGGGCTTTAGCCCCTGAGGGTGAATTTTTCTACATCGAGTTATTTTTTCATCAAGTTCTTAGAAGATAGTGAATAGGGACTAGTGTAGTAGTGCAATCTCCGGTTTGCCGGCCAACTGACAACAATATGGCTGATGGGCAAGGCGTAACTAACTATGGTTTGTTCGCGAGTTCTTCGACGACCTTGCATATTCCTTCTACGACTCTTGCAGTTCTATCGAAGTTCACCTTGTCTATTGTATCGTTTTGAGTGTGGTAATACGGGTAGCGAAACGGAGCCGTATCCGTGACCATGATACCGGGATATCCCTCCTGCCAGAATGACCACTGATCCGACCATCCAATTCCGGTCCAGTCGCCTGGAGCCGCTATACCCTCCGATGGAAAGCGGGTGGACTCGCGAAAGCTGCGAATGGATTCCCGAACCAACCATCGCGATTCAGTATTCCCTACAAATGTGATGAAATTCCCCCTGCTTGGATAGAAAAGGCTGAGTATGGGCGGATATTTCTGACTGCCCGGTTGATCGGAATAGAATCCAATTGTTTCAAGCGAGATCATGGCCGAAACGGGCACGCCGCCCTGCCGAAGTTGATGGGCGTATACCCGGCTTCCCATTACTGCAGTTTGAAAGTACGGGGGCTCCTCATTGACAAAAAGAACAAAACGAACCGTTCGTCTAAACTTCATTTGCCGCACTAGCCGTGCGATTTCGAGAACGGCTGCCACTCCAGTTCCATTGTCATTGGCGGCAACGGTGCCTGCGACGCTGTCGTAATGTGCCCCAACGATCACCTGCCCCAAAGTAACGTCTGTCCCAGCCAGGCTCGCCTCAAGATTGTGCACCTTCTCGCCCTTGACCGAGTAGGGAAGCTCAGTCACCGTATAACCCTGCTCTCGAAGATTATTGGTGAGATAATCGCTGGCTGCCTGCAACGAATGCGGACGAGGTAAACTTCTGTCGCCGATATTGACAGACAGGTAACTGACCTCTGACGATAGCCGATCGCGTAATTCTGACTCTTCGGAGGTTAACTGCGGAAGAACTTCCACATAAGACGTTAGCGGCATCTGCGTGAACCAGAGAAATCGGCCAAGAAATCCAGTGAAGGTCAAGGCCAGCACAACCAGGAGAATGCGCATTCTCCATTTCGAATTAGGTTCTACAGTTGATTCAAACATTGGTGACCAATGTTGCAAGTAACGTATCATTGACCACAATATTCGGTCCAGTCTTTCCTTAATTGGTCCTACAATTGGAAAGTATTGAAGGTAATCCCAATCAAAACAGGGTAGGACTGGTCCAGATCAATCCATCCCAGACATCGTATCGGAATTTTTGCTGGATTTTTGAGTTCCGAGTGGTTGGTCGCCGATTCGCAAGCTGCAATTTTGCAGATAATTACCTTCCACTGGCGCACAATTAAATAGTGAACAACGTCCAGATGCGCGGGTTATTACTGACCACTGTCCACTGTTCACTGTCCACCGAGAGGGGTCCCCCCCACCCCAAAAATTTATTTTGACCCCCAATTCCTTGCAGATTAATTAAGCAATCTATGATTCATCGCTTCCGCTTATTGCCCGGATATTGTAGCTAATTAGATTTACCCTCAATAAGATAAGGAGATTTAGATCAACCGGCAGAACTCACCTTCCATCTTTTACGCGTATCAGGATGTGAGATTCGTGATTTGGCTGTGGAAAACCCCTTGCAGAAAATTACGGAGCGTTGGCGCACAAGTGAGCCAGCAAGCCAGACCCTGTTCTCTGTTCTCTGTTCTCTGTTCTCTGTTCTCTGTTCTCTGTTCCCTGTTCCCTATTCCCTGTTCCCTGTTCCCTATTCCCTGTTCCCTATTCCCTATTCCCTGCTTCTAGCAGCCGTTCCACCTCGGCGTGCAGCCGCGCTGTAATCTCGGTCTCCGTCTCTTCCGGGGCAAAGCGCAGCGGCTTACCTACATGCACTTCGATTTTTCCGGAGTGGAACCAGCCTCGCCGGGCAACCTTCAACTCGCCCAGCCCGCGAAGACCCACGGGCAGCACCACGGCTCCTGATTGCTTCACCAGCAACCCGATTCCTCCCCGGAAGCGCGCCAGCGTCCCATCTGCCGAGCGCGTGCCTTCGGGGAAGACCATCACGTTGTATCCGCGGTCCATGGCCGCGCCGGCGTGAACGAAGCTGCCTTGGAAGTTCCTCCGCCGTGGCAAGGGGAAGACATTGAAGAGCGCTGTGAGCAGCAGGTAGATCAGTGGGCCAATCGGATAGAAGCCCCTTGTTCCCGGCGCGCGATCGGGATTGCGCATGTGCAGGTAGTCATCCAGCATGTCTCCTGCCATAGCCACGGCAATCCGCCGCCGCATCGGTCCGGGCAGGGCATACTGGACCAGAGGTCCATCGTATGCGGTGACATGATTGGCAATGATGAGCATTGGCTGATCCGGGGGCGTCAACTCCGGCGTAACCACCCGTGGATGCGCCAGCAGCCACACAAACGGCTGCTCGACTGCCTCGATAAAGGCTACCCGCATCCACTGGAAAGGCAGGAACCACGGCCAGCGAGGGTAGATGTATTTGGCCGTCGCTGCGTCGCTCTCAGCCTCCAGCTCGCCTTCACTGGCAGTTCTCTCCGCGATGATTCCCTTTGCCTCCTCGCTACTCTTGGCAGGAGAACGCACTGTCTTGGTCCCTGCAACCTGTCCGCCCACCAGCGCGCGCAATTCGCCGAGCGTTTCCGCCCGTTCCACTTGCACGCCTTGAGGCGCAATTCCCAGCCGCTCCTCCAGAGCTGCCGCCAGTTGCACCCGGCCCAGGCTGTCCAGTTGCAGATCTTCGGTCAGCCGCAGTTCGTCTCCGACGCCTGCCGGCGTCTCGCCGGTAATCTGCGCGATCAACGCCAGCAACCAGTCCGACGAGGCGCCAAAGGCTTTCGCACCGGCCGCCTTGGGTGCTGCTGCCGCTGCTTGAATCTCCGCCAGCCACGCCGCTACTGCCTTGCGCTTCACCTTGCCTGTAGAGGTGCGAGGCAGGTCCGGTTCAGGCCACAGAACCCAGCGCCTGATGCGTTGAAACTCCGCCAGCTTGCGATTGGCGTGCTCGATGGCCGCCGCCGCCTTGTCTCCGCTGCCGCGCATGGCCAGCACCGCGCAGGGCTCGGGCCCGGATGCAGTCTCCATAGCCACCACCGCGCAAGCTGTTACATCCGGTTCCTGCTCAACAGCTGCCTCCAGATCCTCGGGGTGCAGGTTTACACCCGCCGCGGTCACGATCACCTCGCTCTTGCGCCCTACAAAGCGCAATTCCCCGCTCGACTGTGTTTCAGCCAGGTCTCCGGTGGCCAGCCACTCGCTTTGGCGCGGCCGCAGCGCCCCGTCCTGCCAACTCGCGCCAGAGATCATCGGACCCCGCACCAACACCTCGCCATCTGCCCCCAGCTTCACATCGCGCCCTGGCAGCGGCTTGCCAATCGTCCCCCGAGCCACATGGAAGGGGTGGTTGAGGGTGATCAGCGCCGAAGTCTCCGTCATCCCGTAGCCTTGAATCACCACCAGCCCCAGCGCGTTCCAGAACTGCTCCAGCGACCCCTGCAGAGCCCCTCCGCCGGAGACCAGCGCCCAGAATTTCAGGCCGAATTCGAGGTGAACATCGCGGAAGCGCCACCAGCGCATCCACGGCCCGATCTTTATTTCTGCCGACTGGGCCACCCGCTCCGCCAGATCGGGGTAGCTGGCTTCCAGATGCGTCTTGAGCAGCGCCATCACGCGCGGCACTGCTGCCAGCACCGAGATGCGCTCGCGTTTGATGGTCTCGATCAGACGTGAGGCCACCAGGCGGCTCTCGAAGTGCACTTCGGCGGCAAAGATGGGCGGAACCCACAGCCCCATCGTCTGCCCGAAGATGTGGCTCAACGGCAGCGTATCGAAGATGCGCAGCGGATGCACCAGCAGCCGCTCCCAGCGCATGTAGGGCTGCGCTCCCTGCTCAATGGGCTCCATGCTGGCCAGCACGTTGCCATGAGTCAACACCACGCCCTTGGGGTCGCCGGTAGTGCCGGAGGTAAAGAGAATTTCAAGCGGCGTCTGGCGCGAGAGCCCTTCGACCGGCCCGGCTTCCTCAGAAGGCAGCTCGCCGAGCCAATCCTCAAAAGTGAGCTGTGGCCAGTCGTGGGGCAACTGATGCAGCAGCAGCGCATCGCCCACCGCCAGTTTGGGCTTCACGTCAGCCGCCACGCGCGCGGCAAAATCCGCGCTTCCATAAGCGTCCAGCGGCACTGCCAAAACTCCGCGCAGCATGCAACCATACAAGGCCGCAATCCACTCCGCGCCGTTTTCTCCCCACAGCAGAACCCGGTCGCCGGGCGCGACGCCCCGTCGGACCAGCAATGCGGCAAAACGCCCGGCCAGTAGCGCAATATCACGATAGGTGGCCTTCCGTCTCCGGATGCCTTGATGGCGCACGACCGCAATTTGGCGGTCGAAGCGGCGGAAGTCGTCGAGCAGTGTAGCCAGATGGTCTCGCATGAAAGCTCCGGCAAGTTCATGGTAAGCCATCGCGCCCCACTGCTAGGGCAGAAAGCGCTACGCGGTGCGCGAATTTGTCCTAGTGTCGGCCTGAAATCCATGACAGTCAGGGCGATTCTGACTCCTTCTCCCCGCAAAGTAGAATGGGAATATGGGATTTGAAAGCGTGAGTAAGATCGCCGAGGCGGATTTTCCCACCCGCTGGGGAGACTTCCGGATTCTGGGCTTCGAGGGTATGCAAATACTGGCCCAATCCCGCGAGAACTTCCCGGCGAACGGCGGAGGAGGGGAGACCGAGGGCCTGGTGGCCCTGGTGATGGGTGACATTCACGTTGCGCCCCCACTGGTCCGCATCCACTCGCAATGCCTCACAGGGGATGTTTTTGGTTCGTTGCGCTGCGACTGCCGGCTGCAACTGGAGCTGGCCCTGCGCCACATCGCCCAGGAGGGCGCGGGGATTCTGATTTACGAGGAGCAGGAGGGCCGTGGCATCGGTTTGATGGCCAAACTCAAGGCCTACGAGCTGCAGGATCAGGGGATGGACACGGTCGAAGCCAACGAGGAGCTGGGCTTTGCCGCCGACTGCCGCGAGTACGAGCTGCCCGCCGAAGTGCTCAAGCTGCTGGGAGTTACGAAGGTCCGCCTGATGACCAATAACCCTGCGAAGGTGGCGGCCCTGGAAACCGCCGGCATCCAGGTCACGGAGCGCGTCTCTGCCGAAGTAGAACCGCTGGAGAGCTTCGCCAGCTACCTGCGCACCAAGCAGGAGAAGATGGGACACATCCAGGATTAGACGCGGGATTCGCTGCTGGGATCTGGCACGCGATGACAGGTATCTTGCGCCTTATTTGAGTTTTTTCCGCGCAGGAGTTGCAGGTACACTAGAGGACATGGCTGATATAAAGCGCAGAAAAACAGGCACGGTTCGGATCGGGCAGGTTCGCGTGGGCTGGGAAGCTCCGGTCGTCGTGCAATCGATGACCAACACCGACACGGCGGACGCAGCAGCCACCATCGAGCAGGTGGCGGCCTTGGCGCTGGCGGGCTCGGAGATCGTGCGCGTCACGGTGAACAACGAGGAGGCAGCCGCGGCTGTTCCGCGCATCGTCGAAGGTCTGGATAAGCGCGGCCTAAAAGTGCCCATCGTCGGTGACTTCCATTACAACGGTCACCTGCTGCTCAAACAATTTCCTGCCACGGCGCGGGCGCTCAGCAAGTATCGCATCAATCCCGGCAATGTATCGATTGGCCGCAAAGACGACGATAACTTCCGCATCATGATTGAGTGCGCGGTTGAAAACCAGAAACCGGTGCGTATCGGCGTGAATTGGGGCTCGCTGGATCAAGCGCTGCTGACTCGCATGATGGATAAGAATAGCCAAATGCAGCAGCCGCTGCCGGCGCGCGAGGTGATGCTGGAGGCCATGGTGGTGAGCGCGCTGGAATCCGCCGCTGCCGCCGAGCACTACGGATTGGGACGCGACCAGATTATTCTCTCCGCCAAGGTGAGCGGCGTGCGCGATCTGATCGACGTGTATACCAACCTGGCCGCGCGCTGCACCTATCCGCTACACCTGGGACTGACCGAGGCCGGCATGGGCAGCAAAGGACTGATTGCATCGACGGCAGGCCTCGCGCCGCTGCTGCTGGCGGGCATCGGCGACACCATACGCGTGAGCCTGACGCCCAAGCCGGGCGGCGACCGGACGGAAGAGGTGCTGGCGGCGCAACAGATTTTGCAGTCGCTGGGTATTCGCAGCTTCATGCCGCAGGTGACCAGCTGCCCGGGGTGCGGACGGACCACCAGCACCTATTTTCAAGAGTTAGCCGAGCAGATTCAGAGTCACCTAAGGAATTCGATGCCGGAGTGGCGCAAAAAATATCCCGGAGTCGAGGAACTCAAACTCGCCGTCATGGGCTGCGTGGTCAACGGACCCGGCGAATCCAAGCACGCCAACCTGGGCATCAGCCTGCCGGGCACCTTTGAGGAGCCCAAAGCGCCGGTCTATGTGGATGGCAAACTCTTGAAGACCCTCCACGGCGATACCATTGTGGCTGAGTTTAAACAGATACTGGATAAGTATGTGGAGAGCCACTACGGGCATCGGGCGTAGCGCAGACGCTGGCGGGGCAGGCAGTGTCGCGCACAAAGTTACAAATCTGGAGGGCACTGTGATGAAGCGTAGACTTGCGGTAGGTTTATTGATTCTTGCGGTTTGCGTGCCTTCCCGGGCGCAAACGCCAGCTCCTGCAACGACGGGCGTCCTGCAAGCGCGCATCGCCGACACCCTCGGTGCTGCCATTAGTCGAGCCTTTGTTCTCGTTCACGGCTACGGGCGGGTCGGCAACACGTGGGTCAAGGTGGACCAGCAAGTTGATGTGAATATAAATGGCGAGTTTCAAATTCAACTCGCGCCCGGGCTTTACGACCTGTTCATCGGCTCGCCAGGATTCATTCCTTATGCCAAGAAGGTCAAGATTCAGCCGGGTAAACCGACCATCCTGAAGATCAAACTGCAAGTGGACATGGAGAATTTGCAGGATTGAGTGTGTCGCGGGGTTGATCCTCCGTGATGAATTTTTCCCGAACGCTGCACGGATTTCCCTTCTCTGCGATTTAGCGCTACGTAGCGGTATTTTCCATTGGAGGTTCACATGGCTATGTGCCGGGTTGGATGGCTCGTACTCTTAACTGCGCTCTCGCCCGCGCTGGCCTTTGCCGGTCAGCCGAAACCCTGTGTGACTGCCGATGAAGCCACCAAACTTATCGACAAGGACGTGTGCGTTTCGGCGCACATCTACGATGTAGTCGAGCTGCCGGATGGGACGCGGTTTCTGGACGTTTGTACGCCCGACACTCCGGACGAGAAGTGCCGCTTCACCATCGTGAGCCTGTTGGAGGATCGCCAGGAGGTGGGCGAGCTGCGCAAGTACCGCGACATGGACGTGCAGGTCCGGGGGATTGTGCGACCCATGCATGGGCGGGCAGGGATGGTGTTGAGCCATGCGCGGCAGTTCTACGGCGGGCCACCCAAATTCAAGCCAAACCCCAAGCTGGCGCGCGGCTTCAACGGCGAAGAGAGCCGGCCTCCGCTCTACGACCCCAACCTGCGCTCACAGGGCAGACGCCGCGCCTTCATGAATACACGGGACAAAGAGACGCTGCCGCCGAAATAAGTTATAAGCAAAAATAACTTCGGCAATATTTACAGCACCGAAATCTCCACATCTTCCATGAGCGGGGCGTGACGCGCGCCCTTCCATAGAATCGTGCAGGAGACGACCATCAAGATCAGGGTCGATCCCAGACCAATCCCCAGGTTCGAACGGTCGGAGATGGCGCCGATAATCTGCGGGGAAAAGGTATCGCCGAAGCAGTGGATGACGAAGAAGTTGACGCCCATGGCTGTGGCGCGGACCGGCGCGGAGACCGAGTTGACAAGAGCGGCGTTGAGCGGACCAGTGTTGAGAAAAAGGAAGAACTCGGCTGCAAGGAGCGCCGGGCATATGGGAATATGAAATCCAAATACGTGGACCCAGAAGACAGCCCATTCGGGCGGACCGAAGAATAGTAGAATCCCGAAGGGCAGAGCCAGAGCGACGCTCCAGAAGGAGAGCAGGTAAAGAGCCCGGTGGTTGGTGCGCAGCCAGCGCTGGGCAATCCAGCCGCCAACCAGAGTTCCCAGGATGCCGTCGATGACTGTGATGGCGCCCACTACCAGGCTGGAGTTGGCGACCGAGAGCCCGGCTGAACGGCTGAGGAATGTGGGCACCCAGGCTGAGATGCCACCCATGGCGAAGGTGAGTGTGGCCAGGCCGAAGGTAGCCGTCAGGAAGGCCGGGTTGCGAAAGAGCCCCAGAAAAGTGGTGGTGTTGATCGTCTCCTTCATGTTGTCGCTGGCGCCACGCTGCGGCTCGTAGCCCCAGAAACCATACAATACCGCGATGATCAAGCCGGGAATGGCACAGATGAAGAAGGGCGCGCGCCAGCCCCAGAGGGAACCTATCTGCCCACCTGCCAGATAGCCCAGGGCCGCGCCGATTGGAATGGCCACATAAAAGATGGACAGGATTCGATTGCGCTCCCGCTCGGGATAGAAATCGGCCAGTATGGCCGGAGCAAAGATTCCAAATGTAGCCTCGCCGATGCCCACCAGCGCCTGGCGGATAAAGAAGGTCCAGTAGTCGTGAACCCAGACGGTGACCAGGGTAGCCAGGCTCCAGAGAATCGCCCCAAAGATGATGAGTGCCTTGCGCGAGGAGCGTTCAGGAATCCGCGCGGCTGCCGGTTGAGCCCAGATATAAGCGATAACCAGGACGACTGCCAATGTTCCCAGGCTGAAAAAGAGCATCCATGAGCGGTGGAGGGCCAGAATAGCCAGGACACTGAAAAGCGAACCACAGAAAAACAGTTGCTTCTTATTCAGGCGGTCTCCCAGCCAGCCGGACAAGGGAGCGGCAATCATGTAGAAGATAAACAGGGCTGTTGTGAGCGCGCCCATCTGCTGGTCGGTGGAATGAAACTCGCGCTGAATCAGCGAGACTTCGCCGGGCAGGATGTAGCGGTCGATGTAGTTGAGCAGGTTGAGGGCGATGAGCAGCGTCAGCGTCGCCACGGCGGGGCTGATGCGAGGGCGAGCGGGCTGGACAGTAGAGGCCAAGAGAGCTTCACCTCGCCCCTTCGGCGAGATTTAACACGAATATCACATTGGGCCGTTACATGCACATTGCCGTGACAGGACAAATGCATGTAGGGAAGACAAGTCCTCCACAGTTACACAGTTTCACAGGAAATAGGGGGGGAGTGGGGTACCTTTGCCTCATTCCGAACCGGCCCCTTCGAGAGGACCGATCCGAGTTCAGAGTAGCAGGATGCCGTAAATAATCTGCAAATTTAATTACCTGCGATTGCCCCGATTGCACGGACGGATTACTCGGCCGGCCGCGGCCAGTGCGCCTCAATGGTGGTGCCGATTCCTCCGCGGGGGCGGAATTCGCCGCGAACGACGGCCCAGACCGGGTCACAGGCTTTAACCACGTCTTCAAGCACCTGGTTGACGATGTTTTCCTGAAAGATGCCCAGGTTGCGATAAGAAAACAGGTACTCTTTGAGCGATTTCAGCTCCAGGCAACGCTGGCGGGGCATGTAACGGATGGTCAGTACGCCAAAGTCAGGTAGCCCGGTTTTGGGGCAAACGGAGGTCAGCTCCGGGTTATCGATGAGGATTTCGTAGCCGGGGAACTGGTTTTGCCAAGTTTCGATTGCCGGGAAGGAAAAATCGAGGCCGGCTTTGGCGTGATCGTCGGTGTAGCTAGGTTCTGGAGCCATACTTAGATTCTACGAGACCGGGAAACGGCTGGCCAGATAATCAATCTTTTTGCTCACGCTAACCTGTTTCTAAGTCTTATATACTGTGACTGGTTGACTGAATGGCAAAAGAAAGAAAGCTCACGGTCCGGCCCAGGATTTGGTGGGGCCTGGCTGTCCTCCTGATCATCGTATTTTTCGCGGTGCGGACTCTGACCCGGGACCGGCTCCAGATACGAGTGGCCCAGGCGGCGCATATGCCGCTGATAAGTACCATCAGCACCAACGGCCGTGTTGAGCCGGATGTAAAGTACGAACTTCACGCCCCAATTGCGAGCATCGTCAAGGAAGTGTATGTGCAGCCAGGCGATGTGGTCCCGGCGGGCAAGCTACTGATGGTGCTGGATGATTTGCAGGCGCGTGCCCACGAAGCCTCGGCCGAGAGCGGCGTGAAGGCCGCGCAGGCAGGGCTGGAGGCGGCACTCCACAACGGGACTCAGCAAGAGCGCCAGATGGCGGCAGCCGACGTGACGCGAGCACGGCTGGAGCGCGACGATGCGCGCCGCAGCCTGGAAACGCTCACCAAACTCAATTTGACCGGGGCGGCGTCGTCCAGTGAGGTGGCTGCGGCGCGGCAGCGGCTGGAGGCGGCGGAAGCCAATCTTCATGCCGTGGAGCAGAGTACCGTCAGTCGCTATTCGCCGGCAGAGGTTGAGCGGGCGCGGGCCTCGCTGGCCGGTGCGGAAGCCAGCCTGGCGGAGGCGCGGCAGGTGTTGGCGCACACCCGCATCCTTGCTCCCGCTGCGGGAACGGTTTATCACATCGAAGCAGGACGCACGGAGTTTGTCGAAGAGGGCAAGCTGCTGCTCCAACTGGCCGATCTGCACCACGAACGGGTTAGGGCCTACTTCGACGAGCCGGAGATCGGACGCCTTGAGGTTGGCCAGAAGATTCAGATCAAGTGGGACGCCAAGCAAGGCCACATCTGGAACGGCCATATTGAGCTTACGCCGATTACGGTAATCAATCTGGGCACGCGCAGCGTGGGCGAGGTGCTGGTGAAGATTGATGACCTGGACAGCGAACTGCTGCCCGACACTAACGTGACTGTAACGGCGACCATCTCCAGCGAACCCAACACACTGAGTATCCCGCGAGAGGCGTTGCACTCGGAAAACGGCAAAACCTACGTCTTCAAGGTGGTGAAGGGGATGCTGCAGAGAACCTATGTGACCACCGGGACCATCAATCTAACCCAGGTAGCTATCCTCTCCGGACTTGATGAGGGGGATATGGTGGCAACCGGTTCAGAGAATGGACAGCCCTTGCAGGAGGGCATTCCGGTCAAGGTTGTGCGGTGAGGGTATTATCCGGACTCCTATTGGCGGGGTTGATCTCAGCGGCAGCCGCGGCGCTTCCGGCGCCTGTGCACGAACAGATGGATCAGCTTAACCAAGCCAACGTGGCCTTGCAGGCCGGGGAGGCGGATAGAGCGATGGCGCTGCTGGACAAACCGGACAATCTGGACAAGCCGGGCGACAGGGCCGAAGCATACAACCTCAGGTGTCGCGTGGAATACACTCTGGAGCAATGGAATCGCGCCGCGAACGATTGCGAGCAGGCAGTAAAACTGGACGGACAGAACTCGGACGATCATCTTTGGCTGGGACGCGCCCTGGGCGAAAAGGCCAGCCGGGCTTCGTTTATGACTGCCTATTCGCTGGCCAAGCGGACGCGTGCTGAGTTTGAAGAGGCCGCCCGGTTGAATCCCCGCAATGTAGAGGCGTTGGCTGCGCTGGGCGAGTTCTACTATTCAGCGCCGGAGATGATCGGCGGCGGCATCGACAAGGCAGAGACAGTGGCAGCGCGACTGGATAAAATCGACTCGGTGCGCGCCCATGAACTCAGAGGCAATATCGCCGAACATCGCAAGGACTACGGCACTGCCGAGCGGGAGTTGAAGCAGGCGATTACCGGTTCACTACATCCGGCATTTCAGTGGATGGCGCTGGCCAATTTTTATCGTCACCGTGAGCGCTTTACGGAGATGGAGTCCGCGGTACGCAGCGGTGAAAATGCCGCCAAGCGGGATAAACACGCAGGTATAGCGCTCTTTAACGGGGCTTCCATTTTGCGCGCTACTAACCGCGATCTGACGCGCGCCGTCAAAATGCTCGAAGAATATGTTGGCGGCAACTCAAAAACCGAGGAAGGGCCTGCGTTTGTGGCACACATCTGGCTGGCCCAATTAAAGCTGCAACTGGGCGACACGGAAGCAGCCAGGCGGGAACAAGCAGCCGCGCTGTCCCTGGCACATGAGTACAAGACAGCACAGGATTTGAAGCTTTGAAGGGTTATCAATAAGTGACGAACGAATACAATCCGATGAAGCGCTGGACATGGATGCTCGCCGGCATGGCGATGATAACCGTGCCATCCCTGGTTTCCGCACAGGTATCGCTGGTCACGGTCGTTGACCTGGCGCAGCGCAATTCGAGCGCAGTAAGGCTGGCTGAAGCCGATGTGCGCAAGGCGCAGGCGTCGCTGGCTGAGACCAAGGCTGTTTACATTCCCAGCCTTACCTTCGGCTCGGGGCTTCCCGCGGTACCTTCCGTCGGTTTTACCGGGGGCGTTCCATCGATATTGAACGCCACCGCGCAGTCGCTGGTATTCAGCCTTCCTCAAAAACAATACATCGCGGCGGCGAACGCCGGTTTACAGGCCGCTGTTCTTCGCCTGAAAGACACCCGCGAGCAGGTAGCGCTGGACGCATCCGTGGCTTACATTGAACTGGATACCGTCGAGCATGAACTGGATGCGGCGCGCCAGCAAGAGGCATACGCCGAGAGGCTGGTAACCATCGAACAGCAACGCGCCGAGGCGGGCATTGACCCGTTGAGCGAGCTGTTGCATGCGCAACTGACGGCGGCCCAGTTGAAGCTTCGACGTATGCACATGGAGAACCGCTCCAGCATATTGGCCAATCAACTGGCGGCTCTCACAGGCCTGCCGCCCGGCTCCATCACGCCGGATCACACCAGCATTCCGGAGATTCCGGCAGTGAGGGCGGGTGAGGCGGCGCATCCCACAAATGGCACTGAGTCAGCACGCATGTTTGCGCTCTCAAAACAGCGGACGGCGCGGGGAGACGCGGTGCACACGTATCTTCCCCAGATCAATTTTGACGCGGAGTACCTCCGCAGCACCACGATTCTGAACAACGCAAGCGAGTATTACTTCAACAACATCACCAAGACGCGCGGAATTCCAATCAATAACTTCAGTTCGGGATTCTCAATTCAGGTGCCGCTGTTTGACCCCGTCCATCACGCCAAATCGAGAGAGTCAGCTGCCGACGCGCTGCGGGCTACCGTGGAAGCCGAACAGGCCGAACGGCAAAATGACGTGCAGATCGCGGTGTTGACAGGCAGCCTGCGCGAGCTGGACACGCTGGCGGAGATTGCCAGCCTGAAGCAGCAGATTGCCGGTGAGCAGTTGCAGGCCGTGCTGGCGCAACTGGAGTTGGGCAACGGCGCCGGCGCCGGCCCTGGCGCGCCTCCGCAATTGGGTCCCAAGGCGGAACAGCTGGCCCGCATCGACGAGCGCCAGAAATTTCAGGACGCGATGGATGCGGGATTCGACCTGAGCAAGGCGCGGTTGAGCCTGCTGCGCGCACTTGGGCACATGGAAGACTGGCTGCGCGAACTGCACGCAAAGTAACCAAATATGGAAGAGTCCATCAAGTCTCTGGGCAGCATCGACAAACAAATGTAAAAGCGACCCTCGAATGCTATTTTATTCAAAACATTCCTGATAACTGTGAAAACCGGCCAAGAATCATCCGGAATGTTAGAATGAAAGAGATGACAAAGCCCCTGAAGACACTCCTTTTGAACCCTCCCTCGTTTGAGAATTTTGATGGCGGCGCCAGCTCGCGCTGGCCTGCCACACGTGAGATTGAGTCCTACTGGTACCCGGTCTGGCTGACTTATCCGGCTGGATTGCTGGAAGGATCACGTCTGCTCGATGCGCCTCCGCATCACATCTCCGCGGACGAAACCATCAAGATCTGCAAGGATTATGAATTCCTGGTGCTGTTTACTTCGACAATGGGATGGGACGGGGATCAGCGTTTGGCAGAGGCCATCAAGGCAGCCAATCCATCGATCCGCATCGCCTTCGTCGGCCCGCCGGTTACCACTTCGTCGGACAAGGCTCTGAACGAGTGCTCGGCGCTGGACTTTATCTGCCGCCGCGAATTTGACTACTCAGTGGTCGAGTTTGCCCAGGGCAAGCCGCTCAACGAGATTCTTGGCATCAGCTACAAGAAAAACGGCAAAATCATTCACAACCCTGACCGCCCTCAGGTGGAAGATCTGGACGCGATGCCCTGGGCCACCAAGATTTACAAACGCGACCTGGACGTAATGCGCTACAACGTGCCCTTCCTGCTGCATCCCCACATCGCGCTCTACTCCACACGCGGCTGCCCAGCGCAGTGCACCTTTTGCCTGTGGCCGCAAACCCTGAGCGGACACGCATGGCGCAAGCGCTCCACCGACGATGTGGCTGCCGAGCTGGCCTGGGCCAAGGAGAACTTCCCAGATGTGAAGGAGTACTTCTTCGACGACGACACCTTTAACATTCAGGGCCCCCGGACCGTTGAACTCTGCGAAAAACTGAAGCCGCTGAATCTGACCTGGAGCTGTACCTCGCGCGTCACCACCGACCGCAAAACCCTGCAAGCCATGAAAGAGGCCGGATGCCGGCTGCTCATCGTGGGTTTTGAGTCTGGCGACCCGCAGATTCTCAAGAACGTCAAAAAAGGCGCCACCGTTGAGCGTGCGCGCGAGTTTGCCAAGGATTGCCACGACCTGGGCCTGATTATTCACGCCGACTTCATCCTCGGCCTGCCGGGCGAGACCAAGGAGTCGATCCGCAACACCATCAACTTTGCCAAGAAGCTGGATTGCGAAACTATCCAGGTCAGCATCGCTCATGCATATCCGGGAACGGAGTTTTACGACTACGCCAAGGCCAACGGCTTCATCGTGAACTCAGCGGCGATGATGGATGAAGGCGGCCATCAGATGGCGCACATCGAGTACCCCGGCCTGCCAACGGATTACGTGCTGGAGATGGTGCATCGCTTCTACGACGAGTACTACTTCCGTCCCAAGGCCGCATTCCGCGTGGTTTGGAAAGCGTTTGTGAATCGCGATCTGCCCCGGCTGTATGTCGAGGCCAAAGCCTTCCTGAAACTGCGCTCGCAGCGCAATAAGATGGTGAAGGCGGCGCGCAGCAATCAAGCGGAAGCCAGCGCCTAGGTCTTGCCACACATTTCACAAATGCATCATCAGGACAGGAACACCGATGGCTCACGCTAGACTTACGCCGCGACAATACCTGATCCTGGGGCTTGTTTCTCTCTGTGCTCCACTGGGCGATACCTGCCTGTCGCGCGGCATGACCGGGTTGCCGGAGATTACCATTGCTCATCCCGCGACTCTTTTCGCCGCGGTCTACACTCCCTGGATCGCGCTGGGCATCGCGCTGCTCATCGGCTTCTTCGCCAGCTATCTCACCGCGCTTTCCTGGGCAGACCTCACCTTCGTGCTACCTGCTACAGCCTTCGGGTATGTGTTCGTTGCCCTGTTCGCGCGCTTTTTTCTACATGAGTCGATTTCGCTGGAACGCTGGGCGGGAATTGTGCTGATTACCGTGGGCGTGGGCTTTGTGGCAAATGGGCCGTCGTTGACCGTAAGTCCCAAGGTTCAACCGGAAACCAATGCCGGTGCAGCGGATGTGGAAAAGGAGCAGGCGAGATGACGATTCCCTCCCCTGCTCCGCAGCCAGGCTTCTGGGCAGCAACCGCCATGATCGCGGCCATCGTCCTCGCCTCGACCGCCGGCGAAGTCCTGACCGCCGCGGCCATGAAGTCCATCGGCGACCTGGACGAAATTCGCGCCCGCACGGGCCTCAAGGGAGCCATCCGTGCCGTCCTTACCTGCCCGTTGTTTTTTGCTGGAGTGAGTTTTCTGGCGCTGGCCTTCTTTTCCCTGCTCTTCGCTTTGAACCACATGAACCTGAGTCTGGTGGCTCCTGCATCAGCCTCGCTCACGCTGGTCACCAACGCTATCGCTGGGAAGATCTTTCTCAAGGAGAATGTTGACCGGCGGCGCTGGGCTGCGGCTTTGCTGGTGTGTATTGGGGTTTATCTGCTGGCGCACTGAAACACATGGGACAGGGTCAGAAGAACATACAATCAAAAGTACTTTCGATCTACTCTGTTACCTGCTTACTTTGTCTCTGAGCCTCGCGTGCTAACCCGGTTATGAGCGCCATTACAATAAAGAACAGAAGAGGATAAGAAAAGAGAAAATTCAGGTTAGTAAGAGTCCGGCTGGGGTCATTTATTAGATGGAAGATTTGTCCAAGAAAGACTTCGACGGGCACCCATCCCAGGGTGGCGGCCAGCGACCAAGGCCATAACGTTGCAAGCAATCTTCTGGGACCATCCGGTAGATTCGTTCGCCACCAGGTGAGCGGCTTGTTAATCCTGCCCGCGCCAATGCAGGCAGTAATCAAGAGAGTGATAGGTCCGAATCCTCCGCCGACCAGCAGAAGAAGGATGGAGAGCAGTGACAGAACCACGGCGCCATGCTTCTTTTGAACAAACGTAACGGACCATAGGATGATCGATAGGCCGACAAGAATCGCCAAGATGCCGGTCACAAGAAAATTGGGAACGAGTGTCATGGCCGGTTCGTGGCCGAAGGGGAATGGTAGCCCAGGTCCGCTCACAGCCATTATCTTTAAGGTTGTTGGCGCAACATTTCCCTGGAGCGTCTCGAAGTAGCCATGCTCCATGCTGAGCAGTCCGGCATAAGCTCCGAATACCGCAACGGTTACTCTGACCGCGTCAATACTGTGCCAGGTTATTGTGCTATGTTGCGGATTTGTCTGCTTCATTCCTCGGTTCCTGTCGTTCGGCTTATCGGATAACAGATCGTCCTGCTCTGAGCTAAGCAGCATCAGCGAAATAATCGCATCAATTCCCGCGGTTTCAAGTCGGGATCGAGAATGGTTCGCGGTTCGCGTATGGCCATGCAGACAGCTTCGGCCGCCAGGTGCCCTGACCGCGCGGCACTCTCCATCGTCGAGGGCCAACCAGTCTGCACCCAATCCCCAGCCAAAAACAGATTCGGCCAGGGCGAATGTGCTGCGGGTCGCGCCGAGTCAATCCCCGGAGGTACACCGAAGGTGGCGTGCATCTCCTTCACCAGCGCGACCTTCTCCAGCTTGGCTTCTTTTACTCGCGGGAAAAACTCGGCAAGCTCGCGCAATGCCAGCGCAATCGCTTCTTTACGTTCGAGGGCCGCGAAGGCCCGCGTGGCGCTGACAACCAATTCAATGTAATTTCCGCCGCGCCCGGTCTGCAGTTTCGACTGGTTGTACATCCAGTGAATTTCGCGGTCCAGGAGAACTGCATGCTCAAGACCAGTTATCTCGCGGTCAAACCATAGATGCACGCTGCAAATCGGCCAATGCTGGTGACGCTCAATTTGGCGAGCCAGCTTCTCCGCTCCTTCTTCGGCGGGCAGGCGCGGCAATAACTTCTGCGTCGCCTCAAAGGGCAAAGCCAGAATCACGTAGTCAGAAACCAGCTCGCCCGTGCGCGTACAAATCAGCCACTGTGCTAATTCTTCATTCCAGGCCGCGCCTTCCACGTGCGTATTCAGCAGCACGCTGCCCCCGCGCTCCGCGAGAAACTGCGGAACTCCCGCGTACAGTTCGCTCAGCGGTACCGTGCTCATCCCCATGCTGCCCGCCTGAGCCGAGTTCAGAAATAGCTCGCGAATCACCTTGGCTGCATAGGGCACAGAGATCACCTCAATCTCCGCATTCAGAGCGCTGGCAATCACCAGCTTCCAGAATCGATTCAGCGCGCCCTCGGTTTGTTTGTGCCGCCGGAGCCACGCGCCCAGAGATTCCCGGTTGTCGATGAGCGTGGCAGGCTTCATCATCGCTCGCATCGCGCGAGCGAGCGCCAGCTTGTCGGCAAAGGTAAATGCCTTGGCGTTGAGGAAGCTGGGCGCGCTGTGTAATGGCGCCGGCAGCCGCAGCGGCCCCAACTCAAACGGTCCCAGCCGAGAACGTCGCCCGCCCGGCTCGATCATGGTTATTGTGCGGGTCCAGTGAATGCGATTTGCGACGCCGATGCGGTGATAGAAACCCAGCAGATTGGTGCAGCATCCGAAGAGCACGTGCTGGCAGTTGTCGATGACCTCTCCAACTCCCGGATGCAGATAGGACGAAGCGCGTCCACCCAGATAACCGCGCTGCTCAACCAGTTGCACGCGAAAGCCCGCCTCGGCCAGCGCGCAGGCCGCGCTCATGCCGGCCACACCAGCGCCGATGACTGTGACATTCTTCTGCGAATTTTGTGACGAACGAATCAAAGATAAGCCCCAATCAAATAGATAGCCGCGCCCACGCCATGCGCGCTAGGCCTATGCCTAGAATACCGAGCTTCTGCAGCGACGGCACGCTGGCGCGTCGCGAAAACACATCGTAGTCGTCGCGCTCGATGCGCTTGAGCAGGCTGTGATAGATCGTGACCAACACCCACAACGCTGGGCGGTTCTCGATGTCAATCAGGGGCAATAACTCCTGGGCCGACCAATAAAAGACTCGCGCGCGCCGGGCGATGGCGGCGAGCAAGGCGCGTTCATTGGCCGTGGGCGGCGCGCCGGGCGCACGATGCAGAAGCGAGTCCAGCGAAACATTGTGGGCCGTTAAATCCTCGAGCGGCAGATAGACGCGATTGCGCTGTGCATCCTCGACTACGTCGCGCAAAATGTTGGTAAGTTGGAAGGCGATGCCGGTCTCTTCGGCAAGCTTCTCGGCGCGGGAATCGGTGTAACCGAAGATGCGAATGCAGACCAGGCCCACAACCGAAGCCACCAGATAACAGTAGCGATAAAGGTCGGCAAATGTGGCGTAAGTGACTGGCGCGTCCGTTGCGGTCCAGTCCAGGTCCATGGTCACGCCGGCGACTAACTCATCGAGCAAAGAACGCGGAATCTTGAAGCGCGCGGTCGCGTCAAGGACTGCGAAAAAAAGGGGATCGCAACTGTCGCCGCCCGCGCAGAAAGCGTGCCACTGATCCAGCCAGGCATTCAAACGGCGCTGACGCTCCTCGCGTGGTAGAGTTTCGTCGTCGGCCAGGTCGTCGGCCTTGCGCATAAAAGCGTAAATAGCGCAGATGGCGTTGCGGCGCGGCTTAGGCAGGGCGATAAATGCGTAGTAGAAGTTCTTCGCCTCACGGCGGGCGATGGCGCGGCATGTCGCATAGGCCCTGTCCATAGCGGGGCAGCTGGGCGCATCTTCGTCGGATAGGTGGGACTGCATCAAGCTGTTTTCCTTCAACTCCGGCTGCCGAGGCGCATAAAGGGCAACAGCTTGCCGCCGACGGCGTGCAGCAGCAGAGCCAGTTTCCTGCTCTTGGAGATTGCAGGCCGGGAGCTGAGCACATCGTAACCCTGCCGCTCGATGGCACGCAGAATCTCCATCCCGCCGCGGCTGAACAGGTCCAGGTCGAGCGCCAGATCGCGGTGTACCCTGCCGATCAGCGGCAGTCCCTGCTCGAAGAGTTCCCGCGCATGATCGACCTCACAGCGCATCAGACCGCGAAACTCGGGGGTGGCTACGCTTTCGGCAATCTGCTCCTCGCTTACGCGAAAGACCTCCATATCATTCTGCGGAATATAAATGCGGCCCTTGATGTAATCCTCGCGCACATCCTGCCAGAAGTTGGCCAGTTGCAGCGCGGTACAGGTGAAGTCAGAGAGGCGGAAGTTTTCTTCACTCGATTCGCCACTGACATAGAGCACCAGTCGGCCTACGGGATTGGCCGAGTAGCGACAGTAAGCCAGCACGTCTTCGATGGTCTCGTAGCGAGTGACAACCTGGTCCTGGCGAAATGCGATCAGCAGATCGGCAAAGGGTTCCTTGGGGATGAAACACTCGCGTATGGTCTCGGACAACGCGACAAAGACTGGGTGACGCGCGCGGCCCTCGTAGCAGGCATCCAGTTCGCGCCCCCACAAATCTAGCAGGGCAAGAGCCTGCTCGGGGTCGCCTACCTCGTCGCCCAGATCGTCGGAGACTCGGCAGTAGGCGTAGATGGAGTAAAAATGGGGGCGCAGATCCCGGGGCAGAAACCACGAGGCAACATGAAAGTTTTCGTAGTGCGATTCGGCCAGCCGTTTGCACCATGCGCACGCTTCGTCGAGCGTGGGCGCAACCGGGGGAATGCGATAGGAGGCTGGCAGCGCAGCCCAGCCGCGGGCGATCAATACCTCCTGAAGCAACGCTTCCCTGTCCGGCAAATCGTTTTTCATTCCCGCAGCTTCCGTCGTCATGGCTTGGTCTCAGGGCAAAATAGCGGTCTTGATCTCGCTTCCGCGCTTCATCATCTTCTCAAAGACGCGGTTGAGCTCGTAGAGGTGAGCGTGGCCGGTGATGAAAGCCTCTGACTGAAAGCGGCCGCTGGCAATCAGATTGAGCGCCTCACGGCAGATGGCCGGTGTGTGGTGGAAGGTGGCGCGCAGGGTGATGTCGGAATAATGAATGCGATTGGTGTCAAGCGAAACGTGCGTACCCAGGGCGCAACCGCCAAAGAAATTCACCGTCCCGCCCTTGCGTACCATTTCGACAGCTTCTTCCCAGGCCTCAGGCACACCGACGGCCTCGATGGCGATGTCTACGCCGCGATTCTTCTCGGTGAGCGCGCGGGTTTCGCTGATGGCCTTGCGGATGCTAGTGGTCTGCACCACGTGGTCTGCGCCCAACTGGCGCGCTGCTTCCACTTGACCGTCGTGCTTGACGATGGCGATGACTTTGCAACCGGCCAATGCAGCCACATGAAGAATCATCAGTCCCAACGGGCCGCCGCCAATAACGGCCACGGTGTCGCCGGGGTGCGGGTGTGAATCTTCATAACCGTGCACCGCGCAAGCCAGCGGCTCAGTCAGCGCGGCGTGCTCCAGCGGCACATGATCCGGCACATGCAGCGTATTCCCGGCTACGATGCGGGCCGGAATGCGTATAAACTCGGCATAGGCGCCGTTGTTGAAGAGCAGATCGTCGCAGAGATTCTCCTGACCACGAGCGCAGAAATAACACTGGCCGCAGGGGGCGGAGTTGAGCGCGACTACGCGGTCACCGGATGCAAAACCTGTGACTCCCTCGCCGGCCTCGACCACCGTTCCCGCCAGTTCATGACCAAACAGGGCCGGAGGCACAATCATGCGGGCATGGTAGCCTCGGCGAAAGACCTTCAGGTCTGTGCCGCATGTGAGCGCCGCACCCACGCTGACGATCAGTTCACCAGGCCCGGCCTGGGGAACCGGCACATGCTCAATGCGAATATCCTGGCGCCCGTGGAGGACCGCGGCTTGCATGGTGCTGCGGCGGTGAAGAAGCACGTTCTCGACGGTCACGCGGCCTTGGTGGACAGCGGATTCGACCTTCTTGCGGCCCTCGACGACCACTGTCTCGACCGTATTCAGACCTACTTCAACGACCGTCTCGACTGTATTCAGGCCCCCCTCGATGACGTTCTCAACTCTCTTGCGGCTTTCTTCGACAACAGTCTCGACGGTCTTACGGCTTCGGAGGATCACGGCCTTTACTTTATTCGCCACTAGACTCCTCCTATTTAGCTCCACCGCCCGGCACAGGTTCAATCATAATCTTCATCGAGTCTGCCTGGGGATGAGAAGCGACCTCAATGGCCTTTACCGCCTCTTCCAACGGAAAGCGGTGCGAGATAAGTTGCGTCAGATCAAAGCCCTTGCGATAACCGTCCAGTACCAACTCTTCAACTTCATGCTGAATCGACGTAGAAGCAGAGTATGAACCGAGCAGGGTCTTCTCGTCCATACAAACCGCTCCAGGGTCAAAAATGGCTTCCTCATGCTGCGTCTGGGCAAAGAGCATCACCTTGCCGCCGGGCCGCACCGCATCCATGGCTGTCTGTATCAGCGCCTTGCCGCCCACGGCCAGAAGAACGGCATCCGCGCCGCGGCCCTCAGTTGCTGCCATACTGCGCTCGATGACCTTTTCCGCGTCGATGGGTTCGTGCAAACCGAACTTCGCGGCGATAGCGTGGCGCTCTGGGTATAAATCGGAGGTGAGCACGCGAGCCCCGGTACGGGACGAAAGAGCGGCCAGCATCACGCCAATGGGACCCTGTCCAATCACCAGTGCAGTTTCGTCGGCCGCCAAGTTAAGCAGCTTTACAGCCTTCAGGACGGTGTTTACCGGCTCGATAAAGGCCGCTTGCTCAAAGGGCACGCCCTCGGGTATCCGCACCACACCGCCCATCGCGACGATCCAGTCCATCACACGGATGTACTCCGCAAAGCCGCCGCCGGAGGGCTTCATGCCGGCCGTTGCACCCACCTTCTTGTAGACTGCGCACTGCGCCGGCGTCTGCTTGCGACAGTAGTAGCACTCCCCGCACGGAATGTGATGGAAGACCATCACCCGCTCGCCAATTTCAAACTTCGTCACGCCCTCGCCCACCGCAACGATGGTTCCTGCCATCTCATGACCGAAAATGCGCGGCGGACGGTGCGAGCCGGTGTGAATCTTTTTCAGGTCTGTGCCGCAGATGCCGCAAGTGGCGATTTTGACCAGCAACTCGCCGGGACCGATCTGCGGAACTGGCACAGACTCTATGCGCAGATCGTTGACGCCCCGATAAACCACGGCCCGCATGGTGGTCGGAAGACTCGACTTGATCAGGAGTTCAGCGTTGGTGGTTTGGGTTGCCATTGCGCGTGCTTGCGGGCCCTTGTTCATCCAGGTACATCCAGAAAATCGAGCAATGACTGCGCGATGTTGCGGGCAGCCTTCCTGCTATTTTCTCCCATACGGATGAGTGCGTGCCAGTACCAGGGGTGGAGCAGGGCATAAACTATAAACCGGGCAAGTTTGAACTGACCGCTAGGCAAGATAAATCTATTGAACTCAGGCAGTTGGTCGTTGTAGCCATCACTGATTCCCTTGATGCAATAAAAAGGGATGCCACGCATCTGAGCGAGGCGAGCCAGGCCGGCAGCCTCCATGTCAACCAGTGCTGCCGAGTAGGTGGAGGCAAGGCGTTTCTTTTCCATCGTATCGGCGACACAAGAGTTGGTCACCAGCCAGCAATCATTGGGAGGACCGGCGGCAACAAACCGCTCCCCGGTGCGAGCGTCAATGACGATGGAGACATTGTAGGCCACACCTGAGGCAAGCTCCTCGCGTAAGGCTCCCGCCCAACCGGTAGAAATGACGGTTGTGACGGGGCCGAGTTTTTCAACCTCGGCAAAGGCCTTGGCCGCCTGGTCCACGCCGGCTCCGGCGCAGGCGGCAATCCACTCGCCTTCGTCGAAGTGCCGGCGCCATAGATCAACGCCATTTGAGCGTTCATGAAGCCAGTTGCGAGTCAGCGGCTTCAATTCGGCGGGCATAGCAGCGATAATGGCGATGCGCGTCATGAGTGTGGTTCATCGGAACTGTCTAGTTGGGTCGCCGTCGAAGACTTTTGCGGCGATAGAAACACAAGCGGAAGTGGAGCTATCGCTACAACAGCTACTGATACTTTCGCAACAAGAGACCAATGTTCAAATAAGGCACAGACAAGCATTACCACAGGAAGAAGAAGCAGGAGTATCCATAACCTATTAAATCGGAGATAAGTCAATAGTCTCATTGTAGCCAATGGCCACATCACAACATAAATCATAGTAATGATCAGCCAGAAAACAATCTGATCAGTATTATGAGATGTCCAGTACTCTCCAAGCTTCACAAAGCACAGCGGGAACCAAATTGCCATAAGAACGTATAAAAAGCCGTTGATGGGGCAATTTGGCTTAAATAAACTAATATCCCAATTCATGATCTCCTCCTTTCACATAGTCACTGCGCGTACCCATGCGCCCGGAACCACCCAATCGCCGCCTTCATCGCCGGATTCACAGGCAAAATGCGAAAGCCCAGCTCCTGCTGCGCGCGGGCGCTCGACGCATACATCTTCTTGCGGCCCATGCGCACCTCTTCCAGAGTCGCCCTCGGCTCACGTCCGCGGATGCGCCCAGTGATCCACTCCTCAAAAAACGCATAGGTGGCGGCGACGGCAAAGGGGATCTTTATCGTGGGCGACTTGAGGCCGGTAATCGCCGCCATCTTGTCGAGAATCTGCTTGAGCGTCAGATTCTCTCCGCCCAGGATGTAGCGATGGCCGAATTGGCCCTTGGTCAGGGCAAGGACATGTGCGCGGGCTACCTCGGTCACATCGACCAGATTCAATCCTGTATCCACGTAGGCGGGAAATTTACCGTTCAAAAAATCAACAAAAATGCGTCCGGTGGGTGTGGGCTTAGCGTCGTTCGGTCCAATCGGCGTAGTCGGGTTGAGGATGATGACCCGCTGGCCGCCTTTCGCAGCCTTGATCGCCTCCTGCTCGGCTAGGAACTTGGAACGCTTGTAGTGGCCGACCATGTCGGCGAGCGAGACAGGCGTGTCCTCGTTGATGACCACGCCGTCAGTGCGGAAGTGCATGGTGGCCACGCTGGAGGTGTAGACGATGCGCTTGACTTTTGCTTCGCGGGCCAGCCGCAGCAGCTCGCGCGTCCCGTCCACATTAGCCTTGTACATCGACGCCGGATCGGGAATCCACAGCCGATAGTCGGCGGCGACATGAACCACCGAGTCGCAGCCGGCAAGCGCGGGCCTGAGCGACTCGGGCTCACTCAGATCGCCCACATGCGTCTCGCCCGTGGTCCCTTCGAGGTTGGCCAAGTTGCTGGTCTTGCGGACCAGCAGGCGCAGCTTCGCACCGTCAGCAGCCAATGCTCGCGCCACATGGTGGCCTATAAATCCCGTCGCGCCTGTGAGAAAGATTTTCATGCCCTGCTTCCTTGACTGATTCTACCTTTCAGCATCGACTGCGCGGGCCCCACACGAAGGAGATGCAAAGTCTGCGGAACAATGCGCCTGGTTCAGGAGAAGACGGCCCGGATCTGCACCACTCGAGGTGCAATTCCCGCGCCTTGGTTTCGCTCTTTGATCGCCCGACAGGCTTGGCTATGTTGTTGATCCAAGGAAAGTTATCTGATTTAAACTATGATTCTGTGGGGCGATTTGGGGAAAACTTTTGTTGCATTTTTCTCTTTTTGCGGAGCTAAATCATGGTTTATGAGCGGGTTGCGGAAGCGTCGGAGGCAAAAAGATGTGTTTTCTACGTCAGCGGCCGGTTTTAAGTTGTCAAGGATCGGGAGCATTTTGTGATGGCTTTGATGATACGCCGTAAGGGGAAATAATCTGCAAGGACTAGCCGTCCAGGCGTAGATGCCTTCGGCCACCTGCTCCTGTCCCCAGTCCTCAACTGCGAGGGACCAGGGGCACCCATTACAGATTCTCGTGACTGGAGGTAATTTTTCAGGATCGATGACCGGGGCACCTGCCAGCCGCCGATTCTTCAAGACAGAACCCGAATAGCTACTACTCCAGCGCCTCCGGCGCAAGCGCAATATTCGTCTCACCCGCGGCCTTCTTCTCGTTGTATGCCTTCACCCAGTCTTCCCAGTGCTTTCCGGCGGCGCGGTCCTTGCCGCTGAACTCGATGCGGGCAATCTCGGCGTAGCCTACCTTGCGCTTTTCCGGCGCCGAGGGCGTGTAGTACTGCACCCAGGATTCGGCCAGCGTTGCGCCGCTATGGCAATTGAAGATAAAGGCCTCAATGCGTTCGCCGCATTTGAGTGTCAGCGTCACGTCGCCACGATAATCGAGCGCTTTATTCATGGCCTGGCGCAGGTCATCGTCCGTGGCCAGCGCGGGAACCCAGCCTTCCAGGTTCTCGTGCTCCGTGCCGGGAGCCAGCTCCATCGCCTCGACCTGCTCCAGCGTGTATTTCTGCACTTCAGCGGTCATACGCAGGTCTCCTCCAGAGTGTGAGCGGGTTCGGCGATCTGCACAAGATTTGTGTGCTGCGCTGCCTGTGGCGAAGCAAAATCATTCAGCAGCTTCAACGCATGCGGGTCGCGATATTTGCTGAAGGTGCCGCGCACCATGGCCAGAAATCCCTTCAGCGAACCGAAGCCGTCGATCACCGCTGTGGTCTCATAGCCGCAACTGACCATGCAGTTGGCGCACTTCGGATTGCCGCTAGCTACTCCGTAGTTTTCCCAGTTCGTTGTTGCCAGCAGCTGCTGGTAACTCTCGGCATAGCCTTCCTGGAGCAGGTAACAGGGTTTCTGCCAGCCGAAGATGTTATAGGCGGGCATTCCCCATGGAGTGCATTCATAATTGCGGTCGCCCATTAGAAATTCAAGAAAGAGTGGCGACATATTGAACTTCCAGGTAGGCTTGCGGTTGGAGAGAATGGCGCGGAAGAGCCGCCGCACGCGGGCGCGTCCCATAAAGCGATTCTGGTCCGGCGCCTTGTCGTAGCTGTAGCCAGGCGATAGCACCACGCCCTCGACGCCCATGCCCATCACCTCATCGAAGAAGGTGCGGACGCTTTGGGGGTCTGCGCCGTCGAAAAATGTGGCGTTGGTGGTTACGCGGAAGCCGCGCCGGACAGCCTCCTTGATTCCTTCGACGGCGATGTCATAGCCGCCCTCGCGGCAAACGGAAAAATCATGATGCTCGCGCTGGCCGTCGAGATGCACCGAGAAGGTAAGGTACTTCGATGGCGTAAACTCCGGAAGCCGCTTCTTGAGTTCGAGCGCATTGGTGCAGAGATAAATGTACTTTTTGCGCGCCACCAGGCCGTTGACGATCTCGACGATCTGGGGATGCAACAGCGGCTCGCCGCCGGGGATGGAGACCATGGGCGCGCCGCATTCCTCCACCGCGGCAAAACACTCTTCCGGTGTGAGCTGCTTTTTTAAGATGTGCGGCGGATACTGCACCTTGCCGCAGCCAGCACAGGCCAGCGAGCAACGGAAGAGCGGCTCCAGCATCAGCACCAAGGGATAGCGCTTGACACCGGTGAATCTCTTCTTCAGCACATAGCTGGCAACCGTACCCATCTGGGAAATCGGAACAGCCATATTGGGATCAACCTCCAGCGCCGTCTCAGTTGGCGCGTTCCATTAGTACTGTTTGTAGCCGCTAGCTGCTTGCGCGTTCCATCGCTCTCTGATAGCTGGTAAGAGCCATCAAGGGGAAGTATTGCCGGTACAGGGTGTAGGCCAGATAGAAGACTCTGGGGAAGCCTGTTCCTGTGATGATACTTTGTCGAGTCGCGCCTTCTCCCATCGACTCGTCCCAACTGCCATCAGTCCGCTGCCGCTTAAGCAGCCAGCGCACCCCCTTGGCAATCGAGTCGGAGCGGTCATCTCCGGCGGCCAGCAGACCTAGCAGCGCCCAGGCAGTCTGTGACGGCGTGCTCGGACCCACTCCGCGCGTAGTTGGATCGTCGTAGCTGCCGCAGGTCTCGCCCCATCCTCCATCTGCGTTCTGCACCATGCGAAGCCACTCGGCTGCCTGCTGCACCTGCGGCTCTAGATGATCGATGCCGATTGCATCCAGCCCACGCAGCACCAGGAAAGTCCCGTAGATGTAGTTCACGCCCCAGCGGCCAAACCAGCTTCCATCCGGTTCCTGCTCGCGGAAGATAAATTTGATGGCCTTCTCTACGCGCTTATCGATGCGCGTGTAGCCATAGCTGGCCAGCATCTCCAACATGCGCCCGGTAATGTCCACCGTGGGCGGATCGAGCATGGCGTTGTGATCCGCGAAGGGAATGTACTGGAAGATCATCTTGGTGTTGTCTTTGTCAAAGCTGCCCCAGCCGCCGTTTCTGCACTGCATGGCAAGCTCCCACGCAATGGCGCGCTCGGCAACCTGGTGCTGGTAGCGCTCGCGGGGATTGTCCACCTTGGTCAGCGCCAGCAACACCTGGGCGGTATCGTCCGTGTCGGGATAAAACTCGTTGTTGAACTCGAAGAACCAGCCTCCGGGTTCGGTGTTGCGAACTTTCACGGCCCAGTCGCCCTTGTGGCGAACCTCCTTGGAGAGCATCCAATCCACGGCCTTCAACATGCGCGGGTCGTTGCGCGCCGCGCCGGCCTCGCCCAGCGCAAAGACCGCCTGCGCCGTATCCCATACTGGCGACATGCAAGGCGTCATGCGGAAGGTCGGCTCCGGCATCGCTTCGCTGGCCGGCTCCTCGATGCCCAGCTTTTCAAATTCATCGCGCGCCCGGATCACCTGCGGGTCGTCCTCGGAGTATCCCAAGCAACGCAGGGCGACAATAGCGTTCAGCATGGCCGGATAGATGGCGCCCAACCCGTCAGACATCTCCAGCCGCTTCAGCAGCCACTTTTCCGCCTGCTTGATGGCGAGTGCTCGCAGTGGACGGATGTGCACGGCTTCTGCCCAATGCATAATTCTGTCCAGAATGATAAAAAAATTACGCCATGAGAAGATGGCCTTGTGGTCCAAGTGCAGCCGCAGCGAAGCGTTAGCGCGTCCTCCAACGTACAACTCGTCGATTCCCTGCTCGGAAGGAATTCTCTTGAACGGCTTTTTGGCGTACATGATGGCCAGCGGAACAAGAATTCCCCGCGACCAGGAAGAAATCTCGTAGATGTTGAAGTAGAACCAGCGGGGAAAAAGGACAATCTCTGGTGGAATGGCGGGCACCGCATCGTAGTCGTACTCGCCCAGCGCGCAGAGATACATCTTGGTGAAGGTGTTGCACGCGACAACGCCGCCGTGCTCCAGAACCCAATGGCGGCATTTAACCAGCCGCGGATCTTGAGAGCCGATGCCCATCAGCTTGGCTGCGGAGTAGCACTTGACCGAGAGCGAGATATTACCCGGGCCGCCTGGATAGATGCTCCAACTGCCGTCCTCGTTCTGGTAGCGCATCATCTCTGTAAACGCCCGCCGGAGCCGGCCCGGATCGCCACTCTCCAGCAGTGTGTGTAGAAAGATGTAGTCGGCCTCGAGCATCGCATCAGCTTCCAACTCCCCGTTCCAATATCCTTCTGGATGCTGCCGCGAAAACAGGAACTCCCGAGCGCTGGCAATGGCCGACTGGACATCTGCCAGATCCGCGTCCAGCCGCCCAAACCGGGGCACCGCAAATTGCGTCTTCCCTTGTTGAATGCTCATGCGATTAAAACGCCTCAAAATCTCTTATCTTTGTACTAACCTCACCGGCACAGCCTGTGCACCGCCAGCGCTGCCGATGGCTTGCACAATCTCCGGCGGCAGGCCAAAACGCACGTTTTCCGGCATCACTTCAACCTCTTCGACGTTATTGAAGCCGTTAAGTTGTAAGTAATTGACTACGTCCTCGACCAGTACCTCGGGAGCTGAAGCACCGGCTGTTACCGCAACCGTGCTGACTCCCTCAAGCCAGGCTGGATTAATGGCCTGAGAGTTGTCGATCAGATAGCCGATGGTCCCCAGGTTGCGCGAAACCTCGACCAGGCGATTAGAGTTGGAGCTGTTGGTTGAACCCACCACCAGCACCAGGCCAGCATTATGCGCTACGTTGCGAACCGCAACCTGCCTGTTTTCAGTAGCGTAGCAGATATCCTGCGAGTGGGGGCCTACGATATTGGGAAACTTTTCTTTGAGGGCGTGGATGATGTCCCGCGCCTCGTCCAGCGAGAGCGTAGTCTGCGTTAGGTAGGCCACCCGGTTATGGTCCGGCACCTCGAGCGCCGCAGCCTCGGCTACATTCGAAACCACCTGGGTTGCCTTAGGCGCCTCTCCCAGCGTGCCTTCGATCTCGTCGTGGTCGCGGTGGCCAATCAGCACCAGTGAATAGCCTTGCTTGGCAAACTTGACTGCCTCGATGTGCACTTTGGTCACCAGCGGACAGGTGGCATCAATCACCTTCAAATGGCGGCGCTTGCTGATCTCCCGCACCGCGGGCGAAACACCATGTGCTGAATAAATTACTCGTTGTCCGTCAGGCACGTCGTCGATTTCGTGAACAAAAATTGCGCCTTTTTCCGCCAACTCATTTACAACATAGCGATTATGCACAATTTCGCGGCGAACATAGATGGGAGCGCCAAAGGTATCCAGCGCGATTTTTACAACGTCTATGGCGCGCACCACGCCAGCGCAGAAGCCTCTTGGCTTCAGCAACAACACCCTCTTTTGACTAGGGGAAGCCTCGGAGCGGTTACCGTTCGAGATGGAATCAGACAGAGTTGTGGTCACACCACCAGTATACCAACGCGCATGTTCGTGCGGAAACATCAGCCTGCAAGCTATTGTTTCCGCACAAGTTCTGGAGTCAGTGCTGCCTGCTCAGGGAATCCTTGTCCACACCTCGGTCCGTCCCAGCAGGGAAATGCCGATAAAGCCGCGTAGGTGGACCTTGTCGTTTCCCTCAGCCCAGATCTTGCCCTTGTACTCCTTTCCATTCTCCGGGTCCACGACAGTTCCGCCCACCCAGTCATCTCCATCAGGATGGAAGTTACGCATAATCACCATGCCCAGGATGAGTTGGTTCTTGTATTCGCCTGAACACTTGTCGCACACGTCTTGCGGAGTGCGTCCGGGGCGCACCTTGGTGACCTTGCCAAACAATTGGCCGTTCACCAGGTAGGTTTCCATCTGGCCTGCGGGTTTGCCATCGCTATAGGTCTGCCAGTGCCCGACGGCGTTCTGAAGTTTAGGCGTGAGTTGCTGCGCACCGGCTCCGGCAGCGGATACCAGCGCGATAAATGCCAGAGCGAAGGCGCAGAGTGCGTTGTGTCGAATTGTTTTCAAGATAACCTCCCCTTTCGAAGGATTATAGACAGAAGATGTGAGATTTGTGCGCCTGTATGCAGGTCGTGTTTAGTGTAAATGCGTCGATGGTGGATTTGCATGCGGGCGATTAAGCGCTCGGCTGCCTTCAGGTATGACTTTCAAACGGACCTGCACATCCCCTACGGCATTCTTGACTTCAGCCTGATCCGTTCTCCGTCCACAACGAAGCGGCCGTATCCGTGATGGTGAATGGTCTTCGGGTTCTTCTGCGCCGGATCGGACCAGGCCTTGAGGACTTGCAGGACGAAGAGATTGAACTTGTTCACAAGATGAGTATCGACCACCTTACATTCGAGATTGGCGAAGCACTCGGCCACCAGTGGAGGCGCTACGCGTTTGGCCGGCACCGGCGTCAAGCCGAATCTCTTGAATTTGTCCACGTTCCGGCCTGAGCAGTTGCCGATGGCCACGACTTTGCGCGCCAGCTCCAGCGCCGGAATTGCGATTACGCACTCTTTCGTGGTCCGCAACGCGGCATGGCTGTAATTGGCGTTGCTGACGACACAGGCAATCAACGGCGGCTCGAACTCGACCATCATGTGCCAGGAGAGCACCATCACGTTGGCGCGGCCTTTGCGGACGGTCGTGAGCAGAACAACCGGACCCGGCTCAAGCAACTGGTAGACCTTTGACAATGGCAGATCCTTCATTGCGGCTGGACCTCTGAATGGAATGTGTGGGCTTCTTCACCCTCGACCTGTAACATTATTACCGGCCAGCAACTTCTATCGCGGCTTCGATTGTCCGCAGAGGCAGCAATAACGACAATGGCGCATCCAGCAACGGCACAGCGCCGTAGCTGGCATACCATTTCGCTACTCTCTCGTTCTTCGCATCGATCAATAGCGCTACGCCTCCAACCTCCGCTGCCGCGAGCAGGCAGCGTCTGCTGGCAGCCAGCAGAAGTTGGCCGCCAAGCCCCTGCCCTTGTGCGTTCCGATCAACGGCCAGTCGCCCCAGCCGGAAGACCGGAACATCATGGCGAGCCAGTCGACGGCGAAGGCTCTCCGGGGTACGCTCGTAAGTCAGCGAGGCTGGGCTCAGAGTGTAGTAGCCGAGAATAGTTTTTCCATCGGTTTCATCAATGGCCAGAAAGGTTTTCGATCCCCCACGTTCGTGGCTTTTGCGAGCATGGCGCCGCAGGAATTCATTCAAGGCATCTTCGCCGCAATCGAAGGCTTCCCGGTCGTACTGCTTGCCGATGGGAACCTCGTGCCATGCTCGACCTCTCATGGCCGGTACTGCTCCGCGAATGCCCTGGCGGCGGAAACAAGTTTGGCGTTCGGCTGGGGCGGATTCTCCAGCAGATCCAGAACCTTCAGGCTATCCCTCTCGGATAATTGCACTTGCTCGTGATCACGGATGACATCCTGGGCGGCGCGCACGGCGCAGCCAACCACAAAGCCGGTCAAATCCGTGTCCTGAAGAGCCACCGCCCGCATGAGCAGCGCTTTTTCTTTCCCGCGGATGCGCAAGGACATCCGGCTGTTCTCCTCGACGGCAACTCTGGGCATGGACGGCCTCCAGTCATGTACACATTGAAAGCGTACAGTGAATTCCCGACATTGTCAATGGGTTGGAAGGGCGGTTTCTTACTACGACTTTTTCAAGCCATATGGCGGGTGACGCCGTGAAGATCAAATCCCAGGTTTCAAAGGCGAGAGCTGGGAGCAGCCGGCTCTTATACGTTGACGATTACCACACTGAGTGTTACACTTTATTTGGTGAACAAGGCTGGCCGCGAGCGAATGCGTGTCTTCAAGAACAAGCCATTTGCTCGTTTTGCCCGTAAGAACGAAATAGCGGATGCCGACCTTTGCAAAGCTATTCAATCCGCGGAAACCGGTTTGATTGCCGCCGATCTTGGTGGAGGCGTAATTAAACAGCGCCTGGCCAGAAGGGGCTCAGGCAAGTCGGGCGGATTTCGCACGCTGATCCTGTTCAAGACTGGCGAACGCGCCATCTTCGTCTACGGTTTTGCAAAGAAAGACGTGGAGAATCTTCGTTCAGATGAATTGGCCGCACTGAGGAAATTGGCTGCCGAGATGCTGGCTTACCGAATCGAAGAGATGGAACGCGCAGTTGCGTCGGGAACATTGATGGAGGTGAAATGCGATGGGGACAACGAAGCAGTATCGTAGCAGCGTGATGGCATCGATTCACGAGACGGCCGAGGGATTGCACTCTGCCGGGGTGATGAACAAGCGAACGATGCGCGAGTTCGATGAGCTTTGCCTGACGCCGGTTCAGCCGCTCGCTCCCAAGGAGATTCGCGCGCTTCGCCTTCGCGAGGGCGCCAGCCAGGCGGTCTTTGCGCGCTATCTCAATGTGACGACAGGCCTGGTGAGCCAGTGGGAGCGTGGCGAAAAGCGCCCGCAGGGAGCCTCGCTCAAGCTGCTCTCGCTGGTTTCTCAAAAGGGACTGGCAACCGTCGCGTGATGGCAGTGGGGCGAGATCGAATCTCTGGACTAATTAGCGAGAGCTGGGGCACACAGTCTTCGATCAGTGGTTTCCGACGCCCCCAGATGTTGAGACAGGCCATGTAACGACCATCGGGTTATTTCTGGGTTCCTTCCAGTCTTTAACCAAAAAGATTATAGTTCCCCCTTTTCTGTAATCTGCATCATCTAAATCCTCGTCGAAAATAGCTGTACCGTGTGCAGCAAACGAGTGTCCTTTATCTTCTCTTTGCAAGAAATAGTCTCCATGGTTAAGCACATCCCTTCCATTCTTGCAGCGCATCACAAGAAAATAGCCTGTAAGAATAGACGTACGATGGAACCAGATATAATATGGCGTTGTTATTGATTTTCTCTCGATCCAAGCAGAATCAAAATCTACAGATACACCGTCATGACTTATTTGCTTTGGATTGATCTGTGCTTCAGTAATAAAGACTTTATTGTTCCTTGATACTTCCATAGAAGAAGACGCCGCGTCATTCCCCCCTTCATAATAAAATCCGTTATAAAAGTTCTTAATCATCGATGCAATTGTTAATACAGAGGCTAATAAAACAACGAAAACTATCCCAACGATGCAATAAACCAACCTGCGCTTCATATTCAATCCTCGGTCAAGCGTTTGCGCGATTGCTGCCGCTTGGCAATACTAATCATACGATTATTGTGATCCTCGTGTTTCAAAATCAGGATTCCCCCACTCCAATCGCTCTTACCGGCTCGCCGCGATCATCTGAGCGGCGTGCTGCAGGCTGGTTTCGGTGACCTTTGCGCCGGAGACCATGCGGGCGATTTCGTGGGTGCGGGCGCGGTCGTCGAGGAGACGGATTTGCATCTTGGTGCGGCCGCCGGACTCGTGTTTTTCAACGACGAAGTGCTGATCGGCGAAGGCGGCGATCTGCGGCAGGTGGGTCACGCACAGGACCTGTTGGCCCTTGCCGAGAGCCTTGAGCTTCTGGCCAACAGCTTCGGCGGCGCGTCCGCCGATGCCGATGTCGATTTCGTCAAAAACCAGTGTGCGGGGAGTGGGGATCTTCTGTTTGGACTTGGCCGAGTTCGGCTTGGCTAGATCTGGCTTTGCTTGGCCCTCTTCGACGCTGACTTTGAGGGCCAGCATTACGCGAGACATCTCGCCTCCGGAGGCGATCTCGTGCAGCGGCTTGAGGGGCTCGCCGGGGTTGGTGGCGATGCGGTATTCGACCAGGTCCCAGCCGGCGGAGGTCCAGTGGGATTCCTCCTCGTTGGCGGAGACGGCGACTTCGAATTTGACCTTCATGGCCAGGGAGTTGATCTGAGCTTCGGCCAGCCTGGCGAGTTTGGCGGCAGCGGTCTTGCGCTCGGCGGTGAGGGCCTTGGCGGCGACGCGATAGGCAGCGGAGGTGGTGTCCAGCTCGGCGCGTAAAGTCTTGAGAATTTCGTCGCGGTCTTCTACCTCGGCGAGCTTGCGGGCTACCTCCTCGCCAAACGCGACCACCTCGGCAATGGTCTTGCCATATTTGCGCTTGAGGCGGTCGATGAGGGCGAGGCGGTCTTCTATCTCGGCGAGGCGCTCGGGCGAAGCGTTGATGGCCGCGGCGTAATCGCGCAGGCTTGTGGCCACGTCGCCGATGGTAGCGCGGGCGGCGGCAAGCTGCTGGGCGGACTCAATGAAGCGATTGTCGTAGCGGGCCAGCTCCTCAACGTTGCGCAGGGCAGCGCGCAGGGCAACCTCGGCAGAGGCTCCGCCCTCGTAAAGCTCCTCGAAGGCGCCCATAGCGGCGGCGTAGAGCTTTTCCGCGTTGGCCAGGACGCGCTTTTCGGTCTCCAGTGCTTCGTCCTCGCCGGGCTGAAGATGGGCGTCTTTAATCTCCTTGTTCTGATAGCTCCACAGATCGACCATGCGCAGGCGGTCCTGCTCGCCCTGAAGGAGGTCATTGAGCCGGGTCTGAGCATCTCGCCAGCGAGCGTAGGCTTCAGCAACCAACTCAGTCACCAGGCCGCCAAAGCGGTCGAGGAGAATGCGCTGCTGAGACTGGTCGAAGGAGCTGAGGCTCTCGCTCTGGGCGTGGACGAGAGCCAACTCAGGAGCGAGCTGGCGGAGGACGGCAACGGTGGCCGGCTGGTTGTTGACGAAGACGCGACCCTTGCCGGTAGCCATGATTTCGCGGCGCATGATGACGTCGTTGCCGGCGGAATCGATGCCGTTTTCTTCCAGTATGGTCTCGGCGTTTTGCGTGGATTCAAAGACGCAGGCCACAACGGCCTTGTCAGCGCCGTGGCGGACGACTTCGGAGGAGGCTTTGCCGCCCATGAGCAGGGCCAGCGCGTCGACCAGGATGGATTTGCCCGCGCCGGTTTCGCCGGTAAGCAGGTTGAGCCCCGGACCGAAGTTGGCGATGGCGTGATCGATGACGGCGTAGTTTTCAGCGCGCAGTTCGACGAGCATGGAGAGAAATCCTCCCGAAAAAGACGGTTTGTGGTTTCCCACCCTTTTCGCAAAGAACGTGAAAAGGATGGGGCACCCAGCGTTGTGACGCATCCGGCTGCGTTAGCCGCAAGGGGAATCCGAGCGCAGCATAGCACGCTGGACGGTACTTCTGGCTTGGGGATGGAGGGGAAAAGCGCGCCAGCGCACCATATCGATAACTTGGAGCGGGGAACGGCGTCTGCTACCGTTAATGGTGAGGTGAACGACGATTTTGATAGCTGCTTTCTTTATTCAAGTGCCGCCTGACAGCGGCGCGGCTCAGGGAACGCCACTATCGCTGGGTTCCAGCGCGCTGGTGGAGATGGTCATGAACAGCGGCTGGGTTGCACAGGCCGTGCTGGCGCTGTTGCTGGTTGCCAGCATCTATTCGTGGGCCGTAATTCTGAGCAAGATTTTCACCTTTCGCAAGGCGACCCAGGAGAGCCAGCGGTTTATTCGCGCCTTTCGCACGGCCAGCCGCCTGCAGGAGATGGCGGCAATCTCCGCTGAGTGCAAGGCGAGCCCGCTGGCGCAGGTCTTCGATGAGGTGTACGAGACCTACAGGCGACAGACGGGCGGCTCGGGACCGCCGCGCAATCTGGTTCCGCTGGAACGCTCGGCGCAGACAGCGGCCAGCGAGGCTGTAACCAGCCTGGAGCGGCGGCTGACCTGGATGGCGACCATCGGAGCCGTGAGCCCGTTTGTGGGGCTGTTCGGCACGGTAATCGGCATTGTGGACGCCTTTCACGGGCTGGGCACGGCGGGCGCAGCGACGCTACGGGCTGTGGCGCCGGGCATCAGCGAGGCGCTGATTACCACGGCGGCGGGCCTGTTTGTGGCCATTCCGGCGGTGATTGCGTACAACCAGTTCACGGCGCGCATCAGGGTGTTTGCCGCGACCATCGACGACTTTTGCCGCGAGCTGTTGAACTCGCTGGATGAGATTCCGGTGCGTCCGGGTCCTGCGCGGACGGCGAACGCTGATGGGGTTCGTGAACCGGCCAGGGAACCTGCCCGGGAGGTGGACCGTGGCTTATACAAGTAGCACAGGCAAGACGCAGACCTCTCTGGCGGAGATCAACATCACGCCGCTGGTGGACGTGGTGCTGGTGCTGTTGGTGATCTTCATGATCACCGCGCCGGTGTTGCAGTCGGGGATTGAAGTGGCCGTGCCCAAGACGCGCACCGTCAGGGAGATAACCGAGCAGCGGCTGGTGGTGACCATCGACCGCGACCAGCAGGTGTTTTTAGGCGATACGCCGGTCAACATTCACGAACTGGGCGGGAGGCTGCACCAGCCGGGAAGCGATCCGGCCCATCAAGTCATTTATCTGCGGGCCGATGAGCGGGTTCCGTTTGGAGCTTTTGCCACGGTGATGGACGCGGTGAAGCAGGCGGGAATCACCAACATTTCGATTGTGACCCAGCCGCTGGATACCAAGCCGGCAGGCGGGAACTAGGTACTGGTTGAGGTTTACGGTTTCCCACCCTAGCCGCAAAAAACAAAAACGCGGCGAGGGTGGGGCACCCATGGTTTTTTGGACAAGCAAATGGACAGCCTTCTTGATGGCGGAGAGCAACTGGAGCGGGAAATAGCCTCCTCGCAGGAGTCGATGATGGCCCCGGCGGCGGGATCGCTGTTGCTGCACGGCGGGCTGGTCGCGGTCTTGTTGCTGTATGGGCTGATTGCCGGCCTGATTCATCACAACCTGTGGGGCAGCGCAGGCAGCGGGGCGATTCAGGTGAACCTGGTCAGCGCCCTTCCCTTGCCTTCCGATCAGCCGCCCAATGAAAATGTGCTGGCCACCGATACGCCCAGCCAGGCGGCGGCTGAGCCGGCTAATAAGACAAGATATGCGGCGGACCAGAACACCCTGGCCATTACCGGCAAAAACAAGCCGAAGCAGAACACGCGCAAGACGCAGCAGAATGAACATGAACCGGATAATCTGGCACGGTATGGAGAGCAGGCGGGATCGTCGATGCCGCGGTCGATACAGCCTGAGGGCTATACCAGCGGTCAGACGACGGTCAGCGACAGCGACTTCGGCTCTCTTTTCAGTTACTACGTGCGTGCCGTCAATACCAAGATGGCTTCGAATTGGTACAAGCAGGAGGTGGACCCCCACACTCCGAGGGGATCCAGGGCCTATATCCAGTTCGCCATTCACCGCGACGGCAGCGTAAGCAACGTGCAGATGAATCAGAACAGCGGGAGCCAGACGCTGGATCGATCCTGCATGCGCGCCGCGCAGCGCGTGGATACATTCGGCGCGCTGCCCTCGCAATATACAAAAAGCACTGTCATGACGTCTTTCTATTGTGAGTACTAGATTGTGCGGAGCGGTGGGCGACGCGGTCGTAAAATGAAGCTTGGACGAGTTCCCAAGGAAGGATTGCACTACTTATGAAGGCATATTCCCGGCATTTCCCTCATTTGCTGATTGTTCTGGCAACTTTGGCAACCCTCCCTATAACGGCCCAGGACTGGATTCACGCCGGAACAAACCTGGGCAACGAACGCATCCGCCTGGCCGTGGCGGATTTTAAGCCGGTCGGCGACGATCCGCAGATGCCTGCCTTGAAGGCTGCCTTTGACGCCACGCTCTTCAATGACCTGGCCAATGCGGGCATCTTCGATCTGGTCTCCAAGAGCATGGCGCCGCCAGCCATGCCCGGCTCACCCAGGGAGATCAATTTGGCGCAGTGGTCGGCGGAGCCCGCCAATGCGGCCATGGTGGCCTTCGGAGCGCTCTCGGTCACCAACGGCCGGCTTGCCGTTTACGGTTGGCTCTTCGATACACACAACACCGTCAATCCCCAGGTGTTGGGCAAGCAATACAACGAAGCGGCCAGCCAGGATATGGCGCGAACCGTGGCGCACAGGTTTGCCGATGAGATCATCCTGCGGCTGGGCGGCGGCATCAACGGCATTGCCGAGACGAAGATTTATTTTGTCAGCTCGCGCAGCGGAATCAAAGAGATTTGGGCGATGGACTACGACGGGCAGAATCAGCATCAGATCACGCATCTGGGCACGATTTCGCTCTCGCCGCGCATCTCGCCGGACAATACGCGCATCGCCTTCGCATCTTTGGGCCGCGATGGATGGGCCATCCGGATGTATTCTCTGGAACTCGGACGGCTGGTGAGCTTTCCTGCGGGCACCAGCAAGGATCTCAACCAGTCTCCGGCCTGGTCAGGCGACGGTGCACGGATTGCCTTCTCCTCATCGCGCTCCGGCGACCCGGAAATCTGGGTGGCGGACGCGAGCGGGGCCAATCTACGCCGGCTGACAAACTTCGCCGGACCGGACGTTGCGCCTACATGGAATCCGCGGACCAACGCGCAGTTGGCGTGGGTCAGCGGGCGCACCGGTTTGCCGCAGATCTATACCATGGACCAGGACGGTTCCAATGTGCAGCGACTGACCGACGGTGGCTATGCAATTTCGCCCTCGTGGTCGCCCAACGGGCAGTTTCTGACCTTCAGTTGGAACCGCAAGTACGGTCCCGGCGCGCCGGGCGGGCAGGACATCTACGTGATGGACATTGCCAGCAAGCGCTGGCTGCAACTGACCCATGATGCCGGCAGTAACGACTTCCCCTCCTGGGCGCCTGATGGGCGGCACATCGTCTTTGAGCGGGCAATCAACGGGCGCAACCAGATCTGGACCATGCTGGCCGACGGCACCGAGCAGCATCAACTGACCCAGACAGGCAACAACTACATGCCCAACTGGAGCTGGAAGTAAGCCACGTGGAGCCGCGCTGACCGGCAGGCGAGACTGCCTGCATGAACCAACCCGGGTTTCTGCACTATCATGTTTACGGGTAATGAATCTGTGGCAAATGAATCCCTGGCCAATTAATCCGTGTAAGGAGTAATCCATTGAACCGACTGAATCGCATTGTTACGCCCTTAATTCTGCTTGCCGGCCTGGTTGCTGTCGCCGGTTGCGGCACCAAGCCAAAACATGCTTCTCGTGAAGAGACAGCTCCGGGGGTTGTGCCCGCGCCTACCGCGCAGCTCACCGCATCTCCGGCGCTGATTTCAGCCAACGACCAGGTTCAGTTGAGCTGGCGCACGACCAATGCCAACACGATCTCCATCGACGACATCGGCGACGTTCCCAGCTCGGGCGTGAAAACTGTGACTCCCACGGCATCGACCACCTATCACCTTGTGGCGAAGGGATACGGCGGCACGGCTGAAGCCACGGCGCGGGTGACCGTGAACGGACCTCCTGCCGTAATGGTGCCCAACAGCACGATGAGCGCGGAAGAGGAGTTCAAGGCCAACGTGCAGGACATCTTCTTCGATTACGACTCCTACGATATCCGCGGCGACGCGCAGGCCACGCTCTCCCGCAACGCCTCTTACCTGGTAAGCCATCCCGAGGTGAAGATTCTCATCGGCGGCTACTGCGACGAGCGAGGCTCCAACGAGTACAACCTGGCGCTGGGACAGAACCGGGCCGATGCGACCAAAAATGCCCTGGTTACGGCCGGCGTAGCGGCCAACCGCATCCGCACGGTCAGCCTCGGCAAAGAGAAGCCCTTCTGCTCCGAGTCGACCGAGGAGTGCTGGCAACAGAACCGCCGCGGCGGATTTACGCCGGAACAGTAAAATAAAGCTGACAGCATACAGCTGACAGCTAACAGTTGACCGTACCAATACACTTCAACTATTAGCTGTTAGCTGATAGCTGATAGCTGTTTTTCATAGGTGAATCATGCACACAAGAACACTTCGCAATCGTTTCCTTGCGGCGGCAATGACCGCCATGGTGCTTGTCTCCCTGTCGACGCCGGCGCGCGCCGCGTCGAAGGAGATCACCGAGCTGCAAACGCAGGTGCAGCAGTTGCTGGACATGGTGCAGCGGCTCCAGTCCACCATGGACTCGCGCTTTGCCGTGCTGCAGCATCTGGCCGAGCAAACCGCGGACAGCGCCAACCAGATGTCCGCAACCGTGAACACTCTGCAGCAGAAGCTTGCCGCCCAGAGCGAAACGACCAACGGCAAGCTGGACACCGCCTCCGGTCAGGTGCAGTCACTCAACGACTCGGTGGACGAGCTGAAGTCGCGCATCGCCAAGCTGGATAAGGCGATCCAGGATATGCAGGCGCAGTTACAGAACATCCAGAATCCTCCCGCGTCCGCGGCAACCGGGCCAGGCGCACCGCAGAAGCCGCCGCTCAAGGAGACCTTCCAGGCCGGCGTTAGCGACTTCAACGCCGCCAAGTACGACGTGGCCAGCGGCGAGTTTCAGGACGTGATTCACTACTACCCGAAGGACGATCTGGCCGGAGATGCGCAGTTTTATCTGGGCGAGATCTCTTACCGGCAGAAAAACTACTCAGACGCGGTGAAAGCCTACAATGCCGTGCTGGAAGGCTTTCCTGGCAGCGCCAAGGCTCCTGCCGCGCAACTACACAAAGGACTGTCGCTGTTGCAGATCAACAAAAAGGATGCGGGCATCACCGAGCTGCGCCTGCTTATCAAGCGCCATCCGCAAACGCCAGAGGCCGCACAGGCAAAATCCAAGCTGAGCGCGATGGGCGTGCATAACACGGCGCACTGAGAGAGCTTTCGTACGTAGATTAGTATTTGTAGAACACCCGTTACTACCAACGGGAAGATGGAAGCTGTTTCATAACCGAATGCTGACCGTCTTTGAGCTTTCCCTCGGGGGCTAAAGCCCACGATTTTTCTGCTCTGCTCATTCATGATACGAAGATCCGAGTAACTACGGCGCCAGACTTCGCCGCGAAACTAAGTACCTTGTTGGCGCGATAGGCTGAAGTCTCCCGCCTTTTGGCCAAGTGCATGAAAGGAGAGCGCCCGGCTCATAGAACGACGATTTGACGAATACTACATTATGGATAGATTGCTGTGTCGAGCGCGGGGGCGTTTTTACCCAGCATTGAGGTATCAAAGGTGAATCTCATGCTGCTTGACGCAGTATCATTCGGAATGACATAAAAGAGTGTCATTTCTTTGGCAAAGTCCTTCCCGGCTTTTTGGGGCCAAAAACCATAAGTAGGTTTGACGGCTTCGCTGCCAATGTAAAAGTGGGCGCCATTCACAAGTTTAGAGTACAGAATTCTCCTGTAATCATCGCTGGTTGAATCCAAACCGGCGGCAAAAGTTTCATCAAAGCGGAAGGTCAACTCCATCTTAACAATTTTCTTGCCTTGAAACGTGTACTCCACACCCTCTGTTTGGAAAGAGTTAACGTACTTGACCGATGTGATCTTGGCGCCCGGTCCGGTGAGGCCGCAGCCGGCCATCAGCGGCAGCAAAGCAAATGACAGTGCCATGTACAATCTTTTCATTGCATTTCTCCATATGAACGGAATTATTTGGATGCCGATGAACGTACCACAGACGAGCTTCCGTTTGCAATCTTTATAAATCTATACTCACCCTTTCACTCTTTGAGATAGTGAATGATTTATCTCTCTACCGTCCGCTTCAGCTGCCCGCAGGCGGCGTAGATGTCGCGGCCGCGCGGCTTGCGCAGATAGGCCGGAATGCCCGCGCCAATCAGCGTGTGGCGGAAGGCTTCGACGGCTTCCGGTTGCGGCGTGGCGTACTCGATGCCGGGACCGGGGTTCCACGCAATCAGGTTGACCTTGGCGGGCAGCCCCGTCCGGCGGATGAGTCGGGCAACCTCAGCGGCATCTTCGAGCCGGTCGGTAACGCCGCCTAACAGAACATATTCAAAGGTAATCCGCTCGCGAGGACGGAGTTTTATCCGTCGCACAGCATCCATGACCGCCTGAATCGACCACTTGCGGTTGATGGGCATGAGCTCGGATCGAATTGCATCGTTGGGCGCGTTAAGGCTGATGGCCAGCTTGGGACGAAACTCCGCCGGCTCCTGGGCAAAACGCTCGATGCCGGAAACGATACCCGAAGTTGACACCGTCATGCGTTGCGGGCTCAAGCCAACCTCGCGGACAAGTAGACGCACAGCACCCATGAAATTGTCGTAGTTCAGAAACGGCTCGCCCATGCCCATGAAGACCAGGTTCACGCGGTCGCGGCCCACCTCGACAGCATGACGCGAGAAGACGGCGACAACCTGGCCGGCAATCTCGCCCGCGGTGAGGTTGCGCTGGAGGCCAAGCCGGGCGGTGAAGCAGAACCGGCAGTTCACCGCGCAGCCAACCTGGCTGGAAATGCAGAGGGTCGCGTGGTTGTGATGTGTCGCCGCTTCGTCCGATGGGTCGCTCCCGTCGCCGGTTTCGCCGTCGTCGCCCTCCGGCATCCAGACGGTTTCCACCACCCCAGCGACGATGGACCTGTCGCCGGGGACCCCGGTTTCGACGGTTAAGCCATCGCCGCCCGGGCACTCGACCAGGTAGCGTTCTGTGCCGTCGACGGATTGGAAGACCTGGGTGATTCGAGGCCGGCCCACCTGCCAGCCTTCGGCAATGAGCCGTTGACGCAGCGCCTTGTGCAGAGTCGTGATCGCATCCAGCTCTGTAACCCGCTGACGATACAGAGCTTCGGCTAACTGGCTGCCGCGCCAGGCTGGTTCGCCCGCCGCCACCATGCAGGCGGTCAGCGCCTCGTCGTCGAGGCCAAAGAGCCTCCGGAATTCCGATGTGTTCTGGCTTCCGCACACCGGGCCAGCGGCTTCCAATGGCACGAGTTGGCTCGAATCTTTATTCACGGCTGGGGTCAGCATAGTGCATTTCCCCTGCGCGCCGCATTTCTTCCCGAACAGTAGCTCCATACGCGTCAGCCCGCATAGGCCTACAATCAAAGGACTGGAGAACAATGACCACCGAGCGAAATCTTCGCCGCACCGTGCTGCCGAACGGCCTGATCGTGCTGACCGAGCGGATGGAGTATCTGCGTTCGGTGGCCATGGGGGTGTGGATTAAATCCGGTTCCCGCTGCGAGCCGGCGGAGATGAACGGCATCTCTCATTTTGTGGAGCACATGCTTTTTAAAGGCACCCGTTCCCGTACCGCGCAGCATATTGCCAAGGAGATGGACTCCATCGGCGGCAACCTGGACGCTTTCACCGGCAAGGAGATGATCTGCTTCAACGTGAAGTCGCTGGCCGAACACGTGCCCGTCGCTTTGGAGATACTGACCGACCTAGTGCTGAACCCGGTCTTCGACGCGTCCGATCTTGAGCGTGAGCGCGGCGTGATTCTGGAAGAGATCAAACTCGACGCGGACAACCCGGAGGTGCTGGTCCACGAGTTGTTTACGCAGGCCTTTTGGAAAGATCATCCGCTGGGCTGGCCGATTCTGGGCACCTCGAAGACGGTTGCCAGGCTGGACCGGCAGAGCCTGGTTGCCTATCACGGTGATCGCTTTCACGGCGGCAACATGATTTTTTCGGCTGCCGGAAACCTCGACCACGACGAATTTACCGAGACCGTGGCACAAAAATTCTCCAGGCTGGCCGGCGGAACAACGCTCCACGAGCAACCGGCGCCCGAGGCCAGCGCGCGCATCGTTCTGCGCAACAAAAAGTCGCTGGAGCAGGTGCAGCTCTGCCTAGGCGTGCCGGCGCCGCCTATCACTGACGAAAATCGCTACGCCACGCTGATTCTGAATACGGTATTGGGCGGCAGCATGAGCTCGCGCCTCTTTCAGACCATCCGCGAGGAGCGGGGCATGGCCTACTCCATTTACTCCGACATGAGCCCCTATCGCGACACTGGCACCCTGTGCGTTTATGCCGGCACATCGGTGGGCAAGGGCCTTGAGGTGGTCAAGCTGATTCTGGAGGAGTTTCGCAAGCTGAAGCAGGAGTTGCTGAGCGAGGAGGAGTTGACCCGCGCCAAGGACCAGGTCAAGGGCAACATCCTGCTGGGGCTGGAGAGCTCCAACGCGCGCATGGCCAACCTGGCGCGCCAGGAGATGTACTTCCACAAGTTCATCACCGTGGACGAGATTATCGCGCGCATCAACGAGGTGGACGCGGCCTGGGTACAGGCTATGGCGCAACGGCTCTTCGACCCAGAACGCATCGCGGTCACGTTGCTGGGGCGGTTGGATGGCGTGAAGCTGAGGCGGGCGAATCTGGTGTGTTGAAGGCAGGGAGTAGGGAATAGGGAGTAGGGATTAATAGTCAGCTATCAGAATGCTGCATTATAAGCTGAATATAGCCATTTTAGAAAGGAAAGAAGAAGCCGATGAAATCTCGACGTAAAGCTTATTTCGCATTCCCATCAGCTGGCTATAGACAGTTGGTCTTTGTCCTGCTCGTCGTGGGGACGGTTATTTCCGCGCCGCTGGCGGCGCAAACACTTACAATTCGGTTACTTAATGGGGAGTCGGGACAACCAATGTCAAACAAAAATATCACGCTAGAGTGGTCACCAGAGTACATCCCTTGGGAGGGCTCTGTGGTCTATTTTGGCAAGGATGGTATTGGTAAGGTTGAAGTTCACAGCGGCGCGGAATTCTTTACGATGATACCGGGTCCAAAGATCGGGAAAGATCCGTACAGGATCCCCTTTATCAATTGCAACATGATTTTTGCGGAACGGATTCAGATTGCGCAGGTACTGAAGAATGGCTATGTTCCACGGAACGCGTGCAGTAAGAAGAGTGCTGTTCCCCGACCTGGGGAAATCGTGTTCTGGGCGAAGCCGAACCCTTGGTGGCTTCCTGATATGCAGTAACATATCCCGTTCTTCCGCGCGAATGGCACAGGTCTATCTATCCCAAAATGAATACGTGATACAGATCTTGGTTTTGAAACTGACAGAGGTGAACCCTCGAGTTTAACGGCAATGAAGAATTCTGAAATCAAACCGAGTTACGCGCTGCCCGCGGGGATTGCCGCGGGCGCAGACGGCGAACTGGCGCTTCGCGCGCATCCGGAGCCGTTGCACCCATATCGCACTCCGTTTGCCCGCGATGCCGCTCGCATCCTGCACGCGCGCGCCTTTCGCCGGCTGGCCGGCAAGACGCAGGTCTTTCGCCGCCTGGCCGTCGATTTCCCTTCGGACCACTTTCGCAGCCGCCTCACACACACATTAGAGGTAACCCAGCTTGCCCGCACTGTGGCCCGCGCGCTGTGTCTGAACGAGGAGTTGACCGAGGCTCTGGCTCTGGCACACGACATCGGCCATCCACCCTTCGGCCACGCCGGCGAAAAGGCTCTCGACCAGTGCCTGCGCGGCTATGGACTGGGCTTCGACCATAATCTGCACGCGCTGCGCATTGTCACCTGGTTCGAGGAGCGCTATGCGGGCTTTCGCGGGTTGAATCTGACCCTGGGAGTGCGCGAGGGCATCGTCAAGCACTCTCGCGACTACTCCACCACCGGGCATCCGGAACTGGCCGAGTACTTCCTTGGCCAATTCCCTCCCCTGGAAGCCCAACTCATCGACCTGGCCGACGAGATCGCCTACCTGACCGCCGACATGGACGACGGACTCGACTCGGGTATTCTCACGCTGAGCCAGGTGCGCGAGGAGGTGGCCCTCTTCCGCGGCTTCCACGACGCGGTGCTGCGCGATTATTCCGCCGCTCCGCCCAAACTTGCCACTTACGAGACCCTCAAGCGTGTTCTCAACGCGCTGGTCACGAGCTTGATAGAAGAGACGCGCAGGCAGGTTTCCGCGCTGGGCGCGACAACATTGGATGAGATTCGCCGCGCGCCCCAGCGGCTGGCGGCTCTGAGCCCGGAGATGGAAGCCGCCCGCCTTGCCGCCAGGAAGTTTCTCTATGCCAAACTGTACGAATCCCCCGGCATGGAGGAAGAGCATTCCAATGCCGCCGAAATCATCGGGGAATTGTTCTCGACGATCATCGCCAACCCCGGCCTGCTGCCTGCCGACCACCAGGCGGAGATTCCTGCCGAGGGCCTGGCTCGCACTGTCGCCGATTATATTGCCGGAATGACCGACAGCTACGTAGAGCAGGCCTGGCAGCGTGATTGCGGACGGTGAAAAGAACAGGGAATAGGGAATAGGGAATAGGGAGTAGGGAATAGAGAACAGGTTGAGCGGCGCCGCTTCTGGCTTGGCACATGCAGAGAGATATCCGCTAAAGTGAAATCAGTACGATGAGCAAAACTCGATCCATTGATCTTCACAACTTCACAGTGGCGGAAGCACTGCGGGAGTTTGTGCGCTTCTACAACAACTGCGTGCGCAGCGGCTACCACGGACGCCTGGAGGTGATCCATGGGTACGGATCGATGGGGGGTGGCGGGGTGATTCGGGAGGAGTTGCGCAAATATCTGAAGGCTCACTCGGAAACCTTTGGAGAGTTCCTTGCTGGTGAAAGCCTGCGCAATCCAGGAGTCACCATCCTTTACCCCGGGGAATCTATGGCAACGATGCCGCCAGGCCCGAGAGGTGTTCTCCTCCATCCCGCGCATGAAGCCACCTCGTAAGCGCTAGTGTGCTTGCGCCGGAGACACAGGCGGGCATGGAGGGCAAAACTCTCGTAAGTCTTCCTCTTTCAGTGGCTAACACGCTGGAACCGCTGCGCGCCTCTCAGGATGCAGCCCTGAACGGGGAATCGGCGGAGCTGATAGCCGATGCGCCTGCGGACGGTGTACTGAACGGTTTTCAACTGCTCAGCCTGCGCATAGAAGCGGGCGGCGGTTTAAACTAGGGATAGCAAAAAGGCTTCATGCCAACGACAGAGCGGTGCTTCCTCTTATCAACCGTCCTGTTTGTTATCCCCACTACGAGGATTCGGAACTGACCATGAGCGAAATTCAAGGACTTGCAGCACATGCGGCTGGCGCCGAACTATTGCCATTCAAATACGATCCCGGCAAGCTGGGCCTGAACGAGGTGGAAATCGCGATTACTCATTGCGGAGTCTGCCACAGCGACCTCCATCTGATCGCCAACGACTGGGGGGTCAGCCAGTACCCGTTCATTCCCGGCCACGAGATTATCGGCACGGTGACGGCGGTGGGCGCCGAGGTGCGGTCGCTCGAGGCAGGCCAGCGCGTGGGTTTGGGCTGGCAGTCTAACTCCTGCGGGGTGTGCGAGTGGTGCACCCGGGGAATGGAGAATCTGTGCCCCGTCTCCGAGGGAACCTGCGTCCACCGGCACGGCGGATATGCGGACAGGGTACGCGCGCATGCACGCTTTGTGTTTCTCATCCCCGACGCGCTGGAGAGTGAACATGCAGCGCCACTGCTTTGTGGCGGCATTACGGTCTACAACCCCCTCCGCATCCACGCCGTCAACCCCTCGTCGCGGGTGGGCATTGTGGGCATTGGAGGGCTGGGACATCTGGCCATCCAGTTTGCGCGGGCCTTTGGCGCGGAGGTGACGGCGTTTTCGGCCTCCGTGGAGAAGGAAGAGGAAGCGCGCGCGCTGGGGGCTCACAACTTTGTGAATAATCTTGACTTAAAAGCTATGAAGGACGCGGCAAGTTCCATGGATTTTATCTTAACCACCACAATCGCCGACCAGGATTGGGGAGCATATGTGCAGGCGCTGCGGCCTACCGGGACGCTGTGCTTTGTGGGGGTTCCACCGTCGCCGGTCTGTGTGCAGGCATTCCCGCTGATCAGCGGCCAGCGCTCCATCAGCGGCAGCCCAATAGGAAGCCCCTATCGAATCAAGGAGATGCTGGACGTGGCGGCACGGCATGGAATCAAGGCCACGACCGAATCCTTCCCCATGGCCCAGGCCAACGTGGCCATCGAGAAGGTAAAAAAGGGCAAGGTGCGCTACCGGGCGGTGCTGGCCAATTAGGGCCCGTGCCATCTGGGCGTTTTTTTCTTGAAATGGACCGCAACTTAAACGCAGGAATGTTGTCTGAGAGAATAGTAGCCGGATGGGTAACAAAGCCCAGGACCGGCTGTGCTGAGGACGGAGGTAGTTTCCGATTCCAGGTCCGAAGGAAGCTGGACGGGCAGTGCAAGTCAGCACAAGGAGGATTTATGCGGAGATTTCGGCTGGTTCTGATTGCGATGCTGCTGATGGCGCCGTTCGCGGTAACGGCGATGGCCCAGGATGTGGAAGAGGATGTTGGAGTCGGTCCCGCGCTTGCTCCAGCTCCGATGGTCTACGGACCCCCGGCCTGCACCTGGGGCTATTACGCTTACTACCCCTATGCCTGCGCTCCCTATGGTTATTACGGGCCTGATTGGTTCTACGGCGGCGTATTCCTCGGCGTAGGACCGTGGTACGGCTGGGGCTGGGGTCACGGCTGGGGACATCATGGATGGGGCCATGGCGGCTACGGTTATGGCGGTCACGGCTATGGAGTTCGCGGCGGTAGCTACGCGCGTGGCGGTACTGTGGGACGCGGCGCTTATGCCAACGGTTATAGGGGCAACGCAGTTCGCGGCAATACCGGCAACTCACGCGGATTCAGTGGCGGCGCACGTGGATCCAGAGGCAGCGCACGAGGCTATTCCGGCGGTGGACGCGGCGGATCGAGTGGCGGTCGTGCAGGCGGCTTCAGCGGCGGCCATGGCGGCTTTAGCGGTGGCGGCGGCCATGCGGGCGGCTTTAGTGGTGGCGGCGGCCATGGCGGCGGCGGACACCGGTAAACTCTTGCGATTTTGTTGAAAAAACTCGCCTGCTTCGGCAGGCGAGTTTTTTTAATGTTTTGAAAACATCCTAGATTGTTTTGACAGTTTGCGTAGATGATTATTGGGGAAGAACTTCTATGCCAGTCACGGTGGCATAGCCTTCCACGGGAACGAAGCTCAAAAGCAATTTACCCTGGGCATTCGGCCTGAGGTCCGTGAACTTGCGAATGACTACGTCGGTCTGGCGCGCCTCCTTAGCCGGGTTGAAGTTCTTGAGAAGCGCATTTCCGTTGCAGAAGACATCGAAGATATGGGCGACTGGCGTTCTTTCTTCGCCGGAAGAGGATGATGGCTGGTCCCAGTCGCCGTGGCGCACGGCAAAGTGCAGAAATACGGAGTAGGTTCCCGGCGAAACAGGAATTGCATAAGAGAAATTACCCCATCGCTCGGTTTCGTAGAGTTCAGGATCGTCGGTCCCTTTTACCGGAGATGTATAGGCCGCCAGTTGTCCACCCTCGAAGTAATTGTCCGGGCTCCACCAGTGGCTGTCGTTGGAGTAATAGGGTGTCTGGCGAGCCAGCAGGCGTACGGGACGGATGCGCCCCCGATAGCCGGGTAGTATCTCGATGGCGGAGAGGGTGGCCTGCTTGCCGTCTTCGCCGGCAAACTCGAGATGCAGCAGCCCATCGGACGCCGGCGTGATGTCGGTAAATACCTTTACGTCGGCGGTTCGGCTGGCTCCGGCATCGGCCGCAACATCGAAGCGGGTCAGCAGCGTTTTCCCGTTGGCGCGTACGCTCATCAGGCGGCTGCCTTCTCCGCCCGTTCCGGTGGACTCCGGACCATAGTCCGTTTCCGCAAAGTGCAGGCGGAGTTCGTAGATGCCTTTTTTCAGGGGAATCGCGTAGCGAAACTGCCCCTGCCTACTGGTGCGGTAGAAATCAGGATCCTGAGTACGCCAGATGTGTTGCACAGAGCTTTTGACCGCGGAGCCGCCATCAAACCCGGCATCGGCGTTCCATAGCTTGCCTGCATGATCGACAAAGCTGCGCCCCGCGCCTGCCAGGATGCGGACCTCCTCGCCCGTTGGCGGTCCAAACTGCGATTCCTCAGGCAAGGCATAGGATTGATTCGATGCTACCTGCGGCGGGGTCTGCTTCAGCGGCATCATGATCAGCAGAGCGCATCCGAGACCAAGAGAGAGAAGCGCCAGCGCGGTGACTAACAACCAGATCCGGCGGCCGGAGAGACGAAACCACTCATCCATCCGCAGGATTCGAGCGTTCCTGATTCTGAACCAGCTTGCGACAGTGGAATCAGGAAGGGCTGGCTGTTTTTTCCCCTGTCGCGCAGCAGCAGATTCGAATTGCGGAACATACTGTCCCACAGGAATGGAGATATGGAGCCGGTGCGATGCGCCTTCGCCGGCGTAGTACTCGGCAAGGCGCTTGCGCAGGCGATTGGCTTCAACCCTCACAATCGAGTCTGAGTCCTGGTCGAAGGAATCACCGCGACGGAAGACCTCAACTCCTACGGAATACTCCTTGATCTGGCGGGCTTCGCCGACAAAGAGCTTCTCGCATAAGTACGACAGCAGATGAGCGAGCGTGGGCGCGCGCGTAAAGCACTCCGAATGAAGCACCGCGCCCAGTTCCGCGCGCCATGCATCAATATCGACCTGCTCCGGGCCATCAATCGCCATCGATTACGCCTCCGGACTGATTGTAATGCTATCGCATAATAATTGCTTTTCCAGCATTTAACGGTTGCGGGGGCAGGGGAAATTGGCATGTAACGGCGTTTAACCCTCCCTGTTTCTGCTGGTGCGGCACTGGTGCCGCGTACCAGGCTGTTGTAAGCTCTGGCAGGGCATTGAGCTCGGCTGCGACAGGGACAGATTTAACCCCGGCGAAACGGGCAAGTAGCAGGTATAGCGTTGCGGGCATTTCGCGGGCGGTCTTTACTGAAATTCATGCAGGGAGCAGATCGCCGGAGCCGGTAAGCGCAACCTCCGCCTTTCAAAATGTTCCTATGCAGGAGAGGTGAGCCATGAAAAGACTAGTGATGATGCTGGCAGTGATAAGCCTGCTGTTTGGCGTGGTGGCGTACGCAAAAACGAACCCCACCACGGCCGCTGCTAAAAAGGACAAGATGGAGGCGGCCCGGTTAGCAGAGGAAAAGGGAGACCTGGATCGCTTGCACAAGGATTACCAGTCAGCCCTTGCCCACTATGATTCGGCTGTTCGCATCAATACAAAAAGCCCTGATCTTTACAACAAGATGGGCATTGCCGAGCTGCAACTGAAAGAGTGGGGCCAGGCGCGCAAGTTCTTTGCACGGGCGATAAAGCTCAACCCTCAGTTCTTTGCTCCGCTGAACAACCTGGGGGTTCTGGAACTTCTGGACAAAAGGTACAAATCCTCTATCAACTACTTCAAACAGGCGCTGGCGCTGGATGAGACCAATGCGCACACCCATCTCAACCTTGCGGAAGCCTGGATGGGACTGGGCAATGTCGATTACGCCATGACCGAATACGCCCGCGCCCTGGAGCTTGACGCCGATGTGCTGAGCTCCACTCCGGAGGGAGTTGCCGCCCAGTATACGACACCGGAGCAGCGCGCCCGCGTTTCGTTCTTGATTGCCAAGATGTATATGAAACGCGGCAACCTCGATGGAGCCCTGGAGTATTTGCGCAAGGCCAAAGATGGGCACTACCCCGATATGGCCAGTGTCTATAAGGACCCGGTTTTCACCCCGCTATGGAATGATCCCCGCCTGGCGAAAATTGTCAAGCCGTAGGGTGCGCGAGAGCTGCCAGGCGGCTGGCGATGCGCCTGGCGGCATCGGGATGTGCTTGGGTGCGGGCCGCGGCGGCCATGGCAGCCAGGCCCGCCGGGCTCTTCAACAGACTGGTGAGGGCGGCCAGCAACTTGCCGGGAAGGTCTAGTTCCGTCTCGTCGAGCATCAAGGCCGCCCCGGCCTTCACCATCTCCTCGGCGTTACGGCGCTGGTGATCGTCCGCTGCGGCGGCAAAGGGAACCAGCAGGGCAGGCTTGCCGGCTGCGGCCAGTTCGGCCACAGTTGAAGCGCCGCTGCGGGCCATCACCAGGCTGGCTCGGGAAAATTGCCGGGGCATATCGTCGAGAAAGGGCTTCACCTGCCAGCGCTTTGGGTCTGCGCCGCTGGCGGAATAGGCGGCCTGGGTCTGCTCATTGTGGTGTACGCCACTCTGGTGCAGAACAGTAAGGCCGGGAACGGCATCCAGCAGCGCCGGAGCGATCCGGGGAAGATGGGTATTGAAGAGTCGCGCGCCCTGCGAACCGCCAAATACCAAGAGGTGGGGCGTGGCTGGAGCCGCGAGGGTAAAGAACTCCTGCCGGACCGGAATACCGGTGACCTCAGCATTACGAAACCAGGACGCCGCTGACGGGAAGTTGACTGCCGCGGCCTGAACACGCTTGCCCACCAGACGGTTGGCCAGCCCTGGCATGGCGTTGGGCTCGAAGACCATTGCCGGAATTTTGAGCCATAAGGCTGCCGCCATGGCCGGCCCGGAGGCGTATCCGCCTACTCCAAAAACGACATCGGGACGGAACTCGCAGATCAGACGCTTGCAGGCGATAACACTGCGAGGCAGTCTGAAGAGTGTGCGCAGGCGGGTAAGCAGCGAAACGTTCTTCAACTGGCCTATGTCGATGAGGCGAAGATTGAATCCAGCTTCAGGGACGAGCCGTGACTCCATGCCCCTCGCAGTGCCGACGAAGAGCACCTCAGCCGAGTAGCGGGCGACCAGTTCGCGAGCCACGGCCAGTGCCGGAAGGATGTGACCTCCGGTGCCGCCGCCGGAGATGAGTACACGCAAGTTCGACATCAATCCACCTTCCTACTGATGTTGAGCAGGATGCCGATGGAGGCCAGGGTGAAGACGAGCGATGTTCCTCCGGAGGAGATCAGCGGGAGGGGAATGCCCTTGGTGGGCAGCAGGGCGATGACCACGCTGATGTTGAAGAAGGCCTGCAAAACGATCGCGGTGGTGATGCCAAAGGCGGTCAGGCGAGCAAAGGGATCCTGAGAACGATAGGCGGTGCGAAGGCCGCGATAGCCGAAGTACGCAAAGAGAAAGAGGAGGAGGATGGCTCCGATCAGGCCCATCTCCTCGGCGATGTTGGCGAAGATGAAGTCGGTGTGGACCTCGGGCAGAAAAAAGAGCTTCTGCTGGCCATCCATGTAGCCTAGTCCGGTCACGCCTCCGCTGCCTACGGCAATCAGCGATTGGCATGTGTGATAGCCGGCAGCGCCCGCCTCCTTGAGATCTTTGAGATCGCAGTCTGGATGCAGGAGGAAACGCTCATAAACCCGGATGCGCTGGAGACGCCAAGAAACCCCGATGAGCAGCAAGGCCAGAACAGGCAGCGAGACAAAGATTCCGCCAACCAGGTACCTCCAGGCCAGGCCGGCCAGAAACAGCATCATGGCTGTGACGCCGGCCAGAACCAGGGCCGTGCCCAGGTCAGGCTCGAATACAATCAGAGAGATAAAAATCAACGGAATGAGGCTGGCGCGCCATAGGGTGCTCCATTGATTGATCTGGTCGAGCCGGTTGGAAAGAAACCAGGCCAGGAAGAGAACCATCACGGGTTTGACTATCTCTGACGGCTGAAGGGTGAAGAAATCGCTAAAGCGAATCCAGCGGTGGGCGTAGTTCGATTCGGGGAAGCGGTAAACCAGCACCAGCAGGGTGGTGGTGACGGAGAGCGCGATGTAGATGAAGCGCGGGGATTTATAAAACGTGTAGTCGAGGCGCGCCAGGAGCAGCATGAAGGCCAAACCGGTGAGCGCCCAGAGAGCCTGCTTGCCGACAAAAGCGTATGGAGAGTGAAACTTTCCCTGGGCCGCCACGACCGCCGAGGCGGAAAAAACCATCGCCAGCCCCACCACGATGAGCAGCACGGTTGTGAAGAATATCCATTTATCGCCCGCAACGCGCTTTGCCATGGCTCAATCCTTCAATTGCTTGACGAGTTGCTTGAAGACGAGACCGCGTTGCTCGTAGTTTTCAAACTGGTCGAAGCTGGAGCAGGCGGGCGCCAGAAGCACAACATCACCGGGACGCGCGGCAGATGCAGCGGCGGCAACGGCCTTGTCCATGGTTTCGCAGGAGTGGATAGTGACCACGCCGCGCAGATGCGATTCAATCTTGGCCGCCGCCGAGCCGATGGTGTAGATCGCGTTGACCCGCTGGCGCAGCAGATCGGCAAGCTGAGTGTAGTCGGAGTTTTTGTCCTTGCCGCCCAGAATGAGGTGAATGCCGCCATTGAAGGCGGCGATAGCCTTGGCGGTGGCGTCCACGTTGGTGGCCTTGGAGTCGTTGTAGAACTCGACGCCATTTTGGGTGGCCACGTATTCGAGGCGATGCTCGACGGCCTTGAAGCTCTCGACAGCGCGGCGAATCACGTCTGCCGGCACGCCGGCCAGGCGAGCGGCAACCACCGCGGCCAGCACGTTCTCCACGTTGTGCGCGCCTTTGAGCGTAATGCCTTTCAGGGGCATGACCTTTTCCGTGGCCGCTTCTTTTGCGGAGCGATAGACGACAGAACCTTGTTCCAGCCAGGCTCCCTGGGGAACCGTGTGCTCTACGGAAAACCAATAGACTTTGGCGGTCGAGCGAGAGGCGGCCTCGGCGCAGGGAGTGTTATCGGCGTTCAACACCAGGACGTCCTCTTCGCTCTGCTGGGCAAAGATGCGTTCCTTGGCGCGGATGTAGTTTTCAAAGCTTCCGTGACGGTCCAGATGGTCGGGGGTGATGTTGAGAATCACGGCAATGGACGGATGGAACTGCTCCGTGGTTTCGAGCTGAAAGCTGGATACCTCCAGAACCGACCAGCTTTCGTCGGTGCTGGAGTCGATCAGAGCTACGACCGGAACGCCGATGTTGCCGCCGACCAGCGTTGGCAGTCCGCCAGCCGCAAGGATATCGCCCAGCAAAGTGGTGGTGGTGGTCTTTCCGTTGGAACCGGTGACGGCCAGGATCTTGCCTTTGAGGAAGCGGCCGGCAAGTTCCAGCTCGCCGATAATCGGCAGACCGAAGCTCTTTACCTGCACCAACTCAGGAGTGTCCAGCGGAACGCCGGGACTGACGACAATCAAGTCCTGGCGGCGGAAGGTAAGCAGGCCGTGACCGCCGGTCTCGACCATGATGCCCGCTTCAATCAGGGCGGGAATCTCCTTGGCCAGCGCCTCGGACGAGCGCACGTCGGAGACCGTGACCTGGGCGCCGCGGCGGCGCAGAAACAACGCTGCCGCCAGACCGGATTTTCCCAGTCCGACGACCAGAACTTTCTTGTTTTTGAGTTCCATCATACGGGTCATTTCCTCAGGCTTGCGCTACATATTGATTGTGCGCTGCGCGGAGTTGGTTTAACGCAATTTCAGGGTAGTGAGTGCAAACAATGCAAACACCAGGGCGCCAATCCAGAAGCGGGCAATCACCTTGGACTCCTGCCAGCCCAACTGCTCAAAATGATGATGCAATGGAGCCATCTTGAAGATTCTCTTCTTGTTGCGCAACTTATAGCTGCCCACCTGCAGGATCACCGAAACCGCCTCGATGATAAATATGCCGCCGATAAAAGGCAGCAGCAGCTCCTGGCGGATGATGATGGCGACCGTGCCGATGGCCCCGCCCAAAGCCAGTGAGCCCACGTCGCCCATGAAGATCTCCGCCGGATGGGCGTTGTACCAGAGAAAACCGATGGAGGCGCCCACCATGGAACCGCAAAAGACCGTCAGCTCGCTGACCAGGGGCATGCGCTGGAGTTCGAGGTAGTCGGCAAAGACCACGTTGCTGCTGACGTAGGTGAGCACAGTCAGGGCGCTGGCGGCGATGATAGTGCAGCCGATGGCCAGCCCGTCCAGCCCATCGGTCAGGTTTACGGCATTGGACGAACCTAACAACACGAAGATGACAAAAGCGACGAAGGGCAGAAAGGCCAGCAAGCCCAGGTGAGGAATGGTGCTGGGCCACGCGTGCCAGAGCAGGTCAGGGCGCCAGCTCTTGATGAAGGGCACGGTCAACTGCGTGGAAAAGAGCTTGAATTTATCCAGGATCACCAGAGAAACCGCCACCACTACGCCGGCCAGCCCTTGCCATAGTAGCTTGGCGCGCACCGTCAGGCCCAAGTTTCGTTTCTGGATAACCTTGATGTAGTCGTCGGCAAAGCCGATGGCGCCAAAAGCCAGAGTGGAAAAGACGGCAATCCAGACAAAGGGGTTTGCGGGGTCGCTCCATAGCACCGTGGGTAGCAAAATAGCAATGATAATCAACACGCCGCCCATGGTGGGTGTACCGGTCTTCTTCAGGTGCGACTTTGGCCCGTCGTCGCGCACGAACTGGCCGATCTGAAACTGGCGCAGCTTCTGAATCACCCAGGGACCGATGAACAGCGTAATGAGCAACGCCGTAAGTGAGGCAAAGGCGGTGCGGAAGGTGAGATAGCGAAAAACGCGGAAGGGGTGAAAGTAATGGCCATCTATGACAATGTTGAAGTTGAAAATGTGGATGACCACACCGGATATGCTTAGACTGTAGAGCTTTTCGTAGAGCAGCCAGTAAAACAAGGGGCCTCCAGAGCCGTCGTGAGGCTGGTTTCAGATTGATTTTACTAGGCCGGGGACGGGCTGATTTGAGAACAGAGGGGCGTGGGTTCAAAATCCGCCCGTCCAGGCCTTGTTCCAGTGTTAAAAAATACAGGCGAAAATCCGACTTTCAGGTAAGGGTACCCCCCTGACCGGCCGTGAAGCTGGGTGACCAAAGTCTGATTTTTCAGGCCCAGTGGCGAAGACATACCGCTGTGAACCTGGCTTGGTCCTGCTCTCGGCGCAGTGCCGCATTGAAGCCAGAGCCGGGGGATAGGGACATAAACTACCGGCCCTCAGTGCAGTGGATAAGCGCCGGGCGTCTTTGCCTCCGCTTCGCTCCATCCCAGAAGCGAGCGAACCTCGGGAGGAAGGAAGTTCCTGGCGGGCGCATTCAGCAGTGCGCGCTGCAACTCGTAATTCCCCAGGTCAGGCCCTTTCAGAACCGAGCGGGGAGAACGATTTATCTGAACTCCGTTTGTTTCGAAAGCAGGCTGAAGCTTGCGGAAGTCATCGAGCGAGGCAAGCCGCGTGGTGCAGTTCTCCCCCTCAAACGGGGCATAGACGATCAGCGGCGGCGCGCCAGAGGCGGTGGATGCGGCGCGGAGATAGACGTTTCCGTCGATCTCCGTTGCCTGCGCATTCTTGAGCTTGCCGCAGAGCGACGATTTCTGCAAAAACTGCAACAGCGGATCATGATACGAATCCGAAGCCGCCATCAGGTTATGGAGAAAGATATGGCCATCGCGCTGCTCCAGGCCCGGCCCGGTGGTGACATGCCAGTCGAAGGTGTCGCCCGCGGCCACACGGTCATTCCGCTCGAAGGATACGCGCGCATTGACGAAGGTGTTGTTATAGGCATGAACGTCCGCTGAGTTCAGCGCACGCAGTCCGTGGTGAGAATTCACCACCACGTTGCCTGCGATGGTGGCTCCGCGCGAGATCTCGATGAAGATGCCGTCGATGGCGTTTTCCACCCAGTTATCGACGATCACCGCATCGCGGTTGCCCACGTCATACCAGATTCCGTTCGAGTAGGGCTGCTCCTGAATCAGGTTGTCGCGAACGGTGACGCGATGCGTCTGATTGAAGATCTTCACCGCGGAGGGATAGTAGCCGGTCAGTTGCTTGATGTTGTTGCGGCGAATGATGTTCCTCTCCAGCAGCACATCCGACGAACCGATGACGTAGATGCCCTCCGTGCTGGTATCGCTGACCAGCGAGTTGCGGATAATCAATCCGTCGCCGCGGAAGTAGCCGGCCACACGGGAGCAGTAGGTGATGGTGACATTCTCGATCAGCGTATTCCTGACCTCTTTGCCATAGGTTGCCGGATCGGAGATGCCTACCGGCTCATTGGTGGGCTCGTCGGCCGAGGTGAAGTGCTTCTTGCCCTCGATTTCCAGCGCGCGATAGGCATACTGCGTGAAGGTGATGCCGCGAATCACCGGTCCTATTCCGTCCGAGAGCTTGCCGTGCGCGGGCGCGCTTGTCCGGACCAGTGCGCTGTCCCAGGCGGTGATCTCCACTTGCCGGTGCGTGGGGTCGGCGCCGATGTACACATATCCGTTCTTGTAATCGACATAGAAGGAATGTGGATCTAGCTCCCCCTCCCAACCCTTGGATATGAGAAGCTCTCCATCAACGAAGACCATATCGTTGTTAAAGCGGTGCAGAGGCGTGTTCACGCCCTCGCGCCTGCGATTCCACCAGGGCAGAGGCTCCGCCGGAAAGAGATGGGACCATTTGGTTCGCCAGACGTTGTTGGGCATAGCCTCCCACTGCGTTGCGACCTCCGTGCCCTTGAGGACGGGATGCTCCTCTTCGTAGGGCTGCATCGTGATGCCCTGATTCAGCACCAGGCCGCCGGTTCTGTAGATGCCGCCGCGCAGAACGATGGCGTCGCCGGTCACCACGCGCTCCATGGCAGCCTCGATGGTGGTGGGATGGGCGAGTTCGGCACCGGCCGCATCAGCCTTGCCGTCCGGCGCAACGAAATAGACCTTACCGGCCTTGGGAATTTCATAACGCTGGTCGATCGGACCGTAAGGGCCTCCGGAAGGCTGTGCGTACACCAACCCGGCAACGGAGAAGAGCGCAATCAGCAGCGCCGTGAGCGAGGCAAAGGCGGTGCGGAAGGTCAGGTAGCGGAAGATGCGGAACGGGTGAAAGAACGGAAACAGTTTTTCGTAGAGCAGCCAGTAAAGCAAAGGGCCTCCAGAGCCGGTGTAAGGCGGGTTTCAGCTTGATTTTACTAGGTCGGGGGGCGGGAATGCAGCAGCTATCGCTTTCCTGTCTCCTGCCGCTTCAACTCCGCCTCAAATGCCTGCTCACGGTCAGCGATGTATCTCTGGTAGCCTGCCGGATCGATAAAAGCGTTGTAGTCGCCGCGCTTCCAGCGCCTGTATTTCTCTTGCAATCCGAAGTAGCCGCCATGAGCGCCGAGAAAAACGTCGCAGGGCAGGCTCTTGAGCACCTGAAAGCCATGATGATAGTCCGCAGCGATCTGCGGATACGCCTTGTTGTCCACAAGCTTGTAGCCGGGATTCACATTTGGACTGCCGACGATGACCACGCGGAGAGCACGGCCGGCTTCGGTTTCATCAAAGGTCCAAGTGGTAGTTCCTCTAGTGTGGCCCGCGGTTAGATGCGCCGTCAGCATCGTTTCGCCCAGCTTGACCGTATCGCCATCATGCAGCACACGGTCCACCTTCACAGGCGGAAATCTCATATCCGGCTGGGCTCCGTATTGAAAGTCCTCTTTGCCGCCCGACTCCACCACCGGCACATCGGCGTCCATCACAAAATACTGCGCGCCGGTCATCTTCTTCACCAGCGCGGCACCCGCGCAATGGTCGTTGTGAGCGTGATTGATGAGCAGTATTTTGATGTCGGCGAAGCGGAAGCCCAACTGTTCGACACTATTTTTGATGAGCGGAACGTTCTCTTCAAAGCTGCTGTTGATGAGAATGTTTCCCTGCTGCGTGACGATCAGATACGAAGCCAGATCCTCGCTGCCGACATAATAGAGATTACCCGCGATGTGGTGGGGCGGAAAAGGCGTGGTCCAGGACGGCGGTTTCTGAGCGGCAAGCCGAGCAGTAAAAGCGAGAGTCACAAACAGCGCGGTGCAACCGCTCAATCTCCGAAGTTTCACTTCCCCTCCCTAACTGAAATTCAACTTTTGACCGCTTCGATGGCCCGCTCCAGATGTACGCCGCGGGAGCCTTTCACCAGCACTACATCGCCTTTGCGCAGATTCAGCTTGAGCCAGCGGCCCGCTGCATCGGCATCGGGCAGAAACAGCGCTGCAACTCCACCGGAGCAGGCGGCAGTGGCCAGATGCTGGGCGTTGCCCTGAACGCCGACGACCAGGTCGAGGCAGGCATCGGCGGCGGCGCGTCCAGCTTCGGCGTGCAACGCGGGGCCGTGCTCGCCCATCTCCAGCATCTCACCGGCCACCAGAATCCGGCGCCTGGCGGGCCTCGCGGCCAAGGTGCGGATCATGGAACGCAGCGCCTCGGGGTTGGAATTGTAGCAGTCGTTGAGAATCGCTGCCCCAGCGATCTCAATGACCTGACCGCGCTTGTCGCCTGCCTTCAGAGTTTCCAGCGCGGCCACTGCCGCATCCAAATCGACCCCCGCCTCGAGCGCGACCGACAAACCCGCCAGGACATTCATTGCGTTGTGCGCTCCCAGCAGGTTGAGCGTGAGTTGGCCCTCGCGTTCCCCGTCGCGATAGCGCATGTGCAGGCCGGCCAGGTCCTCCCTCGTTTCGAGAAGCTGCAGATTGGCGCAGGGACCGGAGCCAAAATAAACCGCACGTCCGTGAAAGTCGCGGCCAAATTGTGAGACGTAAGGATCGTCGCAGTTGAGAAAGATCGCGCCATTGTCCGGCAACGCGTCTACTAACTCGAATTTCGCGCGGGCGATGCCGGCCTGCCCATCGGCAAAGTTCTCAATGTGCGCCGTGCCCACGTTAGTGACCACACCCCAATCAGGCGCGGCGATCAGCGCAAGGGCGGCGATTTCACCGGGGTGGTTCATGCCCATCTCGATGACCGCGAACTCATGCTCCGGTTCGAGGCGCAATAGTTGCAGAGGCAGGCCATAGTTATTGTTGAGATTACCCTTAGACTTGAAAACACTGAACTTTGCGCCCAGAGCGGCGGCAATCGCTTCCTTGGTGGTTGTCTTTCCGGCGGAGCCGGTGACGGCCACAACGCGCTTGCCCCACTGGCGGCGAACGTGCGCGGCCAGGACCTGGAGGGCGATGAGCGGGTCCTCGGTGATAAGTAGCGGCGCGGCCAGCGCGGCGTCAGGCAGGGTTGCGACCCGTGTGCGTGAAACCACCGCGGCCAGGGCGCCACGCTCGATAGCGACGGCGACGAAATCGTGGCCGTCGTGCCGTTGCCCGCGCACGGCGAAAAAAAGCTCGTCCTCAGCCACGGTGCGCGAATCGATCGAGTAGCCGCGCGTCATCAGCGCCCCGGCGTTCGCCACGCTGGCCGGCGCCTCCAGCACCGCGCCCGCGCCGATAGCCGCTTCTGCGAGTGTGAGCTTCATCCGATTCCACCATAGCCCATTTCGCCGAGCGCCGAAAGAGCAATCTTGACATCGTCAAAAGGAATCGTGGTGGAGCCGAGAATCTGCACCTTCTCGTGGCCCTTGCCGGCAATCAAAACCACGTCGCCCGCCCTGGCCTCACGGAGCGCCAGGTGGATGGCGGTGGTGCGGTCCGGTTCGATGGTATAGCGGACCGGATTGCCGAGGGGGCTCGCCTTCAGTCCCGGCTCAATCTCTGCCAGAATTGCCAGCGGCTCCTCGGTGCGGGGATTGTCGCTGGTGGCCACCACGAAGTCGCTTCCCTTCCCCGCGGCCAGACCCATCTTCGGCCGCTTGGTGCGGTCGCGGTCGCCGCCGCAGCCGAAAAGCGTGATGACGCGGCCGCCGGTTTGCGCGGTCATCTGCCGCGCCAGAGCCGTCAGATTGAGCAATGCGTCGTCGGTGTGGGCGTAGTCCACGATTACCGTAAAGGGCTGGCCGGCATCGACGGATTGAAAGCGACCGGGAACGGGCTGGAGGCGGGGAACATACTCGACCAGATCGGCAAACGGCACGCCGCGCGCGTGAGCCGTGGTAAAAGCAGCCAAGAGGTTAAAGATGTTCACCTCTCCGGCCAGCCGCGATGATACTTTGGCCGCCCCGGCGGGGGTTGCGAGTTCGAGCACTGAGCCGGAGGGCGTGAGCGTATGGGCGGCGGCGCGCCAGTCGCCCTGTCCAATTCCGTAAGTCCGGACTTCTGTGCCAGCCTTTGCGGCTGCTTCAGCCAGTTCGGGAGCGTAAGGATCATGCGCGTTGATTACGGCAATGCGTGGAGCAGGATAAACCGTGCCGTCGAAGAGCAACCGCTTGGCTGCAAAATACTTTTCCATCGTCTCGTGGTAGTCGAGGTGGTCACGGGTGAGGTTGGTGAAGACGGCTACATCGAAGTTGACTCCAGCGGCGCGGCCCTGGTCGAGGGCGTGGCTGGAAACCTCGGTGACCAGTTCGGTAGCTCCGCATGCAACCCCCTCGGCCATCAACTCAAATAAGTCTCTTGACTCGGGGGTGGTGTGAACGGATGGGCGTACTTCGCCGGCCACGTGGTACTCGATGGTGCCCACGAGCACGGTCTTGCGCGCAGCGGCATTCAGTAGCGCCTCGATTAAAAACGCTGTGGTCGTCTTGCCATTGGTGCCAGTAATTCCCGTGGATGTGAGCTGACGCTCAGGGTGGCCGAAAAATCCGGCTGAAGCCTGGGCCAGCGCGCGGCGTCCGTGCTCAACCTCCAGCACAGGCACTCCAGGCGCGAAGACCAGCAGGTGGTCAAACATCTGCGACGAGTCGGTGATAACGCCTAAAGCCCCGGCGGCGAGCGCCTTCTCGACGTAGCGGTTGCCGTCAGTCGAGCCGCCCTTCATTGCGACAAAAACCGCTCCCGGCCGCACCTTGCGTGAGTCGTACTCGACGCCCGTCACTGGCTGGGTGGAGTTGCCGCCCGCGCCCACCGCCGTCACTTCCGTAATCAGTTCCTTCCAATTCATCACGGATTCCATTGTAGATTGTTGCGCTTCACTTTACTGGGATTGGCGATAAGATGCATGTAGGGAGATCACATTTTTTAACTACTATTTGGAGGTAGACCGATGGCCGGATCTCAGTTTGTGTATGTAACCTACATTCGCACCACGCCGGAGAAACTATGGCGGGCGCTGACTGAACCGGAATTCACGCGCCAGTACTGGTTCGCTACCACACAGGAATCCGAATGGAAGCCTAGCGCAAAATGGCAGATCTCCTTTTCCGACGGCCGTGTAGCCGATACCGGCGAAGTGGTGGAGATCGATTCGCATCGGAGGCTGGTCCTAAAGTGGCGTCATGAGCTCGATGCCGAGTTGCACGCCGAGGGATACTCACGCCTCACCTATGCGCTTGAGCAGGCAGGTGAAACCGTCAAACTCACTATTACGCATGAAATGGATAAGAGCGAATCGAAGTTTATTAAGGCCATCTCAACGGGTTGGCCGCCGATCCTTTCCAGCCTCAAAAGTCTTCTGGAGACAGGCCAAGCACTGCAATTAACCAGCCGCTCTCCCGAAGGAATGTAATCAGACCTATTTGCAATGAAGTTCGTTATCGCCCGCAGCGAACAACAATCTTGGTTCCCGGCGCGACCATCGTTCCCGCTGAGGGAGCTTGTTCGCGCACAGTGCCGTTACCGGTGATTTGCACTTCCAGGCCGGCGGCCGCTGCTTGCTCGATGACCTTGCGCACCGGCAGGCCAATCAGCGCGGGAACGCGCAAAGTCTTATCGTCGACGACTTTGACGGTCGTGGTGGCCGGTAGAGATGCCGTCTGCGGTTTCGCGCTGACGGGCTGCGATGACTGGGCCTGAGCGTTTACGGCTGCACCCGCGGGCTGAGCCCCGGTTTGGGATGGGCTCGCGGCAGCCGGCTGCGATGCGGTCGGGGGCTGGTTTGAGTTCTTGGTCTGATTGGTTAGCGTGCTCAACGGATCGTCACTGGGCAGGTTGTTGGCAGCGGCATACAGCGCATTGATATCGCTGGTCTGCGCATGAGTGTCGTCTTCCTTCACCTGCAAATCTGCCTTGGATAAAGCGCGATGCTGGCGCAGATCGATGTCGTGGGGAACAGCGAGATATTCCAGGACCTGTTGCGCCACCTCGGCAAAAACCGGAGCAGAGACCGTAGCACCGTAGTAGTTACCCTTGGGCGAATCGATAACCACGGCCACGGCGATTACCGGATTGTTGACCGGCGCGATGCCGGCAAACGAGGCGATGTGCAGAGTCTTCGAGTAGAGGCCTGTGGCCGGATCGATTTTTTGCGCAGTGCCAGTTTTTCCGCCTGAAGAATAGCCGTTGAGTTGCGCCTGCTTGCCGGTACCGTAGAGGACCACACCTTCCATCATCTTGCGCATCTCGGCGGCGGTCATGGTAGAGAGAACGCGGTGCGCTCCGGGAGGCAGCGGATCAGGCAGATCTCCGCCCGGCTTGAATGGCATCGGCGTCTGTGGTACGGCTGGTGTTTTTCCATTGGCCGCCACTTCTACCTGCCCCGGCATCAGCACGTGCGGCGGCAGGTAGACGCCGCCATTGGCGATCGTCGAAACCATCGTGACGAGCTGAATCGGCGTAACGCCGATCTCCTGGCCGATAGCGACTGAGCCGATGGACGAAGCGCTCCATTTATCCACCGACTGGAGCAAGCCTCGGGTTTCGCCGGGCATTTCGGCGCCGGTTCGGCTGCCAAAGCCAAAATCGCGGACGTACTGATAGAAGCGGTCCTGGCCAACCTTGAGGGCGAGCTTGACGGCAGCTACGTCGCTGGATTTGGCCAGCGCCTGCGAGACGGTAATCTTGCCCAAGGCACCTTCGCTCTTGTCGTCGTGAATGATGCGGCCAGCCAAGGTAATCTTGCCGCCCTGGCAGTCAATGATGCTGTCGGGCGTGACTGCTTGTTGCTCCAGCGCCGCTGAATAGGTAACCAGCTTGAAGACCGAGCCGGGCTCGTAGACGTCGCTGACGGCGTGGTTGCGCAGCAGCTCCGGTGTGGCGTGGCGGAATAGGTTGGGGTTAAAGGTGGGGCGAATGGCCAGCGCCAAAATTTGCCCGGTGTGCACGTCCTGGATAACCACGGTGCCGCTGGCCGCCTGGGTGCGCTCCATGGCATGGTCCAGCGCCCGCTCGGCTATGAACTGAATGTTTTCATCGATGGTCAATACCAGGTTTCTGCCCGGTTGGGGTTCTCGCTCACTGGAGCCGAGCACGTGGCGTCGCGCATCCAGGGCCGTATACATGCGGCCGGAAACCCCGTGCAACTGCGGTTCGAATTTCTGCTCCAGGCCTCCCAGCCCTTTGTCGTCCATGCCCACATAGCCCAGCACCTGCGCGGCAATCTCGTTGTCCGGGTAGAAGCGCTGAAACTCTTTCTGAAAGTAGATGCCCTTCAGATCCTGCGCCTTGATAAGGTCTTTAACGTGCGCTGAAGTCTCGGCGGTGACGCGGCGGGCGACCCAGGCAAAGCTGCGTCCCGTCGACAGGCGCGCGTCAATCTGCTCCTCGGAGGTTTGCGCGTCGTCGGGATCAGTGTGGACTATCGCGGCCAGAGCATGAGCGGCTGCCTGCTTATCGGCAATCTCAGAAGGCACGGCAAAAATCGAGTCAACCTGCACGGTTATCGCCAGCTCGCGCAGGTTGCGGTCATAGAGCATGCCTCGCTGCGGCGCTACGTCAAAGATGCTCTGCTGCTGCCGCTGAGCGCGCTCCAGGAATTCGCCATGGTTAACCACCTGAAGCCAGATAAGACGAACGGCAATCAGGATTGCCCAGGTGAGAAAGAAGAGGCAAATAAGCCAGAATCTTACTCGCTTAAGTGACTTCACACGAGGCGCGGTGTTGTGATTCCAGCTGGGTCGGACGGCGGAAGGCATGGAAAATCGCTCCGTACTGCAGCTTCTAGCTGCCAGCTTCTAGCTTGTTGCTCATGTGCTTCTATTTAAATGAAGCGTTCAGAATATGTCGTGTCTTTGTAACCCACGAAAGAAGCGGATGGGGTTGGCGCTCTACAGACGAGCCAGGGCCATACATCACGATCTCCATCTTATTCCCCCAAAGAGCCTGTAAGGAAATGTCGAATTCTGTCGGGTCTATAAAAAGGATATCCGGAAGAACAGGCGAAAACCTGATATGTTCAAGCTCATCTTCAATGCACGCCAGAGCTGGAAACTCCTTTTCGTCGCCCTCCTTGGTTTCCAATACAATGAACTTAATCAGATTGTTGGATGCGGCAGTCGGATGTTCCCGTTTCTGATTGCCTAGCTGCACGTAAACTGACTGTCCTTTGGGCCTAACGATACGAGCGAAGGATTTGCCGTCGTATCCTCTTCCAATCAAAAGCACATATTCTGGGTCTGCTGACTCAGAAATTATTCGGGCGCAGACTATCCATCTCATTTCACTTGAAGACTTAGGCACATCGCAACTATTCCTGAACACCATATCAAGAACGCTGCGATAGTTGTCACGGACCCAATTTTCCAAGGCATCTTCCGCGGCCTGCTGCTCATTGACCGGCGACGCTGGCGATTGGGCTTGTCCATATAAAGCTAAAGTGGATGAGACCGCAAGCATCCCTATCGCGATCATGTGAAATCGCAGATTCATTCTATCCCTCCTAAGTTAGGAGCTAGAGGCTAGAAGCTAGTAGCTGCTCTTTGGGGAACGGCTTGCGCAAGGGCTGGAGCCGAGGCATCAAGTGGCGCAACTGGACGAACTACCTGGCCCGGCTTTGGCTCGGCAAGACCCAGTTCGCGGGCCAGTCTGTCGATACGGCCAGGCTCAGTAAGCTGTGCCTCAGACAAATGCAACTGGCGATTATCCTCGCGCAACTGCTCGCGCAAATGTTTCTCCGACTCGATCTGGTAGCCGCTCATTCTAACGCTGAGGTGCTGCAATCCATAAAGCATGGTCAGCGAGAAGAGAACGGTAATTGCCGCGGAAAACAAGCGAATCTGGCGGGGCCGGGCCGGATCGGGTGTCAAGACCAGCCGGCTGTTGTCAAAGCTCTTGGGGAAAGCGAACTCCGGCGTGCGCAGGCGACGACTCAGTTCAACTTGCTTAGCTAATAACTCAGCGTTGTGCTCTTTGATGCGTGCGTTCCAGCTTTTGCCCGTATCGAGATAGGTTGTTGTAAGTGCCGCCATGGTTACCTCTCAGCTTCTAACTGCAATCCCCGTCTCATTTCCACTTACATAATTGCGCTGTATAATTAATAACTGAAAGCTAGCAACCAGTTACTTTTCTCTCTGCTGCCCTTAACTTAGCACTGCGAGAACGCGGATTACGATCTAACTCGATTTCCCCGGCGGTAACTGGCTTTTTGGTTAGAATCTCCCAGATTCCCTTTTTTGCACCTTCTCTCAGGCTGTCTTTTGCGATACGATCTTCCAATGAATGAAAGCAGATAACAACCATTCTTGCGGAGGGCTTAAGCAACTTAGGCACGGCCTCCAGCAAAGTACGAATCTCATCTAACTCGTGATTCACATAAATTCGGATGGCCTGAAATGTTTTTACAACCGCAGAACTGATTCGCTCATGTTTCATAGCCGGGGCGGCTGATGTTACAATCCGAGCTAACTGACTCGTAGAAGTAACAGGCCGCCCGCGAACTATGACTCTGGCGATTCTCCGCGACCTCCTTTCCTCTCCGTATTCGTAAATGAGGTCCGCTAACTCACGTTCTGTGGCCTCGTTTACCACCTGTGCGGCGGTTAGTCCGGAACGCGAATCCATTCGCATCAATAACGGACCATCCGCCATAAAACTAAAACCTTTTGCAGCTTCGTCCAGTTGCATGCTGCTAACACCAAAGTCTGCTATCAAGCCATCTACTGAAGCCGGCGGCAAATGCTTTGCTATTGAGCTAAATGCATCGCCGATCAAGGTAACCCGCGGAGCATTGCTGCCTAACTCATGGCAAACTCTGTCTAACTTCGCTTTGGCCAGCTCCATTGCATCGGCGTCCCATTCAAAACCGATCAGATGCCCTTCAGCTCCCAGCAGCCTTACAATTCCGGCTGCGTGCCCAGCCAGGCCAACTGTGCAATCCACCACCGTGGTCCCAGGACGCACCCGGAGAAAACTTATTGATTCTTCAAATAACACTGGCGCATGTTTTTCCTTCGAATTCGTCATGCGCACCCCCTGGGGGGTTGTCACTGTCCACTGTGCCGCCTCAGAATCGCCGCCAGTGACTGGCGATCCTCCGCTGTCAATGCATTGGCCTGTAAACGCTGTTCGAAAACCTCGAGGTTATGAACCTCCAGGTAGTGCAGCTTCCCGAGCACTGCGACTTCCGCGTCCAGCTTGGCCTTGCCGCGCAGAATCTGTGGCAGCAAAATTCTTCCCTCGCTATCCATCTCCACCTGCTGGCCGTAGTAGCTGGTCAGATTCAGGTACTTCTCCACCGCCGCGTCCATGGTGCTGGATTCAGCCAACAGAGCTTCCTGCTTTTCCCACTCCGGCAACGGCCATATTTGCGCGCTCTCGCCGTCCGTCGAGGTCACGTAGAACTGGACCACGTATTGCGCGTCGACCAGCAGCTTGAAGGCAGCCGGCATCTTCAGCCGACCCTTGGGGTCCACCTTCGCCGGATGGTTGCCACGGAATACCGCCATGCCTTCCTGCCTTTTGCGGCTGGTTTCAGTCCCCCTGCCGCAACCTCTGCCCTTCCCTTTGCCGTTGTTCACCGGTTGCCTAGCCTGATTCCCCAGCCGGTACGGCATTTAAAAACGCAGTAAACTGTGAACAGTGGAAGAAAATAGGCAAATTGCCATGAAAGCGGCCGTCGTACTCCACAAAGGTTCACAAAAGATTACAAAAATCCACTTTCGACCACTTTTGATGGTAAGCCCTGTCTTGTCTCTCTGCAAGAGGAAAATGGAGCTAACATCAAAAAAAGAAGGGTGTTGCTCGGAAGAAGATTGGAAGGGCTGGAATCAATTCAACTAATAGGCAGAAATATCCCAAATACCACAATATGTAGCGGTTATGGCTTAGGTTCAAGCGTTTGATAGAAGATGTGATTTATGATAGAAGAAAAGGCGAATATTGCAAGTTTTCCACAAATTCCTTCCATAAGAATGTTCTACTCCGCATCCGGCAGATTGCTTCTTGTTCAATGCTTACGCTTTCCGCGTGCGATCACCATTTTCAAAAGATACAAGAATACCAACACATTCACCGTTAACAGGCTAAAGCGGACCAGCGTGATCCGGCGTATGATCTCGAATACCTCCCAGGGCAGGAAGGAAGCGGTGATGAGCAGGGTGAGGTACTCGGCCCAGGTTTTTTCAAGATACAGGCCAATTCCCTCCACCAGGTCTAGTCCGGCGTAGATAAAAACCACCTCGCCGATCCGCCTGAGCAGACGGTCGTTGAAGAGCGAAGACCGGGCCAGAAGAAAGTTGATGAGACGCGATTCGGGGTTGAAGTGCGGATGTTCGGCCATCCTTTCCAGCACATCGCCAATGTCTTTATGCAATAGGCGGAAGAGGCCGACGCCCATGGCAAAAAAGAGCAAGGCCTGTCCCAGCTTGAAGGCCGCGATTAGGATGAGTCCCGTATTGTGCCGCCGGTGTGGCGGAAAGAACCGGGATGGGGAGTGGGTCATGGCTTTTGGGGAAATCTGCTCAGTGCTCCTGCCTGACTCTACGTTAATTGAAGTGTGGCAGTTCTGTTTCAGAATCTGCAAATCTGGAACAGGCATCACTGTTTCAAGTTCAGCAGAGCTTCGCGGTCTACCACATTGCCATCCATGATGAGTGTAGAGATACGGCGTACATTCCAGATGTTCAGTGTGGGGTCGGCATCGACAACCAGAATATCTGCGCGGCGGTTGGGAGCGATCAAGCCCAGCTCGTTCCAGCCGAATAGGAGGCTGTAGTTGTTGGTGGCAGCGGCCAGCGCCTCGCGCGGCGAAAGTCCCAAACGAACCAGCAGTTCCAGCTCAGTGTGCATGGAGATGCCGGGCAAGGAACCTTGAACCGGCGCTCCCGAGGCTGCCAGATAGTGCGGATACGCGGAGAAAAGCGTCTCGTTGATGCGCCACAGCCGGAGGGTCGACTGGCCGGCCTTCTTGCGCAGGCCTTCTTCCAGGTAGCGCTGCCCTATCGCAGGTAAGTGCCGTGTCCAGGACGAGAGCGGATAGTCCATCTCTCCCGTTTCGCGATTGGCAGGGTTGTACACGCGCGCAGGATCGAGCAGGGCCGCTGCCGGCTCCTTCCACAGGTTGCGATGCTCCGGCAACTGCGCGTAATAGACGCTAAAGGTGGGCATGAGCGCGGCGTGATGGGTTGCCAGAAAGTGGGCGTAGTCATGCAGGTGCGGATCGGTGGGGGGCACATGCTCCATGTAGTCGTAAGCTGTGGTTGCGGCCGGGCCTTCGAAATTATCCGCCAGCGGACGCTGCAGCTCGTCAGGGATAACGCCTAGTTCATAGCGTCCCATGTGGACAAGTACATCCACTCCAGCCTCTATGCCCACCTCGTAGGGGGTGGCAACGAACTCGCCATAGGTCGCCAGGCCCATCTGACGGGCACGAGCCATGATCCACTGGGCATTGGCGGCGGTGACGTTGCGGCCCAGTAATACGGCCCGTGTCCCCAACTGCGCGGTGTCAGTGAGCTGGCGGAGGGTGTCTTCAGGACTCAGTTCGACCGGACGGCTATTCTGTCGAAGCTTGAGAACCCACTCCGGACGCTTAGCCAAAAGGCTCCAGTTGTCGGTTGAGCCGACTGAGTCCATCAGATAAAGGTGAGGGCTGGGCGAGGCAGAAGTATCAACGACGCCGCGGCGGAAGTCGCTGACAGCGACCACGGTAGTGACGCCCATATAGAGGAATGCGTTGGCCTGGCCCTGCGAGTTCATGCCGGTAAAGCCGTCGACGAGTCCGGGAATAAGGAACTTGCCGGTGCAGTCGATGACCCGCGCGCCCCTGGGGATGGAGACGGCCATGCGCGAGCCCACATCTGTGATGCGGCCATCGCGAATGATGACGATAGTATCCGGCAGGTCTTTTGCCGATGCGCCCCATTCCGTCACGTCCACCACCGTGCCGCCGGCAAGCACCAGCGGAACCGAGGCCGGATTCTTGGGCACAAACTGATTCGGCGCTTGCGGCCAGGCTAGTTGTGCGGCCAGCATCAATCCAACGGAGCACAGCAATAGGTGACCGGGAGCTCTCATAGAAAATACAGTCTTTGGAGAATTGTCGCACAACGACGCGGAATTCCGCCGATTGGTTGTGTTTGTCCGAGGCGACTCTCTCAGTAAATCGCCTCCTCGACGAGATAAACGTCGAAACTACTACCGTTCTTTGCGGTGTTCTTTTGAGCGAGGTAGTGAAATTCGTGGGGTGAATCGAAGACGATTTCAGAACCTTTTATAAAGTCATCGATAGGTTTGCCCATCTTTCCTTGCACCATAACATTCCATTTTTCGCCAATTTTGACCGCATAGGCCACTTGACGACTGTCTGGGCTGAAGACAGGAGTGCCAACGTCCTCGCCTGATTTTTCCACTTTGCCATCCACTACGACGAAATACATCTTGCCCGCTTCGGCCTTATAGGCCGTCCGCCGGCTGTTCGGACTGAAAGTGAGTCCGTCGATTTTGTCGTAGGGTGCGTCTTCTTTGCCATCCACTACGACAAACCACTTGTCGTTGGCGCCATCTCCAGCCACATAAGCCACATGCCGACTGTCCGGGCTGAAAGTAAGAATACTCGCGTAAATGACACCGTAGGATTGCTCTACTTTACCGTCGATCACAACAAACTGCTTTCCGCCTACCTTGGCCACATAGGCCAGGAGGCGACTGTCCGGGCTGAAGACGAGATTCCCCTGGCCGATGCCGTCGTACGGCCCCAGCTCGTTGCCATCCGCAACAACGAACCACTTCCTGCCATTCTGAGCCACATAGGCCACCCGCTGGCTGTCCGGGCTGAAGATGAGACTTCCGTAGTCTATCTGCCCGCTGTGGATGTCATTGTCTAAGCGGATCTCGATGTCAACCTTGCCGATGCCATCGTAGGGTTTGCCTACCTTGCCATCCAGTACGACAGCCCACTGCTTGCTGCCAATCCGTGCCATATAGGCGAAGTGCCGGCTATCCGGGCTGAAGGTAAGACGGTCGATGTCATCGTAGGAAGGCTCCTCTTTGCTATCTAGTACAACAGCCCACTGCTTGCTGCCAATCTGTGCCATATAGGCGAAGTGCCGGCTATCCGGGCTGAAGGTGAGACGGTCGATGTCATCGTAGGAAGGCTCCTCTTTGCCATCCAACACGACGAACCTCTTCCTGCCATTCTGAGCCACATAAGCCACCCGCCGGCTGTCTGGGCTAAAGATGAGTTTATCGATTCTATGGTAGATATGCCCCGGTATGCCATCCAACATTTTGCCATCCAGCACGACACCCGACGAGATGGCTTCAATATCAACAAAAGCCACCCGCTGGCTGTCAGGACTGAAGATAAGGCCGCTGGTTGCATCGAAAGGTTGCCCCTCTTTGCCATCCACCACAACAAACCATTTATCTTTAACTATGGACTCATAGGCTATATGCCGTCCGTCAGGGCTAATGACAAAACGTGTATCGAGTGTAGAGGGGTCAATGTGACAAATCAACTTTTCGGAGCTGGTTCTGCCTCCGTGGAAGAACGCGGTGATCCGTTTGCAACCGGTTGCAGTGAAAAGTAGGGTGAGTAGGAGCAAGGTCTTGATCGTTCTCATCATCTTTCCTTTCTTACGGGCTTCGCTCAGGGGCGCACCCATCCTGGCATCGATCGCTCCGTGCTTACTCCCTTAAAGTAATGGCGGGCGTAGGTACACAGCCGATGTGGTTAACCATGCATCAGAGGCCGGAGTTAGGCCTGATTCCGAAACATGGCGAATTATATACCCGCCGCGGCTGCCGGTTCCGTGACGGCACTATTGTCTTCTGGCAAATCGCCCGAAAAGCATCCCTCAGAGGCTAGAGTCCGGCGTTGATTATGTTGCATTTGCGACACAACTGAAGTCGCACTCTTTCATAGCACCTGCTTGAGCCTGAGCCGGTTACGGTGTACTTTCCTTCTTGCGCTGGGTGAGTATTGAGGACTTGCGACGGTCATTGCTAGCAATATCAATCTGCTTCCAAAAACTCACAAAGTAGTCGATGGCGGAGATGGAGGAGACCAGCACCGTGAAATAGATGGCGGCGATGGCGATCCACCTGACCGGAATAATGAGCATGCCGAACTGCCATTGGTCCCAGCCATGGGCCAGGATGGCGGAAACTACGCACACAATCTGGATAACGGTCTTGAGCTTACCCAGGTCGCTGGCCTGGATGGTAAAGCCCTCCGATGAAGCAATCGATCGCAGGCCGCTGATGAGGAACTCGCGGCCGATGATAACCACCACAATCCAGACCTTGACCACATCGGGGTTGTAGGCCACCAGGGCAATCAGTGCGCCAGCCACCATGATCTTGTCGGCGATGGGGTCCAGCAGCACGCCCACGGTGGTAATCTGGCCGCGCTTGCGTGCCAGGTAGCCGTCAAGGCCGTCGGTGATGGAGGCCAGCACGAACAGGACCGAGGCCGTAATCTCCTGCGCGCCATGTGCATGCCAGGGAAAGTGCGGCGTCAGAATCCATAGAAACAGCGGGATCATGACGATGCGGCTCATCGTGATGGAGTTGGGCAGGTTCATGCGAATAACGCCTCTCTCATGATCTCTTTGTGGCGTGATTTCATTATTGCACTGCGGATCGAACCGGTGCTCCTCTTCCCAATTTGCGCCGTACATATAAATCAAAGCGGGATGAGCTGGCGGCCCATCCCGCATTGGTCGTAATCGTCAGTTGACGTAATTCGTAATCATCTATGCAAGCGCATAACGAGCGTCTGCCCCACTACAGGTGGTTATGCATAGATGCCGCGCTGGCGAATTGTCTGCGCCACACGGTCGATGGCCAGCATATAGGCGGCAATGCGGTTATTCACGTTGTGGGCCTCGGCATAACGCACTACATCGTCAAAGCTGTCACGCAGAATGCTTTCCATCCGCTCGTTGACGTCGGCTTCTTTCCAGAAATAGCCCTGGCGATCTTGCACCCACTCAAAATAACTGGCAGTGACGCCGCCGGCATTAGCCAGGATGTCGGGCATGACGAAGATACGATTTTCGGCCAGGATCTCGTCGGCCACGGCGGTAGTGGGGCCGTTAGCGCCCTCAACGACAATCTTAGCCTTGATTTGGCCTGCGTTACGGCTGGTGATCACGTTCTCCCGGGCCGCGGGAATGAGTATCTCGCAATCAGAAACCAGCAACTCCTCGCTGGGCGTGGCCTCGGCGCCGCGGAAACCCAGGATAGTCGAGTTCTGCAGCTTGTACTTGAGCAACTGGTGAATGTCGATGCCTTGGGGGTTGGACAGGCCGCCGTCGAACTCCGCGATGCCCACGATCTTGTAGCCGCGCTCCATCATCAGGCGGGCAGCATTGGCGCCCACGTTACCGAAGCCCTGAATAACCACCCGGCAGCCGTCGATGGGCATCTTCAGGTAGCGCATGCTCTCGTCGCAGATCACCTGCACGCCGCGCCCGGTGGCCTCGGTCCGGCCGCGCGAGCCGCCCAGGTTCAACGGCTTGCCTGTCACCACGCTTGTGACAGTGTGTCCCTCGTGCATCGAGTAGGTGTCCATGATCCAGGCCATGGTCTGCTCGTTGGTGTTCATGTCGGGCGCGGGAACGTCCTTCTCCGGTCCGATGATATCGATAATCTCCGAAGTGTAACGACGGGTCATGCGCTCCAGCTCACCCCGGCTCATATTTTTGGGATCGCAGATGACACCGCCCTTGGCACCGCCGAAGGGGATATTTACCACCGCGCACTTCCAGGTCATCCAACTGGCCAGCGCGCGCACCTCGTCCAGGCTTACGTCCGGCGCGTACCGGATGCCACCCTTGCCGGGACCGCGTGCAATGGAGTGCTGCACCCGGAAACCGGTGAACATCTCCATGTGGCCGCTGTCCATGGTGACAGGAAAGTGCACGATCAACTCGCGCCCAGGAGTGCGCAGCATCTTCCACAAACCCTCTTCCAGGTTCAGTTTGCGCGCCGCAAAGTCAAATCGAGCCGCCTGGGCTTCCCAGGGATTAATCTCCTGCTCAAGGGATACCGATGCCATAGATTTCTCCAATTCTGTTGGCCATGCCTTCCCGGCGGTGCTCCGGGGAAGGCGTCCATCATCAATGATAGACGCGTAAGCTCCTCGTCGTATCCAGCAATTACACTGAAACTGTGAAGTCCTCTTCCCAGCCCGTCCAGCCCAGCCGCAAGGAATTCCTCGCGCTTGCTCGCGAGCACACGCTGGTTCCCGTCTGCCGCATCCTTACCGCCGACCTGGAGACGCCTGTTTCTGCCTTTCTGCGCGCCGCCTGGCCGGAGCGGGAGTGTTTCATGCTCGAATCGGTGGAGAACGGCGAACAGGTAGGCCGTTACACCTTTATCGGCCTTGCACCCTTCAAGCGCATCATGGCGCGGGGCCGCGATATCACCATTACCGAGGGCAAGAAGGTCGTCCAGATCGAGGGCGACATCTTTGCCGTGCTGCGGCGGGCACTCAGCGGCCATAAGCCGGCGCGGCTGCCAGGGTTGCCGCCCTTTACCGCCGGGGCGGTGGGCTTCTTCGCCTATGATGCAGTCCGCCAGATCGAGCGGCTGCCCGTGCTGGCCAAGGACGAGTTGGGGGTTCCCGACGCCTGCCTGCTCTTCTTTGATGAGGTGCTGGCCTTTGACCACGTGCGCAAGGAAATTTGGCTGGTAGTGACGGCCGACGTAATGCGCGGCAAGCCGGCCAACGCATTTGACAAGGCCGTTCAGCGGCTCGACCGGCTTGAAAAACGGCTTGCCCAGCCGCTCCCCAATCTGGAACGACATGTTTCCAGGGAAACGATGCAGGTGCGGCACCGCACCTCGAAAAAAGATTTTCTAGCCGCTGTCAGCCGCACCAAGGAATACATCAAGGCAGGCGACATTTTTCAGGCAGTCATCTCGCAGCGCTTCGACATGGAGCCGGAGGCCGACAGCTTCCAGGTCTATCGCGCGCTGCGCACCGTAAATCCCAGCCCATACATGTTTTTCCTGCGCTTTGCGCCGGAGGGAGCGATGGGCGGGCAACCAGACGACGCAAAAACGCTCTCCAAAAAGGGAAAAGCGCCCACGGCGCCGCAGACCGTGGAGCTTGCTGGCTCCTCGCCGGAGCTGTTGGTACGCGTGCATCAGGGCAAGTTGGAGTACCGTCCTATCGCCGGGACGCGCCCCCGCGGGACGACTGAAGCCGAAGACCAAGCCCTGGCAGACGAGATGCTCTCCGACGAGAAGGAGCGCGCCGAGCACGTGATGCTGGTGGACCTGGGCCGCAACGACGTGGGCCGCGTGAGCCAGTTCGGGTCGGTCAAGGTGGACCGGCTGATGTTCGTGGAGCGCTACTCGCATGTCATGCACATTGTCAGCGCCATCGAGGGCAAGCTCAAACCGGAACTGACCGCCGTTGACGCCCTGCGCGCCTGCTTCCCCGCCGGCACACTCAGCGGCGCGCCCAAGGTGCGGGCCATGGAGATTATCGAGGAGCTGGAGCCGGCGCGGCGCGGAACCTATGGAGGCGCGGTGCTCTACGCCGATTTCTCCGGAAACCTCGACTCCTGCATCGCCATTCGTTCCATGCTGGCCATCGGCGGCAAAGGCTACGTCCAGGCCGGCGGCGGCATTGTGGCCGACTCCGTGCCCGAACTTGAGTATCAGGAGTCGCTCAACAAGGCTAAGGCGGTGATGCGGGCCATTGAGCGGGCACGGGAGATGTGATCTAAATGAGAAATGCCAGATTGCGCCAATCTGTACTGACCATTCCAAAAGTCATCTGCTCGTCTGCATTCATCTTGTTGCTTTTCGGAGTGACAGGCTGTAGGAAAGTTACACCAACTGACTTGGCTGGAACCTGGACGATCACAGAGGATTCGCGGACGATCCTGTCCGCAAGTACGCGTAACGCCTCACCTAAGATCGTTTTGTGGCCAAATGGACAATTCGTTGCTAATGATCTTCCAGTCTTCACCATTCCCCCGGAACAAGAGAAAGTTGGAAATGGTCGAGGAGAATGGAAAATAATTTCTGAGCATGGCCGGCAACAATTACTACTCATATTTTCCGAACGTAATGGGGTTACACAACAAGGAGGTTATGGCTATCCTCTTGATTTCGATATTGGCTACTCGACTCTTGGCTTGTACTACTACTTAGGCGATCCAGATGAAGGGCGACGGATCACTCTTATAAAGAGGTGACATTCGATTTTCTGACACATTGCCCTTCAGTCGATGGAACCTCTAATTCTTCGCCCCGAAGAGCCGCCTGAAAAACTTCCCAATACCGCCAAAGAAGCCGGTCTTTTTCTTTGCCGTGGGCTTGGTTGCGGCCGCACTGGGAACCGGAGTTGCTTCGGATGTGGGCTTTGGCGCGTGGTCGGCGCTGTTGTATACCAGTGGCTCGAGCGACTCCGGTGGGGCGGACGTTAACGAGACCGCATTCGGCTCGGGCTTGGGCGTTGGCGCCAGGCCTGCACTCTGCGCCACCGGGAACTCGTTCGTGCCTGGATGCGGCGGGGGCGGGCAGCCGCAAGACTCCTTCTCGTTGTCCACCACCTCGCGCAGGTTGCCGTGCTCGAACATCACCCGCTGGCCGGGCTGCACACGGTAACTGCCGCCATCAAAAACGCTGGTCACCAGCACATAAGGAGCGTTGGCCCCCGCGTTATCCACGCAGGTGTCGCCGTGTGGACCAAGGCGGATCTTGATCTCCGCCGCGCCCGGACCGCCAATGAGGATGCGAAAATCCGGAGTGAGCAGGAAATCTGCGTTGCGCCCGGCGGAGCCGCTGGTGGCAAAACTCAACTCGAGAGCACCGTGATCCATGGCCATCATCAGGCCGGGCGTATCGCCGGAGGGCACGCTGGAGTCGGCGGCAAGCTTGACGGTCGTGGAGGCGCAGACGCGCAGTATGCCGCGATGGGGCAACACAACCTCGGTGGTCTGGCTGCCGGAGGTGATCGTGCCGCTGGCCACGATGACTGCCCTGCCCTGCGTGACCTCCAGCGCGCCGGTGACCTTGGCTGCGGCGTCGGGGTTTTTGCTTTCCAGCGGGATGATTGCGATGGGAGCGATGGAGCTTGTTTCGGGAGCGGTAGTCTGGGGCGTCATGGCAGTTTGCGGCGGCGCGGCAGTTTGGGGCGCGGCCGCAGTCTGGGCGCAAAGCATGTACGACAAACCGAAAGCAGTCAGCGCAATGATTCCGGCGGAAGTTATGCGGATAGCAGGACTCATGCGGCGCATCGCTCTCTCCTTGGCTTTTACATTTTCAAAAAGTTGCGGATCATCTGATGGCCGCCCTCGGTCAAGACGCTCTCAGGGTGAAACTGCACGCCCTCAATGGGCAGGCTGCGATGGCGCAGGCCCATGATGACTGAGCCGCCACCGATTTCTGGTGTGCGGGCAGTAACCATAAGTTCTTTGGGCAATGACTCCTCGGCCACGATCAGCGAGTGATAACGAGTAGCGGTGAGCGGTGAAGTCAGCCCGGCGAAGATGCCTTTGCCGTCGTGGATGACCGAACTGGTTTTGCCGTGCATCAGGTGGCTGGCGCGGACTACATCGCCGCCAAAGGCCTCGCCGATGGCCTGATGGCCCAGGCAGACTCCCAGAATCGGCGCCTTGCCGGCCATATGGCGAATCAGCGGAACCAGAATGCCGGCCTCGCTCGGAGTACAGGGGCCGGGCGAGAGCAGGATGCGCTCAGGGTGCATCTCCTCGACTTGATCCTCGGTCAGCTCGTCGTTGCGATATACCTCGACCTCCGCGCCCAGCTCACCCAGGTACTGAACAAGGTTGTAGGTAAACGAATCGTAGTTGTCGAGGACAAAGACCATCTTGAAGTCCAGTGTAGCGCGTGCTGCCAGTTGCACAGCGGCGGCGTATCTGCAAAACTCACTACGATGGTTCTTCACTTTCTGATTCAGGGCCGCGTGCAGGGGGTGGGCTTCCGCTGGTATGTGCAGCGGGTGGCCGGCCAGCTGGGTCTGCGCGGCTGGGTAAGCAACACGGAGGAGGGCGAGGTCGAGGTAGTGGCCTCGGGCACGGCCGAAGAGCTGGCCGAGCTGCGCTCCAGCCTGCGCCGCGGACCGCGCGGCGCCCGCGTGGACCGTCTCATCGAGCACCATCTTGCCGAATCCGAAGCCGATGACCTTAACTCCTTCCGCATCGATGGCGCATGGTGAAAATACAGCTTCTAGCTGCTAGCTTTCGGGATTTGGAACTAATAGCTAAAAGCTATTAGCTAGAAGCTGTTCCCTCTCCCCGCTATAATCAAAAGCGAAACCGAACCTATTCCAGCAATGTAAGGAGCGCCCCTGCCAATGCCCGAACAAATCAAGCCCATCGATGTTGAAGCCCTGAAGGCGCTGGTGCGCACGGTGCCGGATTTTCCCAAGCCGGGAATTCTGTTTTACGACATCACTACGCTGCTCAAGGACAAGACCGGCTTTGCCAAGATGATCGACGCAATGGCAGCGCACTATTTAGAGCGCAAGGTTGATCTGGTGCTGGGCATCGAGGCGCGGGGATTCATCTTCGGGCCGGCGCTGGCCTACCGGCTCAACGCGGGCTTTGTGCCGGTGCGCAAGCCGGGCAAGCTGCCGGCCGAGACGGCGCGCGTGACCTATGACCTGGAGTATGGCTCCGACGCCCTGGAGATTCACAAGGACGCTATCAAGCCCGGCCAGCGCGTGGTGCTGGTCGATGACCTGCTGGCTACAGGCGGCACGATGGAAGCTACATTAAAGCTGGCCAGGCAGTTGGGCGGAGAGATCGTGGGGCTAGCCTTTGCCGTGGAACTGGATTTCCTGAAGGGCCGCGATCGCTTCAAAGATTACGATGTCTTCAGCCTGCTGCACTACGACGTGTAGGGACTTCGCGTCCAGCGGGAACTCACAGGTCACAGAGGCGAGACTTGGGTCACCCGGCGCTTACGAAACTGGGTCCTATGGCATGGGCTTATTTGAATGTATAACAGGGATCATTCAATGAAGGATGGTGAAAAACTATGCGGCCAGGAGCGTATCCAATTTCACAACAAATCCTGCTTGATTTGGTTGCACCACCAATTATAGCAGGAGCCTGGTGGCTTATGTCCGGCGGGTTGGCGGGAATAATCCAAGGAGGATCAAGAAGCGCAGAAACAAAGTCGAGACAAGCTCAGGAGTTTTGGGCTTTGCTGATCTTGTTCTATCTCATAATGTTTGGCATCACAATTTACGCATGGTTGACTTAGCTGCAGTCGTCTCCTTGGTGCCCCAAATGGTTTATAGATTCCCAGGTCCCCAATTGCGATGGACTTGGGGCACCCGCGTAGATTCGCACATCATGCTAAGAATGTTCAGATTTTCGCATCCTCCGCGGCGGACGGCGGCGCACCTTCTGCACTTTCTTCGATGAACATCTGGGCGTCGGCAAAACGGTAGCCCACATATACATCCGTCAGCAAATACATGGGATTGGCGGGGTCGTCTTCAATCTTCTTGCGCAACTGCCGCACGAAGGTGCGCAGATACTCGACCTCTTCACGGAACTCTGCGCCCCACACCTCCGTGAGCAGCCTTGCATAAGTGACCACGCGGCCGGCGCGGTTCATCAGACAGAAAAGTATATCGAACTCCTTGCGCGTCAGATGCACCGGCTGATTGCGCTTGGTGACCTTGCGCTTGACCGGATCGAGGCGAATCTCGCCGATCTCGATGGGTGCGTCTTCGGCGCGGGCCGGAGCGCGCACTCGGCGAACCGCCGTGCGGATGCGGGCAATCAGTTCGCGCATGCTGAATGGCTTGGTGACATAGTCGTCAGCGCCCAACTCCAGCGCCTCGACCTTCTCCTCTTCCGCGTCGCGCACTGTAAGAATGAGAATCGGCAGCCGGGGCGCAAAGGCGCGAATGCGGCGCAGGGTCTCGATGCCTCCGATACCGGGCATATTCACGTCGAGCAGAACCACATCAAATCCGCCGGCGCGCAACATCTGCAGAGCCTCTTCGCCGCGCGAGGCATCAACCACCTGAAAGCCGAGTTCGACCAGCGGCGGCCGCAATGCTCGCCGGATGGCTGATTCATCGTCAACAACAAGTATGCGAATAGGTGTCTGCATCATCATGTAACCCTCTTTCGCGCTGTGGCCGGTATGGCCGCAAAGAATGTAGTCCCCTCCGTCTCATCGCTGGTTACCCAGACGGAACCGCCGTGGATAAGCGCGACGCGCTTGGCTACCGAAAGGCCGATTCCGGTTCCCGCCGCGCGGCTGGGGCGAGTCGTAGATCGATAATAGCGATCGAAGATCCGCTCCCGGTCATTGATGGGGATAACCTCCCCAACGCTGCGCACCGAAAAGACGATTTCCGCGTGCACCTTTACGGCGCGGATGGTAATGGCGCTGCCGAAGATCGAGTACTTGCAGGCGTTGTCGATGTACTGCGTCAGCAGCATAACCATCAACTGGCGGTCGCACTCCAGAACCAGCCGCTCATCGGGAATATCGATGACTACTTTCATTCTAGCCAGGCACTCGCCGAGGCTGGCCACAACCTCTTCAATCAGCGGCGCTACTTCCACCGGGGAGGCGTGAATAGTAACCTCGCCGGCATCCAGGCGCGCCGTGGTCAGCAGGCGCGTGGTCAGATTTGCGAGCAGGCCTGTCTGCTCGTCAATAAGGGCGACTAACTCGGCCTGCGCCGCCGACAGGTGGCCCATCTCGCCAAGGCCTGTAGAAGCCGCGCGGATGGCCGTCAACGGCGTCTTATAGGCGTGCGCCAGGCTGTCAAGAACAGTCGCTCGCAACTGCTCGGTGCGCCGTTCGGTCTCGATGCGGCTCTCGTTGGCGAAGGCCCGGTAACGGTCAAAGGCGATGGCAATGAGCGAGGCTATGGCGCTGTTGGAGAGCGGGCTGGTTTCGCCGCGCACCACCAGGCTACCGATGGGCACCGCTCCCAACCGGACCACGCGGCGTCCCAGCCTGGTTTTTGGATCGTCGTCCGAGGTCCCAAAGTAGTAGACATTCTGCGCCAGCTCCTGGGGATCCGCGTTCCACTGCCCAGCCGAATAGACCTGGTGCAGGTCAGCGTCAAAGACAGCCACGGCCTCTAGCGCGAAAATCTCATGGATCAACTCAGCCAACTGCTGCCCCGGCTCAAGGTTGAGATTCATCTCCAGTGTGCGCCGTGTGAACTCGTGAAGATCGCGCACCTGGTCGCGCCAGGATGAAGCTTCGCGGGCTTTGTTCCTGGAGCGCGCGTAGAGAAGAATGATCAACAGCGCGACTAATACCAAAGCCAGCATCAGTACGGCATTGGCCATCACAAAACCCGCATTGATGAAGTTCAAGGTCAAGCAATTACCCACATATATGAAGCAGGATTCAAGAAAGTAGAGGCGCCTTCGGCGAGAAAACCGGGAACTACTTTATCACCAGCGCCCCAATCAAATCCCAGGACCATAACCTTGCAGCACAAATCCTTTGTCGCACCAGCCTAGGATGCAGTGAAACTTGAGTGAATTTTAGCAGATTCTTTCATGCTCTTGTCCGGAGCGGGTCTGTCTCTCCGCCCTGCCGTCTCCCGGCCGGATGAAAGATAGGCCTTGGCAATGTGCGTCACCGGTGGACCGCGATGGCGTCAATATTTTCTTTCATTTTCCTTATAGGTTCCTCATCTGTTCCTCATTAGTTCCTTATGGTTGCCCGGCCATACTAAGGTCCATCAGCAACTGCAAGACCACCTTGGGAGACACATCATCCGCAATCTGGTTTTCCCTGATTGAATCCGAGTGGCCGTTGTGTCCGTGTATCGATGAAGGCCTGGTCGGGTTGCTGACTGCACTGCACCGTGCTGCGCCTGCCTTCTTTTTGGCTGACTTTATTCCATGTCATAACCAAACAACATCATTTATCTTCTCGGAGGAAATATGCCGATACATCTGAATATGAATCTGAATCGCATACTGATAACGATGGCCGGAACTGTCTTATCAATCGCCCTGACGGCTGGTGCGCAAACACCGGCTACGCCACCCACACCCGCGCCCGCGTCTGCTACTGCGGCGCAAGCCGCGCTGGCGCCGGCAACAGCCCCAGCCCCGCTTTCCACCTTCGTTCTCACGGGTCCTCTGCAATGGCTGCCGCCGGCGACCTTCGATGCTGGACCGTTGGGCAAGCTGTCCGTCAACGGCATCGTGACCGGTTTCGCGCAGTTCCAGAATAATTACGTGCCGGGAGACAATAACGCGCAAGCCACTCTGAGCAACGGACAGATTTTCATTCAAAAAGCGGACGGGAAGCTTCAGTACTATATCCAGGCTGGCGTCTATACCATGCCGACACTTTCAGTCCCGTTTGTTAACGCTCAAAATACCGTGAACAATTTCTACGGGCCTGTTCCGGTCGCCTACCTGAAGCTGCCGGCAGGAAAGACCACACAGTTCCTTATCGGCTCTCTGCCTACGCTGATGGGCGCCGAGTCCACATTTACCTACCAGAACTTCAACATCGAGCGCGGCATCGTTTGGAACCAGGAAAACGCCATCAATCGCGGCATCCAGGTGAATCAAACCTTGGGTAAGTACCTGACCGCCTCGCTCAGCTGGAATGACGGTTACTATTCCAACCGCTACTCGTGGCTCTCTGGTTCGCTGACCTTGACGAAGGGGCCTCATAGCCTGGTGTACGACGGGATGGGGAACCTCGGACAAACCGCCTATCAAACGGCTGCCACACCGGTGCAGAACAACAGCTATATGCACGCGGTGATCTATACGTACACCAAGGGCCCATGGATCATTTCGCCATACTTCCAGTACAGCAAGCTACCGACCAACGCGAAGGTAGGCGTACTCAAGGGCACATCCGCGACCGGTGGCGCGTTAAACGTCAGCTACGCCTTCAAGAAGGGCTTCTCGCTTCCGGCCCGCGTGGAATACATCACGAGTTCGGGGAGCGCTACCGATGAATCTGTCAACCTGTTGGGCTTTGGGGCTGGCAGTGCAGGCGCCAGTTTTACCGCGACGCCAACCTACCAAAAGGGAGGCATGTATGTTCGCGGCGATCTCGCCTGGGTGCACGCAATGAACTACACGCCGGGAGCTGTCTTTGGCAAAACGGGAATGGATGCTGACCAATTCCGGGGCGTACTTGAATTCGGCTTCATCTTTGGCGACAACATCAAAAAATAGCCGAATCGAGGCGCCGGCTGCGCAGGGCAGCGATGTGCCGAATGACAAGGAAGTTAGTGTAACTCACTGCTTCATTTATCAGTTATTTCACAAACTTCAGTTTCTTCATTTCATCTTTATCAGTTCGGCATTAACCTTCAACTAACACATGCGGCTTTCCCTATCCGGCCTGTAGCTTGAATCCCACTTCACTCAGGTTTGCTATATCTCACCGCACACTCTGTTACACAAAAATTTAGTCACATTCAACAAGGAGGACAATGATGAAGCGTATCGACGCAGTGATCAGGCCGGAACGGCTGGAACAGGTAAAGGCAAGACTTTCCAGTTTGGATATTCAGGGAGCAACCGCGGCGGAAGTCAGAGGCTTTGGCCGGCAGCGGGGCCACGCCGAGATGTATAGAGGAACCGAATATTCTGTCGATTTTCTTCCCAAGATTCTTCTGACCATCATCGCAGCGGATGAACGCGTGCCCCAGATCGTAGACGCGATCATCCATGGCGGCCGAACCGGAAAGATGGGAGACGGAAAAATCTTCGTTACCCCGGTCGATGAGGTGATACGTATTCGCACCGGCGAACGGGGACCAGCCGCTCTTTGAGCAATCAATCAGAAACATCTCGCGCAGTCCACGAGTTCTTTGCCATTCACTACAAAGATGAGGAGAGAATCAATATGAGACAGCTATTTGCGAGGCACACTCTGCGCCATTGGCTCCTGCAAAGCGCGATAACGAGTCTGCTGCTGGCAGGAGTATTTGGAGTATGCTCAACACCCTGCTTTGCCGACGAGAGCCCAAAGCCGGATCCGGCTGGCATCGCCACCGGCGATAAAACCAGCGTGCAGGATGCCGCCGGCAATCTTTTCATCCCCGCAACTCCAGATCCGTCCAGTCCGGACTTCGCGGCACAAAAGAAAGCCTACGACGAGTTCCAGGCCCAGTCGGCCAAGGAACCGATTGCCATGAAATTGGCCGATTCCGTGGGGCACGTCCGCGTTGCCACAAACTTCTCCTGGACGCTGCTCACCGGATATCTGGTTCTGTTCATGCAGGCCGGATTTGCCTTGCTCACCTGCGGGCTGGTGCGCAAAAAGAATGCGGCTCACTTGATGATGCTGAATTTTGCCGCCTTCGTTTTTGCCTTGCTGGCGTATTACGCCGTTGGCTACGCCTTCCAGTTCGGGGCAGTCGCAATCAATGCAGCTCCGACCAACCTCGGGGGAACTCCAACGCTCAATTCGTTTCTATTAGGGCATGGCAGTTGGGGATTTCTGGGCGGAAAGGGATTTTTCCTGAGTGGACCGGGTTACGACTCCGGCAGCCTTTGCTTGACGCTCTTCGAGTTTGTGTTCATGGAAACGGCCGGCTATATCATCGTAGGCGCGATCTGCGAGCGCATCAGCTTCTGGGCGTTTCTGCTTTGCGAACTCTTCATTGGCGGAATCCTCTATCCCGTATTCGGATGCTGGGTATGGGGCGGCGGATGGATGTCGCAACTGGGATCGACGATGCATCTGGGCCACGGTTACGTGGATTTCGCCGGGTCCACAGTAGTGCATGCGATCGGTGGCTTCTGCGCCATGGCGCTGGCCGTCATTCTCGGCCCGCGTATCGGCAAGTTTGGTCCCGACGGCAAGCCGCGCGCTTTTCCGGCGCACAATATCGTCTATGTCGTAACCGGAACTTTTATCCTTCTCTTCGGTTGGATGGGATTCAATCCCGGCTCCACGCTGGGAGCAACCGACCTGCGCATTTCAGTCATCGCCATGAATACCAACCTCGCGGCGGTTTCAGGTTCGGCGACAGCGCTGCTGTTGTGGTACATAATCTTCAAGAAGCCGGACATCACCATGGCCTGCAATGGGATGCTGGCGGGACTGGTAGCCATCACGGCTCCATGCGCCTTTGTCTCTCCGAATTCGGCAGTGCTGATTGGAGTTCTGGCCGGACTTCTGGTGTGCGGCGGCGTGCTGTTCAACGAGCGGATACTCAAAGTTGACGATCCCTGCGGAGCCGTCTCGGTGCATGGCTACTGTGGCTGGCTAGGCGCCGTCTGTGTCGGCATCTTTGCCGACGGCACTTACGGTTCGGGATGGAACGGAGTGGGCGCTTCCAGTTATCTCGGGCAGGCAGGCAAAGGGGTAACGGGTTTGCTTCACGGTGACCTCAGCCAGTTCGAGTGTCAGCTGCTGGGAGCCACACTTTGCGCTGTCTGGGCCTTTGGTGCAACTTACGGTGTGTTCTGGGTTGTCAACAAGGTCAAATCCATGCGCGTTACGGCGGAAGTGGAGCTGGAGGGTCTTGACGTGCCTGAGTTTGGCATGACCGGATACCCTGAGGATACGCTGGCCAGTATTATTCACTAGGCTCCTATGTAAAAAATGTCTGAAAGAATGTCCTTTCTGCGCTGCCAAAGCTCGAATACACGGGCTTTGGCAGCCGGGAAGGTGGGCTGAAGACAATATCTTGATCATTTGGATCGTTCCAATCGACTCATTTGGTGCCGCAATCTGGCCCTTTTCCTGGCCCATAGGTTAGATAAAAGAATAAATTTGCCTTCGGGCGGTATCTGCGGTATTGTGAGTTCGCTCCTGCAAGGAATAAAAATCCACAATGAAACTTAACCGGCGGCGAGTGGCGGCTTTTGCAATCGTGGCGGCGCTGGTGTGTCTGGCGGTCTCCGCAGTTGTGATCTGGCGGGTGGAGGGAGTGCTGAGGCGCGATGCTGCGCAGCAGGAACTGGTGAACTTTGAAGTACACCCCCTGGGCACGCAGCCGAATCCCGGCTTCGAAGGGATTTGGTCTCCAGCGGTTTACAAGAGCGTAGCGGTTTTTGAGGGGCGCATCTATCTGGCTGGCCCGGCGGGACTTTATGCCTACGACTCCGATGGGGCGCTGGAATGTATCTATCGGACAGGCATAGACTTACCGGCTGCTCCACTGGGACAGATGGCGGTGGGAATGCTATCCGACGCGCAACGGCCGGAGCTGCTGATTGCGACCCTTGGCGCGGGAATCGTGTGCTTCGACGGCCACCTATTTCGGCAAATAATGGGTACAAACGCTGATGTGAGAGTAATCACATCCCTGCTGCCGCTCCGGTCGGGGCGGCTGCTGATCGGCACAGCCAAGCTGGGGCTGCTGATCTACGACGGCAAGACTCTGAAGCAGTTTCATCCCACCACAAATAATGTCTATGTCACTTCCCTGGCAGGCTCGGAGGCCGAGCTATGGGTGGGAACGCTGAACGACGGGCTGCTTTGGTGGCATGGCGGGCAGACGGAAAGAATCGGCGAAGAGCAGGGGCTGCCGGACCGGCGCGTGGAGCAGATTGCGCTGGAAGGCGGCAGGGCTTACGTGGGCACTCCGGTGGGCGTGGCCGAGGTGCGCGATGGGAAGATTGCGCGGGTGCTGGCCAAGGGAAGATACGCCCATGCTTTGATGGTGGATGGGGATGCGTTGCTGGTGGGCCAGATGCAGACCGGAGTAATGCGCGTCTCGCTCACCGGTCCGGAGAACGATATCCAGATCAGAAGGCCGATTACGGCTCTTGTTCATGATGGCCGCGATTCTGCTACGGGCACGGCTACAAACAAGAGCGCGGCGGGGGTAACGGTGGAGCAGTTTCTGGCGGTGGGAGACGACCGCTACGCGCTGGCTACGGATGGGCTGCTGCGCCGGGAGCCGGATGGCGCATGGCGAAAGATACTGGGGGGGGGCAGCGCGCAACTGACGGACAGAGACATTTCAGCTCTTTTAGTGGCCTCTGACGGGCGGCTCTGGGTGGGCTACTTCGACCGCGGCCTGGACATCCTCTCCGCCACGGGCGACAAGGTTGAGCACATTGAGAACGAGCACGTCTTCTGCGTGAACCGGATTGTGGAAGACCCCCGGCAGGGGGCTATCGTTGTGGCCACGGCCAATGGGCTGGTAATCTTCGACCGCGATGGGCTGCAGAAGCAGGTTCTGGGGCGCGATGCCGGGCTGATTGCCGACCATGTGACGGACGTGGCGCTTTATGACGGCGGCATGGCGCTGGCGACCCCGGCGGGAATCACGTTTCTGGACCGGAGCGGCGCGCACAGCATTTACGCCTTTCAAGGCCTGGTCAACAATCATGTGTATGCTTTGGGCGCCGACGGAGATAAGCTGGTGGCGGGGACGCTGGGCGGGCTTTCGCTGCTCACCGGCGGCGAGGTCCGCAAAAATCTGAACACATCGACCTCCGGCCTGAAGCACAATTGGATTACCACGTTGACCCCAGTGGGCAACGACTGGCTGGTGGGCACCTATGGAGCGGGAATCATGCGCCTCTCCGCCGGCGGCAACGTGACGCCCACCGATGCGACGCGCACGGGAGTGGTGATCAATCCCACGGCCATGACCACCGACGGACGGATGGTCCTGGCCGGAACGCTGGGCAATGGGCTGATGGTGGGCGACGCGACCGGCACCCGGTGGGGAACGGTCACTGCCGGATTGCCTTCTCTGAATGTAACGGCATTGGTTATTTACAAAGGTGTGGTCTATGTAGGCACGGATAACGGGCTGGTGAAGATTGACGAGGGGAAGCTTTAAGGAAAGCGGAGTTAGCGGAGTTAGCGGGTTAGCGGAGTTAGCGGATGAGAGGAATGCGATGAGGCGGATTAGGTGGGCGTTAGTTTTGTTACTCCTGATGCCGATGGCGGCTCATGCCGATAGCGGCGTGTTGATTCCAACCGATAAGCAGGCGCCCGATCCGGCGATTTTGTCGCTGACCGAGATGCAGGTGGATATTCACATCGACAACGGCGACGCGCGGGTGTGGGTGCGGCAGGTCTTCACCAACCATACCAATCGTCCGCAGGAGGGCAATTACCAGTTTGCGTTGCCCAGCGGAACCACAGTCTCCGATTTTGCTGTCTGGGATGGCCCGGTGCGCATTCCCGCCGTGATTCTGGAGCGCAAGCGGGCTAAGGCGATCTACCAGGAGTTGAAGAGCCAGGCCATCGATCCCGGCCTGCTGGAGCAGGGCGAGCGCACCGCGGACGAGGCGCGGCGCAGCGCGATCTTCAGCGCGCACATCGTTCCCATCCCGGCCTACGGAACCAAGCGGCTGGAGATTGAGTATCACGAGCGAATTCCCGTATCGGCGCGCAAGAGCTACTTTCTGTTGCCGCTCAAGCCGGACAGTTACGCCAGCCAGAAAACCGCCAGACTTACCATTCACTTTGAACTGCGCTCGGCGGCGCGGCTGAAGGATTTTGCGTTTCAGGGCCACTTGCTTCCCTTCCACATCGAGCAGCAGGATGAACACGTCATCCGGGGCACGGTGGACGCGACCAACATCGAGCTGGCAGAGGATTTTTCAACCGTCTGGGCACAGAACGAGACTCAGAACGCAGTGGAAGTGATCACCTATCGCAATCCGAACCCGGTTTCATCCCTTTCGATGGAACTCGCCAGTTCCGAACTCGCGGTGCCCACGCAGGCTTCTCAGAAGGGCAAACAGAAACAGCAGCCACAGCCGCCGAATGCGCCCTCGGAGCCGGGATTCTTTGAGGCACTGGCTCAACTGAGCGCGCCGCCGGCATCCGGGACGGCAGGTGGACAGGGCGGGCGCACGGTGGTAGTGCTGATGGATACCTCGCTCTCCATGCAGTGGGAAAAGCTGGAGCGCAGTTACGCGGCTGCGGCCAAGCTGTTGGAGACCCTGGGGCCGGAGGACAAGTTCAACCTGCTGCTCTTTAACACGCGAGTGGACAGCTTTAAACCGGCGCCGGTTCAGGCGGACTTAACCAGCACGAAGGCGGCGATGGACTGGTTGCGGCAGAGCCACCTGCGCGGCGGAACGGATTTGCAAAAGGCGCTGCAGGAAGGTCTGAATCAATTCAGCGGGGCTGATGCGACGCAGGCCACGGCGCTGGTGCTGCTGACCGACGGCGAGGTAACGCGGGGACTGATCCAGAGCGGCAAGCTGGCGGATTGGTACGCGACGAAGTGGAAGCAGATTCCCGCGGAGCGGCGGCCCAAGACCGAGGTTTTTGCCGTAGGCGACGACGCCAACCTGCCGCTGTTGCGCATGCTGAGCCGCAACGGCGGGGTGATGGAGCAGGTGCTATCCACCGAGCCGGTGGACTACAAGCTGGCAGCCTTTCTGGGCAAGGTGGGACGAACGCCGATTGGAGACCTGCGGCTGACAGTGACACCGGAAGCCGCGGTGAACAAGGTTTATTCGCTGGAGGAGGCGGTCTTTGACGGCGGCGAGGGGCGCTGGGTTGGCCAGTACACGAGGCCGCAGAAGGGCGTGAGCTTCAGCGTGAGCGGCAACCAGGATGGCCGCGGGTTGAAGGCGGAGACCAAGGCCGAGCTGCCGGCGAAGGAGCTGGAGCACGACCAGTTGCCGCGCCTGTGGGCCGGAGCCCGCGTGCAGGCGCTGCTGGAGCAGATTGAGCGCGAGGGCGAAACCGAGGCGGCGATCAACGAGATCATCATGTTGGCGCGACGATATAAATTCGTGACGCCTTACACTTCGTTCCTGGCCGCGCCGCGATCGCTGCTGCGGCCGCGCGTGATCAGGCCGGGAGACCCGGTGTTGCGCGTGCATACCGACAAGGCGATTGTCTCGGTGATTGCGCTGTTTCCCTTTGGGCTGGAGAAGCCGCTTCGCTACCTGGCCGGCGAAGATGTATGGCAGACGCGGTTCCTGGCTCCAACAGATATGAAGGACGGTATCTACCAGGTGCGGCTGGTGCTGCGCGACACCAGTGGGCAGGTTTATCGCGAGCAGAAGAGCTTTGTGATTGCCTCAACTCCGCCGACGGTGAAGGTGAGGCTCGACAAGACTCGATACCGAGCAGGCGAGATGATTCCGCTGAAGGTGAGCGCGTCAGAGAGCACGCGGACACTGACGGCGCGCCTGGAAGGGCTGGCCCCGGTCAGCCTGCACTGGAATCGCGAGGCGGGAGCAAGCACGGGCCAGCTGTGGCTGCCGCAGGCATTGACACCGGGCGAGTACGTGCTGGCGGTGACGGCGGAAGACATGGCGCATAATCTGGGCAGCGCGGAGGTGCACATTGAAGTGGTTCCCTGAGCACAAACGCAGAACTGACGGAAGCAACATCGGCGCGACCGGGCTGAAGATCGCCCTGGGAGCAATGATTGTAGGCGCTGGGGCTTTCAGCGCGTCGGCCTCACTCATTGTTTGGCAAAGCCCCGGATTGCTGCTGGGCGCGGGCAACAGCCTCACGCGCTGGCTGGAAAATGCCGAGGCCGGCTCGGGCGTGGAAAAGGCGCTCTACCGGCTGATGAAGCTGCCCGGCGGCGAGGCTCTCTACCGGCGCTCTCCGCGCGAGGCGCGGCCGGAGCTGACGACTCTGATCAACAACAGCCAGAAGAGCGCGGCGCTCTACTCGCTGCGGGCGATGGAGGACGAAAAGGCGCTGGACTTTGATGCCGCCGAAAAGGACTGGAAGACGTGGGCAGACAAGGCCGACGACAAGGCGGCGGCAAATCTGGACCTGGCCGACTTTTATGAGCGCAGGCTGAAACCGCGAGAAGAGCTGGCGGCACTGGAGGTTGTGGGCCAGAGTGCGGCGAGCCAGCGGGAACGCTGGACGGCGACGGAGTCAGAGCAGGCGTGGATGGCTTGGGAGAAGACGTTGCAAGTGGTGGACCGGTATGCGCTGGGGCGCGCGGTTGCGGCGCGGGAGTATGCCGGATGGGAGCGGCGTTATCCGCAGGAACGAGCCGTTTACGAACGCGAACTGGCCTTCGATCTGGCGGGCAAGGATTACGCCTCCGCGTCGGCGTTGATTGCGCGCTACCGGAAGGCGTTTCCCAACGACACGCTGTTTCCGGTGAGGGCAGAGGCGGATGTTGCGGCGGGGCGAGGTTCGGCAAAGGATGGGCTGGCGGTCTTTGATCGCAGCTTTGAGCCGCTGTGGCCGGCGGAAATGGTAAAGAGCTACTACGCGCTGCTGGAGAGAGGCCACCAGACGCTGAAGGTGCGCGATGCGCTGCGGGCAAGGCTGGCGGAGAATCCGGGCGGCGGCGCTGACGCGCTGAAGGATGCGGCCAGGCTTTTTTACATTTTTCAGCAGCAGGGACAACTGGAGGCGGCCAAGGCTGTGCTGGCTGGGTATCGCGAGCGCAAGGATGCGCGCGGAGCCGCGTGGAGTGCGGAGGAGCTGTACACGCTGGGACGGCTGCTGGAGCAGGTGCAGGACTTTCGCGAGGCGGCGCGCTACTACTATGCACTGGCAGCGAAGACGCAGGGTGATGATGCAAACCTGAAGGGATTGGCGGGGCTGACGCGCATCCTGCTCGCCGCGCCGGAGCAGCCGCTGCGCGTGGGCGCGGGAAACCTGGCGCTCTACCAGAGCATTGCGACGATGGATCGCGGGCCGGGCTACCTGAACGGGATTTTATCGCTGTTTTTCAACTCGCAGCGGCCGGCTTCGGAATATTCATCCGAGGATCAGCTCGCCGTGCCTTACTTTCATCGCGCCAAAGCCGCCGGGCTATTGGCGGAGATTGACCGGCGCTTCCCAAAATCCGAGGAGCGGGCGGAGCTGCACTTCCAACTGATGAATGCCTACATGGCCTACGCGGAAAGCGATGCCGCGATTCGCGAGGGAACGCTGTTTCTGGCACAGTTTCCTGCCGACGCGCGCAGAGTGGATGTGGCGCTTGAAGTGGGCGACCTCTACAGCCGGACAAATCAAACCGATAAAGAATTTGTGCTGTACAAAGATCTTCTGAAGGAACTGGCGGCCAAGGCGGACGGCGTTCCGCTGGGAGCCTCGGGAACGGCATACAACAAGCCGGTTGGCGGCCAGGCCGCGGGTACTGCGCGCTCCGCCGATTATCAGCACGTGCTCGATCGCTATCTCTCGCGGCTGGTGGCCATGCGGCGGCTGCCGGATGCGCTGGAGGTGTTGCGCGGAGAGCTGGACCACAATCCGCAAGACCCCGGCCTCTATGAAAAGCTGGCCAACTTTCTTGAACAGAACCAATTGAACGCGCACGAGGAAGAGGTTTATCAGCGGGCCATCGCGCAGTTCCAGGAAAGCGGCCACGGAGCAACAGGCTGGTATGCCAAGCTGGCTCGCTTCTATTTGCGCGAGAGGCGCAAAGTGGATTACACGGTGTTGACGCGCATGGTGACCGGAATTTTTTCCGGAACCGAGCTGGAAGAGTATTTTCGCCAGGCACCGGCGCCGGACGCGGCGCTCTCCATTGTGGTCAATCGCTATGCGCATGACTGCTTTCCGCACGATTTGACCTTTGTTCGCAGTCTGCTGGCGCAATACCAAAGCTATCAGAGCCCTGCTCCGGCGGAGGCGGAGAAGCTGCTGTGGGAGCATTGGGCGGAATCTTCCGATTTGCGCGACCAACTGTTTGAGTTGCTCAGCCGCAGCGGCAGGTTGGATTCGGTGCTGGCGGCGCTGCGGCAGCAGGCCCCGGAGATCGACAAAGCGGACTGGACCGGGCTGGCGCAAAGCAATCCGGCGGCGGAGCGATTCTGGCTGGAGTCGCGCCTGTGGCAATCGCGCTTTGAGGATGGCGTGGGCCCCGCTGACGCGCTGGCCGCTGAGTATCCCGACGATGGATTTCTGAACGGCACGGCCTCTTCTCTCTACCGCTCCCTTGCCTACTTTCATCCCGAAGATACTGACAAGGCCGTGGCAATCGAGAAGCGCATGCTGAGCGCAATGCCGGACAATTTGGACAGGCTGGCGCTCATTGGAGATACCTACGCCGACCGCGGGCGCATGGCTGAGGCAGCGCCGTACTTCACGCGCATGGCCGAGGTGCATCCGGGCGAGGCCGACGGCTATTTGCAATCGGCAACAGTCTTCTGGGATTACTTCGACTTTGCTTCCGCATCAGCCCAACTGCGCAAGGCTCGCGAACGGCTGGCGCAGCCGGCGCTGTATGGCTACCAAGCCGGCGCAATCGAAGAGAGCCAGAACAATATGCCGGGCGCGATTCAGGAATATGTGGCCAGCTCGCTGGGCGACACGCCCTCAGAGGAGAGCCGCGAACGGCTGCTGACGCTGGCACGCAGGCCGGAGTGGCGCACGGCGGTGGAGGCTGAGACGGAGGGATTGCTGAAGCAGGCCGCGCCCACCAGCACGGCAATCGAGCTGCGCATCAGCGTGCTCGACGCGCAGCAGCGCCCGGAAGACCGGTTGCGGGAGTTGAAGCAGGTTGTCGCGCAGACTGAATCGTTCGACGTGCTCGATTCCGTGACCGCGGCGGCCCGCGCTCATGCCCTGTCGGAGGTCGAGCAGGCGGCGCTCTCCCGGCAGATTGCTCTCACTGCCGACCCGGTGCGCAGCCTGGAGTTGCGCTATCAACTCGTGGAACTTTTACAGCAGCACAATCCGGCAGCTGCCGCGGCGGAGGTGGATGCGATCTATCGAGAGCACGCGAAGGTGCTTGGCGTAGTGCGCTCGACGGTGGATTACGACTGGAACCATGAACGCAAAGCGCTGGCTGTAACCGTGCTGCTGGATTCGGCCGAGGCGGCCTATCCGGAGCTGAAGCAGCAATTTCAGCTTGAGGCGGCACGCAAGCTGACAGAATTGGGCGAGTATCCGCGCGCCAAGAAATTGCTGGAGCCGCTGCTGAGCCAGAAGCCGCTGGACGCGGGCATTGAAGCGGCCCTGGCGGACAACTACGCGCGCTCCGGCGATCAGGCGGGGCTGGAAGCGTTTTACCGCTCTGAGCTGGCCGGGGTGAAGTCCGCCGCAATGGAGCGCGGGGAAAAGACGCAGCGTCTGGCGCAGTTGCGGCGCGGCATCATCTCCGCGGCCGGCGTGCTGGGCAACTGGAATGACGTGGCGGACCAGTACATCGAGCTGATCAACGCCTACCCAGAAGACGCCAGTTTGACCCAGGAGGCCGCGCTGGCTGCGGGTGCGCACGGTCAGAGCGAAAAACTGCTCAAGTTTTATCGCAAGACGATCGAGGCTTCGCCGCGCGACGCCCGCTGGAGCATTGTGCTGGCCCGTCTGGAGACGGCTCTGGAGGACTATCCCGCAGCCATCGAGGCCTACGCAACAGCGATTCGCGTGCGGCCGGAGCAGAAGAACCTGTACGAGTTGAAGGCCGGCCTGGAAGAGCGCCTTTACAAGCTGGACGATGCGGTCGCCGATTACGACAAGCTCTTCGAGCTGAGCTATCACGATCCGCAATGGCGGGTGAAGACCGCCGAGGCGCGTGCCCGCCAGGGACGCAATGCCGATGCGGTGAAGGCGTTGGATGATGCGTGGATTCAGGGCCGTCCGCCTACGGCTTCGAGATATGAGACAGTGGCGACGAGGCTGGAGCAGTGGGGATTGCTGGACGAAGCGCGCGGCTATGCCGAGAAGTGCGTGGAGACAGCCGGCGAGAATCTTCTGGCCGATTATGGAGATCATTCATGCGCGGTGACGTATGCGCGCGTGAAGGCGCGATTGCGGCAGAGCGATGCGGCGTTCACGCGGCTGGCCATAGCCCGCCAGCAGGCGGAAAAACTTTCGCTGGCAATGGTGACCCAGCAGGTAGCGCAGCAGGGCTTGAGCGCGGTTACCAATGATGAGTGGCGCAAGCAGCGGGTTGCCGAGAACGTCAAGCAGGCAAAGTCAGGCTTTGCCCAGGCCCTGCGCGCCATGGCAGAGGTAACGAGCGCATATGCCACCCCAGAGGAGAAGACGCAGTTTGCGGCGTGGCTGCAAACCAAGCGCGCCATGGCCGCCGATGAATCCGAGTTGCACGACGTCTACCTGCCGGCGATGCATGCGGCGGGTCTGCTGGATATGGAGTCCGATCTGCGCTGGGAGCTCGAGGCAAAAAGCTACGATCACAACCTTGGCGAGCTGTTTACATGGGTGCAACTGCAACAGAAGCGCGTGCAACTGGACGGCGTCGGCGCCAGGCTGGAAAAGCTGGCTGCATCGCTTTCGTCCGTGAAGCAGGGCCAGGTTTGGCAAGAGGCGGCGGACGTCTACCATACGCTGGGAGATTCTGTCGCCGAGCTTCGCGTACTGGATTATAGGGCACGTTATGAAGTCATCGGGAATCCAGACCAGCGCTACATGGAGCTGCTGCTAGCCTTGAGGCCGCAATCGCTGATAAAAATGGCGTCTTCGGACAATGTGGCGCAGTTTCTGTTGGCCAATGGCAAACCCGATCAGGCCATGGGGGGCATTGCCGCGCGGTCGGCGGGCGAGCCTGCCGTGTGGAAGAAGGCCTACACCGGGCTGACGGGGCTATATCTGCGCCAACACACGCCGCAGGTGCACGCGGCCTTTAGCGGAGCGCTCGGCGGTGACCCGACTATCGGCGAGCGCGTGGCGCATCCGCCGGATCGCAACCAGCAACTGGTGGGTGAGGTGTGGTTCTACTACGGCTCGCGCTACGGCGAATACCTGGATGAGGAAAAGGACACGCAAGCCGAGGGCTACCTGGAGGCGGAGCTGGAGCACACGCCGGAGAGCGCGAACGCCTACGTGCAGCTTGCGGATTACTCCGCCGGAGTTGGCAGAGCAGATTATGCGCTGACTGATTATCAACATTCGCTCGACCTCAGGAGCAATCAGCCGGCCGTGCTGAACAGCATGGCCAACCTCGAGTGGAAGCAGGGGCGGCAGGCGGATGCGCTGGCCGCGTGGCAGTTGGCCGTCAAGGCGCTGGCAGCTGAGTTGGACAGCCGCTTATCGGAGAGCTTCTGGGGAGACTTTGCGCAGGTGGTGAGCGATGTTGCCGCGCATGGACAGTACGCGACCATCAGCAAGCAGGTGGACGCTATGTTGCACGTCTATCTCAAGCGCAACGGCGAGTACCGGGTCGAGGAGTTGCTGGAGGCAGGCTATCACGCCCACGGCGATTCGATGGATTGGCTGTTGGAGACGGTGACAGCCGCTCATGATCCGAGCAGCGTGCTGGGCGCCATTCAGAGGAACAAATGGATCGCCAAGGGCCAGGTGAGCCAGCTTCTTGCGCGCCGCGTGGAGCTGGAACGGCGCAAGGCTCAGGCCAAGCCGGGCGAGGCCAGTTATGAATTGGACAATGCGGAGACCAGCCTGGTGAACGCGTTGCTCGAAGAGAAAAAATATGCCGAGGCGCGCGCGGAGCTGGCGCGAATCCCCGCGGAAAAGCAGAAGGCCTCGCCGTGGCTGAGCATGGAGTTGCGGGTGGCCGAGGCCGATGGCACTTTGCCGCAGATGGCGGCGCAGTGGAAGAAGCACCCCGCAGCCGCTCCCGCAGCGAGCGACCTGCAAAGCGCCGTGCGGACACTGAGCGAACCGTCGAAGCGGATAGTGATGCGGTTCGTCTACGAGCAGGCCCTGGAAGCGCGCGATTTGAGCGCGGCAAACTTCCTGGGCCTAGCGGCCATCGATCTGGACGAAGGCAACGTGCCGGGCGCGATGACTTTGCTCAAGCGCCTGACGCTCATCAGCGAGAACACCTATGGCGATACGGATTCGGCAGCCAGTTTGCTCGAATCAAAACATAAGTTCTCAGAGGCGATGCAGTTTCTTCAGCCGCTCGCGCAGGCTTCGCCGTGTGATGCAAGCCTGAAGATTCGGCTCGCGGTGGCCACGCTGGCGGTCAACGCAAATGCGCCACAGTCTCTGACAACGCTCAGCGCGGTGGCAGCCGATCCCAAGGCGAAGTATGCGGAGCGGCTGGCAGCGGCCAGAGCGTTGAAGGGCCACGGCGCGGCCAACGCCGAACTGGGCAGCGCGGAACTGAACCTGCTGAAGCGCGACAGTTGTCCCGGCGCGGACGAGGCCGGCAAGCCTTTCTTTGTGGAGGCTCGCAGGGCGGCAGCGGTTTGCGCGACCGACAAAAAAGTTAAAGAGCAGTTGTTGCACACAGCCATTGGCGACGCGCCCGACAATTCTGCGTTGCGGCTGGAGTACGTGACAGCCGCCTTTGCGGCAGGCCAGGACGCGCGGGCGCTGATGGCTGCCGAGCCAATTCTTGTTGGCGGCAGCTTCTACGGTCAGCGCCTCGCGCAAGCGTATGACTCATCCGGGGATGAAGAGGATACCGGCAGCCAGAGTGCTCCCATTTTTTCCTCGATGAAACCGGAAGAGGCATACAAGCTGACCTGGTTTGCGATTCACGCCAGGGAAAAACGCCATGAGGCCAAAGAAGCGCTGTCGCTGGTGACAGGCGCGCTGTCAGCGGAACAAGATCCCACGCGGCGGCACGCTCTGGAAGCCGAACAACAGCGCCTGACGACCGAGACGGCCCGCGCATGGGAAAACGCAGCGCGCGCTCCCAACATCCATAAAGATCTTGACCAGGATCGAGTGGTGCGCCCGCGAGTGCTGCCGGGTGAGCCGTTTACTCCGCGGAAAGCGGCAAGCAACGAGGAGGAAGAGGAATGAAACGACGCCTCTGGATTTCAATAAGCGTATTGCTGCTGGGCTGCAGCGCGGTCTTCGCCATAGGCGCGCTGGAAAAGGCGCTCATGTCCAAGCCCGATCTGCCTTCCCTGTTGCCCGAGGGCGCGTTGCTCTCTTTGGAGGCGCGCGACTTTGGCTCCCTGCTGCACGATTGGAACACGTCAGAGGAGAAGCGCGCCTGGCTAACCAGCGACAACTACTCGGCCTTCAGCAAATCGCGGCTCTTCGAGCGGCTCTCACAGGCGCAGGATGAGTTTTCGGCCGCCGCCGGGCTTCCGGCGAACGAAAGCCTGCTTGAAAATGTAGCGGGCAAACAGAGTTGCCTGGGTCTCTACAACATCGGCAATCTCGAGTTTGTCTACGTCACGCGGCTAGAGCAGCAGGCAGTAGAAAACACTCCTCTGTGGCAGACGCGAAACAAATTCGAGCAGCGCACCGAGGCGGGAACCGTGTTTTACGTGCACAAGGACAAGCAATCGTCGCGCGTGGCGGTCTTTGCCTCCAGGGACGGCTGGCTGATCCTGGGCACAAGGGAGGACCTGGTGGCCGGCGTGCTGGACCGGCTGGCGGAAACGGCGTCTCAGAATCTGGCGAGCGAGGGATGGTATGTCGAGGCTATAAAACAGGCGAATAGCACCCGCGGCGATCTGCGCATGGTGCTGAACCTGGAGAAGCTTGTTCCCTCGCCCTACTTCCGCAGCTACTGGGTGCAGCGCAATGTAACCGAGATGAAGCAATACTCTTCGGCGGTAAGCGATTTGTACCGAAGCGGCCAGAGTTATCGCGAAGAGCGCGTGCTGGTGCGCCGTCCCGGAGTTCCTGCCGCTGCTCATGGCGATGTGCGGAGCTTGGCGGCATTGGCACCCAAGGATGCGGCCTTCTATGCGGCGCAAGCCTCGCCTGATCCGGAGAGACTGCTTCGCAGCCTGCGCGAGAATCTGCTGGAGGTGAGACCGGAGCAGCAGGCAGCCTCGTATACCACCGCGCCCGAGGCAGTTGTTGCGGAAAACGCCGGCAGCGCCACGCAGCTTGACACCACCATCGACACGGCTCCGGTTGCGGTCAAGCAGGTGGATGCATACGCGCCTTTGCGCGCGTTGCTCACCGCCCAGCAGCCGGATGCATCGCTGGAGGTCTTTTCCACGCGCGCTCCAAGAGATGGCGTTTTTGTATCATTGCAGACGGCGATGGCCGTCACCGCGCCGCAGGCCTGGGATGAGAGTGCCGTGCGCCTGGCGCTGACGCAGGCGCTGATGCCGGGGCTGACCACCGGTAAGCTCGGCGTCAACTGGGAAAAGCGCTCGAGCGCCGGCGGCGAGTATCTTGCGCTCGATGGCGCGGTGCCCCTTTACCTCGCGGTGAACGGCAAGCTACTGCTGCTGGCCAACGATTCCGCGCTGATGGAAAAGCTGCTGGCGCTCCGCCAGAGCGCCACCCCGGCCAGTGGAAAAGACAGCTTGACCTATGCGGCCCTCTTCCGTCACACGCAGGAGCAAGGCAACTTCAGGCGGCTGATGGCGCAACTGGACCTGGCCGGACATCGCGGCACAGTTGATCAGGCGGCAGCCTCCGGCGGCGAAGGCCCGGCATTCTTCTCCGGCAATGCAAGAAGCCTCAGCCGCGTTTTCTCCAGGCTGGAGTCGGAGCGCATTGAAGAGAAGGATCAGGGCGATACAGTAACGCAGACGGTTACCTATCAATGGAGCCGCTGAGGCAGGAGCCGCAAAGCGCGCAATCCCACCCTAACCGCAAAGACAAAAACGCGGCGAGGGTGGGGCACCCAGCGTCCTGGGCTGCGCTGGCTGGATTGTTACTCATTGCTGCCTGGACTGTGCCGGCTCAGCAGGCAGCGGAGCCGCAACTCTTCTCCCAGTCCGCACAAGCAGTTCTGGAACGCGACTTCCCCAGCCCGGATCTCTCCTACCTGCTGCTGGATGCATCGGGCAAGGTGCTGGCCGAGCGATGGGCAACACAGCAAGCCGTCTCTCCCGGTTCCCTGGTCAAGCCATTTCTGGTCATCGCCTACGGGGAACAGCACGGCGGGCGGTTTCCCACGGTGCGCTGCCTGGGCACCGAGAGCCGCTGCTGGCTGCCTCGCGGACACGGGAATCTTGGGTTGGAAGAGGCGATCACGCAGTCCTGTAACGCTTATTTTCTGCAGCTGGCGACGGGATTGGATCGCCAGCATGCGGCGCAGACCCTTGCCCGCTATGGACTCTCGGGGCCCGCCGCGGATGCGGCCGCTGAGAATTTGGCAGGGCTGGGAGACGCGTGGAAAGAGACGCCGCTGGCATGGGCCAAAGCCTACCTACAATTGGTCAATGAACAGCAATCGCCTGTGCAGAGCAGGATTGTGAAGGGAATGCTCGACTCGGCAAAGCGCGGCACGGCGCGCTCGGTGGATGCGGCTTTGGGCAGGAATGCGGCCCTGGCCAAAACCGGAACGGCAGCCTGCTCGCACACGCCTCAAGGAGCAGCGGATGGCTTCACGGTCGTCCTGTACCCCGCCGCGCGGCCCCGGCTGCTGCTGTTGGTGCGCGTGCATGGCGTGACCGGCGCGGAGAGCACCAGGGTGGCCGGCGCAATGTTGCGCTCCCTGGGAGGCGGCGAGCAATGATGTATGTGGCTTAATAACGAAGGAGATCCATCATGATGAAACTGATCACTTCGATTTGCTTGCTTGTTTTTGTCGCTGGCTCATCCAGCGACAGATTTCGAAAATACCACACTGCCGAAGCCTATGAGATTAGGCCCGGGATTATCATTAGTCCCGTCTACTCAGTTAGTCATGATCTTTGTGAGATCAGCATCGAAAAACGGCATTATTACAACAACGCAGTCGATATGGACGCGGTAATGTCGAAAGAGGAGATTCTGTCAATCTTCGATGAACTCGTTTCACAGGTTGAACGAGGCGGACCAGGATTGAATCTTCCTCCGGGTACAGAACTCTCTGATAGTGATTTTGGTATGCTCGAGACGAGCATTTCATACAAGAATGTTTCGTTGGAGATGTTTGGGATGGTGAAAAAGGATAGACGAGATACACAGAAGTACGTCGCTGCAATCATTTCCTGGAAAAAGCCAGAATGTGATGCAAAATGAGGCTGTCAACCGCAGGGCGGGTGGTCCACGTCTCCTATCCCATTCCGAATTATTTGTGGAATGATATCTACCATCGATGCGTACTATGAATTCAGCAACAACTCACATCAAAATGCGCCCGATTCAGAGCCACGATCTCAGGTTTCTGCTGCCCATCTTGCTGCTGCTGGCCGTTCCCGCCACAGCGCAGCAGGAGATTCGCTTCAGCGTGCTGGGGCTCTTTCATCCCCGGGAGTTGGTTCTGCAACCGGAGGGTGGGCAAGTCCTCTCCGTTGCCGCGCAAGATGCGGCGAAGAACCCGGCAACAGTGCTCAACGGCGAAACGGGCCATCGCCAGTTCGTCTTCCGCGCCGAGGGCGACCGCGTGGTAGCCGGCTCCCGCTCTGCCGGCAGTTGGACGGCCGCCGCCCGGGATGGAGGAGTCGTTGCCTTCCGGCTCTCGGTGCCGGGAAGAATTCATCGCGTCTATCGCGGCCGCCTGACGATTCAGTCCCGCAAAGGCGAACTGCTGGCCGTGGTGGCGATGGACCGGGAGACGGCAGTGGCCTCGATTGTGGCCGCGGAGATGGTGGAGAGCGCTCCCATGGAAGCGCTGAAGGCGCAGGCCGTGGCCACGCGCTCCTTTTTAACGGCTGGTCCAAGGCATCTGGACTTCGATTTCTGCGACACAACCCATTGCCAGTTCCTCAAATCGCCGCCTCCGTTGACAAGCCGCGTCATGAGCGCCGTCCAGGCTACGCGCGGGATGGTCCTCGCCTGGCACGGCAAGCCGCTGGCGGCCATGTACTCCAGCCGCTGCGGCGGCCAGACGCGCAGCCTGCGCGACGTGGGCATGGAGCCTGGAGATGGTTATCCCTACTATGCCGTGCAGTGCCAATGGTGCCGGCGGCATCCAGCCACCTGGCAACGCAGAATCGGCGGGAGCGGCGAACCGCCCGCGCCGGGCGACGAGCGAAGACGGATTGCCGAGGCGCGGCAATGGGGCTGGGGCGCGATTCCGGGGAGCGACTTTACAGCCACCTTAGAAGGCGCGGGCTGGAGGCTGGAAGGCCACAGCGTGGGCCACGGCGTGGGCATGTGCCAGTTTGGCGCATCCGGCATGGCGGCCGCGGGCGCCGGATTTCGCGAGATTCTCTCCCACTACTACCCCAATACTGAGCTGATAACACAGCCGTAAACTCCAGAAGTGAAAGAGTTTTGGAGTTTCGCGAAACTCTGCTCAATCGATTCCTTGCCTATGGCAACGAATAACATATAATGAAAGCGCCGCCCAACAGCGTCGAGGGAAATGACTGTGATCGAGAACTGTTTGAGCTTCATTATGGCGCCAGTATCGCCCACCCTGCTGGCTTTCATCGTCGCGCCTTTGGCGCATCTGCGCCCACTGGATATCGCCGTGGTCACCATCTACTTTGCCATGGTGATCTGGATCGGCTTCTACCTCAAAGGCCGGGCGAACACCGGCGAAGAGTTCTTCATGGCCGGCCGCGAGATGACCGCTTGGATCGCCGGGCTGAGCTTCGTTTCGGCTAACCTTGGCTCGCTGGAGCTTATGGGTTGGGCCGGCTCGGCCTACCAGTACGGCATTCTTGCAACTCACTGGTACTGGATCGGCGCCATCCCGGCCATGCTCTTCCTGGGCCTGGTGATGATGCCCTTCTACTATGTCTCGAAGACGCACTCGGTCCCCGGCTACCTGTTCCTGCGCTACGGCGAGCACGCCCGCGTGCTGGCTGCCATCTCCTTCGCCCTGGAGATGATCCTGATGAGCGGCGTGAACATGTTCGCCATGGCCGTGGTAATGAAGGTCGTGCTGGGCTGGAGTCTCACCTTCAGCATCCTGGTCTCGGCCTTCGCGGTTACACTTTACGTTGCTCTCGGCGGTCTGCGCTCGGCCATCTTTAACGAGGTCTTGCAGTTTGTGCTGATCTGGGGCGGGGCGCTGCTGGTCCCCATCCTGGGCATGATTCAAGCCGGTGGGGTGGAGGGCCTGAAGACCAAGATCATCGCCAACATGCACTCGGACAGCTACTTCCACCTGTGGCGCGATACCGGCCACTTTGCCGCCAACCCCATGGGCGTGCACTGGACGGGGATCGTCTTCGGGTTGGGATTCGCAATCAGCTTCGGCTACTGGACCACGGACTTTTTGGTCGTCCAGCGCGTTCTGGCGGCGCATAACCTGAGGGCGGCACGGATGGCTCCGATCATCGGGTCGTTCTTCAAGATGGCGGTTCCGTTTATCGTCATTCTGCCCGGCTTGCTGGGCCTGGTGGTGTTGCAGAACTCCGATGGCAGCCGCATGCAATTGATTCCCCAGGACACATGGAAGGCCTGTGTCCCGATGTCCTCTGATTGTGCTGCGCAGTTGAAAGAGACATCGCTTTCACCTGCGGTACAGAAGGATGTGCTGGACCAAAAAGAGGGACCGCAGACGGATCTGCACAGCTATAACGAGGTGCTGCCTCTGATGATGGCTCGCTACCTGGGCCCCGGCCTGCTGGGTTTGGGCATTACCGCCCTGATTGCCGGCTTCATGAGCGGCATGGCCGGCAACATCAGCGCCTTCTCGACAGTGTGGACCTACGACCTCTACAAGCCGCTGATCAACAAGAAAGGCTCGGACAGCCACTATGTGATGGTGGGCCGGATTTCGATTGTCCTGGGTGTGCTGGTTTCCATCGGCGCCGGTTACCTGGTGCAGAGATCGCACGGCATCATGGACTACGTGCAAGCCCTGTTCAGCATTTTTATCGCGCCGCTGCTGGCCACCATTCTTCTGGGTATGTTCTGGAAGCGCGCCACCAAAATCGCCGGCTTCCTGGGCCTGCTCTTCGGTATCGTCTTTTCGGCGAGCCTCTTCGAATGGGTCCACCTCTATCCCGCCAAGCTGGCCTATGTGGCGCTTTCACCCGACGCCAAGCCGATGGCTGAAAATGTCTTCCGCGCGCTGTGGGCCTGCCTGTTCACCGCCCTCGTGATCTTCGTGGTGAGCATGCTGACCAAGCCCAGGCCGGTCGCGGAGCTGGACGGGCTGGTTTATGGCGCAACTGTTCTGCCCAAGGAAGAGCCGGTTCCCTTCTACAAGAACGAGTGGATGTGGGCCGGGCTGGTGGTGGTGATCTTCGCGGCGCTTAACATACTGTTCTGGTAACAAGTTTTTTTGTTCTCCGGCGAGCGGAGAAAAGAGAGGATTGCAAAAGATGCACGGTTCCGGAATTCCCATTTGGTTTTTTATTGGCGTGCTGCTGGTCATCTATGGAGCGATGATTTTCGGCTATGGCGTTTATGAATGGCAGACAGCGAGCTATCCAGTTGGAGTGCAATTGACCAACTTGCACACTCCGGTTTGGTGGGGCGGATTACTGGCGGTTCTGGGGCTGTTTTACGTGGTTAAGTTTCGTCCGGGACGCGCTTAATAGCGGTGGGTTCCCACCTTAGGCACAAGAACAAGAACGTGCCGAAGGTGGGGCACCCGATGTTTTGTGGTTTCAACAAACGATTTCCGCCGTGGAAACGGCGAGGATTAATGGAGCAGGAAAATGGCCGCACAAAAGAAAATGACGTTTGGCGTGGTGGTGGGCAATCGCGGGTTTTTCCCCGATAAACTGGCGAAAACCGGGCGCGTAGAGATGATCGCTGTTCTGGAAGCCGCTGGAGCGAAGGCCGTAGTGTTAAGCCCGGAGGAGTCGAAATACGGCGCTGTGGAAACCTACGCCGAGTCGCAACGTTGCGCGGAGTTGTTCAAGAAGCACGCCGATAAGATCGACGGCATTATCGTCACGCTGCCCAACTTCGGCGAAGAGCGCGGCATCGTTGACGCCATCCGGCTCAGCGGGTTGAAGGTTCCGGTGCTGGTGCAGGCCACGCCCGATCGCTCCGGGGACATGACCATCGCCACCCGCCGCGACAGCTTTTGCGGCAAGATGAGCGCCTGCAACAACCTGATGCAATACGGCATCCCCTACTCGCTGACCACGCTGCACACCGAAACGCTCAGTTCGCCGGAGTTCAAGGCCGACCTGAAATGGTTCTCGGCGGTCTGCCGTATTGTAAAGGGACTCAAGAATCTGCGCATCGGCGCCATCGGCGCGCGTCCCACGGCCTTCAACACGGTGCGCTACTCGGAGCGGCTCTTCGAGACCGCGGGCATCTCCATCGAGACAATTGATCTCTCGGAGATCTTCGGGCGCATCAAGAAAATGAAAGACACGGACGAGGCCGCGCAGGCCAAGCTTGCGGCCATCAAAAGCTATGTTTCGACCAAGGGAATTCCGGATGCGGCGCTGCTCAAGATGGCCAAGCTGGGCGCGGTCATCGACGGCTGGATGAAGCAGACCAATGTCACCATCAGCGCCGTGCAGTGCTGGACCTCGATGGAGGAGTTCTTCGGCGTAGTGCCCTGCACCATCATGAGCATGATGAGCAACGACCTAATCCCTTCGGCCTGTGAAGTTGACGTGCCGGGCACCCTGAGCATGTATATGCTGGCGCTGGCCTCGGGCACGCCCTCTGCGCTGCTCGACTGGAACAATAATTACGGCAACCATCCCGACAAGTGCGTCTGCTTCCACTGCTCCAATCTTCCCAAGCACTTCTTCAAGGATGTCCGCATGGACTACCAGGAGATCATCGCCGGCACGGTGGGCAAGTTAAACACCTTCGGCACCTGCGTGGGCCGGGTGAAGTCCGGCGGGATGAGCTACGCGCGCTACTCGACCGACGACCGGCGCGGCGTGATTCGCGGCTACACCGGCGCGGGCAAGTTCACCGACGATCCGTTGGAAACCTTTGGCGGAGCCGGCGTGGCGGAGATTCCGCAGTTGCAGAAACTGCTCAGGTACATTTGCCGCGAGGGCTTTGAGCACCACGTGGCCGCCAATTTCAGCGACGTCTCCAAGGCAGTCCATGAGGCTGCGACGCGCTATCTTGGATGGGAGTCTTACCTCCACGGGCAAAGCGAAGACTAACAAATTACGCTGCCATGAAAGCCACAACCGGCAGAAAGAGTGAACGGCAATGAAACGTTACACAATCGGCATCGACGTAGGAACGGGCGGCACGCGCGCGCTCATGGTGGACGAAAAGGGCGTCCTGCTCGGTTCGGCGACGCATGAGCACGCGCAGTTTGCCTCGCCGCAGAATGGATGGGCAGAGCAGGATCCGCACGACTGGTGGAACGCCTGCCAGAAGGCGATCGGCAAGCTACTTAAGGAAACCGGCGTCTCCAAGAACGAAATCGCCGCGGTCGGCCTAGCCGGGCAGATGCACGGCGCGGTCCTGCTCGACGAGAAGGAAGAAGTCCTGCGGCCCGCGTTGATCTGGTGCGATCAGCGCTCGGCAGATGAGTGCCGCGTTCTCAACGAGACCGTCGGAGAGCAGAGAATCGTGGAGCTGACATCGAATCCGGCTCTGCCCAACTTCACTCTGACCAAGCTGATGTGGGTGCGCACCCATGAGCCGGAGATCTGGAAGAAGTTCCGCTCCTTCCTATTGCCCAAGGATTACGTTCGCCTGCAGTTGACGGGCGTGCGGGCGATTGACGTCTCGGACGCATCCGGCACGCTGTTGCTGGATGTCGCGCATCGCCGCTGGTCGAAGGAGATGGTGAAGGCCACGGGGCTGGATGAACGTTGCCTGCCGGAAGTCTTTGAATCACCGGAAGTCGTGGGTAAAATCACGGCGCGCGCGGCGCAGGCGACAGGCCTGGCCGAAGGCACGCCGGTGGTTGCCGGCGCCGGAGATCAGGCCGGGGGCGCCATCGGCATGGGCATCGTCAAGGCCGGTTGCGTGAGCGCGACGATTGGAACCTCGGGCGTGGTCTTCGCCGCGACGGATAAGCCGTTCCTCGATCCCAAGGGGCGTCTGCACACCTTCTGCCATGCCATTCCGAATCGCTGGCATGTGATGGGCGTGACCCAGGCGGCGGGCCAGTCCTTCCGCTGGTTCCGCGATACCTTTGGAACCATCGGCAAAGCAGCTGGCGATCCTTACGACAGCCTTTCGCAAGAAGCCGCCGCGATTCCCGCCGGAGCCGACGGCGTGCTGTGGGCGCCTTACCTGATGGGAGAGCGGACGCCGCATCTCGACTCGGATGTGCGCGGCGCGCTGATTGGACTGGCGGCCAGCCACGGCCGCGGGCATATCATTCGCGCCATTCTCGAAGGCGTAGCCTTCAGCCTGAAGGATTCGTTGACAATCTTCGCCGAGATCGGCGTGCCGGTCGACGATATCCGCCTGGGCGGAGGCGGCGCGCGCTCGCCGCTGTGGCGCCAGATTCAGGCCGACGTTTACGCCAAGCCTGTCTCGCTGCTTGCGGCGGAAGAGGGCTGCGCGTATGGCGCGGCGGTGCTAGCCGGAGTCGGCGCGGGCATATGGCCCTCGGTGGATGAGGCCTGCGCGCAAATTGTGCGCATCGCATCGGTCGTCAACCCGGTCAAGCAATCCTCAGATAAACTTCAGCGGCAATACAAGCTATATCGTGCGATTTACCCGGCGCTTAAACAGATTAAGTAAGCATTTCAGCCGGCAGGGTTTTGCTATGGCGGCCAGAGCGGAGAAGAAAGATGAGCACAGCACAGAAGGGTTCGAACGTGAGAACCTCGCAACCTGTTCAGGAAGAGATCAAGATCAAGAAGCAGCAACTGACCGAGTTCATGTCCAAACACAACCTTGCCGGCGTCCTGTTGAGCCTGCATGAGAATGTTGCCTGGGCCACGGCCGGCCAGGTGGACATGCGGGTCGCCATTCCCGCGGCCACGGGCGCCGCTGCCGTCTTTGTGCGCAAGGATGGAAACGGCTACTACATCACGACCAGGAATGAAGCGCCCCGGATGCACGATGAAGAGTTCGGCGGGTTGCCCTTTGAGCCGGTCATCCTGCCCTGGCAGGAGGCTGACTTTGTGAAAGCGGTGCGCGGACTGGCGGCCAAGGGAGGAATCGGCGCCGACACCCATGGCGCGAACTGCGAGTTTATTAGTCTGGCCGGGCTGCGCAGCCAGTTGCAGCCAACCGAGATCGAGCGATATCGATTGCTGGGTGGCGCGACGGCGCGCGTGGTCGAGGAAGTGGCTCTGCACCTTGAGCCGGGCATAACCGAAGAGGAGATAAGCGCCATGACCTCTTCGCTGCTGATTCAGAAGGCCATTCTGCCTTCCGTGCTGCTCATGGCGGTGGATGACCGCATTCTCAAGTACAAGCATGCGTTGCCCAGGGGCAAACGGCTGGAGCGATTCGGGATGGTGAATCTGTGCACGCGCAAGTGGGGCTTGGTTATCTCCATGACGCGCTTTGTTCATTTTGGCCCATTACCGCAGAATCTTGCCAAGGGATTTGATGCGGCAGCCAGGGTCAATGCCGCCCTGCTGCACGCCACGCGCGCCGGGGTTACAGCTCGGCAATTATACGCAGTTGCCAAAGACGCCTATGCCGCGGCTGGGTTTCCGGGAGAAGAGGATTTGCATCATCAGGGCGGAGCCACCGGCTATGGAGAGAGAGAGTGGGTGGCAACGCCTAATGGCGCGGAGATCGTAGTGAACCAGCAGGCGTACGCGTGGAATCCTTCGGCGCAGGGCGGCAAGGTGGAAGACACCGTCGTGCTGCAAGACGGCGCAATCGAGTTTCTGACCGTAACAGAGAAGTTTCCGGAAGTTGTCACCGTGGTGGGCGGCCAGAGCTACCGTACCGCGGGCGTGCTGCTCAAATAGCAGACGGCAATCTATAGTTCAGATACGCGCCGGCGAGTGGATTGGCGTAGAATGGCGCTTGTAGGATGGATGGAAATGAAAACTTTCGTTCGCGCACTTGCTCTGCTGTTTTTTACCATGGTGATTTCGATGATTGATCCGCTCTTTACCAACAGTTACGCGCAGGCACTCCCCGAGATTGGCGGGCAGAAGGTCATCGTTCTCACCCGCGCCGCCGTCAGCACCACACAGCCGGAGTTCACCAGTATCACCCTTGCGCCCGGCCGCGGCATGGAAATCCTGCAGATTACGGCCAACTTTCCCGGCAAGGGTAATGTGGACGTGCTGGCCTCGCCCGACTTGGGTGGCGCGAAGAAGATGCTCGATGTGGACGATGACGACTTTGGCAACCTCGGTTATCGGCTGGGATCTGCCTTTCTGGTTCCTTATCCCAACCGGATTCGCGGCACGCTCTCGGCGGACACCAAGACGCTGACCACCACATGGCAGGGCCACAGCATCACTCTGCCTGCCAACAACGGACGTCAGCCGGGCGGCGATATCCACGCCATGCATGGGCTGATACTCAAGACCAAGACCGACAAAATTCGCGTCAAACATGTACTTGGAGGCGAGCAGGCCATCGGCGTGATTCATGCGGGGGACTTCGGCGGCCACTGGCTCTCCAAGACCGACCTGGTCATCACCGTCACACTATCTGCCGAGGCCGTCGATGCATCGATTACGGCTCATAACGTGGGCAGCGAGGCCGAGCCGATGGCCATCGCATGGCACCCTTATTTCAACCTGCCTTCCGGGAACCGCGAGCAGGCCAAGGTGCAGATTCCGGGGTCCACCACCGCGGAACTGGACAACTACAAGAACGTCTATCCTACCGGCAAGCTGCTGCCCGTCAAGGGAACCAGATTTGACCTCAGCGCCCCTGGCGGCGCAGCCCTGGCCAAGAACTTCTTCGACGACAACTGGAGCCATCTGGATTGGAAGGGCGGCGCAGTGACCGTCAAGATTATTGACCCGGCCGCGCACTATGGAATCAACATTGAGGGTCTGTCGCCGACGATCAAGACCATCCAGATGTATGCACCCCCCAACAAGAGCTTTGTAGCCATCGAGCACCAGTACAACTTCGCCGACCCCTTCGGCAAAGAGTGGGGCGACATGGACAACGGCATGGTGACGCTGAAACCCGGGGAGAGCACCAACTGGCACGTCCGGCTGCGCTTATTCACGCCGTAAGGCATCATTAGCACCCCGTTTGCTGTCTGCCAGTTGGAAGCTACTCTCGAATATGGGATACATAAATGCAATAGACGAATACTATCTATACGGAATAGTATGGATGTTCCCAAACTAGTGCCCGGCTGCGCGCCTTGAAAACTGGCGTTAGATGCGGAGATCATTTATCTCCTGCCACATCGGCACGCTCTTCGCGTTGGCAAGCCGCACGGCGGAATAACTGCTGGACGGGTAGTGAAGACGGGGGAGGACATAGATTGCCCAAGGCGAAGATCAAAAGGCTGTATCTGATCCCGATTCTCTCCAAGGCTCTGGATGTAATCGAGCAACTGGAGCAGAACCATGCTCCTGCCACCCTTGAAGACGTCTATCAGAATACCCATATATCCAAGACCAGCGTCTATCGCATCCTGAAGACGCTGGTGCATCGGGGTTATGTCGCGCAATCGCAGGACGGCCAGTATCGCCTGGTTTCCCGGCCGCGGCGGTTGCGCTTCGGCTTTGCCGCTTTGAGCGGCGAGATGCCCTTTTCGGTCGCCGTAACACAAAGCGTAGTAACGGCCGCGGCGGCATCGGGCGTTGAGTTGATCGTGCTCGATAACCGCTACGATCCCGACATTGCCATCCAGAACGCGGAAGAATTTGTAGCCAAGCAGGTAGATCTGGTGCTTGAGTTTCAGGTAGAGGAAGCCGTGGCCCCGCGCGTGGCCCATATATGCAAGAAGGCCGGCATTCCCCTGGTCGCCATCGATGTGCCTCACCCCAATGCGACCTACTTCGGGGTCGATAACTTCGAAGTGGGCTATGAAGCCGGCGTCCTGCTCGCCCAACACGCCCTGATCAGGTGGAAGGAAAAAGTCGATTGGGTGTTGGGAGTTGGATTCGCCGAGGCAGGCAGCTTTGTGCAGAGCCGCATCTCCGGCGCCTTCGACGGCATTCGCGAGCGGATCAGCTACATTCCTCCTGAGCGTTACGTGCAGATCGAGGGGCGAGGCATGCGTGAGCCCAGCCGGATTGCGATGACCAGGTTTCTCGCCGGTTACAACAAGGGAGAACGCATTCTTATCGCCACGGCTACAGATTCCAGCGCGCTCGGCATTCTGGACGCCGCCCGCCGGCTAGGCATTGAGGCCGACATCGCCATCGCCGGGCAGGACTGCATCCCCGAAGTGCTCGAAGAGATGCGTTCGGGCAAGAGCGCCATTATCGGCTCGGTTTCGCATGAAGCCGATAGTTACGGACCCCGCCTCATCCAGCTGGGCATTTCGCTGATGCGGGGCTACACGGTCCCTCCTTACAACTACGTGCACCACCGCGTGGTCACGCCGGAATCCCTGAGCGTGGAGGCATTTTCCACTGCAAACCTTTCAGGCTAAGAATTTGCGCCTTTCATGCGGAGTTGAAATCAACCTTTGACAAGGTAGCTTTTTCAGCATAGATTTTTCTACAGGTACAAAGTTTCATATAAGAACCGCAAATCTTAACCCGAGCCAGACCCTAAGAATAGATTCAGAGCAAATAGGGAGACCGGAGACTTCGTAATTCTTTTTGGGGAGTTCGCGAAAATTCCAAATCAGGAAGCATGATGAACGAAGCAGAAAGAATTGAGAAGACATCTCCCTGTTTTGTAGCGGCCGACCTGGGCGCAAGCAGCGGGCGCGTAATCGCCGCGCAACTCCACAAGAGATCTCTGAGCCTACGTGAAGTCAGCAGGTTTTCCATCGCGTTTTCCAGGGACCAGCAAAGCGGGTATTTGTGCTGGGGAATTGACGCGATCGAGGAAAGTGTCCGTAAGGGAATCGAAGATGCTTCCCTGATCGCGCCCATCGCCAGTATCGGCGTAGACAGCTGGGGCGTGGACTTCGTTCTGCTCGACGCGGAGTTGCGGCGCGTAGACCAGGCGGTCTGCTATCGCGATGACCGGACGAAGGGGATGATCGAGCAGGTGACGGCCCGCATGCCGCGGGCTGAAATCTACCGGCGAACCGGCATTCAGTTTCTACCGCTCAATACCATGTTTCAGCTGGCGGCAGTGGTTACGCGGGAGCCCGAGTGGGTTGCCAGGACGCGCCACCTGCTGATGATTCCCGACTACTTTCATTTCAAGCTTTGCGGTGTAATCGCAAACGAATACACCGACGCCACGACCACGCAGCTTCTGAACCTGGATGGCGAGTGGGACCGGGATCTGTTTGAAGCCGTGGGCCTGAAGCAGATCTGGATGAAACCTCCGGTGCCGGCAGGAACGGTTTTGGGTGAGGCGCGCTTCGGCAACCAGACCGCCAAAGTAGTGGCGGGGACAACCCATGACACCGCTTCGGCAGTTGTTGGAACTCCCTTTGAAGCTGAAACGGAAGCCTTCATCAGCTCGGGAACATGGTCCCTGATGGGCGTGGAGAGCTTGGTCCCGTATGCCTCGGAGCAGGCCATGAAGTGGAACTTCGCCAACGAAGGCGGCTTCGGACGTCGCTACCGCGTGCTGAAGAACATCATGGGATTGTGGCTGCTGCAGCGGTTAACCCAGGAGTTCCAGATTCCCATTGACGATGCACTGCTGAGCGCCGTGGCGGAGGCCGCGCCATGGCGGTCGATTGTGAATCCCGACGATGCGCGCTTCCTGAATCCGGATTCGATGAAGCAGGCCATCGAGGGGTACTGCAAGGAAACCGGGCAGCCGGCGCCCGAGACACCCGCGCAATTCGGGCGCTGCGCCTTGGAGAGCCTGGCGCTTACATATAGGCTGGTCAAGGAGCAACTGGAATCGTTGCGCGGCCAGAGCTTGACCAGAATCCGCATTGTGGGAGGCGGCAGCAAAAATCGCCTGCTCAATCAACTGTGCGCCAATGCCTGCCAGTTGCCGGTGAGCGCCGGCCCGGTGGAAGCATCCGCGCTAGGCAACATCTGCACGCAGATGATCGCCCTGGGCGAAATCCCCAGCCTGGATGCGGCGCGCGCCGTAATCCGGCAGTCCTTCGAGATCAACGAGTATCGTCCGCTGGAGCCGATTCCGGACTCCGTATGGAACAAGTTCAGCAATCTCTTACACCAGGTATAAGAAAGGAAATTCAGGAATGAGTGTGACGAAGAAGGTTCAAACCGCCTACGATCTGGCCAGGGAACGTTACGCGGAGATTGGTGTGGATACCGAGAAGGTTCTTCCCCAATTGGATCAGATTCCGATTTCCATCCAATGCTGGCAGGGAGACGACGTTCGCGGCTTTGAAAATCCCGAAGGCGAATTGACCGGCGGCATTCAGACCAGCGGCAACTATCCCGGACGGGCTCGGACTGCCGGCGAGCTGCGCTCCGACCTGGAAATTGCCCTGGCGCAGATTCCGGGCAAAAAGCGGCTCAATCTTCATGCAATTTATCTGGAATCGGATAAGCCTGTGGAGCGGGATGCCATTGAGCCGAAGCATTTTGAGAAATGGGTGAAGTGGGCCAAGGCGCAAGACCTGGGTTTGGACTTCAATCCCACATGCTTCTCGCATCCGCTCAGCGAAAAGGCTACTCTGAGCCATTCGGATGCCAAGGTGCGCAGATTCTGGATCAATCACTGCATGGCGTGCCGCCGCATCAGCGAGTATTTCGGAAAAGAACTGGGCACTCCCTCGGTGATGAACATCTGGATTCCGGATGGGGACAAGGATCTGCCCGCGGATCGCATTGGGCCGCGGAAACGGCTAATCGATGCCCTGGACGAAATCATTGCCGCTCCCCTTGGCCGGAATCATAAGATCTCCGTCGAAGGCAAGCTGTTCGGCATCGGCTCGGAGAGCTACACGGCAGGCTCCAACGACTTCTATCTGGCCTATGCGGCTACGCGCAAGACGCTGCTTTGCCTGGATGCCGGGCACTTCCATCCCACTGAGAGCGTCGCCGACAAAATTTCCACGGCCCTGTGCTATCTGGATGAAATTCTTCTTCATGTTTCGCGGCCGGTGCGCTGGGATTCCGACCACGTGGTGCTTTTGGATGATCCCACGATGGCCATTGCGCAGGAGATCGTGCGCAGCGGAACCATCTCGCGGGTGAACATCGGCCTTGACTTTTTCGACGCCAGCATCAACCGCATTGCGGCCTGGGTAATCGGCGCGCGCAACATGCGCAAGGCTTTGCTGCTGGCGCTGCTGGAGCCGGCAGATAAGCAGCTGGCCGCGGAAAAGAAATGGGACGGCACTGCCCGCATGGCCATCTTCGAGGAATCGAAATCGATGCCCTGGTCCGCGGTGTGGGAGTATTACTGCGCCAGCCACGGGATTCCCGAGGGTATCGGATGGCTGGAGACGGTGCGCGGCTACGAAAAGGACACTTTGTCCAAGCGCGTTAGAGCAAGATGAGCAGTTTATCAATGCGCCGTTGTACCTAAGGCTTGTTGAAGATTCGGCACAACGCCGCTACATTCAGAGGTTGAGGTACAGGCGCTATGAATAAGAATATCTGCCGCGCCAGTGCGCGGCTTGCGAAAATCGCAGTTTGCCTCGGCGCGGGTTTTGTGATGTGCGCCCAAACAGCGGGCGCGCAGGCGTTGAGCTCGGCTGCCTTGCGCGTGGACGAAATGACGACGCCGCTGGGCATTGACGACACGCAGCCGCGATTTTCATGGCAGATGCGAGACAGCCGCGAGGGCGCGCGGCAAACGGCTTACCAATTGCTCGTAGCCTCACAACCGGAGCTGCTCGCCGCGGGCAAAGCGGACGTGTGGGATAGCGGACGCATAGCCAGCGGGCAGTCGGTCGGAGTTCAATATGCCGGACCCGCGCTTGCTCCTTCGACGCGTTACTACTGGAAGGTCCTGGTATGGGATCAGGCAGGCGAGCCTGTGCCCGAAAGCCCGGTCAGTTGGTGGGAAACAGGACTGCTGAAGCAGCCTTGGCGCGCGCAGTGGATCGGCTATGAAACGCCTGAAGAGGCCGCGGTGCGCCAGGCTCCGGCGGCGTGGATTGCTTATCCCGATCAAATTCCGAAACCAGCCGCCCAGGCTTTGCCCGCCGGAAAACCCGTTGAACAGCACATTGCTTACCGGCAAACTGTAACCCTGAACAAGCCCGTGCTCCATGCCACACTCTACGCAACCGCGCAGGATACTGTCTCGGCGTGGATGAATGGCGTGCAAGTGATGACGGCCAGCCCATATCCGCCCTGGAGGCAGTTTCCGTGGAAGAAGTTTGTGCGCGCGGATGCGACCAGCGCTCTGACGACGGGCTCGAACACCATCGCCATCGAGCAGGTGCATTACGCTCAGCCCAACGAAAAGGCCGATGCGCCGCCCATGATCGCGACGCTGTTTGTCGAGTACGCGGACGGAAGCACGGAAGTTTTTGCGAGCGGGACGAGTTGGAAGAGCTCGCTGGAGGCCGCTCCTGGCTGGCAGCAGAAGAGCTTTGACGATGCGGGCTGGAAGAACGCCATCGCGTACAAGCAAGGGACGGGCGACAATGCCTTGGGCCATCCCTGGATTCCGGATTCGGTGAAAATATTTCGGCGGGCATTTGAGGTGAAGTCCCCGGTGAAATCGGCGCGGCTCTATGCCACTGCGCTCGGCGCCTACGAACTGTACCTGGGTTGGAATCGCGTGGGCGATCAGGTGTTGGCGCCGGGATGGACGGACTACCGGGAGCGGGTCGCCTACCAGGCTTACGACGTGACGGACTTGATTGTGCAAGGAAATAACGCAATCGGGGCGCTGCTCGCGCCGGGCTGGTATGAGTCGCCGCTGGAATGGTTTCAGCAGCCCAACAATTACGGCGATACGCCGCCAGCGCTGCTGGCGCAATTGCGCATTGAGCACACCGACGGCAGCATCGAATGGGTGACGACGGACACAAGCTGGCAGGCAGACCCGTCGAGCTTTCTTCAATCTGAGCTTTACGACGGTGAGAGTCTGGATTTCACGCGGGAGACTAATGTCGGATGGTCTCAAGCGGGATTCCCCGATGATCTGTTGCATGAGAGAGCAAAGATGATCCATCCTGCTCCGGTGAAGATTGTGGCGCAGGATTTTCCGCCCATTCGCGTGGAGCGCACTTTGGAAGCGAAGTCCCTGACTGAACCTAAGCCTGGCGTCTTCGTCTACGACTTCGGGCAGAACTTCTCCGGCGTGGTGCGTGTGCGATTGCACGATCCGGCTGCTACGAAGGTGCAACTCCGGTTTGCCGAGGTCCTGAATCCGGACGGTACGATCTACACGGACAATTTACGCACAGCGAAAGCAACCGATTCCTTCACGCTATTTAGCTCCAGCGTCGCCCCGAATATCCATTATGATCTTGAGCCGCTTTTCACCTTCCACGGATTCCGCTACGACGAAGTAACCGGGCTAACGACAGCGCCGGGTAAAGATGCAGTAACGGCGAAAGTCATTCATACCGACGCGCCGTTCACAGCGAAGCTTGAGACGGGCAGCGCGCTCATCAACCAACTGTGGAGCAACATCCTCTGGGGACAGCGATCGAACTTTGTGGGTGTGCCGACGGACTGCCCCCAGCGCGATGAGCGGCTAGGATGGATGGGCGATGCGCAGGTCTTTTGGCGCGCGGCCAGCTACAACATGGACTTGGCGACCTTCTCGCGCAAGTTCGCCGCGGATATGCGCGGCACGCAGGTTCAAACGCCGTACTATGGCATCTACTCGCCTGGAACCGTCTCGCCGAATGCGGGCTACGCACCGGGCTGGAGCGACGCGGGCGTGATCATTCCCTGGACCTCGTGGCTGCAGACCGGCGACAAGAGCATCATCGAAGAAAACTGGGCGGCGATGGAAAAGTATCTGGATGCTATCGCTGCCGCCAACCCGGATGGATTGCGGCGCAATGAATACGGAATCCCCTTCGGCGACTGGCTCTCTCCGGAGGGTAAAACCGACATCGTGCTCATTGCCACTGCTTACTGGGCTTACGACGTTACGATGATGCGCGAGATGGCCCACGCGACGGGCCGCACGCAGGACGAAGAGAAATACAAACAGCTCTTCGAGAAGATTCGCGCCGCATTTGAAAAGCAATTTGTACGCGAGGACGGATTTGTGGCCGGAGCCGACAACAGCGCGTCTCCCTTTGGCGCGATCAACAATCCAAATGCCAAAAGCAAGGGTGGAGACACGCAGACTGGCTACGTGCTGGCGCTGCACATGAATCTGATTCCGCAGGAACTGCGCGCCGCGGCCGCCCAAAAGCTAGTGGGCAAAATCCATGCAAATCACGATCTGCTGGCGACAGGCTTTCTCGGCACTCCCTATCTGCTGGAGGAGCTGACCAAGGCCGGCTATCCCGAGCTTGCCTACAAGCTGCTGCTCAACACCGAATATCCATCGTGGGGCTACATGGTGGAGCACGGCGCAACGACCATGTGGGAGCGGTGGAATGGCGACCAGATGATGGCCGACCCGGGCATGAACTCCTTCAACCATTATGCCTATGGCGCGGTGGCCGACTGGATTTACCGCTATGCCGCGGGCATCGATGCCACGCCGCTCGACGCCGGCTTCCACACCATCATTCTGCATCCGGTCTTCGATCGCAGACTCGGCAGCCTGGATCTGCGTTACCAATCTCCCTACGGCGAGATTCACTCCAACTGGAGCGTGGACGGCGATAAGGCGCACTGGACTGTGACCATTCCGCCCAACGCTAACGGCTGGCTGCATCTCTCCGCACCTGAGGCCGCAAACTACACGCTGAACGGAAAGCCGCTGGCAAAGCCAGCCGAGAAGGAGGGAAAGGCAGGCTACGAATTCGCATCGGGAACTTATAGCTTTGAGGTAACGGGCGTGCGGTAAATGTTCGTTTGAATTTGTTGCAAGTCCGACAATCAATTTGATTCGGGGGCAGTCATGCAGCGTTTCTTGGCAAAGATAGCCGCAGGCTGTGTTTTCCTTAGTCCTGCTAACTTCCTCGGCGTCAAGATACTTTCATCCGCCACCTTTACTGCGATCCCAGATAGTTTCCGTAGCCTACAATAATTGTGGAGCCGACCAGCGTTACCAGCGTCAGAGCCACCAGTACTTTGGTCTTGCGGCTGACTCCGTGCCACTCCTTGAGCGCGATGCCCCAGAGCGTGCTGAAGATGATGATGCTGGCCATCAGCAGCGTCCAACTGGAGAACTTGTAGCGGCCCATCTGCGATTCGCCCATAGTGTAAAAGAAGAACTGTATATACCAGGTAGCGCCGTCCGGAGCTCCGCTCGCTTGGATGGTCACGTCTGCGTGGAAGATCACCGGATTAGAATGGACTATCGACCACGGCCTCGCCATCGACGAGCACGAGATTGAGAAGGCCGAAGGCGTCGTCACCGCAGCCACATGCGGCATTGCCGACTCTGGCATCATTGTGCTTCACCACTCCGCCACCGAGGGCCGCCGTGTGCTGACCCTCCTGCCCTACTGGTATCTTTGCATCCTGCGCGCGAGCCAGATTGTGGAAACCCTGCCCGAGTACTTCAGCCGTTGCCAGCAGCTTCCTGCGCTAGCCACTTACATCTCCGGCCCTAGCGCCACGGCGGACATTGAAATGACGCGCATCAAGGGCGTGCATGGGCCACGCATTCTGGTAGTGATTGTGGTGCGGGACGACTAAATAATTGATTTTATGGTGGACGCGGCAGGAATCGAACCTGCAACCTGTCGGTTAAGAGCCGAATGCTCTGCCAGTTGAGCTACGCGTCCAGACCACCAGAATACCGTGCGGCGGAATGGCTTTCACACGGTGCGTGCAGATAAAAAATTATGCTGCCACTTGAAAAATATAGCACAGCAGCGTGGCTTGCTCAAAACGCGAAAAGTGGAAGAACGGGCGCCCTAGAAGTTGAAGGCCAGGCCGGCGCGGATGCTGCGCTGCTCCTGAGCGAAGATCAGCAGCGAGCCATCGCTCAACAGATACGGGCGGTAACCTTGAGCCATCAGGTTGCCCACATCGAACAGCGCCTCGAAGTCACCACAGCCGTTGCGGCAAAGATGAATGGGCTGGCGCAGGTGCAGGTTCAGCCAGGGAGCGGCGGCGTCCACGGCAAAGGGAGCAACCTGGGTGACAGTGTCTTCCGGCTGCCAGCGGTAGCTGGCCCTCCAGCGGGTTTTGGTGCCTTCGAGTGTGCCGGAGAGCGTGAGCGAGTACGTCTGGGCGCGGCGGGGATAGGCGCTGGCAAACACCTGGGCAAGGGATGCGGATTGAGGCGAGGAGGGCACGGCAGCCAGCACCAATGCGTTGCCGTTGGCGTAGCTGAGGAGGAGATGATTCCTTCCTGGCAGCTGCCGCTCAATGGATGCTTCCACTCCTGTCGTGGTAAACCTGGGTCCGGCAGCGCGGATCAGGCCGCTGGCGGGGTCCAAAAGCACTCCGGCGGAGGAGGAATTGCCCGCCGCTAAGTGGCTCATGGCTTCAATGATCGGGTTGTCGATTCGGTCGGCAAAGACCACAACAGCAACGCCTGACCGATCAGTTTGCCGCTCCCAGCTGAGTTCCTGGTGCAACCCGTGCTCAATGGCCAGTTTGCCGTTGTGTGCTGAGAGGGCGGGCAGCCACGAGCGGGTCTCGCTCTCTTCAGCATCCAGCGCTCCGGGCAGCAACTTTGTCATGCCATAGCGCACTGTGGAGTTGCCTTTCCGCCAACCGGCGGAGGCAAAGGGCAGCATGGCTGCCACGGTCTGCGGTGAAATCGAGGATAGCCGGGCCAGCACCTGGCTGGAGCCTGCCTCGACTTCAAACTCGTCGCCGAGGTTGATAGTCTCCCAACTGCGGACAGCCGCTTCATTCAGCCCCTTGGCGTCGTCAGCAGACACCTCCGGATGAATCGCGACGGCCGCCACCGACTGCACAGAGCCGGCAAAGCCCAGGTCCTGCCGGAAACCGAGCATGGACTCCATGTCGGCATCGGTGCCGGGAGCAAAATCAACGCGGGCCAGCAGCTCACGGCTGTCGGAAGGCGTATCTTCAACCGCCGCCGAGATGCGCTCGCCGGTCTCGTTGAAGGCGCCCTCCTGGCCTGTGGCCACCAGGCGCGCTTTCAAACGGGGATGCATGCCGGAACCGTCGTCTACAACCACCAGTGGACCGTCTTCCAGCCAGCGCAGCAGGGGGCGGTTGGCCGCCGAGCGCAGCGTCCAGGCCCAATCATCCTTCTGGGTATTGCGCGAGCGCGGCTCTGCCGGCAGCCATTGCATCGCCTCGTACAGGCTGTTCAGCGTGAGGTTGACGACCGTATTGGCGCGGATGCGCACATTCTCGCGCAGCGAAGGCAGAAACCAGGCGCCCATGGCCTTGACCGAATAACGGCCCGGCAGGATCGATGAGATAAGATAGCGGCCGTTCGAGTCAGTGTAGACGCTGGAGACGACAGTCAGATCGGAGCGCAGCAACTGCACCTGGGCGCCAATCTGAGGAATGCCGGCAGAATCACACACGATTCCGGATACAGACCCCGAAACAGGCCCAGAGGCAGCTCCGCTGAATGGCCTGTTGCCCAAGGCAATCAGCACCGCAAACACAACGAGTTGGGCCCTGCGCGTCATCTCAAATCTGGGTGACCTGATCGCGCCGTTGGCAAATTTACTGCAATCAAACCCGCACGGACATCCGGATCTGGCGTCCGCTAGCCCTGCTGTACGGGATACATCCATTATTCAACGATAAAAGGCGCCGATTGCGCAATCTCTTGTTTTGAGAGTGCGTCATTTATTTTAATCGTCACCTTGTACTTGCCTGGTTCGAGTCCGGCTATGGGCAAGGTTTTCTCCACCGTCATCTGGTCGCTATGCGAGCCTAACTCCTTTGAATCCAGCTGTTTTTCAAAAATCACTGTGTCCGTGGCGGGGGCGATGGCTGTGGCTGTGCCGGTCTTGACAATCTGGTAGGTTACCGTGGCCTGGCTACTCTTGGTTGTCTCATCGACTTTCAGGTTATAAACCTGCATCCAGAAGTTCAACTGCTGGTTGCGGTGGAACTTAGCCGGGGGATTCGGATTGGCCGGGGTGGCGCTGCTTACGCGAGGCCGGATATAAGTGTTGCCGATAACGAAGTTGCCGCTGCCAATCGAGTGAGAATCGACCCTGTTCATCTGGTCGGCCAGTATCAGCGAGGAGGTACCCAGGTTTTCGTCGTGATACGTCGGCACTTCGAGACTGCGGCCGTAATAACCCATATGCTCGGGATTGTTCACGTCCTTGACGGCAATATCCAGGCGGTAAAGCCCGGGTAAAAGTGGCAACGCCTTCCAGTAAACCGACTGGCGGTCGAGGCTTTTTTCCAGCAGCTCGGCCGGCTGCGTGACCTCAACCGTGTCCTCAAAGGTCTGTACCGTCTTGTGGGTGAGGGTGGTGACCTTGCCCAGGATGTTGACCACGCCCTTGGCCACGCCATTCTTCGTCAAAAAGGTGATGTCGCGGTTCTTCATCTGTATCGTAATCGGAACCAGATCTGTGCTTTCTGTCACCTTGATGAAGTCGGTGCGGACGTCAAAGGGGAAGACCGGGCCGGAGAGCAGTTTGTGCTCGGACATAAATGCATCAAGGTCCGTGAACTTGATCGGGGGCGGCGTAAAGATCTTGGCGGCCAGCTCCATGCGGTCAAACTCCTTGGACTGCTGCACATTCGACCCCGGGCCTGTGCCCAGGTTTTCAATCCCGCCCTGGAAGCGTTTGGCCTTGGAGCCCTTGTTCATTTCCTCCCACATGGTCGAGCCGGCGCCGGGGATGTGCAATAGAGCGTCCTTCTCGCCACGGTCAATGGTGAAGTGATAATCACCGCACATGCAGGTATCGACAAACTCCAGCTCGATGTTCTCGCCGATGCCCTCCAGGTACCGGTAACGCCAGGTCTCAAAGGGGAAGGTGGAAGTTGAGCCGCCGCCTTCATCGTAAGGCCGCTGGTACTGTCCTCCGGCAGGGTGCGAATTAATCTCGTCGGGTTTGCCCCAGGCGATGTAGATGCGTCCGCGGTCGGTCTTCCAACCGGGCTTGCCGGCCGCAAAGTGCTCGTTGGCGTATGCAATGCGACGGTAATGCTCTTCACGGAATTCGTTCTCCGGCGAATCCGGATCGGGGTTGCGCCGCAGCCAGAACTGCTCGATAAAAGCGTCGCGCTCCTCGTCGTTGCTGAGCGTCCGGAACGCCTTGCGCTCCTCATCGGAGATGATGTAGGCCACGTCTTGTTCCAGCCACGTTTTGTAGGCTCCCTTGAGTTCCTGTTTGACCGCCTTCTGCGCGGCAAGCCTCTCCTTATCAGAGCGTTCCCGCTTGAGAGGGTCTACTTCCTGATTCTGAGTATTGGATGGCTGCGCCTGGGCCGGCGGGTTGCCCGTCTGCTGGGCGTAGACTGTTGCGGCGGGAAGATAAAACAGGCCGCATCCCAACGCGGCAAAGAGAAGATGAGAACGGAAGGGCATCATTGGCCTTAAAACTCCTGCGATTCCTTAATTCTACGGGTCCGGAAAGGGCTGGGCAAGGTTCCGTAGGGAGTCGGCTTCCAGTTGGACGTCTATACTCTACCGGGGTAAGCCGTGAAACGCCTCCCTGGGAACTGGTAAACTGTTTGCAGGAAGGCTGATGAGGCCCGCTGGATTGCGCTCCGGCAAAGAAGCAGGCGTATGTTCTGATCGATTCTGTTCTGCTTTACCGCTTTCATTTTGAAGCACTTGAGTTGCTTCCTCATCCTGCGCGGGCCGTTTGCTCAGAATGTTTTTATCCGGCTCCGGCGGATCAGGCTGGTGTCCGCCGGGAACTGTACCAGCGCCAACTGCGTACATTGAAAAAGGGCATACAGGGAGTTTGTATCTCGCATGAAAAAGAAACTTTTGATTATCATAATTTGCGTGGTGTTGGCCATTGACGTTGTGGGTAGCATCTTTGCGATACCCATAGGGCTTGTGTCCTTCTTCATTTATAGGCAGCATGCCGGCTACACCAAGGTTCTCACCGCCAAAGCTGTGCGCCAGGAACTGGCCACTGTGGTCAGCGGCACCGGCCAGATCAAACCCAAAACCTATGTGAACCTCGGTGCTACCGCCATGGGCCGCGTCACCCACCTTTATGTAAAGGAAGGGGACACGGTCAAAAAGGGCCAGACGGTAGCCACCATTGAGAACGTGCAGCAGGAAGCCAGTGTTTCCGGCCAGCAGGCCGCAATTGCCGCCGCCAAAACCGACATCGCCTCCTACGTCGCTGCGGAAAAGACCGCCGAAGCTAACGTTGAGAAGGCCAGGGCTGATCTCGAGCAAAAGCGGCTCGATTGGGAGCGCGCCCAGAGCCTGTATAAGGCCGGCATCCTGGCCAAGCAGGACTATGACGCCAAGAAGGCAGCCTACGACACGGATGTAGCCTCGCTCAATCAGACCGTGGCGGCGCTGAACCAGGCCAGGGCGCAGACTGACTCGGCCCGCGCGCATTTGCAAACCAGCGTATCCACGCTGCGCGCCAACCAGAATTTGCTCGACCAGACCATCATGGTTGCGCCCTTCGACGCGATCGTCACCAACGAGCCCGTCCGCGAGGGAGAGTCGGTGGTCCCAGGCATCCAGAACACAGTGGGCTCAACGCTCATGACCATGGCGGATATGAGCGTGGTTACTGCCGAGGTCAAGGTGGATGAGACCGACATCGTCAACATCCGCATCGGCCAGGAGGCCGAAATCACTGTCGACGCCCTCCCCGGCAAGGTCTTCAAAGGCCATGTAACCCTGGCTGGCGATCAGGCCCTGCTGCGCTCCACGGGCGTGGCCACCCTGCAGTCCACGACTGGTACCGAGGAAGCTAAGGACTTCAAGGTAGTGGTCACGCTGGACGAGCCCACCAGCGATCTGCGCCCCGGACTCTCGACCACGGCCAAGATTACCACGGCGCACAAGCAGAGCGCGCTCTCGATTCCGATTCAGGCGCTGACCACGTATACGCCGGAGACTGACGCCGCCAGGAACGGCGTGCATGCCGCTTCCACCTCCTCTGACACCTCGGCAGCCAAGAAACAGCCGCAGCAGGGCGTCTTCGTCCTCGAAAAAAAGAACGGCAAGTTGCGCGCCATGTTCGTGCCCGTCACTACCGGCATCACCGGGGCCACTGACGTTGAAGTGCTCAGCGGCTTGACCGAAGGCCAGGAGATTGCCATCGGCCCCTACAAGACGCTGCGCAGCCTCAAAAATAACGCGCTGGTTAAGCGGGACACCGCCAAGCCGGTAACAACGTCGACCAGCGGAAATTCTTAAAAATCGCCCAGAAAAGAGATGCCGATGGCTCTATTCGACACCACTCTAGAAACAAGTACGGAAAGCGTTGCACAACCACTGGCTCCGCCCAGCGGCGACATGATCATCGTCGAGGACCTGTGGCGCACCTACGACATGGGCTCGGAGCAGCAGGTGCATGCGCTCCGCGGTGTCTCCCTGCGCATCAAGCACAACGAGTATGTGGCTATCATGGGCCCCTCCGGCTCGGGAAAATCAACGCTGATGAACCTCATCGGCTGCCTTGACACTCCCTCCAAAGGCCGCTACTGGCTCAACGGCCAGTTGGTCAGCGAGCTGGACGACGACCAGTTGGCCCGCATCCGCAACAAGGAAATCGGCTTCGTCTTCCAGACCTTCAACCTGCTGGCGCGCGCTACTGCCCTGCACAACGTCGAACTGCCGCTGATTTATAACGGCACCCCATCGGCGGCGCGCATCGAGCGAGCCAAGGAATCGCTGACCGACGTCGGCCTCGAGTCGCGCATGTATCACAAGCCCAACGAGCTCTCCGGCGGACAGCGCCAGCGCGTGGCCATTGCCCGGGCGCTGGTCAACCACCCCTCCATCATCCTCGCCGATGAGCCTACCGGCAACCTCGACTCCAAGACCGGCCTGGAGATTATGGCCCTGCTCGATACCCTGCATGCTCAAGGCAACACCATCGTGGTTGTTACCCATGAGCCGGATATCGCCGAATATGCCCATCGCGTGGTGCATATCCTCGATGGCCAGATCTACTCTGACGAGCCTTCCAAGCGCCGCCGTTAAGGCAGCCAAACCAGCCCAACCAGCTCCCGAATCCCGTCCCCCTCCCGAACCGGAAAGATGCCATCCCTTTCCGGTTCATGTTTTTTCATCTCTCGCCGATGAAAACTCTGTAGGCCTTGAAATCGCCATTTGGGCCAGGGAGGCGAGGCACGTTGAGAGCCATGCAAAGCTCCGCTCAGTACCAGCCTTCCGTCTCAGGACTCTCTTTTGTGGATGTCGAAGTGCCTCCTGAAACGCAGCCTGTGGGGGTCAGCGCCGCGTGGCGCAAGCTGCTCATGCAGGCGGATATGGCCGCGCCTCATGTGCTGTTGGCCACCATTGAGGGAGAACACGGCGTCGGCAAGCATACCTTGGCGCACTATCTCTTCAGCCGCTCCCCCCAGGCTGGCGGCGCCTTCCAGCGGCGCGACGCGCGCGAGTGGCTGGTGACCGATGCCGATCCGGCTACCTTGACCGGTTTTACCTATTTGGACCGCGTGGACCTGCTCGCCCCTCCCGGCCAAGGCCTGCTGCTAAGCGTGCTCAAATCCCTACAGGACCGTCCGCCGGGTCGCTCCGTGCTTCTGGCCTCATCCCAGACCGCCTTGCGCCAGATGGCCGCCCAGGGCCTGATGCTGCCCGATCTGGCCTTTCGCCTGACCGCCGTCCGCTTTGCCATCCCCCCTCTGCGCCAGCGCCGCGAAGACATCGCCGTGCTGGCCCAGGCCCTGCTGGACCGCATCTGCACCCGCTACCAGCAGCGACCCGTCGTCATGGCCCCCGGAACCATGGCCCGCCTTCTGCAGCACAACTGGCCGGGAAACGTACGCGAGCTGGCCTCGGTGCTGGAAACCGCCCTGCTGGAGGCCGTCAACGGCGTCATACGCCCCGACGACCTGGCCTTACCCTCGGGTCTTGAAGCCTCGTCCTCCGAAGTGCTTCCCGCCACCCACGCTGACAGTCTTAATCTGGACGCTGTCATTCAACATCACGTGCAGTACGTCCTGGATCTGAACCGCAACAATAAGTTGCGCGCCGCCCGTCAGTTAGGCATCAGCCGCTCCACCCTCTACCGCATCCTGGGCAACGAAGCCATCCTGACACATTGAGGTAAACGAAGGGCCGGGCAGACGCCTTATGCGTAAATATGGGTGTGCTTTTTGGTGGTATATATGCGTCATTATGCGTAAATCGAAGGAATTTTATGCGTAGATATGGATGAGTTTCCGGGGATATGTGTGTGTAAATATGGACGAGAACAATGGTCAGCCACCCCGGCAGAGATCATTGGTCAGGGACCGGCACCTCCCTGACAGATCGAAGAGGAGGTTGGTCCCTTTCTCTATCTATCAATGTGCGCCAAGGGAGGTCAGTGTGCCGCAGCAGGGATCAGAAAAGCCACGCCGCTTATGGTTACCAAAGTTATTATTTTTGTAATGCGACGGGGTACAAATCTGGTTACAATTGCCCCGAGGCGCTTTCCGGCCGCAGCTCGTAGCCAACCCACTGAAAGGACCGCACCCATGCGCAAGCCTTTGGGTAAATTGGGGGAGGCAAATGTAAGGCCATTCCCCCACGCCACCACGCTATTCTTGCTGATTTCCGCAGCTTATTTCCTCGTTCTGCCTAAAATCGCCAATGCCTAGGTCTGGATATCGTCCGAATTCAGCGTAACGCCAGGCAGCCAGACCGTAACAGCCACTTGCAGCACATCGGCTGTCAATCCCGCCACCGGCCAAAACTCGCCTGCTGCGACGGATTATCTTCAGTTCAGCGCCTATTGCGACGTGATCTCTTCCACAACGCCCGCGCAAATATTCACATCCGTACAATGTCCTCGTCCTGCCCCAGGATACGATCCCGCGGGTTCTTCTGCTACCGGAAACCCGATGGCATCGTGTTCTGTTGTCTTTCAGCCGCAGCCGGGTGTCACCTACACTATCTCCTCCGGTCACGACATATGGTACAACATTTTCCCCGACTGTTACATAAGTTCGGGCATTCAAATGCCTTGCTATGCTGATCCAGAGGGCTTTTATGCCGCCGGAATTGTCAGAGCGAATACCAAATCGACAAGCATTACTCAGGAAGTAACCGGCACAGGCGCGGCCATGAATTACAAACCACCTTTCCAACAGCCCTTGGCGTTTGCGAGTTCCTCCGCCATCTACACGCCCGTCAGCGCAATCATCACGGATACCAGCGACATCATGAATAACAATGTAACTGTCAAGTTGACCGCTCCCAGCGGGACAACCGGCGACCTAACACTCAGCTTCACCGGAACAAATACAAATGGCGTAGAAATTTACGTTCCATTGTTCTCCAATCTTTCCACCGGCTCGCAAACTCTCGAGCTTCCCTTTGACGACGTCACACCTGCCATCTACACCTTCGCCAATGGGACATGGAATGCAATGCTTCCTGGCACTTCAACCGCCCAGTCCGTGAAAGTCCCGGACTATACGCTACCCACGCCCTGGACGTACTTCAGGAAAATCTTCTACACGCAGTACAATGTTCCACATGAAAGCCAATGCGAGGGAGGCAATACGGGCGACACGGACGCCTGGATCGTCACGACTGATGTGGTCAAAGGCAAAACGATCTGCCATTTCACTCCGATCAAGCTGAACTCTCAATTTATCGCAGCCACATGGATGAACGGAACAGGGATCGATGATGGCGGTGACATCCTGAAGAATGCCGTTGCGGTCAATCTGGGCGATAACCAAATCTGCGCTGGGCAATACCCGCGTGGCGCAATAGGGCATAGTCGAGCAGATGGAAACACTTTTGCGATCGTTAGCTCCGTTACAGGAAGTTGCAATACAACTCTTGTAGCCGGCCAATCCGTAGCGATGCCATGCACTCAGATTGGGAATCAATGTCCAGTAGCTGTCCTGTCGGGTGTTAAAACACTTAATTGTGGAGACCAACTCAATCTCGATGATGGGGACCATACCACGGCATCAACGCGAACCGTTGACGACAAATGCCCGGGTTGTAGTGATACAGCTCCGTTCAGCAATGTTAAGTCACCGATGTATGGTGCTGACGGGCATATCGATGCCTTCTCTTCAAATACGTCCTGTAACGGAAGAGACGTCGGAACCCCTGGATTCTTCTACACGTCTTATCCAACCAATTGAGAGGAGAACGAATATGAAATCACAGATAAGATACGGCACAAGTAGGATGTTCTGGAAAACTATTGTACTGAGCTTCGCAAGTCTTCACTCTCTTCTGTTTGCCGTTACTCTTTTTGCACAGAATTGTCCTGCAAACAACGGCATACGAACGATATGCGAGCAAATAGGTAATGCAGAAGTTGTGTCAGTAGCTGCGCCGGTCGGGGCATCTCCAGATTCGCAACTCGTGGTCTATTGGCATGATGATGAATGGAAGATTGATATGCTTCCTCAATTTACTTCTGACGGTGCGGTTCGCATGAAGATCACCTCACGGCGTGGCGATATTAAGATCGTGAACTTTCCAAATATTTTCGCACAGGTTAACTCCATCACTCGGAATCCTGAAGATAAAGCCATTATTTTTGCGGAAGCCACCGGAACTGTCGAGGCATTTCTTATTGCCGATTTGAAAGAGGGAAAGCTGATCGACGACGTCGCAATTGTTGCGCCCTCCATCTCCCCAGATCGACGCTTTATCCTGTACGTTAATACAGACTATTACGACTACTACAACTATCGCCTTTACGACACATCAAAGAGCCCAAGGGAGAATACATGCGGATATAGGGAAAATGATCCAGAGCATAAGGATATGGATGAGGCTTACCGAGGCTTCCCTGTCTACCCACGAAAAGCAAATCAAACTTCCTGCTCAGACGCGGCTGAGAAAGCCTTTGCCGACGAAAGTCACACTCAGTTGTCGAACTTTATCTGGTCTGCGGATTCGAGCAAAGCCGTCTTTGCGGATGTAATGAATGGGAACACGATTAGTCTTATTCTCGTGACCATGCATGATGGTGACCACGACAGAGGTCATAATGGAGACCATGACAGAGACAACGACGTACCTCGAACATTAATCTACTCGTTCGTCGGCGCGGAGAATGTTTGTGCGGGAGCGGCAACCTGTGATTCCAACAATGTTCGCTCCATTGCCTGGAACGGCGATTCGGTTAATGTTGCCCTGATACAAGCGAACCCTAGCGGGCCGGCCATCGTGCTGAACTTGACCATTCCGCTCTCGAAGTTCGTCCCTCTTACTAAGTAACATTCGCGCTCGCTTTCTATTCCCGCCCCGGACGCGCCAGTCGCCTCCGGGGCGGATTTTCTGTTATTTCCGTAAACGCAGCGTGGCCATCCATACCTGCGCCCATCCTCTACACTCAAGGAGCGGGCATTTAAGCCCCCTGATTCCACCCTGAGGTTCCGTTCCTTGAAAAAAATCCCGCTTCCCGCTCTGTTCGTTGCCGCGTCTTTGCTGCTTGCATTTGCTTCTGTCCTGCCGGCGCAGTCTCTGGCCACCCCACCCGCGCAGGCTGCTTCCGTCGAGGCCAACCGCAAGGCTCTTAACGACCTCTTCGAGGAGTACTGGCAGGCGGTCATGGAGCGCTCGCCGGAGTATGCCTCGGAGCTGGGCGATAAGCGCTACAACGACCGCATCGACGACTACTCCGTGAAGGCGGAGAACGCCTGGACGGAACGTGAAGAGCGCTTCCTGATGCGGCTGGCGGCGATTGACCCGGCCGGGCTCACCGATCAGGAGAAGATCAGCCGCGAGCTGCTGCTGCGCCAGTTTGTCGACGACGAAGAGGCGGTTCAGTTCAAGGAGTGGGAGATGCCCATTAACCAGTTGGGCGGCATCTATACGGAATATCCCAACCTAGCGGCACAGTTGAGCTTTACCACGGTGAAGGACTACGACGACTGGATCGCAAGGCTGCACGCTGTTCCCAAGGCCTTCGACCAGGTGATGACGAATATGTCCATCGGCATGGACGACCATCGCGTGCCGTCCAAATATCTGCTGGAGAAGGCGCTGGAGCAGGTGAAGTCGCTGGCCAATCAAAAGCCCGAAGACTCGCCGCTGGCCGCGCCGCTGAAGAAGTTTCCCGACACTATAAAGCCCGCAGAGCAGGAGCGCATCAAGGCTGAGATGCTGGACGTGATCGGCAAAGAAGTCCTGCCCGCCTATCTGCGCTTTGCGCGCTTTCTTGAGGTCAGCTACATTCCCGCGGGGCGCGCAGAGCCCGGCGTCTGGGCGTTGCGCGACGGGGCAAAGTACTACGCCTCCCGGATTCGCCGCGAGACAACTACGGATTTGACAGCGGAGCAGATTCACCAAATCGGGCTGGATGAGGTGAAACGCAACGAGGCGGAGATGCTGGTGATCGCGCAGAAGCTCGGCTTTGCGGATTTGAAAAGCTTCCGGGCGAGCTTCAAGGGCAATCCCAAGCTGCATCCGGCCTCGGCAGATGCGTTGATAGAGGCCTATCGCGGCTACAAGACGCAGATGCAGGCCAGGCTGCCGCAGCTCATTGGACGGCTGCCCAAGGCGCCGCTGGAGGTAGCCTTTGTACCCGATTACCTGCAGAAGACGATGTACCCCGCCTACTACGAGCCGGGCACGCCGGACGGCAGCCGGCCGGGGCGGCTGCGCGTCAATCCATGGAACGCCACGGAACGAAATCTCTACTCGGTGGAGGCCATCGCCTACCACGAGGGAGTTCCCGGCCATCACTTGCAGATCTCCATCGCACAGGAGCTGGACGGCCTGCCCACCTTCCGCAAGCACGAGGACTATACGGCCTTTGAGGAGGGCTGGGCGCTCTACTCCGAGCGGCTGGGCAAAGAGGTGGGCTTCTACCAGGACCCCTACTCGGATTACGGCCGGCTGGAGGCCGATAACTGGCGCGCCATCCGTCTTGTCGTCGATACCGGTGTCCACTCCCAGCACTGGACCCGCCAGCAAATGGTGGATTACTTTCACGAGCACTCGGCCATGGACGAGACCACCATTCAGACCGAGGTTGACCGCTACATCGGCTGGCCGGGCCAGGCGCTGGCCTACAAAATCGGCCAGATGAAGATCCTGGAGCTGCGCGAACGGGCGAAGAAGGCTCTGGGCGACAAGTTCGATCTGCGCACCTTCCACGACCAGGTGCTGGACTCCGGCGCCTTGCCGCTTGATGTGCTGAGCGACCGCATCGACGCATGGATCGCCAGCCAAAAATAGGCCGCAAAAACAGGTTAGAAAGTGATAGCCTTGATGGTTCTCATGGGAAGCCTGCTCACTCGTTCTATCTTCCTTATGAGTAATTTCACAACCGGAGAGGGTCACATGAAACGTTTTCTTGCAATCGCATTCGTATGTGCTTTTTCCTGCTGCATGCACGCCCAAGTGGTCAATGCATCAGTCTGCGAGATTCTCAAGAATCCCCAGTCCTTCAATGGCAAAATTGTCCGGGTCAAAGGCACCATTTCTGCCGGATTTGACCTGTTCGTTGTGAAGGGCGCGGAGTGCGGCCAGCTGATCAACGGAATCTGGCTCGCCTATCCGGAGGGGACAAAAGCCAAATCAGGCCCGGCGGCAATTCTGCAGCTGCAGCCGGCGCGGAACTTTGCCGGGACGGTCGCGGCAATCGAGCGGACGCCGTTGCAACTAGACAATAACAAGGATTTCAAGCAGTTCGATTCTCTGCTCTCGACACCGTACAAAGGCGGCGGAATGTGCCTCGGCTGCGGCCGTTACGCAGTGAGCGCTACCCTAGTCGGCAGGCTGGACGGAACGGTTCCGGGGTTGAAACGCGACGGTACAGGAAAGATTGTGAGCATCAGCGGCTTCGGCAATCTGAACGCCTACAGTGCGCGGTTGGTCCTTCAATCGGTCTCCGATGTCACTTCACAGGAGATTGATTATTCGAAGCCCTCTGTTGCGCCCAAGGGCGAATCTTCGCCTGAAGCAGACGCAGGAGCCAAGGTGGCACACGAGTTCGGCTCCAGCATTCCCTTGAAGGACCAGCCTAAGCGGGCTGTCGATGCATTCGGCAAGCCGGGCGAAGACAACGGCGTCATGATTTCATTCGGCATTGCGAACGAAGCTAGCACGAAGGACGACTTGAAGGGACAGTATGACTCCCCTGACGGCGTGCTCTTCAATTGCACCTTTGACGGGGCAAAATTGAAGGGGGATGCAATGGGCAGAGCCCTCGCGCATCTCGGAGAGCATATCGCCGATCTTCGCAACCCGGAGGCGGGAATCGAAACGGCGGGAATGTATCAACTGGAGTATCGCGCCTGGATGACGACGATGCTGAGCGCTATCCTGACCGGGCAGAAAACTCTGATGTTGCCGGGGGGATACGTAATCTGGAACTCTACCTGGCCTACCACGAGCCTCAACAAAAACACAGACGATGCGCTCACGGGTTTTCTCGCCAACGAAGAATTGCTTGCCAAGTAATTGGCAGAATACAGGCTCTCGCAGATTGGGCCGACGAATGGATTGCCGTACAAAATAGACCGCGAGAGTTGTGCATCAGAACGTGATAGCCTGTAATGTTCCCTTTTCAGCAGCTTTCCGGCTCAATTTAGCTGCGATTATGGGCTACTACACTCATAGGAGAATTGGAATGAAACGTGCTCTGACATTCGTCTTTGTCCTTGGTTTTTCCTGCTACGTTTACGCGCAGGCTGTAGATACAACCGTTTGCGAGATTCTGGGCCATCCACAGTTGTTCAACGGCAAGATCGTGCGCATCAAAGGCACAGTGGCTGCATCTTTTGATCAGTTCGTCGTCAAGGGCGCCGGCTGCGGCCTCAATACCAACAAGAACATCTGGCTTTCATATCCGGAAGGCACCAAGGCCAAGGCGGGACCTGCAGTCATGGTGCAGGTTCAACCGGCGCATAACTTTACCGGCGACGTTCCCGTGGTGCAGCGGACGCCGGTTACGCTGGACAAGAACAGCAAAGATTTCAAGCTCTTCGATTCGCAGTTGGCCACGCCCTACAAGAAGGGCGGAATGTGCCTGGGCTGCAACAGGTTCGAGGTAACCGCCACGCTGGTGGGCCGGCTGGACGCTGTGGAGAAGGCCGGAGTGCAGCGCGACATAGCGGGCAAGATCATCGGCTTCGGCGGCTTTGGACATATGAACGCCTATGCCACACGCCTGGTGCTGCAGTCGGTCTCCGATGTCACTTCAAAGGAGATCGATTACTCGGCAGCGCTGGCCTTCACCAAGGACGACAATGCGCCAAGTGAGTCGGGTTTGCCCGATTCGCCCGGTCTGAAACACGATGCGCCCGGTCTGAGAATCACGGATTATTTTGCCGTTGCGCGCAAGCTCGCCGCGTCCTATCCCCCCGGCGCCGCCACCGGGGTACAGCTCAAACGGGCCATCGATGCCTTCGGTAAAGAAGGTGACCACAATACTGGAGTGGTAATCGTGCACGGAGCCGGCAACGAAGCCGCAGCAAAGTTCGAAGGCAAGGGGACGGTCGATTCCCCGGACGGCCTGCTCTTTAATTGCACCTTCAACACGAACCGCCTGGAAGGTGATGCCGAGAGCAGAGCTATTTTTTTTGCCGGAGAAAATGTCGCCAATCTGCGCAACCCATTACCGGAAGGGGTGGGAGTGGGGATTTACGGCCTGGAGAGTCGCGCCTGGGCGACAACGCTTCTTGACACTATCGCCAGCAAGCAGAAGACGCTGACGATGCCGGGCGGTTACCTGCTTTGGAACTCGGCATGGACGCAGGACGAAATGAGCAAGAAAGTGGAAGATGCGATTGGGCACTTCCTCCTGAACGAAGAGCTTCTCCACCCGTAAATGCGAATGGGGATGGATTGAGTGTCCCGGGCCTCAAAAACTAGGCCAGGTAAGCCGGCGCCCAGGATATGTGATTTCGCAGGTCTCAAAATCGAGACCCGTGGCAACCGCGGCATCGGTGCGGGGCGAGTGCGAGCATATATGGAAGTTGCATCTCTCACATCCAGAAAAGGGAAATCTGGGAAAGGAAAAAAGATGGCGGAGATCGCTGTTGAGGCCACCGAAGTACCCGCGCAGTTGCCAAAGGTGCGCGTGGCCGTTTTGGGCGCGGGTAAGATGGGCGGTATCCTGTTGCAGGCCTTCCTGAAGCAGAACCTGTTCGCGCGCGGCCAGATTCGCGCCACCGTGAGTCATGCCGAGAAGGCAGTGGCGCTGAGTACGCAGTGGGGTGTTGATGTATCGACTAACAATCTGGAGGCGGTGCGGAACTCTGACCTGATTCTGCTGGGCGTCAAACCATTCCAGGTGCAGGAACTGATGGCGGAGATTCGCCCCGCGCTTTCGCCAGCCAAGACGCTGATTTCCTTTGCCGCCTCGGTCAAAACGCGTTCCATCGAGGACGCGGCCGGAGTGGATATCGGCGTGATTCGCGCCATGCCCAACACGCCCTCTACGCTGGGCGCAGGCGCAGCCGCTTTGTGCCGCGGGCGCTTCGTGAGCGCCCAGCAAATGGAGCTGGCCGAGCGCATCTTCCAGACAGTAGGCCGCACCGTAGTGGTGGAAGAGAAGCATATGGACGCCGTGACCGGCCTCTCCGGCTCCGGGCCGGCCTACGTTTATATCATCATCGAGGCGCTAGCCGAGGCCGGCGTCAAGGTCGGGCTGCCCCGCGACGTGGCCACGGAACTGGCCGCACAAACCACCTTTGGCGCCGCCAAGATGGTTCTTGAAACCGGATACCATCCCGCCCTGCTGAAGGACGCCGTGACCACTCCCGCCGGCTGCACCATCGACGGCATCCTTGAACTGGAAGAGGGCGGCCTGCGCGTCACCCTCATCAAGGCCGTGATGCGAGCCACGGAGCGGGCTAAGCAATTGGCGGCAGGGTGAGGAACAGGGGTCAGGGGTCAGAGATCAGGGATCAGTTTTTTCGTGCTTGATTGAGGTAAGTGGTTTCCCAGGTTAGGCGCAAAAACAAAAACGCGCCGAACCTGGGGCACCCGCTTAGGAGGTTTCAATGAACGCTGATAAACTTACTAAGTACGGTCTTGTTCCGGTTGCGCATGTCCGCATAGTAGACCAAAATCTTATAATCGATATTACCGATCAGAAAACCGTCGAGCTTGAGATGTGCATTTATGCCTTCCTCATTGAGGGTAAGGTTTACCGTATCGGGTCCAGTAAAGCGCCCTTAGAGAACCGTCTAAAAGACTACAAACGGGATATTACAAATGCGCTCAATGGTAGAAAATCACCGGCGCCGCCTGAAGAGGCTGAGAAATGGAAAAAGATACTACCGGCTGGACGTTCGGGTGTTATATATGCTCGTCAAGGATGGAGCGTCACAACTCCTATAAAAACATTTCCCGCTTATATGGACGAAGAAAGCCTACTGATTGAGGAGCTATTCAAGGACGGTGATCTGACACCTGATGAAATCCTGAACCGCAACAAACATCGTTAGACATCAAACTGTATCACTGCCAAACCTCGAATTTGCTTTTTCGGCTCTGACCTAACCTGCTAACCTGCTATCTTGCCCATCCAACGCCCAACCTGGCTGCCTTCCTATCTGCCGGAACTCGACGGCCTGCGCGGCCTGGCGATTCTGTGGGTGGTCCTCTATCATTGCGATCCGCTGCTCACGGGTACGTGTATGCACCGCGTCGCCGAGTGGGGTTGGGCGGGCGTGATTGTGTTTTTTGTTCTCTCCGGATTTCTAATCACTGCAAACCTGCTGGGGACGCGGGACAAGCCGCATTACTTCCACAACTTCCATGCCCGCCGCGCGTTGCGCATCTGGCCGGTATATGCACTGACGTTGGCAGTGGTCTACCTGAACGCGCCGTGGTTTATCGGTCCCTCGGTCTGGGAGGCAGTCAAAACCGCTCCGTGGCTGGCGTACATCTTCTTTGTACAAAATCTTTTCCATGTGACGCTGCCCCCAGCTCTCGGCCCCTCGTGGGCGCTGGCCATCGAGGAGCAGTATTACTTCTTTTGGGCGCCGTTGGTGCGTTGGTTGCGCCGGCCGTGGATGCTGGCAGGTGTTCTCGCATGCGCGCTGGTCTGTTCGCCGCTGGTGCGCCATTTGAACCCCGTGTGGCTGTGGACGCTGCCCACCCACACACTCATCAAGCTGGACGGCATAGCGCTGGGCAGCCTGATGGCGCTGGGGCTTTACACGCTGCGCCTCAGCCGCAGGGTTTGTCTCTGGATCGGCCTTGGCGCATTTGCCCTGGGAATCGCGGCTGCTGCCACGGTGGCTGGCGGAACGTCGCTTCTCGATACTGCGCTGGCGATGGGCTTTGCCGGAGCCGTGCTGGCATTGATGGCCACGTCAACCGGGGTCCCCGGCGACAGGTCTTCGCCGCCGGGGTGGTCGACCGGGGTCCCCGGCGACAGGTCTTCGTCGCCGGGGTGGTCGACCGGCGCGCGCAATCCCATCAACGTTATCCTGCGCTGCGGGCCGCTGGCCTTTTATGGCCGCATCAGCTACGGACTTTACATGATCCACATTGTGGCCTTCATCTTCATAGGCTGGTTCGACCTGTGGATGGCGCCTTACGGCATGGCCGGAAACCTTGCGGTAGTAGCCGCGCGTCTGGCCGTCTCCACCGCTCTGGCCGCTGCAATGTGGTACGGCTTCGAATCGCAAATCCTCAAGCTGAAGCGGTATTTCTAGCGCATCCGCGCCATTTCTCGGAAAAGGTATTTGCTCCAGCTGGTTCCACTCTGTGAACCGGCGTCCCGCCCGCTTGTGACTTCAGTCACCCAGTCCCGGCCCGGCGGCTGCTACGCTGGACGTGTCACGCAAACTTCCCCTTGCGAGGTGCAAAATGACCGAAGCTGCGAGCAATGGCCCCCTGAGCCCCGAACTGCTGGCCAAAATGAATGCCTACTGGCGCGCCGCCAACTATCTCTCCGTCGGCCAGATCTATCTGAAAGACAACCCGCTGCTGGACCATCCGCTCACCCTGGACGACGTAAAGCCGCGGCTGCTGGGCCACTGGGGCACGACGCCGGGGCTCAACTTTCTTTACGTGCATTGGAACCGCCTGATCCGTGAGCGCAATCTGAACATGATATACATCATCGGGCCGGGGCACGGCGGGCCTGGCCTGGTGGCCAACACTTATCTGGAAGGCTCCTACACCGAGATTTATCCCCACATCGAGCAGAACGCCGACGGCATCAAGCGCCTCTTCCGGCAATTTAGTTGGCCCTATGGGATTCCCAGCCACGTGGCCCCGGAGACGCCGGGCTCGATCCACGAAGGCGGCGAGCTGGGCTACTCGCTGGTGCACGCTTACGGAGCGGCCTTCGACAATCCGAACCTGATTGTGGCCTGCGTAGTGGGCGACGGCGAGGCCGAAACCGGGCCGCTGGCCACAAGCTGGCACTCCAATAAGTTTCTCAATCCGGCGACCGACGGCGCTGTGCTGCCCATTTTGCACCTGAACGGCTACAAGATCGCCAACCCCACGGTGCTGGCGCGAATTCCGCACGCGGAGCTGGAAAGCCTGATGCGCGGCTACGGCTATGAGCCGTTCACGCTCGAAGGCGACGATCCTATGACCATGCACCAGCAGGCCGCGGCGGTCTTCGACAAAATCTTCGATCGCATCGCTAAGATACAGCAAACCGCCCGCAAATCTAATCGAAAAGATAAGAGCGCGGAGCGCCGCCCGGCGTGGCCAATGCTGATCATGCGCACGCCCAAGGGCTGGACCGGGCCGAAATTTGTCGACGGCAAGCCGGTGGAGGGAACCTGGCGCGCCCACCAGGTGCCGCTGGCCGAGATCTTCGATAAGCCCGAACATCTGCGCCAGCTCGATGAGTGGATGCGCAGCTACAAGCCCGACGAGCTCTTCGATGAGAAGGGCGCCTTCTGCGCGGAGCTGGCCGAACTTGCGCCCAAGGGACGCAGGCGCATGGGCATGAACGCCCACGCTAACGGAGGCCTGTTGCTGGAGCCTCTGAAGATTCCCAACTTCCGCGATTTCGCGGTGAAGATCGAGGGCCGCGGGCAGAAAGACGTGGAATCCACGCGCACACTGGGGCAGCTGCTGCATGGCATCATGGAGGCCAACAAGGCGCAGAAAAACTTCCGCGTCTTCGGCCCCGATGAGACGGCCTCCAATCGCCTTCAGGATGTGATTACCGGAACCGGCAAGGAGTGGATGGCTGAGACGCTGCCGGTGGATGAGAACCTCTCGCAGACCGGCCACGTGATGGAAATCCTCAGCGAGCATTGCTGCCAGGGCTGGTTGGAGGGCTACCTGCTCACCGGACGGCACGGCCTCTTCAACTGTTACGAAGCCTTCATCCACATCGTCGATTCGATGGCGAATCAGCACGCCAAGTGGCTGAAGGTGACGCGAGAGATTCCCTGGCGCAAACCCATCGCCTCGCTCAACTACCTGCTCTCTTCTCTCGTTTGGCGGCAGGACCACAACGGCTTCAGCCACCAGGACCCCGGATTCATCGACCATCTGGTGAACAAGAAAGCCGAGGTGGTGCGCGTCTATCTTCCGCCGGACGCCAACACGCTGCTCTCCGTCGCCGACCATTGCTTGCGCAGCAAGAATTACATCAACCTGATCGTTGCCGGCAAGCAGCCTGCTCCGCAGTGGCTCACAATCGACGAGGCGGTCACTCACTGCACCATCGGATTGGGCGTGTGGAAATGGGCCTCGAATGACGCGGGCTCGCCCGATGTGGTGATGGCCTGCTCGGGCGACGTGCCCACTCTGGAGACGCTGGCCGCTGTCACCCTGTTGCGCACTCTTGCGCCTGACCTGAAAATCCGCGTCGTCAATGTGGTGGACCTGATGGCTCTGCAGCCGCAGACCGAGCATCCGCACGGCCTGCCCGACGAGGACTACGACCAGATCTTCCCGCCCGCGACGCCGGCGGTCTTCAACTTCCACGGCTATCCGACGCTGATTCACCGACTCACCTACCGGCGGCACAACCACGACAACCTTCACGTGCGCGGCTACAAGGAAGAAGGCACTACGACCACGCCCTTCGATATGTGCGTGCTCAACAACATTGACCGCTTCCAGTTGGCGCTGGACGCCGTCCGGCGCGTGCCGCGGTTGGCGGCAAAGGTAGACGCGGCCGAGCAGTGGTACTCCGAGGCCATCCAGCGGCACAAGCTGTATGTGGCCGAAAACGGCGATGATCTGCCGGAAATTCGTGACTGGCGCTGGCCGAAAGACTAGCAAGCCAACTCCGCGAACACGCGCGAAGCGCGGCTAACTTGCTAACACATGCGAAGCACTGCTAACCTGATGACTCATTCAGGCCCAACCATAAAGGATTTGATTCATGGCTTCTTTGCCTATCCTGGTTTTGAACAGCGGTTCTTCTTCCATCAAGTTTTCCGTCTATGAGGCCGGAGACAGCCAGCGCACCCGGCTTTTCGAGGGCGCGGTAGACGGCATCGGCACCGATCTGGGCAAGTTCTGGATCAAGGACGCAGCGGGCAAGAAGCTGGTGGATCAGACTCCGGCTCTGCCTAACCGCGCCGTGGCCTTCAAGATGGTGGCCGACGCGCTCCACTCCGATGAGTACCCTACCCCGGCGGCCATTGGCCATCGCACTGTCTGCGGCGGGCCCACGGTCAGGGAGAACCAGCTCATCACGCACAAGCTTATCGACGAGATCGACAGCTACGCCGCACTGGCGCCGCTGCACACGCCCATCGCCGTTTACATCATGCGCGAGGCACTGAAGCTTTTTCCCGGCATCCCCAATTTTGCCGTGCTCGACACCTACTTCCACCGCACTCTGCCCGAGGTGGCTACGCACATGCCCATCCCCGCCGAATACGTGGCCATGGGCGTACGGCGTTACGGCTATCACGGCATTTCGTACGAGTCGATCGTCTACCAGTTGCAGCCCAGAGTGCCGAAAAAACTCATCGTTGCTCACTTGGGCAATGGCTCGTCGATCTCCGCCATTCGCGACGGCGTGTGCCTGGACACGTCAATGGCCCTCACCCCCACCAGCGGCATTATTAGCGGCTCACGCACCGGCGACATCGATCCCGGCATCATGATTTTTATCCTCAAGCAGATCGCCAAATCAACGCCGAACACGCTTGAAGCCGCCGACAAGCTAGAGACCGTCGTCAGCAAGAAGTCGGGCCTGCTGGGCGTGAGCGAACTATCGAATGATATGCGCGAGCTGCGCGAGGCCATCAACGCCGGCAACGCCAAGGCAAAACTCGCTGTAGCCAAGTTCACCTGGACCATCGCCCGCTGGATCGGCAGTTATGTGGCGGAGTTGAACGGGCTGGACATGCTCGTTTTCACCGGCGGCATTGGCGTAAACGATAGCGACGTACGCGCTGAAATCTGCACCGGCCTCGATTCTCTGGGCATTGTCCTGGACCCCATGCGTAATAACGCTCGCGGCGTAGCCGTCATCTCCAGCGAATTCTCGCCCGTTGCGGTTCGCGTCATCCCGCCCGCCGAGGATTTGATCATCGTGAACCACGTGGTAAGGCTGATGGGGGAGTGAGGCCGCGATTGAATTACACTATATGCACTACAACTTCTGCCGGGTCCATCAAACCCTTCGCGTCACCCTCGCGATGGAAGCGGGATTATCAAATCATGTCTGGTCAGTTGAGGAATTGGTGAATCTGATGGAGTCGAAATCGATTCTGGACGGCTTGAAATGCGCATAACGCGATGCCTATTTCTTTCGCTGTGTGCAGGTCTTTTCTGTTCCAACGGCTTTGCTACAACTATCCTGGTTGTCTATACACCTACTAACGTCTTCATTGCTTCTGATTCCAAGTTCGCTGGCGGTGAGGGAAATGAAACTTGGTCCGGATGCAAGATTCATGTCGCCGAAGACTATGTATGGATTGTGGCAGGTCTTGCATTTGAAGTAGACACAACGACCCACTCCCGAGGGTTTGACATGGATAAGCTGGTGCCGCAAACACTTGGCGATCATTCCCCGTCTACTGCATCTTTGGATTTGCTTGAAGCACGATTGAAAGTCTCGTTCCAGTCGGCAGTCTCTCACTTGTCCTCCGACTTTGACTTGAAGAGGGCGGCTGTCACTTTGATCATCATGGACAGGAAGAACATCGGCACCGGGTACGAAATGTTCATAACCCCCAAGACATTTGAGCGTAATAAAATTCCCTATGAAACGATGAGTTCGTCAGGATTCATATTCGGAGGAGAGGCGGGCCGCGTCAAAGAGATACTCGCCACCAAAACCGCGAAAATCTTCAAGGATATGGGAACAGTCCCTGCTCTCAATTATTTGATTGCCGAACAGGAAAAAGCTACTCCAGAGTATGTGGCTGGGCCGATAGCAATAGTCCAGATCGATTCCTCTGGAGTGCATTGGATTCAGAAGGCAGCATGTCAGGACCACGAAACAAGACCAGGTCCAAGCCTTGTTACTCCGAAATGAACCGTCGATTGTCATGTGATTTCAAACTTGACTACTACCGGGAGTGAAATTGCTGCCGTCCTGCCACTCGCTTGTTCTACACTGGTGGGTTCCATACGGAGCCCTCGATTATGACGACTTCCGCCGTTTCCACTGATTCTCAATGCCTGCCCTCGTCTGCTCTGCGCCGATTTGCCTGGGCCGTGCTGGTTTACTTCATTGCTGTCATTCTGTGGGGCACATTGGTGCGCGCTACCGGCTCGGGCGCCGGCTGCGGCAACCACTGGCCGCTGTGCAACGGCACCGTGATTCAGCACTCCACCAGCGTCAACACGCTTATCGAGTTCACCCACCGCATCACCAGCGGCCTCTCCTTCTTTGCGGTCGTGGGATTGCTTGCGTGGACCTTTGCCGGAACCGTGCGTAACCACCTGGCGCGCGCGGCAGCTGTGGCTTCTGTCGCCTTAACTCTGATTGAGGCGCTGCTGGGCGCGCTGCTGGTCAAGCTGGGATACACGGCGCAGAGCCAGTCGCCGCTGCGGCCTGCCTTTCTGGCGCTGCACCTGGCCAATACGCTGCTGCTAGTGGCCGCGCTCACCCTGACCGCGCATTTGCTCAGCCGGAAACGCGGCTTTCTGCGCGGCAGCATCCGCCTGAGAGCGCCCTTCGCGTCAGTCGCCGGTATCTTGGTGGTGATGATTGTAGGCGTGACCGGCTCGCTGGCCGCCCTCGGCGACACGCTCTTCCCGGCAAGCTCGCTGGGACTGGCGCTAGCCCAGGATTTCTCTCCTGCTAGCGGCTGGCTGGTGCGCTGGCGCTGGGTGCATCCGGGCATCGCCTTTGCGGCCAGTTTCTTCCTCATCTGGCTTCTGGTCCGCGCGGCGCGGCGGGCAAATGTAAAAGGCGGGCACTGGGATAATCGCGGCCTCTCCGCGCTGGTGCTCCTGCTGCTAGCTGCGGTCTACACCCTGGGATTGCTGGACATGCTGTTGCTGGCTCCGGTGTGGGTGCAGGTGGCACATCTGCTGGCTGCCGATACGCTCTGGGCCGCGCTGGTGGTGCTGACGGCTCGGTTGACGCTGGAGCCGGAAGAGATCCCGTAGTGTAGTTAGCAGGGGAATGGACTTGCAGCCATTGTGCCAATCTGTAGCGAGCTGGAACTCTACATTGTTCTGAAAACCAGATAGCTATAGCTCACCATTTTGCAAAAACTGATAACGTATAGCTCAACATTTTGCAAGCCTTAACTGCCCTGCGCACATTCCTGCTCCCACACGCGCACTATCAGGTCGCCGCACGGGTGGCGGAAGGCAACCACCAGCGAGTCATCGGCCTGTGCAGCGGAGCAGAATCCCGCGGCCTCCACGGCGGACTCGGGAACGGTCATGGTGCAAGGCCGGGGTAACGAAGACTTGATCACCCCGGCGATGATGTTGGCGATCTCCTTGGTAGCGTCGAGGGCATCGGCTTCGGCCACCATCTCCAATGGCTGCATGAGCATCGCCGCTGTTGCCTTGTAAGCCAGCCCCTCGCTCATCCGAACCTCAATGCGCCCCTTCCACACGCCTTCCAGGGTTACGCAGCCCAGCAAATGCTTGGAGCTCATCCAAAACTCTCCCGGCACAGCCAGTGGATGCAGGGTTATGGCCAGCATCTGCTCCCAAAACTGTGCATTGGCATGGATCACAGATTGTTTGTCGAGCTTGGCCCGCATCCGCCGCTCTCCCATTCGTGCAACCGCCGGCAATCCTGAACTGCTGCTCACCTTATCGGGAAATTCTCAGAATTCGTTAAGGTTTGACCGCGTGTTCGGCTCCGTAGTCATTGGAAAAGCCTTACAGGACTGGAAGATGTCTCTGCCTCTCAGAATTTGTAGATTCCACATACATTGAGTCGTGTCCGCGCGCAACTCTGCAGAAAAAGGGATCAGAAGCGAGATTTTCAGAGAAATATCAGGAGGGGGTTTACGCGGTAAGCCGTTCGAGTTCTTCAGGTCGGGTAATGGTCAGGCTTGAGCCTTTGATGGTGATCCAATGGTCGCGGCGGAACTGGTTAAGCAGCCGGGTGACCGTCTCGCGCGAGGTGCCGGCCATGTTGGCGATCTCCTCGTGAGTGAGGGCCATGGTGAAGCGGATTTCGTTCTTGCCGTTGCCCGAGGCGCGGCCCCAATCCAGCAGGAGGCGCGCCAGCCGCCCCGCCGCCGAGCCGGAGAGCGCCAGCCGCTTGGCGTCGTGGAAAACCGTGAGATATTCGCCGGAGAGCGATTGCGCGGCATGCATGCTGGCGATGCCGTGGCGGGAGAGAAAGTCTACAAACTCCTGCTTGCGTACGGTCTTCACCTGGCAGGGCTCGATGGCCTCAGCCGTAACTTCGTGGGGAACGTTGGCCAGCACCGCGCTCAGGCCCATCACGTCGCCGGGACCGGCAATCTTGAGGATCATGGTCTTGCCGTCGCGGGAAGTAGAGGAAATTTTTACCTGTCCATAGCAGATTACAAAGACGTTACGCGCCTGGTCGCCCTCAGAAAACAGCTTGGCGCCGCGGGCATGGCTCATCATGATGCCGATGCCGTCGTAATCGGTGAGCGCCTCGGGTGTGAGATTGCAGAACATTCGCAAATGGCGATGTTCACAGTTAACGCAATCTTCCGGAGGGTGGTGGGGATGATAGGATGCCATGGCTCCGCTGCTGTGCAATTTGAAGTATAGCGTATTTGGGCGGGTTGCAGGAGCGGCAAAACAGGGATTTTCCTTCCATCTCCGGCCATGGGGAGACCCGGCAAGAAGGCAGGACAAGGCTAAATTGTCACCCTGCAACCTGTCAGGCTGCAGGCCTCACCCTTTTGGCTTTCGCCACGCGGCTGAAACAACAGGTGTTATAGGCGCGGGAAACCTCGCGGGCCAGCTCCTCCAACAGCCGCATCCGCAGGGGTGGATAGCTCTGGAACGCCTGATTGAGCGTGTCCATTGGCAGCATCAGGACTGATCCAGCGGTCTGCGCGGCCAGCGTGTAGGTGTGAAGCCTGTCGCCAAGGGCGGCAGCCAGTTCCACCAGATCCCCGGCGTGAGCCGGTCCAAGCGTCAGTCGTGTCTCCTGCCGCTCAGCCCGGCGCAAAAACTGGCCCGTTACCACCAGATAGATTCCCCGGCAGTTCTCGGACTGGCGGAAGACGACCTCCCCAGACTCAAAACTGAGGCACTTGGCCGAGTGGTTCAACAAAAGCACGATGTCCGGTGGGCACTCCAGCAGCTCGGCCACAGGATGCGCCCGGACAGCTTCCATGCACCTGTATTTTGCCTCACGTAGCATGGCGAGATCTCGCTCTGTCTTCGTTCGAGCTCCGGCCCTGCGATGAGTCGAGGATGCAACCGGCCTGCCAGCCGCTTGCGGGCGGGCGCGATTGGCAGTGCGAGTTTGCGGCAAGCCGAATTTCATAGAAGGCAAATCGCTCCAAATGCAACAAAACCAAGAACAGAAGATTGATGTTGAACAGCCGGGATTACTCTGGCTGCATGTCCATTTACGTGAAAATCGCGGCCGCGCCTCCAGTTGCGGCCCTGGCTATTGAACCTTTGCGCATGCGCAAGTTTCTGGCTTGTTTCCGGCGGGCTCCAGATCCGGCGGCACGCACAGAACCGGCACACGGGAGCGGGCCAGCAAGGCGAAGGCCGTGCCATGCGGCCCCGGCGTATCGCTGGCGCGTTTGACGCCAACCACCAAAATGGAGGGATGGTGTTGCGCGATTCCCTCGACAACGGCGTCCACTGGATTGCCGTCCTTGACAATGCATTGCACCGGATACTTCCCGCTGGCCTTGACACCAAACTCCTCCATCGTGGTTCCGCACGGGTTCAGAAAAGCCGAGGCCTCGGCTGCAGTGCGCGCATGAAGCGCCAGCAGGGGGCGTTGAAAGGTCTCCGCCAGCGAGCAGGCCGTGGCCGCCGCGGCAGTTGCAGCCTCGTTGCGCTCCATGGCCAGCAACACCGGCCCGCCCGGAGTGGGACGAAACGCGCCTGCATTCCAATCCGCCGCCACCGCCAGCACAGGGCACGGCGACAACCGCACCAGTTGCTCGGCGATGGCGCCCACAATCACCGGACCAGCACCCTCCATGCCCTTGGTGCCGATCACGATCAGCCCAGCCTCGTATTGCCGGGCCACGTCCAGAAGCATCTTCGCGACTTCTCCCTGGCGAACTTCCGAGTGGCTATGGATGCCTTCGCTGAGCAGGTCTTTAGACAATTTGTCCAGCACCGCGCGCGCCTCTTCGGTCAGCCCGGTCAGAACCTGACCGGGAACCGCGTCCACATCGGCATATTCCATGGGGTCGATACCGTGGGCCAGCACAATCCGCGCGCCATAGGTTGTTGCAAGCTTGCGTGCATATTCCAGCGCAGCTTCCGACTGGCCGCTCAGGTCGGTGGCGACGACAATTGTCTTCAAGCCGCGTGTAAAGCTCATGAATGCCTCCGGGGATCTGCTTGCCTTCTGCCTATTGGACTCCAAGTCTGCGCCCCTGGCAGCGACACATACAGTGACCTCATTCACCCCGCACTGTGACTGTGGTCACACGTGCTGCTTCGAAGATCATTCGACTAAAATGGCAAACTATGTAGTTATTGGCAGTATGGAGGATAATATCGCCGCCATGAACACTGTTGAACCCAGAAGCCCTGCCACCCACGCTGCCGCAACTTTCTCAGCAACATCGATTCCTCCCACATCCCGCAAGCGAGCCACGCGGCGATGGCGTTGGGTCGCGGTTCCCATCGTCTTCCTGGCGCTGTTCTACTCTGTTGTAGGGTACTTCGGCAGCGGGCTGATGATTGGCTACAATCCGCGCTGGCATGGAATGAATAAGGGGCCCCAGGACTTCGGACTTCAAAGCGAGACCGTCTCATTCCAGGCGACCGATGGAGTGCCCTTGAAGGCCTGGTGGCTTCCTGCGGAGGGAACACCGCGGGCCACCGTAATCATCGCGCACGGCATTGATCATACGCGCCAGGTGATGCTGGGTCGCGCCGCCTTTCTGGTTCATGGCGGCTACAACGCGCTGGCCCTCGACCTGCGCTGTCACGGTGAGAGCGGCGGAGAGTTTGTCTCGCCCGGATTGGTGGAGACGCGCGATCTACTCGGCGCGATCCAGTATGTTCGTTCACGCGGCGAGCTCGGCCCCATTGTTCTCCTGGGCGTCTCTTTGGGGGCGGAAGCAAGCCTGCTAACGGCTGCCGATTCTAAAGAAGTTTCAGCAGTCATCAGCGACGGCGCCTTCACCAGTGGGGTCGAAGTATTCCGAAACGTCAAAGAGTATTATGCGCGTGACCCCAGCAGAGGATTTCTTGAGCGGCATTTCTTCTCAATTGCATCGTTTCCGGGATTAGTACGCTCCGTCGTGCTTTTCTATTATCTACGAACCGGAGTTTATCTCGGATCGGATTTTGTGTCGGTTCTTCCGGCTGCATCGCACATCACATGCCCCGTACTGCTCATTTCCGGCGAGCGCGACTGGATTGTCCCAACAGAGAATGCGCGTAGAATTCTCGCCGCCCTGCCGAATACCAGGAATCGGCTGGTCACGATTCCCAATGCGCGGCACGACACCACCTTCAGCACCGCCCCTGCGTTGTACAAAGAAGCGGTGTTGAGTTTTCTTGATAGCAACGTCGCAAAGTGAGGCAACTGCCGCGTTTCTGTCCGTGGATCCGAGCGATGACCGGCAATACGGAAATTTACCCATCATCATATCCATGAATGGATGTACATCCGTGGGCCAAATACAGTAATCTTTTCTGCATCATGAAAAATCCGAGGAAATCCCTTCCTGAATCTACCTTGTCTTTTCGCATCACACTCCTGCTGCCGATCCTGCTCAGTTGCGGGCTGATCGCCGCGGCACAGGCGCCCGCGCCGGATTCGCCGCAAATTGAGGCCAAAGCTCATGCCCTGCTGGCCAAACTCACGCTGGAGCAGAAGATCGAGCTGCTGGGCGGCGTCGATGGCATGTTCACGCGCCCCGCACCGGCCATCGATCTGCCGCGCCTCAAGATGTCTGACGCTTCCGTGGGGGTGCGCACCTGGGGACCGACTACCGCCTATGCCGGCGGAGCCGCGCTGGCCGCCAGTTGGGACCGTGAGTTGGCGCGCAGGATCGGCGAGAGCCTGGGCCGGGATGCCCGCGCCCGCAGTGTCCACTTCCTGCTCGGCCCCGGCGTCAACATCGCCCGCTCGCCGTTGAACGGCCGCAACTTCGAATATCTCTCCGAGGACCCGTTTCTGAACGCGGCCCTGGTGGTTCCATATATCGAGGGCGTCCAGTCGCAGGGCGTCATTGCCACGGTCAAGCACTACGCGCTGAACAACCAGGAGTACAACCGGCACAACACGAGCGTGGAGGTGGACGAGCGGACCATGCGCGAGATCTATCTGCCGGCCTTCGAAGCCGCCGTCACGCAGGCTCACGTGGACGCGGTGATGAATTCCTATAATTTGGTGAACGGCGATCATGCCACCCAGAACGAGTTCCTGAACCTGAAGGTGCTCAAGGGCGATTGGGGATTTCAGGGGATTCTGATGTCGGACTGGGACGCCACCTACGATGGCGTGGCAGCAGCCAACAACGGCCTGGATCTGGAGATGCCCAACGCGCGCTTCATGACCACCAAAGTTCTGCTGGCGGCGGTCAAAGCCGGCACGGTGAAGGAATCGACCATCGACGACAAGGTGCTGCGGCTGCTGAGGACCGTGCTGCGCTACGGTTTCCTGGATCGTCCGCAGTTCGATCCGGCTGACTCGACCTACTCGGTGGCAGATCGCGCCGTTGCCCTGGACGGCGCACGCGAGAGCCTGACGTTGCTGAAGAACGAAGGCCACCTGTTGCCGCTGGACGCGAACAAGATCAAGATCATCGCCGTAATCGGCCCTGACGCTTATCCGGCGGTGACCGGCGGCGGCGGCTCCTCCGAGGCTCAGGCCTTTGAGCCGGTCAGCATCCTCACCGGCATTGCCAACCTGGCCGGACCCAATGTCAGCGTACTCTACGCCCGCGGGCTGCCGGATATTGGAGAACTCTTTTGGCGGACACGCTGGGAGGGTTCCGTCCAGGTCGATGATTATCCCAGCAAGGACTTCACCGGAACGCCGAAGAGCAGCACCGAGCGGGGCATCGCCGGTTGGCGCGATACCGGCTGGGAGCCAGAGGCCCCAACGCCGCATTCCATCCGTTATACCGCCCACTACAAGGCGGAAAAGGGAGGCAAGTATCTGGTTCTGGCTGCCGCGTCGGGCTGGGGCGGGAATGGCTTCAAGGTGCTGGTGAACGGCAAAGACGTACTCCACCAGGAACGCACCGAAGGCCAGAATCCCCAGTCGGCCACCGTTGAGCTGGCTGCCGGTGAGACCGCCACCGTAGTCGCCGAGCTTCAGCCTCGCAGCGCAACGCCGCGCTTCGGCCTGGGCGTTGCCTATCTGCCTGAGCTGATCTCCGCCGAGACCCGTGAGATGGCCACCAAAGCCGATGTGGCTGTGGTGGCTGTCGGCTTCTCGCCCGCCACTGAGAGCGAGGGCCATGACCGCACATTCTCGCTGCCCTGGGGACAGGATGTGCTGATTGAGACCATCGCCGCAACTAACCCGCGCACCATCGTCACGCTCACCGCGGGCGGCGGAGTTGACACGCGGCGCTGGCTGGACAAGGTTCCCGCGCTGCTGCACACCTGGTATCCCGGCCAGGAGGGCGGCACGGCCGTCGCAGAGGTTCTCTTCGGCAAGCACAATCCCGAGGGCAAGCTGCCGGTAAGCTTCGACCGCAGTTGGGAGGAGAATCCCTCCGCTCCGTACTACTATCCAATTAAGGGCGCGGATACCACACTGCACGTGGTCGAAGAGGGCCGCCCGCCTGTGGATTACGTTATCCCCCACGTGAAGTACGATGACGGCCTAATGGTGGGTTACCGCTACTGGACTACCACCGGCAAGCACCTGCTTTTCCCCTTCGGCTTTGGGCTGAGTTACACCACCTTCAGTTTCACAAACCTGCAAGTTCCGGCGACGGCTTCCGCGGGCTCGACGGTGACGGTCAGCTTCGATGTGACCAACACCGGCAGCGTTGCCGGTGCGGAGGTGGCCCAACTTTACGTCTCCGACCCATCCGCCAAGGTCAGCCGTCCGGAGCGCGAGCTGAAAGGCTTTGAGAAGGTACGGCTGGCTCCTGGCGAGACAAAACATGTGACTCTCAACCTGGATGCCCGCTCCTTCAGCTACTGGGACTCGACGGCCCACAAGTGGACTATCGATCCAGGCAAATTTATCATTTGTGTCGGCGACTCCAGCGAGAACACTCCGCTGAGTGCGGAGCTCACACTTAACTAACAAATATCGACACACCAGCAAAGAGGCCTCGCATTTTGCGAGGCCTCTTTGTGTATCAACGAGTTGTTAATTCATGCTACTGCGAAGGATTGGATAGGCGCCCCATGAAGAGAATGGCGCCGGTCGAATTGTGAACGATCATGAAGAGGAAAGGCCGGTCGGCGCGGAAGACCTCATTTATTTCCCGTTGCATGGCCATTTCTACCATGCCGACGGAGGTTGCCGCCGCCGCTTCGCTGCCTTCTTCGTTCACCTCGATCCGGGCCTTGTGAAGGACCTTGCTTATATAGAGTTTGTGCTGGCTGGTCATGGCGGAAAAATCCGCCTGCTGTCTGCTGAACGCATCGGGCATGCCCATCTCCGAGAGCATGCCTCCGAGTCCGTAGCCAGCCTCCATCTTGAAGCGCGGAATAATCACATCCACCTTCTGCGAGAACATATCAACGCAGAGCTGCTTGATCTTATCGAGCGAAAGGCTCTCGCCCATTTTATCTATATCGCCGTCGGGAAGGATGGCGATCATGGACAGGTCGTTGTCCGCATAGGGCAGCTCGATGGCCGCCACCCCGTTCTCTCTTACGAAGCGGAAGCGCCCGGTCTGCTGCATCATAGGCGTTTGCACTTTGACGGTTTTGCTGACATTGAAAGGCTCGACTTTGGTTGCCGCGGGTTTAAACTGCGATGCCCAGTTTCCCTTGAAGTAGATGGCGTTAGTCAGCACCAGCGGAGTATCCGCGCTGATCGCCCCTTGCGGAATCAGGTTGCGGATCATCTTTGCCGTGTGGTCTTCAACCCACGCGTTGATCTCCAAGCGGGCCGCATCCGGATTGCCGGCAAAATCCACGGGCTTCAAGGCGCCGCCGTAAAATTTGCCGGTGGCGTTGAGGAAGGGAGTTTCGAAGGTGTAGCCTTTCTGCCCCCAAAGCGCATTCGCGACATTCAGCTTGTAGTGCTTGCCGGGCTCTGCCTTTGTCTCGGCTAGAAGCGCGGAAAAACCCGTTTGTCTATCCGCATCGGACATATCAAGATGTAGGACGCCAGCCATCTGTTTGCGCGTGTTGCCGCTGCTGCCCTCAAAGGTCATCGCCAAAGCCGTGGAGATGCTGAAGGGCGAGACGAAGATATTCTTCCCCGCATCCTGCGCATTGATCTTCCGGTAGAGATCGATTGCAAACTGATTATTGGAATCGACCACCGCGTGCAGATCATTCTTGTTCGCCGCACCGCTCTGGGCGCCCAATCCTGACATGCCGACAAACAATAACAGCACGGTGAGCGTTGCTGTCAACGACCTGGAGTTGCTCAATGACGCCATTTGTTTTCTCCTTAACACATGTCTTCGATGATGAAGAACGGTCCGCAGCCGCTGTGCCCACTGAATCGTATACGCCCTGCTGGCATGGGCTTAGCCTATTGCGGTTTTCTGGCGGCGGCGTCCTTCTCTGCCTTAATGACAGCAAGGTGGACGCGCGCTTCGCTGGCCTCCCCTTCCGGCGGTTTGAGATCAAGGTAGTACTTGAGTTGCTGCGTAGCATCGTCGTATTGACCGCTCTTCTCCAGCGCGCCGGAAAGACTCAAGTAGGCGTTGCCCCACCAGGGAGCGATCACCAGGACATGGCGCAGCAATCCAATGGGTTGCGCCAGAGCCTGGGGCGAGCTATCTTTCTTGATCTGCGTGGTGGCGAGAACATATAACCGCTGCGCTTCCTCGGGAATGGGGGGTTGTTGGGGGAGTGTAGTGACAAGTCCGATGATTTTTCTGCGCATGTATTCGTTGCGAGGATTCTGATTAAAAAGACTCAGATAGGTTCCAAACGCCGTCTGGTGATCATAGGACAGCGCCTCTTCGAGTTTTTTCCTCTGTTGACTTGCTTGTTCCAGCAGATCGGCCACCGCGGGCGGATTCAAGCGATTGGGACAGTTCAGGGGAGTCATGGCGTCCTTGTTTGCCGCATCAAGATCAGCGCCCATGTCCAGCAATAACTTCACCAGATTGACTTTCTCTGTTCCATCACTATCGGTTTCAGTTTCGAAGCAAGCTGCCGCAATCAGTGGCGTTTCGCCATCGCTGGTTCTGGCCTCAAGGTTGGCACCCTTGTCCAGCAGTAGTTGTGCAATGTACGTATGGTGAAGAAAGGCAGCCCATAGCAGGGCCGTCCCGCCATCGTTGCTCCTGGCCTCGATGTTGGCGCCTTTCTCCAGCAACAATCCGGTAACAGCGGTTTTGCCGGATGCCGCGGCTTCAATCAGTGCCGTCTGTCCGAGACTGTTTCTGGCCTCGATATTGGCGCTATTCGCCAGCAGGAGTCGCACAACATCTGTGTACCCATTGCTTGCGGCCCGGGTCAGAGCCGTCTCGTAGCCGGAAGAACCTCCGGGCTCAATCTTAGCGCCCTTGTTCAGCAGCAATTGCACAATATCCGCATGGCCGTTCTTGGCAGCCAGAACCAACGCCGTCCCGTTGGCGATGTTTCCCGTGGCCTCAATGTCCGCGCCTTTATCGAGCAACAGTTGCACCACATCGGTCTTTCCCTCTTCGGCGGCTGTAGCCAGCGCCGTTTCGCCCATAGCGCCTTCGGCGTTGATATTAGCTCCATTTTTTAGCAACTGCCTGACTGCCTCGGTCTGACCTGCAGTAGCAGCGGCAATCAGCACGGTGTTGTTGTTATCATCCCTGGCCTCAATGTTGGCGCCCTTCTTCAACAACAGTTGCAGCACATCGATATTGCCGTTCCTGGCCGCCGCCATCAGCGGCGTCCGCTTGGTGTCGTCCGTTGCATACGGCTGTACTACACTATCGGCGCACCTGGCCTCGATATTGGCGCCTTTTTTCAGAAGCGGTTGAATTGCGTCTAATCGGTCTTCACTTGCCGCGCGGTAGAGTTGCTCGTCAAGGCTGCTCTGGCCCACGGCTGAAAATCCGCAGAAAATGAAAAGGCCAATTAGAAATATGAATAGCAGAGTTTTCTTCATGGCTTCTCCCACAAAATCAGCAATTATACAGGACTTCATAGAGATCATGATTTAGCCTTTCATGATCACTAAATTCTGCACCTTCGGCAGGTCAACCAGTGTAATTGAGACGGCGCACAAGTGCAACTGGCTTAACACGTGCCGCCTGGTTGGATGAAGCCCTTCAGAAAGGCTTCGAACTTCTCCGGCGGCAACGGGGGGCTGAACAGAAATCCCTGGAAGGAGTGACAGCCCAGGCCGGCGAGGTAGCCCCGCTGTTCTTCGGTTTCCACACCTTCGGCGATGACCGATATGCCCATGGCCCGGCCCAGCGAAAGAATGGTTTGCGCAATGGCTCCGCTGGTGGCGTCCACCAGCATGTCGCGCACGAACGACCGGTCGATCTTCAGGCGGTCGAGGGGCAGGCGTTTGAGGTATGCCAAGGAGGAATATCCGGTGCCGAAGTCGTCCAGCGAGAATCTCAATCCATGTGACTTGAGTTCGGTCATCTTGGCGATGATGTCCTCGAGATTTTCCACCAGCATGCTCTCGGTGAGTTCCAGCCTGAGGTTTTCAGGGTTGGCGCCGGTGCGCTTAAGGGTTGCCAGCACCTGCTCAACAAACGACGGCTGGCGGAACTGCAGGGCGCTGATGTTGACGGCGACGGATAGATGGGAAGTTTCTTTCCGGCCCGCCCACAACGCGATCTGCGTGCAGGCGGCTTTCAGCACCCAGTCTCCCAGCGGCAGAATCAGCCTGGACTCCTCGGCCAGGGGAATGAAATCGTTGGGGAGAACAATGCCGCGCCTGGGATGTTCCCAGCGGATAAGAGCCTCGGCGCCGGTAATGCGTCCTCGCTCCACCTGCGGTTGATAGTAAAGCAGGAATTGTTTTGCCTTGATCCCCTGGCGCAAATCCTCTTCCAGTGCGGCGCGGGCGTTGACGGCAGCCTGCAAGGCCGGAGAGAAAAAGCGCATGGTGTTACGGCCCGCCGCCTTGGCTTGATATAGGGCAATTTCAGCCTGTTGCAGGATTTCATCTGTAGTGTCTTGCTGATCCCCAAAGACGGCGATTCCGATGCTGGCCTTGGTAAGACATTCATGCTCCCCAAGCAAGCAAGGCTGATCAATTGCAGCCAGAATTTTTTCGCCCACTGCCTTGGCCATGGTCGCGGCTTCTTCGGGAATTTGACCCCGTTCTTCGAGTAGGACAACATACTCATCACCGCCAAGCCGGCACACAGTGTCGGCTTCGTGGGTACAGGCAACAATGCGCCGTGCGGCTTCCTGAAGCATAAGATCGCCGGTCTGATGGCCTAGGGTGTCGTTCAGGTTTTTAAAGTGGTCCAGATCAATCAGCAGCAGAGCTTGCGTACGGCCGCTTTGTGCACCGGCGTCCAGGGGCTGGCGCAACCTCTCCATCAGGTGCCGGCGGTTTGGCAGTCCGGTCAACGGGTCGTAGAAAGCCAGGCTCCGGATGGTCTTCTCCGCTGTCTTGGCAGCAGAAATATCCCGCATAATGGACAGGGTGCAGGGAACGCCGTCAACCTCCATCAGCGACAACGACATCTCCGCCCAGAAAAGTTCTCCGTTCTTCTTTCTGAACTGGACCTCCAAACCGCGGATTCTTGAGTCCCGGCGCATCATTTCCAACACGGCCTTGCGGTCACGGGGATCAGCCCAGACTCCCAGTTCCAGTGTGGTTCGTCCCAGGATCTCTTCACGCGTATATCCCGAGCCATCGAGAAAAGCCTGATTGCAGTCGATAAATATTCCATTGTCGACCCGGGTGATATTGATGGCGTCGAGGCTGGTCTGGAAGGCGGTGCGGTAGCGTTTCTCGCTTAGTCGCAGGGCCTCCTGGGCCGCCGCCGTCCGCGCTTCGGCTGCTTTGACCTCAGAGATATCTTTCGCGAAGGTAATCCGGCAACGCTCTCCCCCAATCTCAATCAGGGATGCGGACAACCGCATCCAAAACAGTTCCCCGCTCTTTCTCCGAGACTGCACCTCCATCTCCCGGCACTTGCCTTGCCGACTCAACTCCTCGAAATATATCCGTTTGTCGGAATCATTCTCCCAGAGGCCGAGCTGCACCACAGAGCGTCCGATGGCTTCGTCGCGCTCGAACCCGACGGAATCCAGGAACAATTGATTCACGTCGAGGATCACCCCATCACTCAGCCGGGCAATGATGACAGCATCGGGACTGGTCTGGAAGACGGTGCGGTAACGTTCCTCGCTCTGCCGCAGGGCCTCGGCGGCAGCTTTAACTTCGGAGATGTCGCGAGCAATGGCTGCGGCGCCTACCACCACCCCGTCCGCATTCCGTATTGGGGTCAGGGTGAGCGAAACATCGATTCTGCTTCTATCCTTTCGCTGAAGAACTGTATCGAAAGGGCCTATGGCGCGTCCCTCCCGGATGGCGCTGAGGTTCTGCCGTGCTTGTTCCTCTTGGTCGGGAAGAATAAGAATCTCTGTGTTTTTCCCCAGGATTTCCTCGCTCGTGTAGCCAGTCATTCGCTCGGCGCCCGGATTCCAACTGGTGATGGTTCCATCCAGGTTGACGGCGTGAATCAGGTCGCCGGAGGATTCAACGAGCGAAGCCAGCAAAGCCCGGGTCTTTTCCGCTTCATAACGTATGGAAACATCGCGTACGATGGTGCAGATGGCCGTCACTTCGCCGGCGGAACTGCGGATAGGCCAGGTTGTCACGGAGACTTGAATCTTGCTCCCATCCTTGCGCAGGCCTGTGCCTTGCAGATGGCATGCGGGCGCACCATCCAGAAGCTGCCCGGTAATTCGATCCAGAATCTCCCTTCGTTCCGGCGCAACAAACGTGGACATGGGTTTCCCGATTGCTTCACTGGCGCTATAGCCGTAAATGGCTTCCGCGCCGTGATTCCAGGTGAGAATCTCGCCGGACGGCGCGCTGGTGATGATGGCTTCCTCGCAGCTCTCCACCACATCGGCGAGAAAACGGTTCGACTCCTCGGCCGCTTTTTGCTCCGTGATCTCCTTGCCGAAGATTGATATGCCCGTAGTTTCTCCATCAACGACGATGGGATTGAAAGCCAGCTCCATGATGCCGCCATCGGCCCGGGAATACTCGACTCGAAACGGGCCTTGCGCAAGAACATGCGCATAAAACACAGGCCATAGCGCCGCTCGCTCCGGAGGAAGCACCTCGTGGAAACACATCCCCAACTCAAGCCGGACACCATAGTTGTTCAGGATGTTCTGCTGCATTGCTTTATTGAACGTAATCAGCCGGTAGTCGAGGTCCACCGAACAGATCAGGTCTTGCGTGCTTTCAAGCAGGGCGGTGAGATTGGCTTCAGCGAGTTTAAGCATATCGGCCTTCCCTGATCCGCGCAGTCTCCTGCTTCATCGATAGGAAGCGCGCCTTTTGAGGAGGCAAGCATACTCTGAGCGAAGCCTACAAGCCGCTTACTCGGAATCCCTCAAGACGCAGTTTCCCCCTTCAATCCGTATCCCTCATTCATCGGAAAATACCTGCAATATCTTTAAGATGCTTACAAAATATCCGGGGAAAACGCCTTCGGTGCCAAACCGGACCGAACGCAAGCCGGCGCCATTCCCAGGGGAGATGGCGCCGGTTTACTGCAGCGGAAGGGAGGTAAAACTAGGCCTTGGCCAGCGGATGCTCGGCATAATGCAGCAGTACTGCCACGGCGCAACTGGTAAGACGCGTTTCGGCCGAATCGGCCCGGCTGGTGAGGATGGTAGGCACGCGCGCGCCGAGCACAATGCCGGCCAGCTGCGCCCCGCCCAGGTATTCCAGCTGCTTGGCCAACATATTGCCGCTCTCCAGATCAGGAACGACCAGGATGTCGGCTTGCCCGGCGACCGGCGAGACCAGCTTCTTGATGGCAGCGGCCTTGACGCTGACTGCAGTGTCGAAGGCCAGCGGACCGTCGAGAATGCCGCCGGTGATCTGGTTGCGATCGGCCATTTTGCATAGCGCCGCGGCGTCCAGCGTTGACTTGATCTTGGTGCTGACCGTCTCGACGGCCGACAGCAGCGCCACCTTGGGCTCAGGAATGCCCAGGGCATGGGCTAGGTCGATGGCGTTCTGCACGATGTGGATCTTATCCACCAGCTCGGGATTGATGTTGATGGCCGCGTCGGTGATCAGCAGAGTGCGCGCATAGGCCGGCGTGTCCATTACAAAGACGTGCGAAATGCGGCGGCCGGTGCGCAACCCGGTATCGCGGGCCATGACCTCCTTCATCAGCACATCGGTATGCAGGCTGCCCTTCATCATGGCCTGGGCATTGCCGCTGCGGCACATGGCCACACTTAACTCGGCGGCCTTGGCTTCGGTGTCGGCATCAACGATGGGAAAGGGGGAGATATCGAGGCCAATCTTGGCGGCCAGAGCCTTTATTCTGGCCTTGTCGCCGATCAGCGTAGGCTTGATGAGCTTTTCGTTCGCCGCTTCAACTGTACCTCTGAGCGCCACGTCCGACATCGGCCAGCAGACCGCCGTGGTGATCGCCGGCAGATTCTTGCAACGCTCGATAAAGTTGTGAAAGACGTGGTAATCGGCGGGATGCCCGACCAACGGGTTAACGATTACGGATTCATCCAGAGGGGGAAGTTCGCTCACTGGTATTCACTCCCTGCCCGCGCCGCGGATGGCTGACAGGCCTTATAGGTATATTGTCGTCTCACTGCTCACATTTAGCCTGTGCCAAGGGTCACAATTTGGCGCGGCGTATTGCATCGTGAAACATACATCCCGTTTTGTTAAGCCGGTCGATTTTCATTGCACATTTCATTACACACGTTTTACTGAATATGGCAGATTTCAAGGAGATAATGGCAATTCCCAGTTGCGCCCAGATATTTAACCCATTAAGAATCCACATCTACAGGCGGAATAAAGTCTGCTAGAACACAGGTACAGTCTCTTCCCGTTTCACAATGCAAGCGTTGATACGTTAGCCTTGTAGACGAAACCCGATCGTCGAGGCTGCCCTGATGCGCCGTTATCTTGCCGTTTTCACCTTGCTATTTTTGTGCGCCTTAGCCGGCGCGTTTGCCCAAACCGCCCCGGCAGCAGCGCCCTCCTGCGCTGATCTGCGCCTGGTGCCCGCGCCGCGGGAGTGCACCGCTGTTCAGGTGATTCCCATCGGCGGTATCGGATTCTTCGTTACCTCGGAAAAGAACGCGGAAGATCAGTTTACCGTCGAGGATCTGATCGAGGAGCGTCTGGGTAAGAGAACTGTGCGCAGTGATGCTCCATTTATCAGGCTGGAGCGGGTCCAGAGCGATTCGGCCCAGGCGCTGCTGGCCGCGAACCATCTGAGCTTTGATCCGGCGATGCACGACGAAGGCTACATCATCGTGCCCGACGGGCAGGAAGGGCTGGCGGTAATCGCCGAAACCTCCGCCGGCATCTTTTACGGCGCGCAAACGGTGAAGCAATTGATACGCGGCAGCGGCCAGGACGCGGTGCTGCTGGCGCCCACGCTGCGCGACTGGCCGGCGATGGCTTTTCGCGGGCTTTCCGATGACTGGTCGCGCGGCCCGCTGCCCAATATGGATTTTTTGAAGCGCGAGATTCGTACCCTGGCGGCCTACAAGATCAACATCTTCTCGCCCTACTTTGAGCACACCTTCGCTTACGAATCCTCGCCGGTGGCAGCCTTCCCCGGCGGCGCGATGACCCCGGACGAGGCCCGCGAACTGGTGGCTTATGCCGCCCAGTACCACATCACCGTCATTCCCGAACAGGAGTCCTTTGGCCACCTTCACCATCTGCTCAAGTTCGAGCAGTTCTCCTCGCTGGGCGAGACGCCACACGGTTCCGTGCTAGCCCCCGGCGAAGTTGTCACGTTGCCGCTGATCAGTAGTTGGTTCGGCGAGCTGGCTAAAGTCTTTCCCGCTCCGTACGCGCACATCGGCGCCGATGAAACCTTCGAGCTGGGTCTGGGCAAGACGCGCGAGCAGGTGGAGCAGCGGGGGCTGGATGCTGTCTACATCGATTTTCTCAAGAAGATTCATGCGACTCTGGAGCCCAACCACAAACGGCTGCTCTTCTGGGGCGATATCGCGGTCAAATCGCCGGAGCTGGTGGGCACCTTGCCCAAGGACATGATCGCCGTACCCTGGGATTATCGAGCACGGCCGGACTTCAAGCCGATCATCGAGCCTTTTACCAAAGCTGGGCTGGAGACCTGGGTTGCGCCGGGTGTGAACAACTGGAGCCGACTCTATCCCAACAACAACGAGGCGCTGGCCAACATTCGCGTCTTTGTGCGCGACGGCCAGGCGTTGGGCGCGACGGGCGTGCTGAACACCGTGTGGAACGACGACGGCGAGGGCATCTTCGACGAGAACTGGTTTGGCGTGCTCTTTGGCGCGGCAGCAGGATGGCAGCTGGGCGAAAGCTCCGAAGAAACTTTTTCGTCCTCGTTTGGGCTGGCATTTCACCAGGATCCCACAGGCAAAATCAATCAGGCGCAGCGCGAGTTGATGGCCGCCCATGCCGCGTTCAAAGAGGCTGACCTGCACGATGCCAGAGACGTTTACTTCTGGGTTGATCCCTTCTCGCCTGAGGGTGAGCGCGTGGCGGCCAAGCTGCGGCCCTTCCTGAGCGATTTGCGCATGCACGCCGAGCACGCCATAACACTCATAGCCGAAGCTCGGGCTGCCGCGAAGCAGGAGAATCGCGTTCTCGAAAATCCTGAAGCGCTGGACGCGATGGAGCTGGGCGCGCGCCGTATTGATTTCGTGGGCCTCAAATTTCAGGCGGCTGACGAATCTGTTGCGCTCTACAAGCAGGCGAGAGCCATGGCCGGCGACAAGAGCCGCAGGGATGAGGTCGAGGCAAAGCTGTTCACCATCGGCGCAAACAACGGGCTGCTGGAAGACATGCGTGACGGCTACTCGCTGCTGGGCGGGCTTTACCGCCAAGCCTGGCTGCGCGACAACCGACCCTATTGGCTGGAAAACAACCAGGCACGCTACGACAGCGCCGCGCAAATGTGGATTGGCCGCTGCGACCGATGGGACATAGCAATGGAGCAGTGGTGGAAGACGCACACGCTGCCGCCACCTGCCGAGGTTGGGCTCTCCGAACAGACAGTTAAGTAAGAGTCAGCGAGTCAGCAAGTTAGCAAGTTAGCGAAACGGCTCCAAAGCGATGCTTCGGAGCCGTTTCTGTTAGCGGAGTTAGCGGATCAGCAAGTTGGCAGGTCAGCGAAAAGGCTCTGGAGCGGTGATTTGGAGCTGTTTTGGGGTAAAAAACCGGATTTTTCCGGTGATTTTCAGAGGCCAAATCTCACGATGCGGGAAAATTTGGGGTGAAAAATTTTCCACAGACGTTGATTCTAAAGAGTTTACAAATAATCTGCAAGGTTTTTGGGGAAATTTATACCCCCGGGGGGTATAGGGGGGGTGGGGGTACCCCTCCAGGGATCAGGGATCAGTGGACAGTGAACAGCGGACAGCCCGAGTACGAGGTTATTGTTCATGCTTTGATTGTGCGCCCAGGGAAGGTAATTATCTGCAAACCGGGCGCAAGATTCGCTATTGGTGTGAAAACAGGCTGCTGTCCCGTCCGGCGGCGCGATGGACTAGGCTATCTGCATGGACGACGCGCGCTCTTTCGCAAGCCCGATGCTCTGCTTTAACCCGGCCGAGTGCCAACAACGGCAGATGTACAAACTGCTGACCGGCATGATTGTGCCGCGTCCAGTGGCGCTGGTCTCGACGATGGACAAACAGGGGGTGGCCAACCTGGCGCCCTTCAGCTTTTTCTGCGGCGTCGGCTCGAATCCGCCCTCCGTGCTGTTTTGCCCGTCGCTGCGCGCAGGCGCTACGGCCGGGACGGTCGAACCGAAGGACACGCTGCGCAACGTCGAAGAGACGGGCGAGTTCGTCATCAACGTGGTCAGCGATGCTATCTCCGCAGCCGCTAACGCCTCCTCAGCCGAGGTGTCGCCGGAGGTGGATGAGTTTGTGCTTTCCGGGCTGACGCCAGTCGCAAGCGTGGTGGTCCGCCCGCCGCGCGTTGCCGAGTCGCCCGCGCAGATGGAGTGCAAAGTTCTTCAGGTCATCTACACCGGCCATGGGCCGGGAAGCGGCGTCATCGTGCTGGGCGAGGTGGTTCGTTTTCATCTGCGTGAAGATCTGGTGGAGGACTTCCGCGTCGATCCGGCGGGCCTGGATGCCGTGGGCCGCATGGCCGGCAACACATGGGTTCGCACGCGCGACCGTTTCGATTTGATCCGGCCAACGTGAAAGAACAGGGACTAGGGACTGAGGGAATAGGGAACAGAGATCAGAGGTCAGAGATTAGAGGTCTGAAATCAGGAATCAGACCAGGTTGCACGATGCCCCGTTACAAAAGCAAGAAATATGTTCTAGAATTCCAGTGCATTGATAGGTTTGCAAAATCGGAGGCCACGAATGCGTTCGACCATCATCCATCAATGGGCAAGGAATAGCGACAGATTGCGACAGACGGCGTGGGGCGTTGCGGCGGGAGTTCTGCTCCTGGTTGCAGCGTTGCCGGGTTGCCGCGATTCTATTGCGAGGGGGCAGACGATGAATCTTTCAAGTACCAGTTTCCATGATGGAAGCCGGATACCGGCGAAGTATACGTGCAGCGGAGCGAACATCTCTCCGCAGCTTGCCTGGAGCGCGCCCCCGGCGGCAACGGTGAGCCTTGCGCTGATCGTCACCGACCCGGACGCGCCCCGCGGAACCTGGGTTCACTGGGTGCTATACAACCTGCCCGCCGGGACGCGCGCGCTTCCCGAGGGGCTGCCAGCGCTGGGTCAGCTTCCTGACGGCGCACTCCAGGGCCGCAACGATTTCGGCGAGATCGGCTATGGAGGCCCCTGTCCTCCTCCAGGTTCGCCGCACCACTACATCTTCACGCTCTATGCGCTGGATGCTAAGTTGAATCTGCCGGTGGGCGCGACGCGGGCGCAGGTGGAAGCCGCTATGCAGGGACATATTCTGGCGAGCGGCAGGCTGGTTGGCTTGTTTCAGCGGTAGGGCGAGTCAAAACTATTCGAAGGGGATTTCAACTTCTGAAAAGCTTCCGGGCCTGGCTACATTGATCGCGTCAATCACAAGCTGAACGTGAGGCCGAAGCTGAGGCCACTGCTGCCTGCTCAGAATCACAACTGCAATTTTGCGCCCCGCAAGATTCTGCTGATACTGCATATTCCTGTCGGTCGTCAGCAGCAGATCGAAGCCCGCCGCTTCGGCTGCGCTCAGCAGATCGCCGTTCCTGAGCCTGTCCCAGCCTTGTTCCGCGGCTGTATGCACGGTATGACCCGCAAGATACGGGCGAAGCGGCACGGGCGTTGCCTGATCGAAGAGGATGCGCATTTAGGCCGCGTATGCGGGCTCCTTATCGAGACTACGCGCAGCAAACTCGATCACTGCCTTCACCTGTTCGCGATCAAGCCCGTCAAACCATTCCATGAGGTCGTCGATACTGGCTCCGGCTGCGATATTCTCGAAGATCGCGGAAACGGGCATACGTGTTCCCTTGAGCACCCAGGCGCCGCTCACTTTGCCGGGGACGCTTTCGACGACGGGGCATTGGGACCAATCGAGATTAGCCATAGAACTCCTTCCTCTTATAGGGTACGCCCAAAACCGCTTATTACGGAACTTGCGGCTCCTCGAAAGCTGGCCGCCGCCTCACGCCGCCGTCATCTCCTGTCCCTTGGCTTCGCGGCCTGCGAGCGCCAGGCCAGCCAGCGTCAGCGCTACAATAATCACGGTTCCGGCCAGCACCGCCGGGTAGTTGCCGGTGCGCTCGGCGATGCGCGCCTGCGCCGGGGTGTTCCATGAGGTAATGAATCCGCCCAGTTGATAAGCCAGCCCCGGAGCCGTGGCTCTCACCGGGGCCGGTGACAACTCGGTGAGATAGGCCGGCACCACGCCCCACGCTCCCTGCACCATGAACTGCATGAGCACCGCGCCGATGCCCAGCGTGAGGGCCGAGTGGCCGTAGGCGTAAAGGGGAATCACCGGTATCGACAAGAGCGCCGCAACCACGATGGCCCGCTTGCGGCCCCACTTCTCTGAGAATGCTCCGAAGGCAATGCCGCCCGCGATGGAACCAATGCCGTACAACACGCCGATCAACCCGACAACCTGCGGCGTGAGCCGGGCATAGGTTCCCAAGAAGGTGGGATAGACGTCCTGAGTGCCGTGCGAAAAGCTCATGAAGGCGGTCATCAGCAGGACCAGGAAGAGAAAGGTAGGCAGAAAGGCCAGCACGCGGGCCAGTTCTCCGGCCCTGGCGCTGCGGGCGTCTGCTGCAGAGTGCGTCAGTCGCTGCTTCTTCCGTTCCAGCCACACCGGCGACTCCGCCACACGCGCCTGCACATAGAAGACCAGCAGTGCCGGCAGCGCGCTCAGAATGAACAACCCACGCCAGCCAATCCCTGGGACGTGCAGCGCGAACAGGCTAAAGCCGTTGAAGAAGAGTCCGAAGGCGCCGGCGGCCAGGATGGAGCCCAGCGCGTAACCCTCCTGCAATATTCCGGAGAAGACGCCGCGGCCCTCGGTAGGCAGCGACTCAAAGGTAAGCGCCGCGCCCACGCCCCACTCGCCGCCCATGGCCAGGCCAAAGAGTGCGCGCAACCCGAGCAGCACGGCGAGCGAGGGAGCAAAGCCGCAGGCCAGCTCGATTACAGAAAAACTCAAAATATTCACCATCAGCACCGGGCGGCGGCCGTAGCGGTCGGCCAGCATGCCGAAGAGCACCGCGCCCACCGGCCGGAAGGCCTGCGTCAGAAAGACCGCGCCCATTACCTCAGAGGGCAGAGTGTGGAAGTCTGTTGCAATGGCTTTGACGCAGAAGACCAGTAGAAAAAAGTCGAGCGAATCCATGGTCCAGCCCAGGAAAGCTGCAACGAAGGTGTGGCGCTGGGACGGGGTGAGTCGCCGGAAGTCATTCAGAACAGACATCTAGGCGAGAATAGCAGGGACCAGGGAGCCGGGAACAGAGAATCGGGACTGGAACTTCCTTTCCAAGACTGGTCTTTTGGAGCCAGACAATAATTGTTGCAACAAATCACAATCGATCAGCATCGAAATTTTACGAGGAGATTTCGCGCGGTAGACACTCCCCGTTTTTTTGCGCATTCGATAAGAGGCTTCCCTCTTCCCCCACAGCGGCCCAACGGCCCGACACCGAAAGGAAAATTACGATGAAGCGTTTGGCATTATTGTCTGGCATTCTGGCGCTGGCGGCTCCCCTGGCCATGGCGCAAACCTCGGCCTGGGCCACCGATCCCGCCCACAGTGAAGTCGATTTCAGCATTCGCCACGGCGGCGTCTCCAACGTGCATGGCCGCATTGGCGGGGTAACAGGCACCCTGGTTTACAACGAGGCTGACGTCACCAAGTCCACCGTGACGGTCACCATCGACGTCAGCACCGTGGACACCGGCGAGCCGAGGCGCGACGCGCACCTGAAAACGGATACGTTTTTTGATGTGGCCAAATTCCCCACGGCAACCTTCACCAGCTCCAGCGTAGTGAAGAACGGCAACAGGCTGACGGTAAACGGCAACCTGACCCTGCACGGCGTCACCCTGCCCGTGGTGCTCGATGTGGAAGGCCCCAGCATTCCGGTCGAGGGCGCGATGGACCATAAGACGCACTCCGGCTTCTCCGCCACCACCACCATCAGCCGGACCGCCTTCGGGATTGGAACCAGCTTCCCGGCGCTCGTGGTAGGCGACGAGGTCAAGCTGACCATCGAGATTGAGATCATCAAGCAGTAAACGCTACCCGGTAGCCGCGCGTCGAATGATTTGGGTCGTAGAAACCGGCGATCCGGGGAACTCGACGCGAATTCCATCTTTTACCTCCGCCTCCGGAGGATGAGGTGAAATGCGATGGTGATGGCTGCGATAATGGCTGCGATGCGTATGAAGACAAGGATCGCGCCGTTGGCAGGTGGCTTAGAGCGAAACCAGAGTAAACGTGCCCTTGCTGAGAGTGTTCGAGGTGGCTTTTTCTTAAGGAAAAAGCCACTTGGCGGAATTGCTTTCGGGTACAGCTACTCTGGTTTCGCTGTAGCCTGCATTCTGATCATGGCCGCTCCACTCGCCGCCCAGCGGCTGGAGCGGCCCACGCTGGCCGTCTCCGGCTACGTCATCGACGCAGAGATCGACACTGCCACTCACCATCTGGCGGCCAAAGTGACGGTCAGCTTTACCGCTCCGGAAAACTCCGAGGCTGTCAGCTTTGGCTTTCACCCGGCGCTCAAAGTGACCAAAATCTCAGACGAGGCCGGCACCGTGCTCACCGGCCAGCGCTTAGCAGACGGCGGCATCCGCATCGCCCCAGCCACACCCTTTGTCCGCGGGCAAGCCGTGCACTGGACCTTCGAGTACGAGGGCGCCATCACCGGCAACGACGACGGTCCGGTGGAGGGCCTTAAACTGGCCGCCATACAGGAACCCATCACCTACCTGTTCTATTCGGCGCGCTGGTTTCCCATGACCGGCTACCTGACCAACCGCTTCACCGCGGAGATGCACATTCGCGCGCCCCAGGGGATGCGGGTCTTCGCCAGCGGCAGCCAGGGAGGCTCGAAACCGGTCACGCTGGCCAGCAGCAAGCCCGGCGATCAGTACGACTTCAAATGGGACAAGCCCGGCTTTCCGGGCACAGTGATTGCAGGGCGCTATGTGGAGCCGGTTTCGGTAGGCAACGTGAAGGTCTATCTGACGATTAGCCACCAGCAGTCGGGCAACGAGCTTGCACAGACGGCGGCTAAAGAGTACGACTTTTTCACCGACAACTTTGGCGTGGCAGAAAGCAGCCGCCTGAATGTTGTCGAGTTGCCGGACGACACGCTGCCCTCCGTCTGGGCACCGGAGCTGGCGGCGATTCCCGGCTCGCGGGTGGGCGATAAGAGCGGCATACGCCTGCTGGCCAACACCATAGCCCATCAGTGGTGGGGCTCCGAGGTCAGCCCGCGCACCCTGAACGACGCCTGGATCACCAACGGCATGGCCCGCTACGGCGAGCTGATGTATGTCGAAAACCAGAGCGGCCAGAACGCCCTGAAGACGGCGCTGCAGGAGGTGGCCGCGGGTGCCCTGGCCTACGACACTATTCCCCTGTCGGGCGCCAGCCGCCTCAGCCCCTTTACGCCCGAGTTTCAGTCCATGACCCTGGAAAAGGGCGCCATGATCTTCCACATGCTGCGCTGGGAGATCGGCGACAAGGCCTTCCTGGCCACGCTCAAGGGCGTGCTCAGCCAGTTCACTGACAGCTCGATGCGCGCGGCTGACCTGCAGAAGGTGGCTGAAGCGCAGAGCCAGCAGGAGTTGACTGCCTTCTTTGCGCAGTGGATCGACGGCACCGGCGCGCCGCAATTCAATAACAAGTACGCCGTCTACCGGCTGGGCAATAACAAGGGCTTTCGCACCATCGGCGAGATTGAGCAGGATCTTGACCTCTTCCGCATGCCGGTGGAATTGCGCGTTGAAACCGACGGCAGAACCGAAACGAAAAAGATCGATGTGGTTGGCACAACTACGCAATTTGTCGTGGATACCTTCGGCCGTCCCCGCCGCATCAGCATCGACCCTCAGGGCTGGGTGCTCAAAGTCACCCCCGACCTGCAGGTGCGCGTCAGCATTTTCAGGGGGCAGCAACTGGTGGCGCAGGGCGACCTGACAGGCGCGCTGGCCGAGTACCAGAAGGCCCTGGAGGCCAATTCGCAGAGTTCGCTGGCCAACTACCGCATCGGCGAGGTGCTCTACGCGCAACACAACTATCAGGCCAGCGTCAACGCCTACCGGGATGCATTGCGCGGCGACGGCGAGCCGCGCTGGACCGAGGTCTGGAGTCACATTGCGCTGGGCAAGATCTTCGACATCACCGGACAGCGCGATCGCGCGGTAAACGAGTACCGGCTCGCTGTGCAGACCAACGACAACACCCAGGGCGCGCTTAACGAGGCCCGGCAATGGCTTCAGAAGCCCTACAAGCGGCCGGAAAGCGAGTAGGGGCCGGTTGATGGTTCGCGCAGTTTTCGCGCGATGATTTCGCATTTCTCCTGGGATGCAAAACGGCCAGCCCGAGGGCTGGCCGTTGCCGTGGAAGAATAAAAATCCGCTACTTGCCTACAACCTTCTGGGCTACCATTTCCTCATCCCCGTCGGTGTGAATAATCTTGTTGTGCAGGCAATAGAGGGCCAGCTCCAACCGGTCGCTGACGCCCAGCTTGTCGTAGATCTTGCGCAAATAATTCTTGATCACTTGCTCGGTGGTCCCCAACTCGTAGGCAATCTCCTTGTTGCGCTTGCCCTGTGTGATGCAGGTGATGATGGCCATCTCCTTGGGCGAGAGCTTGGGCTGCACGCGCGGGTTGACCAGGGCGGCGGCCTGGGCGCGATAAGCCTCGATGACCCAGCTGACCGACTGGTTGTCGATCCAGGTCTCGCCGGCCGCGATGCGCCGCACGCACCGGACCAGCAGGTCGGGCGAGATGGAACGGCTGACGATGCCGCGCACCCCGCGCCGGTACAGCTCCACGGTCTGGTTTTCGTCTGAAGCCACCGCCTGCACAATCAGCTTCACATCCGGGGCTGTGCGCAGCAGGTCAGGAATGAAGCTGGCATTGCCGGTCAGCAGGCTGCCTTCCAGGAGAACCACATCGGTGGGATAGCGCTCAATGGCTGCCCGAAGATTTTCAAGGGAATCGGCCTGGGCTACGACGCGGAGATCATCTTCCAGAGCGAATACTTTGCGAATGCCAACGCGGTAGATCGCCTGGGAATCCGCCAGAATCACCCGGATGGTCCCCGGCTGAATCGGTGCTTCGCGGGTTTCGCCTTCAGGTGTATCGTCCAGTAAATCCATATAGGTGCTTGCCAAGAAATGTGCTTGTTGCCAGGCCCTCTCCAGCTGTCATTGTTCGGCGAACTTGTACTCGTCAATCGTGGCGGCAGCCAGGTAGTTACTTTGGTTCTTGGAGCAGCGTACCACACGTCCCTGACAATGAACCAGAACATCGTGAGGGGTGCCTAATACTTCACCGGGCATGCGCAGCGAAAAACGGATCTCCAGCCCCGCCTGAACCGGGCTATCCAACTCAAAAACCACGCCGCTGGCGGATACATTCCGGGTCACAGCGGCAATCTCTCCTTTGCCAGACGACAACATCACGGGCAGCGTCAGAGGAAAACGCACCGCGCAACGCACTTCCTGCCGCTGGAGAGTCTGCTGGGAATCAGCAGACGAGAGTGTTGATGCGGGCTTTGAAGAATCCATAGACGCCATCCCAAACCCAATAATTAGGGTGTATTTACTCTACCGGAGATTTCTCTAAACTCACACGGCACCAAAGTTACCAAAGAGGTAATCGTATGTAACTCTTACCTTGGTTAGTGTGGTAATGATGTAAAAACGCCCCAAGTCTCAAGGCGAGGCCCTTCGACATCACTCATGGCAGGCTCTCCACCCCATGGATGATGACATATTCCTTCTCCCCAGCGAGCGATCTTTGCTCGCCGGGGAGGCTGTTCCCTGCTTTGCTACTTCTCCGCCTTCACATCCCAGTCAAAGCTGATCTGCGAGATCATCTCATTCAGCTTGTCCACCGCGGCTTTCTTCTGCTGCTCCAGGTCGGTGGTCTGCTTGTGCGCGGCCTGCAACTGGTCTTCGGCGCGGTTCAACTCGTCTACAAATCGTTTGGCCGCGTCGTTGCCCTTGAGCGCGGTCAGGTTCTCGCGGTCGCGCGCTTCGTCGGCCGAGGCGGCATTTTCGGTCTTCTTGGATTCGCTGATGCGGCGATCCAGGTCGGCCAGCGCCGTCTGCGCGTCGATTACCGGCTTCAGCTTGTCCAGCGCATCGGGAGCGCGCTTGACCAGATCCAGCAGATAAACCGACTGGTTGTAGTTCGGATTCAGCCTGACCTCGGTGTTCACCGGGCCGCGCTCGCGCACCTCCAGATTGGCGGTCGAGTGGGCGGGGACCGGCAGGCGGAAGCGATAGAGGTTGGGCGTGCTCTCGGCGGCCTTCAAGTCGCCGTCCAGCTCCCAGCCGTTGGCGTGGCGTGGATGCTCAATTAGCACGTCGCGCGTACCATCCGAAGAGTTAATCGCTGAATAGGTCTTGGAGTCCACATCCATATAGGTCTCGATGATCACGCCCTTGCTGATCTGCACGTGGTGGAGCGTGCGCAGGCCGCTGCTGTCCGTGACCTTCACGCGCACCGCCTGATCGGCGGCATAGGAGAGCAGCCGCTTTTCGCCGGGATGAATGGGATCGAGCAGGCCCTCTCCGGCAAACTCGCCGCTCTCAAAAATCGAAAAGCTGCCGGAGTCGAGCGTGAGGCTGGACTTGTTTTCCAGCCAGACGGCGCGCAGCGGCGCGGGCTCCTTCTCGCTCCACAGGGTGACGTGCTCGGCGGGCAGCACCTGTTGCAGGATGGGCACCATAGCCGACTCGTTTTTATGAATTGTGACCGGCTGGGTCAGCGCGTACTCGAAGAAGTCGTCGAAGGCGTTGGTGGTCACATCGCCTTCTTTGTAGGCGTCGCTGGCGCGGACGACGTTGCCGCTCCTTACACCCCTCCCTAATGGGGCCAAGTCCGCGAAGTTTCGGTTTTCGCTTGCGATACTCGAGATTTCTTCACTGGTTATGAGTGTTGAAACCACATTTGAATCTGCTTGCGGCGTCAAAGCATCTGCCACGACATTAACGGTCTCGGTCTCCGTACCGATACTGAGTCTGGCATCTTGTCTTGCCGTAGAGACTGCTCCAACACGAACACCACTTATTACAAATGATTTAAAACCTTTTGCCAAAACGCGCAGACTGTAGAGGCCGGGCGGTAGCGAGGCGAAATCGTATATCCCCGTGGGACCAGTTCGCGTGTTCGAAGCGACACCAGTCGCCATTGAAGTTGCAATCACGCTTGCATTTGGGATTACTGCACCGGAGGCATCGGTTACAATGCCGGCGATTTCGCCAGGACCTGAAGCCTCCGCGGCCTCATGCGTCTGCGGCGTCAACTGCGCCTCGGTGGCGATGGGAATCTCCACACGCCGCGTATAAATCGGCTGCGAGAGCGGCTGGATAAAGCTCTGTGGCGCTCCGGCCACCAGCGAAAGCTGCACGTTGTCCCAGTCCGCGCCCACGGTGTTATCCACTACTGCCCAGCCCTGCATGGTCGCTGTGCCATTTGGCGTGCGCGGGAAGACGATGCGATAGGTCGACTTCCAGATCGGAACCTCGCTGATGTAGCTCACGCGCAACTGGCGCTGCCCTACCCCGAGCGCATCGAGCGTCAGGTGGCGCAGCCCGTTTGCGTGCGTAGTCGAGAGGAGCTCCAGGTAGCGGTCAAGCTGCCCTTGCAGATTCGCGTCCAGCGGGCGAACGCTCAGCGCCGGGGTCAGCTCGATGACCCGCGCCGCGCCCGACGTTGCAATCAGCGTGAGATAGAACTTGTCGATGGTGGTGTCGGTGTCGCCTCCGCTCACCTTCTCAGTGCGCGTCTCAATGGAGAGCAGACGCCCGGTGATTGTGCCTCCGGGTCCGCCTGTCACCTCGACCCGCTGGCCTCTGAGCGCCTGAAAAAGCGCCGTTGAGGTGGGGTCGTCGGTCATGCCCAGGGAGAGCGTTTTAAGCTGCTCGGCCAGAGGCGTTGTCGAGTTATAGTTGACCCCGGCAATCCGCCCTCCGCCCTCGTCGAGGACGGTGAGCGACTGCAGGACGTCGTTCAACTGCGGCGAGGTGAAATCGATGGTCACGCGCTGGTTGCCGGTGACCGAGCCGGCGTGTTCAAAGTAGCCCACGCCGTTCTTGTAGAGCACCACCTTGTGAACGGGCAGGTCTTTCACCACCTGTGGTGGGGCCAACTGTGCCTTGGGCGGCGCCACCTGCGGTGGGGCCAACTGCGCCTTCGGCGCGGAAGACTTTGCTTTGGCTTGAGAACCGGCCGGCGATTGCGCGGCAAGGGTTATAGCGAAAGCGAGCAAACAGAAGACGGCGAAAATACGGCGCATAGGATCCTCCTCGGACCAGCCAACAAAATGCTACTCCTTTTAGAGCGGTTCTCCAATTTATGTGCCCTTGTAAACGCTTTGAAAGGTGGCTTTTACTTAAGGAAAAAGCCACTTGGCGGTTGTGGTTTCGGGGTAGTGCTATTGGAGAACCGCTGTAGACCCCGGCGGATGCAAAATGGTTCCCCAGAAACGAAAAAACCGCCGCTGTCCACTCCCTTTGAACGGAGCAGGGGCGAATTCTTGCGCGATCCGCATCGAAATATTTCAATCGACGAAAGCCTGTGTAAACCGGCTTAATGGGGCCGAGCCCCGTCGAAGACGGATAATAGGGGGTTGGGAACTACGGCCATCCGGATGGCCAGCAAGGGGAGACGGACTCATGGACAAAACTCAAATCAAGGTTGTCGCTCTGAACGGCAGCGCCCGCAAGGGCGGAAACACGGCCATCCTGCTGCGCTGCGTTCTCAAGGAACTGGAAAACGAAGGGATTCAAACCGAGCTCATTGAATTAAGCGGGGCCACGATTCACGGCTGCCTGGCCTGCCGGGAATGCTCGAAAAAGAAGGACGGCAGGTGCGCGCAAAAGGGAGACATGGGCAATGCCCTGATCGACAAGATGGCGGAGGCCGACGGCATCCTGCTCGGATCGCCGACTTATGTGGCTGACATCTCACCTGAAATCAAAGCCCTGATGGACCGCGCCTGCCTGGTTTCCAAGGCCAACGGCAGCCTTTTTCGCCGCAAGGTGGGCGCGGCCGTGGTGGCCGTACGCCGCGCCGGAGCAATTCACGCCTTCGATGCTCTGAACCATTTCTTCCTGATCAGCGAAATGATCATTCCCGGCTCGTCCTATTGGAATATCGGCATCGGCCTCCAACCGGGCGACGTGGAGCGCGACGAGGAGGGAATGCAAACTATGAAAACCCTGGGCCGGAACATGGCCTGGCTGCTGAAAAAGATTCATAGCTGACCGGCTGCCCGGCACACGAGATTTTGTTACTCCTTGCCAAATGGGACTATGCTGTAGGCGGGAGCTGCCTCTACCACCCCAACGACGAAGACCTGTCGTTGGGGACCCCGGTAGCCACCCCAACGACGAAGACCTGTCGTTGGGGACCCCGGTCAGCGGCCGCGCCCTCCCTTGAAAAAAGGAGTATCCATGGAACCGACCAAAACCGATCCTGCAATCGCAGACGATGTGTTGCATCTGGGCGGCAGCAAGCTGACCCCCGAGGAGATTGCCAAGGCCATGGCCCACCACAACAAACGGCACCATGGCGACCAGCCGCAGCAGGCCGCGGCCAAGGCGGGAGGCAAGAAGGGCAAGCAAGGCAAATAACGCACGCAAAATCCAGGGTCTTTACGCCCACGAATCGAGGGCCTGGGGAACCAGGATGCAGCCTGCGCGGCTCTCGGGATATGGCCGCTGGCCGCAGTTTCCCTGCTGAGAGCAGGCTCATTTGCCTCAAACGCCCTCTATCAGCGATACTTAGGTATTGTGTCTTGAGTGGCCGGGCGCATCTGTACGGCACTCCATTTGGCCGGCTCTCCATTTGGCTTGGCGCGTCCGCGCCGGCTGGGAAGACCCCTGTAGACATCAACTGAGCATTGCAAGTCGAAAGGAACCGTATCACCGTGGTAATGATTCGTTTAGCGCGTATTGGCGCACCCAAGCAGCCCTACTATCGCATTGTGGTCATCGAGAAGGACCGCGCCCGCAATGGCCGATGCATTGAGGTCGTCGGCACTTACAACCCCCGCACGGAGCCGGCTACGGTCAATCTGAAGCACGAGCGCATCGCTTACTGGCGCGGCGTGGGCGCGCAGTTGTCGCCCAGGGTCGAAAAGCTGGTCGCCAAGAACCCGGCGCCGGCTGCCGAAACAGCCGCAGCCTGATTTTTGCCTCCTGACGGCGCGCGCGGACTCCTCCGAGCCTGCGCGCATTTTATTTGCTGACGGCGAGGGGTGTGGGCTGTTAATATGCGCCCACCGATCCATGTGGTTCATTTCCGGTCGCCAAATTCTGGCGTCTAATTCCGAACGCACTGGTCAGGGGCAAGAGCATGACCCAAAAAGGTATGGTCGAAGTGGAAGAACTGGTACGAGAGATTGCCCGGGCCCTGGTAGATGAACCGTCAGCCGTTGAGGTGGAGAGTGTAGGCCGTGATGAAAGCACGGTCCTCAAGCTCCGCGTGGCGCCGCAGGACGTGGGCAAGGTTATCGGCAAACAGGGGCGTACCGCCCGCTCGGTACGCACTATCCTGGGCGCCGTCAGCATGAAAGTGCATCACCGCTACACGCTCGACATTCTGGAAGAAGACGAGCCCTGAGAGGTCACCACCCGATGCATCCGGCCCCCTTCTGGAGGCAGCGATGACCACACCCGAAGACTGGGTATGGCTGGCGCGAATTCGCCACACGCAGGGGCGAAAGGGCGAGGTCTTCGCCGACATTCTCACCGATTTCCCTGAAAAATTCGCCCACCGAAAGCGGCTCTGGCTTATGCCGGATTCAGCCGCAAAATTAGCTCGCCAAAAGGCTGCGGTTCCGGCTCTGCGCGAAGTCGAGCTCATCAACCACTGGCTGCACAAGGGCGGCATCGTGCTGCACTTTGACGGTGTGGACTCGATCTCGGCGGCAGAGTCCCTCAAGGGGCTGATCGTGGCCGTCCCGCGCTCCGAACGGGTATCTCTGGCCGAGGACGAGGTCTACACCGGCGACCTGATCGGCTGCACGCTGAGCGATGTTTCCGGGGCAAAGCCGGTCACGGTGGGAGAAATCGAGAGTGTGGACCGGACGGCCGGCCCGGTAGCGATGCTCGCGGTGCGCGGCGCGGCAGGAGAGGTTCTCATCCCTCTTGCCAAGAGCTATTTGCGCAGTATCGACCTAGCCGCAAGGCGAGTGGAGATGGCGCTGCCCGAAGGACTGATCGACTTGAATCTTCCAGGAGAATCTTCCCGCGAATAAGCCAGGCCGCAGACCATTTTCAATCGCGCAAAATTCCAGCCTATTCAGTAATCGTTGAACCGTAATTCGTGGGCTGCGGCGCTGTTCCACGAATCTGCTCGATGAACAGCGGCACCTCTTTCTCGATCAGTTCCGCTCGGTCAATATGAATGTAGTGGGTGCTGCCTTTGGCGATGATTCTGCGGCTGCGCGTGGAGAGTTTCTTGAGATCTTCCTGCATTTGATTCCAAGGGTCTTGGGAATCCTCCGGCGTACTCGCCGCCAGTCCGTTCGTATCCCGCGAGAAGATGAGAATCGGAAGTGAGCCGTACGGGCCTGAATGTGCGGTCTCGTGGCCGGATCGATTGACGCTGTCCATCTCGTCAAATATCGGGCTGACATGTGCCTGACAAACATCCTCCATCTGCAATTTCCCTGCGTGGGCATCAAAGCCGTTGATGGGTTTCGAACACTGCCCCATGAGGCGCGGAATACCTGTACTGAATGCGGATTTTATCAGCAGCTCCAACGCCCAAAGTGGTGGCACCTTGCTGGCAGCGGCCTTCATCACGGGGTTCTCGTCCTGCAAGGGGGTGGAACCATCCACAAAGACCAATCCCACAAGATTCTCCGGGTAGCGGGTGGCGTAATCACGAATATAGATTCCAGCGATGGAATGTCCCATCAGCACGATGGGGCCGGTGACTTTGGCCTGAAGCAGAAGTCCGTGCAACTCGGCGGCGATATGGTCGGCATCGCGCGGAGCTGGCAGCGCGTCGCTCCAGCCGAAACCGGCGCGGTCATAAGAGCAGACGCGAGTGGTCTTGGAAAGTATCGGCTGAACCCCTCCCCAAATGAGCGCATCGTTTCCCAGGCCCGATTCCAGAACGATGGTGGGCGAGCCGCTACCCGTGCAAATGATGTGCATCCTGTGGCCATTGACGGAGTAGAAATCGCCGGGAGGCTGATTCGCCGCCCAGAAATGGTAAATAGCGATCGCGTTGTAAGCGCTGCTTCCTGCCACGAATGCGGCTAATAGAACCACGACTGACAGAACAATGCGCTCGGCAACTTTGCGCCACATGCGATAGCTCTTTTTCGAGAGCGAAAGAATGCGCCGCATGCTCAACCACACAATCAGAATTCCAATCACAAAAATGATCGCCGGCATCACAACATAATCGAAATCCATAGATTCACCGAACTTTCCAACGCAAGAAAATTTTCTGCCTTGCAGTATAGCAATTGCGAGTTATACTCTTCGATTACCTTGATTCAGCTTCTCCGCGGCAGATCGCCTCCAGCATCTTGCAATCTTCCTTGCTTAGCGCCGCCCCCGCCAGCAGGTACGGCCGGTTGTAAGTCATATGCAATCGCGCAAAATTCCAGCCTATTCAGTAATCGTTGAACCGTAATTCGTGGGCTGCGGCGCTGTGCCGCGAATCTGCTCGATAAAAAGCGGCACCTCTTTCTCGATCAGCTCCGCACGGTCGATATGAATGTAGTGGGTGCTGCCTTTGGCGATGATTCTGCGGCTGCGCGTGGAGAGTTTCTTGAGGTCTTCCTGCATTCCGTAAAAGACGTTCGCTGCATCTGCCGATACACCGGCGGGTATCTTGGCGGGATCCTCCGAGATGATCAGAATCGGAAGCGCGCCGTAGGGTCCGGTATGCACGGTTTCTTGGCCGGATCGATTGATGTTGTCCATATAGTCAAACATCCGGCTGATATGTGTATGACAGATATCCTCCGCCTGCAATTTGGCTGCGTGGGCGTCGAAGCCTTTGATGGATTGCGAACACATCCCCATGAGTCGCGGAATTCCCGTACTCATGGCGGATTTTGCCAGCAGCTCAAACGCCCATCGTGGTGGTACTTTGCCGGAACCGGCCTTCATCACGGGGTTCTCGTCCTGCAAAGGCGTCGTGACATCCTCAAAGACGATCCCAACAATATCCGCCGGATAGCGGGTGGCGTAATCACGCATATAGATTCCAGCGATGGAATGTCCCATCAGCACGGTGGGGCCGGCGACTTTGGCCTGAAGCAGAAGTTCGTGCAACTCGGCGGCGATATGGTCGGCGTCGCGCGGAGCTGGCAGCGCGTCACTCCAGCCGAAACCGGCGCGGTCATACGAGCAGACGCGCGTGGTGCTGGAGAGCACAGGCTGGACCCCTCCCCAGGTCAACGCGTCGTTTCCCAAACCCGCTTCCAGTACGATGGTGGGCGAGCCGCTACCTGTGCAAATGATGTGCATCCTGTGGCCATTGACGGAGTAGAAAGCGCCGGGAGGCTGATTCGTAGCCCAGAAACGGTAAATAGCGATCGCGTTGTAGGCGCTGCTGCCAGCCAAGGCAACCACGAGTATTACCACGACTGATAAAACAATGCGCTCGACAACCTTCCGCCACGTGCGGTAACTCTTGGTGGAGAGTGAACGAAAGCGGCGGACGCTCAACCAAATCAACAGAACGCCCACCACAAAAATGATGGCCGGCAAAACAACATAATCGAAATCCATACATCACCTCGGTATTTCCAAAAACAGCAACATTCTGGATCGGAGGAAATTTTAGTGCAGATTGTATCTGATTCGCTATTCTCTTCGCGATTCGTCGGCGATTCCCCACCGAATCGATTCAAGAATCTTGCGGTCCTCGTTGCTGAGCGCCGCTCCCGGCAGCAGATCGGGCCGGTTGGCCAGGGTCTTGCGCAACTGCTGTTCGCGGCGCCAGCGGCGAATCTCCGCATGGTCGCCGTTGAGCAGGGTCTCGGGAACACGCAGGCCGCCAAATTCCGCCGGGCGGGTGTAGTGCGGATAGTCCAGCAGGCCGCCCGAGCCGTGCTGCGAGCGCGGGACGCCATCTTCGGCAGAGGCAATCTCGGCGTCGGCCACGCCAAAGCTTTCAAAGTCGCCCGAAGCCTCGTTGCCCAGCACGCCGGGCAGCAGGCGCATGGTCGCATCCACCACCACGGCGGCGGCCAGCTCGCCCCCGCTCAGCACATAATCCCCAATTGACAACTCCATGTCGCAATAGAGCTGGTTGATGCGCTCGTCCACGCCCTCGTAGCGCCCGCAAATCAGCACCACGCGCTCCGTAGCGGCCAGCTCCCGCGCCAGCTCCTGGGTAAAGGGACGCCCCTGCGCCGAGAGCAGAACCACTTGCGGTGGGCCCGCTTGCGCGGCATTCGACGCACGGCGTTCCGCCTTTGGCGCAATCCCCAGCGAGGCCAGCGCTCGGGCGAGCGGCTCTGGCTTCAGCACCATCCCCTCGCCGCCGCCAAAGGGACGGTCGTCGACGGTGCGGTGACGGTCGTGGGTAAAGTCGCGCAGATCGTGCACTCCCACCGTCACCAGCCCCTCGGCCAGCGCCCGGCGCAGAATGCCGCTCTCGAAGATGCCGGTAAAGAAACCGGGGAAGATGGTGAGTATCTCGAAGCGCATACTTTTTTGATGATACGGCGGCGACAGCGTCCCAGCAGCCGCGCCGGTCCAGAGTCCGCGCGATTCCCCTCAGAAGCCGTAGTGCTTGAAGGGAATATCCACGTTGAAGTAGAAGGTCTGCTCGGTTCCGTCTTCGGCGTTCTTCACTTTCATCACGTCGTAGGAGTGGCCGTTCTGATTCACCAGGCTCTGCTGCGAGGGCCGGAAGCCAAGGGCGCGCAGCATCACATATTCCTCGTGGACGTTGATCACCACCCAGGCTGTCTCCAGCGACTTGCCATCGCCTGAGTTGCGGATCGAGTTGATCAGCCCGCGAAAGACGGTTCTGTGAAACTCCGCTTTGTCCATCGCGCCCATCTCGCGATTCGCCACCAGGGCCACGTAGTGCGCATCGATATTCACGTAATTGCTCTCGAGCACCGCTTCGGCATCTTTGAGAGCCGAGGGATAGTCCTTCTTGTTCAGTTCCTCGGTCATGGCATCCTCGGATTTGGAGGTATCCTTGGCCGCCTTGTACTCGGGCGAGTCCATGTAGCTGAGGCGCAGGCGTGTGTAATCGATGTCGGTTTTGCCCGCCTTCAGCGATGCGAGCAGCGTGGCGTATTCGGAGGGTTGATCCTGAGCGGCAGTGGCAGGGGGCAGAGCAGCCACGGCAAGCAAGCCAAGAACTACGAGTATGTTACGCATAATGCGGGAATTCTACTCTGCGCACAGGCCGGTGTCTATCGATTCGTGCTTCGGACTTTCTTCTAGCCGAGCGGCCAGCCCTCCGCAAATTCCGTCGTGCGCGGCCCGCCAAAATGTGTTCTACTTTTGCCATCTGCTATGGCTGACTTTGAAACGTATTTAACTCGCTGGCAAACGGTTGGCATCCTGGATGGGGCCACCGCCCGCCACATCCGCGCCTGGGAAAGCGAGCAGAAGAAGCCCGCAGGCCTGCGCTGGCAGGTTCTTGTCGTGCTGATTCTGGGAGCCATTCTGCTGGCCTGCGGAGTAGCGTTGTTCGTCTCCGCCCACTGGGACAAGATCGGCCCCGGAGCGCGCTTTGCCGTAGTGCTGGGAATGGTCAGCGTCTTCCACCTGGGCGGGAGCTGGGCGCGCAAACGCTTCCGCGTACTTTCGACGGCCCTGCATGCCGTGGGAACCATCTCCACCGGCGCGGCCATCGCCCTGGTGGGCCAGATCTTCAACATTCAGGAGCACTGGCCGGCGGCGGTGCTGCTGTGGGCACTGGCCGCGCTGGCCGGATGGATTCTGCTGCGCGACGAGGCGCAGCAAACGCTGACCCTGCTGCTCTTCCCTGCCTGGCTGCTCTCCGAGTTTTCCTATTACGCCGAAGGCCACATCGGCGAAAACGTCTACCAAGGGCGCTTCCTGATCGCCTGGGCAGTCCTCTACATGACCTTCTTCCTCGGCTCCAAACGCAGGATTGTCCAGGGAATCCTCTTGGCTGTCGGAGCCATTGCCTCTGTCGTGGGAATTAACATTTTGCTCGACGGCTGGAGCACCTATGGAGACCAGACTTATCTGTCCCTCGGACTCCGCACCTGGGGCTGGGTTTTCATTGCCGTAATTCCGCTGCTCTTTGCCGTCTTCAAGTTCTTCAAGAGCGTGATTCCGGTGGCTGTTGCTATTGCCTTCTCGATTGCCCTGCCCTGGTGCCAGAGATTCTGGACAGTAACCTATAACAATCCCATCGACGGCAGCCATTACTCGTATTCGCAAAATGGGCCGAACCTGGCTGCCCACTCGCTGGTGGCGGCCTTTGCCATCTTTATCATCTGGTGGGGCGTACGGCAGACATCACAGGCGCTGGTCAATCTGGGCATTGTAGGTTTCGCTATTTCCGTGGGCTGGTTTTACTACAGTGACATCCTCGACAAGTTTGGCCGCTCGCTCGGCTTGATTGGTTTGGGCATTCTCTTCCTGGCCGGAGGATGGGCGCTGGAAAAATGGCGTCGAAAACTTCTGGCCGGCATGGGCAAAGCGGAGCTTTCCGCCGAGGAGGAGTTATGAAGTTCTCCAAAACCTCCATCGTTTTGCTACTGATTCAACTGGCGCTGGTTTCCTCCGGTGCGGCCAAGTACCTCTATCAGCGCTCGACCTGCCCGCGCGTCTGGGTGCAGACGGCAGCCTACGATCCGGATTTGACGATGCGTGGCCGCTATCTCAGTCTTCAGCTGACCGTTGACGGCTGCGAGAGCACTCTGCCCAGCGCCCTGCACGCCATATTTCCGCGCAACACGGATGGCACCACCCGTAAGGGCGGCTTTCATGTCAACTGGCAGGGAGCCGTTCGCTTCCGCGCCAAGCTCAAGGTGGAAAACAATAGGCTGCTGGTCATCCGAATTCCGGAGGCCGACCAGAGTTCGAAGGGCGTGAATGTAACCGCATGGCCGGACTCATCCTGCGATGCCATGCGCCTCGACGAGCCAGTGGATTTCTACATCGCCGAGCACGCGGAGGACCCAACCCGGCTCAAGCCCGGCCAGGAATTGTGGATTGAGGTTACCGTTCCGCCTCAGGGCCCGCCCCGGCCGCTTCAACTGGCTCTGAGGCAGGACGGAGTCCAGACGCCGCTGGCATTCCAATAAGAATTGTCCGCTACCTCTGCTTGAACGGCCGGACTGCCGCGGGCTGAGCCGCGCCCACCTGGCCGGCCTTGATCTCCGCGACAAAGAAGTTCTCGCCGCGCGCCGGGTTGCCGGAGAGGCGGCGCAACATGGCCAACTGGCCCACGTGGGTAAGCGCATCAGCCACGGGCCCTTGGAAAAGCCGTTCAGCCGGGGCGCGGAGCGGCGCATCCGAGGCCAGAAAAGCGTCAAAGGTTTGGAGTGACTCGAAGAAACGGCGCTGTTCCTCGGCCCAGGGGCGAGGCTGGGCGTTCTGCCAGCGCTCCTGCCCGATGGCCATGCTCAAAGCCCAGTCGAAGAGGTCGCCCATGTGGGCCAGAATTTGCACCGGCAAGCGTCCGGCGGCGTCAAATCCGGTGAAGTGATCGGGAGCGCCTTCCAGAGCGCGGGCGGCCCGGTATGCAACGGTGGCCAGCGTGTGGCGCAGCATTTCGCGTTTCTCGTCCATACACGGAACTATAGCGCATGCGCCAAACTCGGGAGAACAGTTTGTTGACAAGCCGGCGACCGTTGCCGCTTACTGGACGTAGTAATAATGAACAACCGCGAACCCCGTCTGTGGACTCTGTGGCTCAGCTTTCCGCTGGCCGTTCTCCTCGCCGCCGCCAGCCTCGGTGGGCTTTTGTTTTCATCCGTGTATTCCGCTGAAAGGAGGCTCCAGGCGGCTCAGGCCGCCGGCAACGACGCAGGAAACCTGGTGGCCGTTGTGCCTTTCCTGACGATCGCCGCCATTTTGGCGCTACGTGGCTCTCTCACGGCGCGCCTGGTCTGGATGGGAACCCTCGTTTACCTGATCTACGTTTTCCTCGGTTACGCATTCGGCCTCCACTTAAACGTCTTGTTTTTGGCCTACTGCGGCATTCTGGGCCTCAGCTTCTACGCCCTTGCAGGAAGTCTTCCGGATTTGCCAATAGCAGAGATTGCCCGCCGGTTCGGTACGCGTGCTCCGGTGAAAGTAACGGCCGTTCTTCTCCTGTTGATGACCCTGGGCACTGCTTACCACTGGCTGGCCGAGATCGTTCCAGCCCTTTTCGCGGACCAGGCGCCGCAGGCCGTGCGCGATGCCGGCAGCTTCACGGAACCGGTAGCGGTTCTGGATCTGGCCTTCGGGGCGCCAGCCTCCATGATCGCCGCCATCCTGCTGCTGCGGCACAAACCGCTGGGTTTCGTCCTCGGCCCGGTGCTGCTGACGTTTCTTTTCCTCAGCAGCCTGATGCTGGTTCCCATGGGAATGGCGATGGACCTGCGCGGCTTTAAGGCGGGTTATACCCTGTATGCGATCGCCCTGGGGATCGCTGCGGTCAGCGCCGTTCTGCTGGCGCTCTCGTTGCGGGAGAGCAAGCCGGAGATGCCATCGAGGTAAAGCGATTGCCCCTGCGTAAACCCTCTTATTTGTAGTAAACTAAATATTCTGAGTCCAATAGCAGGAAAAATCCAATGTCTATTCATCCCGTAATGCAGCGCTTGGCAGACAAGCTCAAGCGCACCGACCTTCCTGAGTTTGTGCCTGGCGACCAGGTTCGCGTCCAGGTCAAGATCAAGGAAGGCGACAAAGAGCGCTTGCAGGCCTTTGAGGGCCTGGTCATCTCCATCAACAAGGGCCCCCAGGGCACCTTTACCGTGCGCAAGATGAGCTTTGGCCAGGGCGTGGAGCGCATCTTCCCGTTCAATTCCAAGGTGGTCGATAAGATCGAAAAAGTTCGCAGCTACAAGGTACGGCGCGCCAAGCTGTTCTATCTGCGTGACCTGCGCGGCAAGGCTGCCCGCCTGAAGGATGTGGCCCGCATTGCGGCTAAGGCCTGAGATTTCATCAGCAGGCGGCATCTGTTTTTAGTCACCCAACAACCCCGGTTCCGGCCGGGGTTGTTGTTTGTGCCAGCAAACAGCTTCTAATTGGCATCTCACGACTCAGGCTGTAAGCTGTAAGCTGTCTGCTGTTGCTGTTGGGCTGTAATCTGTATAGGAACCGATGAATTCACCCGATTATGCCCGCCATTACACCTTTGAGGAGACGCTCCTGAGCGCCCGCCGCACCATGGTGCTCAGCGAGATTCTCAAGTTGGCCGTGGACAGCTTCCGGGCCAGCAAGATTCGTTTCGCGTTGACCGCGCTGGGCATGGTCATCGGCACTGCCTCGGTGATCCTGGTGGTGACCATCGGGCTGACTGGCAAGCAATACATCCTTCAGGAGTTGCAGAAGCTGGAGACCAACTCGGTCGAACTGGAGTACATCGGCGGCGGGGCCGTCGGCTCCGAACACACGGCCTTCAACGATTACCTCACTCGCGAAGACGAGAAAGCCGTGCTGGCTCAATTGCCGACCGTTCTCTACTCCTCGCCCATTATCTCAATGCACGCCCCCATCAGCTTTGGCAGCGGCATGGTCAAGAACACGCTGATTCTGGGCGTAAGCCCCCAGTACCAACAGATCCGTAACCTGGTCATGCCCGCGGGCCGCTTTCTGGACGAGACCGACGACTTCGCCCACATCAAGTGCGCAGTGGTCACCGAAAAGTTCGCCCATGACCGCTTTGGCAGCTCGGATTCGGCCGTGGGGCAGAGCTTCGAGATCAGCGGTATCCCCTTTACCATTGTCGGCATCTTCAAGGAGAGCGTATACGACTTTGGCGTATCGGAGATTGAGGAGCAGACCATTCTGATTCCCTATTCGGTGGCCCGATACTTTACCGGAACTGAAAATGTGAACCAGATTTACTTTTCCATGCACAGCATGGACCAGGTGACGGAAGCCGCCAGCGAGATCAAGCGCATCATCCAGGCTCGCCACCGGCCTGGCTCTGTTTATGCAGTGCAGACCCTCAAGGAGGTTCTGGCGACGGCCGCCAAGGTGGCCGACATTCTGACCGCAGTGCTGTTTCTGGTCTCCGCCGTCACCCTGATAGTGGGCGGCGTGGGCATTATGAATATCATGCTGGCCAATGTGCGCGCCCGTACCCGTGAAATCGGCATTCGCAAAGCGTTGGGCGCCACTAATCGCGAAATCAAATACCAGTTCCTGGCTGAAGCGGTTATCATCTCGCTGATCGGCGGCATCGTGGGCATCTTCGCGGGGCTGGCCATACCACTTTCGGTGCGCGTCTTCACCGGCTTTGATTTGCCCATCTCCGTCTGGTCAGTGGTCATCGCGCTGGCCGCGGCCACCGCGGTAGGCATTTTCTTCGGCACCATGCCGGCCACACGCGCAGCCCAGTTGGACCCGGTCGAGGCGCTGCGGGATGAGTGAGCCTGAACTCCAGCCGTCCGGCCCCGGAAGAAAGCCGCCTCAACCCCTTCCAGAGGACCGCTCCACCAAGGGCCCGAGCCTGGCGCTGCTTTTTGGTCTGCTGGCCCTGGCGCTGGCCGCGGCCATCGGCTTCGCCCTGCTGATTGTGCTTCCCTTCTATCACCGGCGATAGGGATTGGCCAGCGCCGACCTGTCAACGCGCCTTGAGCCGGAGAACTAAAATTATTCCTGACTATCAAATGAGAGAGCCGCTATGAACATTTCCTTCTCAAAATCCGGCCACGGGTTTGCCGCCATCGCGCTCATTCTCGCTCTTCTCCCAACCCTCCATGCGCAGGAACGCTGGACGGAGGCACAGGCCAGCGCGTGGTACGGCCAGCAGCCCTGGCCTGTAGGCGCAAATTTTCTGCCCTCCACATCCATCAACCAGTTGGAAATGTGGCAGGCCGAGAGCTTTGACCCCGCCACCATCGACCGCGAACTGGGATGGGCCGAAGGCATTGGGATGAACACCATGCGGGTCTTCCTGCACAACCTTGTCTGGGAGCAGAATCCCAAAGGCTTCGAGCAGCGCATCGATGCCTTCCTGGTTATCGCCGCCCGCCATCACATCCGGCCGGTCTTTGTTCTCTTCGACTCCTGCTGGGATCCGCACCCTAAACTCGGCCCCCAGCATCCGCCCATCCCCGGCGTGCATAACTCCGGCTGGGTGCAGGCGCCGGGCACAGAGATTCTCTCCGACCCTGCGCAGTACCCGCGCATGGGACGCTATGTCAAGGGAGTGGTGGGCGCCTTTGCTCGCGATCCGCGCATCCTGGCCTGGGACCTGTGGAACGAACCGGACAACGGCAACGATAGCTCTTACGCCATGGGCGATCCCCGCAACAAGAACCAAATCGTCTTGGAGCTATTGCCTCAAGTCTTTGCCTGGGTTCGCTCCGTGCATCCTACGCAGCCCCTTACTAGCGGCCTGTGGCACGGCGACTGGATCTCGCTGGACGCGATGCCGCCCCTGACTCGTATTCAGGTCGAGCAATCCGACATCATCAGCTTCCACAACTACGGCTGGCCGGAGGACTTCGAGGCCCACGTCAGGCTGCTGGAGCAATTCCACCGCCCGCTGATCTGCACCGAGTACATGGCCCGCGGAGCCGGCAGCACCTTCGATACTGTATTGCCCATCGCCCGCCAGCATCATGTTGGGGCTATCAATTGGGGACTGGTCGCAGGCAAAAGCCAGACCTACCTGCCCTGGGACTCCTGGCAGCGCCCTTACGTCACTGAGCAGCCCATGATCTGGTTCCATGACGTCTTTCATCCCGACGGCAAGCCCTATCGGGAGCGCGAGGTGGAGATCATTCGCAATTTGACGATCGGAAAATAAACATTCTGGGGGTGTTTTCTGCGTGTATGCAAGCCAAAGATGGCTTTCGGTTTAGCGGATACGATCAGGGGAGTTTCCGTGCATTCGATACGTTTCCTTATAAATAGGTAAGGAGTATACTAGAAAAGGTAAGGAGTTGACCGCCATGGCCACAGTTGCAAAACCTGTACCGGCGCGGAGTTTCCCCGCCAAGATCACCAGCAAGGGGCAGATCACCGTTCCGGTGGAGATTCGCCGGTCCCTGGGGGTAAAATCCGGCGACAAAATTCGTTTCGTGGAGCAAGAGAACGGCATTGGCGTGGTCCGTGACACGGACGAAAACCCCTTTGAAAAATGGCGTGGAATTGGCGGGTTCCCGGGAATGGGAAAAGGCCGCGAGGCCATCGTAGCCTACTTTAGAAAGATGCGCGGCCATGACGATCTCGATTGACTCAAATGTAATCGCCGCCCTCTGGAACGATAAGGACGTGCTGAATGAAGTTGCGGTTAGGATGTTCGGCAACCTGATTGACCATGAAAGTTTTGTTGTCTCAGGGCCTGTTTATTCGGAGTTGATGGCTGGACCACTCAGAGATGAAGAGTCCTTGGATTTGTTTTTCGCGGACACTAGAATCAAAATCGACTGGACGATGAATGAAGAAATCTGGCGTGTTGCGGGACGTGCGTACGATGGCCACGTTTTGCGACGCAAAAAAAGCGGGTCTGGACCTCCCCGACGCATTCTGGCGGATTTTTTAATTGGCGCTCACGCCTTTGTACGCGATTATTCTTTGCTCACCATCGATTATGAGCATTACAAAATTGCATTCCCGGCACTTCAAATCATCCGTATATGAAAGCGTTCTTCATCGGCTGCCTTGGTGATACTGCTGCCCTTCTATCAGTGGAGATAGAAGTCAGCTCCCGCGCTCTCCGGTTGCGGTGATTCTCCCGTAGCACCTTCGCTGAAAAACGCCGATAATCATACCATGAGCTACGAACATCCCATCCACGAAGAACTTGTCCGGGAAACGCTTCTCCGGATGATGGAGGATATCAGTGAGGACTGTTGGTGCGCGAGTTGGTTATATGACCTCGAATTCACACTCTGGACGGCCGTAATCACCGGCAACGTGGATTTCGGGTGGGGGATGCAGGAGCGCGAATTGACTCGCCTGAAGCATTTGCATGAGATGGCGGATGGTTGGTGGATTTGGGCGAACGACGAGGAGAGTCAGCGCTTTGTATCCACGGAAGAATGGCTGAAAATCTATGCCGGGAAGACTATCGAAGTTCCTGAAATCAACAATTCTTAGAGCAGCGCATTCTCCCGCCCCGCAATCAGCACCGGAATCCCATCCACAATCGGGTAGGCGCGGCCACAGGCAGCGCAGATCAACCGCGCATCTTCAAGGCTGAGAGCGCCGTGGCAGTCCGGGCAGGCCAGCTGGTCGACTACGGAGGGCTCGAAGGTGGGAAGAGCTGTTGAATCGGCAGCCATGAAGCTCTACTGGATGGTCACGGCAGGGGTGTCCTGACTCGCGGAAGGGCCCGTCGCCTGGCCGCCTACTTTGGGGATGTTGGCAAACTCGGCTTCGATGCTCTGAATGGTGCCCCCCTTGGCTGACTCGTATGCCACGCGAATGCCGTTGTAAATAGCGCGGTCGTTTGAGGAACCATGGCCGATGATGCACACGCCGCGCACCCCCAGCAGATGCGCGCCGCCGTACTCGCGATAGTCCAGCCGATGACGGAATTCGTTGAAGGCCGTGCGCGAGAGCAGCGCTCCCACCTGGGCAGTGACGGTGCGTTTGAGCGACTCGCGCAGCACATCGCGCACAAAGCGGCCCACGCCCTCGCTGGTCTTCAGCGCCACGTTGCCCACAAAGCCGTCGCAGACAATCACGTCCGCCTGGCCGCTGAAGATGTCGCGCCCCTCCACGTTGCCCACAAAGCGAATCGGCAGCGCCTTGAGCAGCGGAAAGGCCTCATGGGTCAGGTCGTTGCCCTTGGTCTCTTCTTCGCCAATCGAGAGCAAGCCCACGCGCGGTGACTCGATCTTGAGCACGCTGCGCGCATAAATTTCGCCCATCACGGCGAACTGGGCGAGATTGGCCGCCTTGCAATCCACGTTTGCGCCCACGTCCAGCAGCACGCAGGGATTGCCCTTGGAGCTGGGCATGGGGATGGCCAGCGCCGGCCGGTCCACTCCGGGCAGGGCGCCCAGCACCATTTTGGCGGTGGCCATGGCCGCGCCGGTGTTGCCGGCAGTCACAAATCCCGCCGCCGTTCCATCGCGCACCAGCTTGAGCCCCACGCGAATGGAGCTGTCCTTCTTGGTGCGCACCGCATGCGCCGCCTTCTCCTCCATGCCGATGCGCTCCGAGGCATGGTGAATCACGATGGGCAGGTCTTCGTTTCCCAGCATTTCGTCGAGCAAATCGCGTAGCTCCGCCTCCGGCCCAACCAGGTGGACCCGGACGGGCAGAGCCCTGCAGGCGAGAATCGCCCCGCGAATCTCCGCCTCGGGAGCTTTATCGGTGCCTACGGCATCAAGCGCAATATCGATGAGCATGGTCGCGGTATATTACTTGGCTTCTTCCTTTACTACATCCAGGACGGCATGGCCCTTGTACTCGCCACACTTGGGGCAGGCGCGATGGGGCAGCTTCTTTTCGTGGCAGGCGGGGCACTCGGATACGCCCACGGCGGTCAAAAAGTCGTGCGCGCGGCGATTCGCGGTGCGGCGCGTCGAGTGGCGCCTTTTCGGATTTGGCATAACAAGAATTCCTTTCGTGACTTGGCCCGTTTAAAGTGGCGTTTGCGGCCGGTTTCAGGCCATGCAACATCCTGGCTGCCTTCCGGCACAGGCTTCGGCACCCTTAATTGATCCAGATGTACTCTGGGGCTTTCTTACTTGGACTCTATCCGTCCACGGAGGTCGGCCAGCGCCTCCCAGCGGGGGTCGCTCGGACCCACATCGCAGGTGCAGGGCTGAGTGTTGCGATTTTCACCGCAGCGCGGGCAAAGTCCCTTGCAGTCGGGCTTGCAAAGTGTTTTGACCGGCAGGGACAAAAGCACCTGCTCTCTCAGCACATCCTCAAGCGCAAGACTGTCTCCTTGATAATAACTGATTTCCGTCTCCGGCGCAGTAATGGAGCGTTCCGGCGCCCCTGCGTCCGCTCCCACGGGCCGATAAATGAGGTCAAAGTCGGCGCCCAGCGGAATCTCCACCGGCTCAACGCAGCGCGCGCAGGGAACCTGAAATCTGCCGGCAAAGCGGCCCTTGAGCCGGATGTCGGCCACGATCTCCCGGGGACTGCGATGCTCGTGCAGTACTTCGGCATGGCCGGAGGCAGCCAGGCCTCCCTGCTGCTCGGCCTCCTCGCCCAGATCGACCGCGCCGGGTGCCAACTCCAGGTCAAAATCTACCGGTTCCCGTTCCAGTTCGCTGACTATGAATTCCATAGTTTGAGCCTACGGCGCAAGCCGCAGCCCGTCAATCGCGTCAGCGTGGCAGAACCACCGGCCAGGATAGGATTCGCTGTTGCATTCCGATAGGACCGGGTCAATAATATCTGGCTATAGTTCACGCTATGCCGGAAAGTGGCGTATGCACCCCCAGGCTTGAATTGCGCGGGGACGACCTCGGTGTGGGAATTGGAGGCATGAGACTACATGAACTGTCTTTTCGCCTTTCGCGCTTATGTGAACAGGAGGTATTGAGATGAATTTGTATCGCTTGCGGCAATTCGTGATGAGCTGCCGAATAGGTCACCTTGTTTTGCTTGCACTCCTCATCATTACGGCATCAACGTTTGCAAAAGCCCAAAAAGGCTACGTCGGAGCTACTTTCGACTTCATGGACCCCATGACGTCGTCACAATACGGGCTGAATATGGGAGCGGTGGTTGTACGCAATGTAGTCCCCGGCGGGCCGGCCGAAAGTTCAGGCCTGCATCCCGGCGACATCATCACCTCCGTGGATGGAGTGCCCATGCGCAGCCCATACCAGGTGGTCGAAGCATTCGATGCGCACAAGCCGGGAGAAAAAGCGCGCGCAGGAATTATTCATCCCATGGGATCGAAACACATTTCGCTTGAGATCATGGTGTCGATCGGCAGCTGGCCCGGCAACGGGCCGCCACAGCCAGGGGCGCCTTTCGCTGGTGGAGGGCCGCAGCCACCGCCACGCGGAAACCCGGCCTGGCATGGTTCAGACGGAGGACGTGGACGGCCTATTACCGAGGTACAAGTGCAGATGGCTCAACAAGGTCCCTGCCGCGCCGCAGTCTTTTCTGGATGGCAACTTGTGCCGGGACCGAATGGCCAGAGCGCCGATATCAATGGCCCTAACGGCGCCCACGTGGGCTGGGCAATTACAGCCATCAATCCTGCCATGCGGCAGTATTATGGCGACATGCACGGCCCACCGGAGGTGCACGTTGCCGCCCTGATTTCATCCATGCTCCATGCGCAGGCCCAATTCACTTCTACCGAGAACGTTGGAAACTTCTTCACCGCCCATCAGTTCCGCGCGGGATATACCGCCGGCGTGGTGGTTTATCACGCTTATCCAGCCCAGATGGGGCAATACATCATCAGCGAATACTTTGCCTGGGCTCAGCAGGGGGATGCCGAGCTGCTTTCACAGGCTGAGGCTATGATGACCACGCTGCAATGCACAGCGAGCATTCGTCCGCCGTCGCCCTCCTACGAACCACCTAGAGGCGATCACAAGAGAAGCACGGGCTCAGCTGAAGGCGATCGCCTAAAGGACTACAACAGCATCCTCGGCACCCAGTATATGCATGACCCCTCCACCGGAAGGTCATACTATGTCGGTAACGAGCAATGGAGCAACGGCCCGGAAGGAGAGGGCGTCTACGTTGGAAGCGGCATAGACAGACATAAGCTGGACCCGGGATTGCAGTAACAGCCCGGCGCCTGGTTGATCACTCCGTTCCCTCCGTCACTGGCGGAGGGAACGGAATAATGTGTGCTTTCTCGTCATGTCAAACAGCTTTAATCCACCACGCCACTATTTACACAAATCATGCATCAGGAATGCAGATTTTGATACATGATCGCCTTTTTAACGTTGCGCCTATCTCTTCCTGACGCGACCGGCACCTGCGTTCCATTCTTCTAGTACGGAAACCCATCACGCAAAAGTACTCAAGTCAGTCCGGATTTTGCCGATGTATTGCATGAGTCTCTTGAGAAAGGGCTACCCGTATGCATTGGCTGCGCAATCTCCCCGTCTCCCGCAAGTTCATCGCTGCTTTTGGCATTGTTTGCGGTCTCTGCATCCTGCTGAGCGCCTACACGTTCATCACGTACCGGGACATCGCGGTCAAGAATCTTGATGTGAGCGATAAAGCATTTCCCGCCGTGGTAGCCCTGACCGATGCACGCTTAGCGGCCAATTCGGTGCGGCGCGAAGACATTGAGCTGCTGCTCTGCCAGACTGCCGCGTGCTCGGCCAGTCACAACGCTGTGCGGCAGAAGGCCCTCGCCGACTATCAGGCTAGTGTCAAGATTTACGAACCGACTGTCAGTCATCCAGGAGAACGTGAACTCTTCGAGAAGTTCACGGCGGCTTACGCGCAATATTTTGACATCAGCAATCGCACCAATGCATTTCTGGCAGCCGGCAAGGCAGGCGATGCGCTTGACCTGATCGCGTCGGACGCCGCACTCATAAGTAGCAACGCCGGCAAGGCGGCGATTAGCGACGATGTCAACCTCAATGCAAAGTACGGCACAGAGGAATCTTCGGACGTAACCCGATCGAGCAACCGGGCCACCTGGATCGGCACGGGAGCCACGCTGCTGATTGTGTTGCTGTGCGGGTTGACCGGCGTGTTCCTCACCAGGGAGATCGCGCCGCGGCTCGATAGGCTAAAGAATGCAGTGGAGTCCATGGCCGCCAAGGACATGACAGCAAGCGTCCACATCACCGGGACTGATGAGATCGGCCGACTTGGAGAGGCCTTTAATACCAGCGTGGCCTCGATGCGCGGCGTCTTGCAGTCAGTGGCTCAGGGCGCTGAAACGCTTTCAGAGGCCACCACCGAGATGAGCGCCCGCTCCGTCCAGGCCGCCGGCAATGCCCATACCCAGTCCAACATGACCAACCAGATTGCGGCAGCCACGCAGGAGATGACAGCCACCATCGGCGAGATCAGCCACAATGCGGAACTTGCCGCCAGCGCCAGCCTCGAGTCCGCCCAGACCGCCAACCTGGGCGGGGTAGTGATGCAGTCCGCGGCCGTCACCATGGAGAAGATTGCCGCGGCCACCAGCACCGTCTCGGCAAAAATGACCTCGCTGGCCCACCGCTCCGAAGAAATCGGCAAGGTGGTCAGCGTCATTCAGGAGATCAGCGAGCAGACCAATCTGCTGGCCCTCAACGCGGCCATCGAAGCAGCCCGCGCCGGAGAACATGGCCGCGGCTTCGCCGTCGTCGCCGGAGAGGTGCGCCGATTGGCCGAGCGCACCAAGGGCGCCACTCAAGAAATATCTGTAACCATCCGCAGCATTCAGGATGAGACCCGCGAAACCCTGCAGGTGATGCAGGACAGCCGCAAGGCCGTGGAAACGGGGATGGAAGAGACCGCCAACGCCCGCAGAAGCCTGGAAGCCATGATCGAGTCCTCCAAGGAAGTGGAACACCAGATTCACCTGATTGCCTCCGCCGCCACTGAGCAGACCTCTGCTTCAAGCGAGATCTCCGAGTCCGTCGGACAGATTTCCCAGTTGTCGGTAGAGAATGCGCAGTGCGCCGAGGAAGCCGTCGAAGCCCTTAAAAACCTGGCATCTCTGGCCGGCGAACTGGACAGCATGATCCGCCTGTTCCGCCTGGAGAGCGACAAGCAGGAGGGCGCAAAACTCTCTGGCAAAAGCCCATTTGCGGGGCAGCCCGTGTTGCGGCGCGTGCACTCGTAAATTTTCTACCGTCGACAGCTTCTCAGCCCGTCCGCAGGTACGTCTTCGACAGCCGCTCGTGCCAGCAGAGGTTGTCATCGTCGAAAAGCATCCAGGTTAAGCCCAGCCCAACGGGAAGCAATGAGAGGAGCAGCGCACCCAGTCGGGCGCACCGCTGCGAACGTGCGGGGTACTGGTTGTCGAGGGTGTACAAAGAGAGGCCTGCGCATTTCATGCCCGGCGTGGCCTCGTCCAGGGCGAGGAAGATTGCCTGGTAGAGCATGCCGGCAAGCAGAAGCCCAAAGATAGCGCTGAGTTTCGCGATTCCCATTGGCAGCGGATGTCCGATTCTGGCTATGGCAGCCAAGGCTGCTCCCAGGAATGCTCCGGCGACCAGCGCGCTATCTATCAAGGCTGCCATCATCCGGAGGCGAATTGGGGCCAGCCGGAGGGCCGGCAGGGAAACCACCACACTCCGTGGCTCAGGCGCGGGTTCCTCCGGGGGCTGAGCCTCCAACTCGATGCTCGCCCATGCAGGCGCGGCAACATCCGCCTTAGGCTCGATAAAAAGCGCACCAGAGTCGACATCGAAAATGTTCAATTGTATCCCCAGCCCATCCGCCGCAAGCGGTCCCTCGGCCCTGCGGGGACGCCTTTTGCGGGGAGCCACGATCTCGCGCGGAAACTCGATGATGTTGGCGTGGGAAGATACAACCGGCTCGACCGGCTCAGCTTCGTTGCCGTCCGATAATCCATCGGCCAGTGCAGGCCGCTCCCGGCCGTCTTCCTCCGGAGTCGCAAGATTTTTTGCTTGCCGGCGCGTGCGAGCAGGGGCAGGAGCTGAAGCCGGATCTGGAGGGCTCAAGACAAAATCCGGCTCCCGAAGAGCGCGAAAATCATCGCTTTCCCAGGCCTCAAGCGAGGGGGGCGGGGCAGGCGGGGCGGGCACAAAAACGGGCTTTCTGGCCTGCTTGGGGGGCTGCGCGGGCAATGAGGCTTGTTCGGTATCAAATGCCACTGGAAATGCCTCTGTAGGGGCTGCCAGCGGCTCTGGCAAGGCTTCTGGAACGGCATTCCTTGCAACGTGAGCATCAGGCTGCATCTGGCTATAGCTGGGGGCCTGAGCATAGCGAGCGGCCACGCGGGCGGCGATCTGGGCGGCACGGCTGTCGGGCTCCTGCCGGCTCTGAACAGACCGGTCAGGCTGCTCCGCAGGCAGGCCTCCGTTATTCGGGTGTGCGAACACTCGCTGGCCTACTTCCTGCTTCCAGAAAGATGTGGAGTTCGGTTGGTCTGCGGATGTGCTCAAGACTCCAATTCCCCTTCTGAGGCCCATCCAGGCACGCTCCTGGCGCCCAAACAGGCAGTTAAGGCCCTTGATGCCCGTAAGGGCTCCAGGACGTTGCTTTCAGTACGGAAGGGAGGTCACGCGAAAAACTGGCTCAGCCCAGCTTAAAGGGTTCGGACGGTGCGGGATTCATTTGCCTGATGCCAGAGCTGCGCGGCGTTTGCCTGATGCCAGGGCGGCCGGTTTTGCTATGCTGACCTTGGTCCCGGAATGCGCCTTCGCAACTTTGTATGTATCATGATGCTGGCCCTCTGTCACCTGCTACTTCGGGGACAGGCGTTGACCAATGCGGCACCCCCGGCCGTGCAGGAGGCCGGCAGAGCGGTTGCGCCCGCTTCCGATAGCCCCGGACAAAGCGGCGCCGGGGTCTCATCTTCCCTGCCCAACGACCCCGGCCAGGAGATTCTGCCTATAGCCAAGCCGGAGCCAGAACCGGCAAGCGGCGTGCCAGTCGTATGGGAGGCCCAGCACCAGAGCCGCGTGGGCAACACTTGGACCCTCACCGGCGATGTGGTGGTCCACTACCGCGATTACATTCTGCGCGCCGACAAGGTGGTCTACGACCAATCCACCTCACAGCTGGATGCGGAGGGCCACCTCCAGGTTTCAGGCGGCCCAAACGATGTGCTGATCAATGCCGATTACGGCAACATGAGGCTGAACATGCACACCGCGCGCTATTTCAGCGTGCATGGCTCGCAGGGCGTCCGCACCCTGGGACACAGGGCGGTCTATACCACAACCAACCCGTTCTTGTTTACCGGCAGGGTAGTGCTTGAAAACGGCGAGGGCCGTTACGAGATCATCGACGGCACGATCACCAACTGCCGCCTGCCCCGGCCAGACTGGCAGGTGCTCTCCCAGTCCATCAAGGTACAGGATGGCAAGGCCACTACCTCCAATGCCCTTTTCGAATTCCTTGGCATGCCTCTCTTTTACTTCCCCTACCTGCGTCACCCGGTGGACGATACAGGCCGCGAAAGCGGTTTACTCGTCCCGGTTATCAGCACTGGGTCTTCAGTTAGGGGCTACACCTTTGGCGAGCAGGTTTACTGGGCGATCAACCGCAGCATGGACTTGACCGTCGGCACAGAGTATTTCAGCAAGCGCGGCTGGGCTCCCAACGGCGATTTCCGCTACAAAGGCCCCGGACTAGACCACCTGACAGCGCGCTGGAATGCCCTGCTGGACCGCGGCGTTGAGCAGCCCATCAGCTACGGTTCATCCACCATGGTGCTGGTCAAACAGGGTGGCGCAGACATCAATATCCTGGGCCGCAAGGATTTAGGTTACGAGATGCGCCTGGCCGGCAACATCAATTACCTCTCCAGCTATATCTACCGCCTGGTTTTCAACGACAACTTTCTGCTGGCGGTCAGCTCCGCCGTGCGCAGCAACATCTCGCTCACCCGCGAGTACAAGGGCTATATTCCCTCCATGTCTCTGGAGCGCTTCCAAAGCTTTGCCGGAACCGCCAGCAGCAGCACCGTGTCCTCGATCAATGACAACCAGGCGAGGATTCTCCACCTGCCCCGCCTGCGCTTCGACGTGCTGGACCGGCCGCTGGGCTCCACGAAGTTCTACTGGGGCGCGGAATCGTCGCTTGCTTATCTGGATCGCTCCGAGCCTGCCGCTATCCCCACCGGAATCAGCTTCCACGCGCGCAACGCCGGCCGCTTTGACATTTATCCACACTTTTTCGTGCCGCTTTCCGCTGGAGGCTGGAACGTGGCCGCCGAGGCCGCGGTGCGCGAAACCGCATACACCATCAGCCAGACTCCCGACCTGGGGGGTGTGAACGGCGGTGTTCCTACCATTAACCATGATGCGCTCAACCGGAACTATTTTGAAGCTTCGGTGGACATGCGGCCGCCGGCCGTGGAGCGGGATTTTGCGCTCACCCGCTGGAACCGCGTGATGCGCCACGTAATCGAACCGGAGCTAACCTACAGGTACGTGGGCGGCATCGGAACGCAGGCGCAGAATGTGCTGCTGATCGACACCACTGACATCGCCACCAATACCAACGAAGTTGGCTACTCGCTCACCCAGCGCTTCTATCTCCGCCCCACCAACAGTAAGCCCTGCGCGGACGAGCAGGTTGCTGCTCCCGGCGGCTGTACGCCGCAGGCGCGCGAGTGGGCCAGTTGGCAGATTGCGCAGAAGTTCTATATCGACTCCACCTTCGGCGGAGCGCTGATTCCCAACCGCCGCAACGTCTTTGACGCCACGCTGGACATGACCGGGGTCGCTTTCCTGACCTCTCCGCGCAACCTGGCGCCCATCACTTCGCGGATGCGCTTTGAGGCTATCGATAACCTCCGCGTCCAGTGGGACCTGGACTACGATCCCAAATCCGGGCAACTCGACTCCGACAACCTCTATGCAGGTTACAGTTGGGGCCGCACCACAGCAGGCATGGGCCATGCTTTGCTCAACGCCGTCGACGAGAGCGGCAGCAAAGCCACCACCATCAAGAGCCAGTTGTTGCAGCCCTTCCTCACCATCGGCAAGCCTAACGGCAAAGGCTTCAACTTGGCCGCCAATGGTGGCTACGACTATGTTCTGAACTCGCTGCAATATGCCGGTGTGCAGGCCGCCTTTAACTGGAACTGCTGCGGCCTCACCTTCGGGTACCGGCGCTTTGCTCTGGGCACAATCCGCGACGAGACTCAGTGGCTCTACAGCTTTACCCTGGCCAACTTCGGCTCTGTGGGCGACATCCGCCGCTCCAACTCGATCTTCCGCGACCCCAACCTGCCGCCGGCATACTAAAAGCTGCTTCCCGGGTTCATGGATGGGAAGCCTCTCCCCTATGGCGCGCAAGCGCCGCCCGCCTGGATAGCCTGCCCTGAGCTAAACCGTGGTATCCGGCGACAGGTCTTCGTCGCTGGGGTGGAGTAGTTGAAGGGCCAGTCCACCTACTGCAGGTGGCTGGGGTATCCTTTTCAGAGAGGATTTCATCTTGACACGTATTCACTTTCTAGCCGCCTTGCTTGCACTGGGCATGGCCGTAGGCTGCAAAGCCCAACCCGCTCCCGCTCCGCAGGGGACACCGGACCAGGCGCTGAACCGCCACATTGAAATCATGGTGCGCACACAGTACAACGTGCCGCCAGAGGTCTCCGTCGCCATCGGCGCGCGCATTCCGGGAAAGATTCCCGGTTACGACGAATTACCCGTCACGCTTTCGCGCGGCACCAGATCGCAGGTGATTGACTTTCTGATCTCCAACGACGGCAAGACCCTGGCCCGCCTGGAGAAGTTTGACCTGTTCAACGACCCGATCTTCTCCATCAATGTCGCCGGCCGGCCCATCCGGGGAAATCCCGCGGCCAAGGTCACGGTCATCAGCTTCGACGATCTGGAGTGCCCCTACTGCACGCGCATGCACCAGACGCTTTTCCCGGCTACCATGGAGCATTACAAAGACATGGTGCGCTTTATCTATCTCGACAACCCGTTGACCGAGATCCATCCCTGGGCCTTGCACGCTGCCGTGAACGCCAACTGCCTGGGCGCACAAAAACCAGAGGAATACTGGACTTACGTGGACTACATCCATTTCCACGGCCAGGAGGTGACGGGTGAAGATCGCAGCCTGGCCAAAAGCTTCGACACTCTGAATCGCATCGCCCGCCAGCAGGCTACACTGGACAAGCTTGACTCCTCCGCGCTGGACGCCTGCCTGACCCGCCAGGATGAGACCCCGGTGCGCAACTCGATGAAGATTGCCGAGTCGCTGAAGATTGAAGGAGCACCCGCCCTGTTTGTAGAGGGTGAGCGTATCAGCGGCGCCCTGCCCCAGGATGAGGTATGGATGGTGATCGACCGCGCCCTGCGCGCCTCTGGGATAGAACCGCCGACTGCCCCTGCTGAGGCAGGCCAGACAGCGCCCTCCCTGTCAAAAGGAGCCGTCAAGTAGGGCCTGTGAAAAACCATATCCCCACCCCGGCTGGGGGGTTTATCCTTAAATGCCGGGGAGCATTGCCCCCCCGAGGAGATATCAGGTTGCAGATGAAAGCCTTTTACCGCTCGCCTTTCCGCCTTACAGTCCTCATTCTATGTGGGATAACCCTGATTGCCGCCGTTGGCGGGTGTCACCGCTCGCCCTCTCCGGACGTAATGGCAACCGTTAATGGCAAGGATATTCTGCGTTCGGAGCTGGAGAAGATATATCAGAACAATATCCGCGACAATCAGCAACCAGCATCGCCTCAAGAAGCCGATATTCGCCGCCTTGCCATCCTCAATCAGATGATCGAGGACGAGATCCTCTGGCAGCGCGCAGTCAAGCTGAACCTGGCCGCCAGCGACGAGGAAGTGAACGCCAAGCTGACGGAGATGAAAGCCCCCTTCACGCAGGAAGAGATCGACAAGCAGCTCAAGGCGCGCAACCTCACCCTCGACGATCTGAAGCGCGACCTACGCCGCCAGTTGACCAAGACCAAGCTGCTCAACAAGGAGATTGAGTCGAAGATCAACATCACCGACGCAGAGATCAGCAGCTTCTATTCGGCGCATAAGACAGAGTTTAATCTTATTGAGCCGCGTTATGGCCTGGCGCGGATCATAGTCACTAACACTCCTGCCATGCAGACCGGCAACCTGCAGAACAACAAGGCTTTGGGAGACGCCAACGCTAAAAAGAAGATCCAGGACCTGCATACCCACCTCCAAAACGGCGAGGACTTCGGCAATCTGGCCATGAACTTCTCGGAGGACCCGAGTACCGCTTCGAACGGCGGCGACATGGGCTTCGCATATGAGTCACAACTGCGTACCGAAATGCCTGACGTTTACAATGTCATCAGCAAGCTCAAGCCGGGACAAATCACAGATATTCTTCCCCTCTACGGTGGCGCTGGTCCCGGCCGCCGCGTCATCGGGTATGCCATTTACAAACTTATCTCCAGGGAGCCAGCCGGCCAGCGCGAATTGAACGACCCGCATGTGCAACAGATCATCCGTCAGGGTCTCCGTGCAGCCCACGCGCAATTGCTCAGGAGCGCCTACTTCGAGATGCTCCACAACGAGGCGAAAGTCCACAACTACTTCGCCGACGAGATCCTCAAGCAGGGCGCGCAGTAAAAGCAGTGAACAGTGCTCAGAGATCAGGAGTCAGACGCCGGGCATTTAACTGATCTCTGACCCCTTATCTCTGCTTAGAACTTCACCTCTATCTTTTCTCCGGTGTACTGAATTGCCTTGTCCGGAGTCTGGACGGGCTCTGCGCCTGCTCCGTGCCCGGCCGCCACAATCACTACATTAAATATGTGACCCGGGTTCATGCCCGGATAGCTTCCCTCGCGGGCGCCGATGGTCAGCGTCCGTGCGGCGTCGTCCCAGTGCAGGGGGATGATGGAGTGCGCGCCCTTCTCGTAGCGATAGCTGTCTCCCTCGTCCTCATAGAGATTGAAGTCGCCATTGGCACCAGGGTAGATGCGCAACTCGATGGGGTCGGCGGCCTGCCCGGTGTATTCAATGGCCGGCCCCAGAGGCAAAATGGAACCGGCGCGCAGATTCAGCGGAATCCTTTCGATGGGCGCGGCCTGATTTACCTCGACCCCGCCCGTTACCCGCTCTCCGGTCCAGAAGTCATACCAATCGCTTCCGGCAGGCAGGTAAACAGCGCGCTGGGTGGTGTGTTCCCTTATCACCGGGCTGACCAGGATCTCCGGCCCGAAGAGAAACTCGTCGCCGATCTCCCATGTGGCCCGATCCTCGCGGAAGTCCATCACCAGTGGACGCTGAATGGTCGCATCCTCGCTGGTCACCTTCCAGGCCAGCGAGTAGATATAAGGCAGAAGCCGGTAACGCAGCCGGTCGAAGGCCAGCAGCGTGGGATAGACGCGGTCATAGACCCACATCTCGTTTTGCGCACGGTGTCCGTGGGTGCGAAAGACGGGGCAGAAGACGCCGTACTCGAACCAGCGAGCATAGAGCTCCTGATAGGCCGGATTGCCGTCAAAGTGATCGTAAGGCGACCAGTAGCCGCCGATGTCCGTCGTCCAGTACGGGTAGCCGGAGAGAGCAAAGTTCAATCCTGCGGCAATCTGATGGTGCAGTCCCCACCAGCTGCCATACACATCCCCGGACCACACCGTGGCGCCCACGCGCTGCTGGCCTATGAAGGCCGAACGCGTCAGCAGAAAGACGCGCTTTTCTGGGTTTGTCTGTTTCCAGATCTCCTGAACGCCTAGCGTGTGTTCCAGAGGAAAGATGTTGGTGTACTCCAGGCCGCTGCCGATGTGCAGCTGCTTGTAGCGCAGAACCGCGTCGCCCCCATGCGGCCAGTACTCCTCCGGCTCCGCCGAGTCCAGCCAGAAGGCATCCCACCCTTGGGCGAAGAGTTTACCGGGAAGCCGGTTCCAGTAGAGGTCGCGCGCCTCCGGATTGGTGGCGTCGTAGACGTGCGTGCCGGGAATCTCGAAGCCTTGCCGTTGAATCTCCTGGAATGTCTTCGAGGAGGGATCCATCATGCCCCACACCGAGATCATGGCGTGGATATGCTCGTCATGCAGCGTCTTCAGCTCGGTGGGAACATCGGAATAGTTGGCATTGAACTCCGGGTCGCCCTCGCCGCCCTGCTTCCACCAGAACCAGTCCTGCACGATGGCATCGAGCGGGATGTGCCGTGCCCGGTATTGGCTGGCAATCTCCAGAATCTCGGCTTGCGAATTATAGCGGTCCCTGGACTGGAACAGGCCGTAGGCCCATTGCGGCAGCAGCGGTGTGTGGCCGGTCATGGAGCGGTACTGGTGAATAATCTTGTCCATCTCCGGGCCGTAAAGAACGTAATAGTCCACCTGGTCGGCGGCCATCGACTCGAAAGAAAGATCGAGGGGGAAGCGGTTGTCCATGTAGCTGAAGGAGGCCGTGTTCCAAAGGATTGCGTAGCCTTTGCTCGAGACTAGCAGCGGGATGGCGACATCGGTGTTATTTTGCCCCAGCTCAACAGTCGAACCGCGATAGTTGAACAGCCCGCTCTGGTGCTGGCCAAGCCCGTAGATGGCCTCGGAGCTGTCGGGCGAGAAACGGTCCTGAATCCGGTAAAGAGAGCCGGGCTGGCCGGGCGCGGAATAGTAAGTGCGCGGCAGATTAAAGTTCTCCCGCAGAAAACTCTCGCCCTGGGGAAAGCCAAAGCTCAAGTTGCCTCTCTTCAGCGACAAGGAGATAGCCATGCGCGCGGTAGTGAGCGTGGCCTTGTCTCCGGTCTGGTTGAACTGGAAGGTGGCGCCGGGGCAGAACACGGCCGGGTCCAGCATCCAGGGCCGCGCGGCTGTCGAAGCGGGCGCATCCATCGGGCGGGCCGCTACGTGGATCAGCGAATCGCCGCAGACTGTCACTTCAAGCACTTCGCGATTGTTGCTGGCCGCCAGTCCGTTGGGCGTTTGCGCCGCCTGCATCGCGGTGGGAACAGGAACTTCTCCGCTGAATGTCTGACCGGCCGCTTGACCTGCGGCAGGAACCGTGAAGAATAGAAACGCCATCGCAGCCTGACAAAAGGAGAAATGAAGATATTTCCGGATTCGATTCGACTTGAACATGGTATCTCCTGTGCTGTGATATCAATTTCGCGTGTGATTCGAAATTCGCGCAAAATGAAACGACCTCCGCTAGTGCTGGAGGCCGTAATCATCTGCGCTTGCGAGCTGAAGTTTACTTTAATTCGCCGTTGTCGCCCATGGTAATACCGCCAGGGCCCTGGCTCTTCTTGGCTTCGTTGATCTTGCGTTGTCCCATCGCTCTGGAGGACCAATCCTTTGCCGTATCCAAATCGGCCTTGACCGCCTGCGCGTTGCCGTAGTCCAGGTTCGCCTTGGCCCTGAAAACCAGGTTCATATACGACATGGCATCGTCGTAGGTGGGCCGTTTCTCCAGCGCCTGTTGCAGATAATGCAGAGCCTCGTCGACTAGAGGGGTGTTCTGCTCCTTGAGCGAGTCCATGGTTTTCTTGGGCGCCTTGGTATTGCCCTCGCCGTCGTCGGTCAACCCTGCCGGCGCCAGCGCGTTGAGAGTGTTCTGGTGCGCCTGCGCCCAATCGATCGCGCCGATCGTGTAGGCTGCCTCGGGATCATTGGGATCCTTCTCCAGAATCTTCTTCTGCCACTCCTTGGCCTCATCCAGCCGCTTGATGCTGAATTCAATGCCCGCGAGCTGCTTCATGCTGTTGATATCGTCCGGATCCGCGGCCAGAACCTCCTTGAATATGTCGATGGCCTGCTGCGCGGTCTTCAGGTTGTCCGGCGTAAGCAGCCCAGGCACCACGTTCTGGCCCAGCGCGGTAGCCAGGTAGCCTTTCGCCATGGGTAGTTTGGGATCTAGCTGTATGGCCCTCTGGAAGTGGTTTATCGCGTCTTCATAGTGAGCGCTCTTGTAGGCGTCCACTCCCTTGTTCAACTCGGAGCGGGCGGCAAGCTTGTTGCACCCGCTAAGGGAAATTACCATGCCGGCCAAGGCTACCGCGAGCGCCGTAATACGTACGGATCCATTCATGTTCGTATCCTTCTCCTTCAGACGAGTGCCTGTCGGTCGCGCGCCTGGAATCTATGCTGCAACTGGCTGCGGCTGGGAGGAGCCGAAACCAGGATGGAAAAATTGTACTCCACTTTCCCGCCGGAGGAACCGCCTCCGAACGGTGCTGGCAACCTTGTAATTTGCCGGAGCCCCCAAATCTCCCTGGCGCATGGTTGGCCAGCCAAAACTCAATGCGCCCTGGCCGCCACAGCTGCTATCCAGTCAGCCCTTAGGCTGACCGCCATAGCCTGCTGCCTCCCTATTCAGGGAAGCGGCCATAGAGCTCCTGCTACTGGCTCTGCTGGATTACCTTGGGCGTCATCAACCCGATGTTATCCACGCTCGCGGCGCGCCCGATATCGATAACCTCGGCCACATAGTGGAAGTCCAGCCTTGCGGCGTACTTTGCCTCCACGTTGACGAACATGATGCGCTCGGCGCGATTGGCGTAGATATCGGTCAAGCGAGTAAGTAACTCAGTCTTGGCTGCCTGTCCGCCAGCACCATTGAGCACAATTGATTCGTTGATCTTATAACACGGCGGCGCTGAAGCCGCCGACGTCGCGCATTCGCCGGACATGGTAGGAAAGATCTGCACCACGATGGTGCGTTCGCTGTCTTTCTTTTGATTTGGATCCTTGGGCGGCTGAGGCACCAGCGCATTCAAACCCTTGGGTGTTACCGGCACGATGACCATAAAGATGATCAGCAGCACCAGAAGAATGTCGATCATCGGGGTAACATTGATGTCGGACGAGTAGCCTCCCCCGCCTCCCATTGTCATTGCCATGGCTTAAAACTCCTCGTTTACTCGTACTTGAAAATCGTTAAATGGTCAGCGTACGGCAACCGTTAATTGCCGCCCGCTGGATTGCCTTCGCGCTTCTGCGTCAGCAAGCCTACGCTATCTATGCCCGTGCTGCGCACTGCATCGATGGCGTTTTCCACTGCCAGATACCCCGCGCGGGCATCAGCGCGAACAAAGATCGTCTTGTTTCCAGGATTGGCGACCATCATCTCTTCAACTTTACTGGTAAGAAAGTGAAGCGGATCCGGTTGATTAGTCCTGGGGTCTCTGTATTCCTCATCGTATGGAACGTGATTTTGTCCTAGGAATACCTGACCGTCGCGGTTGATGGCCACCACGATAGCGTCTTCCTTGTCAGCGTCCGGCATGGCGATTGGATTGACCACCGACGCCATATCGATCACCACCTTGTTCTGGAGCATGGGGGTAATGACCATAAAGATGATCAACAGCACCAGCATCACATCCACCATGGGGGTGACGTTGATATTTGAGTTGACCTTTCTGCCTTCGTCGCGAATTGCTTGTGCCATTGTTAGGGCTCCGTTGCCTGAAATTTTTTATTCCGGAAGGCGTCCGGCATTGCCTTGCGAATTGTCCTACTGGCGCGCGCTTCAAATCGGAGGGCAGGAGAGAGTTCTCACTCTCCCGCCCTCCGCAAATTCCCGCTTTCGCCGACGGGCGCTTCGCTTAGCGCTTGTGGCTCTGCTTGATGAAGTAGTCGATCAGTTCGCTGGAGGAGTTATCCATCTCCACGTCGAAAGCTTCGACACGACCGGTGAAGTAGTTGAAAGCCATAACGGCCGGGATGGCCACGAACAGGCCGGCGGCGGTGGTAACCAGGGCTTCCGAAATGCCGCCGGCAACCGTGGCGATACCCGATGACTTGGCATGCGCGATCTGGTTGAAGGCGTTCAAAATGCCGATGACGGTTCCCAGCAGGCCAACGAACGGAGCGGTCGCGCCGATGGTGGCCAGAACAGCCAGGCCCCTCTTCAGCTTGGCGTGGACAATGGCCTCAGCCCTCTCCAGCGCGCGGCCGGAGCTGGCGATGGTCTGCTCGGTGGGAGCGCCGCCGGAAGAACGAAACTCCTGCAGGCCGGCCGTCACTACCTCGGCCAGGTGGGACTTCTTGTTGCGATCGGCAATCTTGATCGCTTCCTCGAGCTTGCTGTCCTTCAGCGCGCCGGCAACCTTGGGCGCGAATTCGCGCGACTGCTTGCGGGCTGCCGAGAAGTACAGGTAGCGGTCGATCATGACGGCCAGCGACCAGATCGACTCGATGAAGAGAATAAAGGCGATGATCTTGGCCAGTATTCCCATGTGTTCCCAGAGACCCTGGGCGGTGAAGCTGACTGTTCCCTCACCTTCATCGAAAATGAAGGCCAGATTGGCGGCCGTGTGCGTAGCGAAGTGTGTAAGCTGAGCGAGAATCACTGAATCATTCCTCCTAAGGAGTTTTCTTGTGTACTGCATTTGCCTTGCGGCAGCTGTGAATGCAACTCCTTACGGATTCGCATTCAGGTAAAAAGAAATGCTCTTCCCCGTGCCGGCGGAAAGCGCCAATTACATTCCTCATCCGCCCAGGGTGAAGATCACGTTTATCGTAGTCTCCACTTCTACCGGCTCGTTATTGAGCAGATAGGGCCTGTAGCGCCATGTTCTAACAGCGTCCATCGCGGCCTGCTGCAACATTTGAGGGCCGCTGACGACGTGCAGACCTTCGATGGAGCCTGTCTTGGAGATGGTCGCCTGCAATACCACCGTGCCGGAAACGCGTGCGGCCTTGGCAATGGGCGGGTAGACCGGCTGTGTCTTCTGCAGCAACATACCCGCCATGACGCCGCTGGAGATGACCAGCTTCTTCACCGGGGCAGCATTTACCTTGGGCCCGTTGTCGGCGAACAGGTTGCCCATGATGTTCCCTCCGCTGCCGAAGTCCGATCCGGCCACGCCAAAGGAAGCCAGGGACGGCTCCTTCTCGTTGACCATCCTGATTTCGTGCGGAATCTTAGTGGGTGCCGTGAGCTGATTGTTCATCATCTCAGACTTCACCGGGGCCTGGTGCACTTCCGGCGGCGGCGGGGGGGGTGGGGGCGGCGGCGGCGGGGCTGTCAGAGCCATCTGCATTACGGCCCTGGGAAGCGCCTCGGGATATATCAGCGGAAGCAGAACGATCAGAATCAGGATTACTAATTCGGCGATAAACAACGGAATCATGTACTTTCCGGTCTTGCTCTTGATCCTGCCTCCGGATTCAAACGTGGAATCTTCAAACATGGCCAGCCTCGAATCGAGTGTTTGCTTACTTCTACTTAGACACCGGGGAAAGCTAAATTGTTCCCGGCATCAAAACCTTATCACAAAAGCGCGGCCCATCTCGAAATGAACAGCGCGTTCCCTGAAAAAAACACTGAAAAAAGGGGGTATAACTGCCGCCCCGCTTACTTTTTAGGGCTTTTTGCGGCCGGAAGTACCGCCGTCTAGCCCCGCCGGGTGCGCTACTCCTGCCAGGCCACCAGCATCGGTGCGGCTATGGCAATCGAGGAGTACGTCCCGATAAGAATACCTGCCACGAACTCGCATGGCCTACCCCTTGAACGCTCCCTTTGCCTTTGATGAACTACTGGTCCTGCCAAGTACCGATTGATGGAGACCAGTGTAGAATTCTTCTGGACGACGCACTGCATCAACGATAGCCCAAACCCATATAACCAACGCACCGAGGCCGGAAACTATCGCCCCTGCCTCCCCGAAATACCGCAAAGGAGCAAGCAAAAAAATACCACAGGCGAAGCTGATCCAGAACTTCCTGGCATCTTTCTCGTAAGTGTAGCTCCAGGTCCATAAGCCAAACAAGACCGCCATTACTACTGCGCCGACCTTATTCTTGGTTTGCCAGGCCACTAGCATCGGTGCGGCTATGGCAATCGAGGAGTACGTCCCAATAAGAATACCTACCACCAGCGCAAAAGAAAAGCCGTTCAGCACCTGACCCCCAAAAATGTACAAAGAAAGGACGGTCAGGAAGGTCAGGCCCGATGTAAGAACGGTCCGGCTCAGCGTCTGGTTGATGCTGCGATTGACCACGTCGGGCAGCGCCTCCCGGCGGCTCAGGCGCAGGTTCTCCCGGATGCGGTCAAAGACCACAATGGTGTCGTTCATCGAATAGCCCACCAGCGTCAGGATGGCCGCAATCACCGTTAGGCTGATTTCCTTGTTCAGCAGCGCGAAGGCTCCCACGGTGATCAGCGTGTCGTGGAAGCAGGCCACCACCGCCGCCACGCCAAAGATAAACTCAAAGCGGAACCAGAGATAGACCAGCATCCCCGCCATGGAGTACATCGTTGCCCAGAAAGCCTTGCTTTCGAGCTGTTTGCCCACCGTGGGACCGACCACCTGCGTGTTGCGCACGTTGCGGGGGCCGATAGTGCTGTCGTAGTGCTTCTGCAACGCATCCATAATCTGCTGACGGCCGGTGTCCAACGCGCTCTCGTCCTGCTGCTCCGGCAGGCTGATGAGCACCTCGTTCCCGCTGGACTGATCAACGGCCTTGATGGTCTGGATGCTGGCATCCTTAATGCTCGCTGCCGCCATGGCTTGGCGAATCCGGTTGGTATCCGGGGTCTGGTCAAACTGCACCTGCACCTGCGTGCCGCCCTTGAAGTCCACGCCCAACGGCACGGGACTGCCAATGGTGCGCATATGCATGCCCATCGAGATGAGGCCTGCCACGCTGAAGATCAATGAAAAGCTGAGAAAATACCACTTCAACCTCAGCCAATCCACATTCACGCCGCGAAATAATTCCACTCGCTTCTCTCCGCTTCCTTAGAGGCTGGAACCTGTACCGGCTCCTGCGCTCAATGTAATTCCACTAATCCCTGGTCCCTCGTCCCTGTTCCCTCGTCAAATAGACACCAGTTGACCGGGCTTCAGCTTGTTCAAATGGGCATCGAAGATGACCCGTGAAACAAAAACCGCCGTGAACAAATTAGCCGCCAGGCCGACGGTCAGGGTGGTTGCAAAACCTTTCACCGGGCCGGTGCCAAAGATAAACAGGATGGCCGCCGAAACGATGGTGGTCACGTGGGTGTCCACAATAGTGACCCAGGCATGGGCAAAGCCCTGCTCCACGGCCGACACGGGCGCCTTGCCGGCGCGCACCTCTTCACGGATGCGCTCGAAAATCAGCACGTTCGAGTCCACGCCCATGCCGATGGTCAGAATCACTCCGGCGATGCCCGGCAGCGTCAACGTAGCCCCTGAAGACCCCATGAATCCCAGCAGGATTATCAAGTTCAGAATCAGCGCCAGATTGGCGTTGATGCCCGAGCCGCGGTAATAAAAGAGCATGAAGGCCATAACCACCAGGATGCCTACAATGGCCGCCGTAATTCCCTGGCGAATCGAGTCCGCGCCCAGAGACGCGCCCACAAATCGCTTCTCTAGCTGATGCAGCGAGGCAGGCAGGGCGCCGGTGCGCAGCAGCTTGGAAAGCGCCGCGACTTCATCCGGCGTAAAGGTACCCTCGATCTCGCCCCGGTCGCGAATGGCGTTCTTGATGACGGCCACCTCGCGGATACTGTCGTTCATGACCACCGCCATGTTGCGGCCCACATTCTTGCTGGTGTAGTCGTAGAACCTGTCGCCGGCCTCCGTTGTCAGCTGGAACTGGACCTCTCTCTGGCCGTTGTTGGGATTGATGCTCGGATCGGCGGTGCGGAAGTCGTTGCCCGCCACTACCGAGGCGCGTTGCAGCACATATATGCCGGAACCGCCCTGCATCACCCCGGTAAAACTCCTCAGTTCATCGTCCGCTGGAACGCTGCCGCCCACGCTGGCCGTCGCTTCCTGCTCGTCCTTGTAGGGCCCGCCGACTACCGCGTGAACCTCCAGCCGGTTGGTGCCCTGGATAATTTGCTCGATCTGACTCTCGTTTTCCACGCCCGGCAGATCCACCAGAATCTGATTTTCGCCCAGGCCGTACTCCTGAATCTGCGGCTCGCTGATGCCCAGCGCGTCCACCCGGTCGCGGATAGCCTCAATAGCCTGCGAAACGGTCTTCTTCTCCAGCGCTGTCCTGATCGCCGGTTTCATAGTCAGCGAGAAGCTGCCCGGCTCGTCGCCCGCGGCCACGTCATATGTGTTGCCGTACTTTGCCTCCAGCAGCACGCGCGCGTCGTTGGACTTGTCTGCCGGCGTGCCCTCCACGCGGATCAGCGAGGCCTTAGCCGGATCGGGCTTGTAAACCTGCGAATAGCTCAGGTTGGCCCCATTCAGTTCCTGCTTGATGAGCGCCACGGTATTATCCGTATCGGCGTTGACCGCTTCCTCGACCTTGACCTGCAGGATCAGGTGAGCGCCGCCGCGCAGATCCAGGCCAAGATGAATGCGATCGGTCATCGCCTGCAGAAGAGGCTTAGGCTTAGCACCTGGCATGGGAATCCAAGACACCCCAACGATACCCAGGATGCAAAGCACCATGACCGCAATAATCAGTAGAATTTTGTTTTGCAGATTCTTCTTCATCGTCCCGTTTCTCTACTTCAAACGCTAAGTACCAGTCTAAAAGTTGAAAGCCCGCAGGGCCGGAATCAAGTTTACGAAGCCGAGTCCTGCGTGGTCACCGAGGCAATCGCGTTCTTGGCCACTTCCAGCTTGATGCCGTCCGGCGCCACGCGGATCACGATCGTATCGTCCTTGATGGAGAGGATGATGCCGCGAATGCCGCCCGCCGTGGTCACCCGGTCGCCGGTCTTGATTGCGGCCAGCATCTGCTGCCACTGCTTCTGTCGCTTCTGCTGCGGTCGGATCATCAACAGGTACAGCACCGGTATGACCAGCAGGATGGGAAGCATCGTATAGCCGCTTCCGGACGGCTGCTGGAACACCCACCAAGCTAAACTAGTTGCCACGCTCATCCCCAATCCCATTCCTGCCTGCCCTGGACGTGTAAAATGCTCCGCTTTCAGGGCACAGGCACACCCAGCCATCTGCCGGGCGCCCGTAAAAAATTTTGTCTCCGGGAATCTTCCAGACTGGTCCGGGCCAATCATTGTTCCATGCCCAGACACGCGGCCAAAGATCGAGATTACCGGTCCGGTTTCCTCTTGCCGCGCTTTGTATCTCTCTCCCGCGACCGAAACCATGCCAGCGACCCAATTGCCGTCTGCTTCCTGTTCGACACAGCAATCCCCAGGAAGCCGCATCCCAGGGGCGCGCCGTATTATTGCGCGTTCTCCCTGCCCGGATTCCAAAGGAGTGCCTTAATAGATAAGATACGTGCCGACGGGGGCCTGTCAAGGCGGGAGACCAGGGTTCAGCGTCCAGAGATCAGGAGTCATGAGCCCGTTTTCCGTAGTCAGTTTTCAGTTGCCCGAAGTCAGCCGCTTTGATCCAGCCTGGCTGTGGGTGCTTGTTCTGTTCCCTGTTCCCTGCTTATAAAGCCTTTACAAGTCGTCTACTCCATTCTTACGTCCGCTGATTTCTTCTGGAGTTGAGATGCTTATCGGCTGAGGCGTGCCTTCCCATGGCACGCTTCGCACACCAATAAGCGGGAAAGGACACCTCATATGGACAGCACTTATCGCGATTTGTTCGTTTCCATTCCTACGGCTCTTGCCGTAGCATTTATGCTCTGGGTACTGTGGCATTTCCACAAGGCAGAGCGCGATCGGTAGATTTTTGCTCGTCAATAGTCAGTTTTCAGATGCCCGCAGTCAGCTGCTTTGATCCAGGTTGGCAAAGATCGCTTGTTCTATTCCCTATTCCCTATTCCCTTTTCCCTATTCCCTACTTCGGTGCTACCGCCGGCGTCTCCGCCTCATCGTCTGCATCCTCCACCAGCACCGCCGAGCCTGGAACGATATCGAAGCTCACCGGCTCCTTGCCCGTGGGATGGAAAGTGACGCGCAGCGGCTCGCGCTGCCACTCCGCGGGTGCGCAAGCCGGCTCCGGGTGGTTTTCAGAATCGTAGGCCAACATTTTTCTGGCCAGCAGCGGCTTCCGCGCCGCCACCTGGGCCACCATGGCGTAGAGGCTCTTGCCGCTGGCCGTCACGCCGCAATAAGCGCCGTAATCGCGGAACCATACAACCTGGCTCGCTCCGGGATCGTAGTGAGGCAGCTTCAGGACAACAACGCGGCCGGTCCGCCGGTCCACCAGCAGCCACGGCCCCCGCTGCCAGACCCAGTTGCTGGCCGCAGGGGTGGGCTTCGCGCTGGTTTTTTCGCTGGACCCGGATTTGTCTCTGGGCAACGCGTCGTTGAGCTTGATGACGCGCCGCACTACAAAGCTGCGGTCGGTCACGTCATGCGCGTCGCCGGTGGTCCACTCCTTCACAACGCCGTCCACCAGCAGCGCGCGCACCTTGAGTTCGGATTCGCCCGGTGCTGCACCTGCCGGGTCGCCGGCCTTGGAGTAGGGCACCTTCCGTGCCGCGCCCAGAACTACCACGTGCGCCTTGTGCGGTGTAGCCGAAAACGCAGGAAACGCGCCCATCAGCGCCACAACAACCATATAGGAAAGCTTCAATCCATTGCGCATGACGTATCCTCCTGCTAGCTTTCAGACTTATCCCGATTACCTTCCCCAAAAATAGATAAAAATGTGAGTAAATCTATTGGCATTTCCGGTTCTTCCATTTGATTACTGCGGCAACAGTCTCCACGCGTTCAATTGAAACATTTTCATAATCCATATAGATTTCATCATGATAGATGCTATTTTCCGTATAATATGGCCCTTGTGTATTCAACTTCCTTGGCCCTCTTTCATTGGCAGGAACGAGTTCATCGGCAATTTCATATACATCTTTTAGCAATAATAAAGAATCTAGGTTAATTCTTTCAGGCATGTAATGCCGCTTCTCCAATCCAATCTCGCAAACCTGCCCATCTTCCGTATATCTCGGCATCATCAGTATTCCCGGCCGAACTTCGTATGCTTCGATCGATTTATATTTCGAAAACTTATTGCTTTGCGGCTTGGCGGCAAGAAACAGAAGAACGGACGAGCCAGCCAAAACAATCAGACTCATCCAACGGAACCAACCGGAGAACTTCTTATTCGCTTCCATGAATGGCAGCTCCTTTTGTTCCAACCGTAGGTACAGGTGAAGATGTGGGAAACCACAAACCCCATCCGACAGCCTAGTCCCTAGTCCCTTAGTCCCTAGCTTCTCTCCACCGCCCGCGCCACCCGAAACGCCTTTGCCTCGTTCAAATGCGCCGCCAGCACCTGCATCCCCACAGGCAATCCAGCCTTGGTCGTCCCGCACGGCACCGTCACGCCGCAGATGCCCGCCAGGCTCGCCGTCACCGTGTAAATGTCGGCCAGATACATGGCCAGAGGATCGCCGGTCTTCTCGCCCAGTTTGAACGCCGGCGTGGGCGCTGTGGGCGTGACAATGGCGTCCACCTCGGCGAAGGCGCACAGAAACTCCTCGGCCAAAATGCGCCGCACCTGCTGCGCCTTCAGATAGTAGGCGTCGTAGTAGCCCGCGCTGAGCGCGTAAGTTCCCAGCAGAATGCGGCGCTTGACCTCCGCGCCGAAGCCCTCCTCGCGGGAGTGCCGGTACATGTCGGCCAGAGTTGCTGAATCCTTGGAGCGTGGTCCGTAACGCACGCCGTCAAAGCGCGCAAGATTCGCGCTGGCCTCGGCCGTGGCAATCAGGTAGTAGACCGGGATGGCATAGCGCGTATGTGGGAGAGAGACCGGCTTCACGGTGCAGCCAGCGGCCTTCAGCGCGGCAATGCCCTTTTCAATGGCCGCGCGCACCTCCGGGTCGAGTCCCTCGGCAAAGTACTCCGCCGGAACGCCTATGCGCAGGCCTGCAACTGGATTGTCGCTCTCGGCAGCAAAGTCCGGCACGGGAGATGTCGAGCTGGTCGCGTCCTTCGCGTCGTGGCCGGCAATCACAGTCAGCAGCGTGGCGGCATCGCGCACGTTGGCCGCAAACGGCCCCACGCGATCCAGCGAAGAAGCGTAGGCGATCAGGCCGTACCTCGAGACGCGGCCATAGGTGGGCAGCACGCCCACCACCCCGCAAAAGCTGGCTGGCTGGCGAATCGAGCCGCCGGTGTCCGAGCCCAGCGTGGCCACAGCCAGGTTGGCCGCCACGGCCGCCGCCGAGCCTCCGCTCGACCCGCCCGGAACCCGCTCCGTGTCCACCGGATTGCGCACCGGCCCGTAGGCTGAGTTCTCGGTCGAGCTGCCCATGGCGAACTCGTCGCAGTTCAGTTTGCCCAGCAGCACCGCTCCCGCCGCTTCCAACTTGGCCACCGCCGTGGCGTCGTAAGGAGGCTGATATCCCTTCAGAATCTTCGACCCCGCCGTGGCCGGAGCGCCCTTCATGATCAGAACGTCCTTGATGCCCACCGGAATCCCGGCTAAAACTCCAAACGGATCACCCTTGGCAGCCGCGTCGTCCACCTTCGCGGCCTGTGCAAGCGCACGCTCCTTGGTCAGGCATAGATAGGCGTTTAGCCGCGGATTTTTCTTCTCAATTCGCTCGTAATAGCTGGCGGCGAGATCGGCGGCTTTGGTGCGGCCAGAGGTAATCCCGGCGCGCAGCTCCGCCAGTGTTTTCGGCTTTTCTACATAGGTTTCAGCAGCTTTGGCTTCGCTGGACAACGGCATCTTCCTCACTCTTTGGCCTTTTACTGACCGGTTTGTAGATTGTTTCTCGTGTCGATTACCCCAAAATCCCAGGTGCCCCAGGTCCGAAGTCCCCACGGACTGGTCATCGTCTGTGGGGTGTAGGTCCGGATTATCGGACCTGGGATATTAAACACCTAACGCTCAATCACCTTGGGAACTTTAAAGAAGACCCCATCGGTCTCCGGCGCCTGCGGCATCACGGCAGCTCGATCCAGCGAGGGCAAAGGCTCATCAGCGCGCAGCACTCCCGCGCCCACCCCTTCCTGCAACTCGCTCACTTGCGCCAGCGGCGTCACGCCCTTCGTATCCAGCTCGTTCAACTGCGCCACGTAGTCCAGAATGGCGTTCAAATCGCGCAGCATCGCCGGGGTCTCCTCCGGCTTGAGCTCCAGGTGGGCCAGCTCAGCCACCCGCTCCACATCTTCCACGGTCACCCTACTGCGTTTTTCCAATTCATGTGTCCTTTCTTGCATAGTACACGGTGGCTATTTCTTAAGGAAAAAGCCTCTTGGCAGTAGTGGTTTCGGGATGGTGCAATTGGAAAAACGCTTCAGCGGTCATTGCATCCCCATGCGCAGCCCCCATACGCGTTCTATGACACGCGCTCCTGTGGTGAAGGCCCGATGCCTGAGTATAGCGTTTTTTGTTTGCCTTCCTGCCTGTGAGCTCAGTCCACAATCAGCGTCAGGGTCGCCTGATGCGGAACGCCGTTCGAGGTCGCGGTGACCACCACATAATAAGTGCCTGCCGCAGTATTGCCGGGGCCGGAGCCAGAGCCCGGAACTTTCCCTCCCGGAATAATGCCCGAGGAGGTGCAACTGGAGACTCCCCAGGCGAGAATCACCAGCAGCGCAACCAGCAGCAACGCCTTGCGCCGCCGCGCCAGTGCAAAGGGCGCCAGCGCCAGCCCGCAGGCCAGCGGAAGAGCATGCCACGTAAGCGGAGTCGCGGGCTTGATCGAGGCCGTGGTGAGTCCGGTGGCAATCTGCACCACCACATTCCCTGTCGTGATGGCGGGAATCCCCTCGCTAGCGGGATTGAAGGTGCACGCCGCATACGGCGGCAGCGAGGAACAACTGAAGTTGAAGACGCCCTGGGAGCCGTTGAGCGGAGTAATCAACAGCTTGTAGTCGGCGGTCTGGCCGTTGGCGATGGTCTGCGAGGACGAACCGGAGGGCGCAATTGTAAAGTCGAAGCCCATCCCCGACAAGGGCACAAACGCGCCTGTCGGCAGCGCGCTGCTCGTCACCGTCAGGCTCCCGCTCTGCGCTCCGGCGCTCAAGGGCGCGAATTCCACAACTGCCGCGCAACTGGCCCCGGCTGCCAGCGTAGAGCCGCATGTCGTGCTCACCAGCCGGAATCCCGCCGTCACCGCGACCGAAAAACTCCCTAAGCTGTTCACGCTGTCGGAATTGGTAAGCGTCACCGTGACGGGGCTGCTGAGCAGGTTTACCCCGGTTTGCGGAAAGTCAATCAGGCTGGGCAGCGCCTGCACCGATCCCGGCGTTCCTCCCGTCCCGCTCAGTGGAATTACCGTTGAAGCCGTCAACGAAGGCGATGCGATAGTCAGCGTCCCCGTATACGGCCCATTGAGCGTAGGCGAGAATATCACCCCCGTCGAGCAGCTTGCCCCTGCAGCCAGACTTGTGCCGCAGGTGTTCTGCACCAGGCTGAAGGGAGCTGTCGGCGTCAGTGTCAGCGAAGTGGCCGTCGAGCCGCCGTTGTTGGTCAGCATCACCGTCTGAGCCGGGCTTGATTGCCCCGGCGTCACGATGGGAAAAACCAGTTGCGCCGCGCTCACGCTGAGCCCCGCCGGAGTCTGTTCGGTTCCGCTGAGCGAGACTGTAACCGGCGCGACGTCCGAGGTCGACGAGCTTACCACTAGCGTTGCCGTGGCCCCGCCCGCCACGGTAGGAGTAAAAGTTACCTGCACCGTGCAACTGCTTCCGTTGGCCAGCGTGGTTCCGCAGGTGGTCGTGCCATAAGAGAAGCTGCCCGCCGAGAGCCCGTTAATCTGGAAGCCCACATTAGCCAGCGGCGCTCCGCCCGTGTTGCTCACTGTCACCGTCTGCGGCGAGATCGTCTGGCCCACCGTCCCCGTAAAGCTCAGGCTGGCTGGGCTCACGCCCAGCGCCGGCGGAGCCACTCCTGTCCCGCTCAATGCCACTGTTTCAGGCTGTGTGCGTATAGAGTCGGTAATGCTCAGCGTGCCGGTCTGAGTACCCGTCGCCGCCGGATCAAATTGCACACTGATTGCGCAACTGGAGTTTGCCGCCAGGCTGGCAGTGCAATCGTTGGTCTGCTGAAAGGCTCCGCTCACCGAGATGGCAATGGAAGTCAGCGTCACGCCGCCGCTGTTGGTCATCGTCACTGTCTGCGCGGCCGATAGCTGCCCCTCAACCGTTCCGGAGAAGGTCAGCGTGGTGGGCGAGAGCGTATCGGTTGCCGGTCCTGACCCTCCCCCGGAGGCTCCCCACAGGGAGTTGATCCAGATGCCGCGGCCGTAGGTGGCGGCTACAAGATCCTGTAAGCTCGCCGTTACCGGCGCGGCGCTCAGCGCCACCACCGGAGCCTTCGGCAGGCCGCTTCCGAAGGCCGACCAGCATTCTAAGGGGGCGCTGGCGCAGCTCGCGATCTGCCGCGTCGAATAAACTCCCTCATCGGTGGCGACGTACACCGTGTTGGCGTCCTGCGGGTCCACTACCAGGCTGTTGGCTGGAGCCGCGGGCAGGTTAGCCATCATCGATGTCCAGTGCGCCCCTCCGTCGGTCGAGCTATACACCGTCTGCACTTTTTTCCCCAGGCTCGGAATCCCCGCCACCGTCGCGTACACCGTCTGTCCGGTCGTGTCGTGCGAGTCGACGAAGAGGCTGGTGATGTCATACCCGTAGTAGTTCATCGTGTGGGTGTCATTGCTGACAGGATTCAGCGCCGTCACATCCGTCCACGTGGACCAGGCGCCCGTGGCCAAGTTATAGGTTGCGCTCAACACGTGCCCGGGCAGTGTTCCGCCGCCATTTGCCGAGCCGTACATGCCCACATAAACTACTTCACCGCCACTCGGCAGAGCAGTCGAAACGGGCAGCGCCATCGCCGCCATCGTGCGAATCAGTGCGTCGCCGCTGCACGGTCCGCTGAATGCATGGTTGTCGAAGATAGGGCTGATCGCGTCGCTCGAACTCCAGCCCACGCCGCTGGCCGGGCCGCGCCACACTCTGCATGTCCCGATCAGCAGCTTCGTGCTGTCCAGCGGGTCCACCAGAAAGGGCGCTGGCGAGGTCATGCTCAGCCCATCCCCGCCCACATCCGCGTCGGTCACAACTGCGCTAGCCCCAAACGCCGCCGGCGTGCAGGGCGCCGTCTGCGAGCACAGGTAGATGGAGACTCCCGCCTGGTTATTCACGTACCAGTTGTTGCTGTTCACCGGATCGACATCCACCGGCCCGCCCTCGCCACCCAGAATCTCCGGCCAATCCGTCGTCGCCCCGATTGTGCTCTTCACCCCGGCGGTTCCGTTGGCCCCCAATCCGGCCATCATCGTGTACGGCGTCGCACCCGCCTGCGACATGCTCACTACCTCGGCCAGCGAGCCCAGGCTCCCGTTCAAATTTTCAAAATGAGAAGCATCGCTCGCCGAGCACACCGTTCCCGTCTCGCCGATGGCGTCCGTCGAGCGCCACAGCCCGCTGTCGTTGCCGATAAAAATCTCCTGCGGATTACTCGCAGGAACCGGATTCCAGGCCAGCGCGTGCTGGTATTCGCCCACCTCGGCGCAGAATCCAACCGTCGAATTGGTCGTATTCCGCCACCTGCAGCCCTGCGAGTAGGGGCAAGTCGTCTTCCACAGATCGTTGGCCCCGGCCAAAACAATCGTCGTCTGCCCCGAGGGAATCGCCGCTAGCGCCAGGTTGTAGTCGCCGTTCACAATCGTGGCCGGACCCAGCAACGTATGCGTCTCCAGCGCCGCCGTCTGCCACTGCTGGGCAAAGGTGATCGTCTGATTGGTGCAAGCGCCCGCGCTCGCCGCGCACAGGTCCTGCCAGATTCCCTGGTCCTGGTTGTACTCATCCACTGTCCATGCAAAGGTGTCGCCGGTCTGTGGATTCACCGCCAGCGCCCCGCGAAAAATGGGGCAAGCCGTCGATCCCGTGCTGCCGGTATTAGTGGGGCACAGCCCCGCGCTCGTCATCAGTCCCGCACCCGGCTGATTCGCCATCCGCGTCCAGGTGATGCCGTCCGCGGACTGGTAGTAGCCGTGGTAGCGCACCGCCGCCACAAACAGTTGCCGCACCGGGTTCCACACTACCGCAGTCGCCGCATTCCCGTCGGGCAGCGCAAAAGTGACGCTCGGCCCCTGCATGTCCACCCCGCCACCATCCGTAATAGTCGCCAGCGACCACGTAGCTCCGCTGTCAGAGGAGTAGTAAAGCCCCTCGTAGCTTTGCTCCGGCCAATCCGCATTCACCAGCGTGCCTTCGTAGGCCTGCGAAACCGCCATCACCACCCGTTGCTGGTTCGCCGTGCTCCACGCAAAGCCCGCAATTCCCTCCCCGGCAAAGCTGTAGAGTTGGTCCGAGGTGGTGGAGATCAGGCTCCAGGTAATTCCGCCGTCCGTGGAGCGCAGGATTCCGGCCCCGTAATAAGAATCCAAAGCATCGTTCGGATCGCCGGTCCCGGCCAATATCACTCCCGTGCCGCCCGGCTGCACGCTCAGCGCTCCAATGCTGATGGAGGTGCCCGCTGTGCCGCCCATTCCCGCTGCCTCGTCGGTCAGCGGAATGAAGCTGATGTTGGCCGGGCTCGCTGTGCCCGCATTCTGCGACCGCCAGACCCCTCCGCCGGTGGTTCCCACGTAGAGCGTGTTGCCGGTAGCGTCCGAGGGGTCTAGCGCCAGCGCCGAGACGCGCCCCGTCACCAGGCCAAAGTTTTGCGATTGCACGGCCGTGGGGCCCAGCGGCAGCCAGCTTGCGGTTCCCTGAGCCGCCTCCATCGCGTGGGCCTCGGGCTCGGCCGCAGCCGTCCGCGCGCTCCGGCGGAAGTGCCCCACCCCTGCCCAGGCCGCCACCCCGCCTTTCGACGAGGCTCGATTCCAGCCCCTTTGCGCCAGAAACCTCTCCGCCTGAACCACCCGCGGAGGCAGATTGGCCCGCCGCGCTGCCACTCGGGCAGCATCTACAGAGTCAGGCTCCTGCCTATTTACACTTGTCTCTTGGGTTACGCCGGCAGCCGCCGTCATCGCCGTCAAGGCCAGCATTATCAGCCATTTGCCGGCCAACCGGCCTTTGCCGGTATCGCAAGCGATACGCCCGCCCGACGGGCGAGGCCGGACACAGCCTACCGCTCTGCCGCCGGAGGCAGCTTCACCGTATGGCCGCTCGATAGACCTAATGCTCACACGCGTCCTGATCGCGATTCCGTCTTTCCCCTCTCCGTTTATCGGCAACCTCTGAGGGGGACTTGATCGAAATCCTGTAGCACTACAACGTGCGAAACACGCAGCTTACGGGATTAAATTTGCTTGGATTATAGACCACTAATCTGACATCTGGCAGGACATTGTTGGTGCGAGACAGTTTTTCCTTTACCCCGCCGCCTCAGAACCGCGGTTGTCCCACTGGCCGTCAATTCTGGAGCAAGGCAGCTATGAATCGCTCCTGGTCTTGATGCGCCTGGCCCATTCGTCATCGCCCGCGAGCCGAAGGAAGTTTTCGAGCACAATTGCCTTGGTTTCTTCGCCTGACCATTTTCGAATTTCGGCTAGCTTGTGCACTACTTCGGCAATGATCGACGGCATTCCGATCTTCCCGGTCAGCCAATGATACCCGCCGGGATTATCGGTCTCCGTCAACAGCAAAGACGGCAGGACTGATTGGGCAATCTTCTGGATAGCGGCGCTGGAGAGAATCTCTACGCCAATCGTGAAGTACATGCCCTTTTCGGCCAGGGCATGAAGCAGCCGTATCGGCCCCGAATACCAGTGGATAATCGACCGGCTAACCCCACATTCCCCCAGAATGCGGTCGATGTCCGCCTCTGCTCCTTTGGTGTGGATATTCAATATTTTCTTCTGAGATACTCCCTGCTTGACAAAGTGCCGGAACACGTCCCGCTGGAGAGCATGACTCTCAGGCTCAGAGACAAAATGATAGTCGAGTCCTATCTCCCCCAACATTGGCGAAGCGTCAATCAAAGGCTGAAGAGCTTCCAGTTGTGAGTGAAAGGCTGGAGCATTCCAGGGATGTACGCCAAACGTGCTGAGAACCCACTTCGTCTGCTCGTCGATAGCTCTGCTCTTCGCATACCCTTCCGGGTCCATCGAGACACCGATAGTGAAGATTTCATGCTGCTCGATCTCCTCGATTGCCTGCGGCAGTTGCAAATCGAATTTGTCCATGTGAGTATGCGCATCGATATACATATTCCTTTTATGTCACAGAATCAGCTGTGATGCCACATCAATTCCATCAGCCCCATTCTCTACCCCAATAGCAAAAAGGGCCGCCCATCCGGCAGCCCTAATTCAAAGATATGTAGTTCACCGGCACTTATAACTGACAATTGGCGGGTATCTCAGGTTCTGACTTTCGGGTTTAGGAATTTACGAACTCTTCTGGCGCGCAAGCGCCGTCCGCCCCACCGCAGGTGGCTACCAGCTCCCCCACGCCCGGCTGATGTAATCCGCCAGCGTCATCGTGATCAGCGTCAGAAACATGAAGATGCCGGCAATGATGGTCAGCTTGGTCAGTTTCGTGCTGTACTTCACATGCATGAAATACAGCACCACCAGCACCGCCTTGGTGGTTGCAATGGCCAGTGCGATGACGGGATTCCACAAGCCCAGGTCCACATACGAAGCCCATACCGTGAGCGCCGTGCCCAGCAGCAGCGCAAAGAGAATCACCAGGTAAACCCCGGGACTGACAATATGCCGCGCCTGTTCGTTATGTCCGCTCATGCGATGATTCCTCGTAATCTTCCCACTAGTCCCTTAGTCCCTCAGTCCCTAGTCCCTGCTTTTCGTCAGTGTCTGCTGATCAAATACAGCAGCGCAAAGAGATAAATCCACACAATGTCGATGAAGTGCCAGTACAGCCCGAAGTTCACCACAAATGTTTCGTGGCCCGTGGTGTAAGCCCCCGCCCGTGCGCGCAGAATCATGAATCCCAGAATCCCGATGCCGATGATCATGTGCAGCGCGTGCATTCCCGTCATCAGGAAATAAAGCGAAAAATAAAGCTCGGTGTGCCGCGCCATGTCCGGCTCAAGCGGCTTGTCGTGATACTCCGCATAGACCTCGGGATTCGATTTCGGATCGAGAAACGATTGCAAACTGTAGTGAAATCCGGGGACGTGATGCTTCTCGATCTTCTCCCGGTATTCAATGGTCTTGATGCCCAGAAAACTCAGCCCCAGAATAAAAGTCAGCGCCAGGCACAGCACCAGCCCGCGCCTGCGCCGTGTCTGCGCGCACCACACGCCCATGGCCATGGTGAAGCTGGAAAAAATCAGCACCACTGTGTTGGTAGCGCCCCACACCACGTTCAACTGGTGCGAGCCGGTGACGAAAGCCGGGTAATACCAGTTGCGGTAGATCAGGTAAGCGGTGAATAACCCGCCGAAGAACATCACTTCTGTCAGCAGAAACAGCCACATGGCAAAGCCCGCGGCGTCGGCCTGCTGCTCGGCGGAGTTGAAGTGATGGCGCAGATAAGCCGGGTGCTCCTCGTGCGCCGGAAGAGCGGCGTTGGCAGCATGAATTGAGCTATCCTGCATTGGCCACCCCCTTTTCTTTCTGTTGCTTTTCCAGCCACTCGTAGTCGTAGGCTTCGTGGTCCATCACCGGAATCTCGGCAAAGTTCTCTGTCAGCGGTGGCGACTGCGTCTGCCACTCCAGTCCCGTCGCCTGCCACGGATTGTCGCCTGCAATCGCGCCGTAGCGCAGCGACCAGATCAGGTAAAGCACTGGCAGCAGGTACCCCACGCCCAGAATCGTCGCGCCCGCCGTCGAAAAAACGTTCAGGATTTGAAACTCCGGCGGATACGATGCATACCGCCGCGGCATTCCCAGCATCCCCAGGATGAATTGCGGAAAGAATGTGAGTATGAAGCCGATGAAGGTCACCACTGCCGCCAGTTGCGAGATCTTCTCCGGATACATGCGCCCCGTCATCTTCGGCCACCAGAAGTGAATGCCGGACAAAAACGCCATCAGCATTCCGCCCACCATCACGAAATGAAAATGCGCCACGATGAAGTACGTCTCCGTCAGGTGAATGTCTGTGCCCGAGGAGCCGAGGAAGACCCCGGTCATGCCGCCGATGGTGAACAATCCCAGAAAGCCGAAGGCGTAGAGCATCGGCGTCTCAAAGGTGATCGACCCCTTGTAGAGCGTAAGCGTCCAGTTGAATATCTTGATGGCCGAAGGCACGGCGACCAGCATGCTCAGCAGGGAGAAGACCAGCACGGCGTAGTTCGAGATCCCCATGATGAACATGTGATGCGCCCACACAAAGAAGCCGAAGACCGCGATGGCCACCGACGAAAACGCCACCGCCGTATAGCCGAAGACGCGCTTGCGGCTGAAGTTGGAGATCACCTCCGAAATCACTCCCATCCCCGGCAGAATCATGATGTAGACAGCCGGGTGCGAGTAGAACCAGAACAGATGCTGAAACAGCAGCGGATCGCCGCCCTTGGTTGGGTCAAAGACGCCGATGCCCAGCGTGCGCTCCAGCGCGATCAACACAATGGCGATAGCTAAAACCGGCGTGCCCAGAACCATCAGAATACTGGCCGCATAGTTCGCCCATATAAACAACGGCAGCCGGAACCAGGTCAATCCCGGCGCGCGCATCTTGTGGATGGTAACTATAAAGTTCAGCCCGGTGAGAATGGAACTGAAGCCGGCGATGAAAACCGCCAGGCCTGTGCTCAGCACGTTGGTGTTCACATAATGAGTGGAGAGCGGCGTCGTAAAGGTCCAGCCTGTGTCTACGCCTCCGACGGTCATGGTGTAGAGGGCCAGCAATCCGCCCGCCATATAGAGATACCAGCTCAGCAGGTTGATCTTGGGCAGCGCCAGGTCCTTGGCCCCGATCATCATCGGAATAAAAAAGTTGCCCAGCGTGGCCGGCACCGACGGCACCAGGAAAAAGAAGATCATGATGATGCCGTGCATGGTGAACACCTTGTTATAGGTGTCTGTGGCCATCAGGTCAGTCTGCGGCGTCAGCAGCTCCAGCCGGATTAGCCCCGCCAGCGCTCCTCCAATGAAGAAGAAGAATGTAATCGAGATCAGGTAGAGTATCGCAATCCGCTTGTGGTCGCTCGTCAGCAGCCAGCTCAGCAGGCCGTTCTCGCGGGTGATGTAGTTATCCTTGGGAATCCTAGCCGTCGCCTGATCGGGAAGGCTGACAATGGTGTTCTCACTCATGGCTTCACCTTTCCTTTCGCGGCGGGAGTCTTTCCGCCCGGCGCGCCTTCGCTTCCCGGCGGCATCTCCGTGGTGTTCACCGTCTGCTCAATGCGGTAATCGGAGTTGAGGTTCTTGATAAATTCAATCAGCGCGATGACTCCCTCCTCGCTGATCTGCCCCTGGTAAGTGGGCATGATGGGCGCGTAACCCTGCGTCACATGCTGCGAGGGATTCAGGATCGCCTCGCGCAGATAGGCGTCGTCGGCAATTACCGTTCCGCCGGACGCCAGCGGCAGCTTCGCTCCGTAGACGTTAGCCAGCGACGGCCCGCGCGCATCGGGTCGCGTATTGTGGCAGGCGGCGCAGCTCAGGCTGGCAAAAAGCCGTTCGCCATCCTGCGCCAGCGATGCTCCGCTGTCGGATCGGGTCAGCCACTTCCTGTACTCCTCCGGCGTCATCACCACCACGTCGCCGATCATCTGAGAGTGGTTCGTCCCGCAATACTGCGTGCAGAACAGGTGATAGGTTCCCGGCGTGGTGGCTTCAAACCACACTGTCGTGTAGCGCCCTGGAATTGCCTCGCGCTTCACGCGAAAGGCGGGAATCGAAAAGCTGTGAAAAACATCCTGCGAAATCAGCGTCAACTGCACCGCGCGGCCCGTGGGCACGTGCAGCGCGTTGATCTCGTGCTGCCCTCCCGGATGCTCCACCTTCCACATCCACTGCTTGCCCACCACGTAAATGTTCATAGCGTTGGCCGGCGGCGTGTAAACACGGAAATAAATCAGCGCGCCCCACACGAACATCACCAGAAACAGCCCCAGCGGAATAATGGTCCAGGTGGCTTCCAGCAGCGTCGAGCCTTCCACCTGCACCGCCACCGGATGGCGCTTCTTGCGATAAAGAATCGAAAAGCTCACCACCAGCAGAACAACGATTGTCAGCCCGATCAAACTCACCAGCACCATGAAGAAAAGCAGCGCATCCATCTGCGGCGCAACCTTCGAGGCCTCCGGCGGAAGCAGCGCGAAGTTCGTCAACCACTTGACGAGAAACTGCCAGATTACTGGGCTGATGTGGTCCATTCCGTTATCCGTTCACCTTCTTGCCTGTCCCCGGCTTGTCGTCCTTCCGCGCATCCCTGCGAAACATCACCAGCATGAATCCGCCCAGCAGCAGCACCGTGATAAGTCCGCCCAGCTGGACAACCCTGGCCACAATCAGCGAGTGCTTGTTGGTCTTCGGATCGTAGTGGTAGCAGTACGTCAGAATGTTATCCACCGGCGAGCCGATTCGGTTGGCCGAGGCCTCCACCAGTCCCAGCCGCAAATCCTTGGGCGAGTACTCCACGCCCATGTAATACTGCGCCAGCTTTCCCTCCGGCGTCACAATCTGAATCGCGCTGGCGTGGGCAAACTGCGTCAGCCTTCCGTCGGGGCCGGGAATCTTCACGTAGCCAAAGCCCACCGCCTTGGTGATCGCGTCGATGTTCTCCTGCGTGCCGGTCATGAAGTGCCAGCCTGCGGCCGTCTCCGGATGGCCGTAGCGCTTCAGGTAGGTGCGCTTCTTGGCCGCAGCCAGATCCGTCGTCTCGGTGGGATCGATGCTGATCACGATTACGCTGAAGTCCTTGCCCGGCACAAAGCTCACCATCTGCAATGCGCTCGTCAGCCCGTTCAGCTCCTCTGAGCAGAGCATGGGGCATTGGTAGTAAACCAGCGCCAGAATCGCCGGCTTTTTGCCGAAGTAGCTCGCCAGTTGCACCTGCTTGCCTTCATCGTCGGTAAAGGTGAGCGAGAGCGGCAGTTGCTCATTCAGCCGCTGCGCGATTCCCACCTTGTTCAAAATATCCGGCGGCTTGTCGCTTGCAGGCGCCATCTGCTTCTCGTCGTAGCGCGAAACCTGCGCCAGCAGCGACGGCGCAAGCAGAGCGGAACACAGCGCTACCGCTGCCACCGCGCCACGCCAGCCCCCTCTGATTTTGTCTAAGCCTTGCATGATCTCTTCTTTCCTTGTAATCATTCCATTAAACTTTGGGTGCCTCTGGTCAGGATTTTCGGACCTGGGATACCACTCAATTCTCCGTGCCCCATCCATTTCGCGCACTTTGCGAAATGGGTGGGAAACCACAAATCTCAGCCGCGCCGTTTAGCACTCTCTACTTGCGCACCGCAGGTGCTTGCTCCAGCTCATACCCCGTTCGCGCAAATCCATTTGTCAGCGGCACTGTAATCACCGGCCTCTTATCGCCGGTCATCAACGGTGTCTGCTCCACCGGCTTCGCCACCGGCAATCCCCGCTGGGCAATCAACTCCATGGCTCGCTCAATGGGAATCCGCACTTTGCTATGCGCCTCGTCTGCCCAACTGTAGTTGTCCAGCAGCAGATCCTCGCGTGCGTGCAGGTCGGCTACATCCTGGCTGCCATCGTCGGTCTGCAACTTAGGCGTGGGGAAACTCTGCGTCATCTCGCTCAGCTTGCTTTGCATCTCGGGATTCGACGGCATCGTCCCCAGCGGACGCACATCCACCTGCTTCGCCCATCTGCTCGGCGGCCCGTCCTCGGTTTTCATGCGCGCATTCAGCACCTTGCCCAGTCCGTAGGCCAGCACTCCCGCCACCGCCGCAAAAATGGTGAGCGCCACCAGAAAAACCACCACCCCGGAGACGCGCACATCGCTCGCCTCGTAGCCCTTCGATGCGTCAATCTCTCCCGGCTTATGAGGATTATGCGTGGACATGTTCAGACTCCAAAATTTCCTCGAGGTGCGGATCGTTAGTCTGCACCAGCGGCCTCGCCTTCAACTGCGCGCAGAAGTACGCCACCCAGAAGGCCGTCATCGCCACCGGCACGGCTGCATATTCCAGAATTCCCCAACTAAAATGCAGATTCCGCGCCGCATCTTTGAAGTTCGGCTCAATCAGCCAGAAAAGATCGAAGGCCTTGGCGAAGACCATCCACTGGCACACTTGCAACAGCCGTTTCTTGTTGCGCTTCAAATCACGCGAAAGCAGCAGCGTGAACGGAATCAGCCAGTGAAAAATGAAATCCAGCGTAATAATCACGCCCCAGCCGCCCGTCACGCGGTCCAGGTACCAGGGAATCTCTTCCGGCAGGTTTCCCGACCAGATGATGAGGAACTGCGAGAAGGCCAGATAGATGTTCAGCATCACAAAAGCAAAAGTCAAATTGCCCAGATCGTGCTGCTCCGTCTGCCGCAGAATCGTCTTGAAGGGCTCGCCCTTCGACAGCGAAATCACGACAATAATCGCCAGCGCCAGCACCTGGTATGCCTGCCCCACCAGAAACAACAGGCCGTAGACCGACGAGTACCACGTGGGATCGAGCGACATCACCCAGTAGATGACGGCAGCGCTCATGGTGACCGCGTAGACCACAATCCCCGGCCCGCTGATGTTTTCCAATCGCTTGATCCACTTCGGTGTTGTCTCCAGCGTCTCTGTATCGCGTTTCAAACCCAGCGCGTTGAGCCGCCACGCATAAAATCCCCAGATCGCAAAACACGCCAGGCTGACCCAGACGAACGCTGCCGGATTGAGCATTGGGTGCTTGAACCGGATCGCATGTTCTATCGACTCCAGTTGTTCCGCGCTGATTAGGCCGCGCCTCACGCCATCGTCCACCATCGTCGGGCTCGCCCACAGATAAAGTTTTTTGAGCGAGAACGCCACCAGCACCCAATAAGCAAAGACCAGCAGCAGCGTGCGGCTCATCGCTTCCAGAGGCCGCCGCAGCAGCAATCCCCACTTGCCGCCCGTCACGTACTGCACCATCAGCAGAGCGAGGCCCCCCACCGCAAATCCGAAGGTCAGCATCAACCCCAACAGCCAGGCTCTCAACACGTGGTCCGCATCGAAGCTGCGTCCGTCCGCAAAGCCCAGCCCAACGGCAACCACCGAGAAAGCCAGCCCGATAACCAGCGCGCGTCTCTGCCAGCCGTTGACAAACTCCGGCGTGCCTAGATCCCGGGGCAATTGCTTGCCGTGCGTGTTGGCCTCGTGCGTCTCGTGTGCCATTCTCTGCGTCCTTCGTCCCTTAGTTCCTTAGTCCCTAGTCCCTGATCCCTATTCCCTAGTGCTTTTCCGGCTTGCTCAAAGGAATCTTGATTACCGGAGGAGCAGGATTGGCTGGTGCCAACCCCGGTGTTCCCTGTTTCACATCGTGCGGATATGCCTGTATCGCCGTCGAGGGCAGCGTCCACGGCTGGGCAAACTCCGGGTGTCCGCTCTCAGCGGCAATCTCCCTTAGGCTGCGCACCTGCACTCCCTGAGGCACATCCTCCGGCTTGGCCGCCTGGCTCAACTGCAAGGCGCGTATGTACGCCGCCACCGCCCAGCGATCCTCCGGCGTCAGTTGCGCGGAGTAGTCCGGCATCGCGCCATACCCATTCGTCATCACGTAAAAGTAGTGTGAGATGGGCTGCGACAACCGCACCTGGTCGTGATAGTTGGCCGCCGGCTTGTAGCCCCGCTGCACAATCTCACCCAGCCCGTTGCCCACCCGCGAGTGGCACGGCGTGCAATAGATGTTGAACCGTTCCTGCCCGCGCTTCAGCACGTCGAGCGTTACCGGAAACGGCATCTCGTCCTTCTCTTCGCGATAGCCGTTCGCCGCCTGCACCACTCCGGTATAAAAGTAGCTGTCCTCGTGCAACTGACCCCGCGCCACGGTATTCGCTGCCTGCTGACGCGCTCCGCGGTGATCGGCAAAGAAATCCGAGCCGCGCTGCGAACGTATCTTCGGCTGGTTGTGCATATCCTGCCGGCATCCGGCAATCAGCAGCAGCGCAGTCACTCCCGTGAGGAGTGCTCCGCGCCGTGCATCACGGAAAGCTGAAAGCTGAAAGCTGAGAGCTGAAGGCTGTTTTCGCATCAGTACTCCACCTCCACCACCGAAATCGGCTCAAAGCTCTCCAGGTACTTCCTCGCCTCTGCCAAATCGAACTTCGGGTCCAGCGCCTCCAGGCACAGAAAGAATTTGTCCGTCGTCGCTCCGTCGCGGAAATTCGGCGCGTTGAAGAGAGGATGATACAGCGCCGGCAATCCATTCAGCGCCAGCATCCCAAAGGCCGCCGACAATCCCGCAAACAAAATCGTCCACTCGTAGGCGGGCACAATAAACGCAGGCCAGGAGTACGTCGGCCGCCCTCCTATATTCAGTGGATACGCCCACACCGAGATCCACACCTCCAGCAAAAACATCGCCACCAGCCCCATCACTCCGCCCACCAGCGTTACCAGCGGCACCTTGTTGCGATGGAAGCCGATGGCCTCGGCTGCCTCCTCCACCGGGTAAGGCGTGTAGCAATCCATGCGCCGCCAGCCGTCCTTGCGCGCCTGTTGCGCGGCGCGGATCAGGTCGCCCGGAGTATCGAATTCGGCCAGCAGGCCGTAGATTCCTTCGCGCGCTGCCATCAGTCACCAGCCTCCGCCGCCTTCTTGGGCGTAATCTTCGGGCCAATCTTGGCTCCGGGCAGCATCATGCGAATCTCACTCATGGGAATCATGGGCAGGAAGCGCACAAACAGCAGGAACAGCGCAGTGAACAATCCCAGTGTGCCCACATACGTCATGTAGTCCCATCGCGTCGCGCGGTACGTTCCCCACGCCGAGGGCAAAAAGTCGCGATAAAGGCTGGTCACCACAATCACAAAGCGCTCAAACCACATTCCCGTGTTGACCACAATGGAGAGAATGAACATAAAAATCATATTGGTGCGCCACTTGCGAACCCACAGCGTTGTCAGCGGAATCGCCAGGTTGCAGGTGACTAACACCCAGTACGACCAGCCCATCGGACCGAACATCCGGTTCCACATCATGAAGGCTTCCCAGTGCGAGCCCGAGTACCACGCCATGAAGACCTCCATGGCGTAGCCGTATGCCACGATGAAACCAGTCGCCAGCATCACCTTGCCCATGTTGTCGATGTGCCGCTCAGTGACCAGCTCCTCCAGGTGATAGAACTTGCGCAGCGGAATGGCCAGCGTCAGCACCATGGCAAAGCCGGAATAAATCGCTCCGGCCACAAAGTATGGCGGAAAAATCGTCGTGTGCCAGCCCGGCAGCACGGCCACGGCAAAATCAAAACTGATGACCGTATGCACCGAGAGCACCAGCGGCGTGGCTAGTCCGGCCAGCAGCAGCGAGGCCGTCTCGTAGCGCGCCCAATGGCGCACCGAGCCGCGCCAGCCCAGTGAGCACAATCCATACGCGTACTTCGCAAACTTCGATTCCGCGCGGTCGCGCATGGTGCCGAAATCGGGAACCATGCCGATATACCAGAAGACCACCGAGATGGTCGCATAAGTCGAAACCGCAAAAACGTCCCACACCAGCGGCGAGCGGAACTGCGGCCACACGCCCATCGTCAGCGGAACCGGCAGCATCCAGTAAGCCAGCCATGGGCGGCCAACGTGAATCAGCGGAAACATTCCCGCGCAGACCACGGCAAAAATCGTCATGGCCTCCGCGAACCGGTTGATGGAGTTGCGCCAGCTCTGTTTGAACAGCAGCAGAATCGCCGAGATCAGCGTGCCCGCATGGCCGATGCCGATCCACCACACGAAGTTGATAATCGCAAAGCCCCAGGCCACCGGCTGCGTGATGCCCCAGATGCCGGTGCCAACCAGGAACAGCCATGTCAGCGCCACCATCAGCATCGTGGCCAGCGCGCCGCCCACCCCGAAGAGTGCCAGCCACCCCAGCGGAGTCGTCGGCGTCAGCACAATGCGCGTGATCTTCTCCGTAACAGACCGGAAGGTCTGCCCCGGCGCAATCACGCGGTACTCGCCCGTCGCCGGATCGATCTGCTTATCGAGTTGGGGGTCGTGCTTCAATTCACTGCTTACCCTCGTGCTCCACTAACTTGCTAACTCGCTAATGCGCGCGTAGCACGCGCTAACTTGCTTACTCCATGCAGCGTACGCTAACTTGCTAACTCGCTAATGCGCGCGTAGCGCGCGCTAACTTGCTGCCTTCTTTCACCCCTTCACTGTCCCGTGCTCCACCGGCCCCGCTTCCAGTTCTGGATTCGGATTCGTCACCGCTGCCACATACATCGTCCGCGGACGCGTATTCAAATCGGCGAGCACCTGGTAGCTGCGCTCGTCGGCTTGCAGCTTCGCCACCTTGCTCTGCTTGTCGTTGATGTTGCCAAAGCTGATTGCCTTTGCCGGGCAGGCTTGCTGACAGGCGGTCACAATCTCGCCGTCGCGGATGGCGCGATTTTCTTTATCCGCCTCGATCTTCGCCGCTGAAATCCTCTGCACGCAGTAGGTGCACTTCTCCATCACCCCGCGCGAGCGCACCGTCACATCCGGATTGCGCATCAGCTTCAGGCTCTCCGTCTCAAAATCCGAATACAGCAGGAAGTTAAAGCGGCGCACCTTGTAGGGGCAGTTATTGGAGCAGTAGCGCGTGCCCACGCAGCGGTTGTAGACCATCGCGTTCAAGCCCTCGGGCGTATGCACCGTCGCCCCCACCGGGCAAACCTGCTCGCAGGGCGCGTTCTCGCAGTGCTGGCAGGCCATCGGCTGGAAGTGCGCCCGCGGCGCGGCCAGGTCGCCCTCAAAATAGGTATCAATGCGCAGCCATTGCATGTTGCGCCCGATCCTCACCTGCTGCTTGCCCACCACCGGGATGTTGTTCTCCGCGTAACAGCCCACGATGCACGCGTTGCACCCAGTGCAACTGTTCATGTCGATCGACATGCCCCAGGCGTTGTCCTTGTACTCCCAATTGGGGAACATCGTATTGTCGCGGTCCGTCTTCTCGCGCCCCTCGCCCTCGTTGGCAAATCCCGGATTGGCCTTGTACTCCTCCAGCGTCGCGGATCGAATAATCCCGCGCTCGCCCAGAGCCTCATCCGCCTCCAGCGAATTGTTGCCGTTGCCCTGCCCGCCAAACGGTTTCGGCCGGTGGTCCTGGATGTGGCTCTTGGTCACAGCCACGCCCCACTTACCTTCCAGCTTCCTCATCGAGCCCGTGGCATAAAACGGCTTGTCCGACGTGCGAATCAGATAAGCGTTGAATCCCGCGCCGCCTGCAACGCGCCCTGTCTGCCGCCCATAACCCAGATGCACCGTCACCGAATCATCCGGATGTCCCGGCGCCACAATCACCGGCGCATTCACCTTGCGCCCCTCGACCGTCAGCTCGACAATGTCGTTCTCTTCCAGCCCATACTTGGTCAGCGTCGCACCAGACATGATCGCCGCATTGTCCCAGCTCAAATTCGTCACCGGCTTGGGCAGCTCCTGCAGCCACCCCACATTTGCCCACCGCCCGTCATACACATTCGGGTCCGGCCGAAAAATAATCTCAATCGCACCCTTCGGTGCAGGAACAGGAACCATGTACTTCCACGTATCCGGATGTTCGGAAGTAAATTCCTCAACGACTTTGATCCCGGCTGTCAAACCCAACACATTGGCCGTGCCTTCGATCCATCCTACGTGCAGTGCCTTCCGCCATCCCGTCTCAAAATCACCCTTGATGACCTGCCGCCATGTCTCCCGCACCGCTACGTAAGGACTCAGTCCGGGTTCATCCAGCAACGCCTGAAAGAAATGGTGCGCCGTTTTTCCGCCATAGAGCGGATCAATCATCGGCTGAATAATCGAAACCGTTCCGTCATAAGCCCGCGCGTCCGACCACGACTCCAGAAAGTGTGCCGCGGGAATATGCCATTGCGCATTCTTACCGGTCTCGTCCTCGTGCGAGCCGAGGTGTGCAGTCATCTTCGCCTTTTCAAAAGCGGCGGCAAAATTCAGATCAGCAGGAGCGTTGTAAATTGGATTGGCATTCAAAATCACCAGCCAATCTACCTTGTCAGCGTTCAAATCAGCAATCAGCGCCTTGAGATTAACTATCTGATTTGAAGGAAGTGGATTAACAAAGCCGCCCGACAGAAAAACCGTTTTGCCAAAATTTTGTAGCACGTTATTCATCGCAACGGCCATCGATATGACAGATAAATCCTGAGTCACACCAGCAATCACCACGCACTTCCCCGCATGAGCCTTCAAGTCCTTCGCCAGCGCAGCCAGAAACTTCTTCTGCTCATTGGTCCATGGGTAGGCCGGAGTCTCAGAGTGTGGATCGCCAACCGCCTTTGCCAACTCCGCTGTAAAAGCCGGAATCTCGCTCGCCCTCAAACCCAGCCGATGCTCCGCCTTCAATCCCGTCGTCGTCGGCGTGCTCTCAATCACATAAAGCCTATTGAGTTTCTCAGGCGACTTCCGCCGCTCCGCATACTGACGAACTAATTTATGAAATCCCGGAAAGCTCGCACCCGACAGAAAATCCGCATCCAGCGAGACAATCACATCCGCTTGGGCCAGATCATATTGAATCCTCATCCCGTCGGCGAATGCCGTCCCTGCAATCGCCGGGTCATACTGCACCAACGTCGCCATGGGGTACTTGGCCTGTACAGTCTTCCACTGCCGCGCCAGCGTCGGCGAGGTGATCGTCTCGCTGAGGAAATAAATTCCCGTCCCATCCTTGGTCGAGATCACCTTCTCGCGCAGCGCCAGCGCAAACTCCGCCCACTCGCGATTCTCTCCGCGATAAGTCACATGCTGCGAACGGTCCGGATCATACAAATCCAGCAGCGTCGCCTGCGTAAACGGGTCCGACGAACCCTGGTTATAAGGATGCTCCGGGTTGCCGTCGATCTTGATCGGCCTATACTGGTCGCTCTTCACCAGCAGCGGCACCGCGCCGGTGACAAACGGAAACGCCGTGGCAAAGTAATTCGGCTTGCCCAGAATCAAATCTTCCGGCTGCTTTATGTACGGATAAATCGGCTCATCGGGTTGCTTGGTGCATCCGGCCAACCCCGCCAGCGCCGCCGACGCGCCCATGAACTTCAGAAATCCGCGCCGCGAAACCTCATCGCCCCACCCATGCGGCGAACCCGGAAACTCCCGCTCAACCGCCTCCTGAAACTCCGGCGTCCCCGCCAGCTCATCCACCGACCGCCAGTAGCGCTTGCCGTGCACATTCTTCAGCTTCTCGCGCACCGCCTCCAGCGGCATCGGCGCAGGCTGAATCGTCGTCACCAGATCGTTCTTCTTCTCGCTCATCGGTGGCAGACCTCGCAACTGGACAGTTCATTCGGCGTGCGAATCTTGTAATGCTGCACAAGGAAGCTTCCTAACTCTCCCTGGCTGCTAAATTTCTGATAAGCCGCGCTCTGCGACCCCGTCTCCCTACTTGGCTCTTTCGTCATACACTTCACGCTTTGCGCCGTCGGCACTCCGCTCTGCTCATCGCCCACCGCGCACCACACCGGCCTGTCCGACGCCGGCGCTTCCCAGGCCATGTTGTAAATCTCGCTTGTCGGCCGCAGCTTCTTCGCCGGATTGCGATGGCAATCCAGACACCATTCCATCTGCAATGTATTCTCGGCGTACATCAGCGGCATCTGATCCACGCGCCCGTGGCAACTGGCGCAGCCCACGCCCTTGTGCACATGTATCTCATGGCTGAAGTAGACGAAATCCGGCAGGTCGTGCACCTTGATCCAAGGCAGCGACTGTCCCGTTGCCCAGCTGTCCCTCACCGGCTCCAGCAACTGCGCGTTGGTCCAGATCTGCGCATGGCAGTTAATGCATGTCTTGGTCGGCGGAATTCCCGCGTAGCTCGATTTCTCCACCGTCGTGTGGCAATACTGGCACTGCACCCCCAGCCCCTGCACGTGGTGCTTGTGACTGAAGGGAACCGGCTGGTCCGGGCGCTGCCCCTGCCGCGTCACCCAGGGCGAGCGCTGCAACTGGTCCAGCGTCACCCCCAGGGCGATCACGATCAGCCCCGACAATACCAGGCTGGCGCGTGCCAGGGCATTGGAGCTGCGGTCGAATATTTGCGCCATGCGTTCTTTCCTTGCCTGGTTTTCTTTTTTTGGATGCGCGCGCTGTACCCGCGGTCACATTTGTTGTGTGAAAAAGTCGTTCCTGAAAATCGTATCCTGAATGTCATCCGCCTGGGAGGCGGACCATCCCGGAGTCTGAACAGGCCTGCCGAAGACTATCTGACTAAAGGAGCAGATGCGGCAACTATTCCCATAATAAACTGCTCCACCCAATCTTATAATTCGCTGAAAAGAAACCGGTTGCAGATACCGCCATGGGGGAAGCCAACGATCCGGATTTCCTGCCGCCGTGCGCCAGGGTCCCAAACCCTGCGACTAATATAGAAAGATACCATATTGATTTCGGACTGCGCCAATCCAAAATAATGATTGCCTCCTCCCTTTCCCTAAAGCCTGCTCCCGGCCCATTTCAGCGCAAGTCCCGCAGCTCAATTCCGCTCTCTGGTTCCCCACAGCCCCTGCCTGACTTTGACAACTTTCATTGTGACCGGCGAGCTATAAACGCGTTATACTTCCGACGATTCCAAACAACAGGAGGAAATCGCCATGAAAATACTTACCACCCTGCTCGTGGCAGTTGCGCTCTTCAGCCCTGCCTTCGCCCAGAAAATCACCTTTCAAGGAACTCACCCCAAGCCGAAGCTGGCCACCGTGGCCCCGGCCGCCAAACCGGTTCTCCTGCATACCGGCAAGCCCATCACCCCGGATCAGAAACGGCAGCTTATGGCGACCGTAACAAAGGGAAGTGCGACGAGACCCCCCATGGGGGCAGCGAAGGTCTCAAATTCCGTTCTATCCGCGGAACTAAACCTGTTAACCCCAGACCAGTTGTATGTGAATGGCGCGTATATCGATGCGTTCGGGGCACGCATCGATCAATTCGACGGCGTATTATCCTTCCCGGCCGGACCTACAAGCTCCATGGTCCTCAATATCACGGTGAAGGCAAATACCGCCTACACTCTGCTCATAAAAATGGACATCCAAGGCGCGCTTCTGCTTCCCCCGAACACCCCGGGTGGAATCATCATCTCAACCTACTCGGGTGCGAAGTCAGTCGGCGGCCTGAATGCTCCCCAGACCTTTAACGCGCCCCAGGGTGAAAACGAGTTTGCCTACTCCTTCGTAGCCAATAGCGCGGGAAACCTGCCGATTACGATCTCCAGTCCCGACTTGGGCTGGTCGTTTGAGAGCTGCGAGATCACGTCGGCTCCCTTCTGATCGAATCTTGCCAGGCGTCCCAGCTTCGGTTTTTTCATCGTGACCGGCGTGCCGCAAACGCGCTATGCTCCATGCCGGTTTCAAACCAAAGGAGATAATGTCATGAAAAAGCTTACCGCCCTGCTCGTGGCAGTTGCGCTCGTCAGCCCTGCCTTCGCCCAGAAACTCACCTTCCAGGGAACCCACCCCAGGCCGAAGCTTGCCATTGTGGCTCCAGCCTCCAAACCGGCTCTCCTGCATACCGGCAAGCCCATCACTCCGGATCAAAAGCGGCAGCTTGCAATGACCGTGGCCAGAGCGTCCGCGCCAAAGGGCTCCACGGGAACCATGCAGATCAAGAACCTCGCTCAATCCGCGGGAACTACCGTGCTGACTGCGGAACAGACGTTCATGAACGGCGCGTCTATGGAGTCGAACAATCCGTCCGATGTCAGTGAATACGTTGGCGTTTTGACTTTCACGCCCGGAAATACACACACACTGACCATCTTTGTGCCCGTAAATAAAAACACGATCTACACTCTGGCCATCAAAGTGCAAGTCGGTCCGGGTCAAAATCCACAGATGACCATCGTCTCCCAAGGCAACTCTGTCCAAAACTCTGAAACCTTGAGCTTGAGCGTCGGTGACAACGAGTTTGCCTACGCCTTCGCAACCAACAGCGCGGGAAACCTGCCGATTACGTTATACAGCCCCAACTCCTCTTGGGCGTTTGAGAGCTGCGAGATTACGTCGGCCGCCTTCTAATTGAAGAAGCCAGATCGCGAATGCCTCAGGCCCCGATCTTGAGGTCCGAAGGTTGTCTCCGCCAGGGATAGCTCACGCATTCGTCCGCAGCGCCGCCTCAGCCCACTCCACTGCCTGCGCATGGCACTGCATCACCTGCTCATGGTTCATACCGCTGGCACGGACAATCGCATCGCACTCCGCCCAGTTCCCGTGCTCCTGGCAGACAATCCAATGCAGCAGAACGCCCTCGGGGATCTCCCTGCCCTGCAGTGCATTGCGCGCCGCCTCGCGCAGAGGCAGCATCCGGATCAGGTCTTCCATCAGAATGCGCAGCATCGCCGGAAAGAGGCTGATCATGCCGATAAGGTACTGCTCGCTGGGAGCCAGGCCGCACAGCGAAGCCGCCAGTTCGCAGAATCGCCCGCGCTCAAAGGCCATGCGTAGAATCTCTTCCGGCTGGCTGGTGCTGAAGTCTGTGGCGATGGCCAGCATGGCAATGCGCCGGAAGGTTGCCTCCCCCACCAGCATCAGCGCCGTCTGAATCGAGGTCACCTCCTGGCGCATGGCGCAGACTGGCGAGTTCACCAGCCGCAGCAGCCTGTAAGTCAGGCTGGCGTCGCACATCACCAGTTGGCTCAGGCGCTGCATATCGACGGGATCTTTGTGCAGATCTTCTAATATCTCCAGGTGCACTAGCCGGTTGCCCGGTATCTTGTGGTTCGGCAGCGGCTCCGGACGGCAGAAATAGTACCCCTGAAACAGGTCGAATCCCTCTTTGCACGCCTGCCCATATTGTTCCCGCGTCTCCACATTTTGCGCTACCAGGCTCGCCACGGAGCCGGCCACCCATCGCAGCAGTTTCTTGCGCTCTAATGCGTCAACTTTGAGGACATCCACCTTGATATAGTCGGCCAGCTCCGCCAGCGGCCTGGACTCCGGATTTCCGGTAAAGTCGGTCAACGCCAGCCGGAAGCCCGAAGTCTTTAGTTTTTGGCAGGCTGCCAGCAGGTTCGGCGTGGGTTCCGCGTCCGATGGAAGTTCCAGAACCGTCATGTGGGGAGGCAAAACCTCTACCAGCTCCTCGGTCAGTGAATCCGCCGTGCAGTTCACAAAGGCCGGCAATCCGCGTGCCAGCTCTTCCAGTCCATATACCACCGTGTTGTCCAGCATGGTGCGTGTTGCCAGGTTGCTGACTGCGTTCATCGTCGGCTCTCGCCCATTCCAGAACAGCAGCTCGTAGCCATGCGCGTTGCCTTGCAGGTCCAGAATCGGCTGGCGCGCCACATAGAGCAGCTCTCCTGCCTGCTCCGCGACAGAGCCGGCCACTGTCGCCGCCCTGGCTTGTGTCGCCATGAATACACACCCCCTTCTGTTTATCGTTGTCTGGGCTGGAAACGTTAGAACAATTCCGCTCTGGAACGAACCACTGGTTGGTTTTGTCGCACTCTGGCCGGAATTGGCGCAAACCGGCCGCCAACAGGTTCCCTGGCTTTGCCGGCAACTCATGGAACCCGGCGCTGTCCATTTGCGTAGTTAGCTCTGAACGATTTCTTCAAGGAGGAAATCATGTATTGCAGCGGATGTGGTCTGGTTTTAGCTTCCGGGCAGATAGTCTGCCCAAAGTGTTGCCGTCCGGCGGGGCCGCCGGTTCCCTCCGTGCCCGGATTGCAATTCCAATTGCTGAACTATGCCGGCAAGGTGAAAGCGCTCGGCGTCGTCTGGCTCGTTTATGCCGCTGTTGCCTTGTTGTCGGGGATCCTCGGGCTGGCATTCGCCAACGCCTTTCTCTCCGGCCACTCCGCTCCCTGGATGCACGGTCCCTGGGCGAACGGCTCCATGCCGCCGTTCTGGTTCGCGCCCGCGCTGCTGCGTTTTGCCTGGGTCTTCCTGGTGCTGCGCGTCGGCCTGGCCGTGGCTGCCGGAATTGGCCTCCTGGAGCGCGCGCAGTGGGGACGTGTCGTAGCCATCGTAGCGGCCATCCTGTGCTTGCTCAAGTTCCCCTTCGGAACCGCTATGGGCATATGGACCCTGATTGTGTTGCTCGGCTACCGCAACTCTACCCTCTACGATCAGCTGTAAGACAGCTTCTGGCGGGTGCCCCAGGTCCCGCTTCTGGGACCTGGGAAACCTCACATCCCACAATTGCTCCGTGCCCCATCCTTTCGCCTTACCGGGGTCCCCGGTGACAGGTCTTCGTCGCTGGGGTGGTCGGGCGAAAGGGTGGGAACCACCATCGGCTGATCCCTGATCCCTGTTCTACAATTTGAACCATGAGCTTTCCTCAATCCCGCATGCGCCGCCTGCGCCGTACCGAACCACTGCGCGCCCTGGTGCGTGAAACCGCCCTCGACCCCGGCGACTTCATCTACCCTCTCTTTCTCTGCTCCGGCAAAGGCGTGCGCCGCCCGGTTGGCTCCATGCCCGGAGTCTTCAACCTCTCCATCGACGAAGCTGTGCGCGAGGCCGAGGAGGCCGCGAGTCTTGGCATCGCCGGCCTCCTGCTCTTCGGTCTGCCTGAATCCAAGGACGAGCTGGGCTCCGGCGCATACGACGATAACGGCATCGTCCAGCAGGGCTTGCGCGCCCTCAAGGCATCTGCAGCTTCCAAAAAACTCGTCCTCATCGCCGATGTATGTCTCTGCGAGTACACCAGCCATGGCCACTGCGGCAAAGTCATCGAAACCTCTGACGGCTGGACCGTCGACAACGACCCCTCTCTCGATCTGCTCGCCCGCACCGCCGTCAGCCAGGCCAGCGCCGGAGCTGATGTCGTCGCCCCCAGCGACATGATGGACGGTCGCGTCGCCGCCATTCGCCGTGCCCTCGACGCCGCCGGCTTTCAGCAGACGCCCATCCTCAGCTACGCCTCCAAGTTCGCCTCCGCCTTTTACGGCCCCTTCCGCGAGGCCGCCGACTCCGCGCCACAATTTGGCGACCGCAAAACCTATCAAATGGATGGCGCCAACCTCCGCGAGGCCCTGCGTGAAATCTCCCTCGACCTCGAAGAAGGCGCGGACATGATCCTCATGAAGCCCGCCATGCCCTACCTCGACGTCATTCGCGCCGCCCGTGAACTGACCGGTGTGCCCATTGGCGCCTACCAGGTCTCCGGCGAGTACTCCATGCTCCATGCCGCCTTCCAGAAAGGCTGGCTCGACCGCGACCGCGCCATGCTTGAATCGCTAGTCAGCATCCGCCGCGCAGGCGCCGACTTCATCGTCACCTACTTCGCCAAAGACGCCGCCAAACTCCTCGCCTGATATTGGGTGCCCCACTCTCGCGACGTCCTTGTCTTTGTCGCTATCGGGGTCCCCGGCGAGTGAACTTTGCTCGCTGGGGTGATCTAGGGTGGGATTCAATGCACCTAAACAGCAGCACACTCCCTACGCCCGGATAAACGCCAGCAGATCCTCGTTTACCTGGTTCTTGAGCGTCGAGCATAGCCCGTGAGGCGCGCCCGGATAAACCTTCAGCGTCGATCCTTTCACCAGTGCAGCCGTCAGCAATGCCGAGTCGTTGATAGGCACAATCTGGTCGTCGTCGCCGTGCATGATCAGCGTCGGCACGTCGATCTTCTTCAGGTCTTCTGTAAAGTCGGTCTCTGAGAACGCCTTGATGCAGTCGAGAACCGCCTTGAATCCCGCCGCCATCCCTTGCAACCAGAACGAGTCCTTCAGTCCTTGCGAAACTGTCGATCCGGGTCGGTTGGCCCCATAGAACGGCGTCGTCAAGTCCTTGAAGAATTGCGAGCGGTCGGCCAGAATGCCGTTGCGGATATCGTCGAAAGTTTTTATCGGCAATCCGCCGGGATTGCTGGCTGTACTTACCATCAATGGCGTTACAGAACCGATGAGCACCGTCTTGGCTACGCGGCCGGTCCCGTGGCGGCCGATATAGCGCGCCACCTCGCCCCCGCCGGTCGAGTGCCCCACGTGAACCGCGTCCTTCAGCTCCAGTGCCTCGGCCAGCGCCGCAAGGTCGTCGGCGTAGGTGTCCATATCGTTGCCATTCCAAGGCTGGCTTGACCGCCCATGGCCCCTCCGGTCATGCGCAATCGTGCGGTATCCGTGCGAGGCCAGAAACACCATCTGGTCTTCCCAGGCATCCGCATCCAGCGGCCAGCCGTGACTGAAGACCACGGGCTGGCCCGCTCCCCAGTCCTTGAAGTAGATTTGCGTTCCGTCTTTCGTCGTAATGGTGGGCATTGGAATATCTCCTTGTTCGGTTTTGTTCGGTTCGTACTGGTTGGGGAATCTTGTTTGCCGTGGTTGAAGTTGAATCGCTGTTCGGTCCAGAACCTTATTGACAAGGGTAGCCACCCGTTATGTCTGAGCTTTCTTGTTCATTGATTTAGTTGCCGGGGGCCCCTCCCTTGAACGAACCACAAAGCCTGGGTACCCCCTCCTTCGCGCTTTATGCGAAAGGTGGGATTCCACAAACCCCATGGCGTGCAAGCGCCTCACGCCTGGACGGCAAATCACCCACCGCAGGTGGCCAGTTGCGCACTCTCCCTGCCGGGCGGTACTCTTACTCAAACTCGTAGTTGACCCAGGAGGTCTCGTTTATGGCTTCTCGCCGCACGTGCTCGCTCGCCCGCCTTTGCCTTTTCGCCGCCCTTCTCTTCTCGCTCGTCCTGCCCATGGCAGCCCAGTCCGCCGAGGAAGGCTCCGCCAAAATGGTCAGCCTCATGCAGGCCAACAGCTACAACTTCATCACCACTCGCTCGCCCACCGTTTGGGTCATTCACTTCACCGGCGCCCATCTCAACGACGTCAAAGTTGTCCTCGCCCTCGACACTACTAACTACCAGATGGTCATCTTTGTCACCGTAGTGGAAAAGCGCCGCATGCCCTTCACCACTGACTTCCTCCACACGCTCCTCAAGTTCAATCATGAGTACGATCGCGTAAAGGTCGGCCTCGATGCCGATGACGACCTCTCCGTCCGCATCGACGCCCCGCTGCGCCTCGCCGACGCCCGGGAATTTCACGACATCGTGACTCAGATTAAAAACGCCTCCGACGAGATCTACGGCAAGATCGAGCCCCAGCTTCTGCCCTAGAGCATTACTCCGGGCCGAAGGAGTTGGCGCCATCGCAGATGGCTGACCGGCCGCGCGGTCCGCGCGTGGTACTAAAATGATTTGTGTCAATCGACACGGATTATGGAGGAAAATCGATGAGCGTTAATAACGGCGCCGCTAATCGAAAATCGTCTGCTCTCTGGCTCTGGCTGGCTGCTGCGGCTGTAGCGATTGTAGTGCTGTTGGCAGTGGGGATCTTACTCATCATCCCGCTTATTTACCCGGCGCAGCTGCCACAGGATAATATGGCAACGATCCTCACGGCGCCACCTCCGCCGCCGCCTCCACCCCCGCCTCCGGTTTCCTCCGCTCCGCAGGCTCCCGCCAAAATCAGCAGCGGGCATCCCGCTTCGTCAACGCCGGCTCATCCCAAAAGGGTAACCATCTCCGCCGGCGTTGCGGCGGGCCTGCTCATTCAGAAGACCACTCCCATGTATCCGCCCATCGCGCGCGCCGCCAGAGTCTCCGGCACGGTGGTGCTACAAGCCGTCATCTCCACTACGGGATCGGTCAAAGATCTTCGCGTTATCAGCGGGCCGGCCATGTTACAGCAGGCCGCCCTCGATGCTGTAAAAACCTGGAGATACCAGTCCTACCTGCTCAACAACCAGCCGGTTGAGTTCGAAACCACCATCAACGTGATCTTCACCTTGGGTGGTTAATACCGGCTACCATGTCTCGCTTGAGACATGGGATTTAGAATCTACGGTGCGCCAGAATCGATAGGCCGGGGATTTATCCCCGGCAATACAATAGCCTTGTGTGGCAAAATATAAAATCCACGATAATGCCCCAGCTAGGGTGATCTAATGAAACACTGCCCGCAGTGCTCGACCGGCTATCCAGATACATATACTTCCTGCCCCACGCACGGCCTCCTGCTCAACGAGATTCGCGATCTCAAGCCGGGCATGATCATCCACCAGAGCTATCGCATCATTCGCAAGCTCGGTCAGGGCGGCATGGGTGCGGTTTATCTCGCCCAGCACATCCTCATGGACGAGCCCCGCGCCCTCAAATTTCTCTCTCCCGAACTGAGCCGCGACCAGGCATTCACCGGCCGTTTCCTCCGCGAAGTGCGCGTGCTGCGCCAGATTCGCAATCGCAACGTCGTCGATTGCGGCGATCTCGAAGCTGCCGAAGACGGTTCGCTCTTCTTCTCCATGGAGTTCGTCGACGGCCCCGACCTGCGCGGCTTGATGAACAACACCACCGGGCCTTTCCGTATAGAGTCGGCCCTCTCCATCGCCCGCCAAATCGCCGAAGGCCTCGGTGCCGCTCACTCCAAGGGCATGGTCCACCGCGACATCAAGCCGGAAAACATCCTCATGGCCCGCGACGGCGATGCCTGGCTCCCCAAGATCGCCGACTTCGGCATCGTCGCTACAAAAGAGTCGAGCACAGCTTACACTCGCACCGGCGGAACTCTGCTCACCATGGCCTACGCCGCTCCCGAGCAGTGGCGCGGAACCCCCGCCGCCGAGCTCGACGGCCGCACCGACCTCTACGCCCTCGGTGGCCTCCTCTATGAAATGCTTACCGGCCGCACCGCCTTCCACGCCGAAAACTACGAAGGCTGGTCCGAACAGCATCGCAACACCCCGCCCCAGCCGCCCAGCACCCATCGTCCTGACCTCGCCAACTGGCGCGGCCTCGACGCCCTCGTCCTCCACCTCCTCGCCAAAGACCGCAACGATCGCCCCAAAGACGTTGCCGAACTACTCGGCCTGCTGAACTCCGTCGTCTGCCTTCCCCTTCAGCCGGTCCGCGTGCCCACCGTGAGGGATTCCACTCCGCGCCAGGCTCCTGCCCTCGCAACTCCACCAGTCAGCGCTCCCGCCGTCCAACGTCCAGTTGCAAAACCTCCGCCTCCGCGCCATCGCGGCCAACTAGCTCCCATCATTGTTGTCGTGCTCCTGATCGCGCTCTGCCTCACCGGCGCAATCTCGTATGTATTCATGAAGACAGGTTCCACACCCGAGGCACGCCGCTTTCATCTTCACGTCGCTGAGCCGCGCACTCTCTACGGCAACACCGCTTCCGTCGAGACCGTCGCCTTCTCGCCCGACGGCCGCACCCTGGCCTCGGGAGACGCGGACAACGCCAATCTCTGGGACGTGGCCACCGGCCAGCAGATACGCGCTTTCAAGGGTCACACCGCATGGGTATTTTCTGTCGCCTTCAGCCCCGACGGCCGCACCCTTGCAACCGCCAGCGTCGACAACACCATCAAGCTGTGGGACGTGGCCAGCGGTCGTCTGCTGCGCACTCTGGAGGGACACACCGAAGCGGTCCAGTACGTTGCCTACAGCCCTGATGGCGCCATGCTTGCCTCGGCCAGCAGCGACCGCACCATCAAGCTCTGGGATGCAGCATCAGGCCGGCTTCTGCGCACCCTGCTGGGCCACTCGGATTACGTCATCTCCGTCGCCTTCTCGCCCGATGGCCGCACCCTGGTTTCGGGAAGCACGGACCACCTCGTCATGCTGTGGGATACCGCCAGCGGAAAAATGTTGCGCGCGCTGCAAGGCCACACAGACATTGTCTTGTCCGTAAAATTCTCGCCCGACGGCCGCACCATCGCCTCGGGAAGCTGGGATCGTACTACCAGGCTGTGGGATGCGGCCAGCGGCCAGCTCCTCGCCACATTGCAAGGCCTCTCGCAAGCGGCGCGCTCCATCGCCTTCTCGCCCGATGGAAGCACCCTGGCCACCGCAGGCGACGATGGCACCATCAAGCTGTGGGACACAGACTCCCGTAAAGAGTTGGCGACCCTCGACAGCCACTTCACGGGGAAGGATTGGGCCCACCAGGGCATCCGCTCCATCGCCTTCTCGCCTGATGGCCGCACCCTCGCATCAGGCCTCGGCGACTACTCCATCAGGCTCTGGGACGTCTCCGGGCTGAATGCAGGTTCATGAAAAGGAGGAATGTAACAATGGTGCAGCAGAATAATGATTTCTTCAAAAACTCGCTTCGAATAATATTATGTGTTGTCGTTTTGTCGGCATTTCCTTATAAAGCATATGCGATCGATCAGGATATTCTTTCAGTAAAGATACTCACTATTTCTCCTGATATTTGTATCGGACATTTAACATTAGATTTAGAGGCAGTATTGACGAATGAGACATCTCGTACGATTGAGATTAATTCTGCAGGCGTTGAGGGTGGGATAAAGGTTTTTAAGTATGAAAGAAATATAGCCGCACCTCTTTTTGTAACTATCGATGATCTTGATATTGATTATTTCAAAGACAAATGGGTCCGTATCCCACCGCACAAGTCAGTTGTTATTTTGTTTTCTGAGCCTCTGAGCGATGAGGATTCATCTCTTGTTAAAGCATTGAATAATACAGGACCTTACGCAATCTTGATAGAGTTTGCTGTTTACGAGAGATTGAAAAATGGTCGAATTATTTTTAGAGGTACGGTTGAATCGAACATGGCGATGTTTATGATTGGTGATTGTAGTAATAAGTCTATTGAATCAGCTCCGATTTCAGTCTTAGACCAACCACAATCTCCGAAAGTTTGGGTCGTAGTAGCCAAGCCTTCTGTGAACACGCTTGTCCACGAGTCGGTGGGAATCGCCCATCACGCAGTACATCTACATGACGGCCCTGACTATGGGAGAATAAGAGGCATCAACCTGGGCGAATGCGGATAATACCGGCCAGAATAGCCTTTGAGGGCGATGATTATGAGTGATGCATTCAAGACGCTGGTTATCCTTGTAGTGCTCTTCCTTCCGAACGTGTGTCATCCGCAAATGCAGTCTAACAAAAGTTTCCCTGAAAGCCCTTTGATTCTCAGAGGACGTGCCATCGTGTCGGGACTGAGACTCTCGTCCGTTTCAAAGGAGGACATAGACGTTCTTATCGCGCTTAAGCTTGAATTTGTCAATGAGGGCAAAGAGCCAGTTATTGTTTTGACCGATAACCTGCCCACCTTCCGTCAATGGATTCTGACCAGGGACTCAGGTCCAGTTACCTATGAGAGCCTTCTCCAGGAGGAATTCGGAGGCGACAACCTGAGCGAGGAGGCCGAATGGAGGAGATTGCGGTTCCAACTTGATCGTCCGACGCCGCTAAAGGATAAGGTTCGCATACTCGCCCCAGGAGAAAAATGGGCATTTGAGCTGAACGGCTCTATGACATTCCCGATCAAGTTCGACGCTAAAGCCATTCCTCACCCTCCTGCTATTTGGGAGACCATAAGTAGTTTGGAATCCCTGAGGAAGATTCCGTCGCTATATTTACGCGTTGAAAGCCAGTTCTGGCCCTTTATCATTGAGAAGCCGCCTTACAAGGCAAATAGACCATTCGGTCGCAAGCTCCAGAAGAGGTGGAGAGCCTACGGAATCCTCCAATTGGAACCGATCGTTTCAGAACCGATGCCTCTAAAGCTTCCGGATGCCCTGCCCTCGAATCAGTTGCCGTAGTGAACCGCTGTTATGCTGCAACCGCAGGGTGCCCCACCCTCGCCGCGTTCTTGTCGTTGTGGCTTCGGGGTCCCCGGCGACTCGGATCCCCGGCGAGCAATTTTTGCTCGTGGCGTGATCTAGGGTAGGATGCAGGCTTTGTATCAGGGCTTGGTTTTAACCGCGCCACCATCCCATCCACCTGGTTTTTTGAAATCAATCCACGTAGCGCGAGCCGCGAATGAAAGCTACGGCCTTCACACCGTCTCTCGTGCTGGTAAATGGAAGGCTCGCCAACCTCCGAATTGCCGGCTATCCGGAAACATCGTCATTCCTGGATCGAAGGGCGTTTTTAGTTACCGATCCCGGCCGCAGAGCTTTGTGGCGCCCTGTTCGCGCTCGCGCTTACTGAGAATAAGCGGCTTTCTTCTGTTCGAAGTCGGCGGCGCGTGAGTTCGGTCTGGCGCGTCGAGCATGAGCACGCGCCGGTAAAGCAGTTACTTTTCCAGCAGTAGGGAGCAACGACGTCCGGAGCGCTCGGAAGCTGGTTTATAACGTTGGTATGCAGGACAACCTGTACATTCTTCCTTTCCCAGCCTTTTGGGAGGGACTTTACCAGCGCCGAGGTGGATTGTGGATTGGTGAGAAACTCGGCAGCGGCACGCATTCCTGCATGTCCGGCTCCCGCCTCGTGTCGCATCTTGCGATGTAGCGACGATTCCACTATGCTGGCGACTGAAGAGGTTCAAACGTCGATGCATCATCGATTTTCTGCAAATTCTTTGTATGCTGTTGCCTTCATTCTGGTCCTGCTCTCGTGTTTGACTGCCTGCAATGCGCAAATTAATATGCAGGTTGTCGCTAACGACTACCTGAGTACGCAGGGCTTCGATGTCATGCTTTACGACAACACCTTCCACCCAGTGTTTGTCGACGAGAAGAATTCAGCTCTGCAGATGATCCTCCATGGCGAACGCATTGCGACCGACGGCGATGTGCGCCTGATGCCAACGCCCGAACAATGGGATCTGGTGGCTAAGCTCAAGGGCCGGCACGCCGACAAAGAGCACAACCGGCTCCGCGCTGACCTCTCATTCCCCACTTACAAGTTGGATTATCGTCTGGAAGTGGCCGCCGAGCCTGGCGGCATACGTGTGAGCGTGGATCTCGACAAGCCGTTGCCAGAGAATCTGGCAGGTCGCGCTGGCTTCAATCTGGAATTCCTGCCCTCGGTTTACGTGGACAAAACCTATGCCGTCGACAACCGCATCTTCGGCGTATTTCCTCGTAGCCCGCAGGAGCAGATGCACCGGGTGCCGCCCTCGCCCGACGACCCCGGGAAACTGCCATACCAGGAGCAATGGGACGCAGAGAAGGGTTACACACAGCCGCTTCCGATCGTCAGCGGCAACAGCATCCTCATAGCGCCGGAAGACCCGTTGCATTCAATCGGCATCACCTCCGAAACCGGCCCGGTTTTCCTCTTCGACGGGCGCAACCGCGCGCAGAACGGATGGTTTGTGCTGCGCACGCTGATTCCGTCCGGTAAAACGGTAGGTGCAATCGTCTGGCACATCCGTCCAATCGTGATTCCCAACTGGACGCGCCCGCCCATGGTCGCGCACAGTCAGGTAGGCTACGCACCCAACTTCCCCAAGGTTGCCATCATTGAACTCGATCCGAAATTCGACGCGCCCAGGACAGCGAAGGTGCTGCGCCTGGCTGAGGACGGATCGTACAAGCAGGTATTCGAAGGACCGTTATCTGAGCCGACACCCTGGCTCCGGTACACCTATGCGAACTTCGATTTCTCCGCAGTCAAGGATCCGGGAATCTACGCGATTGAATATGCCGGCGCTCGCACCGCTCTGTTCCCCATCGCGCAGAACGTCTACAGCAGTATATGGCAGTCTACGCTCGACGGATACCTGGCGGTGGAGATGGACCACGTCTCCGTGCGCGAGGGATACCGCTTATGGCATGGCGTTTCGCACCTCGACGATGCGCGCCAGGCGCCGCTGAACACGCGCCATTTCGACGGAGCGTGGATGGGGCCGGCCACTGACTCGCCCTTCCAGCCGGGGGAGCACATACCGGGGCTGAATGTGGGCGCCTGGTATGACGCGGGCGATTACGATATCCGCGCTGAAAGCCAATACGCGGTGATCGAAGACCTTGCGCTGGCTTACAAGGAATTTGACTTGAAGTGGGATGAGCTTACGGTTGACGAAACCACGCGCACGGTGGAGATGCACAGGCCCGACGGTGTTCCCGATGCGGTCCAGCAGGTGAAGCACGGAGTTTTAGGGGTACTCGCGCAAATCAAGTCCATTGGCCATCCGTTCCCGGAGATCATGGAACCGACTCTCCGCGAGTACACTCACTTGGGCGATGCGGCATCGAAAACCGATGGGCGAATCTACGATGCGAAGCTTGGACCGCATGAGGTGAAAGGCGACTACTCCGGTGTAGCCGACGATCGCTGGGCATTCACCACGAAGGAACCACGGCTGCAGTGGGGAGCCGCGGCCGCATTGGCTGCCGCATCGCAGGCTTTGAAAGGCTGGGACGACTCGCTTGCCAAGGAAAGCCTGGATACTGCCATCCGATTGTGGCAGGAAGAGCACGCGCATCCGACGGTGACTCAGTATCCCCCGGAATGGGGCTTCCTGGACTTTTGGGCGGGAGAAGTTGTCAGCAACGAAGAGTGGAAGGCCACCGTGGAGTTGCTCATCGCAACCGGCGGTGGTGATGAATACAAGAAGCATCTCGTGGAGATGCTGCCCGCAATGAAGAAGCGCTTCGGAACGAGCGGCTGGATGGCCGTAATGGCGCTGCCTTACATGGACGCGGACTTCAAACAGCAGGTCGAAGCGGCGGTCCGCACATACAAGGTCGAGTTGGACAAAGAACTTGCTGTGACTCCGTTCGGCGTGCCGCCGAGCCTGCGCAGTTGGGGGGGCTCGGAAGCGGTCGTCGATCTCGGCGTGCGAATGTACTTCCTGCACAAGGCGTTTCCCGATATCGTCGGCCCGGAATACACGCTGCGCGCCGTCAACTACATTCTCGGCACACATCCTGTCTCGAGCACTTCTTATGTTTCTTCGGTCGGAACCGTCTCGAAGCTGAAGGCGTATGGAAACAACCGCGCCGACAACACCTTTATTCCGGGCGGTGTGATCCCAGGGTACATTGTCATCAAGCCTGATTTTCCCGAGTGCATCGACGATTTCGGCTTATTGTGGTTCGAAGACGAGTATGTAATCAACGTTGCCAGCCGCTGGGTGCTTGCCGCGAACGCTGCAAACGCGCTGGTGCAGTAGAGATCCAATGTGCCTGTGTCCCAAATTATATGGTGGGGGCGGCGGGAGTCGGATTATATGACCGCGTTGAAAGAAACAACTTATTGATTCTTAAGGCCGGCAAGAAACGCCAAAAACGGCAAAAACGCGGTTTCCACACACGTAATACACACACGGCTTTTGCGGCTCTGAGGTTTCATCGACGTTTGGTATCTAGCTTTCACGGTGTACCGTATGTGTTTGTCGAAAAGTAACTGCCGGTTAGCCGACAATCCGGGCACAACGCCATCCCTAAATCCTAAAGCGTTTTTCAGGACTGAACTGAAGGAATACGAACTTTACGGCAACAAGCGGTGTTGGATGAGTGAATTAGCCTGTTAGCGCCAACTGGCATCCGAACGAGCCTGCTCAGGAATGCCGATGCTGGGTGGATCGTCTGGTTGTCAAATGGTGGCTGTGCGCAATAAGGTTCTCGCCGGACCGGACGCGCTGGCTATAATGGCATAATTCGCACTCTTCTTTGGCGCAACAGCAAGATGCGCAACAATCGATCTGTCAGGCAGGCCTGCTCATGAAATTGTTCCAGATCCGGAGTTCTTTCGCCCTTTTTTTAGTACTAGCAGCCACGCTACGGGTCGCGGCCCAGCAGCCTTTGCCCTATATGGACCCGTCAGTTCCGGTTGACCGGCGCGTCGACGATCTGATCGGACGGTTGACGCTCGAAGAGAAGGTACAGCAGATGCGCGACCATGCGCCCGCCATCCCGCGACTGGGCATTCCGAAGTACGATTGGTGGAACGAAGGCCTGCATGGTGTCGCCTTTGCCGGCTATGCGACGGAGTTTCCACAGGTGATCGGCATGGCGGCCACCTGGGATGCACCCCTCGTGCATCGCATGGGCGAGGTGATTTCAACCGAAGCCCGCGCCAAGTATAACGAGGCGATTCGCCAGAACCAGCACGAGAGTTTCTTCGGTCTCACGTTCTGGGCGCCGAACATCAATATCTTTCGCGATCCGCGCTGGGGACGAGGGCAGGAGACCTACGGAGAAGACCCGTTTCTGACGGGCCGCATGGGCGTCGCCTTTGTTACCGGAATGCAGGGCGACGACCCCGGCCATCCGCGCGTGGTGTCCACGGCCAAGCACTTTGCCGTTCATAGCGGCCCGGAATCGACGCGGCATAACGCCAATGTCGATGTTTCCAAGCATGACCTTGAGGATACGTATCTGCCCGCGTTTCGGGCGGTGATTACTGAGGCGCATGCACAATCGGTGATGTGCGCGTATAACGCCATCGACGGCGTGCCGGCGTGCGCCAACACCGTGCTCCTGCGCGATCACCTGCGCAACGCATGGCACTTCGATGGCTACGTGGTAAGCGACTGTGGCGCGATATCCGATGTCGATATCGGTCACCATTATGCGCCGGACATGCCGCACGCCGCAGCGGCCGCGCTGAAGGCTGGTGCCGATCTGGAGTGCATCTATGGCCCGGGGCAGGCCTTTCCCGTGCTCGGCGAGGCGGTGCGCCAGCAACTGGTGACCGAGGCCGTCATCGATAACTCCCTGCGGCGCTTGTTCCGCGCACGCTTTGATCTTGGCATGTTCGATCCACCGGCGAGTTATGCCTTTGGCCGGATTCCCCTGGCCGAGAACAACTCGCCGGAACACCGCGCACTCGCATTGCAGGCGGCTCGCGAGTCCATCGTACTGCTCAAGAACAACGACGGGGTCCTGCCACTGAAGGCTGGCGTTAGGCGCATCGCGGTTGTTGGCCCCACGGCCGAACTGGTGCAGTCGTTGCAGGGTAACTACAATGCGCCGCCGCCGGAGCCGGTCTACCCTCTCACCGGGATCGAGAAGCGCTTCCCCGCGGCCACTGTCAGCTATGCGCAGGGATCGACGCTGATCGCAGGCTTTGCCATGCCCATCGAACACACCGCTCTCAGTCCGGCGACCGGCGCCGGCCATGGACTTACGGCCGAGTACTTCAACTCGGCGGACCTTAGCGGACAGCCGGTGCTTACACGGACCGACGCCAACGTCAACTTCAATTGGGACAAGGTTGTGCCGGTTGCCGGCCTAGGCCGCAACAACTACTCGGTGCGCTGGAGTGGCAACTTCACTCCACCTGCGCCAGGCGACTACAAGCTCGGAGTCCGGATGAACTACTGCTATGCATGCGAAAACACGGAAGGATTCCGGCTGTTTCTCGATGGCAAGCTGGTGGCGGGCAGCGAACACAAATCCACCGGAGATCGCGATGCGGTGATCGAAGCACCCGTACACTTTGCCGATGCCAAACCCCACGCGATCCGGCTTGAGTACCTGCACGGGACGGGGAGCGCGGGCATCGATCTTACCTGGCAGGCTCCAGCCGCGGTGTTGCGCGACGAGGCGGTTAATGCCGCGAAGAATTCCGACGTCATTATTGCGCTGGTCGGCCTTTCGCCTTCGCTTGAAGGGGAAGAGATGCCGGTGAAGCTGGACGGTTTCAGCGGGGGTGACCGCACCGCGATCGATCTGCCGGCTGATCAGGAAGAGCTGCTGAAGGCTCTGGCGGGCACTGGCAAGCCGTTGATCGTCGTGCTGCAAAACGGCAGCGCCCTTGCGGTGAACTGGGCCAGCGAGCATGCCGACGCAGTGCTCGAGGCATGGTATCCCGGCGAAGAGGGCGGCACTGCGATTGCCGAGACGCTTGCAGGTGACAACAATCCGGCCGGCCGTCTTCCCCTTACCTTCTATCGCTCGCTCAATCAGCTTCCTGCGTTTGACGACTATGCCATGCAGGGCCGCACATATCGCTATTTCTCAGGCAAGCCGCTTTACAGCTTCGGCTACGGGTTAAGCTATACCACCTTCGCTTACCGCAACCTGAAGCTCGGATCTGCAAGCCTTGTTGCCGGAGATTCACTGCGCGTGGAGGCCGATGTCGAAAACACCGGAGCACTGGCCGGGGATGAAGTCGTCGAAGTTTACCTGACGCAGCCCAAGGGCTTCGAAACTCCACGCCACGTGCTTGCCGGGTTCACCCGCGTGCATCTTGCTCCCCATACGATGACCCACGTGAGCCTCACGGTCGATCCGCGCTCTCTGGGTCAGGTTGATGCCAGTGGGAACCGCATCATCGTTCCCGGCGAGTACCGCGTCAGCATCGGCGGCGCGCAGCCAGAGGACTCAGCGCAGGTGCGGACCGCCAACTTCCGGGTAACGGGCACAAAGCAACTCGACAAGTAAAGTCTTTGCTTTGTACCCCTGTGGCTTGTTTTCGAAATCAATCCACGCGGCGTGAGCCGTGCTTTACGACCCATCACAAATGCTGTCATCCTGAGCGTAACCGGGGTCCCCAACGAGTGATTTTTGCTCGCTGGGGTGGGGAGTCGAAGGACCTGCATTCGCTTTTAGTGCTTTGTGTCAGGGCATGGCTTCAGCCGTGCCGATAACCATCCTATCCGTTTTTAAAAATCAATCCACGCGGCGTGAGCCGCGTTCTGTTCCCTGACCACTGACCCCTGATCTCTGATCCCTGTCTTCACCCCATCTTTCTTGCCATAGAAAAAAACACAGAAACTATCGAATTGCCGGCTATCCAAGAACAATGTGTTTCCTGGATAGAAGGGCGTTTATGAGTACCGATTATGAGTTCGAGCTGCATGGTTTCAACCTTTCCGAATAATGATTCCAGAAGGATGGGGTCCCCGTTTATTGGCTCAGAAAAAAATGGCCAGAAGCCCTTTTGAAGTGCTAATATTCTTGCACCGCTTCGGTGAGTAGAATTGTGGATCTCAAGACCCGACTTCTAAACACGCCGCCAAGAGACCTCTCTGGCGCCACTACCTCTGATAGATTCGAGTATCAGCGGACTTGGGCTCTTTGTCACTTGCTCGAACTACATGTATCAGAGCAAGATTACGTCGTGATTTTTGATCACCACGAGGATGTATCCGTTCTGGACTCCGAGGAACAGCCAACGTCCCTCAAGGGCTATCAGATCAAAACAAAAGACGATGGTGGATTCACTGTGAAAGCGTTGCTCAAGCGCGAGCCTGGAGCAGGTAACCAGCCAAAGCAACTTCCATCGATCCTGGGGAAGCTCTATGATCTGAAGCTGAGATTCCCGCAAGATGTGAAGTTGCTCGCAGTAGTTTCCAACGCTTCTTTCAGCCTCCGGTTGAGAATAGATGGAAAGAAGCATCCGGAAGTCAATTGTGTTGAATTCGCCGATTTGCATCAAGATCATCGGAAGATGATTATGGACGGACTTGAGGCTGAACTTAGCACACAGGAGCCGATTATTCTAGATGGCCTGCTCGCATTCTCAAAATCGGATATACCACTCCGAGATCACGAGACCTACGCCCGTGGAAGGCTAGCAGAATTCCTCCAAAAGCTATTCCCCGACCGCAAGTTCAGCATAATCCCACTCTTCCGAGCACTGCTAAGCGAGGTCAGTGTTCGAAATAACAACCATGAGGAGAACACTTCGTACGCGGACCTCTTGGTGCACAAAGCCTTAAGCCGGCGGCGCTTTACGGAAGTACTCAAGGAGGCCGGTGTTTCAGCGGTACGAGTTGACTGGCTGGAGGTCCTGCAGCGGTTAAACACAGAAGGGTTCCCTTTTAAACAAGTATCTTCTATGCGGCGGGAGTGGGATGCTGTTCAGTTGGACCGTTTGACCAAACGTGACATTCCATTTCTGCGACTCCGCGAGGCTGTTAGGGAGGCAGTTGATCTTCACTTGGGTGAACCCCGCCTAGTCGATCAGATATACCTCTCCTATGAAAATGTAGCCCCACGCCTGCGTAAGGAGTGGGGCTTTTCCGAGGCTTATGTGAAGGCCTGGATCGTGCTGGAGGCCTATGAGCATCAATAATCTGCTGCTGCTTGTTCGGGAACTGAGAAAGAAGGACAGAAGTGAAGCGATTGATCATCTCAGAGATATTGATTCTATCCGACAAAGAGCGGAAGGCGCGCCGCGAACCGTTCGATCCAGTTCGGACGATAATCTCCGGCGGGAACATGACAGGCAAATCGGCGCTGATCAAAGCGATATATCAGACCTTCGGCGCTGAACCTGCAAAGCAACATCCCCGTTGGAAAGGGGCTGAGGTCAAGTCTGTCGTAAAATTCAGCGTCGATGACAAAAACTACCAGATATTGAGGGATGACTCATATTATGCGATCTTCACTGGGGACGGAACTTTTCTAAAGTCTTTCACTCGTGTTACTACAGAATTGGCACCATACCTTGCCTCCCTGCTAAATTTCGGCTTGATTTTAGCATCGCGTGACGAGGAGCCACAGACGCCGCCGCCTGCGTTTTTCTTCCTGCCTTTCTATATGGACCAAGATGCAAGCTGGCAGAATGCCTGGACCGCATTCGATAGGCTTTATCAATACTATTCATGGAGAGAAGCATTGGTTGATTATCATACCGGGGTCAAGAATAATGCATATTACCGTATAAGCGCTGACTACATCACAAAAAGGGCAGAGACTCAAGAAGCGGCAGCGACGGAGCGTGGAGTAGCTAATGTGATTAAGAGACTGGAACGTGATACAAGTGCAACCATTTTCAGCTTTGACCCGGAAACGTTCGGTGAACGGATACAAAGGATGCTCACCGACAGCCAGGCGCTTGCGGATACTGAGGGGACATTGCGGGTTGAATTGTCGAAGTTGAACGCAGAACGCGCACTTCAATCCAACCGACTTGAAATCGCCGAGCGTGCACTCGGCGAGATTTCGCAAGACTTCAAGTTTCTGAGCCGTTTCCATACTGATTCTGTAGAGTGTCCTACTTGTGGCAACCTTTACGCGAACGATTTCGCTGCACGATTCGCCATTGCAACAGACGAGGATAAGGTTGCCGAGTTCATCGCACACCTTCGCGCTGAGATACAACGACTAGACAGAGAAATATCTAAGGTCTATGCAAACTATTCCATAGCAAAGGAACAGGCCGCGCACATTCAAGAAGTTCTCCAGGAAGCCCATGGGGAAGTTACCTTGCAAACCTTGATTGAGAGCGAAGGACGGAGGGCAGCAGACAATCTGTTGTCCGGCCAATTGACCACGTTGCAGGAGGCAAGAGCAAATGTTGAGGCAGAAACAGCGCGTCTAAAAGAAGACCTTGATGTTCTGGACAGGAGGGCCTCTTCTGTTCGACGCGAACGGTTGCAAAGTTATAGCGATCGGCTACGCAGGAACTTCTTGGAACTTGACGTGCGGGCCTATACTCACACAGTTTTCCAGACACTGACACCATCTATCTTTGAAACCGGTAGTACATTACCCCGTGCGCTTCTTGCCTATCAGTTTGCTATTCTATCGCTTATTTTTGAGAACTCTCCTGCTACAGTATGCCCGATTGTGATCGATGCCCCAAATCAGCAAGGCCAAGATGGGGAGCATCTGCCTCAGATTCTCAAATTCATTTCGGAAAATCAACCCGAAGGGGCGCAGCTCATCTTGGGGATCGAAAACGATTTGGGGATTCAGTTCGGCGGGAAACAGATAAACACTCCATCTGAAAAGTACTCGCTATTACAGGCTGCTCAGTATGATTCGGTTTACGCCGAGATATACGGCTTACTCAAGCGCAGTCTCGCATAGCCCGCTGGGTGTAATTTGGTTGGGGCGGGATAAGTCCCGAAAAGTCGGCTAGTCGGAAGTGTTTGCCGGGCAACCCAGAGCCTGCCTTGCCGCTCTGCCGGAGCCTGTCCTGAGCGAAACCGGGGTTCCCGGTGAGTGATCTTTACTTGCTGGGGTGGGGAAGTCGAAGGGGCCGCTGATCCTACCGCAGGTGGTCGGACACTGATCACTGAGAACTGATAACTGACAACTGAAATCTGTCTAAGCCAGTCCGCCCCACCGCAGGTGGATAAATCCTGACTATATCGCAGAAAAGCGAACAAATAGGGAAATAACCGCTCACTGCCGCTTCCCAAATAACCCAATTTTTCGCAAAAAACCTCTACTTCGAAGTAGAGGTTGTTGTTGCGCGTTTACGTGCCTGATCTTCGTTCTCTGTTCCCTGACCCCTGATCCCTGATCTCTGATCTCTGATCTCTGATATTTATTTTCAAAACCTTCCAGATAATCATCTGGTAAACATTGAGCTAAACTCAGCCGCCCGCCTGGACAGCAAGTCCCCCCGCCCCGGTATGCTCTCCTATCAGTAAGCCCATGCCCAACCGTCTCGAAACCTACTTTGAATTCACCCGCCTGGGAACCAACTGGCGCACCGAGATTCTGGCCGGCGTCACCACCTTCCTGACCATGGCCTACATCGTTCTGGTCAACCCCGCCATCCTGGCCGCGCTCTTTCTCCTCCGCTTCATATATATGGGAGCGAGCTAACCGGCGCGGGTTTTAAGTTCGCAAGCTGCGTTATACTCGTTGCCAGTACTAACTACGGGCTCGCCTATGTATTATTTGCAGACGTTTCTCGAAAACGCGACCGCGCTGACCATTCTTCTGGCGTTTGTCGGCTACCTGGCCACCGCCTGGAGCGCCCGCATGCTGGCCCGCCGCAAAGACAAGCTGGAGCTGGTCAACCGCCGCCTCAACGAGTTCTACGGCCCGCTCTACGTTGCCTCCCAGGCAGGCAACATCGCCTACCGTTCGCTACTCAAAAAGCAGCGCAAGACGCAGAGCTTTCCCATCCTCGACAGCGAGATGAAGGAGTGGATGCTGTGGATGACCACCATCTTCATGCCCCTTAACGATGTTCGCGAAAAGATCATCATCGAGAAGGCCTATCTCATCGTCGAGGAGCAGATGCCCCATTGTCTGCTGGACTTTGTCACCCACGTAGTGGGCTACAAGGCGGTGCTGGCCAAGTGGGCCGATGGCGACTATTCTGAGCGCCGCTCCACCATCGGCTGGCCGCCGGAGTTCGACGTCTACGTGGAACGCTCCTATAAGGCTCTCAAGGCCGAACAGACTCGCCTGCTGCATAGCGTCACCTTGCGGCTCTATCGGCGCTTCATTCATCGCCGGTGGTCTTGAGCGTCAGCCGGATTTCCCAGAGCCGGCTCTGAGGCCACCAGAAGGTCTCAATTCCGAGCCGGAACCTCGAAAAATCACAGGAACGAGCCTCCACTGTCCCTGTCTACACTTCGATCATCATCGCGGGGTTCAGCGACGTCACCTTAGCCACCGCCTTGGTCAGCCGCGCCTCCTGCGGCCGGCTGCCCTTGTACTCCACATGGGTATAAATATGTTCAATTCCCGCTACGAGATAGGCGCCAGGAAGAAACTCCCCAGATTGATTGATACCGCGGCCAGGCAGAAGAACGATATCGCCCGGCTTGGGCAGTGAATGCAGCGTCTCCAGCGGCACCAGGTTGACGCAGCTCCCATCCCCGGTCACAAACTCCAGGCAATTCATGCTGTGCAACATACCCTCGCGCGCCGCCTTCGCCTCCTGCCGTCCCTTCCACGACTGATAGTAGGCGGCAATCATCGTTGGCAATCCGACCAGGCACCATGCGATGGTTGCGATAAAAGTTCCCAAAGGCGAAATGTGAATCCAGAACTCAAACATGATTTCTTTTCCCTCCCGGTCAATTTGAATCCTGATAAATCTCCCGGATTCTCGCGCGTCTGCCGGCCTCGCCGGGACACAGCTTTACTATGTCAGTTCACCCCCGGCCTGTGCACTCATAAAAAAGCAAACGCCCCGGCCGCAGCCGAGGCTTTGCTCTTCAGTTCTCGCTCTTGAATCCGGTAAATCGCAACGGCTTAATCTGTCAACGGAAAAACTGACCACTGACCACTGATCACTGACTACTGTCTTAGTATCGGTAATTCTCCGCCTTATACGGCCCTTCCACCGGCACGCCCAGATAATCGGCTTGCTTTTTCGTCAGCGTGGTCAGCTTCACGCCAATTTTTTCCAGATGCAGACGCGCCACCTCTTCATCCAACCGCTTGGGCAGCACATAAACGCCAACCTTATACGTGTCCTTATTGGCCCACAAATCCAACTGCGCCAGCGTCTGGTTGGCAAAGCTGTTGCTCATCACAAAGCTCGGATGCCCTGTCGCGCAGCCCAGGTTCACCAGCCGCCCCTCGGCCAGCACAAATATCGCGTGCCCATCCGGAAACGTGTACTTGTCCACCTGCGGCTTGATGTTCAGCTTCGTGGGTCCCTTCTCCGCGTTCAGCCGGTCCATCTGAATCTCGTTGTCGAAGTGCCCGATGTTGCAGACAATCGCCTGGTCCTTCATCCGCCTCATGTGCTCCAGCGTGATGATGTCCACGTTGCCGGTGCAGCTCACGTAGATGTCGCCGCGCCCCAGCGTGTCTTCCACCGTCGCCACCTCGAAGCCCTCCATCGCCGCCTGTAGCGCGTTGATGGGGTCAATCTCCGTGACGATCACCCGCGCGCCCATTCCTCGCAGCGAATGGCTCGATCCCTTGCCCACGTCGCCGTAGCCGCAGATCACCGCCACCTTGCCCGCCACCATCACGTCCGTCGCGCGCTTGATGCCGTCGGCCAACGACTCCCTGCAGCCATACAGATTGTCAAACTTCGATTTCGTCACCGAATCGTTCACGTTGATCGCTGGCACCAGCAGCTTGCCCTGCTCCATCATCTTGTAGAGCCGGTGCACTCCCGTTGTCGTCTCCTCTGAAACGCCGCGCCACTCTTTGGCCACCTTGTGCCAATGCTGCGGGTCTTCGCCATACACCTTCTTCAGCAAATCCTTGATGACCCGCTCTTCGTGATTCGACGTCGGCCCATGCACCCACTTGTCGCCCTCTTCCAGCTCATAGCCCTTGTGAATCAGCAGGGTCGCGTCGCCGCCGTCGTCCACCACCAGTTGCGGCCCCTTGCCGCCCTTGTGGCTCAATGCCTGATAGGTGCACCACCAGTAATCCTCCAGCGTCTCGCCCTTCCACGCGAACACCGGAACCCCCGCCGCCGCAATCGCCGCCGCTGCGTGGTCCTGTGTCGAGAAGATGTTGCAGCTTGCCCACCTGACCTCCGCGCCCAGGCTCTTGAGCGTCTCAATCAGCACCGCCGTCTGAATCGTCATGTGCAGCGACCCGGTGATGCGCACTCCGGCCAGAGGCTTGGCCGCCGCGTGCTTGTTGCGAATGGCCATCAGCCCCGGCATCTCCTGCTCGGCGATGACAATCTCCTTGCGCCCCCACTCAGCCAGCTTGAGATCGGCGACCTTGTAATCCGTTGCAGCGGTTTCCAGCGTTGCAGTTGCCATAAGTCGTTTGTGCTCCTATCCCTTTGAGAATATCATTCGCGGGACTCGGAACCTTTTATAGTTGCAGGCCGGTCAGCCGTGGCAGTCAACGTTTCGCGCCTTCGGCCTCCAGCAGCATCCGTTTGCGCTCGATTCCCCAGCGATAGCCGGTCAGCGAGCCGCTCGCGCCCACCACGCGATGGCACGGAACCACTATTGCCACGCGATTGGTGGCGCAGGCGCGGGCCACTGCGCGGGTCGCCTTGGGGTCGCCTAGTTCGCGTGCCAGTTGGCTGTAGCTCCTGGTCTCGCCGCGCGGAATCCTGCGCAGCGCCTGCCACACCTTCAACTGAAACGCCGTCCCGCGCAAATCTAGCAGAGGCGCCTGCGCTGCGGCCGCGTGTTGTGCGGCAGACTTTTTGGGTGAGTTCGTCTGGCCGCCAACCACGCGTAGCGCCGCGTCCACCATCGTTTCCAGCGTTGGGTCGCGCCGGAGAGTTGCCAGAGGAAACTCCTCGCGCAAACTGGCCTCGGCCTCGGCTTTTGTGCCTGCCAACGACATCCAGCAAAGCCCGCGTTCGGTCGCTCCCACAATCACCCATCCAAATCGTGAACGTGCGCAGCACCAGCCAATCTGCTCTCCTTGGCCGCCCTTGGCAAAGCGCGCCGGCGTCATGCCCAGTTGCGCGCCGTCGTAGCCGCGGCTCGACGAACCAAATCCTGCGTTGTAGATTGCGCTGGTCACAGTCTCTCCTTGCTTGAGCGCTCTGCGCAATCTTGCAGCGCGCAGGGCTCGTTGATACTGCAGCGGGCTCGCGCCCATCTTCGCTTTGAAGAGCCGCTGCACGGTGAAGGGGCTCAGGTTCACCAGCCGGCCCAACTCGGCCAGCGAGACAGGACGGTCGTGGTTGGCTTCAATGTACGCGCGAATCTTGTTGAGATCGGGTTTGTTGCTCATGGAAACCATGGTCGCCGATTGGAGGGTGGGCACGCTACCCGATTCTTGCGCCTAATTCATAATTCTGTTGGGGATTTGAATCTACGTGTCCTGCATCTTCGCGCGCTCCCGCAGCACCGCCTCGGCCCGCAGCAAGTCCGCCTCGGTGTCCACGCCTATGGTGTCGGCCGGCGCCTCGGCCACATAGAGCGCAATCCCGTTTTCCAGCAGCCTCAGTTGTTCCAGCCGCTCAGTCAGCTCCAGCGGCGAGGGTGGCAGCGCGGCAAAGCGCTCCAACGCGGTCTTGCGATAGGCATAAATCCCCAGGTGCTTGCGATAGCCTCTGAAGCCGGCTCCGTCGCGGTCGAAAGGGATCGTCGCACGTGAAAAGTAGAGCGCACGTCCATCCAGAGCCGTGACCACCTTGACGGCGTTGGGGTTGTCGATCTCCTCTGGCGGGCAACGCACGGCCAGCGTGGCAACTTCGACCTCCGGCCTGTCAAATAGCGCCAGCATCGGCGGAAAGAACTCCGGCGTTAGCATCGGCTCATCGCCCTGGATGTTGACATAAATGTCGGCATCGATCTGGCGGGCCACTTCCCTCACCCGGTCTGACCCGCTGGGACAATCCGCCGAGGTCATCGCCACGGGAATCTGGCGCTCGCGGCAGACAGCGGCCACTTCCTCCGAGTCGGTGGCTACAACTACAGGATCCATCAAGCCGCTGGCAGCCGCCGCTCGCCACACCCATTCGACCATGGGCCGGCCGGCAATCACGCGCAGCACCTTGCGGCTGAGCCGCGTGGAGCTGAGCCTGGCCGGAATCACCCCTGCAATGCGTAAGGTGCTCATGCAGCCGAGTTTACACGAGCGGAGCGGTAGACTTCATCTTTGGCATTTGCCTTGCAGATAATAGCAACCCGCCATGCGACACTAGGGTTGACCTTCAATCCAGCCGCCCGTATCATCGGAAGAGGGAGTTGTGCGCGGATTCTACATTCGCCAACTCTTGGGCAGGGCCGCCTTGGCCCGCGCCTGTTGTGTCTCTTCCGGCGGGGTAGCTCAGATGGTAAGAGCGACGGATTCATAACCCGTAGGTCGGCAGTTCGATCCTGCCTCCCGCCACCAATCAAATTCATGCAAGCGGTAAGCCAGCACCTCCTGCGGATTGCTGTCCCTCGGACTCCCTGTTTTGAAAACTACTTGGGCGCGTCAATGCGAACCAGCAGGACATCGTGGCTGGCGAGTTCGAGGGGCTGACCGTCATTGAGCGTGATGGACTTGCCGGTCCATAAGTCCTTGCCGGTCTGCGGCCCATGCAGGCCGAGTTTAGCCAGGTTCAGGTGAAAAGGGTGAGTGGAGTAGCGGTTGTCTCCGGCATTGATGACGGCGATGGCCACCGCGCCGCCGGCCAAAGGCCGTTTCCATACATCCACCTCGCCTTCGCTGTAAACGCGACTTCCCTGCGTTCCCAAGCTGTCCTGATCGATGGCGATGACGTCGCGGTTGGTGAGGATCGCCTTGATCTCCGGCTTCATGTTGGGCAGGTCGTTACCGGCCAGAAGTGGCGCGGCGAGCATGGCCCACAAAGAAAAGTGAGAGCGGTTCTCTGCCAGCGTGAGCTTGCCGTTGCCCACTTCAAGCATGTCGGGATCGTTCCAGTGGCCGGGGCCTGCGTAACTCTCCAGACCGGCCTGCTGGCTGGCGATGGTGTAGATGCGGTCCCAATTAGGAGTGATATCGCCCGTCGTCCTCCACAGGTTGCCGCCGACCGACGGAGCCCACTCCCACACCGCGTCCCATCCGTATTGGCACAGCGAGAAGACGATGGGCCGTCCTGTTGCCTTGAGAGCCTTATCCATCTTGTCGTAGGCGGCCACCATCAGCCGCATCTGCGCGGCCTTGTCGCCGGGAGCCTGTTTCTGCATTACCTTGGGAATGAAGCTGCACAGGTCGTACTTGAGATAGTCGATGCCCCACTGGGCATATAGCTGTGCATCCTGGGCTTCGTGGTTCAGCGAGCCCTCGTATCCGGCGCAGGTCTTTGGGCCGGGGCCGGAGTAGATGCCGATCTTGAGGCCCTTGGAGTGGACGTAATCGGCCAATGCCTTCATGTCGGGAAACTTGGCGTTGGAGTGCAGCACGCCGTCCGCGTCGCGCTGGCCCTCCCACGTGTCGTCAATGTTGACGTAGACGTATCCGGCGTCTCTCATGCCGCTGGCGACAAGCTGGTCGGCGGCGTTGCGAATGTCCTTGTCAGTGACCTTCTCGAAAAAGAAGTTCCAGCTGTTCCAGCCCATGGGCGGCGTCTGTGCCACTAACTGCTGCGGAACTATTGACGTTTTCGCCGGAGCGGATGTCTGCGATGGGGCAGTGAGAGATGCAAAAGCTAGAACGGCGGAAGTGAGCAAAGCAACTATACGCATGGAAGGCCTCTTGAAAATGAATTCAGGACAAATTGTATGCCGCAAACGCAGAAATCAGCAATCTCCGGCTTGCCGGCAGAAATGAGCGGAAACGCCAAGGCCCTCCGGCAAATAACCGGAGGGCCATGAAACAAGCCATCAATCCCCACCTACGCCTTAACCGCGCGTGTGGGCTTGTATCCGGAGATGCCGAAGTACGCGATGTAAAGGTAGCAGACGATTGGCAGGATGAAGGCTAACTGGAAGCCGAAATGGTCTGCCAGCAGGCCGAAGAGCGGCGGAATGACTGCGCCGCCGAAGTTGCCAATGCTGATGACGCCCGAACCCTTGCTGGTCAACGGTCCCAGTTCGGCGATGCCCAGGGCGAAGATCGTCGGATACATGATGGAGTTGGCTAAGCCGCAGAGAATCAGGCACCAGACGGCGACCATACCGGTGGTGTTCATGGCCACCAGCAACAGCGCCACGCCGAAGAAGGCCAACCCGGCCAGCAGTTGATTCGCCCGTATCTTCTTCATCGCCACGGTTCCGGTAAAGCGGCCGATCATGATGGCGAACATATAGAACGAAGCCAGAAATCCGGCAACCTTATGATCGGTTAGATTTCCGAGCAAGTGACTGATGAGTCTTCCGATCCATCCAAGCGATGTGAAAAAGTGGGAAACTACTGCTACTAGGTCCACCCCTTGGGCTAAGAAGTATTTGATGGCGTTGGCCGCGAGCGCAATCTCCAGGCCGACATAGAAGAAGATTCCCACCATGCTCAGAACGGTGTGCTTGTAGCTCCAGATGCTGCGGCCCGTAGATGCGGCGCTATCGGCGCCCGGGCGGTACGACTCGCTCCGCGTTACCGCCGGAAGGTACATGAACATGACGGCAAAGCCCAGAATCAGCAACGAGATGGCAATCGCGATATACGGACCCTGCACGGTGTGCGCAATGACCGCCGGGCTGGCGTTCTTGGTGTCATCGGTGAGAATGAAGTAGCCCACAACGATCGGCGCCAGGCCGGAGCCGAGCGAGTTAAAAGCCTGCGCGAGAGTCAGCCGTGCCGGGGCGCTGTGCTCAGGCCCCAGAATCGACACGTAGGGATTGGCCGAGACCTGCAGCACGCAGACGCCCGTGGCCAGCACAAAACTGGCAGTCAAAAAAACCGGAAAGCTCACCATCCCAGCCGCCGGAACGAACAGCAGAGCGCCCACCACCATGATGAACAGCGAGGTCACCATGGATCTCTTGTAGCCAATCTTTTCTATCAGCTTTCCGCTAGGTACGGAGAAGACCAGATAGGCCAGGAACCAGGCTGTGGTCACAAAGTTGGACCACATATAGTTCAGGTGGAAAATATCCTGAAGCTTGGGAGCTAGATTGCTGTTCAGGTTGGTCAGAAACCCGAAGATCCCGAAGAGTGCGGTGACGATGATGAACGGAATGGTGTAGTTGGGCGCGCTTGACGCCGCCGGTTTGGTTTGTGTGGCCATGAAAGATTTCCCCCGCTTCCTGTTGAACAATTTGTGTAGAGCGCGTTTCAAAATCCGGTTTTGTATCAGGGCACGACTTTAAAGCTTGCCCTGAGCGTAGTCGAAGGGTACCGAAATGGTCCGTAAAAGAACGAGCGTCAGCCCCCGAAGGTACGGGCGTCGCTCTACGACACCCGGTGAGCTCCTCCTGAGGCATGGCAGATGTGAATTTGGGGCTGGATGCCGGTTTTTGCCGCATATCGGCGTCCCAGCTCCTCGGCAAAAGGCTTGGCCTTGTCCTGTTCCACCAGATTGATAGTGCAGCCGCCGAAGCCTCCGCCCGTAAGTCGCGCGCCGATCAGTCCCGGCAACTCATTCGCCAGCTCCACCATGGTGTCGGCCTCCGCGCAACTGCCCTCGAAGTCCTTGCTGTAACTGCGGTGCGCCTCGGCCATCAGCCGACCCAGTTCCTTCATATCGCCTTTGAGCAGGACCTTGGCGGCGGCCACCGTGCGCAGGTTCTCGCTGATCACGTGGCGTGCGCGCAGCAGGGATTTGGGCGCCATCTCGTGCCCCCATTTGTCCAGATCCTCCAGCGTCGCATCGCGCAGAAAAGGCACGTGTCCGCGATGGCTGTTGATGACCGCGCAAGCGGCCTCGGATTCGGCGCGGCGGGTGGGATAGTCGCCGCCCGCAACCGAGTGCTTGACCATGGTGTTGGCTATGACCAGCGCCACATTGGCTGGAATCGGCGCTAACTTAAAGCTCAAATCGCGGCAATCCAGAAGCATAGCGTGGTTCTCTTTGCCGTTGACGGAGATGAACTGATCCATGATGCCGCAGTTGGCGCCCACAAACTCGTTCTCCGCGCGCTGGCAGAGCCGCGCCAGCACCGGGCCTGGATATGTGGCACCAACGAGCGAACAAACGGCCAGCGCCGTGGCCACCTCGATAGCGGCCGAGCTTGATAGTCCCGAACCCAGCGGAACGTCGCCCCAGATGCTCAGGCTGAAACCGGGAATCTTATGGCCTTCTCCGGCTAGGATGGAGACCACGCCCAGCGGGTAGTCGCTCCAGTGCTTGCTGCCCTTGGCCGGTAGAGATGCAGCCTCAACGACCCGCTCCTCGCCATAATTCTCTGAATAGACGGCAATCTTGCTGTCCTTGCGCGGCGAGATTCCGGCCAGTGTGGCGAAGTTGATGGCCGCGGGCATCACAAAGCCCTCGGCGTAATCGGTGTGCTCGCCGATCAGGTTGACGCGGCCCGGCGCTGCAAAGACGGCCGGCTCAGCCTGGTAGCGGACGAGATGCTTGGAACGGAATACAGCAGGATCATGCATGGCAGTTCTCTTTCTAAAGGGTTTGAATATCGACAGTCATCGGCCAGAAGTCGGATTGGCCGGGAGATAGCTCGCGAGACCATGGCCCGGTTACCGCCAGCGAGTCCACGGGAGCGGTAGCCGGCTCCATCGCGACACACATCTGTTTCGGCCCTTTTCTTTCCGGCCAGCCACCAGAGCAGATCCAGAGTCCGAGATAGGGCGTCGCCGCCGGGTCAAAGCCGACCTTGATGCGAATGCCCGCCTTGGGCCGCTCCAGCGCGCACCAGTTTTCCTTCGCGGACAATGGCCCAGCGAACAGCTTGTCGCCGATGCCCGACTTGGGCGGTTCAACCACGCTCAGATCGGCCTTTCCTAGCATGCCCAGCTTGGTGATAGGCCAGGCAACCTGCTTTCCGGCCTGCCCCAGCCGGCCGCCACTGGAACCCTCCAGGCGCAGTTCGTGAATGGTGTCCGGAAGGACAATCTTGTCACCCGCTTCAGACGCAAACAAGGGATGCGCCGACCAGGCCCAGGGAACTGTGGAACCTCCGGTGTTGGTCACCGTGTAGTCGAGGCTCAATCGCCAGCCCTTGCTCTTCTCGGTCAACAACAGGGTCCGCTCCAGCATCAGCGGCAAGGAGAAACACTCTCCGCGAAGGGTTACCGATCCTCCTCGCGCAACCCCTGCTGCATGTTCCCCATGGCCACCTCCGTCTTCTGTCCACGCCACCCTCCACAGGTCGCCGTGGTCGGGAACGTTAATCGGGCCATCGGCAGTCTCTACCGTGCAGCCGGCTACCGTAGACAGGCACTCGTCCCAACCGCTGGCGTCGCCCGCATCGAAGGTCATGGTTTGGGTGCGCGGCGCATAGGCGGCCAGCGGCGTTTGAAGCAGCTCACGGCCGTTCACAAGTATGGACGCGATCTTGCCGCCAAGGTTGGGAAGGATGGTCACCGAGCAACCTCCCGCTCGAAGGAGAATCTTTTCTCCCACACCACCAGTCTTATTTGCCTCTGCCATTTGCTCTAATCTCCTCAATCCAATCCAGCCATGCCCGAGCGCAAGTCGCACTCACGCCGGGTAAAGACCGGTCTCCATGATTGCGCCAATTGTACAAGAGTCAGGGCGGCAGTAGTTTCCGCAGTATATGAAGAGTTTGTCTGCGCCAGTCCGTAACGCGTCGAATACATAGCCGCATATGCGCAACAGCTCGCCTGATGACTGAAGTGCCCGGAAAATCTGTACTACTCAGAGAGTTCGTTCTCGGCTTGTATTTGTTTCAGCCAGATCGCGGCTATCCGCGATCTGGCTGGCGAATTCAGTCGGCGCCCTCTGGGCCAGGGCCCTGTACTGCCAAACTACCCCTCGTCGTAGGCAACAAGCCCCCGGTCCTTTACGCCCCCCATGGCTCCGTTCTCCTCCGAGGAGGCGCCTTAAAGTCTAGTTCCTCCCCTGACTAGCCATTTGTACAACCTTAATACGTCCGTTGTTCTGCCCGGAATTTTGAATCGGTTGAAATGAGAAAACTTGTTTGCACGCGGAAGTAGAAATAATCATAACATTTGTTATATCAACGGGTTATGCAATGGAGCGTCTGCAGTAGCCGGATAGCTGTGGGGGAAAACGTGTGTCATGCTATGCTTAATGAGAAATCGCCATGGAAAATACTTTGCAACAACTCAAAGAGATTATTATTACCGGTCTGCGGATCAAGGACAGAACGCCCGAGGATCTGAGCGACGATCAGCAGTTGCTGGGGGGCGATCTGGAGATCGATTCCATCGATATTTTGCAGCTCATTTTGGAAATTGAGAGGCGCTTTAAGATCAAGCTTGTCGATGGCGAATTCGACGAGAGCGCCTGGCAGAGCGTTGCCACCCTGGCTGCAACCGTTGAAGCCAAAGTCGCGGTCAGGAACTAAATTATCAGGAGCATTTCAGGCCATGCCGATCAGCAATAGGAAGAGTCCCTCCCGGGTATTGCTGGTCGAATGCAACAACATGAACAAGTGGGTGGGCACGACCATGCCCTACGAGATGCATGTTCCCCCCATCGGTCTCATGTATCTGGCCTCCAGCGTACGCACGACGCTACCCGGTGTTGAGGTACGCATCGTCGAATCCTCGCTCTCCTGCCCAGACAACGAACGATTTATACGCATCTTGCAGGAGTATCAACCCGATGTCGTCGGCCTGCGCTCCATCGCATTTTTTCTCGAGGAACTGCAGCGCGTGGCGACGCTGGTGCGCGCCCATAGCGACGCTACACTGATCGTGGGCGGGCCGATTGTCAAAGCCTACAAGCAGCATCTTTTTGATGAAGTGCCGGAGGTGGAGCTTGCCGTTCAAGGTGAAGGAGAACAAGCTCTGGTTGAGCTGCTTTGCGGAGCCTCTCCCGGCGCGGTTGCAGGCGTTCTCTATCGCGACGGCGACAGGGTAGTGGAAAATGCCGAGCGTCTCGAAAGCGCTGCCATCGACAGCCTGCCCTTTCCCGCCTACGATCTGATCGACATCGGCCAGTACCATCGCCAGTTGAGCTATGCCTACAATCACCGGCGCCAGGGAGTTTTGCTGACCAGCCGCGGCTGCGTTTATGGTTGCACCTATTGCTTCAGCCATTGGAAGGGCATCCGGTTGCGCAGCGCCGCCAATATTTTTCAGGAGATTACCGCGCTTTACGACCAGCACGGCATCAGGGATTTCTACATCGTTGACGACATCTTCAACGTCGATGAGAAACGCTCGCTGGCTCTGTTTGACATGATCAAGGCTGCGGGTTTCAAGCTTCGAATGTATTTCGTGAACGGTCTGCGCGCCGATATCGCCAGCGAAATGTTTGTGGATCGCGCCATCGATGCAGGCGCCGTGTGGTTTACGTATGCGGTTGAGTCCGCCACAGAAGAGATTCAGCACCTGGTGCGCAAACGTCTCAACCTGGAGAAAACGCGCCGGATAATTGCCTACACGCAGCGACAAAATGTAGTTGTCAATATTTCGACCATGTACGGCTTTCCTACCGAAACCCGGGAGATGGCGCAGCGCACTCTGGACTGGCTGGGCGAACTGCCCAAACCATCGCTACTCCCTTATCACTTCTGTCTGCGCTTCTTTCCTGGTTGTGAGATCAACCGGCAGGCCGTTGAGGCGGGCTGGGACGCTGAGCGGATGGAGCTGACCAGCCGCTTCTCTTATAACGACATGGCGATGGGCACGCCAACTCTGTCGAAGCACGAGATGAATGAGATTCAAATCGAATATCATCGCCGCTTCGGCATGAGTAATCCTGCCGCCATTGATGCAGCGGTGCGTACGTTGCGCTCCATCGGATACGACGACACGGAGATCGTCCATATGTACTCGGTGTTGATGCGCAAAATGATTCGCGACGTCAATGAACTGTTGCAGGCAGGTGGCAATTGAAGCGTTGGTACCAGCATCGCTTTCACAATGTGAGCGTACTGAGCATAGTGTTTACTACCATGCGCTGGCTGCCGCGCTTCGCACAGCCGCCAATTGCGATCGTAACCGCTTTGATCTTCTTTCTGCTTTTGAAACGAGAACGCCGCGCCGTGGCTGGCAACCTGCTGCGAATCACGGGCAAGCGAGGGTTTGAGCTACATTGGAAGGTCTATCTCGTTTTTTATTCCTTTTGCGACCTGATCGTTTCCTACACCTATGTTCCCCAGGCCAGCCACGAGCAACTGCTCTCCATGCTTGCGGACGAGGAACGCGGCGCCGCTGTGATTGACCGCTGCCTGGCCGAAGGGCACGGATTGATTGTGTGGACTGCACATTTGGGCAATCCGGAGTTTGCCTCGCGCTTGCTGGAGATGCACGGCCGTCCTGTCAACGTGGCGCGCGTGGTTGAGGATAAGCCCGCGGAGAGAATGTTGCGCGACCGGATGAGCAACGAGCGGCTTCGGATTGTGGACCTGCGCGAGGGAGCACGCGCCACCATCGAGCTATTGCAGGCCCTGCGCCGCAATGAGATCGTTGCCATTCAGGGAGATCGCGTATACAACCCACATCACGGAGCGCCCGTGCGGTTTTTCGCTGCGCCCGTAGAGTTTCCGCTGGGACCTTTTCTGTTGTCGCAGGTTTCGGGCGCGCCGGTACTACCCGGTTTCGTCGTTCGCCACGGCTGGTTGCGCTACCGGGTCCTGCTGGGCGAACCCATTCGGCCTGCTTCCTCGGGCAATCGCGACGAAGACCAGAGAACCGGCTTGCGCCAGGCGGTGCGATTTCTTGAAGCGCAGCTGTCGAATTACTATGATCAGTGGGTAAATTTTTTCGATTTCTGGCCGGTTCACTCGCATGATTGACGCGCGGAAAACCATTGTTGTGACCGGGATTGGCGTGGTCAGTCCCTATGGAGTTGGTCTTTCTTCGCTACAGGCAGGTATGTTGGCGGGCCAGTGCTGTCTCAAGCCCGCAACAGATTTGTATCCCGGCTTTCAGGGAACCGTTGCGTCCGTAGATGCCTTGCCGCCTCTGGCTGAGAATCATCGCTACTCCCGCACCGACCGGCTGGCGATGGCGGCGGCTCGCGATGCCGTAGCGGATTTCACTGGCCCCGGCAGCATCTTGCGCGAGAGCGGCATCGTGATGGCCAGTACTGTGGCTGGTCTGACCGAGATTGATCCTGAGATCTCCACAGGACCAGCTGAATGGTATCAGCACGGCGGATTGTCGCGGACTGCATCTTATCCTTTGTCCCGTGTGGCGGCTTCTGTCGGAGAGCATCTGGGCATTCTGGGGCCAGCATGCACAGTCTCGGTGGCCTGCGCCTCGGGTGCAATGGCCATTGCGTTGGCCGCCAATATGCTGCTCGATGATGCCGCTCCAATGGTTCTGGCCGGGGGAAGCGATGCGCTGGGTCTTTTCACGTTGAGTGGTTTCAATTCGCTTCAGGCCCTGGACCCGGAGCCTTGCCGCCCCTTCGACCAGAACCGGAAGGGACTGAATATTGGCGAAGGCGCGGCTGTGCTGGTACTGGAAACCCTGGACCACGCAACCCACCGCGATGCCAGAATTCTGGCCGTGTTACGAGGCTGGGCGATGACCAACGATGCCTTCCATCCCACCGCGCCGCACAAGGACGGCATCGGGCTGGCTTTATGCATCCAGCGCGCCTTGAAGATGGCTTCATGCGGCATTGAAGAGGTTGGTTATGTAAATGCTCACGGCACGGGCACGCCCCTGAACGATATTGCGGAAACGCATGCTTATGAGAGCGCCTTCCGGGGACGCAGCCGCCCCATTCCCGTTTCGTCGACAAAATCCTACTTTGGACACTGCCTGGGGGCGGCCGGCGCATTGGAGGCGGCTATTACCATCATTGCCATGCAATCTGGCGCGCTCTTACCTACATTGCGTTTAGAAAACCCTATAGAAAGCCCCATGATCGATTGGTTGCATGGCGGGCTGCGACGTCAGCCGCTGCCGGTTGCCATGTCGGTCTCCGCGGGCTTTGGCGGCAGCAATACGGCGCTGGTCTTTGGGAGTCACCGCGTATGAAGACGAACTTGCCAGTGATTACCGGAATCGGCTCAGTTACCGCTTATGGTCCGCTGGCCGGACTCATCCCCGCCGAATCCCTGGTAGCATCTCTGGAGCCGCGTGCTATCACCGCGTGGAGAACGCGCGGGCTGCGCCGCGCCTTTCTGGTCGAGCCGTTCCGTCCGGCAAGCATTGTCCCAGGATTGAAAACCCGGCGACTTGATTCTCTTTCGGCCTGGGCGCTGGTGGCCTCGTCGCTGGCCTTGCGCGATGCGAACATCGACCTGGGCCCGATGGATCGTTCCCGGATTGCCGTCTTATTCGCCACCGGTTTTGGCTGCGTCGAGCTCACTCTGGCTTTCTATCAAAGCGCCGCTGCAAATGGCTGGGCAGGAACCGACCCCATAACTTTTCCCGAAACTCTCCACAATGCACCGGCCAGTCATGTTGCCCTCTTTCACGATCTGCGCGGTCCCAACGTGACAATCAGCAGCAAGAACTTTGCGGCGGAGAGCGCGCTGCTGCAAGCTGCTTCAATGTTGCGTCATGGGCAGGCCGATTTGGCTATTGTGCTTGCCGGAGACACACTCACCCAGGCTGTTTACGAGTGGTATGAGGTAGCGCAACTGCTTGCTCCCGCCTGCTTCAACCAGGAGCCTATATCGTCCGCGCCCGGATTTGTGCCTAGCGAAGGCGTAGTGGCCATGGTGCTGGAACCGCCCGGCTGTCAGGCAGCTCGTTCCTATGCCGCTCTCGGCGCCGGTTGCTGGGCGGCTGGCGGCGATACACTGGCCGGCGTGCGAAAGTTGTTGGGAGATCTCCAGCCGGACCTTACCATATGCTCTGGCAATGGCACGCCGTGCGCATCTAGACCCATGATAAATTCGGCTCGTAAGTTATTTGGCGAGGATGCAACAATTTATCCCGCGCAGCCTGTTGCCGCGGGGATGGGAGAAGCAGGCGCTCTATTTCACCTGTTGTTGGCTTTGAGCAAGCGTCCTGGGAGCGGCCAGGCGCTACTGCTGGGAACATCCGCTCACGGCGGCTATGCCGCGTTGCGACTGGAGTTATTTTGAATCTGAACGTAAACATTGCAGCGGCCGCGTACACCGTGCCTACCAGCGTAGAGAGCGTGGCAGAGATCCTCGAGCGGGAGAAGTTCCGCGTGGAGACAACGCTGGCGCCGTTGAGCCCGCAGGCCAGAGAAAAGGCTCTCGACAATCTTGGACTCAGCCATGTGCGCGTTTGCGGCAGTCAGCAACCATACGACCTGGTGAAGACGGCTGCAATGACGGCCATCGATGAAGCCGGTATTACGGCGAGCAACATCGGCATGATCCTGGATTACAGCACCTTTCCCGGCGAGAATCAACAATCCATATCGTTCGCACACCATCTCAGCGCCGATCTTGGCGCGGAGACTTCAATGAATCTCAGCTTTCGGGCGGGCGGCTGTGGCGCGCTGCACCTGGCTATTCAAACCGCGCTCGGCTGGATGAGCATGGACGAACGCTTGCAGTCCGCGCTGCTGGTTACCAGCGACACTGCACCGAGGCACAATCGCTCGCTGCTGCCCATTACCGTGCAGGGAGACGCCGCAAGCGCCGTCGTGCTGCTGCGGGATTCTGCGCAGGGGCCGCGGATTATGGGTGTTGAGGCCATGACCCTTGGTCATTTGCATAATGCCATCGCGCTTACTCAGGCCAATGGGCATATCCAGCTTACCGTAGACGCGGTCATGATCGAACACAAAGTCATGCCCATCTTCTATCTCCATCTTTTCCGGCTGGCCAACAAAGTCCTGTCGGATGCCGGGCTGCGCTTGAGCGATGTCGATCATTTTATCTACTCCAACATCAGCCGCCGCGATCGCGAGGGCTTCCGCAGGATGGTGGGCCTGCCGGAGGGCGGTTTGCCGGCTACCCGCATGGCCGAGTTTGGCCACACATTTGCCAGCGATCTGGTCATTAACTATGTGGAGATGCGCCGCGAAGGGCTCATTCGTCCTGGCCAATTGCTGTTGTTCGCGTCGGCTGGAATAGGCTTTACATGGGGGGTGACGCTTGCCCGAGCATGACCCCAAGCCTGATAGCGATATGCTGCACCAATGGCTGCGGCAGAGCGCTACGGTCGCGCCCGATGCTGTCGCCATCATCGAAGAAGAGAGGATCACATCCTTCGCAGAGTTGCTCGCGCAGGCTCAATCGCTGGCCCTGCGCTTCTGCGATCACGGAATTCGGCCGCGGGACCGCATCGTCCTGGCTTTGCCCAAGAGCACAGATGCAATTGTCGCTGTCTTTGCCTCGCTGTTGGCCGGCGCCATCTATGTTCCCATTCACCCTCGCTGGCCTAAAGAGCGCATCGACGCGGTTCTCTCGGAGTGTGGGGCCAGGTTGCTTATCGAGGGCGATGGCGCTCCACCGCGCATCACCGATTTGCTGACAGGCGCCGGTATTGCCTGGACTGCGCAGACGGCGCATCCTGCTGATCCTGCGCTATTGCCGCAAATGACCGTCGAGGATACGGCCTTTATCCTCTTCACCTCCGGTTCCACTGGACGTCCCAAAGGCGTCGAGCTTTCTCACCGCGCCGTGAGCGCCTTCGTCCGCTGGACCGCGCAGGAATTTCAGATTGCCTCCGGAGACCAGATCACCTGTCCCTCGCCGCTGGGCTTTGATCTTTCTACCTTCGATATATTCAACATGGCTTTGTGTGGCGCAACTGCGGTGTTGGTCCCTGACCATATCGTGTGGATGCCTCGCTTTCTGGTGCAGTTTGTGCGCGAATTCCGCATCAGTTGCTGGTATTCCGTACCATCCATTCTTGCTGGCATGTTGCAGGAAGGGCATATGGCCGCGCATTCCTATCCCGATCTGCGCCTTATTCTCTTTGCCGGCGAGGTCTTCCCCGCGCCCGCTCTCGCTAAGCTGCGGGCCGCTGTCCCCCAGGCGCTGTGTGCAAACCTCTATGGCCCTACCGAGACCAATGTAGTGACTTGGTGCCCGGTGCCGGCTGATTTTGATGGTTCACAGCCGCTTCCCATAGGCCAACCCTGCCCTTATGCCAAAGTGAGGGTCGAAGCCGGTAACGGAGAGCTCCTGGCCGGCGGAGATTCGCTGATGCGCGGTTACTGGAATCGTCCGGATGAGACGGCGCGGAGCCTTATTACGCTTGACGACATCTGCTATTACCGCACGGGTGACCGCGTTTCTGTGGCTTCCGATGGCAGCTACATGTTTATAGGGCGTCTCGACCGCCAGGTAAAGCGCCGCGGCTTTCGCATTGAGCTGGGAGAGATCGAGGCTGCGCTTCTGTCGCATCAAGATATAATGGAGGCAGCCGTGGTTGCAGTTCAAGACGGGCAAAAGGTCGTCTCGTTAGATGCCTTTGTTCGCCTCGGCACGCCCGGCGCCGTCAACACTACAGAGATCAAAACCCACTGCGGGCGCCGATTGCCGTCGTATATGTTGCCTGATCGCATCTTCTTCATTGATGCAATCGCCAAGAGCAATCGCGGAAAAATAGATTATCTCGCCCTGGGCAAGATGGCAGAAGGACTGAAGAGTGGATATTGAGAACCAGATCAGGGAGTTCGTCACCAGCCATTATCTGCCTGATGCCTCCGCCGGGGCAATTTCGGACACCACGCCGCTTATTACAAGCGGCATCATCGATTCCATCGGCATGCTCGGACTGGTCGACTTCATCGAAAGCCTCTACTCCATCGAATTCATGCCCCGCGAGATCGACGTGCATGCCCTGGATACAGTAGAAAGAATCGCGTCCTTGATCCGCGCAAAGCAGGCAAGCCGCAAGGCGGTTGTTGATTGAGTGATATTTTGTAAGATAGTGCGGCATGATTTCGCGGTGCCTGCGCTCAGGATAAGCTAGCAATATCGAGGCCAAATGAAAGCATTGCTGGTTCAGAGTCCCGCTACATCGCCCTGGGTCCCACGCCGTCAGTGGGAGCCGCCTAGTGTGGCCATGGCGACCATCGCCGGACAAATCGACAACCACGATGTGTGCGTCGCCGACATGGTTGTCTGGCGCAAACAGACCGTGCCGCGCTACCTCGAAATGCTGCGCACCTTCAGGCCGGATGTCGTGGGCTTCACCTCCATGACCTTCCAATACGACACTACTGCCGGCTTTGCCTACCTGACGAAGCAGTTCGATAGCCGCATTCGCACCGTGCTGGGCGGCTATCACGCCACTTTGTTCTCCGATTCCATTGCCGTGGGTCAGGATACCGGCCTGTGGGATTTCCTCATGCGCGGTGAGGGCGACTTCGCCTTTGGCGAGATGCTGGACAGTATCGAAGCTGGCGGCGCGGGAATGGACAAGATTCTCGGCCTCTCCTACAAAAGAGACGGCATCTTTCGCCACAACCCGCCGCGCCCGCTCGAAGACCTCGCGCGCATCCGTATTCCTGCCCGCGACAAGCGCCTGCTCAATGGCTTTCATATGTACTTTCGCAAGGCCGACGTCATCGAGACCTCGCGCGGCTGTCTGCACCTGTGTAACTTTTGCAGCATTCGCGAGATGTATGGACGTTCCTTCCGCGTTTTTCCTCTGGAGCGCGTGCTGGCCGACATCGAAGATGCTTACAGCCGCGGCGCGCGCCATATCTTCTGCACTGACGATAACATCACCCTTGACATGGACCGTTTTGAGCAGTTATGCGAGGGCGTAATCCGGCTCAAGCTGAAAAATGTAATGTTCACCACCCAGGCCAGCCCCATCGGCTTCGCCCTGCGCCCGGATATCGCCAGGAAGATGGTCGAGGCGGGCTTTGTCTCCATCTTTCTGGGCATCGAAAACGCCTCCACCAAAAACCTGCGTGCCATGCACAAGCCTAATACCCTCGACACCATTCAGCGAGGCGTCGCGGCGCTGCAGAAAGAGGGGATAATCGTCATTGCCGGCATCATCAACGGCCTGCCCGATGACGATGCTGAGAGCATCCGCGAGAACTACATGTTCATCAAGAAGATGGGCATCACCAGCGTCATGGATCAAATCATGACCCCCTATCCTAAGACGCCGCTGCGGGACGAGATGATGGAAGAAGGACGCATCGCCAATCGCTCCGATTTCCGCTGGTACGACGGCTATTTCAGCAACGTGCGCACCAGCCAGTTGACGCCCGAGGAGCTCAACTTCGTGCGCTGGAAGATTCGTCGCGAAGTTATAGGAATGTGGCGCGCCACCAAGGGGGATTGGAAGTTTTTCAAGGGCTACACCTATCTATGGGAATTCTTCTTGCGCTATATCGTCTGGCTTAATGAGAAGTTGCTGGAGGCGATATTCGGCATCGAGGGACGCTACAAGCTGCAGATGCGCCATTTCCTGCAGTTGAATGACTTCGGAATTGAGATACCCGGCCGACAGCGCGTTGAGACCTACCATCCCATTTACGGCAACCATGCAGATCCGTACAAAGACACGCGTTGGAGCCTGCTCAAACAGCGGCTGCCGTTCTTCGGGCGCAAGCGCTTCATCACGCGGGAACAGTCATAAACTCAGTAGACAAGCAGCCAGCCACGAGCATAAAGTCGCCAGAGTAGAAGTTAAAGACCCCATTTTCAGGCTTAATCCTGCTTCGTGGCTGACTGCGACGTATTGCCTATTGCTTCTTCATATGCAGGGTCCGGCCATGTTGTTGACAAAGGCCTGCGCCGAACCTCAACCGCGAAAGCCGGTTAAAGTATTCTCCGGACAAGACAGTGTCGGTTTCCGCGCTCACGACGGCGCAATAATCCGCAGTTCCATGACGTTTGGTAGAAAAAACCAGGTAGAGGCTTTTGCCGCTCACTACGCCGGTCAGATCGTACCCGCCGCCATCGCCGCTAACGTCCCGGCTTCCAGCGGCCTGAGTTAGGCTCAAATCGCCAAACGCAGAACTCTTCCACGTGCCACTAACATTGATCAATGCCGGATCTTTTTGAGCGTCAAGCCACGCCCTGCCTTGATTCTCCAATGTGCCTGCGTTCGATGAAGTTGCAAACACAAACAAGAAAAACATCGTGAACATCACAAATAAAGACTTCTTCATTCCTTGTTTCCCCTTTCAAAAAATACTTTCTTCATCCGATTTCCAGGTTATGGCCTTCCTGCGCTTAATGAATCCTGCGCTTGCTTTGGCTTATGAGATCACACCTCATGCAACCGAAGTGTTCATTTCTGCGTCAGGCATTATGCAAGAAACTAAACATTCATTTCTTTCCCTTACCGGATTCGCCGGCGACTTCTACTTGCAATTTGATGCCCACGTCCTTCAACGCCTCCGTAAGAAAACCTCTGAGGCCCCAATCGTTCCCGTAATAGGGCCTTACAGGTATCACGCCGATTTCGGTGTTAGTCTTGGGGTCGATGAAGTGGATGGCAAGAATCAGATGGTATTCGTTGTAATCGACGTGAACATCGGAGAACTTGATGTACAGATCATATCCTGCCGCGTTCGTGTCATCCTTGTCCTTGGCTCCAACAATGGTTCGGCCAGGCAAGTAGGTCGCTTGCAGATTGGACACAAAAGCCGCGTTCAAAGAAGCAATCAGATCTGTCCACTCCTCTTTGTTGTTGTAGCCGAGCGCAGCCCACTGGTCAGGTCCCATATCTATCCAGCCGACGAAGACCTTGTTCATGTTTTTCATGTCGGGAGTTGTTTCCTTGTTCAGAAAGCGTGGAACACTGTGACGCCCGGCGAACATTGGAACCGGTAGTGCAAGACAAATCATAAACAAAACTGCTGAACTGACAATTCGCTTCATCAGATTTCTCCTTGTGATCCAGTTGTATCCTACCATTTTTCAGGCCTTCCGCCTTGAAAATAATACTTCAAATCCTCGCTCAATTGATCAAATTCCTGATCCAGACAACCTTCGAGGGCGCAGAGGTACCCTCTGTACTTGAGGGAGGGAATCACGCCAATCTCTGCATTGGTCTTGGGATCGATGAGGTGTATGGAAAGACGAAGCACATAGTGCGTGTCGAAGGAAACATCGGAAAACTTGACGTAGAGTTCGTTCCCCGTAATGTTCTCGTCCTTTTTGTCCTTGGTCCCCGTAACAATTCGATCAGGCAGGTATTTTGACTTCAAATACTGCTGAAATCTGATATTCGAGTGATCGATTACGCTATTCCACTCTTCCATGGTGGTATATCCGAGATCGTAATACGCATTGGAATCAGGAGCGATCCACCCAAAAAAGATGTGTCTCACGGCAGACACATTGGGAATTGGTTTTTTGTCGCGCGCCGCCATCGATGCCGGAAGCGCCAGGCACAGCAGGAACAACGCCACGGGAACAATCAACCGTTTCATGAGAATTCTCCTTTCATGTGATCATTTTGCATTTACCTCTTGGGCACTATGCACGAAAGCTGCTCTTCCAGCTTTACATTCACCGTATCCAACTCTTGATCCAGGCAGTCAACAAGGCCGCACAAATGCCCCTTGTAGTTGTTGAGCGGGATAATCGCAACCTCAGTATTTGTCTTGAGGTCAATAAGATGCACGGAAAGATGAAGAACGTATTTGGTATCGAACGAAGCCTCTGAAAACTTGATGAAGAGGTCGCTGCCCGCCGTGTTCTCATCCTTACTGTCCTTGGCCCCAGTGACTGACTCAAATCTAGGCTCCAAGGAAGTCACGACGGAAGTCGCGCCTCTTTCTTTCACTCGTCCAAGATCGCATTGCGTCTTGAGATGTTCCTGCAGTTTCATGTTCGCATGGCGTATCACATCCTCCCACTCCGCCCTCGAGTAACCCAGATCGAAATACGCTTCAGGGTTTAGATCGACCCACCCGATAAAAATGTGGTTCATTTTGGTCAGATCGACAGCCGGCTTATTGCCCTTCGCTGAATATGAAACTGCAGGGATAAGTAAGCCCATCAGTAGGACTGTGAGTGTCCATCGTTTCATGGAAGTATTGTTCCTCATTTCTCGCCGGGTACGGTGGTTGTAATGGATGGTTCAATCCTATGCAGCGTTCCACCAGTGAAGGTCAGCCGTGCAGGGAAACCCGTGGGTGTATCCACGGTATTGCTTTCGGCAGTTCTAACACTCCGATCCTGTCGCGGAAACCAAATCTCCGTCTTGACTCCGTTCTCCTCGCTGGTCGAGATTTTGAGCGGGGCGCCAACCACGCTGTAAGCCTGGTCGACGGTCATGCCTACAACGACTTTGTGAGCGGCGATGGCCTGCCGAATCTCGGCAGGCCACTCCGGATGTTCATCTTGCAGCGGAACCTTGGAGAATGTACGGTTGAATGCTTTGGTAAAGTCGTTCAGATTCTCAATGTGGATAAAATCGATCAGTATTTCATAAGCATCGGGAGCCATGCCTTCCATCCATACCTGGACGGTGTCGCCGTTGTACAACAACTTGCCATATCGTACGGCATCATTGGGGGACATTCCCCAAAAAACGCTATCGCGACTGTGCCTCGGGGTCATGGCCAGCTTGTGTTCGACGCCGGATCCATCCGGTGAGACTTCCAGAACAGATTCTATGTGGTGGATCGAGGCCGCGATTCCAAACCGTCCTCTGCCGTACCTGCAGGGAACGTCCAGACGCAGATACAGGGTTCCAGCAATCATGCTCTGTGCTTTCGCGCGTTCCGGACCGGACAATTGCGCGCGAAGCGCCAGCGGCAAGCCAAGAAAGGAGAGAAACAGCACTCCCACGCACCAACGTAATTGCTTGCGACTCGTCATTCCTTGATTCCCTCCAGCACGTAATTTGCTTTTCTCTTCCCGGCAAAGAGTCATACCCCAGGCATTCTCATGCCCCTCGCCGCGGATGTCGATTTAAGGGACGAGGGCCCTATGAACATCGAGCCATACATCCACTACTAAGTGGACCACCCGCCCTATTTGCCAATCGGATCCAGGGAAACCATCTCCGGTATCTTTACCCTGTTGGCGTCATTCGGCTTGAGTTTGGAAAGGGCGTTTTGAGCCTCTGCCGCGTCGGTCTTCTGAATTTCGATCGTGCATACCCATGCCGACGGAAATTCATAATTGATGTAAGTCGTAGACCCCGGCGCCAAATCCAGTTCCTCGGTCTGACTGCCGTAGTATCCGACCTTCGAGGTGCCGATCAGGTGCTTTCCCGGCGGAAGATTGAGGGTGAGATAGCGCCCATTCTGCACGTCGGCGGCCTCCTTGCCGTCGATCATGACCTGTGCTTTGACCTGCGGACAATTATGGTAATGTTTGCGGAAGACAACGACATGGGCTGTCGCTCCACCGGCTTCACCGGACTGCACCACTGGGGATGCCGTCGTAGCCTTATCTTTGAGCAAAACCATATCAATGCCCGTGCCGGGTTTCAGGATTCCCTTTGCGTAATTTCCGATCAGTGTACCGTCCTCGTTCAGCGCGGCTTCAGCGGTGTAGATGAGATATCCCTTGTCGATAAAAGCCAAAAAAACTTTTTTGCCGCTTACCACTCCCTCGATCTCCCAGTTATCCGCTGTGCCGGTCACTTCGCGGGCGCCCTTCTCCTGATGCAGAATCATCTTTCCCCACACGCTGGAATTCCAGACGCCGTCAACGTTGATCTCCGCCGGGTCGGAGTACGCGGCCAGCCATTTTTTTGCCTCACTCGGTTTGTCCTTGGCCAGCATTCCAGAGGGCGCACAAATCACCAAACCGGCTACGATCGCAACAAAGCAGAACAGATGTTTTCTTAAGTTCATTGGAAATCTCCTTTCCTACTCCTAGGTCAGATTAAGGGGTTTTGATTTTTACTCGATCACTTGCAGTTTTCCGCCGATAAACTTCAGGAGGACCGGAAAACCCGTCGCACCCAGCTCATCACCAGTGTCCGACCACTCCCTGAGTGACTGTCCCATGTTCTGGCGCGGGTGCCAAGTCTCCACCTCGACGCCGTTCACTATCTCGGTCTTTATGTCGAGCGGAGTGCCCACCACGTCAAAAGCTTGTTCCTTGGTCATGCCAACAACAACCTTGTGTACGGCAATGGCTTTCCGCACCTCCGCCGGCCATTCCGGATGCTCGTCTTGTAGCGGGACTCTGGAGAAAGTCTGATTGAAGGCTTTGATATAATCATCCAGGGTTTCAATATCGATGAAGAGGATAGCAATTTCCTCGTTGTGGGGCTTTACTCCCTCGATCGACACATCGACAAAATCTTCAGCAAACGTGAGTTTCCCATAGCGCACCGCATAATTTGGAAAAAATTCCCAATTCATTCTCTCCTTCTTGCTATTCATCGGCAAGGCAAGCCTTCTCGCTGTGTCATGCCCCGTGGGTGAAACTACAAGAACAGCTTTCGGACCGATCCCCCATACTCCCTGAACGGACTTGAGGGGAACATCCAGCCGCAGATACAAAGTTCCAGCAATCATTTTATTGGCTGCGTCTTGATCTTTCTTGGACAACTCTGGGCGGGCTGTTAACGGCGTACAGAGGACACACAAGAGCGCCATGCCAATACACAAGTGTTGTTTATCAGAGATCATTGGAAATATCCTTTCCTTTCCTATCTTCTAGGTCAGATTAAGGGGTTTTGATGTTTACTGAATGACTTGCAGCTTTCCATCAACGAACTTCAGAGACTTGGGGAAGCCGGTGTGGGTGCTCCTGTGCAGGCGCCCCCCGATTGTGGCGCCCGTCTCCTGGTGGGTTAACCAGGTTTCAACATTGGCACCGCTTTCTACCCCTGTCGTAACGCTGACCGGGTCGCCAACCACGTCATAGGCTTGTTCCTTGGTCATGCCGGCAATGACCTTGCGTTCGGCGATGGCGGCGCGCACCTCGGCCGGCCACTCCGGATGTTCGTCCTGCAGAGGAACCTTGGAGAAAGTCTGGTTGAAAGCCTTGGTAAAATCGTCAAGGGAGTTGATCTGAATGAAGTCGATTTGTAACTCGGCGTCGTTGGGTTTGACGCCTTCCATCCAAATCTGGATGGCGCCGTCTTCGTAGGAGAGTTTTCCGTAATGGACGGCCTGATTTGGAAAGAATCCCCAATAGGTGCTCTCTCGTCTGCTCGTCCTCGGCAAGGCAAGCTTGCGCTGTACGTCATGCGTCGTGGGCGAAACCTCGAGCACAGAGCCCAAGCCGGCGCCCCATTGTCCCGTGCCGAACTTGCAGGGAGTATGCAAACGCAGATACAAAGTCCCAGCGATCATTTTCGCGGCCGCCTGGCGGTCTTGGCCAGACAACTGCGCCCGGACTGCCAAGGGCGTGCAGAGGAGGAAGAAGAACGCCATGCTAATACACAAGCGCCGTTTACCAGAGTACATTGCAAATCTCCTTTCCTCACTTCTAGGTCAGATTAAGGGGTTTTGATGTTTACTCGATCACTTGCAGCTTTCCGTCAACAAACTTCAATTGCACCGGAAACCCCGTACTACCCAGTCGCTCTTTAGCAAACCGGACAGCCCTGAGCGTTCTCCCCCTGTCCTGTCTTGGGTGCCATATCTCCGTCTCGACGCCGTTCACGTTCTCTGTCTTTATGTCGAGCGGAGTTCCCACTACGTCAAAGGCTTGCTCCTTAGTCATCCCAATAACAACCTTATGTTCGGCAATGGCGTTCCGCACCTCCGCCGGCCATTCCGGATGCTCGTCCTGGAGCGGAACCTTCGAGAAAACCTGATTGAAGGCCTTGGTAAAATCGTCTATGGAATTGATTTGAACGAAATCGAGATATATCTCGACGTTATTGGGGGGTAATCCTTCCAAGTATAGATGCACGGTGTTGTGATCGAAGCTGAGCTTGCCGTAACGCACACCATCATTTGGAAAGAAATCCCAATTGAGTTTCTGCAATCCGGACATCATTCCCTCTGGAAGCTTGCTTTGGGAATCATGACCCGTGGGTGACACCTCAAGTACAGCTCCAGGGCCGACTCCCCACGCTCCCTGAACAGATTTCTGGGGCACATCCAGCCGTAGATACAACGTCCCCGCAATCATTTTCTTGGCTGCGTCTTGGTCATGTTTGGACATCTGCGCGCGAAGCGCCAGTGGCAGACAAAGCAATAGCAGGAGCAAAACTCCAGCTTGCCAACGTACAGACTTACTCATCATGGTATTCAGCCTCTATCTTTCGATTGATGAATCAAGGGATGATGACGATATTCAAACCATTTTGAAGGTGGTTTTGAACTCCGGCGAATTATAGCACTGCCGGATTTGTCCGGCCTGTGACGGGTGAAAATACCGCGCATGTTGTTCATTATAAAGAAGAAATACCTCATTGAATGGCGTCAGATTAATCCGCCGTCGACCGCAACTACCTGTCCTGTGATGTAACTTGCCGCGGGCGAGGCCAGAAAGGCAACCAGTGGCGCAATCTCCTCCGGCTTGCCAAAGCGCCCCAGGGGAATCTCTGCGAGCAGCCGATTCTCTTCCTTCTCGATGTACTTGGCTGACATGGGACTGGGCACAACGCCGGGGCAGACGGCATTCACGCGAATGTTAAAGCGGCCCACTTCACGCGCCAGCGACCTGGTAAATGCGATCATGCCTCCCTTGGAAGAAGCGTAGTTGCACTGGCCTGCCTGGCCGCGCACGCCGCTGGGCGAAACAATATTGCAGATGCTTCCGCCGCCGCTGCGCATCATGCCCAGAACGGCCAGCCGCGAGCAAACGTAGGTAGCACGCAGATTGGTGTCGATGACCTCGTCCCACTGCTCTTCGGACATGAAGGCCAGCAGAACATCGCGGTTGATGCCCGCGTTGTTGACCAGGCAATCGACCGGCCCGAAGTGCTTTTCAATCTGCTTGAAGAGCGCCGCTGCCTCAGGCTGGATGGAGAGATCAGCGGCCAGGGCCAGGGCTTCTCCTCCGGCAGTAAGAACGCGCTCCACCACGCGGTTGGCAGCCTCCTGGCCGCGATGATAATGTACGGCCACGCGCCATCCGTCCGCGGCCAGAGCCTGCGTCATGGCCGCGCCAAGTGTTCCCGATGCGCCGGTAACCAACGCAGTTTTTTTGTCAGGCGTCATTGGCTATCACTTGAACGGCTTGAAGACCATGATGATCACACCCCAGCGCGAGTTGTAACGGGCGATGTTTCCGTCCAAAGCACAGGAAACGGTACCCTGAATCAGGGTTCCCATGGGGCCGGCAGTGTTGATGTTGGCCTCCACGCCATCGAACTTTTTGAAGTGGCTGGACTCGTCCAGATTGCGAGCCCGTGCATAACTGTACATGCCCTCAAACTTCATGAGGTCCATTATGTTGAAGCCGTAGTGAACGTTGCTCATGGCGATGGCGTCGAAGGAATCCGTGCCGCCCGGAATTCCGTGAATGCGCGGATTGGAAAAGAAGGAAGGAAAGTAGCGCGAGAAGCGATCCAGTTGCTCTCCGCCATAGTAAGCCATGTCCCAGCCTCCCTTGGTGAACTTACCGATGTAATAATCTTTGTTGAGGTCGGCGTCATAAAGGGTGTAGGCACTCTGCGGAAGCGCCGTTGAACCGGGGTAACCAAAGGCTCTCCAGTCCAGGCGCTGACCGCGCGTTCCGTCGGCGGTGAACAGATAGCCCTTGTCGGTCAGCCGCACCTGAACACCAGGCAGAAGCGTCACCCCGTTGCGCGGCGGCTCATAGCTGCTGGCTGTGTCGCTGGTCCGGCGGTAGATGTCATAAGCCACATAGGTGAATGCCGTCGTGCTGAGATGGCTGGTAGCCTGCCAGGAGGCGCGGCCTCCGATGGTCTGCTCCCATGCCCAAATTTCCTCGGCGGTGTTTTCAACATTGCCGTTGAAAACACGATTCTCGCCGGGTAGCGCTGAGAGCGCCAGATCCGCTGCCAGACGGTACTTGGTTGCGTACTGTTTTGACAGGTCTGTCGCCAGTATCGGTCCGGCAAAAAATGTGGAGAGCTGTGCTCCACTATGTTTAAAGTCGAAATCGGCCATGCTAATGCCAGCGATGGGAATGGGAAAATTGAAGGTCCCGGCATACATGGCGCCGCCAACCAGCGAGACGATGCGCTTCTCGCTGGTCTGCTGCAAAACGCGTTCGCCGCCCTTGATCTTCAGTTCTCGCAGTCCCTGGTCGGTCTCCCGATACATGGGCGCGTCGGAGCGGTGCGCAGTCGCCAGGTCTTCGGCATAGTGAGGTGTGTTGATGGCATAATCAGAGAATTGCAGCGTCCTTTGCAGAAGAAAATCGCGCCCAGCGGCATTGAGCGTCTGTTGCGCAGAGATGGAGTGAAGCAGGTTGAACTGGTTTCCACGGCCGTCGCTAACCAAAGCAAAGTTCTGGGTTTCGACATTGACCACGACGTTGCTCTTGGCCCCGCGCTGGCTAAGCGTCTGCCGCACCTGGCGGAAGCTGACGCCGTCGATCCAGATCTTGCCGCTGTAAAGATTCTCATCCAGCGCCTTGGGTTCCACGCCCACCACATAGCATCGGACGCCTTCGATTTGTTCGGTTCCCAGCAGCTTGTACGTATAGCGCTCGTTCAGCGTCAGCTCCAGTGGCTGAGTAAGTACCTTTTCCGGTTCCAGTTGCGGCAATGGAAACTCACGTTTATAACTAAATTTCACTCCGTTGACATACAGTTCCGTCTGCTCAAACTCCATTTTGCCACCGCGCTCGAAGAACTGCCGCAGGCGCATAGAGATGTCGAATGCCTGTGCCACCGTGGTGGTCTCAAAGTGCAGGTTCATAAAGCTGGTGGCCTGGTAGTTATCCAGTTTCAGCTTCTGCGCCTCGCGATACTGCTGCCAGCGGGCGATGACCTCTTCAACGCTCAGGTCGATTCCACTCTTGACCTCGACCTGGTTGTAAACCGATGTTTCGGCATTGCTCTTCTTATGAATGGAAATCAGTACAAACGGATTGCCGCAGGTACATGTTGCGATTTGGCCCGCGGCGCTTGCCACTGGTTCGCCGGCCGGAATCCGCTCGCCGGTCTCGGGGTTAAACCATTGCATCTCATATTGCGCCTTGGCGGCGCTGCGTAGGATCACCGTTCGTGGATGACCGGGAAGGCCATGAACCGGCGCCACCACTACCATGTCTCCTGATTGTCCGCTGCTAAACCAGCCGGCATCGTCGCTATTCGTCCCGTCTACTGTCAGCGTAAAGGGCAGCGCCTTGGCATTCATGCGAAGAAGGCTGACGGGCAATGATGTGGCCAGAAAGCTATTGACCGCGCACAGTTGATTCACGGCAGAGGCGTCCTGCGGCGTTGACCATATCATCTCAACTGTCGAACCGGAGGCCGCTAAAGCCGCAGACAGATACGAGGTGGTGGCCGCTGGGCCGCTCTCCAGCTTGAGGATCAGGGGTTTGTTGAGCGCATGTTCTGCAATCCAGGCGGCATCCGAGCGCCACCCCTGCGCATCCGTCATGCCCAGTAGGTCGGAATACAGGGCGAGCCGCTTGACGGCTTCGCCATTTTGTCCGATGAAACCTGCTGGAAAAACAAATGCCAGCCGCAGGGCTGGGTTGGCAGACTTGATCCCGACCGCCAGTCTAAGCAACGTAAAGACAAACAGATCGGGAGCCGTCTGTGGCGCGCCGGGTTCCACAATCACTCCATATACGGCCGGATCGGAAAGAGACGCCTGCTTCAGAAAGTTATCGACCTGCCCGGTTAATTGCTGTTCGGTCTCCTTGCCTGTGAGTGCCTCCGGAGCAACGGCCACATCCAGCCAGACCTGCGCCTTGGACGGCACATCCCGCAGAGTCTGGGCCTGCTCTGCAAATTGCCGGCTGGTATCACCTTCCGCGCCAAAGTGAAAAACTACCTTGAGCAACACGATAAGTGAGTTCTCTCCGCATTTGTTTGCCGCTTGCAGAATCGTGTTTAGGCTTTGACCGCTCTCCTGCGCGGGAAGTGAAACGGCATCCCGAGGCAGGCCGGTTTGTGCCGTTGCCATAGCGCAACAAGAAAAAAACAGAAGCGCGGCGATGCGCTGCAAGCGCGACCTACTGAAGGCGGCATGATATGCAGAAAAATGCGAAATTGTCATCATGATTGGGGACCACAGGCCCGAAATGCAGTTGAAAAACGCTGAAGTGCGCTAATCGGCCGATACCGGATGCACACCGGCATGCGCCGAGGAACCGGTATAGCCGGCCAGCGGGAGCTTACCGGTAATGCGCTTCAACTCCTCACTCTCACGCAACCGGGCTCCTGCATTGTAACTGCAGAATGGAATCAGTTGCCCATCGGTGGCGACATACTGGATGATGCATCGCTTCAGGCGGCGCAGATTGTAACTGTGCGCATCCATGAAGTGCATGCCGACAACAAATATGCCGTTGAAGCCGCGCTGCTCCCATCCCTCGGAGCGGCCTGCGTGTTTGTCTTCCCACGAGTCCAGACTTCGCAGCAGGCGCTGGAAGGTGAGTCCGGGAGGCGTCTTACTCAGATCAAGGCATTTAGACAATTGGCCAAACTGGCGGATCTTCGAGATCTGCCGCGCGATAAGACCTTGCTTGGAGTACGGTTTTATATCCGCCATGGTGCGTAAAAAGCGGCCCAGGTCGAAAAAGCTGTTCAGGCAAAACGGCTTGTTGTTGTCGTCCACGTAGAAGAAGGTGCCGATGGAGCAATGCGCGTCGCTCAGGGGAGGATGCGTCTTCTCATTGCGAACCCGCTCAATTGCCCGGCTGAGCAAGGAGATGGAGTTAAGCGGAAACCAGTCGTCGGGAAAACGGGTTAATCCGGTCTGCTCACCGAAACAGCGGGCCATGGCTGCCAAATTGAAAGGCTCGGCGCCGACATTTGACACTGCGATGCGACCAACGTCGGCGGCCGGCTGAATGCTGATGCCGGTTATAAACTTGTTGTGTTCCAGGGCAAACTGAAAGATCGGTCCCAGCTGGTCCACATTGACGGAACTCATGATGGTCGGCACCAGCACCAGCCGCATATTCGTCTGCTCGATGCTGCGCACCGCGGCGATCTTTTTGTCCAGCAGCCGCTGTCCACGCATCTTGAGATATACATCGTCATTCATGCCATCGAACTGCAGATAGAGCGTGTGCAGGCCAGACTCCTCGCAGAGCTTTGCATAATCCGGATCGACGAAACGGCTGCCATTGGTGGCTACCTGAAGATGGGTGAAGCCAAGATCGCGGGCAGCGCGAAGTATTTTCGGAAAGTCGGGGTGCAGCGTCGGTTCCCCGCCGGAGAACTGGACGCTGCGGCAGGGCACGGGCCGGTTCAGCAGCGCCTTGAGCATCTTGACCACTACTTCCATCTCCAGAAAATAGTGGCTGCCTTCGCCCTTTACCTCGGCAAAGCACACCGGGCACTTGAAATTACAGCGGTTGGTGATGTCGATAACGGCCAGGCACGGCTCATTCTCGCTGCCCGTCTCCGCAACCGCGCAGGGTGTGGATAACGGCATTCCGGTCGCCGGCATTTCGGGAAACACCAGTTTGTTCCACTCTTCCAGGCGGTTGTACAGCGCCGTGTCGGAGAAGATCAGATCTTCGCTGGGTGTATGGCAGGAGCACTCTGAGCGCTGGTATACCTTTCCCTCGCGATCAAAGATTGTCGCAAGGGCTGGCTTACCGCAGCGGGGGCACAGCGAAGAAACCGTGTCAATTACAGCATCGCTGACTAGCGTGTTTAGCATAGTGCGTCTACCATCTCAGAATTCTGTAATTTATTGTGAGTATACACTAAGGCTTGGTAGCTGCAGCCTGTTATTCACTTTTCGGCAAGCTGATCATTTCAAAGAACTGGCAGAATAAGCATCTGTATAGTATGATTACTGCAACTTATTGAATCTATTGAACTAAAGCTAGATGAATCAAAGGCTCAGCATGCATTACGCTTCCCTGTTAGAACCGGCGGATGTGGATTGGGACGCTACAACGCTATGTGTGGCCTGCCTTTCGCCTCCGATCAAGATCACGGCGGGAATGACCCACAAGCCGCCGGCCAGGGTAAGGGCAACACCCAGGGACGTGACCAGCCCCATCTCGGCCAATGGTGGGAAGGTTGAAGCGAGCAACGCGCCGAAACCAATGATAGTGGTCAGATTGGACTGAATCAGCGCCGCGCCGGAGGCCTTGGCGACATCGAGGATACGGTTGGTCGGCTTTTCCAGATAGCGGCGCACCAGATGAATCCCATTGTCGATGCCGATGCCGATGATCAGCGGAATCGCCGTAACGGACATGAAGCTAAAGGAGTGCCCCGTGAGCCGCAACAGCCCGAAGGTCACCACGATGGCAAAGACAATAGGCATTAACACCAGCAGGGTAACTCGCAAATTGCGGAAGGTGAGGTAAACGATCAGAAGAATCGCGGCAGCGGTCCACAACAAGGCTCTACGGCTATCGCGCAGCACCTGGCTCTGAATGTCGCGATTGATCTTGTCGAATGAAAACTCTACAAACGGACCGAACTGCCTGCGCCAGGAATCGAACACGGCCTCGGGGATTGGTTCAGCATTGCTGCCGGAGGCATAGAATGCGATGGCGGCTACATAACTACCGTCTCCGGTCTTGCGCAGGCTGTTGTCGAGCAATCCTGCCGGCAAATAAGCAGTTGCGGATTCCAGCGTGATCGGTTCCTCGCCTTTTCCCAACACGCGTAGTTGCTTGATGTAGGGGACGTATGGCTCAGTACGCAGGCCATTTTCGCGCAGCGCGTCCTCTAATGCGCGGGCCGAGGCATTCAGGTCGATGTTGGCTAGCGCCGCAGCCCTCTGCCGTTGTACTTCCACCGAGGGAAGCAACTGGGTGGGAGAGAAGACGGATTTCAGCGCGCCTTTTTGCTTATAGGATTCCAGGCCGGCCGTTAGACTCTCGGCGCGCCGTAATACCTCCTCTTCACTGCCGGCAATCAGCAACAGCGTGGGGCTGCCCTCGATGCCAAACTTTGCCGAGAGCTGATTCTGTGCGGCAACTGCGGGGCTGTCGGCGTCGCCCATGACGGCAAAGCTCCCGCCCATCCTGATGGTGGGCAATAAAATTGCGGAGAGCACGAAGAGTCCGGCGGCAACTGCCACCACCCAGCGAGCGTGACGGCCCACAAAGTTAAGCGAGCCGCGCGCCAGTGCAGGCAGAAATCGGAAGGTGATGCCCTCGGGGGCAAATGGCCGGATGTGCCTGTTCCACAACTGCATCAGCGCGGGCACCGTCAGCAGAGTGTGAATCATCATCATGAACATGCCGACGGTGAGGATGAAGCCAAACTCCGCCAGAGCCTTGAAGCTGGAGGTGGCCAGCGCGGCGGTAGCGGAGGCCGCGGTTAGAATGCACAGAACAATGCTCAGCCCAGTGGTTTCAAAGGTGCGCTCCATGGCCGCGTTGAAGCTGCCCCCCCTGGCCCACTCCTGCGGGGAACGATTGAAGAAATGCACCACCTGGTCGTCGCCCAGGCCCGCCAGAATGGCGATGAATGACAGGCTGATCAGGTTCACTTCTCCGGGATAATAACTCGCGATGCCCGTGGTCCACAGTATGCCCAGGCTGGTGGGCAGCAACGACAGAATCAGCAATGGAACGCTGGGATAGACCAGCAGGCACAATATCAGGCTACACACGATCGAGACCAGCGAAACGCGGCGGATATTCCGCTCGACAAATTTGTGATCCTGCACGGCGTACACGTAAGCGCCTGCGGGAATCGCGCGCACCCCGGCAGCGCGAATCTCCGGATCGGCTTCAACCCCCTGGATATGTGCGTCCGTCCATTCCATCACCTGTTCGGCGTACTTGTAGTCTACCGCTGGCTCGCGCGGCTCGGCGATAATCAGCAGCGCCTTGTGATCCCGGCTGAAAAAGCGGTTTCCAGAACCCCAGGAGAGATCAAAGCTGGCAAACTGCGAGAATCCCTCGCCCGCGCCCGCCGTCACGCTCATCAGGCCCAGGGGATCGGCTGCAAAGTAATCCGCGCCCATGGTGGAAAACGGCGTGACCAGTTCCGTGGCGGCGCGACGCACGTTTTCGTGAATCTGCTGCGGATCAAGCCGCCGTGCCAGGGCATCGCTCTGTCCGGGCAGCGCATAGGAGGGAAAGTGCATGGTGTAAAGCCGCACCAGGTTGAGTAATTCCTCTTCCCGCAGCCCGCAGCGCGCCTGTTTGAACTGTCCGCTGGCAGACATTTCAGCCGTGAGCCGGTCGGCCGCGGCTTCCATCGCCTCGCTGCTGCCCTCATCTCCTTGTGGCGCCTCGACCAATACAAAAAGCTGGTTGCCGTAGCCTAGTTCTTTGCCGATCTGGCTGACGGTGCGCCATTGCGGATCACGGCTGCCGAACATTCCGGTCAGATCAGTTCCAGTTCGCAGGTTGTGGATGTTGGCGTAGAGAAACAGTGTGAGGACAAGCGCCGTCCCAGCCACAAACCCGGGATGGCCGATCACCAGCCGTCCCAGCCCGCGCATGAAGCGAACCATCATAACGCGCTCCCCGCTGCGGGACGGCGCGCGAGAAAGAGGATGTGAGCCAGGGGAAGAAGGTTACGGAATCGGCGCGACTCCACCTGCATGCCTGCCTCGTCCAGCGCGGCCTGATACTGCGCAAAGGTAAGAATCGTAGGGCGGGCGCCTACATGTTCGGCAGAAAATAACAGCCGGTCCAGGCCCAGGGTAAGCGCGCTCCGCACGCCGCGCTCGCGGTCATGCACCCGGAAGATCAGCCGCCCGCCGGGCTCCAACGCCGCGCAGCAACGCTTCAACAACGCCAGTTGTTCCTCGGTAGACAGATATTGCAACACATCCAGAATGAGAATCAGGCCGGCCTGTGGCAGCGCAAAGTCGCGCACATCATGAACACTCACCTCTACGTTCAATGTGCGCAGAGCCTGTTGCGCCACGGAGATCCGGTGGGCGTTCAGGTCGCAGCCTAGCAGGCGTCGTCCTGGGTCTGTGAAAGCTGTAAAGCATAGCGCCATGCCGTAGCCGCAGCCCAGATCCACCACCGTTCCCGATCCCAGCTCCTCGGCTGCCAGCAGAGAAAAAATCCGGTCCAAACGCATCTTCCAGCGCACAAAACCGCGATCATAGTGCGCGCTTCCGGCAAAGATCCGGTTGACGAAGCGGATACGCTGGCGCAGGCTGCGCTGCGAGGGCGCTATCCAATACACCATTGCCATCGTAATGATGGCCGCCACGCCGCCCGCCAGCAGACCTAGCACCAGGCTGCCCAGCACCCACGAGAAAAGCTGCTCTTTCATTTGAGCAGACGATAGGACGATCAAATGACGCCAGGGCTGGAAGGATCCATGACGCAGAAAACCGCCCAGCTCAACCGAGGAAACCACGGTCGGCGCCAGCAGCAGCGGATTGTTGATGAAGGTGGCGGCCAGGGTCAGGGGCTTGTTCAGCCGAAACAACAAAGCCAAACCCACCGCCGCCAGGGTTTGCAGCCCATAAATGGGAACAATGCCGATGAAGATTCCCCAAAATACAGCCGCCGCGGCCGAAGCCGGATCAAGCCGCTCGGTCAACAGGATGGTAACGAACTTGCGAAGATGTTCCTTCAATTTTTGGAACACTGCTGGACCTTTTCTAAAAAATGTGTGCTTACCGGCCGGAAACAACCAACAACTCACCGCTTGCCACTTTTTCGCCCGCCGCGCTTACCGTGCCTTCGATGCAGGCCATGCTCCCAGCCTCGGTCAGCTTTGTGGTTTCAATGCGCAAAACCGTACCCGGAGAGACAGGCTTATGGAATTTGAAGCGATTAACCGCTGCCAGCAGTGCCGATTTCATTACTGCGTCGCGAGTGGCCGCCCCCATCATCACCGCTGCTGTCTGCGCTACCGCCTCGATCAACAATACTCCCGGCAAGATAGGCCGGGAGGGAAAATGCCCGGCAAAGACCGGGTTCCCCCCGTCCACCCTGAGCCACGCCACGCAGTGAATCCCCGGCTCCAGTTCCTCCACGCGGTCGATCCACAAAAAAGGCGCGCGATGGGGAATGATTTTCTCGATCTCGTCTCGCTCAATCACTTTGGCTTGTACACCTCGAAGGTATCTGCGGGCAGCTTTGCATGCAGCGTGGTAAATTCGATGAGGAAGACGCTGTTGACCCCGTTTTTGCCGTCAATTTCCAGCGAGCGCGGCAGAAAATCACGCTTGTCGAGCTTGACCGTGAGGTAATTCAGGCGGCGGCGAAAGCTCTCGCCACGGGGAACAAACTTCAACTCGTACTCCTGGCCGTTCTCCTGCGCCGTGATGGCGAAGTTCTTCTTCAAATTCTCTATGGAGTTCTCCCGGCTGAAGGAGGACTGGGCGCGGCGAACCCCATTGCCAATCTCCAGTACGTCGGTATTTCCGTCCCCGCCGGTCACATTTAGATAGTCAGTGTTGAAGCGGATGCGCAGCGCATTGGGCGCAAAATACTCCAGCGAGAAGCGCGTCATGCCCTCGGCGCAAAATTTTCCGCGTAGCACCATGGGCCTCACCATCAGCCTGGAAGTGCGCGTTTCGACGACCTTCCCGCAGCCGGTCGTAAACTTGTCCTGCGCCTGCTGCACTCCGTTCCAGATGCGCGTCAACAGGTCGCCTGATTGCGCCGGCAACTCCAGCGACAGCATCAAAAGCAACGTCAGGCAGCAAGCTCGGCGGCGCGATTTCATTTCAGGCTCCCAAAAAGCGGTAAGCTAGCGACCACATGCAGATGCTCACCGTATCGCGCACCGGCATCATCTTGGACCGTGCGTGGCCGTTGTCGTAAACCATGTGGATGGGAGCATGGGCGATGGTGCAACCGGCGCGGCCCAGCTTGATGAGCGTTTCCATTTCAAGTTCGTAGCGCCTGCTGCGCAGTTTAGCGCGACTCAGGCTCTCCAGGCGATATAGCCGGAAGCCGCTCTGGCTGTCTTGAATCTCGCTGCCCACCAGCGCCGACGCCCAGCGGCTGCCGATGGTATTGGAGTAAAAGCGGTCGCGCGGCATCAGCGCGCGGTCGAAGGGACGGGCTCCGATAACCAGGTCTGCATCCGTCTCACGTGCCACCCGCAGCAGGGCGGGAATATCTTGCGGTAGATGCTGGCCGTCGCCGTCCAGAGTGACGGCGTGAGTAAAGTTCTCAGCGAGCGCATGGTTGAAGCCATGGCGCAATGCCGCTGCCTTGCCCAGGTTTGCGGGCAATTCCAGGCAAAACGCCCCGGCATTCCTGGCCAGTTTCGCTGTGTCGTCACTCGATCCGTCGTCGATCACGATCACCGATTCGACGTACTTTCTGGCGCCTTCTACCACATGGGCGATGTGGGAGGCTTCATTGAAAGCCGGTATGAGCGAGCAGATTCTCATCATTCAGTATGGCCGCGTGCTGTTTCGCGGGTGCCGGCCAGCACAAACTCGAAGCCCCGTTTCTTCAACTCGTCGATCACTCCAGGCAATGCCTCTAACATGACGTGCGTTCCTTTTGTTAAACGGTCGTGCATCAGAATTATGTCGCGGCTGGCCACTTGGCTCAAAATACGGCGGGCAAGAGTACCGGAATTTTTGATAATCGTATCACAGCTCCGGACGCGCCAGGAGACGAACTCCAGCCCTACCTGTTCCAGTGCTGAGCGCAGCAGGGGATGGCGCAAGCCCACTGGGGAGCGGAAATAGCGCGTTCTTGTCCCGCAGATGCGGTCGATTATCTCCGTGCCGCGGGCAATCTCGGATCGCAGCCGCCGTGGCAAAAGAAAGCAGAACAGCAAAGGATGCGACCACGTGTGGCAGGCAATCAGGTGGCCTTCTTCCCATGCCCGCCGCACGATCTCCGGATGGCGCTCGGCGCGCTGCCCCACGACAAAGAATGTGGCCTTCACATTCTTTTCACGCAGAAGGTCAAGCAGCCGGGGTGTGCCCACGGGGTCGGGTCCATCGTCGAAGGTCAGGGCCACGCAGCCATTCCCTTCCACTTGCGAACGATTGGTCACCAGCCAGGAATTGCGCGGATGAAACAGCAGGTAGAGCATCACCCCCGTGCCCAGCGCATAAAGAGCGGTTGCAAGAAGAATATGCGATAAAGAAAACGGATAAAGCAGCGCCAGCGAGGCGTTAGTCGCACAAAACAAAAGAAAAAAAAGCGCTGACCGCGCCATATCGATCCTTCCGGTGTTTGAAACCAGACAGTCTAATCGCGGTTACATTTTAACATCGGCTACGGGCCGCAGGATACTCACGATGCTATGCTTTTCCGGATGGGCCGCCGCTGTATTTCAGGAAAAGCGCTTTACGCTATCGCGCAACCCTTCTAAGATGGCATCAAGCCTTTCATATTGCTTGAATCCATCTCCCGCCGGAGAGAATCGAGTGACTTCATTTTGAGAGTTCTACTCGTTAAACCACGACATCTGGCCGCTCACTTCGGGCTTGCTCCGTTTTTTCGCACCGAGCCATTGGGACTGGAATACATTGCGTCGGCGCTCGGCGCACGTGGACATCAGGTGCGCATCGTCGATATGTGTTTTGAACGAAGCAGCATGGAAAGGATAATCCGGCGGTTTCGCCCCGAGTTGGTGGGCATCTCCTGCCTGCACATTCTGGATGTTGCCGCGGTCTTGCTGCACGCCGAACAGATCAAGCGCGCCGATGCTTCCATCTTTGTCGCCGTGGGAGGCCACTCCGTGGCTGCGTTCCCCGAGGCCCTGGAGCAGGCGCGAGGAATCGATGCGATCTGCGTGGGAGAAGGCGAGAGCATCATGGTCGCTCTCTGCGATGCGTTACAGAACCACCGTCCTCTCGACGAGATCCCATCCTTGATGCTGCCCACTGGCGATGGTCGTTTTGCTCCGACGGGCGGGACGCGCGAGTGGCTGGAGATGGATTGTGTTCACCCGCCGGACCGCGCCGCTGTCGAGGCCTATCGCAAACATTACGTATGCCTCAATTACATGCCGGTGTGGACTATGGAGACTACGCGCGGCTGCCGGCATCGCTGCAAATTCTGTTCCGTCTGGCAGTTTTATAAGGGCACGTGCCGCTATCATTCCGCACGGAATGTCAGCGCGGACTTTCAGAGAATCGGCAGGAATGTCTTCGTCATCGACGATCTCTTCTGGGCGGACCCCGAGCGTAGCGAGGAACTGGGCAGAGAGCTGCTGGCGAGTGGCGAACGCAAAAACTGGATACTGGTGCAATCGCGCGTGGACCTGGTCAGCAGAAGCGCGGAACTGCTGCGCCTGTGGCGTCCCCTGGCCAGAAATTTCGACATCTTCTTCGGCTTCGAGTCGCCTACCCGCAAGGGGCTGGACTCATTGCACAAGGGAAGTGATATCGCCAAAACCCTGGAAGCCGTTCGCGTGGCCCGGGAATGTGGTTTTGGCGTGACCGGAAACTTCATCATAGACCCCGATTTCAGCGAGGATAACTTCTTCGAGCTATGGGAATTCATTGAGGCCCATCAACTCTTCCGTGTCGGATTCACGATTCTGACGCCGCTGCCCGGCACGCAGTACTTCCGGCAGATTCGCAATCAACTCAAAGTGCTGGATTGGAGCCAGTACGATCTGCATCATCTTCTCTGGAAGCCGCGACTGCCGGTGGAGCGATTCTTTGAACTCTACTGCGAGACCTGGCGCCGTACCGTGCTCAACGCCGCTGGACGAAAAAAGTGGTGGCAGTGGCTTCCTCAGATTGATCCGCGCCACATCGGACACATGGCCAGAATCCTCGTCCGCTCACAGCAGTTGATGAATCCGCGCGCCTACATGGCCGAATACCGCGTTCCTGCGGACGCGGAATAGGAAGCGCAATGGATTTCCGCTGGTGGGATGAAGCGCACACGACGCTGTGGCGGATCGCCGGCCGGGCTGAATTGCTGGAGGTGCGCAACAAAGCGCGACAGACGGCACGCGAAACGATGGCGCCGCTGCTCGCGCAGACGCAAACAGGCTGCGGATGGTCAAAAGAGAAAGCGCGTGTACTCGGCGCATTGGATGCCCAGGGACTGACTGGGATTCTGAATGCCGCTTATAACGGACTCACCTTACCGCTGGCGCTGGTGGTTTGGGAACTGGCCAGCGTGGATGCCGGTGTTGCCACTTGTAGTCTTTCGGGAAGCCTTGCTCAGATGCCCATCCGCGACTTTGGAACAGTGCCGCAGCGCGATCGTTATCTGGGGCGAACCGGCCTGCGCCACGGCGCGCTTTGCCTGACCGAGCCTCTGCCTGGCGCAGGCACGGATGCAATCTCGCTCTCCGGCCGCATGTGCCTGGTCGGCGCGAATGGGGATGGCGAGCCTCTGCTGGAGATTAAAAAGCGCGGACGCTTTATCAGCCACATGGATTTTGCGGAGTTTGTGGTAGCCGCCGTTCAGGGCGACGGCATCGGCGTACGCGGAAGCGCTCTCGTGATTCTCGAACCGGGAGACGCCGGCGAATTCGATCGTGGCGCGCCGGTGCGCAAGCTGGGTCACCACTTTGCTTCGACCACCGATCCGGTCTTTCGCCTCACAGTGCCAGCCTCGCATATTGTCGGCGGTTACGCGATGGAAGAAGGCGCAATTGTCCCGCGCTTCAGCCATCGCATCCTGCTGGAACCGGCCCTGCGCAGGATGCGCGCCCTGCTCGCCCTGATGACCGCTGCCAAGGCACTCTCCACCGTGCAGGAGTGGTTCGCATCCAAGGAGCAGAGGCGTCGGGATGCGGAATCCCACCTCAGTCTGGCCGATCTGTGGGCCACGGGCGAAGCTGCCGCCTCGCTGGGTTTTTCTGCTGCGCGTCTCTGCGATGAACTCGATCGGGCGGAATATCCTCACGGCGGCGATGCCCGGCTGGCCGCGCTCTACTCTTCGGCTGCAAAGCTCTTCAGCAGCAGCCGTGTACCGGAATCTTTGCGACACACTGGCCTGCATGGCGCGCCGGCCGGTTTCGATGTGCGCGCCAGACTGGCCGATGCGCAGGTTGAGGAGATGTACATGGGGCCATCGGCCCTGCAACGCCGCCTGGTTTCAGCCGCCATGACCAGCGCCCGTTTCCTCGCTGAGTTCCAGGAGTGGACCGGGGAGATGCACGCGTTTGCGGAACGCCTGCCGCGGGCGGGCTTGCGCAGTCTCGCCGAGGGAATGAGGCTTTGGCAGTGGACCCTGGAGCGGCTGCGGCAGCAGGCCGATGCGCGCGGCGCCAGACTCTATTGCGATGCACGTCAGGGCGTCACCTTTGCCATGGCGGATGCTCTTTGCGGGCTGCTGGCGGCGCGTTCGTTAGCTTTGGATGTTCTGGAAATGGAACGTTTCTCGCCGGGCAGGGAATGTGACTCCATCTTTGTGGACTTAAGCATCCTTGCGGCGGGCCGAGCCGCGGCGCTCACAGAGCAAACCTGCGCGGGTTTGCTCTGCGGCTACGCGGAGCGCTTTCCCGTCTCCGGCGCCGAGCGAAGAGCCTTTGCGGAACTGAGGGCAAAACTCTACATCAACCTGCGTGGCACGATGGATGCGCGCGAACGAATTGCCGAGTTTCTGTGCGCCCAAGGCCGCAGCATCGGCAACAGTACACTCTGAACGGCATCTGTAGAACTTCAGCGGATCAAGCCCAGCGCTGAGGTTGCGCTTAGAAATCCACGCGAGGCAACTCCGACCGGGTCCAGGAGAACCGTTCTTCCCCTTAATAAATCGCTCACTGGCTGGCCGCGGAAGTGGCCGATTTGCCGGTAGTGCGCCATGAAATAGAGCACTCGCAAAAACAGCTTCCATTTCAGGGGCGCAAAGAATGTAGGCAGGATCAGCGACACCGCGCGGCCCTCTTTAACTTCCTCGGCATACTCTTGATAGCTCGCAGCTTGCGTCAAAGAGAGTACCGAACTGGCCAGCAGCAGATGGCTGTCGCCACCGCCCACTACTGGCTTGCCCACGTGAATGGCCAATTGCAGCACACAGTCGTTCTCTTTCCGGCTGCGCATGCCGTTATATTCCAGAGCATGAATCGCCCATCCGTAGCGGCTAAGCAGCGCCTCGGCGGGAATCTTGCGGCCGGGATTCTTGCCCCAGGGAACCAGGGGATGATTGAAAACCACCAGTGAGCCGCTGGCGTGCAGCATCTCAAACAGGTCGTCCAGGCGGTGCTCGCTGGCCGCCAACTTCAAGGCGGCATGGAGCTGCTCAATCCCCTCAGCGGGCAATCCGGTAACACCGATGTGGAAGAGATAGTCGTCAAAGTAGATGGAAATCTCTTCGCCGAGGGGATTACGCGCCGCTGCTTCGGGATGCGCGCGCAGCAGTTCGATGCTGCCTGCTACTTCGTCGTGGTCGGTAATTCCCAGGTGGACGCCCGCAAAGCCCAGCGCAGCGGCGTTGGCGGATTCAGTTAGGAACACTTCCTCGACAGTCAACGGAGAGCGATAGGAAATATCGGCGTAGTTCAGATCCGTGGTTCCCGCTAGTCCGAAGGCCGACTGTAGCAGGCTGCGAAAAGGGCGCATAAATCGCAGCTTGACTACTTGGTTGAGAAAGCCCATGTTCTCTATGGAGTAACTGGAGTGGTTATGCGGCGAAACCACATAAGCGAACTCCCGCGCCGGATGCGGGCAGCGGCGGTAGGAATAATTTTCGATAACCCAGCAATCGGCTGCCGGCATAGCTCCGTTTCTCTCCTCTTCCCAGCTTGCTCAGCCGGCGAACATTAGCGTGCTTTACACTTGATAAGCAGGCGAAAGTGCGTCCTGCGCGAGGGCGCCGTATTCGGATTCTTTCACAGTTGAGAGGCTCTCCGTCCATGGGACTCAGTCACAACTTCGCGGGTTTGGCCTTGTCTTCGCCGACAGGGACGGCTCCCTGCGTTCCCGCGGAGCAGGAGCGTCTGGTAGAGGCCTCTGCCTTGGACCACAATACCGGGCATTATCGCCGGCCTCCAGAGCGGCCTTTCACCGCCGAGGAGCGGAATCAGGTAACGGTTCTCTTCGGCGGCTTCACCTGGAAGCATGAGCGCTTCATCGAGGCTATTCTGCGCGCCAGCGGCTATCGCTGCCAGATGTTGCCCACTCCCGATGTGGAAGCCTTCACCTTTGGCCGGGAATTTGGCAATAACGGCCAGTGCAATCCCACTTATTTCACGATTGGCAACCTCATCAAGTTTTTGCGCTCGCTGGAAGATCAGGGCTATTCACGCCATGAAATCGAGGAGAAGTATATCTTTTTCACCGCCGGCTCCTGCGGACCCTGCCGCTTCGGCATGTACGAGTCGGAGTATCGGCTGGCGCTCCAAAACGCGGGCTATGAGCGATTCCGCATTGTGCTCTACCAGGCCGAACAGGCCATCAAAGCCGCGGCCGACAATCCCGGCCTGAAGTTCACGCTGGACTTCAACCTGGGCGCGCTCAATATGCTCAACCTGGGCGATGTTCTCAACGACCTCAGTTATCGCATTCGCCCATTTGAGGCGGTTCCGGGAAGCACGGATCGTGCTATCGCAGAGGTAGTCGATCAGTTGAGCCATTTTCTTGAGACACGCCGGCGATTCGAGCTTCTCGAACGCGTGCCACCCTGGTGCGCCGCGCCGCTGCGACGCACCCCTAAGCTGCTGGGATTCCTCAACGCAACAGGCAAGATTCTGGATCATCTCTACAGTGCGGAGTTTGTCGGCCAGATGCGGGAGGTGCGCCGCCGGCTGGGGAAAATCGAGGTCGATCACACCCGTGTCAAGCCGGTGGTCAAGATCGTCGGCGAGTTCTGGGCGCAACTCACTGAGGGCGACGGCAACTTCAATATGTTCAGCTTCCTCGAAGGCGAAGGCGCGCAGGTGCACGTGGATTCGATCGGCGGATGGATCAGCTATCTGCTGCGCCAGGCCCGCATCGGCATTGAAGCCAGGAAAGGTCTCGAAGGTCCCTACCCGGAAGCACACTGGTGGGAGCCCGGAAAGCGGCTGGCGAACGCGTGGACGTATCGCCGCAAGTGGTCGCTGTTGCGTTTAAGCGAAGTGCTGTGGAGCTATCTGTATATGCGCACTGCGCGCCATCTGGGCGGCATCACGCCCCGACTGCTTTCGCAGCGCGAGCTGGCGCGTCTGGCGCATCCCTTCTATCACTCCCAGGCGCGCGGCGGCGAGGGTCATCTGGAGGTGGGCAAAAACGTCTACTACACCACGCGGGGGCTTTGTCACATGGTGCTGGCCCTGAAGCCCTTCGGCTGCATGCCTTCCTCGCAATCCGACGGCGTGCAGTCGGCCGTGGTCAATCGCTTTCCGGAGATGATCTTTCTGCCGGTTGAAACCTCCGGCGAAGGCGAGATCAACGCTCATAGCCGCGTGCAGATGGCGCTTGGCGAAGCCCGCGTCAAGGCGCGCGCGGAGTTTGATACGGCGCTTGCCTCCACCGGAAGATCACTCGACGAGATCAGGAACTATGCCCTTCGGCATCGATCGCTGCGCAGTCCGTTTTATCCGATTCCGCGCCGCCGTGGCATCGCCGGCCGGGCCGCCAACTTCGTCTTGCATGCCGGCGATCTGATGGACGGCCGCGCCACGCTGGCCCGGCTGCCCGGAGAGCATTGAGGCCCCATGCCTGATCAGCCTCATTCATACGGCCACCCGTCCCCAGGAATTCAATTCCTGGTGGGTGTGGACGTTGGTTCCACCACGGTCAAGGCGGTGGTTGTTGCGGCTGGTGGAGGGCGCATTCTATGGCGCGACTATCGCCGTCATGAGACGCGTCAGGCCGGGATGCTGCGCGATTTCCTGCTGCGCATGGAGATCGAAGCCGGCATTGCGCCCGGCAACTGCCGCATCTTCATCACCGGTTCCGGCGGCCAGGCGCTCGCCGCGCCGATTGGCGCGCGCTTTGTGCAGGAGGTCAACGCTGTCGCGCTGGCTGTAGAGAAGATGCATCCCGAGGCCCAGTCGGTCATCGAACTCGGCGGCCAGGACGCCAAGATTATCGTCTTCAAGACGGAGTTCGGCAATGGACGGCGCAGGAAGATCGCTTCAATGAACGATAAGTGCGCGGGCGGCACCGGCGCGGTCATCGACAAGATTCAGGCCAAACTGAAGATTCCTGCCGATCAAATGCCGCATCTGGCATATCGGGGCGTGCGCATCTATCCTGTCGCGGGCAAGTGTGGCGTCTTTGCCGAAACCGACATCAACGGTTTGCAGAAACAGGGACTTCTTCCCGCCGAGTTAATGGCCTCGCTCTACGACGCTATCGTGCTGCAAAATCTCACTGTGCTGACCCGCGGCCATACGCTTCTGCCCCATGTCCTGCTGCTGGGTGGGCCGAATGCCTTTCTGCGCGGAATGCGCGAGGCCTGGCAGCACAACATTCCCCTGCTCTGGAAGGAACGGGGCGTCGAGCTTCCTCCCGGTCAGGCAGCGGAAGATCTGATTCAGAGCCCTCCGGATGCGCTGTTTTTTGCTGCGTTGGGCGCAATCGAGTTTGGAATCGGCGAATCGGAAGAGAGCGGCCGCTACCAGGGCTGCGCGGCTCTCGAGAGCTATCTCGATGCTACCCAGCAGCAGAGGAGGCTTGCCTGTAAGCCTGGATTGTGCGCTTCACCGGAAGAGTTGCAGGCCTTCAAAGCCCGCTACCAGCCCGCGGCCTTCATTCCGGCAACATTTCAGCGCGATCAATGGGTTGAGGCCTTCATCGGCCTCGACGGCGGTTCCACGTCCACCAAGGCCGTGCTCCTGTCACCGAGTGGCGAAGTGTTGGCCAAGGCCTATAGGCTCTCCGAGGGCAACCCAATAGCTGACTCCATTGAAGTGCTGGGCGATCTGCGCAGGCAGGTGGAAAACAACTCCGGCGCAAACCTGCAGATCCTTGGTGTGGGAACAACAGGCTACGCCAAGGAGATTCTGCAGAAGGTGCTGAGCGCCGACGTGGCCCTGGTCGAAACCGTGGCGCACACCCAATCGGCCTTGCGCTATTTTGCTGACCCGCAGGTCATCGTCGATGTCGGCGGGCAGGACATCAAACTCATCCTCCTGCGCCATGGCCGTGTCCGCGATTTCAGGCTCAATGCGCAGTGCTCGGCCGGAAATGGATATTTTCTGCAATCTACCGCGGAAGGCTTCGGCATTCCGGTCGAGCGTTATGCGGATGCCGCCTTTGCCGCCCAGACGATGCCAACCTTTGGTTATGGCTGCGCGGTATTCCTGCAATCGGATATCGTCAACTTCCAGCGTCAAGGCTGGCGGGCCGAAGAGATCCTGGCCGGGCTGGCCACGGTGCTTCCGCGTAATGTTTTTCTGCATGTAGCCAAGGCCCCTAACCTCACTGCGCTGGGATCGCGCTTTATCCTGCAAGGAGGAACGCAGAACAATCTGGCCGCGGTCAAAGCGCAGGTTGATTTCCTGCGCGCCGGTTTCCGAGGTACGGGCATCGAGCCGGAGATTGCAGTTCACCCGCACTGCGGCGAAGCCGGCGCTATCGGCGCGGGCCTCGAAGCCATGCGCCTGTGGAGCAAAGAACGCGCCACCACCTTCATCGGCCTGGACGCAGTCAGCCGCATTCACTACACCTCCACATGTAATGATGAGACCCGTTGTCGCTTTTGTAAGAACGCTTGTATGCGCACTTTCATCGACGTGCGAATTGACGGCGCCTTATGCCGCGCAGCCGATTCCTCTACGGCTCAGACGACGCTTGAAACTGGCAGCCGGCGAATCATTCTTGCCGGTTGCGAAAAAGGCGCGGTGGACGACGTTCAATCCATGCGCGGCATTCAAGCCCATCAAGATGCAACTAGGGCCGCCAATCCCAACTTGGTGGAGATAGCCGCCCGTGAAGTCTGGCGCTCGCGCCATCCGGAGAGCGTCGCCGATCAGCTTTCTGCGCGTGCGTGGAGCACAGCGTCGCGCCGCCGGATTGCGCTCGCTGAACGGCGTCCGCTGATGCGCATCGGCATTCCCCGCGTCCTGAACATGTATGCCTACGCGCCGCTCTTCAGCGCCTATCTGGAAAGCCTCGGCATACGCGCGGAAAACATCGTCTATTCCGACGTCACCACCGGCGAGATGTACCGTTCCGGTTCCAGCCGGGGTTCGATCGATCCCTGTTTTCCTTCGAAGATCGCCATCGCCCACTTTCATAACCTGCTTTTTAAGCAGCATGGGCGCCAGCCGTTGAACGCGATCTTCTTCCCCATGTTTGATGTGCTGGCCTCGCCGTTGGTCAATACGAGGGCCAACAACGCCTGCCCGACAACCTCAGTAACGCCGGAGACAGTCGAAGCTGCCTTTACTAAAGAGGCAGATCTTATTGCCGAGCGCGGCATTGAGTACATTCATCCGTTGATCAACATGTCGCATCGCAAACTCTTCGCGCGCCAGATGCATCATGCATGGGAACCCATTCTCGGTCTCAGTAAAGAAGAAAACGATCGTGCCGTTGAAATTGGTTTCAAAGAACAGGCACGCTATGAATCCGGTATTCGCCGCCAAGCCCGCGAAATCCTCGACCAACTGGAGGCCGAAGACCGGGTAGGAATCGTGATGTTGGGACGGCCCTATCATCACGATCCCGGCATCAATCACGAGATCATGGCACAATTTCAGAAGCTGGGCTACCCCGTCTTTTCACAGAGCACCTTGCCTATGGACGAAGACCTGTTGGAGCGGCTCTTTGGCGAGGAGATTCGCGCCGGCGTAATCGAACATGCGTTGGAGATCTCCGACGTTTGGAAGACCGCCTTTTCGGCCAGCTCCAATCACAAACTCTGGGCCGCTAAGTTCACGGCCCGCCATCCTAACCTCGTAGCGGTCGAGTTCTCCAGCTTCAAGTGCGGCCACGACGCCCCCATCTACAGCGCCATTGAACAAATAGTCGAGCGTTCCGGAACGCCCTTCTTTTCCTTTAAAGACATGGATGAGAATTGTCCTGCCCACTCCATACGGCTGCGCGTCGAGACCATTGACTATTTCTTAAATCGCTATCAAGAAAACCGTTTGCATCGCATATGGCCGTACAGGCCACAAGATTACCGCGCAGGGCCGGCGCTACCTGAATAACGGTTGGAAAGACCTGATAGAGAACAGCACAAGCGGCGACCTCGATTCCGACCTTCGTGTCGCGTTGATGGCCATCTGGATTGGCGGTGACCGCCAGCTGGCAGCCGATTTCCTGCGTCAGTCAGCGACCCAAAAGCTCAAATTGATTGATGCGGCCGAAGAACCAGACCAACCGGCCTCTTTTCCGCCCCTTGCCCTTTGGTATGGGCGACTGCGTGCAGCCTCGGCGGAGGCCCTTTTACAAGGAGAGTATGCCGCCTTGCTTGCCATGGCTAAGTCGCTGCCTCGAGGGCCGAGGGCGTTCAAGGCAAAGCCCCCAGGCCCTAGATGTGAAGTTTCAACAGGTTGTTGTCCATTCGGTCGAGAACTGGGAAGCTGATGTTGCGAAGCAAAAGCAACCTCAGGAGACCGAATGGACTATCACTATCATGCGCGACTGACCATCTACAGTCGAG